>ERZ834382.1-NODE-1-length-620369-cov-26.815168_pt1 | contig 620369 bp, 557 predicted proteins | sample MGYA00519692_ERZ834382 | MGnify/ENA primary metagenome ERZ834382 (study PRJEB31850, sample SAMEA3708751) | human gut metagenome | biome: human gut; feature: human-associated habitat; material: faeces | place: China | collected 2014 ...
GGAACGGCAAAATTTTTTACACTTCTATTACTTCTTTATCGCACATCAGTAAAGTAATATCAGAGTAAACAAAAGCACTGTTATGACAATTCCGATTACACTTCCATTGGTAATGTTTATACCGCAATTTTGAAGTATGGCGACAAAAGTCAAAAAAATTGCTCCGATTCCAAGACACACAAAGTCAAAAATCATTAGTTGCTTTTTCATATAAATCTCCGTGTTTTAAAATATATGCTAATATACCATATTTTTTGACATTATACAATACTATTGTTATTTAATTGGAATAAGTCACATATTGAACACTTTTTACTTGTTGAAATTGCATATAAAAAGAAAGCAAGGCACGAAATTGCACCTTGCTTTTTGGGAAGATATATTAATGTAACTTGTTGTTTTAATTATTTCTTTTCGAGAACATTGAGGAAATCTTCAATTTCGGCAAGCTTTTCTTTGGCAAGATTTTTGCCGGCGTTATATGCCTCGTCAAGCACATCCGTGTTCATCTCAAATGATTTTACATACTTGTGTGACGGGCGGAGTACCATAAGTATGCCGTCCTCCTCAAGCTGTTTCATCCTTTTGCATTGCTCATTATAGCGGTCAAATCTCGTCATAAGAGCGTTGATGAGGTTCGGATAGTCCTTGTATTTTTTGTTGATTAAAAATTCAAACTTGCGATAGTCCGTGCAAGGCTCATTTTCGGGCTTTGTCAAAAGCACAAGCACACGGGAACAGCCCTGTTCAAACGCACGGTCAAAGGGAACAGCGTCGGCAATACTGCCGTCAACATACTTTCCACCCTCAAATTCGCTTATCTGATAGAGAATAGGAACTGTGCATGACGCTCTTACGGAGTCAAGCAATCGCTGTTCGCTTTTGTTCTCGGAAAAATATTTTGCCTTGCCTGTTACGCAGTCGGTTGCCACAAATTCGCAGTTTGTATCTGACGCAAAAAATGTATCAAAATCGAACGGATAGTCCTGATAAGGGAATCTGTAAATCATATTATCAAGATCCATTGAAAGAAAACCGAGAACCGAAAAATCACCTGTTCTGTGGGGCATAATAACCCTGCGGGAACGACCTTCCTGCTTTGCGGTAAAATCAAGGGCGACCTCAGCTCCCGCTGAAACTCCTGCAACATAGTCAAAGTGTATTTTGTTTTCAAGCAGACAGTCGGTTATACCGGCGGTAAAAATTCCTCGCCTTGCTCCGCCTTCAATTATCAGACCTGTCATAAGGACCTCCGTTGACTCAAAAAAATTTTGGTGCTATAATCAAACTGTTTTATGGGGTGATAGTATGGACGCTAATGTGACTGACCTTCGCATTGTAAAAACAAGAACCAATATAAAAAATTCGCTGATTGATTTGCTTGCCGAAAAAAATGTTTCCAAAATCACGGTGACTGAGCTTGCAGAAAAGGCGATGATTAACCGCAAAACCTTTTACCGCCATTATCACACGGTTCAGGATGTTGTCGATGATATCAATTACGATATAGTCAACGATGTTATCAGCCATGCGAAAAAATCCGACCGTGACGGCAACAACCTTGTAAATCAGCTGAATTTTATCGGTCTTTCCATTGTTGAAAATAAAGAACAGATTAATAAAATTCTGAAAAATTCTCCCGAGGTGTTCGGCTCGGGACGCTCTGTTGAGCTTTTGAAAAGATTTATCGAGGTTTCAATAAGACCTGTGCTTAATTTTAAAAATGAAACAAAACTCAAATACCTTGTTGAGTTTGTCGTTTCGGGATTCATCTCGGTTTATGTCCGTTGGTTTAATGACGGCTGTGCAGAAAGCTCCGAAAAGCTTGCAGACGCTGTCAACGAGTTCGTTCTCGGAGCATTGTCCGAATATGTTCGCCCGAAAAGCTGATTAACTCATTTTCCAATGAGCCTTAGTAATTGCCTCGAATCCTTTGGGGGAGAGAATAGGCTTTGAAATTTTTTTCATTGTTTCATCGCAAAGACAGCGGTTTTCGCAGAATTCCCTGCCTGCCTCCGTGATTGAATCAAGGTATGCCTTTCTCTGCCTTTCAGCTTTTTCTGCAATAAAAAGCTCGCCCTCGGGACATTTTATCATCGTGTAATTGCCGTTACCGCAAATCAAATCAAGCTGTTTTATAAGTGCGGGATACATCGGTTCGGCACTCACATAGCCGCAAGTTGTAATAACCAAAAGCCTCTTTTCGTGCATTGCTTCATCACGCAGTTCATGGAAAGAGGCTTCTTTGTCCTCGGCAACATTTCCCGAATAGGGGAGCATATACGGCAAACATCTGTCGGTTAATGCTTTCATCTGTGACGGCATACCGAAAAAGTAGAGCGGAAAGCTCTCAATGATAATATCGGCAGAATTAATCTTTTCGTAGATTTTCTGCATATCGTCCTTTATAACACATTCGCCGGGTGTTCTGCTCCAACACGAAAAGCAACCCATACACGGCTTGATTGTTTCCTTTTTAACCGTGATATATTCAACTTCCGTATCGGCTGAAAAGCCGTCAAGAAATGCTTTTGTAATGTTGAGAGTATTGCTTTTTTCGCCCTTTGGACTACCGTTTAATACGAGAACCTTCATAATCACTCCTGTGACGGCTTGTAAACCGCATTTTTATCCATTGTGGTAAACAAAAGATTTCCTTTTGCTCTCACTTCACCGTCAACCTTGATGACACATGCAAATTCAAATGCCGACTTTGTTGACATTGTAACATTTACGCTGATAATAAGCGTATCACCCGGAATAACGGGGCGGAGCATTTTGAAATCCTTAACCTTGAGAAGAACATATAACTTGTCCTCCTCAACGCTTTCGGGAGCAAATACAAGACTGCAAAGCTGTGCTGCAGATTCAATGAGCAATACTCCCGGCATAATCGGTGTGTCGGGAAAATGACCTGCAAAATACGGCTCGTTCACCGACACATTTTTTATACCTGTTGCCGAAACATTCGGCTCAAGCTCGGTCACCCTCTCAATCATCTGAAAGGGTGGTCTTTGTTTTATTCTTTGATTGATTTCAAGCAGATTCATCATAAGCTGAGTCCTCCGTCAAGCACAAGCACCTGACCTGTCATATATGAAAAATCGTCACTGCAAAGCTGTCCGACGACATTTGCGACATCCTGAACTGTGCCGAATCTCTTTTCGGGAATAGCCTCAAGATACTTTTTTTGCAATTCTTCGGGAATGCCGTTCATCATTTCGGTTTCGATAAAACCGGGTGCAACTGCGTTTACTCTGATTCCGTACTTTGCAAGTTCCTTTGCAAGCGTGTGAGTCATAGCGTTTACCGCACCCTTTGTTGCACTGTAAACCGACTGACCTTCAACTGCAAGAACAGAGCTTACGGAAGAAATGTTGATGATGATTCCGCTCTTTTTGCGGAGCATTTTAAGCGATGCCTGTCTTGCACAATTGAAATATCCTTTGATATTAATGTCAAGACTTCTTTCAAGCGACTCGTCTTTAATCATCAAAAGGTAAGCGTCGTCAACCACACCTGCGTTGTTGACAAGCACATCAATTCCGCCGAAGTCCTGCTGAATACTGCGGAACATATCCTTTACTTCGTCAATATCTGCCGTGTTTGCCTTGTAGGCAACGGCTTTTCTGCCGAGTGATGTAATTTCGTCAACAGCCTTTTGAGCCATTTCTAAATTTGAATTGCAGTTCACGGCAATGTCATATCCAAGCTCTGCAAGCTTTAAAGCGCAAGCCTTGCCAATGCCCCTTGATGAACCTGTTACAAGAGCGGTTTTGCTCATATTTACCTCCGATTTTTACGCTTTCTTCAGAATTACGGCAGAGTATGTTCCGCCCGCACCCATTGAAAGAGCAAGTCCGTATTCGTAATTTTTCTCGCTGTCAGAAAGAAGCTCAGCCGCATATGCCGCTGTCATTGCACTTGCTGCGGCTCTTGCATTGCCGATTTCCTGCGATACATCATAGCAGGGCATAAGCGTCTTGATAATCTTCCTGTCGTCACAGCATACAAAGTCGATATTGTCTGCCTCAATGCCGGCATTCACACAAGCCTTTTCGATAACCTCAACAACAGCCTTGCTGTCAACCTCTGAGTTGTCATAAGATACAGGGCGGTGAGCCTGTGCATAACCCTTAATTTCTGCATACTTGCGTGCATTTCTGCCGTTTGCACTTTCTTCTGTTTCAAGAACGAGAGTTACAGAGCCCTCACCGAGCGGTTTTTCAAGCAATTCGGCCTTTGTATAGAGTTCAAGGTTTGTCTTTGTATTTTCATCGGTACCTGCGGCAAGCATAACGCTTTCGTTGCCGTCTGCAAGAATATCAGCGGCATAGCAAATACTCTGCAGTCCTGCCTGATTGCCGTTTGCAACAGTTGCGTTGTAGCCCTTGATACCTGAGAAAATGCTCAGATAACCGCCTGCGGCATTGTAAACCGTATTCGGGAATGAAAAAGCACTGCCCTTTTCGGTACCTCTTGTGATTGCCTTTTTCTGGAAATCAACAATTTCGGTCATAGGGCCGTCAGCTGTGCCGATTACAATACCTGTTTTATATTCGTTGTCTTTGTCAATTTTAATGTCAGCGTCTGCAAGTGCGTCCATACCGCTCAAAAGCTGGAGCTGGCTGAAACGGTCAAGCTTTCTGTAAAATGCAACCTTGATTCCGTGTTTGTCATAATCTTCGGAGGTAAGGTTGCAGTTAAGGCTGTGTTCGTCAGTCCTTGTGCCTGTAAGCTTTGAAATGCCCGTAATGTAAATTTTTTCATTTTTACTGTTGTCGGGAATATCATGCTCGTTGTCCGAGAAAATGATGCTTGCGTTGTTGCCGCCGAATGCAAATGAGTTTGACATTGCATAGTGAACATCTTTTGTGTGGCTCTTGTTCGGAATAAAGTCAATGTTGCCCGCCTTTTCGGAAAGCACCTTCAAATCCTCATCGGAGTAGCCGATTGTAGGCGGAACGAGGTTTTCTTTTATTGCTTTTACGGAAAATACAGCCTCAATTGAGCCTGCCGCACCGAGGCAATGACCTGTCATAGATTTTGTTGAGCTGACAGAAAGGTGGTCATTGCCGTCAAAAAGTGTGTGAAGTGAAAGAAATTCAGCCTCGTCATTTTTGGCAGTACCAGTTCCGTGTGCGTTTATGTAGTCGATATCGTCAAAACTAAGAGCAGAGCTTTCAACAGCCCTTCTGATTGCACTCATCTGACCTTCACCGTCGGGACGGGGTGCGGTAATGTGGTAAGCGTCACTGCTTACACCCGAACCGAGAATTTCACAGTAAATCTTTGCGCCTCGTTCAACAGCGTGTTCGTAGCTTTCAATTACAAGAATACCCGAACCCTCGCCGAGCGTGATACCTGTGCTGTGATTGAACGGGGAACAGGCGTTTTCGTCAAGCGCATGGAGAGCGTGGAAACCGCTGAATGCAAGTGAAGAAAAGCTGTCCGAACCGCCTGCGATGAACACATCACCCTTGCCCTCACGGATAAGGTCACAGGCGTAGCCGATGCTCATTGTGCCTGCCGCACAAGCGTTGACGATGTTTGCGGTAATGCCCTCAAGTCCGAAATGAGCGGAAACATTGTTGGCAATTGCCGAAGCGCCCATTTTGAAAATATCTTCTTTTTTACCGCCGTCACCCTTGATTTCGTCTGTGTAATATTTGTCAATGCTTGCCGCACCGCCTACACAACTGCCAAGAATAACACCGATGTTCTTTTCGGATGCGTCAATGTTTGCATCTTCAAAAGCCTCGTTTGCGGCATGAATACAGAGAAGGGAAGAACGGTCATAGTTTTCGGGAGAAAGCTCTGACGATGCCTTGTCAACCTCTGCACCCTTGTGTGCATAACAGTTTGAGGTGTCAACCGACTTAACCTCATCAATGCCGGAGTGACCGAGTGTTACGGCGTCCCAGCAATCCTTTACATTGTCACCGACACCGCAGATAAGTCCGAGTCCTGTGACAACACATCTCTTTTTGTCAGCCATATTAACCCTGCTTGCTTTCTACATATTCTGTAAGTGCTCTGATTGATTGGAAGTGCTCACGGTCTGCACCTGTCATATCAATACCGAAAAGTGTGTCGATGCCTGCAACGATTTCGATTGAGTCGATTGAGTCAAGACCGATTTCGTCACCGAAAAGCTCTGAATCGTATGTAAGAATGTTTTCGGGAATTCTAAGGTTTTCTACGAGCATTTCCTTAATCTGATCTGCAATAGCATTGTTCATTTTAATTACCTCACTTAAAATTTTGATTTTTTTGATTTTATTATAAATTTTCCGAAGAAAAATCTTCTTTGTAATAAACCTTGCCTTTGCCGTATTTTTCTTCAAGCTCAAGATAAAGCTTTTTGACCTGCTTTTCGGCTTCGACACTAATTTCTTTTGCATATTTTGAGTAGCGAACATTTTCGGGACATTCGGATTTTATCGGATTGCCGATTAAAATTTTCTGCCTTTTTCCGAAAAGAATTTTATACTCACCCAAAGCTGCAATCGGGATTATGTCAAGACCTTTTTTTGCCGCAAGCAATGCCGCACCGGGCTTGAACGGGAGCATTTTGCCCTCTCTTGCAATTCCGCCCTCGGGGAAGATAAGCATTGAATATCCGTTTTTAACCGCACCCTCACTTTGTGCATACCAGTTTGTGTCCATGGTGTCAAAGTCAACGGGAATACTGCGGCAAATTCGGATAAACGAGCCTGTTCCGCTCTTGTCGTACCAGCTTTTTTTAACAAGCATATACGGCTTGTATCTGCTGAGTACAGAGCTTATCACAACTCCGTCAAAGTGGTGAGTGTGGTTGCATACAAACACAACAGGCTTGCCCTTGAGGCTCTTTTTAAGGCTCTTGTCCTTCCATTCAACCTTCGGGCGAATAAGAAGATGCACAAGACCTTTTACAAATTTTATGAATGCAAGCTGTCCTGCATTTTTATGATAATTGTACTCCATACTCTTTACCCTCGTTTTTTAAAATATTATATTTTTATTTAAAAAAAATTCAACGGTCAAATGAATTTTGCGTGTGTCTTATGCAACATTCTGTCGAATTTTGTGGCATAAAATATATGGGAATTATTATGGAATATTTTTCTTTTAGCTTTTTTACAAATGTTGACGGCTGTTGTTTATGGTGATATAATCATAGAAAAGAATTTTGCCTTTGAATCAAGGTAAACAAAGGAGAAACCTATGAAAAAAGTAATTTTAACAGGTGACCGTCCTACGGGCAGACTTCATGTCGGTCACTATGCAGGTTCGCTCAAGGAGAGAGTAAAGCTCCAGAATTCGGGCGAATATGATGATATATACATTATGATTGCAGACGCTCAGGCTCTTACCGACAATGCCGAGCATCCCGAAAAGGTAAGACAGAATATTTTGCAGGTTGCGCTCGACTACCTTGCCTGCGGAATAGATCCGAACAAGTCAACAATTTTTGTTCAGTCAATGATTCCCGAGCTTACAGAGCTTACTTTCTATTATATGAACCTCGTAACCGTGTCCCGTGTTCAGCGTAACCCCACCGTTAAGGCAGAAATTCAGATGCGTAATTTTGAGGCAAGCATTCCTGTGGGATTTTTCTGTTATCCAATCAGTCAGGCGGCTGATATCACGGCATTCCGTGCAACTGCCGTTCCTGTCGGCGAGGATCAGCTTCCGATGCTTGAACAGTGCAAGGAGATTGTTCACAAGTTCAATTCCGTTTACGGCGAAACTCTTACGGAACCGCAGATTATTCTTCCGAGCAACAAGGCTTGTCTGCGACTGCCCGGTATTGACGGCAAGGCAAAGATGAGCAAATCCCTCGGCAACTGCATTTATCTTGCAGAAGAACCCGAGGATATCAAGAAAAAGGTTATGTCAATGTTTACCGACCCGAATCATCTTCGTGTTGAGGATCCGGGCAAGGTTGAGGGCAACCCCGTGTTTATCTATCTTGACGCATTCTGCCGTGACGAGTATTTTGCGGAATTTTGGAATGATTACAGCTGTCTTGACGAACTCAAGGCTCATTATCAGCGTGGCGGACTCGGTGATGTCAAGGTTAAGAAATTCCTTAACAATGTTATGCAAGAGGAGCTTCGTCCTATTCGTGAACGCAGAAAAGAATGGGAAAATCATCTTCCCGATGTTCTCGATATTCTCAAAGAGGGCAGTAAGGTTGCAAAGGAAACTGCCGCAAAAACACTTGAGGATGTCCGTCATTCTATGAGAATCGATTATTTTACAGACAATAATCTTCTTAAATAATTTAAAATTAAATATGTAAAATACAGGTCGGAAGGACAGAAATCAAAAATTCTGTCTTTCCGATTTTTCTTATGAAAAAATTATTGCGAATTGACTCAAAATTGTTGAAAAAATAAAAATATTATGCTATTATTGCGTTGAAAACACCCCGTTTTAAGGAGGATATATTATGATTGACGCAAGAAAGCATACACTTGATTCTGTTAAAAAGCTGACCGATTACAGCGATTTTAACCTTTATAAAATGGATATATGCTACGATTACAGCATTGATAAAATCATTGACAGAGGGATTTTTGATGATGAGTCGGCTCTCGGTGCAATTGTGCAGGAGGTTCTGCCCGATTATCCCGTCAATCTTAAAATGCCGAATTTCGGGTGCAGTGCCTTTACAATGAAAAATCCCGACAGCGTAATGATGGGGCGAAACTATGATTTTAAGAACGACACCTCGTCAATGCTTGTGTATTGTTCGCCAAAGGACGGCTACAGGTCGGTTGCGTTTGCGGCACTTGATAATGTAGGTGCAAACAACCCCGAGTTGAGTGATGAAACAAGGCTTGCAACCTTGCTCTCACCGTTTATCAGCCTTGACGGAATCAATGAAAAGGGCGTGTCAATCGCAGTTCTCACACTTGACAGCAAGCCCGTCCGTCAGCAAAGCGGAAAGCCCGTTATCGCCACAACGCTTGCAATCCGTCTTATACTTGACAGAGCTGCGTCAACCGAAGAGGCGGTTACACTTTTTGAAAAATACGATATGTTCGCCTCAAGCGGAAGAGATTATCACTTTTATGTTACCGATTCAAACGGTGACGGTCGTGTTATTGAGTACGATTGCAACAGCGATGACCGAAAGCTTGCTGTTACAAAATCGCCTGCCGTTACAAACTTTTTTGTGATGTACAAAAATTTTGTAAAGCCTTATCAGAAAAACGATGTTTACGGTCACGGCAGAGAGCGGTATGATAAGATAATTAATGTTCTTGAAAAGAATAATAGTTACACAAAAGAAACAGCATGGGAGGCTCTTGTTTCGGCATCACAAGCACCGAATCCGAACGATATAACAAGCAATACTCAATGGTCGATTGTTTATAACAACACAAACCTTACCGCTGATATTTCAATCCGCCGAGATTGGAACACGGTGACAAAATATTCGCTAAAAGAAAATAAAATTACGAAATAAAAAAAGGGAAGAAACCGAAAAAAGTTTCTTCCCTTTTATAATGTCCGATTCAGTTTTTGCCGTGCAGCATAACATCCGCCGTAAAAATTCCGTTTTCGTGAGAAAATCTGCAATAACCGCCGTCTTTTTCGGCAATTCTGCGTACCGACTGCGTACCGATACCGTTACCGTTTCGCTTTGACGAACCGAAAAATCCGTCCTTTTCGGTAATCTCTCCGTTGAAAGCATTCTCTACGGAAATAAGCAATATCTTTTCGGAATGCGGACGGGCATACATTTTAATCTGCCGTTTATCTCTGTCAAGCTTCATGCTCGCCTCAAATGCATTTTCAAGCAAATTTGCGATTACAAGACAGATATCGGATTCCGAAACTGTCAACTTTTCGGGGATGTCAATTTTTAGTTTAAACGGAATACCATTGCTCATGCATTTTGAATAATAATGTCCGATAATCGCATTAACAGCGTGGTTTTTACAGAGTACAAGCTCTGTGTCGGGAATATTCTGCGATGCTGACGAAAGGTATTTTTCAAGTTCTTCCCAGTTCTTTTGCTCGGCAAGAGCATTAAGTACGGCAAAGTGATGTCGCAAATCATGCCGTGCCTGACGGGTTTCTTCAATAGCGACTTTTAATGCGTCATACTGTGCTCTCTGCATATTCAAAAATTGATTTTTCTGAGCAAGTTTGTTATTGCGGTTCAGACTTTTTGCAATAAAATACAGCAAAGCGTAGAAAATGAGCAACAGCACAAGAAGTGATACGCTGATAACAATGTAACCCTGCATAATTCTTCCTGTATGGAGAATGTTAGGATTCCATGGGATTATAAAAAAGTTGAGCAAGATGAATATTATCGGTAAAATCCAGAATACATACCATGTCTGGGCAATGTTTTCATCATCGAGCAGTTCACTCACACCGTGTGTTGCAGGATACCATGCAAGAATTACAAACATCCAGCATAGAATATTGAACAGCACAGCCGATTTAATTTCAAACCACGGCGTCGTGTTCTGCGGAAATGTTATCGAATCAACCGCCCGTGTAATGCTCGCAATGCAGGCAAACACTCCGCATACCGCAAGTAACACACTCACCGATTTCCACATGGATGTTTTGAGTGAACAACAGTATGCTGCCGAAAGAGCAAGCACTATCGGTATTGCAAGCACAAACGATTTCAGATTGTATCTGTAACAAACAAGACCGCACAATGTACAAAGGCACACAAGTGATAAAATCATCACAGGAAACAGCCTGAGCTTTGATACCTTGAGATGTTTTTTTATCGGAAAATATGCAAGTACAACACCGGGGATGATTGCACCGAGTTCAATCATCGGACAGAAAACATTTGTCAATGCAAATCCCTCCTGCCGAAAATATATTCGCCAAAGGTGCTTTTTGCGCTTTTTACAAGACTTCGACTTATGGAGATTCTTTCACCGTTGTCAAGAACAAATTCATTGCCGTTCATATCCCAGATGTGTTCAAGATTTACCATGATTCCTCGGTTGCACACAAAGAAATTATCTCCGTCATCAAACAGCATTACAAATTCGGCAAATGTACTGCGCACAGACTTTTCTGATTTGTCCGTACAATGAATATGTATGCAGTGCTTAAAATGCTCGGCATACAAAATGTCGCAAAGCTTTATACGCAACAAGTCACTTGCAGAGGGTATTTCAATGTATTTTTCTTCAACGAAAATTTTCTGCGAAATCTCATCGAGCAACATATCAAGCTCTTCATCGCTGTACGGCTTCACAAGATAGTGCAATGCCCGAACCCTAAAACCTTCAAGTGCGTGGTCGGTTGATGTGGTTGTGAAAACAAGCAGACAATCTTTGTCAAACTTCCTCAGCTTTTGTGCCGCATCAATTCCGTTTTCCTTTTCCATATATATATCCATAAAAACAAGGTCAAATCTGTTCTGCATTGCCTCATTCAGAAAATCCGTTCCGTTACCGTATCCGCAAATTTCAATATCATATGACCTTGAAAATGAGCTTTGAGAAAGTCTTTTGCAAAGTTCATTTCGCTCATTTTCGCAATCATCAACTATTGCAATCCTCATACCGTACCTCCTGCATAATTATCACTCTTATTGTATCACATAATATCTCAAATAGTGACTTTAATTTGCATTTCGTGCCAAAAATTTTCACTTTGTGCCAAATGTATGGACTAAATGACAATTATTTATTATAATTCAGCTTAAACAAAAAAATCATGGACAGATAAAAACACGGAGGAAATATTCTATGATTAACAAAAAGAAAACGAGGCTTTGCCTTGCTTTGGCGGCAACATTGATTGCCTCGTCTGCACTTTGCGGATGTCAGCAGAGCGACAGCAGTACATCCGCAAAATTCAACAGCGATGTAAAGGATGCGTCAAAATATACGGCTGACGAAAACGCACAGGTGTATAAGACCCTTGACTTTTCCGATGAACAGGAAAAGGAATTTGCAAAAAAGGGCTTTATAACAGCACCCGACAAACTCGAAATCAAAACCGAGAACGGAACTGTTGCATGGAGCCAGACAGCATATGATTTTATCAGAAACTCGTCAACTCCCGACAGTGCAAACCCAAGCCTTTGGAGAAACACGGAGCTTAACTCGCTTTATGGACTTTTTGAAGTTGTTGACGGTGTTTATCAGGTCAGAGGCTACGATGTTGCCAATGTAACCTTTGTAAAGAGCGACAACGGCTGGATTGTTTTTGACTGTACAACAAGCTCCGAAACTGCAAAGGCGGCGCTTGAACTTCTTGAATCAAAGTTCGGCAAGGCACATATTGCCGCTGTTGTTGTAAGCCACGCTCACATTGACCACTACGGCGGTATCGGCGGACTTATTGACGAAAAGAATGTTGCAGATTCATCACTTCCGCTTGATGAACAGATTAAGTCCGGCAAAACGCTCACTATCGTTCCCGAAGGCTACGAAAAGGCTGTTATGGAAGAAAATGTTTTTGCAGGAAACGCAATGAAACGCAGAACCAACTTTCAGTACGGATCATTGCTTGATAAGGGCGGTAAGGGCAGTTTGTCGGTAGGTATCGGTCTTACCCCTTCAAGCGGCACAACAACATACATTTCACCGTCTTATGAGGTGAAGAAAGCTACCGAAACTATCAAGGTTGACGGTGTTGAAATGGTGTTCCAGCTTACTCCCAACACAGAATCGCCTGCCGAGATGAATACCTATATTCCAAAATACAAGGCGTTGTGGATGGCAGAAAACTGCTCCGGCACAATGCACAATCTCTATACGCTCCGTGGCGCAGAGGTTCGTGACGGCAATGCGTGGGCGCAGTACATTATGGAGGCAAAGGAGCTTTTCGGAGACAAAGCCGAAGTAGTTTTCCAGGCTCACAACTGGCCTCATTGGGGCAACGATGTAATCAATGACTACATGGCAAACACAGCCTCTGTCTATAAGTACATATTCTCACAGACACTTATGTACATCAATCAGGGCTATACTTCAACCGAGATTGCAAATATGATTGAACTTCCCGATGAACTCAACAAGGTTTGGTACACACGCCAGTATTACGGAACTCTCAAGCATAATGTAAAAGCAGTTTATCAGAAGTATATGGGTTGGTATGACGAAAACCCCATTCATCTTGATGAGCTTGAACCGACTGAATATTCAAAGAAGCTTGTAGAGTATCTCGGCGACACAGACAAGGTTCTTGAAATGGCTAAAAAAGACTTTGACAAGGGAGAGTATCAGTGGGTTGCACAGATTACAAACACACTTGTATATGCAGATCCCGAAAATAAAGACGCCCGCTATCTTTGCGCAGACGCACTCGAACAGCTCGGCTATCAGGCTGAAAGCGGTGCATGGAGAAACGCTTATCTTACAGGTGCTTATGAGCTTCGTAACGGTACAAAAAATTATCCGAATTCCGAAGGTTCAGGTGCAACAGCTCTCGGTATGAGTACCGAAACAATGTTGGATTATCTCGGAATCTGTCTTGACGAAAAGAAGCTTGAAGATCAGAACCTTGTAATCAATCTTGAAGTGACCGATAAAAACGCAAAATATCTTCTTCGCATAAATCATGGTGTGCTTATCTATTCACAGGAAAAGTGGAGCGATAAGGCTGACGCAACAATCAAAACCAAGAGCGCAGGTATTCTCGGCATTGCACAGAACAATCAGAAACTTATGGACGCCGGCATTGAAAAGGTTGAGGGCAACAGTGACATCATCAAAACCCTTACATCAAGCGTTGCCGAATTCCCGCTGTATTTCAATATTATTGAACCCTAATTAAAGTATGAGGTGACTATGAAAGTATTAAATTGTATTTTCGGCATATTGTCGATAATCGGTGCGATTTATTGTATGTTCTATCCGGGACTTACCTTCCTTAATGCCGGTTGGATAGTGACAATTCTTCTCGGAGTATGGGGAATATGCTCCGTGATTGACTACTTTGCAAAACGCAAAAAGGCAAAGGCTGAACAGAGTGAAGCAATAATGGGAACACTCGGTCTTGTTGTCGGCATTGCAGCGGCAGTAATTTCAATTCTTGCTATGTTTATGCCGGGCATAAGACTTATGTTTGATGTTATCATTCTCTGTATTTTCTCAGGTTGGCTTGTAGTGGACGGTATCTCGTCCGTTGCAATGTCACTCAAGGTCAAAAAGGCATCTTCCTCAGGTGCATGGCTTATTCCGCTTTTCTGCGGAATACTCGTCATAATCGGCGGTATCTACGGATTTTTCCACCTTATATTTGCCGCACAGACAATCGGATTTATGATTGGTGTCCTTTTGTCAATCTACGGTGTAAAGCTTATTCTTTCGGCATTTGAAAAGCCGAGCGTGTAAGATACTTATCTTGTTTTCTTCTCTTTTTAAGAAAAGTATGATAACCCCAAAATCCCGAACCTTCAGAGTATTGCATCTTTGAGGGTTCGGGGCTTTATGAGGAATCAAAAACAGAGGTGTCATTTTTCTGTTTGTTGCATAAAATATCAGTGTAGAAATTTTCCGTTAAATTTTGTTGTTAAAATGCAAATTCAGTATTGACAAATGAATTTTATTATGATAGAATAATGCCTGTTGAGTGACATTGCTCAGTATTCGGCGACATAGCCAAGTGGTAAGGCACGAGTCTGCAAAACTCTGACGCCCCGGTTCAAATCCGGGTGTCGCCTCCAAAACGGAAAGCACTTCTTAACGGGAGTGCTTTCCAATTATAAAAATGTGGGAGCATAGCTCAGCTGGGAGAGCATCTGCCTTACAAGCAGAGGGTCACAGGTTCGAGCCCTGTTGTTCCCACCATTATATGCGGATGTAGCTCATCTGGTAGAGCGCCACCTTGCCAAGGTGGAGGTAGCGGGTTCGAGCCCCGTCATCCGCTCCATTAAATCAGTACAGTTGATGTACTGATTTTTTTATTTTACAGATTTTTTTTGCCAAACAAGGGGCTCGAAGGCGACCGTTAAGAAAATGCTCCGATGTAGCCTTGCGACCGCCGCCGGTGGCGGAAAGAGGGAGCAAAGCGCTGTCTGAAATAAGGAGCAAAAGGAAGCACATTTATGTGCAACGCATTGCGACTGTATTTCAGACGGTAAACCTTAAAATTAAGAGCGTTGATGAGGGTTAAGGTTACGCACAGCAAGCAGTTGGCGAGGCAGAAACCTTTGCATCAAACAATCCCCGTCATCCGCTCCATTAAATCAGTACGGTTGATGTACTGATTTTTTTATTTTACAGATTTTTTTGACAAACAAGGGGCTGTTTTTTAACAGCCCCTTTGATTGTTGTGTAGTTAATTATAGTGTTCCGAATAATGATGTGCCTTGTCAAGAAGCATATCCTTAACCTTCATCAGCCTTGTACGACTGCTGCGGTCATTTTCTTCAAGTTTCATCGAGATGTATTTGATTGTTTCCTGATATCTCGGAATCATAACATGCTCAAGCGAATTAACACGGCGGCGTGTCTTTTCAATTTCTGCCGACATAAGCTCACAGCTTTTTTCAATTTCAGCAAGCCTTATCAGGTCGGGCAAAAGTTCGTTGAGCGACATAACCGCATCATCAAGTTCAAACGAAGTAAACGCAAAACCGTAGGGAAAAATATCGCTCTCGTTGCTTGTTCGTGTGCTTGATGAAAACTGCGGAATATCAACGCTCATAACATTTTTTGAAGAAAGCTCAAGGTCAATTCTCTGCTTTGGTGACATCAGTGAGGCGTCCAGAGCCTCTTTTGACATAACCGCACTTGCGTTCACAAAGTGGTTGTTGCACTCTGCAAGCTCTCTTTCAATCTTCTCACGAAGCTCCTTGTTTTCTCTTACAAGGTCAAGAAATCGGCGCATCAGTTCGTCACGCTTGTCTTTTAACATTTTATGACCACGGGTAGCTGTTGCAAGCTGTTTTCTCAGCTTTGTCAACTGCATACGGGTGGGATTAACATTCATAACTGCCATTAGCAAACACCTTCAATGCGATTATTCTTTACCGTAAAACTCATCAAGCATATCGTCCTTAATTCGTTTAAGTTCACTTCTGGGAAGAATATGCAAAAGCTTCCAGCCGATGTCAAGTGTTTCTTCAATTGAACGGTTTGCGTCATAACCCTGTGAAACATACTCACGCTCAAATGCCTCGGCAAATTCAGCGTACTTTTTATCCATATCGGTAAGAGCCGCCTCACCGAGAATTATCATAAGTTCTCTTGCGTCTTTACCTCTTGCATAAGCGGCAAAAAGCTGGTTCATGGTTGCGGCGTGGTCTTTACGGGTTCTGTCGGGACCGATACCCTTGTCTTTAAGTCTTGAAAGTGACGGAAGAACATCAATCGGCGGAGTAATTCCCTTTCTGTAAAGCTCACGGGATAGGATAATCTGACCTTCTGTAATGTAGCCTGTAAGGTCAGGAATCGGGTGAGTCTTGTCATCTTCTGGCATTGTAAGAATCGGAATAAGAGTGATTGAACCCTCTTTGCCTTTAAGTCTGCCGGCTCTTTCATACAATGTTGCAAGGTCTGTGTACATATAACCCGGATAGCCTCGTCTGCCCGGAACTTCTTTTCTTGCGGCAGAAACCTCACGGAGTGCATCGGCATAGTTTGTAATGTCGGTCATAATAACGAGAACATGCATTCCTCTGTCAAATGCAAGATATTCAGCCGCCGTGAGCGCCATTTTAGGAGTTGCAATACGCTCAATGGCAGGATCGTTTGCAAGGTTTACAAACATTACGGTTCTGTCAATAGCGCCTGTTTCTTTAAACGACTGAACAAAGTAGTCGGATTCTTCAAATGTAATACCCATTGCGGCAAATACTACGGCAAACTGCTCGTCCTTGCCTCTTACAGCCGCCTGTCTTGCAATCTGAGCGGCAAGTTGGGCATGGGGCAGACCAGATGCCGAGAAGATAGGCAGCTTCTGTCCTCTTACAAGTGTGTTAAGTCCGTCAATTGCTGAAATACCTGTCTGAATAAATTCCTGCGGATAGTTTCTTGCGGCAGGGTTCATAGGTGTTCCGTTGATGTCAAGTCTTTTTTCGGGAATAAGAGCAGGACCGCCGTCAATCGGATTTCCAAGACCGTCAAATACTCGTGAAAGCATATCGGGAGATACGGGAAGTTCCATTGAACGACCTAAAAATCTTACCTTTGAATTTGCAAGGTTAATGCCTGCGGCTGATTCAAAAAGCTGAACAAGTGCGTTTGAGCCGTCAACCTCAAGAACCTTGCAACGGCGTGTTTCACCGTTCGGAAGTTCAATTTCGCCGAGTTCGTCATATGTTACTCCCTCAACATCACTTACCATCATAAGAGGACCTGCAACCTCTCGTATTGTGCGGTATTCCTTTGGCATCAGTCCTCACTCCTTTCAAGTACATCCTTAATTTCCGAATCAAGCAGAGCCTTGATTGACTCGAACTCGTCCCGAACCTTATCCTCGGGTACATATTTATATCTTCCTATGCGTTCACGAACAGGAAGGTTGACAAGCATTTCAATGTCTGCACCGTTTGCAAGAGCCTCTTTTGCTTTGTCATAGTAAGCAAGAATTGCACGCATCATAAGCACCTGCTTGCCGAGAGATGTGTATGTGTCTGTCGGGTCAAATGCGTTTTGGTGCAGATAATCCTCACGGATTGAACGGGAGGTTTCAAGCTTAAGTCTGTCGGGTGCGGAAAGTGCGTCCATACCGACAAGGTTTACGATTTCCTGAAGCTCGCTTTCTTCCTGTAATAATGTCATAAGTTTGCCACGAAGCTCCATAAAGTCGGGAGCGGCATTCTTTGAGAACCAATCTGCAAGTCGGTCTGTATAAAGCGAATAACTTGTCAGCCAGTTAATTGCAGGGAAGTGTCGTTTGTAAGCAAGGTTTGCGTCAAGTCCCCAGAATACCTTAACGATTCTGAGTGTTGCCTGTGATACAGGCTCTGAAATATCACCGCCCGGAGGTGATACAGCACCGATAACCGAGAGTGCGCCTTCCGTGTCATCACTGCCGTTTACGATAACACGGCCTGCTCTTTCATAGAACTGTGCAAGTCGGCTGCCGAGGTATGCGGGATAACCCTCTTCACCCGGCATTTCTTCAAGACGGCCGGACATTTCACGGAGAGCCTCTGCCCAGCGGGATGTTGAGTCAGCCATAAGTGCAACCGTGTAACCCATATCACGGAAATACTCGGCAATAGTAATGCCTGTGTAGATAGATGCCTCACGGGCGGCAACAGGCATATCGGATGTGTTTGCAATAAGCACGGTTCTCTCCATAAGAGAGTTGCCTGTGCGTGGGTCTTTAAGTTCGGGAAACTCGTTAAGAACATCGGTCATCTCGTTGCCACGCTCACCGCAACCGATATATACGATAATATCGGCAGCCGCCCACTTTGCAAGCTGATGCTGAACAACAGTTTTGCCCGAACCGAACGGTCCCGGAACTGCGGCTACACCGCCCTTTGCAAGCGGAAAGAGTGTGTCGATAGGTCTTTGACCTGTGGTAAGAAGAATGTCGGGGGAGAGCTTTCTTTTGTACGGTCTGCCCACACGAACAGGCCATTTTGTACACATATTAATCTCAATATTGCCCTTGTCTGTTTTGAGAACGGCAACTGTTTCGTCAATTGTAAAATCGCCCTCGCTGATGCTTTCAACAACACCGCCTGTTTTGTTCGGAACAAGAATTCTGTGAAGAACAGCGTGTGTTTCCTGAACAGTACCGAGTGTGTCGCCTGCCACAACTGTGTCGCCCTTTTTAACAAGGGGAGTAAAGTGCCACTTCTTTTTGTGATCAAGTGACGGAACATCAACACCTCTTTTGAGGTTTGTGCCGGCAACCTTCATAATCTCGTTAAGCGGTCGCTGAATACCGTCATAAATTGAACCGATAAGTCCCGGACCGAGTTCAACGGAAAGCGGAGCGCCTGTGGATTCAACAATCTCACCGGGTCCGAGTCCCGAAGTTTCTTCATATACCTGAATTGATGCCCTGTCACCGTGCATCTCAATTATTTCACCGATAAGTCGCTGACTGCTTACACGCACAACATCGAACATATCGGCATCACGCATACCCTCGGCAATTACCAGAGGGCCTGCTACCTTAGTTATAATTCCAGATTTCAAATTCTTACACCTCAATCATTGAAGATAATGTCCGAACCGACTGCCTTTTCAACGAATGACGACAGTCTTTTTATGCCGATTCCCGTATTGCCTTTTACACCGGGGATAGGAATAACGGCAGGAATGAGCCTTTCTTCATATCTTTTTCGCTCTTTTTCAACAAGTCCGAACATTTCCTCGGTAATAAAAATTACCGCATAGTTGTCACCGTCAGCAATCTTTCTGAAAAGATGCGGTGCGTTTTCGTTGTCATCACACGGATAAATGTCCATGCCGATTGCCGCAAAGCCCTTTATGCTTTCGCTGTCGCCGATAACGGCAATATTTTTAGCCATAAACTTCACGCAACCTTTCTTTTACGGTTTCATAATTTGTCTTGGTGCGGATTCCGCTTGCAATAATGTGAATAACTTTTTTCTCTGTTTCACTTGCAATCAGATAGCCCGTAATCGGGTCTGCACCGTCACCGCTTCTTTTGCATTTTTCTTTTGCAAGGCTCATAAGCCTGTTGTCAACAAATTTTTCAAATGCCGACGGAGAAACCTTGTACTCTTCAACAGCCTTGTTACAGCCGTATGCCGAGATTTTTGACAGCACATCAAGCGTCGGTTCAAGTCCCTTTACGCTTGCCTCAATAACCTTTGAACGGGGGAAGTCCTGCACATCACAGATTGCAATTTCAAGAAAATCTTTGTCGCAATCGGCTTTTGCACCTCTTATGGCTGTCTTTACATTATTATAAAATACTGTAGCTTTAAAATATTCGGACATAAATTCGCTGTCGGATTTTTCGGATGTTTTCAGAACAAGCTCCATAAAAGCTCTGTCAAGAACCGCATCGCTGAGTCTTGCGTCACCTGTGTGTGCAAGAATTTCATATGCCTTGTCACAAGAGGCGGAAAGTTCTTCGCCCAAAAGTGAAAACTTTCTGTTCTCAACCGCCTGTTTAAGCGTTTCTTCAGAGAAAGTACACGGCTTTACCAAAAGCTGTGAATACGGTCTGTTTGAAAGCGTTCCCTTTAAAACAGCTTTAAGGTTGTGAAGGTCGTTAAGATAGAAGAACGGTTTGAATATTGCAAAATCGGGTGCGGTTCTTTTGAGATATTCCCACACATTTTCGCTGTGTGATTTCAAAATCTCTTCAATGTCATCGCCCTCACCGTAACCCTTGTCCGAAAGGTATCTGCAAAGCTCGTTCACATTTTCACAACCGAGCATATGCTCAATGTCGCTGTTTGTAAACAGATTTTTTTCTTTAGCACGGACGGAGCCGATGGAAAATTCATAAGATAATGCCATCATATTCCTCCCTATGCCTTAAAAAGTTCCTGATTTATAAAATCCTCGATAGCGTCACGCTTTTCGGACAATATTGCCGAGAAGTCCATGTTTTCTTCAATGTCACCGCATTTAAGAATAAATCCGCTTTCAATGTCACACGGCGTTTCTGAAAGCTCTGCTTTTACACCGCATTCTTCAAGCCTTGCAAGAAAATTCTTCGGAAGTCGGTTCATATCCTTTTCATTCAAAAGCACAACACCGCTCATTCCGTTTAACTTTTTTGCAAATGTGTAAATCAGTTCAAAGTAATCTTCATCAGGAAGATTTTTCATTTTATTAAGAATTTCACTGTATGTCTTGTCAATTTCTTCACGCCTTCTCTTTAGGAAAGCGTTGCGTGTTTCAAGGTCGCAACGGCTCTTTGAAGCCGCCTGCATTTGCTTGACCTTTGACTGTGCCCTGTCGGCAATTTCGGCAGAAATCTTGTCGGCATCAAGCTTTGCTTGTGCCATAATCTGTGCGCATTTTTCATCGGTTTCAGCACCTATTTGGCTGATTCTTTCGTCACAGTCAAGACTTATGCGATTTAAAATTTTATCACCGCTGCTCAAAGTGATTCCACCTTTCTTTCGTAATTTTCGTTAGTCGGTTATCAGATGTTAAGGTTTGGAACTGTGATAACAACGAGAAGTGAAACGATGAATGAAAGGAGAGCGTAAATCTCAACGAGAGTTACGGAAACCATAGCCTTTGAGAAGTTTGAATCGTCCTTTGCGCTTAGTGCAATACCTGAAACGGCTGCCTTGCCCTGTGCAAAACCTGAAATCATACCGCCGATACCGATAGCAAGTGATGCTGCAAAGTATGCAAGTCCCTGTCCGATTGTCGGAGCTGTGCCGCCGAGAACGCCGCCGCTTACGAGAATAAGGAAGCCTACGATAAATCCGTAAAGTCCCTGAGTACCCGGGAGAAGTGTGAGAACGAGCATTTTACCGAATTTTGATGAGTCCTCGGAAAGAACTCCCATAGCTGCCTGTGCGGCAGAGCCTACACCTCGAGCAGAACCTACGCCTGCAAGTGCTGTTGCTATTGATGCGCCTAAAAGTGCGAAAAATATTCCATTCATTTTGATTTGTCCTCCTGAATTTTAATATATTTACTGTTGAGCTTGAACGGCTTAAACTGTTTGCCGCCGCCCTCATAGAATTTTCCGAACATTTCAACATACTGAAGTCGCATTGTGTGAACATATGAACCGAGTGCGTTGAGTCCGATGTTGATTGCGTGTCCGATGATGAACACAATAATGAGTAAGATAATTCCAAACCAGCTCTTTCCGAACATGGTCGAAAGCATATTGAATACCTGAGCCATAACTCCCGTTGTAAGACCGAGAGCAAGAAGTCTAGAGTAGCTCAGAAGGTCACTGATGTAACCTGTAATGTCATAGAGAGAGGCAAGTCCGCCGATGACTTTGCCGAATCCCTTTTTGTTTCTGCCCTGTGTGAGAACAAGACCGATTGCGCAGAAAATCGCAATGCCTGCTCCGACATAGACGAGCGTCTGACCAAATGCCATACCTGCCGCCAAAACGGCAAATCCGATAAGCATAAGCATCCAAAGTCCCGTGTCAAAGAACGCTCCGCCGTAATCCCTCTGCCTGAGGCAAACATAGAATTTGCAGCCCATACCGACAAGAATGTGTACAAGGCCGAATGCTATTGAAATAATCATCAGCATAAGTGCGTCCTTTTGCGGGTCAATTGTCGGCCACGGGAAGATTTGCTCCATCGTAATGTTTGCACCCGTAAAGTAGTTGTAAAGGGTTGCGGGGGCATCTCCGAAGAAGCTTGCAAAAACAAGTCCCCAGAAAAATGTTGAAACACCGCAATATTGGAACAGCTTCAAGGTGTTTCGCATTTCCTTGTCAGGCTTGAACAGCTTTATTGCAAGTCCTGTTCCTATTACCATTAACAGTCCGTAGCCTGCATCCGAGAACATCATTCCAAAGAAAAAGTAGAAGAAGAACGCAAGCAACGGCGTTGGATCAATATCGTCATGCGACGGGGGAGAGTACATATTTACAATGCTCTCTGCCGGTGCTGCAAAGCGACTGTTCTTTAGCTTTACAGGAGCTTTTTCCTCGTCAACATCGCCGAATTCAACATAGCATACAGAAACTCTTTCGCAAAGCCTTTCAAGCTTTTCACAGTCCTCCTCGGGAATATAACCCGAAATGACAAAAACATTCCGTGAATGCTGAAGTTCACCGATTACGCTGTATTTATCGGCTCTGATTCTGAAATAATCCTGTGTATCTTTAATATCTTTTCGTCTGTCTGCAAAGGAAATGATTTCCTTTTTTGCGTTTTCTGTATCATCTTCAAGCTTGTGACTTCTTTCAACAAGCTTTTTTGATTCCGCCAAAGGGGTAAGGCTTGAGTTCGTAACAGGTTTTGCAAAACCGATATCACGCAGAGCATTTTCCGCAAGCTCCTTTTGGGCAATCGGTGCAAAAAGTACAATGCAGGTAAGCCCCTCGTTTGCAAATTGAATTTCAAAATCAAATTCAAGCTTCGGAGAAGCCTCGGCAAGTGCCTCTGAAAGCGATACCTCGTTGTACTCCTTTTGAATTGAGCCTATGAAAACAGCCGTTGTTTTTGTGTCCTTTGCATTAAGCGGAATGTCAAGATTCTTCCACGGCTCAAGCTGTGCAAGAGCGGTTTTTATGCGAATCCGTTCCGCCGCATTATCGGCAATCTGTTTGTTAAGCTCACAAATTCTGTTGCACACATCAATAACTTCGCCTGCATTTGATGCGATAACTCCGATTTCATCGGGATCAATCTCCCGCCGTCCGCAAAATGCGGAAAGCATACTTTTCTTCTCGGGAGAGTTGCTGTCGAGAATTTTCAGAGCGTTTTCACTGAGAGTAACATTCCGCTCGAAAATCTGAATTTGTGAGGTCATATCAATCTTGCCGAAACCTTTTCTGCAGGTTTCGGTCTTTTCAATCTGAACCAAACCCGAATCCTGCAAATGTTCAAGAAGTCGCTTTCTGTCCTGTCTTAGGGCAATAATCCGAACCGACTTCATTTTAAGTTTTGCCAATTTCTATCACCACGCTTCTTTCATTGCAACCGTTTTAAAGAGAGAGCCTTTGTATAGCCCCGTCAATAACACGCTTGCGGTTTTTGTCTGCAGTCCGAGAGAGAATGTCGCACTCAAGATTTGCCTTTTCAGAGGCTTTCTCAAGCTCTTTTTTGCCCTCTTTCACAGTCTTTTCAAAAAGCATATCGGCATCCTTCTGTGCCTTTTCCTTTGCCGAAAGCACAACCTGTTTGGAATCTGCCTTTGTCTGTTCAACCCTTTCTGCTGATTCTGTTCGTGCATTTGCCTCACGCTGTCTGCAATCCTCTTCGGCATTGTAAATGGCGTCCAGCATATCTTTTGCCATTGTTATCCTCCTTTGTTAAAAAATTGCATAAAAATATTTATGAAGAATACACTATTTTGTTTATTCTATTCCTAGATTGTAGCACAATTATTTAAAAAAAGCAATCAACATACATTAAAGTTTGCCCAGTTTTTTATCATTTTCTTCCCTGTGACCGCATTTGCGAGTGGTTTTACAGCATTAATTTGCGATAAAAGAAAAAACACCGCATAATACGGTGTTTAAAAGTTTTAAAAATTATTTTTTATATACCGCTGATTGCGGCTTGTCGGTTTATCGGGAACAGTCATCTGAATCAGATTCATTTCGAGTGCAGGATTAAGATAATTTTTTCTGAAAGTTTCCCTTGATTTTAAATTCAGCTTATCTAAAAGTTCCGCAGTATTATAGGAAACATCAAATTCCATAACATCAAGCAACTTTTTTACATAATCATTCATCTGCCGAATATCGGATTTGGTTTGTGAAATAATTTCGGTAAGAATTTCGTCAATCATTTCAAGCATAAATTCTATGAAAATATTTGAGTTCCCCTCAACATGGCATTTTGAAATTGACTTGTAATATCTGTCCTGATATTTTTGAATTTGACTTTCAATAGGAATGTATTGAAAAATGGGTTTCCATTTTGTCAAAATTGCAGTCTGCCAAAGCCTTGCCATGCGACCGTTTCCGTCAGAAAACGGATGAATAAAAACAAATTCATAATGAAAAACAGATGACAAAATCAGTGGGTGAACATTATTTTTTTCACTGTTCATCCATTTAAACAAATTATCTGTCAATGACGGCACAAAATTTGCAGGCGGAGCCATAAAAATGCATTTGTCACCGTCAAACACACCTTCTTCACCGTTTCTGAATTTTCCCGATTCATTGACAAGAGCATATGTCATTATGCCGTGGTATTTTTTTAGCTCTGTTACAGAATAAGGATTAATATTGTTAAGGTTGTCATAGGCATCGTATGCGTTTTTTACTTCTTGAATTTCTCTTTGCGGACCTAAAACAATGTGTCCGTTGATTACATCACGCACTTCTGAAATTGAAAGCGAGTTAGCCTCAATGGCAAGCGAAGAATAGATGGACTTGATTCTATTGTTTTTTCTTAACTGAGGTTTTGATTCAAAATCATTATAATTGCTGATTTTACCTATCTTCTCAGAAATTGATGATACAAATCCGAGCATTTTATTTGATATTGAAAACGGCGGTGTGTAGTCTGACATATTAACCATTCCTTGCACTTATTCTGTTTTTAATTATACCAAATTCAATTGAATTTATCAATAACTTGCTTATTATCTTGCTTACTATCTTGCTTACTGACTTGCTTATTATCTTGCGTGTTGTGGACAAAACAGCGATTTTTAGTATGTAAAGCAGAAGAAAGCCGTCCCGAAAAAATTCGGAGCGGCTTTCAAAGCTACGGTTATTCGGCAGGCGTATAACTCTCCTGCATCTCTCAAGGTTTCCCTTTGTCAAGCCGTCGGCGTGTGGACGGGGACGAAATCTTCCACCTCGAATAACTTCTAAATTTATTCTGACATTATTATAATAAAATTGAAAATAAATCAAGGTTGAAATCCGATGCGAAAAGTTGTATTATGTGAGGGTAATAACAAGATGGCAATATGCATGGAGGATTGTATATTTATGAAAGAAATCAAGACAAATGTAATGAGAATTTTAGACAAAGAAAAGGTTGAATATACTCACCATGAATATCCCCACGGCAAGGATGCCGTTGACGGAGTAACGGTTGCAACGCTTATGAATCAAAATCCCGATTATGTTTTCAAAACTCTTGTAACAAAGGGCATGGGCAGAGATTATTATGTTTTTGTAGTTCCTGTTGACCATGAGCTTGACCTTAAAAAATGTGCAAAGAGCGTAGGTGAAAAGTCGGTTGAAATGATTCCCGTAAAGGACATTACAAAGGTCACGGGTTATGTGCGTGGAGGCTGTTCACCTCTCGGAATGAAAAAGCAGTTCAAGACAACCTTCCACATTACAGCAGAGTCAATTCCGAAAATCATTGTCAGTGCAGGAAAAATCGGTTATCAAATTGACCTGAAGCCTGAGGATTTAATCCGTCTTACAAACGGTCAATGTGCAGATATTATAAAGGACTGACCTGATATTCAAAAAACAACACCCCCGACTGTGCCAAATGGTTTAGTTGGGGGTGTATTTTATTAGTATGCTTTATTCGTCAATAAATTCAAGGTCTTCGTCGCTTACTTTTTTGAGTTCCTTTTTATTGAACAAATCGTAAATAACGGGAACGATATAGAGCGTCATAAATGTTGCGTAGAGCAAACCGCCGATGCAGACAATTGCGATAGGCTGCATCATTTCTGCACCTGTGCCTATGCCAAGAGCCATAACAACAAGACCGAGAACTGTTGTGAGTGCGGTTATGAGGATAGGACGCATACGGGTTTTGCCTGCCTCAACAATTGACTCAATTCTTTCTTTGCCCTCAATACGGAGTTTGTTGATGTAGTCAACAAGTACGATACCGTTGTTTACAATGATACCGCAGAGCATTACAAAACCGACAAGCGATACAACGCTGATGTCAAATCCTGTGATTAAAAGTGCGAGGAAGCCGCCCGTAAATGCAAGCGGAATTGTAAACATAATAATGAACGGTGATTTAAGGCTCTGGAACTGTGCAACCATAATGAGGTAGATGAGAATAATGCCGAGCAGAAGCATAAGCATAAGCTGTGAAACTGCCTCCATTGTCATTTTGTCTGTACCTGCATAGTTGATTGAACAGCTGTTCGGGAGCTTGTAATCGTTCATTGCGGATTTTACATTGTTTGAAACAGATGTAAGCGTGTAGCCGTCCTTGACTTCGGCGCTGATTTTAAGATAACGCTTTTGATTTTCACGGCTGATTTTATCCATAGTTTCCGACTTTGAAATATCCGAAACAGAGGAGAGTTTAACGGTCTTTTCGTTACCGCTCTTATCCGTATAAGTTATGTCGAGGTCACGGAGATTTTTCGGAGTAACGGTTTCGCTGTCGTCCTTTACAACCACAACATTCATATCATTGCCGTCATCATTCGTAAGAGTGGCAGCGGTTTTTTCTGTTGAAATTGCAGCGGCAACCTGCTGATAAACCTGTGCAACGGTAAGTCCCTTTTCAGCGGCTTTTGACTTGTCAACAGTAACCTTGATTTCGGGAGAAACAGCACCGATGCCGTTGTCAACCGATGCAACGCCTTTAACCTTTTCAAGTGTCTTGCCGATATCCTCGGCAGTGCTTTTGAGTGTGTCAAGGTCGTCACCGTAGAGAGTAATCTGAACGGAACCGTCACCCATAAGGCTTGACATTGAACTTGAAGTGCCGCCGCTTACGGCAGCCTCACCGTCAAGGCTTTCAAGATCTTTTTCAATCTTCTTTGAAATCTCACCGCTTTGTTTTGTAAAATCATCCTTGAGAACGGCATATGCCATAAGTGAGCCGGCATCATTTGACGATGAACCGCCTGTAAGTCCCATAAGACTTGACGAGTTGCCCGCCATAACGCCTACGGTTTCAAACTGGTCATATTTTGAAAGCAAATCGTTGAGCTTTTCGCCCTCTTTAACAGTTTCTTCAAAGGTTGCGTTATCGTCAAGCTTCAATGATACCTGAATCTGTGTACTGCTCATATCGGGCATAAAGCTGAAACCTCTCATCAGACAAAGACCTGCACTTGTAAAGAGAAGTGCAACTGCAACGAGAATTGCAGGAACTTTGTGCTTTAATACGAAACGAAGTGAGCGTTCATATGCCTTCTTGATTTTTCCGTCCTTTGGAGCGGAATTAGGTTTCATCTTGCGGAGCATTCTCTGTCCCATGGCCGGAACAAGCGTCAGCGCAATAATAAGGCTTGCAAGAAGTGAATATGTAACCGTGAGTGCAAGGTCAACAAACAGCTGACGGGTGATGCCTTCAACAAATACAATCGGCAGGAACACGCATACTGTGGTGAGAGTTGACGCCGTAATTGCGCCGGCAACCTGTCTTGCACCGTTAAGTGCCGCCTTAATCGGCGAAACGCCCATACTTCTCAGTCGGTAGATATTTTCGATAACAACAACCGAGTTGTCAACAAGCATACCGACTCCTATCGCAAGTCCTGATAGCGAAATCATATTGAGTGTTACACCGCTGAAATACATAAGAACGATTGCAAACACAACGCTTATCGGAATTGAGCAGGCAACAATGAGCGTCGGTTTGATATCTCTGAGAAATAGGAAAAGTATGATAATTGCAAGAACCGCACCCATAAGAAGGTTCTGTAATACATTGTTGATTACAAGGTTAATGTAGTCACCTTCATTGTAAAGGTTTGTAAAGTGAAGTCCGTCAACCTCTTTTGAAAGCGAATCAAGCTTTGCGTTAATGTTTTCACAAACGGTAGAAGATGCTGTGTTACTTGACTTTGAAAAGCTCAATACAATACCGGGGTTGCCGTTGATTCTTGCAAAGGTTTCGTCGGAATTATCGGCAACAAAAACATCTGCAACATCTTTAAGATGAATAACCCCTATTCCGTCAATTCCTGTGTCAAAAAGCACAAGCGACTTCATCTCTTTTTCATCATTCACCTTGTCGCCGACACGAACCATAAATTTGTTGTTGTCATCATCGGTAACATAGCCTGCCGGCATTGAAAAGTTTTGTGCCGTTAGAATTGAAGAAATGGTATCAAGTGTGACCGTGTTGCTCACATCAGCCTTGCTTTTTGCCTCTTTCTTTTTATCTGCAAGTTCTTTTTCGGATGTTTCAATCTGCTTTTCTGCACTTGAAAGCTGTGTAAGTGCGCTGTTGAGTTCACTCTGTTTTGAAGTGAGAGTTGACATGGCAGAGGACATTTTGAAGTCCGCACTTGACTGTTGTTGTGAAATGAGTGCAAGAGCGGAATCAACCGAAACCGATTTATCGTCAAGTCCCGAAATTGCGTTATCAAGCTGTGCAATACCCGAGTTGATTTGTGAGATTTTCTCCGATATTTCACTTAATGCAGAATTGATTGCATCTCCCGAAGTTCCGAGCTTTTTAAGTGAAATTTCAACATTTTGAATTGCCTCTGCACTTTTGTTAATGGAATTCTGAACTGTCTGCATTGTTTTTGCGATATCGGGAGCTTTGATTCCGTAAGGCTCAAGCACCTTGTTAAGCTCGTCAATCTGCTGTTGAAGTGCCTTGTATTCCTCGCTGTCGGGCAGTGCATCATTCATTTTCCGAACAATTTCCTGATACTGTTCGTTGAATTTTGAAAGCTGTTCAAGCTTTTGCGTAAGCTGTGACTGTTCGGAAGTCAGCTCATCATAGGTAGTTTTCAGTTCAAGCAAACCCTGATAAGCGGTTTCGAGCAAAGTCTTTGTTGAAGTGAGGCTTGCCTTTCGGTCAAGCAACTGCATCTTTGCCGACAAAAGCTGTGTTTTACCGCTTTCAGCCTTGTTCTGTGCATCGGCAAGCTGTTTTGAAACAGCCTCCTGCTGTGAGTTGATTTGCTCAATTGAAGATGAAACAGTACCCTGACCGTCCTTGGCTTTGCCGATATTATCCTGCAATTCCTTTTTAGCCTTGGCAATTTTGTCCTCCGCATCACCGAATTGATTATCGAGTGCAGCGGAAATCTTCTTATTAAGCTTGTCAAGCTTATCCTGTGAAAGTACGACATTTTCCTGTTCCGTAACAATGCCCTTGTCAGAAACAGAGGCAACACCGTCAATGCCTTCAAGCTCATTCAAAAGTTCGTTTGTGACATAATCCGAAAGCTCTGTCTGCGACTTGCCTTCAAAGTCAACCGCCGTCATTGCAACTGGGAGAATGTTCGGATTGATTTTGATGAGGTACGGTGTTCCGACTCCGTCAGGCCAATTGCCCTTGATTGTGTCAAGGCTTGAACGCATATCAACAGTTGCGCTGTCCATATTTGTGCCGTCCTCAAATTCTATCATCAAAAGTGAATAGTTGTCCGATGAGGTAGAGGTGATCTCCTTAACACCGTCAATTGCCGACATCGACTGTTCAAGAGGCTTTGAAACCGTTGTTTCAACCGCCTCGGGCGTCTGACCTGCGTAGGTGGTCATGATAACGGCATAGGGAAAGTCCATATTCGGTAAAAGGTCGGGCGTCATCTTGAAAAATGACACTATGCCGAGAACCAGAACAAGTACAACCGCAACCAATACCGTCATCGGTTTTTTTACGCTGATTTTAGATAACATTGATTACTCCTTTGTTTGTGCTTTTTATCTATGAGTATATTTCATATCAAATGCAATTTCTACCAACTTAGGTTTACATTTTCTGTTGAAATCGGCCGCAACCGGTTGCGTGAATATTAAACTTAATCTGCAATTGCACCTGTTTTGATAATTTCAAGTTTTCTGTGATACTCCCTGTGAACCTCGTCAAAAGGTTTTCCTATTACAAAAACATTGAACACGGCATTCTTCAGCACCTGAGTGAGAATCTGTGAAAGACACTTCACATCTTCATCTGAAGTATATTTAAGGTTACTTCTGTCAAAATTGTTTGTAACGCTGACAAGCTCTGCAACGCCCTTAAAACGGTTGATAAAATATTCCGAAACAAGACTGTCATTTGCCTTTATATTTTTGATGAGATTCTTCATAATGATACTTTGTTTTGCATCCTTTGAACATTCGCATAGAATTTCAAAAAGCAAATCATAAGTTACAAATATGTCGCCGTGAGTGCGAGAGATAACCTCTGTGGCTTTTTCTAGCGAAAAGTTGATAAATGAGCGTGTCATAACCTCCACAAGGTCAACCTTATCGTCAAAGTACTGATAAAAACTGCCTCTCGAAATGTTTGCGTTCTTTATAATATTGTTTATGCTGACTCTCTCTCCCGACGAACCGGCAAATTCATTGAATATTGCGTCCGTGATTCTCTGACGCTTTTCTTCGGGAAGATTATAAAAGGTGTTTTTAATCATAAAAAATCCTCCAAAATAAATGTGACAGGCAGTCATATGACAACCTGTCACAATTTTAGCATTGTTTATTTATTGTGTCAATTAAATGTGTTTTAGATTTTGCACATATACGATCAAAAATCTTTGTGCATATTAACAACAAAATTAAGCTTTGCCTTTAAATTTTTCAAAAAGTCCTTTGCATCCGCTGTAAATATCGTTGTATGCCTGCTCAAAATCACCGCTGTACCACGGATCCGATACATCACGATTCATACCTGCAAAGCTCATCATCTTGCAAACCTTTCCGTCTTTGTCATCGCCGAAAATTCGCATAGTGTTTCTGATATTATTAGAGTCCATGCAGATGAAATAATCGTACTTGTCATAGTCGGATTTTTTGAGCTGAACAGCCCTCTTGCCGTCACAACCGATTCCGTGTTTTGCAAGCTCACGCTTAGCCGGCGGATAAACAGGATTTCCAATCCCGTTCCATATCTCCTCCGTACTCGTAGCAGATGATTTAATCACAAACCTGTCAGCAATCTTGCCCTTCTTAACCATGTTCCTAAATATAAATTCCGCCATAGGCGACCGACAAATATTCCCATGGCACACAAACATTATCCTTATCATAACAAAATTCCTCCCGATTTGCCGTAATATGCCGCTATGAATTTTGCAATATCTATATTTGAGTATGCTATTTTGTGTGTTGCTGTATTTTCACTATTCATCTTTATGTTCCCCTCAAAATGATTTTGAATTGTCGCTATAATATGCAATTTTACCTGTTAACCGAAAATTTCTTCGGGAGTGTGTCCCAGCAGAACATGGAGTTTGGCACTTGTGTACATGACTTTTTGACACAAATATTCAAGCTTTCGGTGACTGAATGCGATATCATCACGGTTGTAGATTCCGCTTCCCAGGATTACTTCGTATACAGATTCTTCGGAATTGTCGGGTTCAGTTGCAAAACAAATCATAATATCGTTCGCATAATCGTCTGCGTCCTCTTTTGAAAGTCCTGTTTCATTTCTTAAAAACGAACGCATTTCAAGAAAATCGGGAGTCTTTTTAAAATAACAGTCATCTTCATATCTGAAAAATTGCTCTTTGTCAAGGACGCAAAATTTCTTTTCGATTTGACGATATTTCAGCATTTCGTATTTATCAAGACTATCGTCATCAAATTCAAAAAGTAAAGATATTCTGCAAGAATTTCCTGTTCAAGAGCAGGGGTTTCTGAGCCGTCATCGTAAATATCGTCCTGATTAAACACACAAAAATACTTTCCCTTAAAATTCATATTTTCAACAAATGACAGAAAATCTTCCTCGCTCACAGGCTCGTTCTGGCTGTTGTAAATTTTAAGAAGTTTGCCGATTTCGATAACTCCGTAAAGATTTGCCGCAGCCGCAAAATATCTGTATAAAAGGTCTTGTGTTTCCTTTGAAAGTGTGCATTCTGAAATTTTCATGTGTCTACATCAAATTATATCGTACTCTGACTTATATTGTCAGTTTATCATAATTAATCCCACATTTCAACAAGTCTGTGAACAATTTCAGATACTTGCCAGATGATTGACTTCTGAAAGACAGTTGCAGAGTGGTTTAGCACTGTGTATGTGGAAACTTTCAGGTTGCCGTGCAGAGGACTGTTGCACAGTAAATATAGCGGATTATATAGTGCCTTTTCACCTAAAATAAGCCATGGATTTCTTGCTCTGCTTTGCGGCGTTTTATTATATTTTATGACAAATTTTGCATAAAATAACCAAAATAGACTATATTTGATTATCACTTTAGTGAAAATAAATCATATCTATGGCAAAAATCTTGCGTAATTATTCCTATATTTTGTTAAAAAGCACTTTTTTTCAATTGTTTTTTCCATATTCTCCTCTTTTATTGCTTATTGATGCTTTCTGTGGCATAATTCTATAAATGTATTGCGTAAGTTAGTTTATGGTTGAGGAATATTAAATATGAAAGACAGGAAAAAGTCGATTTATAACAGAATTGTGAAAAGAATGCTTGATATTATCTGTTCACTTGCAGCGATAGTGTGTCTGTCAGTACTTTACCTTCCGATATGTGCCATAATAAAATGCACGAGCGAAGGTCCTGTTTTTTTAGACAGAAAAGAATAGGAAAAAACAAAAAATATTTCAATATTCTGAAATTCCGCACAATGAGAATTGATACTCCCAAGGATTGTCTTACACATCTTCTTAAAAATCCTGAACAGTATATAACTAAGGTGGGTGCGTTTTTAAGAAAGACAAGTCTTGACGAATTGCCTCAGATTTTTAATATTTTTAAGGGCGATATGTCGGTTATCGGTCCAAGACCTGCACTTTGGAATCAGGATGATTTGATTTCTGAAAGAGATGAGTACGGTATAAATGATTTAAAACCCGGCTTGACGGGTTGGGCGCAGATTAACGGCAGAGATGAGCTTCCTATCCCTGAAAAAGTTCAGATGGATAAGATTTATCGTGATAATGTCAGTTTTGTCTTTGATGTAAAATGTCTTTTTATGACAGTTGTAAGTGTGTTTAAGCATGATGGTGTAGTTGAGGGCGGAACAGGAGCAATTGCAGATGAAGAATAATCGTAAAAAAGTTATGATTCTTACTAATCACTCTTATATGCTGTATCGTTTCAGAAAAGAATTGATTGAAGAACTTATGAAAAATTATGATGTTGTTCTTAGTATGCCTTTTGTAGGACATCATGAGGATTTCATCAATATGGGATTGCGTTGTATTGAAACTAAGATGGAGCGCAGAGGGGTTAATCCGATTCACGATTTTTCACTTATGAAATTTTATAAAAAATATTACAGGAAGAAAACTCTGATTTGGTAATTACATACTCTATCAAACCAAATGTTTACGGTGGATTGATGTGTGAAAAGTTAAATATTCCGTTTTATGCGAATGTTCAGGGATTAGGAACGGCATTTCAAAAGCCCGGACTTGCTCAGTTTGCGACAGTTCTTTATAAAACAGCCTTTAAAAAGGTAAAAACGGTATTTTTTGAAAATCAGGTTAATGCAGATGAATTTGTTGACAGAAAGATTATTTCTGTCGAGAAAGAAACTATTTTGAACGGCGCAGGAATCAATCTTGAAATTTATGAGTGCAAGCCTTACCCAAAAAGTGATCCGCCGCATTTTTTGTATCTTGGCAGAATCATGAAGGAAAAGGGCATGGATGAATTATTTTCTGCGGCTGAGAAGCTTCACGATGACGGCTATAAATTTGTACTTGACCTTGTAGGCTTTTTTGAAGATGAATATAAGGAAAGAGTTGAGTTACTTGAAAGTAAGGGCGTTGTAAAATTCCACGGATTTCAGGAAGAACCAAGACCTTACTATGCGACCGCCGATTGTGTTGTAATGCCGAGCTATCACGAGGGTATGAGTAATGTAAATCTCGAAGCTTCGGCAACAGGCAGACCTGTCATTACCACCAATATTCCAGGCTGCAGAGAGTCAGTGGAAAATGAATATACAGGCTGGCTTTGTGAACCTAAAAGCATTGACAGCCTTTATGAAAAAATGAAAGCTTTTCTTGAAACAGATATTTCAAAACGAGAAGTTATGGGTAAATACGCCCGACAAAAAATGGTGGACGAATTTGATAAAAAAATCGTTGTAAACGATACAATAAAGGCTTTAAAACTTTAATTCTATAAAATGAAGGGTAATTGAATTTTATGTTAAGAATATTACATATTGTAACATACATGGGGCGTGGCGGTCTTGAAACTATGATTATGAATTATTATAGAAACATAGACCGTACTAAAATTCAATTTGATTTTCTTGTACATCGTCAGGAAAAGGCTGATTATGATGATGAGATATTATCTTTAGGCGGACATATTTATCATATGCCTATGCTGAATCCCTTTTCTAAGGCTTATTTTAATGCGCTTGATGACTTCTTTGATAATCATAAGTACGATATTGTGCATTCACATTTGGATTGCATGAGTGCATATCCTTTGAAAATTGCACAAAAATATGGCGTTAAGGTGAGAATTGCACATTCGCATAATAAAAGCCAAGACAAAAATTTAAAGTATCCCATTAAGCTTCTTTCAAAACATTTAATTCCTAAGTACGCTACACATCTTTTTTCTTGCGGTAAAGAGGCAGGAGATTGGATGTTTGGCGGAAATACATATACTGTCTTAAATAATGCAATTGACACTGAAAAATATCGGTATGACTGTCAAATAAGAAATCAAGTGCGTGACGAACTGAAAATCAGTAAATCTGATTTTGTAATCGGACATGTCGGAAGATTTAATCCACCCAAAAATCATTCGTTTTTGATTGATGTTTTTAAGAGTGTACATGATAAAAACAGAAATTCCAAACTGCTTCTGGTAGGAACAGGTAACGGACAGAGTAATATAAGAGAAAAAGTTGATGATCTTGGTTTATCGGATTCCGTGCTTTTTTTAGGAAACAGGGGAGATGTGAATAGAATACTACAGGCAATGGATGTCTTTCTGTTTCCGTCTTTGTATGAAGGATTGCCACTTTCAATAATAGAAGCGCAGGCTGCAGGATTGCCGTGTATCATTTCTGACAGTGTTCCGTCTGAATGCAGAGTTACAGACCTTGCTGAGTCGTTAGATTTGAACTTGCCGATTGATAAGTGGGCGAATGCTGTCTTAGAAAAACAAAGTGCGATTAGAAAAAACACATATCAAGAAATCAAGAATGCAGGTTATGATATTGAACAAAATGCAAAACAATTAGAAAACTTCTATATAAAAAATATGAAAATTTGGGTGAAAGGAATTAAGTATGAAGCCAATATTGACTATTTTTACTCCGACATACAATCGTGCACATACAATTGGTCGAACATATGAGAGTCTAAAAAAACAGAATTGTAAAGAGTTTATTTGGCTTATTATTGATGATGGATCTACGGATAATACTTCAAAGTTAGTAGAACAGTGGAAAAACGAATCGTGTGGATTTGAGATTCGATACATATATAAAGAAAACGGCGGTATGCATACCGCACATAATATTGCGTATGAGAATATAGATACAGAATTAAATATGTGTATTGATTCTGATGATTGTGTTGCAGAAGGAGCGGTTAAAAAGATTCTGGATAAATGGGAAAAAATTAAGAATGAAGATTACGCAGGAATCATTGGATTGGATTCTGATATGCAGGGAGAGATTATAGGTAAGGACTTCCCAAAGGATTTAGTAGATACAACGTTAAATGCTTATTATGCTAATGGCGGAAGTGGAGATAAAAAATTAGTATATAGAACAGATATTATTAATAAATATCCACCATATCCAGTGTTTGAAGGAGAACGTTATGTTGCATTAGGGTATAAGTATAGGTTGATTGATCAAGAATACAAGTTATCAATATTAAATGAAGTTCTTGTGAATGTAGATTATCAACAGAATGGGTCAAGTGCGACGATGTGGAAACAGTATGTAAAAAATCCTAAAGGGTTTGCATTTTGGCGTAAGGTTTCTATGCAATACCCAGAATCGAAAAAAAGATTATGGGTAGATTGTACACATTATGTTTCTAACAGTATTATGGCAGGTAACAGACATTTTATCATCGAGTCGCCGAGAAAAGGATTGACTATCATGTCGATCCCAAGTGGAATAGTATTATATTTTGTTACAAGATATAAGGCGAGGAAAATTTAGATGAATAATAAATTTAAAGATGATTATTATCGTATGACAGGTACAAAGTTCTCTATTGTATCCGGGATAGTAAATATTATATGTAGACATAATATTAGATATGTGCTTTTCTGGAGGTTACGAAATACTTCACCTAATAATCTGATTTATAAGATTTTGTGCCATACAATATCAAAAAAATATGGATTAGAGATAGGAAATGCTTCAATAGGAAGCGGACTATATCTTGGACATGCTTTTGGAATTACAGTGAATTCGGAGGCGCGCATTGGAAGTAATGTGAATTTACATAAGGGAGTTACCATTGGAAGTGAAAATAGAGGGGGACGAGAAGGGGCTCCTACAATAGGAAATAGGGTATATATTGGAGTAAATTCAACAGTAATAGGTGCTATTCATATAGGAGATGATGTTTTAATTGCGGCGAATTCATTTGTAAATTTTGATGTTCCAAGCCATTCGGTGGTAGTGGGAAATCCAGCAACAATACATCCTAAAATGAATGCAACAGAGGGATATATTGGATTTTGTGTCGAAAAAGATTGATTTAGACGGTTTAATACAAGGAGAATAGAATAAGTATGATACCTAAGAAAATACACTATTGTTGGTTTGGCAGAGGTGAGAAATCAAAATTAACAGAAAGATGTATTAAAAGTTGGAAAAAATATTGTGTTGATTATGAGATTATAGAATGGAATGAGGATAATTTTGATATCAATATTCATCCATATACAAAGTATTGTTACGAAAATAAAAAATGGGCTTTTTTAAGTGATTATGTTCGATTGTGGGTAGTAGAAAAATATGGTGGTTTGTATTTTGATACAGATGTGGAGGTAATTAAGTCATTTGATGAATTATTACAATATGATGGATTTTATGGTTTTGAAAATCCTAATTATGTTGCATCTGGGTTAGAATTTGGCTCAATTGCTCACCACATAACAGTTCGTAAGATGTTGGAGAAGTATGATGAACTAGTGTTAAAAAATGAAGAAGTTAAGTTGACCGGATGTCCACTGTTGAATACAGAAGCACTTCTTCCTTTGGGGTTAAAATTAACAGGAAAGAAACAAGTGATAGAGGGAACTAAAATATTACCGAGTGAGTATTTAAATCCACTAGAGGACTCAACCGGTATTGTGAGAAAAACAGAAAATACGCTTTCGATACATTGGTATGCTAAAAGTGCGTTAGATAAAAATACAATACTTAGAAGCAAATTAACGAGACCGATGCATCGATTGTTTGGAAAAAATTGTTTTTCCTTTCTAAAGAGGATATTGCATAGATAGGGGAATGATGAATGTTTGAAAGGACAGCATTATTTGCAGAAAGTTGGAATGTTGCATGGAGAAAGAAAAATAGAGAAAGTATTTTAACTGATAAAATAACTCCATTTGCTATTATAAAAAATAGCTTTAGGTATTGGGCAGCAGATCCATTTTTATTTGAGCATGAAAACCAGGTTTATATTTTTGCAGAGCTTTATGATTATATAAAATGCAGAGGCTGTTTAGGGTATTGTAAGTGGGATGAAAAAAATTTAGTGGCTGGAAAAAGATTATAACAGAAGCCCATCATTTATCGTATCCGTTTATTTTTGAAAAGCAAGGACAAGTGTACATTATGCCGGAGTCAGGTGCAGATCATTCTTTGTACTTATATAGAGCTGTTCAATTTCCGGATGAATGGGAAAAGTTGAATTTAATACGAGAAAATGTTGTATATGGTGATACGACTCCTTTTAAGTGGAAAAACCATAATTATGCATTAAGTTATGATGTGGGTAATGCAGAGGAATATCATCTTGTATTATTAGATTTGGAAGAGCCGGCTAATGATTGTATTTTAAAAGGTATAGACAATATAGAGTTACGCAGACCGGCAGGAAAAATGGTATATATGAACGGAATGAATATTAGACCGGCACAAAAATGTGTAAATGATTACGGGGAAGGTTTAGTATTCTATGAATATGAATTAGAGGAAAAAAATTATATTGAAAAAGAATTACAGCAAGTATTACCGCAAGATTTAAAATATACAAAGAAAATTCTGATGGATGGAATGCATACATATAATGGGTTGGGAGAATATGAGGTTATTGATTTAAAAACAAGACGGTTTAATATTCTCAATTTTGTTTTTAGAATATTGGGGAAATTTAGAGGATAAAACTATGATTAGAGTTTTTATGGTAGGTATGAGTACCGATAAGGGTGGAGTAGAAGCATATATTAGTAATTTATCTGGCTTCTTATCTGATGAAAATTATGAGATTGTATATTCCTGGCCAGTGATGGAAGTGAAAGGAAAAACATGGGTGTGCCCTCGAAATAGACATAATTATTACAAGTATGCAAAGTTTTGGAAACGCTTCTTTAAAGAAAATCATTTTGATGTGGTATATTATAATACTTGTGATATTGTAAGTGTGGATATGCTGAAATTTGCAAAAAAAGCAGAGGTGCCGGTAAGAATTATACATTCACATAATACAGAGAATCAGATAAAAATGAATATGTTTCATCGAATAACAGAAAAACGTAATCGTAAGAATATCGAAAAAATTGCTACGAATTTATTAGCATGTTCAGAAGATGCAGGATATTGGATGTTTCCGGGAAAGAAGTTTACTGTGATTAAGAATGGAATTGATTGTTCTAAATACAGATATCAATTAGAAAATCGAACAGAATGTCGTAAAAGTATATCTGTTGCAGATGGTTATTTGGTAGGTTGTATAGGAAGGCTTGACCCGAAAAAAAATCCGCTTATGTCAGTGGAAATCATGAAAGAAATATCTAAATTGAATGCAACTGCAAAATTTGTATTTGTAGGTGATGGAGAACTTAGACCACAGGTAGAACAGAAAATTAAAGAATACAATCTTGAAGATAGAATCGTCCTATTAGGGGCTCGTGACGATGCAAATAAATGGTATTCGGCAATAGATTGTCTTATCATGCCATCATTATTTGAAGGACTTCCATTTACTTTAGTAGAGGCACAAGCAGCAAGATTATCTTGTGTGGTATCAAACACCGTATCTGGTGATGCAAATATTACAGGATTAATTGAGTATGTCGATTTGAATCAAAGTACAAAAGTATGGGCAGATCATATATTAGAAGCTTGTGAGAAAGAAAGATTAGATACAAAAGAACAATTAAAGAAAGCAGGGTATTCAATTCAAGATACAGCGGAGCAGGTTGATAAAATAATTCAAACATCATTAGAAAAGAGTGTGCAATGGGAACGAGTAAATTAAGAGAATCAAATTTAGAATATCTCAGAATTCTTAGTATGATTTTTATTGTTGCAGGACACTCAGTGTTGCATGGGGGGGTGGAGATGCCTCTGACAGTAAATGGGATTTTTGCTTTAGTAATGACATAGGGGTCAAGAATAGGTGTTAATATATTTGTTTTACTGTCAGGATATTTTTCTGCTACGAATGTAATTTATATAGATAAAATAAAGAAAATTTATATTCAAGTATGGACTTATTCAATTATGATTGCAGTGGTACTGTTTTGGAATATTGTAGACAAGTAATTTTAGGGAGAATAAGTTATAATGATAATAAAAAAAGTAATGGTCAGATTACGTAATACTGTCTGGAATTATAAGCATAAAAAAATAAGTCAGAAAAATCGTGAACGGCTGAATTGCGATGATGTTACTATTATTTCTACAAATTGTACTGGTGGTATTCTATATCACGATTTAGGTCTTGAATTTAAATCTCCAACAGTAAATCTGTTTTTTCGTGCACAGGATTTTATAAAACTGTGTGAAAACCTAGAGTACTATATGAGCATTGATAAATTTGTTGAATGTACGGATAAGAAAATTATTGGAGATAGATAATATCCGGTTGTATATTTAGGAGACTTACTGGTATTTTGTGTTCATTATCATACAGTAGAAGAGGCAGAAAGAAAGTGGAATTCTAGAAAGCAGCGTATCAACTGGGAACATATCGTGATTATAAATTGTGATAGAGAGGGTATGACAGAGGAAGTGAAAGATCGTTTTGAAAAGTTGTCATACCGTAAAGTGATGTTTGTACATAAGCCCGATAAAAACCATCATAGTTGTTTTTATATTAAAGGATATGAAAATCAAGAATCGGTAGGAATTATTACGGATCATAATACATGGGATGGAAAAAGACCGGTGGATCAGTTTGATCGGATTGAGTTTTTAAACAAATGATGAGTATAAAAGGGGAGTATATAAGATGAAAGAACGTATACAATGGATTTATGAAGCAAAAGGAATTGGAATTTTTGCTTTTGATTTTATTCCTTGAATCGTGATAGATCTGATGTTTGTCGTATATGGGAAATTAGGGATTGAGATTATAAATACAAGTTGGTCTGCAGTTGGTTTTGCAATGATAGATGTTTTGGTCTCTATTTGTGTAATTACACCATTTAATTTATTTATTTTGAAATATATGCCATGGTGTTTAGGAAGAAAAAAGGTTAAAGTGAAAAATGATAAGTATTATAATACCAATATATAATGTAGAAAAATATCTTTCAAAATGTATTGAGAGTTTAGTGGGACAAACCTATAAGGATATAGAAATAATTTTGATTAATGATGGTTCACCAGATCATTGTCTGAGTATATGTGAGCAATATTCAAAAAAAGATAATCGTATCATTGTTATTAATCAGGAGAATAAAGGTGTATCTGCTGCAAGAAATGCAGGTTTGAAAATTGCAAAAGGGGAATATATAGGATTTATAGATCCGGACGATTGGATTGCAGTAGACATGTATGAAGGATTACATAGTGTTATCAAACAGAGTGATGTGGATATGGTGATCTGTGGGTATGAGTATTATAGTGAAGACGGAGCTTTAGATGAAAAACGGAAGTATCCTATTCGCGAAAACGAGATTATTAACCAAAAAGAAGTGATGAATCGATTTTTTGATATGCCACCTACGATACGCCATGGAGTTGTAAATAAATTATTCAAAAAAGAATTATTAATTGGGCAGATGTTTAAGGAAGGATTACATTCATCAGAAGATGTGTTCTTTTTGAATGAATATGTTCAAAAAATTCAAAAGGCAGGGGTTGTGCATCAGCCTTATTATAAAAATCTTGTTCGTCAAGGAAGTGCAACGCATGGTGGACTAAGTATAAATAGTTTGGCAGATTCATTTGAAGCTCATGAAAGAATGTATTTAGATTCTATAAGGCGGTATCCTGAGTTGAAAAATCATGCAGCAGCTTTTTTATTAGATGTGTGTACATTGAAATATAACGAAGCAAAAGAAAAATGGGTAAAAATGGAAGAAAATGAAAAGAAAAGTGCAAAAGAGAAGTTAAAAATCATGTTGAAATTTATTAAAAAATATGCACTATATTCAATTTTGGATAAGGAAATTTATTGGAAAACCAGAGTAATGTATTTAATTTTAAAGTAGAGGATTAATGATGAAGAAAATTAGTATTATTGTTCCTGCATATAATGTGGAAAAGTATGTAGAAAAATGTATACAGAGCTTAATAAATCAAAGCTATAAAAATGATTATGAGAAATAGATGGCGAATTATGTCATCGAAACGTATATATTGGAAAGAAAAAGTGATAATGTTAGCTGGATGGTTTTAATAATAATATGAAAGAAGATATAAGAAATATACAAATAAAGTGTATAGAGATATTAGATATTGTAGATGAAATATGTCGCAAATACCATATTGAATACTCACTTTGTGGTGGAAGTGTTGTAGGAGCTCACTTATATCAGGGATGTTTACCTTGGGATGATGATGTGGATTTAATGATGACGAGAGAGAATTATAATAAGTTTCTTTCTGTTATAAAACAGGAACTTCCAAAAGGATTTTCGGTTCATAATTATCAACTTTCAGATACATATTGGTCGTTGTTTACTAAGATTGTTAATGATAATACTACAATAGTTCAAAATGATGGTGCAGTGTCTGGTGTGTTCTTAGATATTACTGTTTATGATAAAATACCAGATAATTATAAACGTAAAGAGGATATATTTCTTTGGAAGATGTCACAGGTGGTTAGTATTGGAAAAATAAAGGGAAAATCGTTAAAGGCGTTCGTAAGAAATATGGTACTTACACTTTTCTTTGGGGATAAAAGTAAATATTATAAGTTTTTTCAAAAACGAGTAGAAAAAATGGGAATACAACTAAATACCATTATTCTGAATTGTTTGGAGCTTTTTGTAATACGTTACCGTATGAACCGGAAATATTTGAAAATTACACAGAAATACAGTTTGAAGGCAAACAATATATGATTGTCAAAGATTATATAAAGTACCTTCAAACACGATATAATAGAACTGATTTTAGAGAGCCGAAAGAAAAGCAAGTTTCACCACATTATCGGTATGTGAGCTTTAGTATTCCGTATAAAGAGTATATAAAATGCAGGAAGTGTAAGGAAAGTTAGATGAATAAAGGGAAAAGAATAATAAAAATATTTGGATATGGTGTAATCTCACAGGTTGTTACATTGTTATTAGGAATTATCATCCCTAAATTGATGATTGTAAGTTATGGTTCAGAAGTGAATGGGTTATTGTCTTCTATAAGACAAGTATTTGTATATGTTGCATTATTGGAGGCTGGAATTGGAACTGCCTCTCTTCAAGCTTTATATGCTCCAGTTGCATTGGGAGATAACAAACGAATATGTGAAATCATGGCGGCAACCAGTGCATATTATAAGCGAACAGGTGTGTTGTATGGTATTGCTGTTATTGGATTAGCTATTTTTTATCCAATTATAGTAAAATCTGATATTCCGGTGATGGTTGTAGTTGCAGTCATTTTATTTCAAGGAGCATCAGGTGTTATTAACTATTTCTTCCAAGGAAAGTTTACAATATTACTTCGTGTTGATGGAAGAGGATACATAACAACGAACCTTAATACTATTGTTTCCGTTATATCTAAATTGGTACAAATCGGTTTGATTTTGATGGGATTCAATGTTATAGCAGTTCAATTTGCTTACTTTGCAATTAACCTTTTATATATTACATGGTATGTCAAAAAGCACTATGATTGGTTAGATTTAAGTGTAGAACCAGATTATAATGCATTAAGTCAGAGTAAGAATGTAATTATTCATCAGATTTCAGGACTTATCTTTAATTATACAGATATTATTGTATTAACACTTTTTGCAGGGCTAAAGACGGTAAGTGTTTATTCCTTATATAGTTTAATTATTAGTTGCGTATCAAATATTATTGATACCTTGTGTAGTAGTGTGGAATTTGTACTTGGACAGGCATTTAATTCTGATAAAAATAAATTCATGAAATTGCAGGAAGTATATGAAACATATTATCTTGGAGTTTCGTTTTTCTTCTTTACGGTTACTTTGATCATGTTGCCATCATTTATGAAGATATATTCATCAGGAATCACAGATGCCCAATATGTAGATAAATATTTACCGCTTCTATTTGTAACTTTGAATGTGCTGATGTATTCGAGAAGAACATCAAGTCAGATCATTAATTTTGCCGGGCATTTTAAACAGACACAGGTAAGGTCAATTATAGAGAGTGCGATTAATCTTACAGTATCATTAGTTTTGGTATTCAAAATAGGAATGTACGGAGTTCTATTAGGGACAATCGCTGCACTTTTGTATAGAACTAATGATGTGATTATTTATGCCAATTGGAATATATTAGGTCGCAAACCTTGGAAAACATATCGAAGATGGATTCAAAATACAATAGTTATGGTTTTACTAGTGGGTAGTCTATATAAAATACTTCCTGAAATCAGTACGCTTATGGCATGGGTAGTGAATGCTATTTGGGTAGCAGTGTTATGTGGGTGTGTTTATTTCGCAATTGATTCGTTTTTTGATAAGGAAAGCTTTCTCTTTATAAAAACGATTTTGATGGGTGTAATCAATAGGAAGAAAAAAAAGAGTCATTAGTGTTTATGCTAATCTAAATTTAGGTCACATGGCTCATTGAAAATTAGGTTACTCTGTTGTGCTAAAATATAGTTGTAACACACCGACCTAATAAGATATAATCTTAGTAGGAAACGAGGTATGTTACAGATGAACCGGAATTTTGTGAGAAGCTTGGTATCGAGCAAAGCATGAGCAAGGCCGGATATCCATATGATAATGCCCCTATGGAAAGATATTTCAATACATTGAAAAATGATCTTATATATCAGCATTATTATCGCACAGAGGATGAACTCTACACAGCAGTCGAAGAATTTGCGTATGTGTAATATAATCATGTATGTCCGCATTCTTATAATAATTACAAAACGCTCTATGAGGCACGCTACGGAGTTACATAACCCTTGTGGCAGAAATTAGGTCATAGTGTTACAGAAAAGCTTGACCACAACAACCACAACATTCTTTATCTAACAACAGGTGTCAAACTTGGCCTATAGTGACCTAGTTTTAAATGAGCGATTGACTGACTTTTCGGTTGACAAATGCACCTAATGAAGAGCCATTAAATAGCGTAATATGTATCGTCCAAACTTGAGGTTAGATTTTCAGGTTTGGACGATTTTTTTAGTGTTACTTCTTCCTTTTCAATTCATTTTTGAAACATTTTTTATCGAATGAGGGGTTGAAGGCGTAGAAGTTCTTTTCGTTGAGTTTATCGGTTAAGAGGCGGAGATTTTCGCCGAAGCGTTGGTAGTGGACAACCTCACGGGCACGCAGAAAGCGAATCGGATCTTTTACATCGTAGTCATCGCAGAATCTGAGGATGTTATCGTAGGTTGTTCGGGCTTTTTGCTCAGCCGCCATACTTTCGTGCAGGTCGGTTATCGGATCGCCTTTAACCTGCATTGATGCAGCTGTATAGGGAAAACCTGCTGCCGCCTGTGGGAAAATTCCGGTTGTGTGGTCAACAAAATAGTCACCGAATCCCTGTTCCTTGATTTCATCCTCGGTGAGGTCTTTCGTCAGCTGATATACTATTGCACCGATCATTTCAAGATGATTAAGTTCTTCTGTGCCTATATCGGTGAGAGTGCCCTTGAGTTCCGGCAATGGCATTGCAAATCGTTGACTCAGATATCGTAATGACGCACCCAACTCACCGTCTGGTGAGTTGAACTTATGGAAAATCCTTATAAAGGAGACAGTGAACAAACCAAATACAAAATCAGCTATTTACTACTTGCAATTTGATAGGCAATGAGTGATTGCATAAGCTCTCATTGTCTGTGTAATAACATCAAATTCAAGTAAAAAGCAACAGTTACGTTTACTAAGTAACTGTTGCTTTTTACTTGAATAAAATCATTTTTTGCCTTTTTTCATAGTTATAGTTGAATTAATTGTAGAACGTCTGTCAAGGGGATTAAGATTATAAAATTGTGAGTTTTTTAAATCTTTACCATATATATTAACATAATGTTTTGTCATATCAGATGTTGTGTGTCCAAGTAAATTTTGTAATGTAAACTCATCACCACCTGCTAAAATCCAATCTCTAGCAAATGTATGTCTAAATAAATGTACAGATTTTTTGGTAACACCTCGTCTTAAATTATATTCTCCGATTGCTGTTTCAAGTCCACGTGGCGATAATTGTTTATTTTGAATAGTGGGAAATAAGTAATCTTCTGGATTTCCTTTTCTATATCTCAAATATTCAGTAAGGATTGCAGTCATCGTATTACTTAATGGAATAATTTGTTGACGTCTTGTTTTAATAACTCTTAAAAACACACATTTTTCCTTTAAATCTAAATCTTCTATTTTAATGTTTCTAACAGTATTTAGTCTATTACCGTGTAGAATAAAAGTAGTTTACTAAAACCCAGTTTCTGTACTCAGAAAAATTACATTTTTTTAAATCTGGCTTTTTCAATAATAGGTTCATTTCATATTCGGTGTAAGGTTCTTTGATGGTTTCATCAGTTTTTATATTTTCAATTTTAAATTTTTTTATATACCCCTTATCCATGCAAAAATATAAAAAAGCTCGAATACCTTTTATTCTTGTTTCAACGGTTTTATCTGATATATTTTGACTTAGAAGATAGATCTTATATCCGATTTATTATATCTTCACCAATTGTTGAACACATATTGTAGGTATCATAATACTTGTCAAAATATTTGTAATCTTCCAAATGCCTTTTTAATGTGTTTTTAGATAAATTTCTAGCTTTACAATGCAGTTCATATTCATCGAAAGCTTCTGCAATAGAAATCTTAAAAAAATCATTCATTTTAATAATACTCACACAAACCACTCCTTAATTTATTCTATTAAAATAAATGTAATAATATGTAAAAATAGTGCGTCAGTCTCTTTAAAAATCCTAAAAAAGACTGACGCACTCATAATAATATTTTATTGTAAACTCTTGTCCAACAAACAAAAGTGGCTTGTACATTTTAAAAATAAAAATGGTGCGGGTAAAAGGACTTGAACCTTCACGCCTCGCGGCACGAGCTTCTAAGAAATACTAAGTCAATCTGGTAATTGGACAACGACATTTCTTCAAATAAGCATATCATTATTTTACAAATAAAATCATTATCTTGTCATATTATTTCTTTATTAGAATTATGATGAAATTATACATCTAAAATTGCAAATAGTCAATATTTACTATGAAATTTATTATGCTAATTACATGTACGCAAACGTATCTTATTTGAAAGGTACATATTATTAGTACACCTAAACGCACAACAGCCTACGTTGAAAGAACGCAATTTACTGCACTTATATTAAGTTTTACGCCCCAGCAAGGTCTCGGCATAAATCCCGAGACCTTGCTGGGGCTACATGTAATATTTATCTATATATAATTGCAGTAGACCTTTAGTATAGTATACTGTTGTGAGTGTGCGATGCATACAGTGCTAGTAGTGTGGTGGGGATAGGGAAAATAAATCAAGGGAAAGATAAATAATTTTTCTTTACTTTGAAACTCCTCGTTTTTAAACTTTTCATAACCTTTCTTGTTCCAAACATAAGAGGTAATATTTTATTAATAATATTTTAAATAGTTACAATTCACATTCTCTAATTTGCTTGTATTAATAAGCGCTAGTTAAATTTAAGTTATTTGTAGAAGAAACGAAAAAATTACATTTCCAAGTTTTTTATTATTATATAATCTTTATTAATTTTCAGATCAATTCTGACTATTGCATTTTTATATAAAAACGGCTGTGATCAGTAACTTTTAATACATGATTTATACAAATAATTAATTAAAGGGCTTGCACTTTTTATAACATTGTGATACCATATCATATATAAATTTGTTTAAGAAATTATGATTATAATGTTTAAAGAGGTTCTTATGAATTATATTTATGCTCCATCAGGAAGCCAAAAAACACGAAACGATTTATTAAATTTTTTGTTTGAAGAAATTGGCAGGATTTACGGAAGAAAATCCAATGAAAATTTGAGAAAAAAAGGTATACAATATATAGTATCAAAAGTTCCTGGTGGCAAAGTATGTCATGTTAAAAATATGATTAAAGTAATTAGAAATAAGTATAGCATTATCAATGAAAAACATAGTAAATATTGTTATAAAATGCATAAATTTAAATATGGAAAATATGCACAAGCATTAATTGATTGTATAAAAAAAGACAAGTATTTATTATACCTTGTAAGAGATAATTGTGAAAACGGAGAAATTTTATGTTCAGAAATTATATATGGAGATGAAATTATTGCATTGGAATTATTGATAAACAATTGTTCTAAAATAAAAAATAATAAATCCAAAAATACTATGAAATATGCAATTAATATTAAAAAAGAAATAAAGAAAAATGATTTTATATTGTAATAGTTATAATTTACTATCAAAAGTTTAGGGAGCTTTTGATAGCTCCTTATTATAAAATTAAGGAGGAATTTAATATGAAATTTTATTCACCGAATAGTTGGCAGGAATTTATTACACAAAAACATATAAAAGCAATATATGAAAAAATTTGTCAAAAACAGTACGCAAAAACTTTTGTATTATTAGATTTATTTTTTTTGGTGCTTGGTATAGTTATAGATAGATTATTTGATGGGCATATAAGTAATAATTTTTGGTCGATTTATTTTATGATATTATTGACAATTCTTTTAATTATTGGTATTATAAATTTTATCATTTTTTTAATTGGACAAATAAAAAAATTCATTGAATGGAAAAATTTCTCCTTATCAAGTGAAACTCCTGAAGATATGATAAAAATATTTAATGATATTATTTGTTACGATATTATCACCAGTAAAACATATATGGATTTACTTAAATGCAAAAAGATCAATTCAAATGAAAAAATATTTTATTATATTGAATGTTCATATTATAGGAATAAAGCAATAAATCAGCTATTTTCAATGGTTCAAAAAATTCCTGAGGTGTTTTCTGATAATATGGATAAAATATTGTATTATAATAAAATATCAGTGGTTCGCTTGGAAAATCTTTTAAATATAATAGACGATATAACTAATTCATTATCATATTATTTTGATGAGTTAGATGTTTCTAATTCTTTGTTGCTTATAAGTGATGAAAATAAAAAATATTATGAACAATTTTCAAAATTTAAAAATATGTACAAAGAAGCATTTTATAGTAGATATTATTAACATATAGTAGAGTGGCAGTTTTGCCACTCTACTATGTCATATAAATTAAAATTTAGAATAATATTATTGATATAGAGGTGGTGTTATTGAAGATAGTTTCACGAGACTATATACTAATGCAACAAATAAGTAAATGGCGATTTTTGTTAGGCAGACAAATTAAAATACTTGCAGAATTTCCAAGCCAAAGGACAGTTGACAGAAGAATAAAGATATTAAAAGAAGCAGGATACATCAAAGGAGCATACAAGCTCTATGGTGTACCTGCTTTGTATTTTGCAACAAACAAGGCAAAAAATGTTTTTAACCTTGATTTTGTGACTACTGATGTTAAGATTGCAAGGATAGTTCATGATATAGCTGTTGTTGATACTGCAATTTATTTTATGAAAAAGTTAAAAGTAGTAAATATTAAGTCTGAACGAGAATTTAGACATGATAGTGGGTTTAAACGTGATGGACATTATCCTGATTTTATATGTAATATCGGAAGTGCAACTTATGCTGTTGAAATTGAAATGACTGTTAAGAATAAAAATGTACTGGAAAACAATATTAAGAAAAATTATCTTAGTTATGACAACCAAGTATGGGTTGTTCCGAAAGATAAAACAAAAATATGGACTGTGTTAGAAAAGAGTAAAAGTACATATTCAAATATTTTTTTAATTTCCTTAGAAGAGGTGATTAGCTATGTCAAAACGCTCTAAGAAAAGGGACTATCAACCTTTTAATATTATTTTGGTTATAGTAATCCTATTTATTTTAACTCCTATAATTCCATTTTTGTTTGGCTTATTATTGTTAATGCGTTTTGTAAATTTAAAAGGAAAGTATGGAGTTATAGTAAGTGGAATAGGATTACTGATTATAGGTGCATTTTTCAATGAAATATTAAATGATTTTTTAAGAGAGTTTCAAATATCATTATCAAACTTCTTGAACTGTATATTACACGGAAACTTTAATTATGATTTCGGTTTTCTTACATATAAAAATACAAGTTGGATTGTCATATTATTTGTGTCTATGTTTCTTGCAAGTTATTTTAAGATATGTATAGATAAAAACAAAGATAATGAAAGGGCAGGAATAAAACCTCTTAATGATGAAGTAAAAAATATTAATAATTCTAATGCATATAATTCGTTCAGAGAAAATCCATGTAAGTGTAATTCTTATACTGACACTTTTATTGGTTACAATAAATCAGGCAAAAAAATATGTGTTCCTGACAACTCAAAGCACATCTTTATATCAGGTACAACAGGTAGTGGAAAAACTGTGGCATTGTCAAATTTTATAAGATCTGCTTGTATAAAAAATTACGGCGCATTGATTATTGACGGTAAAGGTGATGAAGGGCAGGAGTCATTGCTTGAAATCACCAAGTTGTTTTGCAAAACATATAATCGTAAGCTATATATTGTTAGTATGAATGATCCTGAAATAAGCAACAAGTATAATCCATTTATTAGAGCAAATGAAACAGTAGCAAAAGATATGTTAATCAATATGACAACTTGGAGTGAGGAACATTATAAGACTAATACTGAAAGATACTTACAACGCTTAATTAAACTTTTAAAATTGGCGAATATAAATCTTTCTTTTAATTCTATAGTAGAAAATATAAAATCTGATAAATTTATTGCTTTATCCAAAAATCTTGCAGACAATAAAATAATTTCTAAAGATGAGCATTTAAGTAATCTTGACATAGCTAAGGCAAGTTCTAAAATAGCTGATAATGCAAGTGCAAGATTTTTAACTATTTCAGAAAGTAAAGTTGGAGAGCTTTTTAATGAACGTGGAGTTGATATATACAAGGCTTTAAAGGAAAAGGCTATTATTATTTTTGTATTGAATCCTCTGCTTTATCCGGAAACGGCACAAGCTATGGGAAGATTAATATTGATTGATACTAAGAAAGCTGTTAGTAAGTTATTTAATAGTGAAAATCGTAAATTCTTTATTTTTGATGAAATAAACGTATATGCTTCGTCTGTGCTTGTGGATTTAATAAATAAAAGCCGTAGTGCAAATATTACTTGTATCCCTGCTACACAGAGTTTATCAGACCTAGAAAATGAAACTGGTGATAAATTTAAAAATCAAATAATTGAAAATTGCAATAACTACATTGTACTTCGCCAAAATAGTTTTAAATCAGCAGAAGAATGGGCGAAAACAATTGGCACAAAACAAACTATGTTAATGACGTATCAAATGAATGAAGAGGGAAGCACAAAGAAGGGCAGTTCAAGAAGAGGAAGAGAATTTATAGTTCATCCTGATGAAATAAAATCTCAGGGAGTAGGAGAGGCGATATATATTTCCAGAGATAGGAAACAATGTGACAGAATAAAAGTATTTAAACCATTTTAAGGGAGAAGTAATTATATGAATATTACTGCATTGAAAGAAGTTTTAAAAAGAGTGCGTGAACTTTTTAAAACTGATAAATCTAGTATATCGGCAGTATTTTTTGATAAACCAAGAATTCTTATATGGTTTTTGGTTAGTTATTTTGTAATGGTTTCAAGATATGTACGTTCATCTACGGTATATCCTTTATTTAGTTTTATGATGATGAGTATTGTACTATTCTCATACATTATTTTTATATATTTTGTGTCATCAAATATTGCTGAAAAGATTCTAAGGTATGCAAATAGTGTAAGGCGTATTTCTACCAGAACTGAAAAAAGAGCGACTTATTCCAATTTTTAAGGAAGTATATTCTAGGGCTTTTAGAAATAATAGAATAATTGGAAGAAAAATAAAACCTTACATAGTGGATAGTATCGAAATTAATGCTTTTATAATTGGTAGAAATACGCTTGTAATAACAAGGGGTGCGATAGAGACTTTTAACGATGAAGAACTTAAAGGAATAATAGCACATGAATTTGGACATCTAAATAATTTTGATGGGCAAATAGCATTATTAATAAAATTTTGCACTACAATATTTTTATGGATTTTCATTGCTGTAAGTTTAATTTTCAAATTGTTAGAAAAGTCATTTGAAAATAGTTTTATAGGTGACCTGTTTGGAATGGTACGACAGTTACTCGAAGGAGTTGTAAAATTTGTGTTGTTTATATGGACTCTGATAATATCAGGAGGTAGTAGAAGAAAAGAATATAATGCAGATATGTACGCAAAAAGTATTGGATATGGTGAACAGCTAAAATGTGCTTTGTATATTATGTATGATATGGAAATATCAGATAAAAAGGGACTAATGCAAAACTTAAAACGTACACATCCGATTTTAGCTTATAGGATTGAAAGATTAGAAAACTAATGACTTTTTTTGCTATCTTCAACGATCTTTATTTCTATAGGTTTATTTACTGTAATTTTTGAAGATTCATCATGTGGAATTTTAGCCCTAAAGTATCTATTATATAGTTCAATTAATGCAGCAATGCTTAAGAAGACATATGGTATTTGAAGCAGTTGAAATGGAGAATTATTAGTGATATTAACAATATAGTTATATATGTCAAATTTCGAGGCTAATTCTAAAAATAGTCCTATTGAAATCATATAAAAAAACAGTGTAGTCATAAAGTCTATTGAATGTGTTGAAGTGTAGTGCATATCGTATATAAATCGTAAAAGGTCATAATGCGTTCTAGATGAAATAGCATTTAAAACACTATATGATATTAGGGATAAAATACATATTATAAAAACAATTATAATTAAGATATTTAAGCAGTGTAAAATCCCAGTTAAAATAGGTATTATAGAAGATATGATTTTGTTATTAAAAATTTTAGAAAAATATGTATTAATATCGACGAAATGATCTGTTATCCGAATGACTAATAGAGATACGAAAACGTCAATTATGCTTATACGTTTTCTATTAGATAATTCCTGATAAATATCTTTAATAATAGCAATCATTTTAACCCTCCAAAAATAATTAATATCAATTTATCTTATTGTATCATACAATATAAAAAGGCAATAACCTTACATAAAGTAAAATTATTACCTGAAATTTCGTGGAATATGCTAATCTGCGAAATAAAAACATTGTCAAATCCTGTATATATAATAACAAAAATGAATTTATATGTCAACTAAATTTTAAATTATTAGTGCTATCATGAAAAACTTTTGGTTAATATTTTTTGTAATTGCCTTAATTGAATTTTTTGTGGTCAAAATTCTGGTATGTTGTTTTAGAAAGGCAGTGATATTTTTGAGAACACAAAGAAATATTTACAAAAGAAAAGATGGCAGATGGGAAGGTCGATATTTTAAAGAATATGATAAAAACGGAAAAATTAAATATGCGTCAGTCTATGCCAAAACATACAACGATGTAAAGAACAAACTTGATATTATTCTTTTAAATCAGAAAAAATGTAAAATTAAAAATGTGCAAAATAGATATTTTAAAGATTTTTGCCTTGAATGGCTTAGTATAAAAAAACATTACATTAAGCAGTCGTCATATTCGAAGTATTATTTTCAATTAGATAAGTATATTATACCTTGTTTTGGAAAATTGAAGATTTTAGAAATTGATAGGGTGTCAACTGAACAATTGTATTCGCTTAATAATCAGCTATCTTTAGCTACAATAAGACAGCTTAAAACTGTATTGAAATCTATTATTTCATATATTAATGATAAATATGGTTATCAAATTAGTTTTAAGGACTTTAAGTTTCATAACTCTGTTGATAAAAAAATAAATGTTCTTTCTGTTTCTGAACAATTGAGATTGGAAAGATTTTTACTCTCAAATTTAGATTTAACTAAGCTTGGTGTATATCTTTGTCTATATACTGGACTTCGTATTGGTGAACTATGTGCATTAAAATGGTCTGATATTGATTTAAATAGTAATGTATTATCTATTAATAAGTCAATGCAGAGAATACAAAACATAGATAAAAATTATCCTTTGAAAACTAAAATCGTAATAGAAGCACCTAAATCGAAAAATTCTATCAGAGAAATTCCTTTAACAGATTATGTAGTTGAGTGTATAAAAAAAGTAAGTGATGATCAGACAAAATATTCTGCAAACTTATATTTTTTAACTGGTAATGAAAAATATATGGAACCAAGAACCTTACAATATAGATTTAAAAATTATTTAGAAGAAGCAGGCGTTGATTATGTGAATTTTCATACATTAAGACATACCTTTGCAACAAGAGCAATTGAAAAAGGAATAAATGTTAAAAGCGTGAGTGAAATTCTTGGACATTCCACAGTGAAAATGACACTTGAAAAGTATGTGCATATAACAATGGAGCAAAAACTGAAAGATATAAATAAATTAAATTCATTTGTATAATAGAAGTAGTCAAATAAATGGTCAAACAGCTATAAAGTGCGAATTTAAAGCCACTTTATAGCTGTTTTTCTTGTAATAGCATATTTCACGAAAAAAGCTCTTAGAAATTTTGTTATGCACATGTTAATATGTTAGGCAATTATAAAATTCTTTATTCATAAAAGTTTGGACAATTGTTTGCTAACCGGTATAAAATTCAGTTTTATGAAATTGATTGTGAAACATACACATGGATTACATTATAGATAGGTTGAGTCTATATTCAAATATCTGTAATAAAATATATTTTTTTACAATTTGAGGAGGAAGAAAAATGAAGTTGATTAAAAATCATACTAAATTAAAAAAACTAAGCAGACATAAGTTTAAAAATTTATGCTTAGCAGTTTTGATTGTAGGTATGGCGCTTCTATTTTCTGCATGTAAAAACAGTTTGGGTAATGTTTTATATCGAAATACTGCATTATCTCAATCGTCAGACAGTGCAGTTAATGCGGATAATCTGTTAGGTACTTGGGTGTCTCCAGACGCGGACAATCAAATTTTGAAAATAGACAGCAGTGAGGTGACATTTAATTACAGAACGTTTTCTTATACGGTGAATGGTAATGAATTAGAGTTATACCAGACTTATCCTTATCAAGGTGGTATTGAAGGAAGTATGCCGTATGAATTAGATGGTGATGAACTTACGATTACTCTTGGTTCTGCTTTTGAGGGATATTTCTACGGCAGAAGCGGAACGGTAGTTTTGGTAAGAAAGTAATATAGTAATTATTAGTACAAATATCAGGAGGATAGAATGAGAAAAATTGCATTAATTTTTGTTATGATTTTTTTAATTTGTTGTATGACAGCTTGCGAAAATAAAGGTACAGTACAGGAAACATCTTCCATAACTAATACTAAGAATACAAGTAATACGGAAAGTAGTAACGTTGAAACAACTGTTGAAGAAACAAAAACATCGTACAATTTAATTGATAAGAGTAGAGATGATTTGAGTGACAGCGAAAAGAAACAACTTAAGTATTATAATGATGGTTACACTTTTATCGCACAGTTAAGTTATGATCAAAAGTGGCTGTTATATAAATACGGTGAACTGTATAAAGTAATTGACGCTTCAGATTTCTATTTGGAGAAAAAAGATAAATTTAAGGACGCATATGCTGATGGTGAAACAATTGGTAATTATATTGTAATGGACAACTTTCTATATTTCTTTATAAGTAAAACTAAAGATGTTTGCAGGATAAACTTAGATGATTGCACTATTCAAACATATATTGATGGATCTGAATTTGAAGATTATGCAGTTTATGATAATTCTATAATGTTAAAACATAAAAAGAAATTAGTATTTATTTGTACTTGTGAGGAATGGAACAATATTGTAGAAGTTGATACTACAAAATCAACGCCAAAATTAGAATATAAAGGTAAGTGTGATACTGTTACTATTCCAGGTGATGAATGGAATCAATTTAACTTTATTCCCATTGATGAAGATAACTATAGAATTACAGAATACAAAGACGGTATTGTAAGTGACCTGACTGCATACTGCAGCTATAATTTTTCTTTAAATGATTATAAAATTACTGATGTAGTTAAATTCCCAAACATTGAGTATGATGAAAAAAATTGGCAGGATTATGTGGATGAAGAGTCTCTAGGCTACTTTTATAGAGATAATAAGGATATATTATTCTCATATATTTTAAAATCAGACACTAATGATATAAGCGGAAGGACTGAAAGAAGCTGTGCTATTTTGAAATCTAATTCAAACGGAAACAAAGATTTACTAAATGGTAATGTAGGATGTTTTACATTAAAGATTAGTTATACGGTGGATAAAATATCGCAGCTTAATTCTTCAAAGCTTAGTGAGGACTGGTTTTTATTCAATGAAGAAGGCAAAGATTTAATATACTTTTTTGATGATAACGAATTATATGAAATTGATGGGTATGTAAGTTATGCAGATTTATGGAATGTATATTTGAATCAATATGATGAGAATACCAAGCTGAATTATATTAGCAAACCAATAAGGAATCTAAAAAGTAATATTTATACGGGTAATGACGAAATATAGTTAAATGATTTTGGAGGAAGAAATATGAAAAAGTATATATCAATAATATTTGCAGTTTTAATAGTTATTTCAATTTGCTGCGGCTGTTCATTATTTGGAAGTGATTCAAATAATGGTGTGTTGAACATTCCAGGCAAGGGACAGAAGTATTATAAAAGAGTTGTATATAAAGGTGACGAAAATAGTTCTATTACAGCTAAGTACCAAAATAATTATCTTACAGTATTTGATTATATTTATGATCAAAGTTCTTCACAAAGTAAAAATAAATCTGTTTTGTTTGATAATAAAGCCAAGATATGCTTTGATGGCGCTGATGATAAATTGACTAATTTTTATGTGAATAACGATAAAATAATTACTTCTGATGATGACAGTGATAATGACACAGTTAAGTACTACATTATGGATATTAACGGAAGTAATAAAAAAGAGTTTTTCAGCGGTTATAATCCTTTAGACTATAGGGATGGCTTTTGGCTGGTTTCAAACAATAATCAAAAGTGCGGCATTATTAATGAGAATGGGGAAGAGGTTATTCCTTGCAAATATGATTCAATGTCTCTTTTTGACAAAAAAGGTTATGCTATAATTTATGATTCTAAAGAAGAAAAATATGGAATGATTGATAAGGAAAACAATGTGGTTATTCCTATAAATTATACATATTTAGTACCGTTTAATGCGAATGTAAACGGATATTACAGTCATTTATATTTGCCAAATGACATTACATATGATTATACCTTGGTGCAGACATCAGGTGATGAAGTTTATACAATTGATAGACAGGGAAACAAGATTTTTGATGTTGAAAATTCAGATTATAAATCCTCGTCAGGTACTACGACATTAACTCAAAATTTATTACCTGTTGAAAAGAACAGCTTGTACGGTTTTATTGATATGCAGGGTAATGAAGTAATTCCGTTAAAATATAACAATATAAAATGGGATTTTGTAAATGGATATGCCTGTGTTTCCATTGGTGGTAACTATGGAATAATTAATGCGAAAGGTGAGGAAATTTTACCCTTCGAATATTCGAGTATAGATCCATTTGACCAAAATGGATTGGCTGTTGCTAATAGGGAAGATAGTAACAATCAACTTGTTATTGATCTTGCAGGAAATATAGCCTATGAAACATCTAACAGCATTGAAGCTCTTGGCGGAGGATATTTCAAAGAAAGTTCAAATTCTGGAACTGAAATTATTCAGATTACTACTGACGGTGGAAATTATGAAACATATTTGCCAAAAGAATTTACAAAGGATTAAGCTGATTTTTAAATAAAGGTTATCAAAATCTATTTTGACATTGATTTACTGTTAGTGGCTTTGGAAGAGCTAAAAATCAACTTACAGCTCAACAAAAGTCAGATATAAAAAACGAAATTAAAATGGTGAAAACCAAAATTAGACATATGTAAAAGAGGTGTTGATAATGAAATTTAAAGGCATTACAAAAAATATATGTGCATTTATTCTGGTTGCAATTTTGCTTGTAGGAACGGCAATAGTAGGTGTAAATGCAGAAACAACAAACGAATACGAATATACAGTTGAAGACGGAGTTGCAACAATTACTAAATATAACGGCAACAGTGAAAATGTTATAATTCCTGCTGAAATTGACGGATATAAAGTCAAGTCTATTTCATTTGAAGCATTTAGACAGGATAATTGCAAAGCGATTAAAAGTGTGGTTGTTCCCGAAGGTGTTGAAGAAGCTCCAAACTGGTTATTTACAGGTTGCACTAATATGGAAAGCATTACTTTGCCAAGTACATTAAAAGTTTTGGCTACGGATTGGTTTTTTATCGGCAGTAACAGTCTGAAAGAAATTAAGTTTAGCAAGGATAATCCAAGGTATTATTTAGATAAAGGCGTGTTGTATGATTCTAAAAATAATCAGTTAATGCTGTGTCCTGCTAAAAATCAGTTTGAGAATAATGAATATGAAATTCTTGATGGAACAACTGATATAAGAAGTTGGGCATTTAGCAATTGTACTTCATTGAATAAAATTATAATGCCAAATTCTGTACAAACAATTGGTGACAGTAGTTTTTCTAATTGCTCTAATCTTAACGAGATTGTTTTATCAGAAAATATTAACTTTATGGGTTACGGCTCATTTAGCGGTTTAACATCTTTAAAAGACATCACTATCCCTAAAACTGTAAAAGGTTTCTATAATAATGAAAATACTGCTTTTACTTATTTGGGATTTTACGGAGATAGTAAAATATCTGATTTTACTATAAGAGGATATAAAAACACTGAAGCAGAAAAATATGCTAATGAAAACGGATTTAGATTTGTAGCACTGGATGATGAAGTAGATTATTTTTCATACAACCCTTTTGAATTCTTTGATAAGTCATTTGATGAAATAACATATATTTTCGGTATGGATTACACAAATGTTTACGAAAGAGAATCAGGACTTCATAAAATTATATGTTACCCTAACACAGGCAATCCATACGAATTTGGCTTTGATAATAATACAGACCGTGTAAAGATTATTTGGATTTACAATACATCTGATAAGTCAGTAAAACTATTTGATGATATTACTGATAAGTCAACACTTGTTGATATTGAAAAATCTTCAACTTCACAAACATACGAGAAATGGATTGGTAAAAATCCGTCTGATGATAACAATACAGAGCAACATATTACATTTAAACTTGATAGCGGCTTTGCTATTAAATTTGAGTGGACTTCTAATGATTTTAATACAGAGAGTGCAAATCGGGTCTTTATTATGAAATCTGATTCAGAAGCAACTGCTCCTACTACACAACCTTTTACAAGTTCTTCAAAAGTTGATTTGGAAACTACAATAACTCCAACTTCTTCAGATGATGTTACATCAAGTATTTCAACAAAAGATACTGCTTCAAAAGACAGTACCGGTAAGGATAACGGAACAATACAGACCGGTGTTGTTTCAATAATAATTATTTTGATGATAGCATTGTCTGCACTTGCGATAGGTGGTACAGCTGTTTACAAGAGAAGAATGAAATGATAAACAATCTATAATATTTTATTTAAAGCTGACAGAACGAATGTTCTGTCAGCTTTTTTGTCACATAAATAAAATTGAGTTCATATAATATCAGGTGTTTGTTTTTAGACAAGCTAAATTTAGCAAGTTGGAGTTATCAAAAAATAAGTTGTTCATAAACTGCTATTGGGTGGTTTTATGAAATCTGATAAATATGAAATTGAATATGTATATAAAAATAACGGAGTTTCTTATAAAGAGTTAATGGGCAAAATTTTGCAAAGCGAAGTTATACTAAATGGAGCGTTAAAGCAAAAAAATTTAAAAATGAAAGTAGTAAGTAGCTGTCAAAAAAGAAAAGGAAGTGCTTGATATGTCTGTTTTTGACAGCAATAACAATTATATTGTTTACAATGTAGGAATTTATTTGAGATTATCAAAGGAGGATGAAAATACGGGACAGTCTGAAAGTATAGAAAATCAGAGAACAATAGTAGAAAATTTTATTTCAAATTATAATTGGAACATTGTTGAAATTTATATTGATGACGGCTTTTCAGGACTTAATTTTAACCGACCTGCATTTAAAAGAATGCTTGAAGATATTGAGAATAAAAAAATAAATCTTGTGATTACAAAAGACCTTTCAAGGCTTGGACGTGATTATATATACACGGGATATTATCTTGAAAGATATTTTCCAACCAAGAACATCAGATACATTGCAATAAGTGACGGAATAGACACATATGGAGATAACGGTAACAACGATATTTCACCTTTTAAATCAGTTATAAATGATATGTATGCAAAGGATATTTCAAAAAAAATAAGAGCTGTTATGGATACAAAAAGATTAAATGGAGAGTTTATCGGAGCTTTTGCACCCTATGGCTATTTGAAAGATCCCAATAATAGGAATACATTTATTATTGATGACAAGGCTTCAAAAGTTGTTAAACGTATATTTGATATGTATATTGAGGGAAATAGTATGGGAAGAATTGTAAAAATTTTAAATGATGAAAATATCCCATGTCCTTCAAAATATAAAAGTACTCATTGTTCTTATAAAAATGCAATGGTAAAAAGGTATAAATGGTGTCAGGAAACTGTAAAACGTATTCTTTCAAATCCAACATATATTGGAAATATGACACAGCATAGACAAGAAAAAATAAGTTATAAAATTGATAAGTTCAGAAAAATTCCCTGTAGCAATTGGATTACGGTTGAAGGAACTCATGAACCGATAATATCGCCTGAAATTTTTGAAACGGTTCAAAATCTTATAAAACGTCAAACCGTAAAATATTCAAGAGGTAAAGAGAGTTTTCACCTTTTAAACGGACTTGTTTTTTGTAAGGAATGCGGTAGGAAAATGACCTATCGTCGTGATTCTTCTGGAAAAATGATTATGAATTGTATTACATATACAAAATTTGGTAAAAGTGAATGTACCAGTCATCGAATAAGGGAAGAACTCTTAACCGACTATGTAATAAATGATTTAAAGCGTATTTCAAAACAATATTTAGATAATGGCTTTTTTCAGTCAATTTCTGAATTAGAAACTTGTGAAGATAAAAGTTTAAAATCTGAATTGCGGACAATAGAAAAACGTTTTGAAGAAATAAAAAATATAGTCAAAAGTTTGTATGAAGATAAAATTAAAGGTACTATATCAGAAGAAGATTTTTTGTGTATGACAAAAGAATACAGCGAAGAAAAAAGTCGGTTGCAAAATAAAATGGAAACAATTAATGATAGGCTTAATGAAAAAACAAGAGAATTTAGTTATATAAAGCTATTAAAAGATATAGCTGAATTTAATATTGTAAATAAAGTAATATTATCACAATTAATTGACAGGATAGAGGTTGATAGTAACAGAAAAATTACGGTATATTATATGTTTACAAACCCTCAAATTGACAATACAAACTAACTGGATTGACACAGAGGGTTTGTAAAATCAACCATAATTGTACAAACTAATAATGACCGTCACCATCCGGACCGCCGTATGGCAGAGTGTTACTTATTTTGACTGAGAAATATGTTGAGGTGGGAGGCTTTGCGGTCAAATATTATTCTTTTTGTAATTATGGATAGTAAGTCGTTTTGCGTTTTTAAGGGATAATTTTCTTTAATTGAGAAAGCATCATTAATTAAATTGTTCTTTATGAGAATATTGATTGCTTTAACTACAATTTTTTCAATCTTTTCAATTCTTACGCTGTGCGATGAATGGCAGTTGCCGTGAATGTAGGCGGAGCATTGGAGAAAATTATTTTTAATCGAAACGAGGGTTGAATTGCAGTTTGAACACTTGACAAGATTTTGAATAAGGTGTCTAATTTCGGTTTGTTTATGGGAATGTTCTCTATTTATTATTCTTTGCAAGAATAATATTTGCCTTGTTTGTTCAAAAATTACTTCATCAACAATCGGTTCGTGAGTGCCGTCTGAAATTATCAGGTTATCGTTATAGAAATCTCTGCCCGTTTTGCAGATTGGATTCCACCTGATTTTGCCGATATAAACCGGATTTTGCAGAATATATTCAACGGCACGGCAATCCCAGCGGTTGCCCTTGGCGGTTCTGATTTCTGACGAATTCAAGTTGTCACAAATCATATTTATATCTTTATTATTCAAAAAATCGGCAAAAATTTTACTGACAATCCGGGCTTTTTCGGCGTCAACCACAAGCCTTCCGTCTGTCACTTTATAGCCAAAGGGCGCAATGCTGACGATGCCGCCACGCTCGGCTTTTTCGGTCATTCCTCGCCTTACCTCACCCGAAAGCCGAATCGAATAATATTCGTCCGACCATTCGATAATGCGTTCAATCAGCTTTCCGAAGGGACCGTCATCAACGGGTTCGGACACGCTGATGACTTCAATACCGTTTTTTCTCAACAGCGATTTATAGAAAATGCTTTCCTCCTGATTGCGGGCGAATCGTGAAAATTTCCAGACAAGTACGGCTGAAAACATGGGAGGCTTTTGCTTTGCAAGGCTTATCATTCGGTTAAATTCAGGCCGCTTGTCGGCATATCTTCCCGAAATTCCGTTGTCACGAAAAATGAAATCCTCATCAATCAGATAGCCTTTTTCACCTGCAAATTTTCTGATGATTTTCAGCTGGCTTGACGGTGAAAGCTCAGTTTGATTTTCGGTTGACACCCTTATGTATGCCGCCGCAAAGTGATTTTTATTGTGATTTTTCGACAAATTAATCACCTCTTGAATGAATAATTCTTTTATGCAATAATATGCCTGCGATTGGAAGAAAATTCTTCGGCAAATTTCTCGAAAACACTTTACTTTGCTAACACACTAATGTATAATATACAAAGATTGTTTTGCAAGGTGATTTGCAGAACATAGGTAGAGAGTATATCAGATTACGGAGGAATAATTATGAAAAAGAAAAAGTTACTTTCTGTACTTCTTGCAGGTGCAATGTCAGCATCAATTTTTGTAGGGTGCGGTTCTTCTGCAACAGACTGGGATTATATCTCAAACAAGGGAGAGTTTGTTATCGGTGTTACATATTTTGAGCCGATGAACTACCTTGATGCAGACGGCAAGCTTACAGGTTTTGAAACTGAGTTTGCAGAGGCAGTTTGCGAGAAAATGGGTGTTACTCCAAAGTTCCAGAAAATTGACTGGGATTCAAAAGAGGTTGAGCTTAACTCAAAGACAATCGACTGCATCTGGAACGGTCTTACAATTGATGACGACAGAAAGACAACAATGGATATTTCAACTCCTTATATGGAAAACAAGCAGGTTATGGTTGCAAAATCTGATGTCGCAGACAAAATCAAGTCAGCAGATGACCTCAAGGATAAGACAGTAGTTGCAGAGAAGAAGTCAGCAGGTGAAACTGTTGCTCAGACAGACGAGTTCTTCTCAAGTGCAAAGTATGTTTCAGTTGACGCACAGGCTAAGGCTCTTCTCGAGGTTAAGTCAGGCACAGCAGATGTTGCGGTTATCGACTATGTAATGTCAATCGGTACACTCAAGAGCGGTTCTGACTACGCTGACCTCAAGGTTGTTGACGGCAAGGACTTTTCACCTGAGCAGTACGGTATTGCACTTCGTAAGGACAGCCCCGAAACACTCAAAAAGCTTAACGATGCTATTCAGGCAGTTGCCGATGACGGCACACTTGATAAGATTGCAGAGAAGTACAGCCTTCAGGATCTTCTTCTTGTAAAAAAGAAATAATTTAATTAAAATAAGCTTGTACATACAGGGCGGACTATGTTCGCCCATTGTGCTTTTTATTGATTATAAATTTACAGGTTCAAATTTGTAAGCCTTTTGATATATTCAAAACTGAAAATACTTGGATAGAGTGGTATATAAAATGGATCAATTTTTTAATGTAAGCGGTCAATTGCTTGAGGGATTCGGCGAAAACTGTATAATTTTCATTGTAACCCTGCTTGCGGCAATTCCGCTCGGACTTATTATCTCAATGGGTTCAATGTCAAAATTCAAGCCGTTAAAATGGCTGACAAAAACATTTGTGTGGATAATCAGAGGTACTCCGCTGATGCTCCAGCTTTTCGTAGTGTTCTATGTTCCACCGCTTGTGTCAAACGGCAGTGTGACATTTGCACGAATGAATGCCGCACTTATCGCATTTATAATCAATTATGCCGCATATTTTTCTGAAATCTTCCGTGGCGGTATCGAGTCTGTTCCAAAGGGACAGTACGAGGCAGGTCAGGTGCTCGGCATGACAAAGGGTCAGATTTTCTTTAAGGTTGTGCTTTTGCAGGTTGTAAAGAAAATTACTGCACCCATGGGCAACGAAATTATTACTCTTGTAAAGGATACTTCGCTTTCAAGCGTTATCGCAATTCCGGAAATTCTTATGAGAGCAAAGGACTTCTCAATGCAGGGACTTATCTGGCCGCTTTTCTATTCGGCAGTATTCTTCCTCGCATTCTGCGGAATTCTCACATTGCTTTTCTCATTCATCGAGAAAAAGCTCGATTACTACAAGGGTTAAGGGGGAAAGGTTATGTCTTTGTTAAATGTTGAAAACATCCGTAAAAGCTACGGCAAAACAGAAGTTTTGAAAGATATCAGCTTTTCTCTTAAAAAGGGCGAGGTGCTTGCGATTATCGGCTCATCGGGTTCGGGCAAGACTACGCTGTTAAGGTGTCTTAATTTTCTTGAAACTCCGGGCAACGGCAAGATTTCCGTCAATGACAAGGTGCTTTTTGACAGCAATGACAGCTCTGCAAAGAGCGACAGCGAAATCAGAAAAAGACGGCTTCACTTCGGACTTGTGTTCCAGTCATTTAACCTGTTTCCGCAATATACGGTTATCGAGAATATTATGCTTGCTCCAAAGCTTGCCGCAAAAGAGCAGATAAAGCAGACAGGCGAATATATGGGCGCAAAAAGCTATAAAGAGGCTCATGAAATTATCAAGAGCAATGCAAAGTCTTTGCTTGAAAGGGTAGGACTTTCCGAAAAGAGCGAGTCATATCCGTGTAACCTCAGCGGCGGTCAGCAACAGCGTGTTGCAATTGCAAGAGCGCTTGCACTCAATCCCGATGTTCTCTGCTTTGACGAGCCTACCTCCGCACTTGATCCCGAACTCACGGGTGAGGTGCTTAATGTTATCCGCAGTCTTAAAACCTCCGACAGCACAATGATTGTTGTAACTCACGAAATTGAGTTTGCAAGAGATGTTGCCGACAAGATCATTTTTATGGCTGACGGTGTAATCGCCGAAGAGGGCACTCCCGAACAGGTAATCAACAATCCGCAAAATCCAAGAACCCAGGCATTTTTGTCAAGGTTCAACTGATAACTGAATATTAGGTGAGGAAAGCACTCGAAAGGGTGCTTTTTTACATATTTTTGCAAATAACCTTGAAAAGTTTATGCCATTGTGCTATAATAATCGTGTCATTCACTGACAAAGGCACAAAGCCTGAAAAAATGAGAAATCCCGATAGGGAAAACGGAGGAAAAACAAATGAAAAGAATTTTCACAATCAGCGTTGCGGCTGTTATGGCACTTCTTATGGTGCTTTCACTTACAGCTTGCGGTAATTCAACACTCGGCTATTACAAGCTTACAAGTGCAGAAGCAAGCGGTATGAGCTTTGACAGCAGTACTCTTGCCGCTGTCGGTATGGACAAAGGCTACATTCTTCTTAAAGAAGACGGCAAGGCTAAGCTTTCTGCAGCCGGTCAGGAGCAGGAGCTCACATACGATGACAAGAACTTTACAGCAAACGGCGAGAGCATTCCATACACACTCAAAGACGGTGTTATTACAATGGAAAAAGACGGTACAAAGCTCGTTTTCACATTTGACGCTAACTTCAAGCCCGAATCTTCTGATTCAGAGTCATCAAAGTAATAAAACTTAACGGTGCAAAAATTTCGGCAGTCCAAATCGGACTGCCGTTTTTGTATATCCAACCCAAAAAACAAGGGCAGCGGAATTCCGCTGCCCATAATTTTTATAAGATTTTATCAGTCTGAAAGACACTCGTCAAGTGCATCAACAATTGCGTGCCTGTCCATATGCTGACCGATGAATACAAGCTTGATTTCTCTGTCACCGTATTTTTCGTCCCACTTTTCAGCCATATCCGGATACTCTGCAAGATAGAGCTTCTGCTGTTTCTTTGGGAATGCGGCAAGCCACTTGCCCTGTTCCGTAGCAGTAATCTGAACGCCTGCCTGCTCGAATACATAAACATCTTCTCTCTTGTCATCAAACCAGAGAACACCCTTTGCACGGACTACGCTCTTTGGCCAGTTCTCAACAAACTGCTGGAGCTTGTCCTGATTGAAAGGACGAATGCGGTGGTAAACAAATGAACCGATGCCGTACTCTTCTTCGCCGTCCTCATGATCGTGGTCGTGGTGACAGCAATGGCCGTGTTCGTGGTCGCAATGAGAGTGGTCAAGACCGTCCTCATCATGGTCATGATCGTGATGCTCATGTTCGTCATGGTCTTCATCGTGGTGGTGATGGTGGTGATGATGACCGTGACGGTCTGTATCCTCGTCATCTTCATCCTTATCATAAATCTGAGCCCAACCTGCGGATGCGGCTGTTTCTTCAAAATTAAAGCACTTTGTATCGAGAATATCCTTAACTTCAACCTTGCCGAACTGTGATTCAATAATTCGTGCCTTTGGCTGAAGTGTCTTAATCATAGCCTTAACTCTCTTGAGCTGTTCCTCTGTTACCTTGTCAACCTTGTTGAGGATGATTGTTGAACAGAACTCAATCTGCTGAATAAGAAGACTTTCAACATCCTCTTCGTCAACATCTTCCTTGAGGAGATCGTCGCCGCAGCCGAATTCTGTTGCCATACGGAGTGCGTCAACAACTGTAACAATGTTGTCAAGACGGACAAGCTCGGGAATATTGTTTTCCTTATCGCCCTCAAGAACCGAGATTGACTGTGCAATCGGAAGGGGTTCGCAAATACCGCTCGCCTCAATGAGAATGTAGTCAAACTTGCCTGACTTTACAAGGTCTGTAATCTGGTTGATAAGGTCAACGCTCAAAGTACAGCAGATACAGCCGTTTGTAAGCGGAACAAGGTTTGTATCTTTCTGAGTAACAACGCCTGCCTTTTGAATAAGCTCTGCGTCAATGTTTACTTCACCGATATCGTTTACGATAACGGCACACTTGTAGCCCTCCTGATTGCCGAGGACATGGTTGATAAGAGTAGTTTTGCCTGCACCGAGATAACCTGTAAGAAGCGTTACGGGAACAGGAAGCTTAATGTTAGCCATATATTTCATTTCCTTTCGTTGAATTGTGCTTATTAATGCGGATTACCGCTGTCCTTAAATATAACACTTTGCAAAATTATTGTCAATACAAAGTACGGAGTGCGGTCAATCCGAATAGCTGATTATTGCTGTACATTTTGTGTTTTTTGTATAACCACCTTTTATTTATTTCGGTTTTATGTTACAATAGTCAAAAGTAATTTTACGGAGATAGATTATGATTGTACTTGCATCTGCTTCACCACGAAGAAAAGAGCTTTTAAGTTTTATAACAACCGATTTTAAAATTGTTCCCGCAGACATTGACGAAACGGTTGAGAACAATGTTCCGCTTGAAAAGCGTCCCGAATATCTTGCCGTCAAAAAGGCATTGCATATTTCAAAAAACGGTTATGAAAAAGATATTGTAATCGGTTGTGACACGGGAGTTTTTGTTGACGGCAAAATGCTCGGCAAACCTAAGAACAGGGAAGATGCCGAGAATATGTTAAAACTGCTTTCGGGCAGACAGCACAAGGTTATCACGGGTTGTTGTACCGTCAAAAACGGTGTTGCAAAATCATTTTCCAACATAACGCTTGTTGAATTTTTTGAACTTTCCGATTCGGAAATAGAGGAGTACATTGCAACTGGCGAGCCTTTTGACAAGGCAGGTGCATACGGAATACAGGGCAAAGGTTCTCTGCTTGTAAAGAAGATTGACGGCGACTATTTTAATGTTGTCGGACTTCCCGTAAGTGAATTAAACAGGATTTTGAAAAAGGAGTATTCATATGAATGATAATATAAATAAAACAGTCAATGAAATTCTCGAAAGCTATTCAAAGCATGAACAAACTTGCAGACTTTCGGAGGATAACATTATCAACAAATCTGTGCTTATTCAGGTGCTTGAAGAAATCCGCAAGCTGTTGTTTCCGGGCTACTTTGACAAGAACAGAGTAAGAGAAGAATACATCGGCTATATTGTAGGCGACAGAATAGAATTTATTCAGTACAACCTTAAAAAGCAGATTGCAAAGGCTTTAAAGGGTTGCGAAAAGTGCAACGACCTTTCATATGACGAGGTTATGGAAAAGTCAGAAAAGCTGGTTTATGAGTTCCTTTCAAAGATTCCGTCAATCCGTGATTATCTTGCAACAGATGTTGTTGCGGCCTTTAACGGCGATCCTGCCGCATACAGCACGGATGAAATCATTCTCTGCTATCCCGGATTTTTTGCAATCACGGTTTACAGAGTGGCACATGAATTGTGGAAGCTTAAAATCCCGATGATTCCGAGAGTGCTTTCGGAGTACGCACACGGACTTACGGGAATTGATATTCACCCGGGTGCGACAATCGGCAAGTATTTCTTCATCGACCACGGCACAGGCATCGTAATCGGTGAAACTACCGAGATAGGCGAGAATGTAAAAATCTATCAGGGTGTAACCCTCGGTGCGTTGTCAACAAGAAAAGGCCAGCAGCTTAAAGGTGTTAAAAGACATCCTACTATCCGTGATAATGTTACAATCTATTCGGGTACAACTATTCTCGGCGGTGAAACCGTAATCGGCAAGGGTGCAACAATCGGCGGTAATGCCTTTATCGTGAACTCAATTACTGAGGGTATGAAAGTAAGCATCAAAAACCCCGAACTCCAGTTCAGCCCCGACCTTTCGGAAAATAATCAGGACAAGTATTGGTATTGGATGATTTAAGCTGACGCTTTAATTGAAAATTGAATGTGGATTTGCAACTGTTGAATACATAGTCAAGGAAAAATCTCCGTACGGTTTGCAGAGAAAATTCTATCAGATTGCTGAATTCGGAGTTGATGAAAACTTCCGCAGAATGGGTGTTGCAACCAAGCTGATAAGCTTCTGTAAACAAGAGGCTAAGAACAGAGACTTTGACAGGCTGGAACTTGATGTGTGGGAATTCAACGAGGGTGCAATGAAGTTTTACGATTTCGTAGGATTCAAAACCTACAGAGAATACAAGGAAATGAATATTTAAACCGAAAAAATCCGTATGAAGATTGCTCCATACGGATTTTATTTTGTGTATCAAATTTTATTTATCGCCATTTAAAGGTGACGAGTCCGTAAACATAGATAAATGCGATAGCTGTAGGAACTACATATTTGAAAATCGGTTTCATCCACGAACGCACTTTCATACCGATGCCCATGTTGGCTTCTTTAATGAAGTTATCCCAACCCCAGCCGAACTTGTTGCAACAGAACAGAGCAAGCACAAGAGAACCGAGAGGAAGAACATTTGTGGAAACAATGAAGTCCCAAAAATCAAGCCATGTTGTACCCTCTGCAAACGGCTGAAAATGAAGAACGCTGAATCCGAGAGCCGTTGTGAGTGCAAGCACAAACACTACAATTCCGCAAATAAGACTGCCTTTTATTCTTGACCAGCCTGTCAAATCACGAATCATTGCAAGAATATTTTCGCAAACACCCAAAACGGTTGACATTGCCGCAAACACCATAAACAGGAAGAAGAGCGAACCCCATATTCTTCCGCCGGGCATATTGTTGAACACGGTTGCCATTGTGTCAAACAAAAGGTTCGGACCTGAATTAACTTCAAGGTTGTAAGTAAAGCAGGCAGGGAAGATGATTATGCCTGCAAGCAGAGCTACGAGTGTGTCAAGAGAGATAACATTGATTGCCTCGCCCATAAGTGAATGGTCTTTGCCGATATAACTTCCGAAAATAGCCATACCGCCCATACCTGTTGACAGCGAGAAAAATGCCTGATTCATCGCACCCACAACAACATCACCGTTGATTTTTGAAAAGTCGGGTTTGAGGTAAAATGTCATACCCTCACCCGAACCGCTCAAAAACAGACTGTGGATTGCAAGCACAGTCATAAGTGCAAGCAAAGCAATCATCATATATTTTGTTATCCTCTCAAGTCCGCCCTGAATGTTGAACGAGAGTATAACAAAGGCGATAACAACCGTTATCATCATAAAAATAACATTGACTGACGGATTTGCAATCATTGTGGTAAATCCGAGGTCACGGTTGTTACCCGTCAGAAAATTTATGAAGTAGTAAATTATCCAACCGCAAACAACTGTGTAAAAAGCCATAATTGCAAGGTTGCCCACAAGGCATGCCCAACCGAAACCGCCCCATTTTTGCTTTGGCTTTTCAAGTTTGCGGTACATTTTAATCGGACTTGTCTGTGCCGCTCTGCCCACCGAAAATTCCATTATCAAACACGGAATTCCCAAAACAATAAGACAGATGATGTACACAAGCATAAAACTTCCGCCACCGTATTGTCCGCACATCCACGGAAACTTCCACACATTTCCGCAACCGATTGCACAGCCTGCCGAAAGCATTATAAAGCCGAGTCGGCTTCCTAATTTTTCACGATTCACAACACAAGTCCTCCTGCCGAATTTATTTTATCTACACAATATTTTTTCGTCATAAATACTGCTCCTTTGTTTATTTTGCAATACAAAGAGTAGTATAGCAAATAAAATACCATTTGTAAAATTGATAAAGCTGTGCTATAATAACGAAGATATCGTTCGTATAAAAGAGGATTTAGTTATGGATACCAATGTGCTTAAAACCTTTGTAGCTGTGTGCGAATATTCGGGATTTTCTGCTGCAGCGGAAAAGCTCGGCTATACCCAGTCAACCGTTTCATCACAGATAAAACAGTTGGAAAGCGAGCTTAACACGGTGCTTTTTGACCGCTTTTACCACAGAATCAGCCTGACTTCCGACGGCATAACGGTTCTGCAACACACAAGAGAAATTCTTGAATCTCACGAAAAGATGCTTGAAGATTTGCGTACCCCCGAAACAATTGAGGGCAACATTCGCCTTGCAATGTCAAGTTCTGTCTGCAACCGATTTTTTAAAGATGATTTTCTTGAGTTCAGAAAGCATTTTCCTAATATTCACCTTGTCGTTGTCGAAAGCGGTACAGAGCAGATGTTTGATATGTTACGCAAAAATGAGGTTGATTTGATTTTTACGCTTGACAGCCACATTTATGATTCGGAATTTATAATTTGTGCAGAGCATGAGGAAAAGGTTCACTTCTTTGCATCAGTTGACAATCCACTTTTGAATAAAGGAAATATTTCGCTAAAAGAATTATGCACCGAGGATTTTGTACTGACCGAAAGTAATATGAGCTACAGAAAATTGCTCAACAATGAACTTGCCGCACAATCGCTTGAAATTCACCCTGTTTTGGAAATAGGAAACCCTCTACAAATTTGTTCTCTAATCAAAAACAGCAAAATGATCTCGTTCTTGCCTGATTTCATCACGGAGGATTACTACAATTCGGGAGAGATAAAACATCTTCCCGTCAACGATTGTGATGTTTCGGTGTGGACGCAGTTGCTTGTCCACAAAAACAAGTGGAAATCTCCTGCGCTTAATGCGTTTATTGATTTTTATCGGGATGTTATACGAAAATAAAAAGTATCACATTTTGCCTTACGCACCGCCGTATTGCGTTATGATAATCTTGGCAAGCTTTGCGTTCGGCTTTTTGATATTGACGGGGTACTGTAACTTTTTTTCATAGACAAACATCAGCAATCCTCCTCGTTTTCCCACGGCCACGGTCCCTTTATCCAGCTCCACATATTGGTGCTTGTCATACTCTTTTTCAAAGGACCGAATTTTTCTTCATATTCTTCAACAAGCGGTTTCAATTTTTCTTTGAAACCGTTCATTTTTTGTATCATTGCCGTATCGTGCGGATGAGTGTCAAGATAAATCTGAAGGTCAAGTGCGGCAAATTCGTAGGTTGAAATTTTCTTTAAAAGAATTTCTCTTTCAGTCAAGTCCCTCACCACATTTCTTTCCGTAGAATGGCTTGTTGAGAACGGGGAACATTGTACCCGACTCAAGTCCCTGCAACGGGCTGTAGGTTGGGGAGTCGAACTGCTGAAAGGGAACATATGCCATAGCCTCGCTCGTTCTCTTTGGCAGACACGGTATTCCGTACTGCTGAGAAATAATTTCTTTAATATCCAATTTAATTCTCCTTTTTGTTCAAACTTATGAACATTGCTGTTCATTCTCATAATATGCCCGTTTCATACTTGTGTTTACATAATAAAAAACAGAGCCGACAGCAATGCCGTCAGCCCTGATACAGAGGTTTTACCGTGAATATCCGATTAAATGTTAATTAACCTTTTTGGCAGAATTTGAAGTAACCTTTGCAATGATTGCAAAAACTACGCAAAGCACAATTCCGATTGCCGAAACGATGCCTACAAGAGTGAAGTTTGTGTTTGAAATGAGTGAAAAATCAAGCACACCGCTGTCGGGATTCTGAAGTGACGCAAAAACTGCAACAGCGTCAACAATTACGGCAACCATAAGTGAAAGAATTGAAATTGATGCCGTAACAGTTTCTGTAAGGTTTTTTTCAATTTTCTTTGCAACGCTGATTTTTTCACTTCTGAAGTTAAGACAGCCGAAAAGCCAGAATACAGCCGCCGCATTAATTATTGTTTCGGGAATCATATATGTAGCGTTGTAGCTGAGTGAATAGAGAAGTCCGTCGGTTGACGGGATTGAAACACCTGCCCATACGGTACAGCCCGAAATTACATGACAGATATATCTCAAAGCACAAACTCCTACCGTGCCTGTTACGGCAGCGGCAGACGGATTGCTGACCTTGTTTCTGAGAAAGCCTGCAAGGCCGATAACCGTGAATGCAATTACATAGTCGAAGAGAATGATTGTTACGGCTGCCCAGAATGAAGTTGCGTATGAAAGGGTTGAAGCTCCCTGAATAAGCTGAATAATGCTGAATACAAATCCCGAAAGCAATCCCCATTTTACACCGTGACGATATGAGATAATTACAATCGGAACAATGCTGAATGCGGTAACACTGCCGCCGTAGGGAAGCTCTAAGATTTTTACAAAGCTTAAAACTGCCGCAAGTGCAATCATAATTGCACATTCGCACATAACAAGTGCATTTTTCTTATTGTTCGTTTTCATTAAAACTACTCCTTAAAATAAAATTCTTTCGGAGAAAAAACACAACAAAAAAGGAGTATGCCAAAAAGACATACTCCAAGTGCGTACACTTCAAGCTTGATATGTCCCTTCGTTGGCATTATCCAAATCAGGTTGACGGTCGAAATCGAATTTCCTCTCAGCCGGTAACAGCTCCCGTTTTGTATGTGATTATTCTCACTCTGATTACGAATATTACACATCTTTAGGTTGTGTAATATCTGCACTATGATTATAAACTGTATTTGACAATTTGTAAAGCCTTTTGTGTGCAATGTTACAGATAATCGCATATTAATTGACAAACACTTTGCTTTTGTGATAATATGTATCCTGTGATTTTGCGGTTTATTGCCGAATGGCAGTAAATTTTGCAACAATTGATAAACTAATTGAAGAAGGTTTTTTAATGGACAGCAGATTTAATTCACCGGCTGAAATTGCGTCGCTGGTGTCAAAATCAGGTGTAACAAAATCAATGCTTTCTCTGCCGAAAATGATTTTGCTCGGACTTATGGCAGGCGCATTTATCGCATTCGGCGGTGCGGCAAGCGATGTTGCAATGCACGGAGTTGCCGATGTGGGGCTTGCAAGAGTGGTTGCAGGCGTAATCTTCCCCGTGGGACTTATGCTCGTTGTGTTTACGGGAAGTGAACTCTTTACAGGCAATTGCCTTATGATTATTCCGACACTTGAAAAGAAAATTAAGCCTGTTTCAATGATAAAGAATCTTGTTACGGTTTATATTTCAAATTTTGTCGGTGCAATGATTATTGATTTGCTGATATTTTTTTCGGGACAGCTCAATTATTCAAACGGCGGACTCGGTGCCTTTACAACCAAGGTTGCACTTGCCAAAACAACAATCAATCCTGCAACGGCAATTATCAGCGGCATACTTTGTAACATTCTCGTGTGCCTTGCAATCGTTATGGCAACAGGCGCAACAGATGCAATAGGTAAGATTTTCGGCGTATTTTTTCCGATTTGTGCATTCGTAGTCTGCGGATTTGAACACTGCGTTGCAAATATGTTCTATATTCCGACAGGTGTTATGGCGGCAATGAATCCCGAATATGTTGCAAAAGCTCAGGAGCTTTACGGTATTACGGCACAGCAATGTCAGAATCTTGCAAACCTTTCGGGCTGTGAATCTCTGCTGTTCGTTACAATCGGCAACATAATCGGCGGTATGGTCTTTGTGGGACTTCCGCTCTATTTTGCCTATATTCGCAAAAAGAAAAGTGCTTAAAATACATAAACATAAATAATTCATGAGAGCAGTCGTTTTGACTGCTCGTTTTCTTTTTAGTGCAAATTATTTAAAAGTATGTTATAATAAGCCTTACCAAACAAAAACGGAGGATATAATGGATTATTCACAGATTCTTTCACAGCAGTTTAATATTAAAGAGGAGTATGCCAAAAACATCATCACATTGCTTGATGACGGCAACACTATTCCTTTTATTGCACGATACAGAAAGGAAATGCACGGTTCAATGGATGACCAGTTGATTCGTGAATTTGCCGAAAAGCTTGAATATTTAAGAGGACTTGACAAGCGCAGAGATGAAATCCGTTCACTCATTGACGCACAGGAAAAGCTTACCGATGAAATCAACCTTGCACTTGACAAGGCTGCCACACTAAGCGAACTTGAGGATATTTACCGTCCGTACCGTCCAAAGAGAAAGACAAGGGCGTCAATTGCAAAGGAAAAGGGACTTGAACCGCTTGCTAACGATATTTTAAAGCAGGAAAAAGGTTTTGATCCGTCAAAGTCGGCAGTTGATTATATTGACGAAGAAAAGGGAGTTACCTCCGTTGAAGATGCAATTCAGGGCGCAATGGATATCATTGCAGAACTTGTGTCGGATAATGCGGAAATCCGTAAGAGAATAAGAAATCTTACAAACGCAAACGGTGTGCTTGTGTCTGTTGCAACAGATGAAGAAAAGGACAGCGTTTACAAAAATTATTATGACTACAAAGAGCCTGTTAAAAAGATTGCAGGTCACAGAGTACTTGCCGTGAATCGTGGCGAAAAAGAGGGCTTTCTCAAAGTCAGCGTTGAAACCGACAGCGAAAAACCGCTTAATTCAATTTTCAGAGCAATGATTACAGACAAAAATCAGCTTTGTTCAGACATTATCCGTGAGGCTTGCACAGACGCTTATCAGCGACTTATTTATCCCTCAATTGAGCGTGAGGTCAGAAACGACCTTACAGATACCGCCTCCGAAAATGCTATGAAGGTTTTTGCCGTAAACCTCAAGCAGCTGCTTATGCAGCCGCCTGTAAAGGGCAAAACCGTGCTTGCACTTGATCCGGGATATCGCACAGGCTGTAAGACTGCCGTTGTTGACAGCACAGGCAAGGTGCTTGATACAACCGTAATTTATCCTACACATTCAGACAAAAAAATTCAGGAGTCAAAGCAGACCTTGCTCCGCCTCATCAAAAAGCATCATGTTGATATTATTTCAATCGGCAACGGTACTGCAAGCAAGGAAACCGAGATGTTCACAGCCGAAACAATCAAAGAAGCTGACCACCCCGTTTATTATATGGTAGTCAGCGAGGCAGGTGCGTCGGTTTATTCGGCATCAAAGCTTGCCGCAACAGAACTTCCCGACCTTGATCTCACACTCAGAAGTGCCGTGTCAATTGCAAGACGACTTCAGGATCCTCTTGCAGAACTTGTTAAGATTGAGCCTAAGGCAATCGGTGTCGGTCAGTATCAGCACGATATGCCGCAGAAAAAACTCGGTGAAACACTTGACGGTGTTGTAGAGGACTGCGTAAACTCGGTTGGTGCAGACCTTAATACGGCATCGCCTGCACTTTTGTCGAGAGTGTCGGGACTTAACGCAACCGTGTGCAAGAATATTGTTGCTTACCGTGAAGAAAACGGTGCGTTCTCATCAAGAGCAGAACTCAAGAAAGTTCCGAAACTCGGACCTAAAGCGTTTGAGCAGTGTGCAGGATTTTTGCGTGTTCCCGAAAGCAGAAATCCGCTTGATAACACAGGCGTTCACCCCGAAAGCTACAAGAGTGCAAAAGAACTTTTAGGACTTCTTGAATATTCTGACAAAGAAATAAAATCAGGCAACTTCTCCGATATTCAGCAGAGAGTAAAGGCAAAGGGAACAAAGTCACTTGCCGATGTTCTCGGAATCGGACTTCCAACCCTTGACGATATTGTAAAAGAACTTTCCAAACCGGGCAGAGATCCCCGTGACGAACTGCCAGCACCAATGCTTAGAAGTGATATTCTCGACATCAAGGATTTGAAAGAGGGAATGGAGCTTAAAGGCACGGTCAGAAATGTAATTGACTTCGGCGCATTTGTCGATATCGGCGTTCATCAGGACGGACTTGTTCATATTTCGCAGATTTGTGATAAGTACATCAAGCATCCGAGCGAAGTCCTCAAAGTCGGTGATGTTGTAAATGTAAAGGTTCTTTCAGTTGATCCCGAAAAGAACAGAATTTCTCTCACAATGAAATTTTAATGCGAATAAAGCAAAAAAACAGTTCTATTGTTCCGCAAATCACCTTTGCATTATTCCGCAACTGTTGATATTGTTCCGTAAAAGGAGAATTTTAAATGCGTAAACTGGCTGTATATGTACACGGAAAGGGTGGTAATGCTACAGAATCGGAGCATTACAAACCTTTGCTACCTGAATATGATGTTATAGGCTTTGACTATAAATCAGAAATACCGTGGGATGCAAAACAGGAATTTACAAATCTGTTCGATAATTATTGCAAAAATTATGATTATATAGTTCTGATTGCGAATAGCATAGGTGCATTTTATTCTATGAATGCCTTTTCAGATAAACAGATTGACAAAGCTATGTTTATTTCGCCTGTTGTAGATATGGAAAACCTCATTACCAATATGATGAAATGGGCGAATGTAACAGAGAATGAACTTCGTGATAAGAAAACAATCTCTACTGAATTTGGTGAAACTTTATCTTGGGAATATCTTTGCTATGTTCGTGAAAACCAAATTTCTTGGAATGTTCCCACCTCAATTTTATACGGTGAAAATGATAACCTTACATCGTTTGAAACAATCAATAAATTTGCAAAGAAGATAAATTCTGACCTTACTGTTATGAATGGCGGTGAACATTGGTTTCATACAGCTGAACAGGTGAAATTCTTGGATAATTGGCTAACAAAGTTCATTTGATGATATTTTATAATAACGAAGTGTGCTTATGAAAAAGGCAGCTGCAATAATTTGTACTATTGTTATTTTTGCGTTTTATTTAAGCGTGTCAAATTGTTGAATCAACCGAAAAAAGTGTATCGCCTTATTGAAAGCAGTTGAGTAAAAACAAAGGCTGACGAGAAATCGTCAGCCTTTTGTGTGTAATATTCGGTAATTATTCAGCCTTTTACTGCATATGATTTTCAAGGTGATTTTTCAATGCGGCAAAGGTTTCGTCGCTGATAATGTGTTCCATTTTGCAGGCATCTGCGGCGGCAGTTTCGGGATTAACTCCGAGCATAACAAAGAGCTTTGAAAGAACGGTGTGTCTTTCATATGTTTTTTCTGCAATTTCCCTGCCGAGGTCGGTGAGAATAAGCGAGCCGTCATCGCCGACTTTAAGATAACCGCCCTCTTTGAGAAGACCAACGGCACGGCTGACGCTCGGCTTTGAATATCCCATTTCTTCACATACATCAATTGATCTTATATAATTGCTCTTTTTTGAAAGAACATATATTGTTTCAAGGTACATTTCACCTGATTCTTTTAATTGCATAGTCTGCACTCCTTTACATTGTCTAATCATATCATGATATGAACAAAAAATCAATAAAATTAATTGTGCTTTCAATAATTATGAAAAAATGATTTACCAAAATCAACAAAAATAATATCCGAATTACAGATGTGAAATATTCAATTTGCCAAAATTCAAAATAAAATAAAATTTTTTCGCAAGCCTATTGACATATTTCGAGTTTTATAGTACCATATAATCGGTTAGCGAGAGCTAACCTTTGATCAACAAATATTGTTAGTATCTGCTAACTTAAAGGAGATTGATTTTATGATGCCTTTGATGTTTGCTAACACAGGTGAAACCAATATTATAAAGAAAGTCGGAGGTTCTCCCGAGGTTAAAAAGCACCTTGAAAATCTCGGTTTTGTTGCCGGCGGAGAGGTTACCATTATTTCGTCACTCGGCGGAAATGTTATTGTTAATGTAAAGGAAACACGAGTTGCAATCAGCGAAGAAATGGCTCGTAAAATTATGATTTGATTCTATGTAACAAACACACGGCGGAGTTGTTCCGAGAGGTGTTTTTATACGGCTTTATGCTCAATTTTAGATGGAGGAAACTGTTATGAAAACTTTAAAACAGGCAAAAGTAGGTGAAACCGTAAAGGTTGTTAAGCTTCACGGTGAGGGCGCTGTCAAACGCAGAATTATGGATATGGGCATCACAAAGGGTGTTGAAATTTACATCAGAAAAGTTGCTCCGCTCGGAGATCCGATTGAAATTACTGTAAGAAATTATGAACTTTCGCTCAGAAAAGCCGATGCTGAAATGATTGAAGTTGAGTAATTTATACTTATAAATCCTACGGGAGAAATCCCGTATTTTTATAACATTACGGTTAGCTTTTGCTAATCCAAGAGAGGATAACTGATATATGGAAATTAAAATTGCTCTTGCAGGTAACCCTAACTGCGGTAAGACAACTTTGTTTAACGCACTCACGGGTTCCAATCAGTTTGTCGGTAACTGGCCCGGCGTAACTGTCGAGAAAAAAGAGGGTAAGCTCAAAAAGCACAAGGATGTTACAATTATGGACTTGCCCGGTATCTATTCACTTTCACCTTATACTCTTGAAGAGGTTGTTGCCCGTAACTATCTTGTAGGTGAACGCCCCAATGCGATTCTCAATATCATTGACGGTACTAACCTTGAAAGAAACCTTTACCTCACAACACAGCTTACAGAACTCGGTATCCCTGTTGTTGTGGCAATCAATATGATTGACCTTGTTAAGAAGAACGGCGATTCAATCAACATTGATGAGCTTTCAAGACAGCTTGGTTGTAAGGTTATGGAAATTTCGGCTCTTAAAGGCACAGGCATTATGGAAGCAGCCGAGGAAGCAATCAAAGCCGCAGGCTCAACAAAGACAATCCCCATGCACAGCTTTAACGGTGTTGTTGAACACGCAATTGCCCACATTGAAGAGGCTGCGGTTCACGATATGCCCGAGGAACAGCAGCGTTGGTACGCTATCAAGATTTTTGAGCGTGACGACAAGGTTCTTGCAAAGCTTGACATTCCGCAGAATGTTATTGACCACATTGAAAAAGATATTCAGGCGGCTGAAAAAGAGCTTGATGATGACGCAGAGAGTATCATCACTAATGAGAGATACATCTACATTGCCTCAATCATCAAGAGCTGTTATAAGAAGAAAAACAAGGGTAGGCTTACAACATCGGACAAGATTGATAAGGTTGTAACCAATCGTTGGCTCGGTCTTCCGATTTTTGCGGTTATCATGTTCCTTGTTTACTACATCTCAATGCAGACAGTAGGTACTGCCGCAACTGACTGGGCGAATGACGGTCTTTTCGGTGACGGCTGGCACCTTTTCGGTATCGGCTCATCACAGGCTGCCGAGGCTGAAGAAACCTACGGCGATTCAGACGCAATTATCGAGGCATTCAATGCTCAGTACGGAAATGACGACATTGCCGAAGCTGTTGACCTTGAATCTGAAAATTATTCCGAAGACGCCGCTAAGGCCGCTCTTACAGAGCTCGTAAATCTCACACCTTCAGACGCAAGCGTTACATATTCTGTTCAGGATGAAGAAACTCTTAAAATTACAGAAACTCCCGATACTAAGAAATCTGCTCTTGAAAAGGCTGTTTCAAACTACCTCAATACAGATTATAAAGAGGGTTACGGCGCTCCTGATGCCGCAACATACGGAATCTGGGTTCCCGGTATTCCAAAACTTATTGAGAACGGTCTTAACCAAATCAATTGTGCAGACTGGCTTCAGGGTCTTATCCTTGAAGGTATCGTAGCCGGCGTAGGTGCGGTTCTCGGCTTTGTTCCGCAGTTGCTTGTACTCTTCCTTTTCCTTGCTTTCCTTGAAAGCTGCGGTTATATGGCTCGTATCGCATTCGTACTTGACCGTATCTTCCGTAAGTTCGGTCTTTCGGGTAAGTCGTTTATCCCAATGCTTGTAGGCACAGGCTGCGGTGTTCCGGGTATTATGGCGTCCCGTACAATCGAGAATGAGCGTGACCGCCGTATGACTATTATGACAACAACATTCATTCCATGCGGTGCTAAACAGCCGTTTATCGCTATGATTGCAGGCGCTGTCTTCGGCGGTTCACCGTGGATTGCAACATCGGCTTACTTCATCGGTATGGCTGCAATCGTAGTTTCAGGTATTATGCTTAAAAAGACAAAGATGTTCTCAGGCGATCCCGCTCCGTTTGTAATGGAGCTTCCGGCTTATCATCTTCCGACAGTAGGCAACCTTCTCCGTTCAATGTGGGAGCGTGGCTGGTCATTCATCAAGAAAGCCGGCACAATCATTCTCCTTTCAACAATCCTTGTTTGGTTCACAACATACTTCGGATTTGTTGACGGTACATTCCGTATGCTCGGTGAGGACGAAATCGGCAACTCGATTCTTGCCGCAATCGGTAACGGTCTTGCATGGATTTTTGCACCGCTCGGCTGGGGCAACTGGCAGGCAACCGTTGCATCCATCACAGGTCTTGTTGCTAAGGAAAACATCGTTGGTACAATGGGTATCCTTTATCCGGGCGGATGGACAGAAATCGGTGCCGCATTCACAGGACTCAGCGGTTTCTCGTTCCTTCTCTTCAACCTTCTCTGTGCTCCCTGCTTTGCCGCTATGGGTGCTATCAAGAGAGAGATGAACAACATCAAGTGGTTCTGGTTCGCAGTCGGTTATCAGTGCGTATTTGCTTATGCAATTGCATTTATGGTATTCCAGTTCGGTTCAATCTTTGCAGGCGGTCTTAATGTAATCGGTCTTATCTTTGCCGTTGCAGTATTTGCATTTATGATTTATATGCTCGTAAGACCTTACAAAGAGGCTACAACTCTTAAAGTTAAGTCGGCTAAGAAGTAATAAATTTATTGATTAACAATGGGAGGAATAAATATGTTGGAATGGTTAGCGGCTAATATCGGCACAATCATTGTTGCATTAATTGTTATTGCCGTGATTGCTTTTGTGGTTTTCCGTATGGTAAAAGACAAAAAAGAGGGCAAATCCTCCTGCGGTGCAAACTGTGCGCACTGTGCGTGTCACGGTGACTGCCATAATCATAAGTAAATGTTTTGTAGGGGGTACAGCTAAAAAGCTGTACCCCTTCTTGTTTGTTATTGAAATTATGAATTTGGTGTTGAAGAAATTTTACGGTGTAAAGTGTATTTCAGAACTGTTCTGAATCGTAAAAAATAAAAGGAGAGATAAATATGGAGTATGTTTTTTACGGGTTGCTTGCCGTGGCATTCATTGCGTTTGTGGTTCTCGTAATCAGAAGTTACAGGAAAAAGCTTGTAAGCGGATGCTGCGGTGCAAGTGACGAAAGCGTTAAGAAAAACAAGGTTGCCGATAAGGATAAGTCACATTATCCCTATGAAAAAACTCTTGTTGTTGACGGAATGGTCTGTAAAAACTGTTCCGCAAGAGTAGAAAACGCACTCAATTCAATTGACGGTGTGTGGGCGGAAGCCGATGTTTCTTCCGGCAGGGTTACGGTCAGAATGAAAAGAGAAATTGAGGATAAAGTCCTCAAAAAGACAGTTAACGATATAGGCGCATACACCGTTATGAAGGCGGAATAAGGTTTTAGGAGCTTATGGCAGTATTGCAGAAAATTGATAATCCGTACGGTATGATACAGACTGTTGAACACGGCGAATCGTTCAGTATATACCGTTCACAGGACAGCACGGGCGATTGCGAGGTCACCGTGTATCCTGTGTTTTCAGGCATTGAGCTTGTGTATTACGATGTTCATATGCAAAGTTGTGACATTAATCTTGCAAAGGGAAGAGAAATGCTCATCATCACGCATTGTCAGGAGGGCAGAATTGAGTTTGAATACAAAAACGGCGAATATCTTTACCTTGCATCGGGTGATTTGTCGATACAGAAGAATACGGAGAATATCCGACACAGATATTGTCCGCTGAGCCACTACCACGGTGTGTCGGTTGCAATTGATATGAACCGTGTGCCAAGGTGTTTTTCGTGTATTCTTGACGATGTTTTTGTCAGCCCCGAAGAGCTTGAAATGAAATTCTGTTCCGAAAAGCCGTACTCAATTATGCGTGAAAATATCAGCATTGAGCATATTTTTTCGGAACTTTATTCCGTTCCCGAAAATATCCGAAAGGGTTATCACAAGGTTAAGGTGCTTGAACTTCTTTTGTTTTTGAGCGGCCTTGAATACAAGGGTGAGAGTGAGGAAAGACGATATTTTTCACGCTCACAGGTTACCGCCGCAAAAGAGGCAAAAAAATATCTGCTTGCTCACCTTGACGAGCATATAACAATTACGGAGCTTGCCGATATGCTCGGCATCTCTTCAACTTCTCTTAAAATTTGCTTTAAGGGTGTCTACGGCGACACGATTAACGGCTACATAACGAACTGTAAAATGCAAAAAGCCGCTTCGCTTTTGAAAAACACCGACAAAAGTGTTCTTGAAATTGCAGGAATTGTCGGCTACAACAACGGCAGTAAGTTTGCGGGTGCTTTCAGAAGGGTGATGAACAAATCGCCGAATGAGTACAGAAAATCGCTCGTCTGAACAGAGCCTTATATGTCCGTAAAGAGCAGTAAAAAGACTTTGTAAGGTGCTATAATAACATTGTCGAAAAGATACGCCTATAATTAAAGTACAGATGTTACCCACCGCCAAAGCGGCGTGAAACATCGCAGAGTTTCATTCTGAGTATGAAACTCTGAGGAGCTAACGCTCCTTGCATTACTTGCAAGCTGTCGCAATCACTGCTTTTTGCAAGCAAAAGCAGGTGCATTGCTCCGCTTTAAATCATTTCGACAGACTGCGGAAATATCCGCAGAGTATTTGATGATTACTTTGCCGGGTAATTATTCATAATATCTCTTCTCCTTTCAGGGACAGCGTTTGCTGTCCCTAAATCTTTGCTGAAATTGTCTGTCCGTTTGGAGCGTAGAAAACCTTTTAAGAGCCGATAACAACCTTGATTGATGGTACATTTTAACTGTAAGATAAAGACAACAAAATAGTCTTGCTTATGGAATTAAGTTAGCGAAAGCTAACTGTGAAACAATTGTCGGATAATCACTGTGGTGTATTTATTCAATTCTATTCAAATCATTCATTCAATTATTTAGAGGAAAAGATGTCAGAAGATTTAATTATCAAGCATTGTTCCCCAACGCTTGCAGGAATAAAAACGGCTAACCTTTTTAACTGTCCGTACTCATCACGGCTTGAGTGCGAATGTGATGTGAGAAAGCTGAATAAAATGTTCTGCAAAAAGGGAATAAAAGTTCTGCCACTGAAGTTCAGCAACGGAAAGGCTTTAATCTATATTTTTCGCCCGTCCAAGCTTGCTGTTGATTTGTCCGATGAATATGCGTGCAAGCTGCTTGAGTCGCAGGGGTATCATTCACACGATGCCGCACGCTGTATAAGGGAGCTTCGCCACCGACTTAAAGACTCAACCGAGTTCCCGCACGAAATCGGACTGTTCCTCGGTTATCCTCCCGAAGATGTCCGTGGCTTTATTCTTCATAAAGGAAATTGCTGTAAATATTCAGGTTGCTGGAAGGTTTACGGTAATGAAGAAAAAGCAGCCAAAGAGTTCGCCAAATTCAAAAAATGTTCTGACATCTATTACTCTAAGTGGTTACAGGGCACACCTATTCAGAAACTGACGGTTGCGTGTAACTGACTTAAAGTGTAATCAAGTACAAAAACTGAAAGGTGAGTATATAATATGAGTAAAGTAGCAGTAGTATTCTGGAGCGGTACAGGTAACACAGAGCAGATGGCGGAAGCCGTTGCCGAGGGTGCAAAGTCCGCAGGCGCAGAAGTTACTCTTGCAAATGTAAACGATTTTGATTCTTCATCGGTTGCCGATTTTGACGGCATTGCATTCGGTTGTCCTGCAATGGGTGCGGAGGTTCTTGAGGACAGCGAGTTTGAGCCTGTTTTCAATGAATGTGAAAGTGCTTTAAACGGCAAAAGCATTGCCCTCTTCGGTTCATACGGCTGGGGTGACGGCGAATGGATGAGAAACTGGGAAGACACCTGTAAGGGTGATGGTGCAAACCTTGTTTGCGAAAGCGTTATCTGTAACGAAACTCCCGATGACGACGCCCTTGAGGCTTGCAAAAAGCTTGGCGCATCACTTGCTTAACTTAGGCTGTAAGTATTCAATTAGTTAATACCAATTTCATAATTTCATAGAAACGCCTGTTTACGCTTGTAAGCAGGTGTTTTTATTTGTTCGTTATTATTATTTTATATTCTGTTTGCGAATTATGAATAAGACTTAAAAAAATCCTGCAAAAATTCCCTTTGTTTATTCCAAAAAAACTTGATTTTAAAGCCTTGTTGTATTAAAATAAGCAGTGGATACATATAGAAAAGGAAGTAATTGGTATGCTTACATTAGACAAAATCTATCACGCATCATATGTTTTGAAGGATGTTATCAGACAGACTAATATTGTTCAGGCAAGGGGTATTTGTGATGATTGTGATGTTTATCTCAAACCCGAAAATCTTCAGATTACAGGTTCATTTAAGGTAAGAGGTTCAGGTTACAAGATTTCTCAGCTTACCGAAGAAGAAAAGGCAAGAGGTGTTATTGCCTGTTCTGCAGGCAACCACGCTCAGGGTGTTGCACTTGCTGCTACAAAGTACGGTATCAAGTCGCTTATCTGTCTGCCTGACGGTGCACCTATTTCAAAGGTTGAGGCTACTAAGAACTACGGAGCCGAGGTTTGTATGGTTCCGGGTGTTTATGATGATGCTTATAACGAGGCTTTAAGACTTCGTGATGAAAAGAACTATACATTTATCCACCCGTTTGACGATGAAAATGTAATTGCAGGTCAGGGTACAATCGGTATCGAAATTATGAATGAAATGCCCGATGTTGACGCTGTTGTATGTGCAATCGGCGGCGGCGGACTTATTTCGGGTGTTGCCTGTGCAATCAAGAGCCTTAATCCTAACATTAAGGTTTACGGTGTTCAGGCAGAGGGCGCTCCTTCAATGGTTGAGTCAATCAAGAACGGCGAGCCTGTTCATCTTGACAGCGTTTCTACAATTGCTGACGGTATTCAGGTTAAAGAACCGGGTGAGCATACATTTGAATATGTTAAGAAGTATGTTGACGATATCGTAACGGTAAGCGATGACGAAATTTCATCTGCAATTCTCAAGCTTATTGAGTCACAGAAGATGATTGCCGAGGGCGCAGGCGCAGCTCCTTTGGCTGCTGTAATGTTCAACAAGCTCCCCGTTAAGGGCAAGAAGGTTGTTTGCGTTGTATCAGGCGGTAACATTGATGTTACAATCCTTTCAAGAGTTATCAAGCGTGGACTTCTCATGACAGGCAGACAGCAGACTTTCTGTGTTGAACTTCAGGATAAGCCGGGTCAGCTCGTTGCCGTTTCAAATATCATTGCCGAAAAGGGCGCAAATGTAATTTCTATCCACCACGAAAGAGGCGGAGAGGGTACAGATGTAAACGGTTGTTATCTCCGTGTTGTTCTTGAAACAAGAGATTTTGCTCAGATTAAAGAAATTCGTGATGCACTTGTTGACGCAGGCTTTAAGCTTGTTTAATCAGTAATTTTTAATATATTGACAGGAGGTCATTATAATGGAAAAGGTTTATACTAAAAATGCTCCCGATGCTATCGGTCCGTATTCACAGGCTGTAAAGGTAAACGGTCTTGTTTTTACATCCGGTCAGATTGCAATTAACCCTGCAACAGGCAATGTTGAGGCTGCAACAATTGAGGCTCAGACAGAACAGGTTTGCACAAACCTTAAAAATGTTCTTGAGGCATCAGGCAGTTCACTTGAAAAAGCTGTTAAGACAGTTTGTTTCTTAAAAAATATGGAAGATTTCGGTGCCTTCAATGAGGTTTACGGCAAGTATTTCACATCAAAGCCCGCAAGAAGCTGTGTTGCAGTAAAACAGCTTCCAAAGGATGTCCTTGTTGAAGTTGAGGTTATTGCAGAAGTTTAATTCTGATTAAGAATTAAAAATAATATCCGTATAAAAATTACAATCCCGATTAACCGTAAAAAGTTAATCGGGATTTTTGCGTTTATATTTGAAATATATGTTGTTATGAGAATGTAGGGGCGGATAGTTTGTAATGCCCACAAAACATATCAAGCCCGAGCGTAGTATTGTAATTGTTTGTACAATTTATCAACAATATTTTTTAAAATAAAAAAATCGGGAACAAGAATTTGCGTTTGTGCACAAACCTTATTCCCGAAATTATCGAACAATTTAATTCTATTAGCCGACAGCCTTTAAAAGCTCGTCAACCTTATTTGTCTTTTCCCATTCAACACCGAGTTCTTCTCTGCCCATATGACCGTAAGCGGCAAGTGGGAGATACTTTGTTTCTGTGAGCTTGAGCTGTCTGATGATAGACTGCGGACGGCAGTCAAATACCTTTTCAACAGCGTTTGCCAGTTCTTCGTTTGAATATTTTGATGTGCCGAATGTGTCAACCATTATTGAAACAGGCTTTGCAACACCGATTGCATATGCAAGCTGAATTTCGCACTTCTTAGCAAGCTTAGCGGCAACAATGTTCTTTGCAATATATCTTGAGTAGTAAGCGGCACTGCGGTCAACCTTTGTCGGATCTTTACCGCTGAATGCACCGCCGCCGTGACGAGAAAATCCGCCATAGGTATCAACAATAATCTTTCTGCCTGTAAGACCTGAGTCGCCAACAGGACCGCCGATTACAAATCTGCCTGTCGGGTTTACGAAAATCTTTGTGTTCTCGTTCATAAGCTCAGCAGGGATAATCGGTTTGATAACATACTCGATAAGGTCTTTTCTAATCTGCTCAAGTGTAACATCTTCATCATGCTGTGTTGAAATTACAACCGTGTCAATGCCGACAATCTTGTCATCGTCATATTCAACAGTAACCTGAGTCTTGCCATCGGGACGGAGATATGAAAGAGTGCCGTCTTTTCTTACCTTTGTAAGCTGTTTTGCAAGCTTGTGGGCAAGAGAAATTGGCATCGGCATAAGTTCGGGTGTTTCATCACACGCATAACCGAACATCATGCCCTGATCACCTGCACCGATCTGATTGTCGGTATCGCTTTCGCCGTCTTTAAGCTCAAGGCTTTCGTTTACGCCCATTGCAATGTCGGGTGACTGTGCGTCAATTGATGTGAGAACCGCACAGGTGTTGCCGTCAAAACCGCACTTCGGATCGTTGTAGCCAATGTTGTTTACAACCTTTCTTGCAACATCTGCGATGTCAACATAGCAATCGGTTGAAATTTCACCCATAACATGAATCATACCTGTTGTAGCTGTAACCTCACATGCAACATGAGCGTTTTTATCCTGAGAGAGGATTTCGTCAAGAACTGCGTCGGAAATCTGGTCACACACTTTGTCGGGATGACCTTCCGTTACAGACTCGGATGTAAATAAATGTTTAGCCATTTAGAAAACTCCTTCCAAAAAAATAAGCACCGTTCATCCGAAAGGTGCTGTGTTTACTCATCTTTCGGTAAATACCGCAGGATTTGGCACCTTGCATACGCAGGTTGCCGGACTTCACAGGGCCTGTCCCCTCAGTCACTCTTGATAAGATCATTCTTATTCAATTCTATAAATAGATTATACAGTATCTTTCGACAAATTTCAAGATTAATTTGCAATTTTAAAAAGGTAAAAATAGTAAATATTTCAGCCGTTTGGATTGAAAATTTTAACTTATAGTGCTAAAATTAACCCGAGGTGACTGAAAATGAGTATTACCGTGAGAGAATACGGGGAAAATGATATTAATGGTATGATTTCCGTGTGGAATGAAGTTGTAAGGGACGGAGTTGCCTTTCCGCAGACTGAAGAACTTGATTTTGAAAGCGGAAAAAAGTTTTTTGCAGAGCAAACTTGTTGTCCCGTTGCAACCGATGAAAACGGCGAGGTTCTCGGAATGTATATTCTTCATCCGAATAATGTCGGCAGATGCGGTCATATTTGTAATGCAAGCTATGCGGTTTCCTCATCGTCAAGGGGAAAAGGTGTCGGCAGAAAGCTTGTGTCGGATTGCCTTGAGCGTGCTAAAAAATACGGCTTCAAAATTTTGCAGTTTAACGCTGTTGTAAAAACCAACACATCTGCAAGAAAACTTTATGAAAGCCTTGGCTTTGTAAAACTCGGAGTTATTCCGAAAGGCTTTTTGATGAAGGACGGTCACTATGAGGATATCTGTCCTTATTATAAAGAACTTTAAAATTTCAATTTAATCAGGAGGACAAGAGATATGATTATTGATTTCAAGAATATGGAAGAACAAATTTTGCCGAATTTTAAAGGCGGAGAAAAGGCATATGCCGTAAAGAAATTCACGGATAACAGAAATATGATTATGCACGGTCGCCTTGAAAGCGGTGCGTCAATCGGACTTCACACTCACGAGGGCAACTGCGAAATGTTCTACATCATTGAGGGAACAGGCAAGGTGCTTATGGACGGCGAGTATGAAAGGGTTGAAGCAGGCGTGTGCCACTATTGCCCGAAAGGTCATACACACAGCCTTATTAATGACAGCGACTCCGACCTTGTATTCTTTGCTGTTGTTGCAGAGCAGAAGTAATTTTATTTTCGGTTTATGATTTCCGATTATTCTCTGTTGTATCTTAAATCCCTATGCAAAAACTAAAACAGGGGTGATTACGGTGAACAGAACTGCAGAAATACTCGGAGAAAAATGGGATTTGCCGCTTGGCTTTACAATGGCACTCGGCGAAAATCCCGACGCAATGTTTGTCTTTTCAAGTATGCCGAAAAAGTACCGTGAAAGCTGCATTGACAGGGCGAGAAACGCAAATTCCCGTTCTGAAATGCAGAGAATAGTATCGGATATAGCACAAAAATCATTTAATGATTTTATAGGTTAACAAAAAAGCAACGGAGCAAAAACTTCGTTGCTTTTAAATTGCTGTCTGTTATTCGTTTGCACTTTTATAAAAATCTCTTTTACCGATAAGCTCGCTTGCATTTCTCCAACGAACTTTTTTTGAGCAGATGACCGTGCCTTTATAATTGTGTATGTCGTCTTCCTTTACATCACCATTATCGCACCAATAAATAAGACCGTCTTTTACGAAAAATGATGCGTTCAATATTTCACAGGTGTAATCTTGCTTCACGGGATACATGCTTATATATTCAAGTTCGGAAAATTCAAGTTCAAGTGCGGAAATATCCTCAAATTGTCGCTGAATAAGAACTGTTAATGTACGTTTTGTGTTTACTGGTGACATTGACAGATTCGTTTCGACATAAGCACCGCTTGAATATTTTATTTCTTTTATGCAACTGTCGTGAAATCCGATAATTTCTTTCATGAAATTGTCAATTTCATGCTGTGTACGAAGTTCTTTCCACATACATATCAACCCACAATAAATAGAATATGTAAATAATTATACAATATTCCGACCTTTAATTATATCGGCAAACTGTACAATCATTTTATGTCTGCTTTGTTGATAAAGCCAAAAATGCACCCCGACAAACCAAAACTGCCACGACAATGCACGAGGCGGGACATATGATCAAGAAAACCAACCCGACCGATTGCGGAATTTTGTTGTAAAAATATTGACTTTCTATTATATGTACGCTATAATGTACATATAGTAATGTAGGAGGTGCGATTATGATTAATACTAATGTAACTAATTTCAGAAAACAAATTTTTGAATTGATTGATCAGACTGTAAAGTATAATGAACCTATAAACATCAGCACCAAAAGTGGAAATGCTGTGCTTATAAGTGAAGAAGATTATAATAATCTTGTTGAAACAATGTATCTTAATTCAATTCCCGGTATGAGTGAAAAATTAAAGGACGGAATTGAAACTCCGCTTGAGGAGTGTGAAGAATTTGAGTGGTAATTATAAGCTGATGATTACAAAATCAGCTCAAAAGGATAAGGAGAGAATCAAGCAGTATCCTGCATTAAAGCGTAATGTGCAGAATTTGTTTGAACTTATCAGCGAAAATCCTTTTCAAAATCCACCGCCTTATGAACGGCTTATCGGAAATTTGAAACAATGCTATTTACGCAGAATAAATTCTCAGCACAGACTTGTCTATATGGTTTATGAGGAAGAAAAAATCGTAAAAATAATCTCTATGTGGTCACATTATGAGTTTTAATAGAAATTCAGTTTATAAATATGAAAAGGCACCTTCAATGTGAGGCGTCTTTTTTTGCATCTTGCAAACTGTACCTATAAAAATTCTGAAAATTGTACATACAAATAATGACAGTGGTGTTGTATAATGACAACATCACAAGATAAATGTTGAACTGTTCAGAAATTTTAAGGCGTGGTATGATGACAAAAAAAGCTGTACTAATCAATGATCTTTCGGGACTTGGCAAGTGTTCGCTGACGGCGGCAATCCCTGTTTTGTCCGTAATGGGCATTCAGGCGTGTCCTATGCCGACAGCCGTTTTGACAAGTCAGACGGGATTTGAAAGCTTTTACTGCAACGATTGCACGGATAAGCTTGATTATTACACAAGTGAATGGAAAAAACTCGGCTTTCAGCCTGACGGAATCTATACGGGTTTCCTCTCAAGCGAAAAGCAGGTGGACAAAATCCTTTCATTTATAGACAGCTTTGAAACCGACAACACGCTTGTACTTGTGGATCCGGTTCTCGGTGACGGTGGAAGAACCTACAGTCTTTATACTGAAACTCTCGGCAAAAAGATGAAAAAACTCGTTTCTGTTGCCGATGTAATCACCCCGAACCTTACCGAATGTTGTATTCTGTGCGATACCGACTATTCAGAACTGATTAAAAATGCCGATTCTCCCGATTTTCTCGATACGGTTGCAGAGCTTGCCAAAAAGCTTTTGAAACTCTACAAGGTGAAAACCGTGATTGTTACAGGCATTGAGCATAAAATTTCCGATGAGGTTACAAAGATTAACAATCTTATTGCAGCCGATGATGAGGTGTTTTGTGTCAGCTGTGAAAAGACGGGCGGAAGTTATTCGGGTACAGGCGACTTGTTTGCCTCGGTTGTCTTTTCGGGACTGCTCCGTGGTGACAGCCTGAAAGATACCGTAAATCTGGCGGTAAAATTCATACAGACCTCTCTTTGTGAAACCGTTAAACTCGGTATTCACCGCAACGAGGGTATTGAATTTGAAAAACATTTAAAAATGCTTTTGTGAGGAAATTACTATGACTGCTAAAACTGTTTCAAAAACCGATTCAAAATATAATGTAAAGCTGATTGCAATTACGGCAATGTGTGCGGCTCTTATTACCGTTACAACTGCTTTTATCAAGATTCCGTCACCGCTTGGATACTCCCACGCAGGCGACTCTATGATTTATCTCGCCGCAAGTATTCTTCCCGGACCTTTCGGAATTATCGCATCATCAATCGGCGGCGCTCTTGCCGACCTTATTTCGGGTTATCCGCATTGGGCAATCCCAACAGCTATTATCAAGGCTGTCAACGCAGTTCCGTTTGTGCTTTGCAGAATGGCAATGAAAAAGCGTGGCAAAGATGAAAAAATCATCAGTCCGTCATCACTTCTTATGCTCATTCCAACAACAATCGTTACAATCGGCGGTTACTTTATTGCAAACGGTCTTATGTATGACTTTGGTGCCGCAATTGCGGAACTTACCACTTGCTGGTTGCAGCCCGGTGTAGGAGCATTAATCTACATTGTTGTAGGCATCGGTCTTGATAAAATCAATTTCAAGAAAAAACTCTCGCTTTAATGTGAGTTTCAATAAGGAGAAGAAAACATAATGGCAGATATTCTTTATGTGTACAAAACATCTATCTATGCTAATCTGACGAACAAATGCCCTTGCAGATGCACATTCTGTATCCGCAACAATACCGATTCGGTCGGCAGTGCAGATACACTCTGGCACAAGCATGATCCGAGTATGGAGGATATTAAAAAGGCTGTTGATGATTTTGATTTCACAGGCTACAAGGAGCTTGTATTCTGTGGCTACGGCGAACCGACTTCAGCTCTTGATAATATGCTTGAAACCGCAAAATATGTAAGGGAAAAGCATCCCGACATCAAACTCAGACTCAACACAAACGGTCTTTCTGACAGAATCAACAACAAGCCCACAGCTGAGTTGATTTCAAAGTATATTGATTCTGTTTCAATCAGCCTCAATACCTGTTCATCGGAAAAGTATGACGAAGTTTGCCGTCCTGTTTTTGACCATGCGTATGAGTCAATGCTCAAATTTGCAGAGGATGCAAAGAAATATTTTGAACATACGCAGTTTTCAATCGTAGATACAATCCCCGAGGAGGACATCAAGGCTTGTCAGAAAATTGCCGATGACAGGGGAATTTACCTCAAAATCAGAAAATATTCCGATTAATCGTTAATTTTAATTTTTCATTTCATTTTATATTTCAGAAGTAAAGCCGACTTGTTGTTATGACAGGTCGGTTTTATTTTTATTCGGTATGTCATCCGCAACTGTCCTATAGGGCAATTTCACTTTCAAATGATTCTATTCTTAAAGCTGTATATCCACCGCCTTGACGGAGGTAATTTTAATTGCTATAATTTATACAAATGGGGTGGTGTTTTGAAAAAGACAAGGCTGTTGAAAATTGTTCTCAAGCGGACGGGTGCAATCAAGCTTTTGTGCAGTTATGTTATCGTGTTTTTTGCGGTGAGTGTTGCAATATGGATTTTTGAGCCGAACATAACTCGGCTTTTTGACAGCATATGGTACTGCTTCAGCGTTGCCACAACAATAGGACTTGGCGATGTGCTTGCAACAACGCTTGTCGGCAGAGTGCTTTCAATCTTTCTTTCGATATGTTCAATTCTCATCATTGCGGTAGTCCCCGGTGTAATCACAAGCTACTATGTCGAAAGCACAAAACTTCGTGCTGATGAAAGCAGTGCAAAGTTTCTTGATGACCTTGAACATCTTCCCGAACTTTCAAAAGAAGAACTTACAAAGCTTTCCGAAAAGGTAAAAAAGTTTAATCGTAAAAAGTAAATTTAATAAATGCGGACATAAAAAATCCCGACAGTATCAAAAACATACTGTCGGGATTTTGCTTTTAAAGAAATATATTAACTTATTTTATGAATCCCTGAACAATCAAAATCAGTACAAGAACAGGGAGTACATACTTGAAATACGGCTTTAAAGCCTTTGAAAATTTAATGCCTTTACCGGTGTTACACTCATCAAGGTAGTTGTCAAATCCCCAACCGAATTTTGTAACGCAGAAGAGGAGATACACAAGCGAACCTACAGGAAGAAGGATATTGCTTACGAGAAAATCTTCCATACCGAGAACATTCTGACCGAAAATTTGGAAACCGCTCCAAATGTTGAAACCGAACACACACGGCAAACTTGCGATCAGAATGATGATTGTGTTGATAAGAACAGACTTCTTTCTGCTGATGCCGAACATATCAATCCAGAACGAAATGATGTTTTCAAACACGGCAATGATTGTTGAGAAGCACGCAAAAGTCATAAACAGGAAGAACAGAGTACCCCAAATTCTTCCGCCGGCCATATTTACGAACACATTCGGAAGTGTTACGAAAATCAGAGCAGGGCCTTGGTCGGGCTGAACACCGTATGAAAAACAAGCGGGGAAGATGATAAGACCTGCCATAATCGCAACAAATGTGTCAAGTGCGCAAATTTTGATTGACTCACTCGGCAGAGTGTGGTCTTTTGACATATAACTGCCGAAAATTTCCATTGCCGCAATGCCAAGGCTGAGTGTGAAGAATGCCTGATTCATAGCGGATGAAATAACATTGCCAAGTCCGATTTCATTCACCTTGTCCAAATCGGGAATAAGGTAGAAGCTGAGTCCCTCGCCTGCACCCGAAAGGAATAAGCTGTTGCCTGCGAGTACAAGAATGAGTATGAGCAACGCAATCATCATAACTTTGCTGACTTTTTCAATGCCCTTTTGAATACCCCTGCTGCAAACAAGGAATCCGAGGACGGTGATAATCGCCATCCAAATTACCATTTCAAGCGGATTTGACTGCAATTCGTTGAATACTCCACCAACTTGCTCCGAGGTCATTTCGCTTTCAAATGAACCCGTCGCAAATTTGTAGAAGTAGCTCGTCATCCAACCCGAAACCGTGGTGTAGTACATCATCAAAAGGTAGCATCCGAGCATACAGAACCAGCCGTGAATGTGCCACTTGCTCTTTGGCTTTTCAAGTTTTTTGTAGCCGAGAACAGCACTTTTTCTGCTCGCTCTTCCGACTGCAAGTTCCATTGTCAAAACAGGAACTCCCATAAGAACGAGGAAGATTAGGTACAAAAGTACAAATAGTCCGCCGCCGTTCTGTCCTGCAACATACGGAAATCGCCACACATTGCCGATTCCGATAGCGCAACCCGCACTTACAAGGATAAACCCAAGTCGGGATTTAAAATTTTCTCTTTCCATAAACGAATTCTCTCCTATAAAAACAGACTTTTAAATTGTACAAAAAATTCACACATTTGTCAAGATGCTCTGTTTTTAATAAATGAAGAATTTTCGCAAAAAAACCGCATAAATAAGCCGTTTTTTAGAGCAGAGGGTAGATAATGGGACAGTGGTTTATGGTATAATATTATTAAAGAAAAGGAAAGGAAAAACCTAATTAAAAGGGCAATAACAATAATTGTTACTAAGTTAATGAAAGGCGGAAATTATTATGTTAATGAATTGTAAAAGAAAGATTCACGAAAAGCTTGTGTTTGAAAACGCACCGCAAAATCCCGAAGCAATCAAGGGTATCCGTGCATACCTTTTGGCGCTGCTTTCCTATGCAACGATGTCGAAGAGATGTGAAAATGCTGACTTTGATTTGCATATTGATATTGAGGGCGATGAAACGCTTTTTGAAACCGAAGACGAAAGTGCGGGCGAGATAATCCAGAAGCTCGGTAATCACGGCGGATTTACAATTGACATCACCTGCAGCGGAAAATTTGTGAATATCGGCAACTGTTCCGATGAGGAATTTATCACGGTGGCGTGTTTTCCTGATAGAGTTCCAAGCATTTTTGATTGCCTTGAAAATTCTGGTGAAAAGGACTTCAAGTACGGAAAAATAGCTTATTTTGACGGCATTGATTTGTGGTTATCCCAGTACATTGACGATAAAACCTGTATGGACAATGTTTTTGATTTTGGCGACATTGTTGAGAAAAAGGACTTCGCAATTTCAAATTTGTGGAATAGTGAAATGTTTCTTGTTATCGCATTTGATTTTGAAAAGTATCACGATGAAGCTGAGGAAATCAAGAATATAATCGAAAGATATATTTATGTTGATGATGAAAAAGCATTTAAAAAGTGCCGCAAAAAGTGGGATGAGGAAATGATAATCGGAATTGACGGTGTGCAGTGGATTCCCGAAAATGTGGGAGAAATCGTTGCATTTACCGATGAAATCAACGAAGTGCTTGCTCGCCTTGACAGGGATGAAGATGTAGGAATTGAATCGTATGGACTTTTCTGCAATATGGACGAGTTCTTCTCGGCGCAGATTTATGCAGACAATGAGGAACATTGCTTTAAAGTTGTTGCGGTTCAGTCCGTAGTATGAAAAAAGGGAAGGATTTCTCCTTCCCGATAAAAAGTTTGATTATTCTATTATGATGTTTTCAACGCCGTGACTGAGGATTACATTGATAAGCTCGTTTCTTGAATAATTTGTTTCTGCTGCAGAGCCAAGTGACAGTGTTAATAGTTCAACTGAACCTGTGACAAACACAACAGACAGTAATGTTCAAAATGTGACTGTAAATAATTCTGCTAATTCAGATAGTAGTACAAATGTTGAATATTCTCAGAATTTTGTTCAGGTTAATCCGAAAAAGAAACCTGCTCCAATAAAAATAGTGATACCTGTAGTGATATTATGTGTTTTGGCGGCTGTTTTGATTGCACCATTGATTGACGCAAATCCTGTTATTTCTAACAGGTTGGTTGGAAAATGTAAGAACAGCAACGAAACAACATATGTATTTAATGAAAATGGTATTCAGTACTACTACAACTTACATACCTTGGTAATAAATGCATTTTCAGACGATTTTAAAGACGCTACTTTTGATAGAATTCATCTTTCAGAAAGTGATTTGCAGTAAACAAAAACGAGGAAGGCATAAAACCTTCCTCGTAATTTTTTTGCTATTTTGTTAAGTCGAAAAGTGAAAATTCAAAAATTAAAACTTAATTGCGTCTGTGAAATCGTCAGCTTCATCATCAGACTCGTCAAAATAATCGGCATCGTCAGAATCGCTTTCATCTTCGGGAATGTCAATCATATCGAACTCGTCATATGTAACAGCCTTGTTGAGCTTAAAAAAGTTTGTCTGGCAGAAGTAGCGGCAGACACGGATGTAGTTGAGAAATTCGGGAGTTTCATTCTCATAATCTTCGGCAGGAATACCCTCTTTGATGATAAGCAGCATCTCGACAATCTGCGAGTTACTGATAAAGAAGTTGTTATGCTCCTCAAAAATTATAAAAATGTCGTCATCGTCGAGGTCGTATTTTTCGCAGGCATAAAGTGCCTCACTCTTTGAATTCCTCACAACTCTGTAAATCTCAAAATCAATCATATCAGGCTCATCACAATCAATATTGCCCATAACGCAGAGTTCAAGAAAAGTCTTGCTCATAACAGCCTTGTCGGTCAGCTCAAGGTCAAAGTGTTTTTCAAGAGAAATGATAAGCTCGTCCTGTGACTTTACACCCGGTGTGATGAGGGGCTTGTATCGTTTGATGAGTTTGTTTTTATAAAATTCCGAATTTTCATACTTTAATGAAAGATTAGCGGCAATGTTGTCAAATATATTCATCGTTATCTCCTTAAAAACAAGTGGTTTTTATGTTTACAAGTAAATTATAATCGAATTTAAGGATAAAATCAATATGCTTTTTGAATATAATGCCCAAACAGATTTATAAATTCGCAGTTTTCATTTATAATCTTAGTATGGATTGAACGGTAAGGAGGAGAGTCATGAACTTGTTTGATAAAATGAAAAAATATCAGCCCCCTGAAAAACCGAATGACGGTGAATTTAAGAGCGATGTAAGCACGATTTTGCACGGTACAAGCGTTCAGAACAGAAAAGAAATGTGCGAGCTTGAATACATGAAGGCAAGACGGCTTTTGAAAAATCCGACCGTTGAAACCGTTGCCCGTGCTAAAAATATAATGAATACCCTTGCAACCGATTTCGATTATCTTCCTGCCGTATTGTGGATGGCTGAATTTTCCGTGAACGGTGTCAAAAATCCCGAACAGGCGGCTATGTGGTACAAAAAAGCCGCAGACCTTGGCAGTGCGAATGGAGCGTCCAAAATTGCAGATATTCTTATGGACGGCAGAGGTGTTACCCGCAATCCGAAACTTGCAATGGAGTACTATAAAATTGCCGCCGATAACGGCATAGCGTCAGCGTCATTCGCATTGGGTGAATATTATGCAAAAACAGGCAATAGGGAAGAAGCCGTAAAAGCCTATGAAAAAGCCGTCAAAGGCGGATATAAAGATGCCGAAAAAAAGCTTGCCAAATTGAAGAAAAAGTTTTGATTGGTAATATTTTAATTTAGCCAAATAATATATAAATGAAGCAAAGTAGTTGTCATTTTGTAGGGAAGAACCGTGTTCTCCCATTGCAATTAAATTGTAAGCTTTATAAAAATGTTCTGATTCGATTGATGTTGTGTTTAAATTTGAACGCAGTAAAATGTGCAAAAAGAAAAGGTACTCATTTTCGAGTACCTTTTAGTGGAGCGGATGATGGGAATCGAACCCACACGATCAGCTTGGAAGGCTGAAGTTCTACCACTAAACTACATCCGCTTATCTGCAACATTGTTATTATATCACGCAGTTTGGTATATGTCAAGAATTTTTTTGTTGTGAAATATACAGGGGCATTCAATGAACACCCCTGATGAATTTAAATAATATTTTATCTCACAAATTCGAACTTGTTTCAAATCGTTTTCGCAATTGTTTTAACGCTTTGGTTTCGATGCGGCTGACATAGGAACGGGATATGCCTAACATTTTGGCAACACTTTTTTGAGTCATGGCTTCCTTGCCGTCAAGACCGTACCTCAGTACAATAATCTTTTGCTCACGCTCGTTAAGTTCCTCTCTTATGAACTGACCGAGCTTTTTTGAATTAAGCTTCAAATCAAGATTGTCAATTATGTTATCGTCAACCGACATAATATCAAGAAGGGTGAGAGGGTTGCCGTCCTTGTCGGTATCAATTGTTTCGTTTAAAGAAATATCCTGTGCACTTTTCTTTGCGTTTCTGAAATGCATAAGAATTTCGTTTTCAATGCATCTGCTTGCATAAGAACTTAATTTTATGTTTTTGTTCATGTCAAATGTGTTGATTGCCTTTATCAGACCGATTGTGCCGATTGATACAAGGTCATCCTGTTCGCTTTGTGTTCCGTAATATTTCTTTATTATATGTGCAACAAGCCTCAGATTGTGTTCAACGAGCATATTTCTTGCCGCAATATCGCCGTTTGCACTTTTTTCAAGATATTCACGCTCTTGCTTTTCTGTTAAAGGTTTCGGAAACGAACCGCCTCCGCAAACATGAAGAATGAAAAAACATATATATTGTCCTAAAAATCCGAGTAACTCAATCATAACAGCACCCCTTAAACTAAAGTTTATCGTTATATAATTTTATTCGTGAAATGTTCAATAATTGCCTGTACCTGATTTTCCTCAAAAAACTTCACAAAGCAATCAAAAACTTGATTTTTGCAATGAATTTGTATAAAATACATAGCAACTATCCAAAAGTATAGTATTTATGCGACTTGTGGAGCGTAATATTAGATAAAATATGCAATAATACAACAAAAATACAACTTTTAGTGAGAGGAGAAACTATTATCTGTACATTGAATGTGTTATACTATATTAAAAATATTAAATAAATATAAAAAATATCTTGACAAATGCTGACAAATCTGTTATAATACAGACAATGAATAAACAAGGCCGTGATTTAGAGACGGTATCTTAAAAACTGAAAAAGATTGAAACATTAAAACGACTTCAAAAATTCAAATACCAAAAAAGGTGGAAGAATTATAGGGGTCGTTTATCTTTTTTTAGAGAGGAGGGAAACGACTATGCGTGAGCGTACAAGACACGATTCTTCAACAGCTGAATTGCTGACATTGCCAGAGGTCTGTAAATTGTATGCAGTCGGACTAAATTCAGCACGAGCACTTGCCGAAAAAGCGAATGCGATTGTTCATATTGGCAGATGTACAAGAGTTATTAAAGAACGAGTGGATTCGTACATTCAGAGTTTGATTGAGGAGTAACTATCAATGAAAATTTCTGCAAAAGAATTTTTGCAGGAGGACGAGGGCAATAAAAGTTGGCACTCTGTGGCATTAGATGAGCGGACACCTGACAATGTATTTGAAACGGTTTATTTCCCGTGCCTAAATCAATTTAGTGATTATGATACCGCTTTAAAGGCATTTCGCCGTATTCGTAGGGCTGTTGATTATGCACGGCTGAAAAATCCTGAACTCGAGGGAATTTTGGGACTGTCAACGCATAAACATTGGACGCCCTATCGCTATGAAACTTCACCACGAGGCGGAAAGCCGAAACGGATTTTTAATCCAGCAGTTCGATATAGAACAGCACCCCACATTCATCTATTTCTATACGGACAGGGTGCAAGAAGTTTGACGGAGCGAATAGCTCGGAAAGAGCTTGGCGACAACTTCACAAAGTCGAAAATTCAGACTTATAGCGGTTTTCCTCGGCAGTATGTTATTCAGCAATCTGACAATTACCGAGAGTGGAAATAGCCGAGGTTACAAACACAAAAAATTTTACCGATAAACCTTGAAAAGCACGATTATAGCTGACTTTTCAGACTGTTTCACAAAATTCAATCTGTGTAAGAAATATACGCAGTATCTATTATTTATTTATTTTATCTATATGAAAGGAGAGTATTCACAATGACAGAGTTTTACAAAAATCTAAAGAATGAATCTATCGAGTCGCTAAGATATTCAAAACTTGTAACAGAAATGCTTATAAATAATCTAAGCATTGAGAAAATCACAAATATTCAGAATCCAAAAAATGATATTTTTATAATTCTTTTGATTGACCGAAAGAATCGTATCAGAACAAGAATTTTCGATTTTCAGCCTGCGGACGCTGTGTTTTTCCGTATTTGGCTCGGTCAAGATTTTCCTGATGTTGAATTTGAGGTTTTCGACAAGCGACACCCTGAGGTGACTACTTAATGGCTAAAATCGACAATGAGCAGTTACTAATGGCTTATATAGCAAACGGATTTAATCTTTCAAGAACCGCTCAGCAACTTAATATTTGCCGTCAGACGGTTGCAAAAAGGGTTAATTCATCTGAATTTCAAAAGCAATTGACCGAGTATCGGAAAAACTTATTTAGGTCATCAAGTCAGGAATTATTAGAGGCTACGACCAAAGCAAGCAAGGCACTTGTAAAATTGCTTAATTCTAAAAACGAAAATATTCGCTTGCAATCAGCAGTTAAAATTCTGAATATCGCAAACGACACTACTGTTATTGATGATTTAGAACAGGAACTTAATTCTCTAAAAGAAATTATTAACAGAGAATAACAAATTTTAACGCTTTAATGCACTAAAAGGAGGCTCTTTATGAATAGGCGTTTAAAAGAAATTCAAATTTCAATTAAGGATTTAAAGGAAAAAATCCCGACATCAAACGAAAGTTTGAACATTCAAATTCACTGGAACGATGATGAAGATTTAACTTTTCAGGTTAAAATTCCATTAAATAAAAAATACAACAAAAGGAGATAAAAAATTTATGACAAATACATACATTAACAAATTCAAGAAAATTGTAACCGACTATTATACTGAGGTTTGTTCTCTTAGAGAAAAGGCGAAATACAACAGCGTGACCTTCACACCGAGCCTTGCACAGGATTATAATGCCGAGGTTGAACAGGAAATTACAAATGAGGCAAATAAATCTATTGAGAAAATCAATGCAGTTTTCGAGGAGATTAAGTCCAAAATCTCAATTCGGAATTTTGTCTGTGGCGAAAATTATAATCCAGATACTGCTATTTTTGATAGCAAAATTCTTAATCAGGAAGAGTTTAATATTCTTTTACAGAAATATTATAATGATTATGCTTTTGTGTCGGCTCGCAGACTTGTTTCAAACTATCCCGAACTTGCAAAAGCAACAGGCACTATCAGAACTGCAAGCGATTATGTTTTGGCTTATCGTGATTTTGCAGTCGGTGCGGTCAAGTTGATTCTCTCAATGCGGGAAAATCCGAGATTTTCAAAGATTGAGCTTGATTGTTTCGCAGATGAAAATTTCGCAAGTAACCTGTATGCGGTTATCGGAACAGCAAATGCTTTAATTTCTGTATCCGTAACACCCGAAAATGAGTATATGAGTCATAGTTTTGATTCTGTGATACTCGGTGTTCCGAGCGATTCAGAAATGAATTTCAATTTCAAGGGTGTTAGATAGCTCTAAAATGCTCTAAATTAGGTTCTGTGCGATTTTTATATACAGATGATATAATTCCATTGATAAATCAAAAAATCGCTCAGAACGCATTTAAAGCTATACTACAAGTATATTATAATTATACTATTAGTAATCACTCGCTAAAAGTGTTTTCATAAATTAGTTGTATAGTTTGCCCTCTAAAAAATGGGGGCAAACTATATGACACAAGTAATTAACCTGTTTAATGTAACAAGTAAAAAATTTTCACATCAGCAAGATAAGCAGTTTAACATAAGTAATAATATAAATAGTAAAAATAAAAATAGTAATATATCTTTTAATAATAAATTATTAAAAGAACACAGTTCTGAAACCCTTGATTCTACAAAAAAGTTGTAAAATTTGTTGTACATTCGCATATTCTCGATTTTGTAGTCTTGAAAATGCAGTATTTATGCGGTATTTCAGAAAATAGTTTGTATTTTAGTTAAAAACATTCAAGAAAATTATTGACTTTTTGTGTCTACGATATTATAATTAAGTGTGTAAACAAAAAGTCGGAATTGAGGTGATGATTTGAGAACAGGCAGACCTAAAAAGCCTGATACTTTGAAAAAAACAACGACTATCCATATTAGAATGACAGCGGAAGAATATTCTTTACTGGAAAGATTATGTAAAGACCTACAAATGTCAAAAACTGCTGTTATTTTAAAAGGAATTCGTGAGCTATCGGCAAAAGAATAAAAAAGGTCAGCCACTCCCCGACCAAAGCGAATGGCTAACCTGTAACAAAATGCAGGAAAATCCTACAGAAGTCATTGTACCATAGGAATCCTGCAAGTGCAAGTTTAAGGAGGATATTATGGTAAGAAAGGATTCAAAAGGCAGAACATTAAAGCCTAACGAAAGTCAGAGACCAAGCGGTCGCTATCAGTTTAAATACTCTGACGGTCACGGCAAATTTAAATATTTGTACAGTTGGACTCTGACGAAAAATGATGTTCCGCCTAAAGGCAAACGGCAAGATTTGAGCCTGCGTGAAAAGGTTCAATTATTAGAAAAAGACCTTTTTAACGGTATTGATGTTGTTAGCAATTTGCAAAGAACAACGCTGAATGATTGGTTTTTACAATATATGAGTAATAAAAATCTAAAACAATTAACAGAAGAAAATTATCGTTATGTTTTTGAATTGCGTGTATCACCGTTTTTAGGTAATATGAAAGTGGCAGATATTAAATATTGTCATATTTTAGAATTATATCGTTCTTTGTTGACAGCTGGATTGAGTCTTGGAACAGTTAAAAACTTGCAAAATATATTACACCCTCTATTTGATGAGGCGGTTCGTAATGATATTATTCTTAAAAATCCTACAAATGGGGCAGTTAAGGTAGCACAACAACTTTGTAAAACTGAAAAAAACGAGCCTCGCCACGCATTAACATTTGAACAGCAAACAATTTTTCTTGATTATGTTAAATCAACAAGTAAATTCAAGCATTGGTTGCCTGTATTTGTAACTATGTTTGGAACAGGACTTCGTGTCGGTGAACTTCTTGGCTTGCGGTGGAGCGATATAGATTTTCAAAATAATGTAATTTCCGTAACACATAACCTTACATACGGTCGTGATAAAAATAACAGAAGGCATTTAAGCAGTCCTAAAACTAAGTCAGGAATTAGGACAATACCACTTTTAAAAGCTGTTAAATTGCGGTTACTGTCACTTAAAGCGGAACAAATGAAACTTGGACTGTTTTGTGTTGATGTAATAGATGACTTCACGGATTTTATTTTTCTGTCAAGAAACGGTCGTGTACTTATTCCAGGAACAATAAACGAGGCAATAACTCGCATTGTTAATTCGTATAACAAAAAGGAAGAACAAAATGCAATTGCAGAAAAACGAGAACCTGTATTATTGCCGAGGTTTACTTGTCACAGCATAAGGCACACCTTTTGTTCTCAATTCTGTGAACACGAAACTAATTTAAAAGTAATTCAGGAGATTATGGGGCATAGTGATATAAAAACTACAATGAACATATATAGTGAGGTATCCGAACGGAAAAAGCAGGAGTCGTTTTCAAACTTTGAATCGAGCATAAAAATTATGGGTTAGTATTTAGTGGGTGTAACATATTGCACCCACTTTTTTTACAATAAAAATTACAACTTTTTCTTGTATCACAGACAAACAAAGATAACTTGTGATAAATAAACAAGTAGCTGAGATTTGCGAATATTACTGCAAATTTGGATATACATAAACGAAGATAAACATACACAATTATCGTTTTTTGTTTTTGTATAATATACCACTTGAAATTTTGGCAAGAATAAACTACAATTTAACTATGTCGTGTTTCGACAAAATATTTTAGGGGGGCTTTCTTTTGGAAAAGATTTTCAAACTGAAAGAAAACGGCACTAATGTCAAAACCGAGATTATTGCCGGCATTACAACATTCCTTGCAATGGCTTACATACTCGCTGTAAACCCGAGTATTCTTTCTGCCGCAGGAATGAATCCGAATGCAATCTTTGCAGCAACAGCTGTATCGGCTGCTTTCGCAACACTCATCATGGCATTTTATGCCAACTATCCTGTAGTTCTTGCTTCCGGTATGGGACTGAATGCATATTTTGCATACACAGTTGTTCCGCAGCTTGCAGAGCAGGGTATCACAAATCCATGGCAGGTAGCTTTGACAGCTATCCTTGTTGAGGGTATTATTTTCATTATCCTCTCAATCTTCAAATTCCGTGAAACACTTGTAAACAAGGTTCCTCAGAACCTCAAGTACGGTATTTCGGCAGGTATCGGTCTTTTTATCACAATTGTAGGTCTTAAGGGCGCAGGCGTTATCACAACAGACGCTTACTATGACGGCAAGGCTGTTCAGTCATCAACTCTCGTTAAGCTCGGTGATGTTGGTTCTGCTCCGGTGGTTCTTGCACTTGTCGGTATCCTCATTGTTGCTACACTCTGGCACTACAGAGTTAAAGGCTCAATCCTTATCGGTATCCTTGCAACATGGGTTCTCGGCATCATTGCTCAGCTTTGCGGTTGGTATCAGGGTGCATCGCTCATTCCTGATTTTGCAAACTACTCTGTATTCGGACCTGTCCAGAATATGGCAACAGAAACTTTCTTCAAGTTTGATTTCGGTTATGTGGCACAGCATGCGCTTAACTTTGCCGTTATCGTATTTGCATTCCTCTTTGTTGACCTCTTCGATACAGTAGGTACACTTATCGGTGTTGCTCAGGAGGGTAATCTCCTCAATGAAAAGGGCGAACTTCCCCGTGTAGGTCGTGCTCTTATGTCTGATGCACTCGGTACATGCCTTGGTGCTTGCCTCGGTACATCAACAGTAACATCTTATGTTGAGTCAACAACAGGTGTTGCAGAGGGCGGCAGAACAGGTCTTACAGCTCTTACTTCTGCAATTCTCTTTATCCTTGCTATTCCGCTTTATCCGATTTTCCTTGCTATTCCTTCATTTGCAACAGCTCCTGCACTCGTATTTGTAGGTCTTCTTATGATTAAGAATGTTACAAAGATGGATTTTGACTCAGACATTGCCGATACAGTCGGCGGTTTCGTAGCAATCATCTTTATGCCGTTTGCATATTCAATAGCAACAGGTATCATGTTCGGTATCCTTACTTGGGTTATTCTCAAGATTGTTACAGGCAAAATCAAAGAAATTCATCCGATTATGTGGGTTGCGTTTGCTTTGTTTGCAGTAAGAATTGTAACACTGATTTGCGGTGTATCGTCGTAACTTCATATATAAACTCTGCGGGGGCGTTTTTCGCTCCCGCTTTTTGTGTTTTCTTACAAGTTAAATAGGTTATTGTTGTGCAACAGGCTCATTGACATATACAGCCGTTTATGATATGCTTTAATCATATTATTAATATATGAATAGGGTGGTTAATTTGAAAATTTCAACAAAGGGCAGGTATGCGCTCCGACTTATGGTTGACCTTGCTCAGTGTAAACAAGGGAAAAATGTAGCCCTAAAGGAGGTTGCCGCCCGTCAGGGAATATCGCTTAAATACCTTGAACAGATTATTACCGTACTTACAAAGGCAGGTTATGTGCTCAGCGCAAGAGGTTCAAACGGAGGATATCGTCTTGCTCATGAACCCGAATATTATACTGTCGGTATGATTTTAAGACTTACCGAGGGCAGTCTTGCACCCGTGGCTTGCCTTGAGGGTAATGAAAATACCTGTGATCGTCGTGAACAATGTTCAACGCTTTTTGTGTGGGAGAAACTCCAGAAGGCTATTGACGATGTTGTTGATAACATTACTCTTGCCGACATTATTGCAAATTCGGCAGATAACTATGTAATTTAATATAATCCGAAAGCATCCTTTACGGGTGCTTTTGTTGTTTACATAGCAATTTAGTAGGTAATGCGGTGTTTTGCCGTTTGCAAATGATGCTTTTGAATATTAGTTTTAAAAAATCAGAAAAAATTTCAAATTGACTGCTTAACGGTTGAAATTAAAAAAACGGCTTGAATATCGGCTTTTTAGACCTTTTCAATGATCAAAGCCCAGCAAACCTACTAAACCAATAGGAAAGATAAGAAAAAATTTCAAAAAACCTATTGACAAATAAAAAATCTGTGGTATGATATAGACAATCCAATTAAACCCCACCAATCAAATAGGAAATATGGGAAAGGTGATCCAAATGAAAAATCTCAGATTTAAACGATGTTGCAGTAATGCACGAATGTGATACGGGACACATCAAATCCGCAACATAACTTCTGAAATTAAAATTAAAATGAAATGAGGACATCAAAATGAGTAAATTAAGCGAAAGAAATCTTAAATTTGAAACAAAACAGCTTCACATCGGTCAGGAAACAGCAGACCCTGTAACAGACGCAAGAGCAGTTCCGATTTACGCAACTACTTCTTATGTATTCCACAACAGTCAGCACGCTGCAGACCGCTTTGCACTCAAAGATGCAGGTAACATCTACGGCAGACTTACAAACCCGACAGAGGATGTTTTTGAAAAGAGAATTGCAGCTCTTGAGGGCGGCACAGCAGCTCTTGCAGTTGCATCAGGTGCAGCGGCAGTTTCATATGCACTTCAGGCTCTTGCAAAAGCAGGCGACAACATCGTAGCCGCAAAGACAATCTACGGCGGCACATACAACTGGCTTGAGCATACATTCTCAGAGTACGGTGTAACAACAAAGTTTGTTGATCCTGACGAAGAAAACGCATTTGAAAATGCAATTGACGAAAACACAAAGGCTGTTTTCATTGAATCACTCGGTAACCCCAATTCAAATATTATTGATATTGAAGAAGTAGCAAACATTGCTCATTCACACAAGATTCCGCTTGTAATCGACAGCACATTCGCTACACCTTATCTTCTCAGACCGTTTGAGTACGGCGCAGATATCGTTGTTCATTCGGCAACAAAGTTTATCGGCGGTCACGGTACGGCTCTCGGCGGTGTAATCGTTGAAAGCGGCAAGTTTGACTGGGCTGCATCAGGCAAGTTCCCACAGTTCTCAGAGCCTAACGCATCATACCACGGTGCAGTATTTACAGAGGCTGCTCCGGGTGCTGCTCTTGTAACTTATGTTCGTGCCATTCTCCTCAGAGATACAGGCGCTACACTTTCACCGTTCCACGCATTTTTATTCCTTCAGGGCCTTGAAACACTTTCACTTCGTGTTGAACGCCATGTTGAAAATGCACTCAAGGTTGTTGACTTCCTCTCTAAGAACCCGAAGGTAGAAAATGTTAATCATCCTTCACTTCCTGACAGCAAGTACAACGCACTTTACAAGAAATACTTCCCGAAGGGTGCAGGCTCAATCTTCACATTTGAAATCAAGGGTGACGCTGAAACTGCAAAGAAATTCATCGACCACCTCGAAGTATTCTCACTTCTTGCAAATGTTGCAGATGTTAAATCTCTTGCAATTCACCCTGCATCAACAACTCATTCACAGCTCAGCGAGGCAGAGCTTGCAGAACAGGGCATTAAGCCAAACACTATCAGACTTTCAATCGGCACAGAGAATATCGACGATATTATCTATGACCTTCAGGAAGCATTTGATTCACTTGATGACTGATTTTAATTTTTTGAATTTTGAAAGGACTTGATTTTTGTGAGCAAAATATATACAAGTGTAACAGAACTTATCGGCAGAACACCGCTTATCGAACTCGTTAATATAGAAAAGAAATATGACCTCAAGGCAAAGGTTGTTGCAAAGCTTGAACTCTTTAATCCTGCCGGCAGTGTTAAGGACAGAGTGGCAAGAGCTATGGTTGAGGATGCTGAAAAGAGCGGTAAGCTCAAAAAGGGTTCAACAATCATTGAACCGACATCAGGTAACACAGGCATCGGTCTTGCATCTGTAGCTACTGCAAAGGGCTACAAGACAATCCTCACAATGCCCGAAACAATGAGCGTTGAGAGAAGAAACCTCCTCAAGGCATACGGTGCTGAAATCGTTCTTACTGACGGTACAAAGGGTATGAGCGGTGCAATTGCAAAGGCTAAAGAGCTTGAAAAGGAAATTGACGGTGGCATTATCCTCGGTCAGTTTGAGAATCCTGCTAACCCTAAGGCTCATTTTGATACAACTGGTCCGGAAATCTGGGAAGATACGGACGGCAATGTTGATTTCTTCGTTGCAGGTGTCGGCACAGGCGGTACACTCAGCGGCGTGGGTAACTTCCTTAAGTCAAAGAAGGCTGATGTAAAGGTTGTTGCAGTTGAGCCGCAGACTTCTCCCGTACTTTCGGAGGGCCACGGCGGTCCTCATAAGATTCAGGGTATCGGTGCTGGCTTTGTTCCCGATACTCTCGATACAAAGGTATATGACGAAATTCTTCCGATTGCTAACGAAGCCGCTTTCTCAAATGCAAATGATATTGCAAAGACAGAAGGTATCCTCGTAGGTATCTCATCAGGCGCCGCTCTTGCAGCCGCAATTGAGCTTGCCAAGCGTGAAGAAAATGCAGGTAAGACAATCGTTGCATTGTTCCCCGACACAGGTGAGCGTTACCTCTCAACAGGCGTATTTAACAGCTAATAAGTAATTGGATTACTTCCCGATATTGACAAAGGACAGCCACGCAGACTGTCCTTTGTCTTTTTTTATTGCAACCGTTAATTCGATATGGTACAATTGTTTTGTAGGTGAGTTTATGAAAGTTAAAATTTGCGGAATTACATCCGCCGAAGACATTAAGATAGTAAATGTCTGCAAACCCGATTTTGCGGGATTTGTAATGTTCTTTCCAAAGAGTAAGCGGAATATTTCTCCCGAAACCGCCAAGAGCCTGATTGAAATGCTTGATAAAAATGTTTTGCCGGTTGCGGTGACTGTTTCTCCGACTCTTGAACAGGTGAAAACTGCATATGATTGCGGTTTCGACTACATTCAAATTCACGGTGAGGTTGGAGGAGATGTGCTTTCAAATCCGTATTTAAAGGTAATTCGTGCCTTTAATGTGAGCGACCTTGAAAAGTTTGATGAATACAGAATGAATCAGAACATTGTAGGCTATGTTTTTGACGCACACGAACCCGGCAGCGGAAAAACCTTTGACTGGACAATGCTTGAAAATCTGCCTCGTGATGATAAATTGTTTATGCTTGCAGGAGGTCTGAATCCCGAAACCGTTGCAAAAGCCGTAAAAGCCGTTAAGCCTGACGGAGTTGATGTAAGTTCGGGTGTTGAAAATTCAAACGGTGACGGTAAAGATTTTGAAAAAGTTAAGAAATTTATTATATCTGCTCGAAGTGAAAATTAATAAAACAGTAAAAAAATGTTGACAAACCGTGATTTTATGTTATAATAAATCTGTTATGTTGTGTACATAACAATCCTTGCGGTGAAAACCGCCATAATGTCCAGAAGGAGGTGCAATATTAATGGCAGTAACAGCTAATTACGAAACAGTAATGATCATTTCAATGAAGAAGGGCGAAGAAGGTATCCAGGCCATCGTTGAAAAGTTCAAGGCTCTCATTGAGAAGCATGCCACTTTGAAGAATGTTGACGAATGGGGCAAGAGAAAGCTTGCTTACCTTATCAACAAAGAGAGCGAAGGCTATTATGTTCTTTTCGATTTTGAAAGTGAAGCTGAGTTCCCTGCAGAGCTCGACCGTATCTACAAGATCACAGAAGGCGTAATGCGTTCAATGATAATCAAGAAGGAAGTCGAATAATCAATTTGTAGGGTTTTAACCCGAACACGAAAGGAAAAGTATGTTAAACAGAGTAATCTTAATGGGCAGAATTACAGCTGACCCTGAATTAAAAACAACAAACACAGGCGTAAGCGTTACAAGCTTCAGCATTGCAGTTGATCGTAACTATGTAAAGCAGGGCGAGGAGCGTAAAGCCGACTTCTTTAATATTGTATGTTGGAGAAGTACAGCGGAATTTGTATGCCGTTACTTTGGAAAGGGTTCTCTCATTGCTGTTGAAGGACAGCTCCAGAGCCGTCAGTTCCAGGCTAAGGACGGTTCAAACCGTTACGTTGTTGAGGTTGTAGCAGACAATGTTTCGTTCACAGGCGAACGCCGTGACAACAATGCAGGCGGCTACAATCAGTCCTATGGCGGCAATCAGTCATACGGTGCTCCGTCTTACGGCGGAAACCAGGCTTATCATCAGGAACCTGCTCAGCAGGCACCTGCATCTTATCAGAGCGGTTCAAACTCTGATTTTCAGGATATGCCGTTGGACGATGATTTACCATTTTAACTTCAACTTAATTTAAATAATTCTCATTGAAAGGAGAACTTCATCATGGCAGACAGACCAATGAACCGTGGCAGAAAAGCTCGCAAGAAGGTTTGCGGCTTCTGTGTTGACAAGGTTGAGAATATCGATTACAAGGATATTGCTCGTCTTCGTCGTTATATGTCAGAAAGAGGAAAGATTCTTCCTCGCCGTGTAACAGGTACTTGCGCAAGACATCAGCGTGAGCTTACAGTTGCTATCAAGCGTGCTCGTCACCTTGCTTTGCTCCCTTACACAGCTGACTAATTTAATAACAGCTTTTAACACCGTACATTTTGTACGGTGTTTTTTTATGTTATTGAAGCACATTTTCTAATGACAGCATGTTGACAATAACCGAAAATAAGCATATACTATGCTTGAAAGGAGATGTTTTTATGGCAACAACCAATCTTAATATCAGAACAGATAAAGAAGTAAAAGATAAGGCAGAAGAAATTTTCAGCGAACTTGGTCTTAACATGACAACTGCAGTAAACATTTTTTTAAGAACTGCCATTCGCGAACACGGCATTCCTTTTGAGTTGAAACTTGATATACCAAATGATATCACAGCTGCCGCTATAGAAGAAGGCAGAAAAATTATGTCTGATCCAAACACTCCGAGATATTCAAGCATGGATGCACTTAGAGAGGCTTTGGAAGTATGAAATACGATGTTCAGTTTACCTCTCAATTCAAGAAAGATTAAAAACTTGCGAAAAAGCAACATAAAAATCTCGATAAACTTTTTAGCGTAATCAATACATTGGCAAACGGTGAAACTCTAAATGCCAAATATAAAGACCATGACCTTATGGGAAATTATAAAGGGACTCGTGAGTGTCATATTGAGCCTGATTGGTTGCTTGTTTATGAGATTAAAGATGATGTGCTTGTTTTAATGCTCTACAGACTCGGAACTCATTCGGAATTATTTTAATATTATCCTATAAAAGCAGGGTGCGTAATGCATTCTGCTTTTTTCTGTAATTAACCTATTGACAAATACCCCAATGGGGTATACAATCATAACTGTAAGATACCTACAGGGGGTATCTTAAAAGGGCTTTGAATAATATATCCTATTTTGAAATTATGAGGTTGATATTATGGAGAATAATAAGTGTGAACATTGTGCAAAACACAAGCACCGCACCGAAAAAGAATACAAGTCGCTTGTAAACCGACTTAATCGTATTGAAGGTCAGATACGGGGGATAAAGGGTATGCTTGAAAAAGACGCCTACTGTCCCGATATTCTGGTACAGGTTGCCGCCGCCAATGCGGCACTCAACGCTTTTAACAAGGAGTTGCTTGCTAATCATATCCGCACCTGTGTTGCAGATGACATAAGGGCAGGTAACGATGAAACAATCGACGAGCTTGTCGGTGTTTTGCAAAAGCTTATGAAGTAGGAGAAACTATGACTCAATACAATGTAACGGGTATGAGCTGTGCCGCCTGTGTTGCCCGTGTTGAAAAGGCGGTATCAAAGATTGACGGAGTAAATTCCTGTTCCGTCAGTCTGCTCACAAATTCAATGAATGTTGACGGTTCAGCTGATTCGTCTGCAATTATAAAAGCAGTGCAGAATGCCGGCTACGGTGCGTCTTTGAAAGGCAAAGAGAAAAAATCGCCCGATGCAGAGGATTCTCTCAAAGATACCGAAACACCAAAAATCAGAAAAAGACTTATCGCATCGCTCATTGTCCTTGCGGTGTTGATGTATTTTTCAATGGGACATATGATGTGGGGATGGCCGTTGCCGTCATTTTTTGACAACAACCATATTGCAATGGGACTTGTTCAGCTGATTTTGTCAGGCATAGTGATGGTGATTAATCAGAAATTTTTTGTCAGCGGATTCAAAGGGATTATCCGCCTTGCTCCCAATATGGACACGCTTGTTGCACTTGGTTCGGGCACAGCCTTTGTTTACAGCACAATTGCGTTGTTTATGATGACCGATGCACAGGTGAGAGGTGACTCGGCGGCGGTTATGTCGTATATGCACGAGTTCTATTTTGAATCAGCCGCAATGATTTTGGCACTCATCACAGTCGGTAAAATGCTTGAGGCTCACTCAAAGGGCAAAACTACCGATGCTCTCAAAGGTTTGATGAAACTTGCACCAAAGACTGCTACGATTGTAGTTGACGGTGTTGAAAATACTGTTCCGATAGAGCAGGTGAAAAAAGGCGATATATTCGCAGTTCGTCCGGGTGAGAGTATTCCTGTTGACGGAGTTGTTATTGACGGAGAAAGTGCCGTCAATGAATCCGCTCTGACGGGTGAAAGCGTTCCTGTTGACAAGCTTGTCGGCAATACGGTTTCAGCCGCAACAATCAATCAGTCGGGATATATCCGCTGTGAGGCTACGAGAGTCGGTGAGGACACAACGCTGTCGCAGATTATTAAAATGGTCAGCGATGCGTCAGCCACCAAAGCACCTATCGCAAAAATTGCCGACAAGGTATCGGGTGTGTTTGTTCCTGCGGTAATCACAATTGCCGTGATTACTGCAATCGTGTGGCTGTTGCTCGGTCAAAGTGTAGGATTTTCGCTTGCAAGAGCCATTTCCGTTCTTGTAATCAGTTGTCCGTGTGCATTGGGACTTGCAACTCCTGTTGCGATTATGGTCGGCAACGGTGTCGGTGCAAAGAACGGAATCCTCTTTAAAACCGCAGTTTCACTTGAAACAGCCGGCAGAATTGACACGGTTGTTCTTGACAAAACAGGCACGGTTACTAAGGGTGAACCCGCCGTTACCGATATTGTTACAGTCGAAAATATTTCGGAAACCGAGCTTTTGAAAACAGCCGTTGCTCTTGAAAAATCAAGCGAACATCCGCTTGCAAAGGCAATTGTAGTTTATGCAAATGACAGACATATTATCGGCGATACCGTGACTGAGTTCAATGCCGTAACGGGTAACGGACTTACCGCAAAAATCGGCTCTGAAAGCGTTTACGGCGGCAATTACAGATATATTTCACAGTTTGCTGAAATTTCATCAGACGAAAAAGCAAAGGCTGAACAGCTTGCGGAAGAGGGCAAAACTCCGCTGTATTTCTGTAAAGGAAATAAATTTCTCGGTATTATTGCTGTTGCAGACATAATAAAAGAGGACGGCAAACAAGCTGTTAATGAACTCAAAAATATGGGTGTGCGTGTTGTAATGCTTACGGGCGATAACGAAAAAACCGCAAAAGCCGTTGCGAAAAACGCAGACATTGATGAAGTTGTTGCAGGAGTTCTTCCTGACGGTAAGGAAAAGAATGTAAAAGAGCTGAAAAAATACGGCAAGGTTGCAATGGTCGGTGACGGCATTAACGATGCGCCTGCCCTCACAAGCGCAGACTTGGGTATTGCAATCGGAGCGGGAACGGATGTTGCAATTGATGCGGCAGATGTTGTACTCGTAAAGAGCCGCCTTGCAGATGTTCCTGCAACAATCAGACTCGGCAGAGCAACACTCCGTAACATTCACGAAAATCTTTTCTGGGCATTTATTTACAATGTAATCGGTATTCCGCTTGCCATGGGTGCATTTATCAATCTTTTCGGCTGGCAGTTAAATCCGATGTTTGGTGCGGCGGCAATGAGCCTTTCAAGCTTTTGTGTTGTAACAAATGCATTAAGGCTTAATTTTGTTAAGGTTCACAGCTCAAAGCATGACAGAAAAATAAAACATAAAAATAAAAAGGAGAATAAAACCATGGAAAAAACAATGAAAATCGAAGGTATGATGTGTCCGCATTGCGAGGCAACAGTAAAGAAAACTCTTGAGGCAATTGACGGTGTTGAATCGGCAGAAGTAAGCCACGAGAAAGGCTCAGCCGTTCTTACAATGTCAAAAAATGTTGAAGATTCCGTTCTTAAAAGAGCAGTAGAGGACGCAGGATATAAAGTAAATTGAAAATTTAAAATGTAAAATTGAAAATTAAGGTCGGGAAGAGAGTGTGTAAAATGAAATGCTCTGTTTCCCGACCTTTGTTTTATTGTATGTAAAATTGTGCAAAATAATGACAGCGTAATTACAATTGCTTGACATTGTAATTTGTATGTGGTATTATACATATACAGATATAAAGGAGTTGATTTTATGGCAACAACAAATCTGAATGTCAGAGTTGATGAAAATCTTAAAAAAACAGCTGACACATTGCTTAACGAACTTGGTTTGAATATGTCAACAGCAATCAATATCTATCTCAAACAAATTGTCAGGGAGAACGGCATACCGTTTGAAATCAAACTTGATAAGCCAAATGCAGAAACCTTGCAGGCTATGCAGGATGTCAGAGAGGGCAAAAATCTTCACGGTCCTTTTAATTCTTTAAGCGAGCTTATGGAGGACTTGAATGCTGACGATTAAGTATCATACCCTGTTTAAAAAGGATTTTAAAAGAATAAAAAAGCGTGGCGATTTATTCTGAACTTAATATTTTAAATTAAGGCACTTTGTAGAAATGCAGAGTGCTTTTTATGTATAATAAAATTTCAAAGTTTTGTAATCATTTGTATGGGAACATCCACTATACACTTTTCATGTAACGGTAAAAAGTTTGTGATAAGACTGGTTTTATAAATGCAACAAAGATGTTGTTCTACATAAGAAAAAACGGAGTAACCAAAACCGATTACTCCGTAAATTCAATGTTAAATTACATTTTGTTTGCAAGGGCTCTTTCAAGCCAAATGTCTGCAATATCCATAGCAAGGAACAATCCCTTTTTCTCGCTTGACTTAACAAGCTGTTTTCTCGGTGAAAGATAAGGGTCTGTAGCCATTAGCTGAACTGTTACCTTATCGGCAATCTCAGTTCCGTTGACATCCTTTTTGCTTTTGATTTGCATTCTTATAACATACGGTTCTTCCATACTGCCGTAGTAAATCTCGTCATTGCAACGAACGAGCGGTCTGCCCTTGTAAGTCGAAAATTTCTTTTCGGTCTTTTTGGTATCTGCCACAAGGCATCATCCTTTCTTAAACATTAAGATACGATTTTACTAGTGCTTCAAGTAGGTCGTCACGGTCGATCTTGCTGATGATGTTGCGAGCGTTATTATATGTTGTAATATAGGTCGGATCCTCGCTTAAAATATATCCCACAATCTGATTAATAGGGTTATATCCTTTTTGGCGGAGGGCATCATAAACGATTGTAAGCCCTGCTTTTATCTGGTCATCTTTTTCCTCACCAAGAGAAAAAATCATTGTTTTATCCAACATACTGAAACACCTCCTATTCTGCTACTATACCATATTTCAAAGTAAATTTCAAGCACTTTTTAATAAATATGCCTAATTTATGTTATTTCAATGTCAAAAACATTGCTTTGTGTGATAAAACAGCAGTAATATTTTTTAATTTTATCTTATGCTTGTCAGATTATGTCACAAAAAGGGGACGGAAAACCGCCCCCATAATTTTTAGCCTCTGAGTTTTACTCCGTTTTCAGAAAGATTTGAAATTATCTTGTCCATAATTTTCTGAACCTCGGCTGATGAAAGTGTTCTTTCATTTGATGAGAACTCAAAGCGGATTGTTACGCTGTGAACTGTATCTGTGTCATATGTGTCAACAATCTTTGTGCTTTTGAGAATCTCTCCGCCTTCGTTTTTCCAACACTCTGCAAGGTGTGAGAAGAACATTCCCTGAGGAACTTCAACGCTGATGTCGTAGTCCATCGGCGGGAACTTTGACGGTTCGTCATAAACAATCGGAGCGGCCTCTGTGTTTGCATAAGCGTTCACATCAATTTCTGCAAATACGATTGCGGCTTTTTTGTCAATCTTCTTGCTTACTGTCGGATGAACAATGCCGATTGTACCGATATTTCTGCCGTCAAGGCATACCGAATATAGGTTTACGGGGTGTTCGTAGCTGTGAGTCGGTTCAGCCTTTTCAAATGTGAGAGCCTTGTGCTTGATTTCATCTGTTACAACTGCGAGAATGTCACGGAGTTCAAAATAGATGTCCTTAACATTTCTTGTCTTGCTGTAAAGTGTGATTGCAAGCTTTTTGTTTTCAATGCAAAGACCGTTTTCATCAAGACCGTTTACAACTCTGCCGATTTCAAAAATACCAAAATCGTTTGAGAATGAAAGGTTTGATTTAATCTGACAAAGCTGTGTGGGAACAATTGAATTTCTTAATGTTTCAATATTCGGGTTAGTTGCGTTTGCAAGCTTAACATTATCCTCAACAGGAATGTCAATTGCCTTGAGTTCATCGTTGTATGCCCATACATATGAGTGAAGTTCGTGGAGATTGTACCTCTTAACAAGCATATCCTTGATTTTGTTTTCCGTAGTTTTAACAACGCTTGCTCTTACAGGGTAGAGGGGAGAGCGTGTTGTGTGAATTTCAAAGTTGTCATAGCCGTAAATACGGGTGATTTCTTCAATGATGTCAGCCTTGATTGTAACATCCTTTGTTGCTCTCCAGCTTGGAACCGTTACGCTGAAGTTATCGTTGTTGAGCTCAACCTTAAAGCCGAGGCTTTCGAGTGTTGCAACAATTCTGTCGTTGCTGATTTCAATGCCTGTGTAGCGGTCAACAAAGTTTTTGTCAAAGTCAAGAACAACTGTGTCATACCTGAATGCGTACTCGTCTGTGAGCGAAGAAACAACCTTGATGTCGCTGTCATACTTTTTGAGAAGATATACAAATCTTGCAATTGCAGTAACAGTCATTTCAGGATCAAGACATTTTTCATATCTCATTGATGCGTCTGTTCTGTGAGCAAGTCTTACTGTTGACTTTCTTACGGAAACTGCGTTGAATGTTGCAGATTCAAGTGTGAGGGTAGTTGTATCGTCAACAATTTCCGAATCAAGACCGCCCATGATGCCTGCAATTGCTACAGGAGTGTTGCCGTTGCAAATCATAAGTGTGTTTTCGTCAATGTTTCTTTCAACACCGTCAAGTGTTTTGAAAGTGAAAGGCTTGTCAAAACGCTTGATTCTGATTTTTTCAACCTTTCTTGAATCGAAAGCGTGCATCGGCTGTCCCATTTCAAGCATAAGGTAGTTTGTAAGGTCAGCAAGATAGTTTATTGCTCTCATACCGCAGTAGAAAAGACGGATTCTCATATTTACGGGGCTTACATTGCGGTTGATGTTCTCAATCTGCAGGCAACTGTATCTCTGACAGAGAGTGTCCTCAATCTTCATATCAATCTTTTTAAGACCGTCATACGCCTTTAAATCGTCAAGGTCAAAAGGTTTAAGCTCTCTGCCTGCAAGTGCGGCAAATTCTCTTGCAATTCCGTAGTGTCCCCAAAGGTCTGGACGGTTTGTAAGCGACTTGTTATCAACCTCAAAAACAATATCGTCAATTTCGTAAATATCCTTAAGGTCTGTGCCGTTCTTTACATCGTCTGTAATTTCCATAATGCCGGAGTTGTCATCGCTGATACCGATTTCAGCTTCACTGCAGCACATACCGTTTGATGTAAAGCCGGCAAGAGCTCTTGGTGTAATCGTGATTTCGCCGATTTTAGCGCCAACCTTTGCAAAAGCGGTTTTAAGACCGACTTTTACATTCGGAGCACCGCAGACAACATCAATAAGTTCATCTTCGCCTGCATCAATTTTGAGGAGATGAAGTTTCTTTGAATCGGGATGATTTTCAACCGACTTAATTTCACCTACAACAATACCGCTGATTTCACTGCCCTTGCGGAGAATATCGTTTTCAACCTCGGCTGTGGAAAGAGAAAATTTGCGGATAAGTTCAATTTTATCAAGACCGCTCAAATCAACAAAGTCCTGAATCCAGTTCATAGATAAAAACATTTTGTATCTCCTCTCTTATTCGTCATCAGTAAACTGTGAAAGTGCTTTAAGACTGCCGCTGTTAAGGTCACGGATATCCTTGATTCCGTACTTCATCATTGCAAGTCTTGTAAGACCGAGACCAAATGCAAAGCCTGTGTATTTTTCGGGATCAATTCCGCCCTCACGCAGAACATTGGGATGAATCATACCGCAGGGGCATAGCTCAAGCCAACCGCTGTGCTTACATGACGGACAACCCTCGCCGCCGCAGATAAGACAGCTGATGTCGAGTTCAAAACCCGGTTCAACGAATGGGAAAAAGCCGGGGCGAAGTCTGACCTTGATATCCTTTTTGAATACCTCGGAAAGCATTGTTTTCATAAAGTAGATAAGGTTTGAAATTGAAATGTCCTTGTCAACCATAACGCCTTCCATCTGGAAAAATGTGTTTTCGTGACAAGCGTCCGTAGCCTCGTTTCTGAAGCATCTGCCTGGGAAGATGGCTTTTATAGGTGTGCCGTTTTCAATAAGTCCCTTGCCGTACTTTTTAAGAATTGCGTTCTGTGCGGCTGATGTGTGTGACTTTAAAAGCTGACCGTTGTCAAGGTAGTAAGTGTCCTGCATATCTCTTGCGGGGTGGTGCTTCGGAATGTTAAGAGCCTCAAAGCATTCGTAGTCGGTTACGATTTCGGAGTAGTCCTCAATGTTAAATCCCATTGATGAGAAAATCTTTTCGCATTCTCTCTGAACAAGGGTGATTGGGTGATAAGAACCCCTTGCAAGTGCAACAGGCGATGTAATGTCAAACTGTGGCATCAAGGCGATTTCACGCTGAACTTCCTTTTCTTTAAGTTCCGCAAGTCTTTCTTCAATAAGCTGTGCGGCCTGTGCTTTGAGCTTGTTTACCTCAGCACCGAAAGTTTTTCTTTCCTCGTTGGGAAGGTCTTTCATACCCTTTAAAAGAGCCGTGATGCTGCCCTTTTTGCCAAGATAAGAAACTCTGATTTTATCAAGGTCGGTCAAATCTTGTGTTTCGCCGAGTCTTGACTTGATTTCGTCTTTTAAACTTAATAATTTCTCGTTCATAAATTACCTCCGTAAAAATAATAAAGCCCTGCGTAAAATCAATTACGCAGGGACGAAATAATCCGTGGTACCACCCTGATTTTTGCATCAAAGCAAACACTCCCGAAAGCAGACACTTTCACAACCTGTAACGGAGTCAGCCGTTGAGATCTACTGAAAATTTCAACCTCACCACTCGGAAGGGAACTTCACACCTGCAACACCGTTGTATGCTTTCAGCCCTGGCACACATTCTCTTTGACGGCATCACGCAAACGCTACTTTCTTCGTCATCATGTTATCTTTTTCTATGATAACACCAAAACATTTTTTTTGCAAGAGTTTTTGTATCTTTTGTTGAAAAAAACAACAGCCTGTGATATCATATGAAATATCAATCATAAAGGAGAAAATACATTGAATAATTTTAACGAACAGGTTGTAAGACGGGTTAACAAACCTAAAAATCTGATTATAAAAATTGTTTCGGTGCTTTTGCTTATTTTAGTGCCGACAACATTGTTTTTACTTGCTTTTGCAACAATTGCGTACCTTATCTATGTGGCTTTTTTCGTGTTTATAGGCGGAATTTATGCTGTTTGGTATGTGTTCAGTATTCAGAAGGTCGATTTTGAATATTCGGTTTCGGGCAATGAGCTTGAAATTGCAAAGGTTGTTGCATTGCGCAAAAGAAAAACTATGTGCAAGGTTCAGATTAACGAGATTGAAAGACTTGAAAAAGACGATACCGAAATCAAGAAGATGAGATTTCTCAAAACTTTTATCGCCGCAAGAGATATTGACTCCAAGGACGAAAACTATTTCGCTGTTTTCAACAGTCCTGCATACGGCAGATGTCTTCTTGTTTTTACTCCGAACGAGGATATTCTCAACGGTATGAAACCGCACCTCAACAAGAATATTGTGGTTCAGTTATTCTATAAAAGAAAAATGAGTTGATTGTATGACAGTAACAGATGTAAATGTTGTAAAAAGTACAATTTTTGAACGCCCCGATGATGCAAACAAAGGAACTCTGGGTTCATTGCTCTGCGTTTGCGGAAGCTACGGAATGGCAGGGGCGGCGGTTATGTCGGCAAAGGGTGCGTTAAGAACGGGCATAGGTCTTGCAAAATGTGCCTTGCCGAGAAGTATTTACCCGATTGTTGCCCAAACGATTCTTGAGAGCGTTTACTATCCTCTCAGCGAAAATGCAGACGGCAGAATCTCAAAGGTAAATGTTCCGTTTTTAGTCAGCGAATCGTGCAAATCCTCTGCAACTCTTGTCGGTTGCGGACTCGGTGTGTGCGACGATACATTAAAAATTGTATTTTCTTTAATAGAAGATTCCACAACACCGCTTGTGCTTGACGCAGATGCACTCAATTGTGTTGCAAAACAGCCTGAAATTCTTTTAAGGAAAAAAGCTCCGATTATAATTACTCCTCACCCGGGCGAAATGTCAAGACTTACAGGTCTTGCAACTCCGCTTGTAAATGCGGAAAGGGAGAGAGTTGCCCTCGATTTTGCACAAAAGTACGGTGTTGTAACCGTTCTCAAAGGAGCAGGAACGGTAATTGCCTCGCCAAACGGCAAGGTGCTTGTGAACCCGACAGGCAATTCGGGAATGGCAACAGGCGGCAGCGGTGATGTGCTTGCAGGAATGACCGCATCAATCCTTGCACAGGGCGCAAGTGCGTTTTCATCAGCCGCAGCGGCAGTATATCTCCACGGTCTTGCAGGCGACATTGCCGCCGAAAAATACGGCAAAATCTCAATGCTCCCCACAGACCTGATAAATTGCATCCCACTTGCCTATAAGCGTTGCGGATTTTGATTTAAAGGTTTTTGATTTAAAATACAAGTAAAAACAGAAATTTTGTTGCGATAAAAGTTTTGAAAATGATGACGATTTTGTAGAGGCGGATATTATCCGCCCGCAAGTAACAGCACATAATTTATATTAAGCCAGATTATATAAATGTCACAAAATTACTTTTATGTAGTAGTGTGAGGTAATGTTTTGCATATAACTCTGTTTATGGAGGCGAATAAAAATGATGCCAACAAGAGCGGAAGCTGAAAAAATATTAGAAGAAGCCGGACAATGTAATTTTGGTCCTTGGGTAAATCACAGCCGCATTACAGCAAAATGTGCTGAAAAGATTGCAAAATTATGTGAAAATTTGGATTCGGAAAAGGCATACATATTAGGGTTACTCCATGATATTGGCAGAAAGTTTGGTGTTAGGCATTTAGGTCATGTTTATGACGGATATACATATATGATGTCATTGGGATATGATGAGGTCGCAAAAATTTGCCTTACACATTCGTTTAATAATTCAACCGTAAAGGAATACATTGGTAAATTCGATGTTTCTGATGAAGAACTTGAATTGATAGAAACTGCTCTTGCTAAAGTGAATATGGATGATTATGACAAATTAATTCAGTTATGCGATGCATTGGCAGGCAGTGGCGGTGTGTTGAATATTGAAGATCGTATGAGAGATGTAAAACAAAGATATGGTTATTACCCACAAGAAAAATGGAATTCAAACATAAGATTAAAAAATTATTTTGAGAGAAAAACAGGAAATAATATATACAAAATAGTTAATCAATCGTAAGTTGAATTGTTCTTTATAAGAATAAAAAGCGTTGCGGATTTTGATTTAAAATACAAGTAAGAAACGGGAATCTTTTTGCGATAAAAAGTTGTGAAAATAATGACGATTTTGAAAGGAGTAATGATGAAGAAAATTTTATGTTTAGTTATGTGTGTATTTCTTGTTATCGGTTTGAGTGCCTGCGGAGGAGATATAAGCAAAGTGAAGACTCACGATGTGGATTCTGAAATCTATTCCGCAGATGATATTAACTCTGCTGTTGATACTATTGAAAAAGAGTTCGACGCCAATTGGAACGGCTGTACCCTCACGGAAATTTATTATGCAGGAGATGATTACTGCACCGATTTTCAGGAATTTGCCGACAGGAACAATGCAGATGAAGTTATTGTGCTGTTATCTTCATTTGATGTTGATTCATCAGGCGGCGACGGATCATTAAATCCGAATTCCACATATAATAACTGGAACTGGATTTTAGTCAGAACAAAAGGCGGAAAATGGCAGCATATTGATCACGGATATTAAGATAAAATGCATTAATCACTTATTTGTACAATGTATTAAAAATTTCACGGGACATATAATGTATCGGGAGGTGTCTTATGGCACGGAAAATCTTGATTGCATTATGTGTCCTTTTTGTTATGCCTGTTTTTGTCATTACGGGGTGTGATGAAGTGCAGGAAAATCTTTCTCCGAAATCCTCGTTTATTGCCGATTTCAGCTGTGAATACAGAAAAATGAACATCACGGGAAAGCTGTCGGCAAGCGGCAAAAAGCTCATCAACATTTCATTTGATTCTCCGAACACGGTTAGCGGTTTGTCGGTTACATATAAGGGTTCTGATCTTGAAATTTCAAGGGAGAATATGATTTGCTCCGCCGATGAAGCGTACATTCCCGAAAGCAGTTTCCCGAATATTACAAAACAAATTTTATACGGAATTGCAGACGGAAGGGCGGTTTTTGAGGGGAAGTGCGAAGATGTGTGTACATACAGACTTGATTCAGCGTTCGGCAAAGCCGTTGTCAGCACAAATTCAAAGGGCTGTATAAGCAAAATCAGCGTTGACGGCGAAGATTACGAAATGGTGCTTTCCGATGTGAAAGATGCAAACGGCTGAACCGATTCACAAATTTTACGCTCAAAAATATTATGTAATAGCTGTATAAAAGCTTTTGGAAAGGCAAAAATACAAGTAAACAATTATTTGGAGCGTGAAAGCCTTGAATATACGAAGAGGAGATATCTATTATGCCGACCTGAGTCCCGTTGTAGGTTCGGAGCAGGGCGGAATCAGACCTGTGCTTATTGTTCAGAATAATGTCGGCAACCGATTCAGTCCGACTGTAATTGCCGCCGCAATTACAAGTCAGCAGTCAAAGGCAAATTTGCCTACCCACATTCCATTGCACGCTGACAGCTCAGGACTCGCCAAAGACAGCGTTGTTTTGCTTGAACAGGTACGAACAATCGACAAAAAGCGGCTCAAAGAAAAAATGGGTACTGTTGATGAAAATTCTATGAACGAAATAAATAACGCAATATCAATCTCGTTCGGTCTTAACGCATAATTCCGCATTACATACGGATAATGCCATAAAAGAAAATAAACAGACAACAAAACGGTCGGTTCAGCTTGAGAAAAACTCCAAGCCAACCGACCGTTGTTTGTTGTGTTACTTTACTTTCATACTACATTATAAGCGTATATGTAGCACGAAAGTAAACTTATTATTCTTAAAAGCAGTTAAAAATCATCTTTTTCCTGCATAGACATTTTTTATGTTTCTTTCGGAATATTGAATTAGGTTGAATAGTGACGGGGCATCTTTTTCAAAACATACCGAAATGACATCGGGAGAGAGGGTGAGGGTAAGCTTATCATTTTCAATAAGTTCGTTGATGATTTCAAGGTCAAGAATCATTGATGCGTCCGTGAGATTTCTGTAGCGGTTCTTATCAAGCGAAAACATAGTTTGCGAGTTATTTTTTTCGGAATTATAAATTGTGCGGAAAATTACATATTCGGCGCTCATAAGGTAGTTGCTGACTGCGTTTGTAAGGTGCTTGTTGCCGATTTTTGCAAGCAAATCGTAGATTACCGAGGTGGTGTTCATCAAAAGACTGCGGTTTATTTTGTTGATCATACTGCCTTTTTCGGTATTGATGACAACCTCTTCTTCGGCAGCCTCAAAAGGATCGGCTGTGAAATTTCTCTGTACGGTTCTGCCGAGAAGATAATCGGTTGAAACACCGTAGTATTCGGCTGTTTTTACGAGAAAATCAAGACCGCATTCACGGATTCCCTTTTCATAATGTGACAAAAGTGCCTGCGAAATTCCCATATCGCCTGCAACCTGTTTTTGACTCAAACCTCTTTCTTTACGAAGAAATGTTATAATTCTCGGAAAATCTTTGTTCAAGACTTGACACCTCATTTTTAAAGATAGTATAATTAACTTGATTGTCAGAAAAAGCAAAGCAGAATTTGCTCTAAATAATATATAGTGCATTGTCAGTGCATTGAAAGCATTTACAGCAATATACTTTCTATACAGACAGTATAATACAAAATTTACTTTTTGTAAATAATCAAGTGCCGATTTGCTGAAAGTCGGTTTATGGGAGAAGTTATGAAATCATACATAATTCATTTTATAAGACACGGTTCGATTGATGATACACTTGCGGGTAAATATATCGGAACAACAGACGCTCCGCTTTCCGACAGGGGCAGAATGGATTTGAGAAAACTCGATTATGAGTACAAATATCCGGGTACGCAGGTTGTGTTCACAAGTCCGTTAAAGCGTTGTACCGAAACCGCAAAAATTCTTTATCCCGAACAAAATCCGCTTGTTATCGACAACCTTTCCGAATGTAATTTCGGTGAATGGGAGGGCAAAACTGCCGATGAGCTGAAAAACGATCCCGATTTTAAAAAGTGGCTTGCAGGCGATTCTTCCGTAAAACCTCCGAGGGGGGAGAGCAATGCCGATTTTACACGCAGAGTATGCAAAATGTTTGAAAGCATTGTTGAGGGACTTATGAAAACAGGCACAACCGAAAGTGTAATTGTCACTCACGGCGGTGTTATTATGACCTTGCTTGCAGTCTACGGACTTCCGCAGGCAAAACCGTTTGAATGGACAATGGACAACGGTTTCGGCTATTCACTCAGAGTTACTCCCGTACTTTGGCAGAGGGATAAAGTCTGCGAAGTATTCCAGACGATTCCGCTTCCGTCGGAGAATGACTGATTTTTTGAAACTTTGGCAGAATTGTAGCACAGTTTACAATCTTTTGCCGTATATTGTGGGATAATATCCATTGATAAACAATTGATTAAGGAGATATAAAAATGGCAGATTATAAAATTACTCTTTTAAAGGGCGACGGTATCGGTCCTGAAATCGTAAATCAGGCTGTAAAGGTTCTTGATTGTGCCGCTGAAAAATTTGGTTTTGGTGTTACATATGACGAGGCACTTCTCGGCGGTTGTGCTATTGATGCAACAGGCGTTCCGCTCCCCGATGAAACAGTTGCAAAGTGTAAGGCGTCTGACAGCGTGCTTCTCGGTGCGGTAGGCGGTCCTAAGTGGGATTCACAGCCGGGTAACAACCGTCCCGAGGCAGGACTTCTCGGAATCAGAGGCGCACTCGGACTTTTCGCAAATCTTCGTCCGTCGGTTATTTTCGGACCGCTCAAGAGTGCATCACCTATCAAGGATGAAATTATCGGCGGCAACCTCGATGTTATGATTGTTCGTGAGCTTACAGGCGGTATCTACTTTGGCGAAAGAGGCAGAAAAGAAGTTAACGGTCAGCCTGCGGCTTGGGATACGGAAATGTACACAGTCGGTGAGGTTGAGAGAATTGCAAGAGTTGCTTTTGACCTTGCTATGAAGAGAAATAAAAAGCTCACAAGCGTTGATAAGGCAAATGTTCTTGAGTCTTCAAGACTTTGGAGAGAAACAGTTAAGAGAGTTGCCGAGGATTATCCCGAGGTTGAGCTTAACCATATGTATGTTGACAACTGCGCTATGCAGCTTGTAAGAAATCCCCGTCAGTTTGATGTTATTCTCACATCAAATATCTTCGGCGATATTCTTTCTGACGAGGCATCAATGATTGCCGGCTCAATCGGTATGCTTGCATCTGCAAGCCTTTCGGGCAGCAAGCTCGGTCTTTATGAGCCTATCCACGGTTCTGCTCCTGACATTGCGGGTCAGAATATTGCAAATCCGCTTGCTACAATCCTTTCTGTTGCTATGATGCTCCGTTATTCACTTGATCAGAGCGAGGCGGCAGACGCAATTGAGGCAGCTGTTGCAAAGGTTCTTGAAACCTACCGTACGCCCGATATCTATGAAGAGGGTTTCACAAAGGTTGGCTGTGATGAAATGGGCGACCGTGTTTGTGAGGCACTTTAATTGGTGAACGGTATGCAGCTTTTCGATATGCACTCTCATATTCTTCCGGGTATAGATGACGGTGCAAAAACGGTTGAGGACAGTCTGGAGTTGCTCTCCTGTCTTAAAAATCAGGGAGTAACGAATGTTTGTCTTACACCTCATTTTTATACAAATGAAATCAGCCTTGAAGATTTTATTGCCGAGAGGGCGGAAAAGTTTGAAAAATTCAAACCGCACATTCCGAACGGTATGAATATCGTTCTCGGAACAGAGGTTTATGTTACAAAGTATCTTTTCAACAATGAAAATATCAAAGGTATAAACTACGGAAATTCAAACTATATTCTCACTGAGTTTCCGTATAATGCAACATTTTCGGACAATTCGTATGAAATGCTCGACAGGCTTATGAGCGAACAGGGACTTATTCCCGTAATTCCTCATGTTGAGCGTTACAGCTTTCTTGTTGACAATCCTGATGTGATTGAAGATTTAAAACGGCTCGGTGTTGTTATTCAGACAAATATTTCAAATTACACAAAGAAAGCTCCGATGATGAAACGCCGCAGAATGTTAAAGCTTGTAAGTGCGGGACTTATCGACATTATCGGTACGGACGCACATTCATTCAATCATAATACACCCGAGCTTTATTCCGATGCAATCGAATGTATTGCCAAAAAATGCGGTCAGCAGGCGGTTGACAGATTGATGAACAACAGCGAAAAAATCTTCAATGCCGCAATCGGCTGATATATTGCAAAATAATAATCACACAAATAAAAAACGATTGATTTCCTTTCGGATTTCAATCGTTTTTTTGTTCAACTAATCCCACGGTATAATCGGGAGCGGCACAAAAATGCCCGACTTTTACGGAGCCGGGCAGATATATGATTTTAAGTTAATCAGCCTTCACAGCCACAGCTGTCACATTCGGGAACATTGCCCACGATTGGCTCGGGATCAACGCCTCTTCTTTTGTAGTAGTCCGAAACGGCTGCCTTGATTGCCTGTTCTGCAAGAACAGAGCAGTGAACCTTGACAGGCGGAAGTCCGTCAAGAGCCTCCATAACTGCCTTGTTTGTGAGCTTGAGAGCGTCATTGATTGACTTGCCCTTGATAAGCTCTGTTGCCATACTGCTTGTTGCAATAGCCGCACCGCAGCCGAATGTTTTAAATTTTACATCTGTGATGATATCGTTATCAACCTTAATGTACATTTTCATAATATCGCCGCATTTTGAGTTACCGACCTCGCCGATGCCGTCTGCGTTTTCAATTTCGCCTACATTTCTCGGATTAGCGAAATGATCCATTACTTTTTCCGAATAAGCCATTTTAATCCTCCTGAATATATTGTTGCCGAATATCTATTCAATTCTATACGAATTTTAACGGGTTGTCAATCAACCCTGAGCTTCCTGCTTTTTAATCTTTTCCCAAAGAGGTGACATACTTCTGAGGTACGAAACAATTTCGGGAACGATTTCAAGAATATAATCAATGTCTTCCTCTGTATTGTCGTCAGAGAATGAAAGACGCATACTTCCGTGAGCAATTTCGTGGGGAAGACCGATTGCAAGAAGTACATGACTCGGATCAAGACTGCCAGATGTACAAGCAGAACCCGATGATGCCGAAACACCCTTGAGGTCAAGTCTTAAAAGAAGGCTTTCACCCTCAATACCCTCAAAGCACATATTGACATTGCCGGGGAGTCTGTGAACTCTGTCACCGTTGATTCTTGAACGCTCAATTTTTAAAAGACCGTCAATAAGTCTGTCACGCATCTTTTCAAGCTTTGCGTTTCTTTCGTCCATACCGTCAACTGCAAGCTGAAGTGCGGCATCAAGACCTACGATTCCTGCAACATTTTCGGTACCGGCACGCTTGTTTCTCTCCTGAGCACCGCCGCAGATGAGGTTTTCAATTCTTACGCCTTTTTTGATGTAGAGAAGACCGCAGCCCTTCGGTCCGTGGAGCTTGTGTGCTGTCATTGAAAGAAGGTCAATGTTTTCTTTCTGAACATCAATCTTCACATAACCAGCCGCCTGAACTGCGTCTGTATGGAAAAGAACGCCGTGCTTTCTGCAAATTGCACCGATTTCGGAAATCGGCTGAATTGTACCGATTTCGTTGTTTGCATACATAATCGAAACTATAGCCGTATCCTCACGAATTGCATTTTCAACATCCTCGGGATGAACAATACCGTTTTCGTAAACATCAAGATAAGTAACCTCAAAGCCTTCCTTTTCAAGAGCCTCACATGTGTGAAGAATAGCGTGATGTTCAAACTTTGAAGTAATGATGTGCTTTTTGCCCTTTGCCTTGAGAGCGTGACAAACACCCTTGAGTGCCCAGTTGTCGGATTCACTTCCGCCGGAGGTAAAGTAAATTTCATTCGGGTTAGCCGCACCGAGATTCTTTGCAATGTTTTCTCTTGCAGTTTCTACGGCAGCCCTTGCCTTTGCACCGATTGTATAAATGCTTGACGGGTTTCCGTAAACCTCGGTGAGGTATGGCATCATTTTTTCAAGCACCTTCGGCGAAAGTGCTGTAGTAGCCGAGTTGTCGGCATAAACATATCTCATTTTATATCCACCTTTATATAAGTTTATTGTTATGCAAATTGTTTTGCGGCTGCAACGGCAAGTCGGTCGCAACGCTCGTTTTCGGGATGACCTGCGTGTCCTTTTACCCACACAATTTCAACCTCGTGAGTATCATACAGGGTAAGAAGCCTGTCCCAAAGTTCGGGGTTCAAAGCCTTTTCTTTTTTATTACGCATCCAGTTGTTTGCTTTCCACTTTTTAGCCCAACCGAGCTTTAGTGCGTTGCAAACATACTGCGAGTCGCTGTAAAGCGTTACCTTGCACGGTTCTTTGAGCAGAGCAAGTGCATTGATAACAGCCGAAAGCTCCATACGGTTGTTGGTTGTGTTTGCCTCACCGCCTGAAATTTCCTTTTCGTGACCGTTATATCTTAAAACAGCACCCCAACCGCCGGGACCGGGATTTCCGCTGCAAGCACCGTCTGTAAAAATTTCAACTTGTTTCAAAAATAATTCTCCTTTAATTCAGAGTGTACTAATTATTCAAAATATTAAAATCCGCACTATAGATTATAATACGCTGAAACGACAATTGCAACCCATTATTTGATATAATTCTGATAACTTTGGTAGGTGTTTGAACAAATTTTGAAATTTATACATAATATTGCAATTAAAAAATCGCTTACGGGTTTTATTTTACGGAAATTTCAAATTTTTATGCATAAAATTGCCTTTGTTATGCGGATTGCAAGCCTTGGATTTTGTGTTTGTTATGAAAATTTCTTGACATTGCAGTAGGATATGCGGTAAAATAAAATGAAAAACTATGATAGGGTAGCTATGTGTTGCCATAATTACGGGAATAAAATTCGTATATTTTGCGGATATTATTATAAATACAGACGTTCACCGTTATCAGAACGGAGAATTTATTTTATAAATTTATAAATAAATTAAGACCTCACGGGCGCTCAGAGGTCTTTGATATATTTATTTTTCTTTTATTCAGTACATATTTCAGAAAACGGAGGTAGATTTGTGAGTACAGAAAAGAGGAACGAAAACTTTATGCTTAAACAGTCAAGGTACTCAAAAGGCAAAAAGAATGTGAAGCAATACTCTAAAAATAATGCTTCAAAAAAGAGCGGTTCGGGTAAAAATTCCTACAACGCTTACTATAAGAAAAATGATGACGGATTTCAGCCGAAATCGAACGGAAAGTCAAATTACGGCAAAAAGAAATATCCGTCAAAGTCAAAGGGTTATCCCAAAAAGAATGCTCAGAAGCCGTCAATTAAGATTGCATTTCTCGGCGGTCTTAACGAAATAGGTAAGAACATCACCCTTGTTGAATGTGAAAACGATATAATCATCATCGACTGCGGCATGGCATTTCCTGACGGGGATATGCTCGGCGTTGACCTTGTAATTCCGGATTTCACATATATTGAACAGAATGCCGACAGAGTTAAGGGTATTATCCTTACACACGGACATGAGGATCACATCGGCGGTTTGCCTTTTCTTCTTTCAAAGGTGAATGTTCCGATTTACGGTACACCGCTTACGCTCGGTCTTGTAGGCAACAAGCTCAAGGAGCATAGTCTATACAATCAATCTCAGCTTAATGTAATAAATGCAGGTCAGTCAATAAAGCTCGGTTGTATGAAGATTGACTTCATTCATGTAAACCATTCGATTCCCGATGCTGTTGCTTTTGCAATTCACACTCCGGGCGGTACTATTGTTCACACGGGCGACTTCAAGATTGACTGCACACCTATCACGGGTGATATGATTGACCTTTCAAGCTTTGCAAGAGTGGGTGACGAAGGTGTTCTTGCACTTCTTTCGGAGAGTACAAATGCCGAAAGACCCGGATACACCCCTACGGAAAGAACTGTATCCGACAGCCTTGATAATCTTTTCAAGAGTGCGGAAAATTACAGAATTATAATTGCAACTTTTGCGTCAAATGTAAACCGTGTTCAGCAGATTATTGACTGTGCAGAAAAGTACGGAAGAAAGGTTGCTTTTTCGGGCAGAAGTATGGTCAACTATATGGATGTTGCACAAAAGCTCGGATATCTTCATCTTCCCGAAAATATTCTTATCGATATTGATATGCTCGACAAGTATATGCCGCAGCAGGTTGTTCTTGTTACAACAGGCAGTCAGGGCGAGCCGATGAGCGCACTTTCAAGAATGGCATATTCAGACCACCGCAAGGTAATGGTCGGTGAGGGTGATTTCATCATAATTTCAGCCAATCCGATTCCCGGTAATGAGAAAACAGTCGGCAATGTTGTTGACGAACTTCTTAAAAAGGGTTGTAAGGTAATTTATGAGTCAATGTATGAAGTTCATGTTTCAGGTCATGCCTGTCAGGAGGAACTCAAAATCATGCAGAAGCTTGTAAAGCCAAAGTATTTTATCCCTGTTCACGGCGAACAGAAACACCTCAGAAAACATGCCGACCTTGCAATGTTTCTCGGTATGGAACGCAAGAACATTTATATCGGTGATGTCGGAAGTGTTCTTGAAATCAACGAGGATTATATGAAAGAGCTTCCGCCTGTTCAGGCAGGCAAGGTGTTCGTTGACGGTCTTGGCGTTGGTGATGTCGGAAGTATTGTTCTTCGTGACAGAAAGCACCTCGGACAGGACGGACTTATCATTATTGTTGCTTCTCTTGATGTTTATGACGGTCATGTTATCAGCGGTCCCGATATTGTTTCAAGAGGATTTGTATATGTTCGTGAGAGCGAAAGACTTCTTGAAGAGGTCAAGCAGACCGCTCTTGCAATTCTTGAGGATTGTGCAGAAAATAATGTTCACGAATGGGGCATTATTAAGAACAGAATCAAGGATGATGTTTCAAAACTTATCGGTCAGCGTACAAGGAGAGCTCCGATGATTCTTCCTATTCTTCAGGAGGTTTAAGTTTTATTCGCTGATTTATTTTTTGCTATTTTGTTATTAACAGAGGTTTGACATGAGAAAAAGAAATTGGACGCTTACACCGTGGTTCATAATTTTTTCGGTGATAATGTTTGCCATGGCTGTTGTCAGCTATGACTATTCGCCTGTTGTGTTCTATATCGAACTCGGTGTGTCTGTTCTTTCCTTAGCCGTTGTGCTTATAACTTCATTGCGATTTACAAGCTATGTAAAAAGTACGGTAAAAAATATAGTCGGAAGTATAAAGGGTATTAACGAAGATTACCTTGAAAAATTCATTTGCCCTGTTGCCGTTATAGGCAGACAGGGTGACATTGTATGGTGCAATTCACGATTCCGCAAGGCTATGTGCGGCGGAAAGGGCGCAGAGGGCGATAATATCAAAGCCTACCTTTCGGGAAAAGAAATTGACTGTCTGAAAAAGGGTGAGGGCTGTGATGTTGCCATTGACGGCAGAGAATACACGGTTTATTGCCGTTCTACAGGCGAGGGCGCTGTCTGTGAATTTATCGAAAACACCTATTACAAGCAGATTACAAGGGAATATCTTGCTTCCAAGCCGTGCGTTGCGATTGCCGTTTTTGACAATGCAGAGGACTTTTCCGATAACTCGGACGAGTCGTTTTCCGAGGCAATGCTCGATATTGAAGTTTGTCTGCAAAAGTGGGCTGAGCAGTATTCGGCTCTTTACAAAAAAATCGGCAACAACCGTTATATGATAATTTTCAGAGATGCCGATGTTGAAAAAATGGCAGCCGATAAGTTTCCGATTCTTAAAACTATCCGAGGAATTACGATAAACAACCACAGTGCGTCAATCTCGGTAGGTCTTTGCCGAGGTTATAATAACATCAAAGAGAGCGAGCTCAACGCAAGGAAAGCCCTTGAAATGGCACTGGGCAGAGGCGGCGATCAGGTTGCTGTCATTAAAAAAGACAATACATACGAGTTCTTCGGCGGAAAGGTTGCCGCAGCGGAAAAAGCAAGCAAGGTGCGTATGAGAGTTATTGCAAACGCAATCAGCCGTGTTGTTGCCGACTGCGACAAGATCTTTATTATGGGACACAAGTTTTCCGACCTTGACTGCGTAGGTGCGGCAATCGGACTTCAATGCATAATGGAGAAAACTTTCAAGCGTTATTCAAAGGTTGTCATTAACCGAGAAACCTCAATGGCAAAACAGCTCATTGAATATACTGATGAAAAACTCGACACCGATATATTCATTTCTCCGGAAGCCGCTCTTTCGGGACTTACCCAGAAGTCGCTTCTCATTATAGTTGATACGCATCTGAAGCGTTCTCTTGAAAGTACGGAGCTCTACGAAAAATGTAAAAAGGTTATCATTATCGACCACCACAGAAAGGCGGTTGATTACATAAACAACGCTCTTGTGTTCTGTCACGAACCCTCGGCGTCTTCAACCTGTGAAATGTGCAGTGAAATAATCAGCTGTCTTGATGATTCTCCGCTCACATATGTTCAGGCAGACGCAATGCTTGCAGGCATTACACTTGACACAAAGAATTTTGCCGTTAAAACAGGCGTGCGCACATTTGAGGCGGCGGCTTATCTGAGAAAAAGGGGCGCAAACACACTCACCGTAAAGGGTATGTTTTCCGATAATATCGAAACCTACCGTGAAAAGGTTGACATTGTGTGCAAGGCTCATGTTTACCGTGGCTGTGCAATTTCGATTGCGCCGAGCGGTGATGGCGATATAAGGCTTGCGTCGGCTCAGGCGGCTGATGAAATGCTCAACCTCAAAGGTGTTGACGCATCCTTCGTTCTTTTTGAAGACAACAGTCAAATTAACATTTCAGCAAGAAGCTACGGTAATGTTAATGTTCAGATTATAATGGAAAAGCTTGGCGGCGGCGGTCATCAGACCATGGCGGCGACACAGCTTAAAAACACTACAAAAGAGCTTGCTTATCAACAGTTGCTGTCTGAAATTGACAACACACTTGATGATGAGGAAAACTCGTAAGAAAGGTTGATTGGTTATGAAAGTAATTTTAATGCAGGATGTAAAATCACTCGGCAAAAAAGGCGAGCTTGTTGAAGCGTCTGACGGTTATGCAAGAAACTTTCTCCTTCCGAGAAAGCTTGCAAAAGAGGCAAACGCTCAGGCTATGAATGAATATAAGAATGCCGAGAATTCCAAAAATTATAAAATTGCAACCCAAAAGGCTCAGGCAGAACATGATAAAAAGACTCTTGAGGGCAAAACCTTTAAGATGACTGCAAAAGCAGGACAGGGCGGCAGACTTTTCGGCAGCGTAACTTCAAAGCAGGTTGCCGAAGAAATCAAAAAGCAGTACAACATTGATGTTGACAAGCGCAAGGTTGTTCTTGACTGCGACATTAAGGAATTCGGTACATATCACGCAGAGGTAAAGCTCTTTACAGGCGTTTCTGCAAAGATTGATGTTCAGGTATCAGAGGCATAATAAACAGGAGTAAAAATGGCTGATTTAAATTTTGCGGGCAGTTATGACGGACTTCATCTGCCGTACAGCCCCGAAGCGGAACAAGCGGTTTTAGGTGCAATCATTCTTGAAAGCGACACCTTCGACAAGGTTGTTGATACTCTGAAAAGCCCCGATTATTTCTATGTTTCTTTGCACAAGCTGATTTTTGCACAAATGCAGGAGATGATCGGACTCGGCCTTAGCATCGACTTTGTCACTCTGCTTGAAAAATTAAAACAGAATAAGGCTTTTGATGAGTCAACAGGTAAACCCTACCTTATGGATCTTATCTACAATTGCCCGTCAATTTCAAATGCCGAGGAGTATGCGAAGATTATTGCGGAAAAGTACAATGTTCGCAGACTTATTACGGCGTCCCGAGAAATTATTGATGACGCAACTGCAGGCAACGAGGATCCCTCGGTTCTGATTGATTCGGCAGAACAGAAGATTTTTGACATCAGACAGGGCAATGAAAAGCACGGTCTTGAGCGTATCAACTCGGTAATTTTACAGACTTTCGACCGACTTGACGCACTCAACAGCGAAACCGACAACAGTATGAAACCTATCCCAACGGGCATAGGTGACCTTGACCGAATGATTACGGGACTTAACCGTTCCGACCTTATCATTCTTGCCGCCCGACCGGGTATGGGTAAAACGAGTTTCGCACTCAATATTGCACGAAATGTTGCGTGTAAGTCTAAAAAGACCGTTGCGTTTTTCTCGCTTGAAATGTCAAAGGAACAGCTTGCAAGCCGTCTGCTTTCAAGTGAGGCGCTTATAGGCGGTACAAAACTGAGAACAGGTCAGCTTACCGAGGAGGAGTGGTCAAGACTTATCCCCGCAAGCGATATTCTCAGCAAAACCGACCTCTATCTTGACGATACTCCGGGTATTACAATTCCTGAGATGAAGTCAAGACTTCGCCGACTTCACAACCTTGACCTCGTTGTAATCGACTATCTTCAGCTTATGTCGAGCAGCAGAAAGATTGACAGCCGTGTAAATGAAATTGGGGAAATCACACGAAATCTGAAAATTCTTGCAAAGGAAATGAATGTTCCCGTAATCACTCTGTCACAGCTTTCCCGTGCCGCAGAAAAGCGTGATGACCACAGACCGCAGATTGCCGACCTGAGAGATTCGGGTTCTATCGAGCAGGATGCCGATATCGTACTGTTCCTTTATCGTGAGGGCTACTATGACAAAGAGAGCGGAGAGGATTCTGCCGCACCGACAGCCGATATGAATTCGGGTGAGTGTATCGTAGCAAAGAACCGTCACGGTGAAACTAATATTGTAAAACTGCATTGGCAGGGCGAGTTCATGCGCTTTACGGGAACGGACAACCGAGATGCTTAACCGTGTTACAGCAACCGTTGAAAAATACGGCTTGCTTGAAAAAGGTGACAGCGTAATCGTTGCACTTTCGGGCGGAGCTGATTCCACGGCTTTGTTAAGCATTTTTATTTCTCTGAAAGAAAAATACAATCTTTCGATTTATGCCGCTCATATCAACCACAATATCCGTGGCGATGAGGCAAAGCGTGATGAAAATTTCTGCAAAATTCTTTGTAAGAAATTTAACACGGAACTTTTCATAAAAAGCGTTGATGTTCCCACACTTGCCAAACAGCAGAAAATCAGCGAAGAGCTTTGCGGAAGAAATGTCCGCTACGCTTTCTTTGAAGAGCTTTCGCAAAAACTTTGTGCAAAGATTGCAACCGCTCACACGGCATCCGACAATGCCGAAACGCTGATATTCAATATTGCAAGGGGTGCGTCTTTGACAGGTTTGTCGGCAATTCCTCCAAAACGGGGGAACATAATCAGACCGCTGATTGAACTTTCGAGAGGTGACATTGAAAGCTATTGTGAGAAAAACAACCTTGAATATGTTACCGACAGTACGAATCTTGCCGATGATTACACACGAAATTACATTAGGCATAACATTATTCCGTGTCTTAAAAAGCTGAATCCTTCTTTTGAACGGACGGCTTTAGGCTTGAGTGAAAATGCCGGAGAGTCGGCTGATTTCATTAAGAAATGTGCCGAAAAAGCCGTGCATGATTGCAAAGGTGATTTTGGCTACGACTGCAAAAAGCTGTTGAGCCTTGATTCTGCCGTTCTGAAGGAAATGTTGTTTATTCTGTTAAAGAATAATTGTAACATTACTCCCGAAAGAAAAACAATTTTACTATTGTGTGAAATAATCAGAAACGGAGGAAGCGTTGAACTGTCAAAACAATGCACAGCCGTTTCAAAACAGGGAATACTCCGCTTTGTATGTCCTAAAAACTCCCCTGATTTTAATGAAATTCCGTTAAAGAATAATATGACCTTTTCTTATGACGGAAAAATATACACGGTAAATGAAATTACCGAAAAAGTAACAAATCAAAATAACCTCGTTTCCAAAAAGCGGCTTGGCGAAAATCCTGTTTTTCGCACACGCAGAGCAGGCGACAGGTTTACATATCCGGACCGCATGGTCACAAAACCGCTCCGCAAGGTTTTTAACGAACAGAAAATCCCGTCCGAAATGAGGGACAGGCTGTTACTGCTTGCGGTATCCAACACCGTTTTGTGGTGTGAAAAGCTTGGTGTTTCATTGCAGGGAAAGGCAGATGACACCGAAAAAACCGAAAAATTACTCATAAATATAGACAAAGAGGGTTAATTATGCATAAGGATATTGAAAAAATTCTGTATTCGGAAAAAGATATTGAAAATATTGTGAACACTATTGCAAAACAGATTGAAAAAGATTATAATGACAAAGATTTTATAATGGTCGGTCTGCTCAAGGGCAGCGTTGCCTTTATGGTTGACCTTATGAGAAAGGTTAATCTTGATTTTTCAATCGACTTTATCGTTGCTTCAAGCTACGGCAGCGGTACTGTAAGCTCAGGCAGAGTTAATATTCAGAAGGATATTTCCCAGTCTGTTGAGGGCAAGGATATTCTCATTGTTGAGGATATTATCGACTCAGGCAATACTCTTGACTTTATCACAAAATATCTCAAAGCCAAGAAGGCAAAATCAGTAAAGCTCTGTACACTTTTTAACAAGCCGGACAGACGGGTTGCCGATATCCATATTGACTACGCAGGTGCGGTAATTCCGGATGAATTTATCGTCGGCTACGGTCTTGACTATGACGAAAAGTACAGAAATCTTCCTTATGTAGGCGTATTAAAGCCGTCAGTTTATTCGTGATTTTAATGCGAAAATAAGCCGCAAATTTTCGTGGCATTACATATTTCCACCTCGGAAAAATAATACTATACAGAGGAGTGACAGCATTGGACAATAAAAAGAAAGTGCGCAATCTGCTGCTTTATCTCGGAATTCCCATTCTGATAATCATTATAACAGCGGCTGTGCTGAGCACAAATAAGTCAACTTCACCGAAAACCTCGGAGCTTGAGCAGTATTTTGTTCAGGATATGGTTGACAGCTTTAACATTGACTACGGTTCAGGTCAGATTGAAATTACCCTTAAAGAGGGCATGAGTCCCATCAAATCAACCGATTCCGACTCTCAATCTGCAACAACTGCTACTCAGCCCGCAACCGAACAGCAGAAAACCCAGTCAAACAGCAAAAAATCAAAGATTGTTGTAAAAGGACAGCTTGCCGATATTCAGCGTTTCCTTGATGACATCAAGCCGTACTACAATCCGGCGTCAACTGATGAAATTCCGCATAACCTTACCCGTGCAACGGATAATTCCATACTTATGGAAATGATTCCGACACTAATCATTATGATTATTCTCATCGTTGCCTGGGTGCTCATTATGAAGAAAATGGGCGGCGGAGGTCTTGGCGGCAAGGAAATGAGCTTTGGCAAAGCCAAGATTAAGAACACAAACGATGAAAAGCGCAAGACAACATTTGATGATGTTGCAGGTGCCGATGAAGAAAAGGAAGAGCTTGCAGAGGTTGTTGAGTTCCTCAAGGCTCCTGAAAAGTATAACAAACTCGGCGCAAGAATACCAAAGGGCGTTCTCCTTGTAGGCCCTCCAGGTACAGGTAAAACATTGCTTGCAAGAGCTGTTGCAGGTGAGGCAGGTGTGCCGTTCTTCTCAATTTCAGGTTCAGACTTTGTTGAGATGTTTGTCGGTGTCGGTGCGTCTCGTGTTCGTGACCTCTTTGATCAGGCAAAGAAAAACTCACCTTGTATCATCTTTATTGATGAGATTGACGCCGTAGGTCGCCAGAGAGGCGCAGGTCTTGGCGGCGGCAACGATGAGCGAGAGCAGACTCTTAACCAGTTGCTTGTTGAAATGGACGGTTTCGGTGCTAACGAGGGTGTAATCCTTATTGCCGCAACTAACAGACCCGATGTTCTCGATCCGGCTCTTATGCGTCCGGGCAGATTTGACCGTCAGGTTGTTGTAAGCTATCCCGATGTAAACGGCCGTGAGGCTATCCTCAGGGTTCATGCAAGAAAGAAACCTCTTGCTCCCGATGTAAATCTCAAGACTATTGCTAAAACAACAGCCGGATTTACAGGTGCAGACCTTGAAAATCTTCTTAATGAGGCCGCACTTCTTGCCGCAAGAAAAGATAAAAAAGCCATTACTATGGACGAAATCAAGGAGGCAACAGTCAAGGTTGTTGTCGGTGCAGAGAAAAAGAGCAAAGTAATGAGTGAGAAAGAGAAAAAGCTCACAGCCTATCATGAGGCAGGTCACGCAATTCTCTTTGATAAGCTCGAAACTCAGGATCCTGTTCACGAGATTTCAATTATTCCGACAGGTATGGCAGGCGGTTACACAATGCCGCTCCCGAGTGAGGACAAGTCATATAACTCACGCAGAGGTATGTATGAGGATATCGTTGTAAGTCTTGGCGGTCGAGTTGCCGAAGAACTTATTATGGATGACATCTCAACAGGTGCGTCAAACGATATTGAAAAGGCTACAAAAACAGCCCGTGCAATGGTTACAAAGTACGGTATGACTAAGGAACTCGGTTGTGTATGCTACGGCACAGACAACAATTCCGTATTCCTCGGCAGAGATATGGGCAGCAGAACTCAGGATTATTCCGAGGCTACCGCAGCTAAAATCGATCAGCTTGTTCTTGATATGGTCAACAAGGCATATGGCGACGCTACTAAGATCCTCAGCGATAATATGGATAAACTCCACGATATTGCAAAATATCTTATCAAGCATGAGAAGATGGGCAGCGAGGACTTTACTGCCGTAATGAACGGCACATATAAAGAACCCGAAGAAGTTGAGCAGGAAACTGTCGACAAAGAACCCTCAGCCGAAACAAAGGTTGACGAGTCCACAGAAGGTTAATATCAAATAAACATAGCCTCTCGCAATGAGAGGCTATGCGTGTATATGAATCAAAATTTAAACGAATGTATGAAGTTGTGTCAGGTGTTTGACACAGTAAAGGGTAGATGAAATGGCACAGGATAAAATTATTGTGAGAGGTGCAAAAGAGCATAACCTCAAAAATGTAAATGTTGAAATTCCCCGTAACAAGCTTGTTGTAATTACAGGACTTTCGGGTTCGGGCAAAAGCTCGCTTGCGTTTGACACAATCTATGCCGAGGGACAGAGAAGATATGTTGAAAGCCTTTCTTCCTATGCAAGAATGTTTCTCGGTCAGATGGATAAGCCTAATGTTGAAAGCATAGAGGGACTTTCGCCTGCAATATCAATCGATCAGAAAACTACTTCAAAGAATCCCCGTTCAACGGTCGGTACGGTTACGGAAATTTACGATTATCTCCGCCTTTTGTACGCAAGAATAGGTGTTCCGCATTGTACGGTTTGCGGAAGGGAAATCCGTCAGCAGACAGTTGACCAGATTGTCGATAAGATTATGACCTATGAAACGGGTACGAAAATTCAGGTTATGGCTCCCGTTGTAAGGGGCAGAAAGGGCGAACACGCAAAGGTTCTTGACAGTGCCGGAAAATCGGGCTATGTCCGTGCAAGAGTTGACGGGATCATCTATGATTTGTCGGAAAATATTCCGATTGAGAAAAATAAAAAGCATAATATAGAAATCATTGTTGACCGTCTTGTAATCAAGCCTGAAATAGCATCAAGACTTTCAGACAGCATCGAAACAGCGTCAAAGCTTGGCGGCGGTCTTGTTACGGTGAACTTCAACGGCGATGAGGATGTGACTTTTTCACAAAAATATGCCTGCCCCGAACACGGTGTGAGCATTGACGAGCTTTCACCGAGAATGTTTTCATTCAACAATCCGTTCGGTGCGTGCCCAAAGTGTACGGGACTCGGCGTGTTCCTCAAAATTGATGAGAACAAAATTATTCCCGATATGTCAAAGAGTATTCGTGACGGCGGTATCAAGGGCAGCGGTTGGGCAATGGAAGGCAGTACAATTGCCGCAATGTATATGGAGGCTTTAGCGAAAAAGTACAATTTTTCGCTTGATGAACCGCTTGAAAATCTCCCGAAGGAAACTATCGACAAAATCCTCTACGGCACAGGCGATGATGAGCTGACAATCAATAAAAAATCGGTTTACGGCGGAGGTACTTATCAGCATAAATTTGAGGGTATAATCAACAACCTTGAACGCCGTTATCATGACACAAGCAGTAACTGGATTAAGGATGAAATCCGTTCGTATATGGCAGAAATTCCGTGCGATCTCTGTCACGGTGACAGACTTTCAGCCGAAAGCCTTGCAGTAACAGTCGGCGGACTTAACATTGCCGATTTCTGCAAAATGTCGGTTATTGATGCACTCGACTTTGTAGGGCAGCTCAAGCTTACGGAAAAAGAGCAGATTATCGGTGCTGAAATTATAAAAGAAATTAACGAAAGACTTAACTTTCTCAAGAGCGTAGGACTTGGTTACCTTACTCTTTCAAGAAGCTCGGGAACACTCAGCGGCGGTGAAAGTCAGCGAATCCGCCTTGCAACGCAAATCGGCAGTTCGCTTATGGGTGTGCTGTATATTCTTGACGAGCCGAGCATCGGACTTCATCAGCGTGACAATGAAAAACTTCTTGCAACCTTAAAGCGACTTCGTGACCTCGGAAATACTGTTATCGTTGTTGAACACGATGAGGACACTATGTATGCCGCAGATTGCATTGTGGATGTAGGCCCCGGGGCAGGTATTCACGGCGGTGAAATTGTCTGTGTCGGTGATGTTGAAAAGATTAAGCAATGTCCGAATTCAATCACAGGCAAGTATCTTTCGGGCGAACGCAAGGTTCCCGTTCCCGAAAAGCGCAGAAAAGGCAACGGACTTTTCCTTGAAGTCAGAGGAGCGGCTGAAAATAACCTTAAAAATATCAATGTTAAAATTCCGCTCGGTGAATTTGTCTGCGTAACAGGTGTTTCGGGTTCGGGCAAAAGCTCACTTGTAAACGAAATCCTTTACAAAGCCCTTGCCCGTGACCTTAATCGAGCAAAGACAATTCCCGGCAAGCACAAGGAAATCAAGGGCATGGAAAATCTTGACAAGGTAATTGCCATTGACCAAAGTCCTATCGGCAGAACTCCCCGTTCAAATCCTGCAACATACACAGGTGTGTTTACGGACATCAGAATGCTTTATGCCGCTACAACAGATGCGAAAATGCGTGGTTTTACACCAAGCAGATTTTCATTCAATGTAAAGGGCGGCAGGTGTGAGGCTTGTCAGGGTGACGGTATTATCAAGATTGAAATGCACTTTTTGTCAGATGTTTATGTTCCGTGTGAGGTTTGCAAGGGCAAGAGATATAACCGTGAAACCCTCGAAGTAAAGTACAAGGGCAAGTCAATCAATGATGTTCTTGAAATGTCCGTTGAGGAGGGAATGGAGTTCTTCTCAAATATCCCGAAGATTTACAGAAAGCTGAAAACCCTGTATGAAGTGGGTCTTGGTTATATAAAGCTCGGTCAGCCTGCAACAACGCTTTCGGGCGGTGAGGCTCAGCGTGTAAAGCTTGCAACAGAGCTTTCAAAACGCAGTACGGGCAAAACAATTTATATTCTTGACGAGCCGACAACGGGCTTGCACATTGCCGATGTACACAGACTTGTTGATGTTCTTCAGCTTCTTGTTGACGGCGGAAACACGGTTGTTGTAATTGAACACAACCTTGACCTTATCAAGACAGCTGATTATCTTATCGACCTCGGTCCCGAGGGCGGTGACGGCGGCGGTACAATCGTTGCCAAAGGTACTCCCGAACAGGTTGCAAAGGTTGAAAAATCATTTACGGGACAGTATCTTAAACCGTTACTATAATTCTTATAGAGAAAAATAATCGCTTTAAAAAATAAATATAAAGAAATTTCGGAGAAATTGCATTGTTTAGTGCAATTTCTCCTTTTTTTGAGCCTGTAAGTGGGAGGTGATTTTTTGACAGACCAAATTCTTATAGCGTTGATTTCATTTGCAGGAACTCTTGCCGGCTCACTTGCAGGCATTTTTACAGCGTCAAGATTATCAAATTATCGCATTGAACAGCTCGAAAAAAAGGTTGACAAGCATAATAATCTTGTTGAGCGTGTATATCTTATTGAGCAGCACGAGGCAGTTAATGACAACAAAATCAAAACAGCGGAACACAGAATAGCGGATTTGGAAAACGAACAAAACAAGGAAAGGAAAATATAATATAATGAGTAAAATAAAAATATGCTTAAAAAAACCGTGTTTAAAAAGAGCGTTCAGAACATTTATTCAGACTGCTCTCGGTTATGTTATCACCAATGTAACGCTCGCTTTGGGCGGTCTTGATTTTAACGACGGTGATGTTGTAAAGAACGCTCTCATCGGTCTTGCTGTTGCGGCTGTTGCGGCAGGTGCATCGGCAGTAATGAATTTAAAAGAGGGAGAAGATAAAGACAATGAGTAAAAAAATATATCTCAGTCCGTCAAACCAAAACGGCAACACCTATGCAACGGGCGGTACGAATGAAATGGCTCAGTGCGACAAAATTGCCGCCGCAGCAGCCAAAGCACTCAGGCGTTGCGGGTTCGATGTTATGGTTGCAAAGTCGGGTACGCTTATGCAGACACGCTGTCCCGAGTCGGATAAGTTTGGAGCAGACATTCATATGCCGATTCACACTAATGCGTTTAACGGCAAATATACGGGCGGTACAAGAGTGTTTTGCCTGAACTCAAACGGCAGAAAGGCTGCCGAGGCGGTAAAGTCTGCCCTCGGAGCAATCTCGCCCGGCAAGGATGATTCAGTCAGCTACAAAACCGACCTCTATGAAATCAATGTGCCGAAGGCATTAACCGTGTATGTTGAATGCGAGTTTCACGACACCGTGACAGGCTCGGATTGGATACGCAAGAATACAGTTGCAATCGGAGAGGCAATCTGCAAGGGCATGTGCAATTATTTTGATGTGAAATACAAAACTGACTCTGCAGGCTCAGACAGTTCAAAAGCGGGTTCGGATAAAGCTTTCAGGCGTTATATCGTGAGAATAACCTCGTCAAACGGCGTGAATATCCGTAAAGGTCCGGGTACAAATTACGATGTGAACGGTGCTGTTCCAAAGGGCGGAGCGTACACGATAGTCGATGAAAAGTCGGGTGCAGGTGCAGCCAAGTGGGGCAAACTCAAAAGCGGTGCCGGCTGGATAGCACTTGATTATACTGAAAAAATAAGATAAAGCAAAAAAGGAGTCGTGATTTTTCACGGCTCCGATTTTTATGCAGAAATTATGTAATTATGAATTTTTTCCAAACGCAAAAAAGACCGTCAAATGACGATCCTTTTCGCGATTGTGTGTTTTATGAAAATGAATGTTTCAATAAAGAAGCAAACATTTTTGCCGAATATTTAATGAACAGGTAAGATTAAAGTTTTGAACTTTATCTTTGTTCATTGTCTTATATTATACCGATTTTTAGGGGTAAATTCAAGGTAAGAGGGTGCAATTCTAATATTCATACAGTCGAAAAGACAAACTGTACAAAAAATCAAGAAGATGTTTGTGCAGTATTTTTTTAGAATCTTAAATTACCCGACAAAAACGATGATTTTAATAATTGGCTCTATACAAAATAAACAAAAAGTAAATCAATAAGAAATATTGTTTTTACTGTTAAACACCATTTTTAATTGGATTAATCTTTTTCCTGCGGATATTTGCCATAAAAATAAGTGCAACGATAAAGGCTACAGCTTCGCCGATCGGGAATGCAATCCAGATTATTGAAGATGCAAAATCAAAGCATGAAAAGATGTATGCAAGGGGCAGAGGAACAACAATAAGTCGTACAAGCGAAAGTATCAGCGAATGCACACCGTTGCCGAGTGCCTGAAAAATTCCCTGATACGCAATGTTAGCACCGACAAATATAAATCCGGGTGTGATAATTCTAATTGCAAGCATTGCAAGTTCGGTTGTCGATTCTGTAAGCGAGAATATTCCGAGTATCTGTTTTGCAAAAATTTGAAGAATTATAATTCCTGCACAAAGAATTGATACCGTGTAAATAAGTCCGTATTTAATGCTGTCGTTCACTCGCTTTTTATCCTGTTTGCCGTAGTTGAACGCTATAATCGGAATCATCGCATTATTCATGCCGAATGCGGCAAAAAATACAAACTGCTGAATTTTGTAGTAAATACCGTAAGCCGTAACCGCATCCGTTGAAACTCTTACAAAAATAACATTAATGCTGTATGTTAAAATCGACATAAGCGCCTGCATAATAATAGCAGGGATACCAACCTGATAAATCTGCCTGATAATCCTGCCTTCGGGTTTCATATACTTTAATGATGTGTTGAAATGCTTTGAATTGCATCTGAAATAGAAATATGCGTCAATAAAGAATGAAATGAACTGACCTATAACCGTTGCGATAGCCGCACCGTCAATACCAAGCTTCGGGAAACCGCACCAACCGAAAATCATAATCGGATCAAGTATCATGTTCAAAACCGCACCGACAATCTGCGCAACTGTTGTCTGCATTGTATATCCCGTTGCCTGTAACAGCTTTTCAAAAATCATGTACATACTAACGCCCAGTGAACTGTAGGTGCAGATTTTCAGATACGAAACAGCCATTGATGTGATAATCGGATCGCTTGTTTGTGAGGCTATGTATGCGTCAACTCCGAAAATTCCGAAAAGCACAAATACAACACAGGTGCAAAGTGCAAGAAAAATTGAGTTGCCCGAAATTTTACTGCACTTTTCTTTATTGCCCTCACCAAGACTTCTTGACAAAATCGAGTTGATGCCGACTCCCGTACCGACTCCGACCGCAACCATAAGCATCTGAACAGGAAATGCCAGCGTGAGTGCATTTACCGCATAATCACCGAGTGCGGGTATATTCGGATCTTTCATACAGCTTACAAAGTAGCTGTCAACGATATTGTACACAGCCTGTACAACCATTGAAATTATCATCGGAACACCCATAGTAAGCAAAAGCCTGCTTATTTTTTCAGTTCCCATTTTATTCATTTTTTGCGGTTTTTCCATTATATAACCTCCGATGTTTTTGACACAAAAATGTGCAGCATTGAAAATCCGGACTTATGCCATTCAATGCTGCACGATTACTCTTATTATACACTTTTTATTATGCTTTTGTAATTGATTTACACACCAAAATTTTGGTAAAAACGCAAAATCTTTTTGTTGATTATCCGAATTATATGTCATAAACAAAGAAATTTTGAAAAACAGAGCATAGTCCGTACAAAGGGACAGTGAATGTATGTCACTTATAATATCGAACAAATGTTCTTGAATTTGTTCGATATGTTCTGTATAATGGAATTAGAAGGTTGAAAGCCCCGCCGACCTTCTAAATGAATAAAATCAAGGAAAGGATATCGGTATGGTTAATTATTTTGAATGGTCAATGGAATATAAAAATACTGCCGACAGCATTCAGGATGTTATCGACAGACTCAAAGCAGAAAAAAGAGGCAAATCGGAAATCAACAAAAAAGAACTTGATTTGAAAATTGCAAAATACAAGATTTATTATAATGAATGCATTCACATTTCAAATCATCTTATGGATAGATATTACGGAGCATGATAAAATGAAAAGAGAATTTATACATATTACAGATAACAACAAACACAGATTAATGTCGGATTCGGGATTTTGGCACGGCAGTACAAATAAAAACTCCCGTGATAAGATGAAGAAAATTCTTTCAATGGCTGTTCTGAATGAGCTTACCGAAAGACAGAGAATTTGTATTGTAGATTACTATCTCAACGGCAAAAAGGAAAAGGAGATTGCAAAAGAGCTGGGAGTCAACTCGTCAACGGTTTCCCGTCACATTATGAAGGCAAGGGATAAACTCAGACATATTGCGTCTTATTATGTAAATTAATCGTCAGCAATTTCAAAATCGGGAAGATACCACAGCAATGCTTCTTCGGCACTGCAACCGTTTTTGCAAAGGTAATCAATTCCCGAAAGACTCACTCCGACACATTCGGCATTTGCGTCAAAATCGGTTTGGTAACAATCCCACGGAGATGCAACGCTGTGAATATACTTGTAATTTTCGTTTTTGTATGTAGTACCGTTTGAAGTTTCGGAATAGGGAACAAACAACGCTTCGCTGTTTTTGCGGAGCGTTTTGTTTTTTGCACTATCAGCGGCTTTTTTTATTTCACCGTAAACATCCTTTATACTTCCCGATGCGTTTTCTTCATACAGAAAATCGTTTGCCTTGAAAGAATCGGGATTAGCTTTGTAATTTGTGTTCATAAGAATTGCAATCGCCTTTAGTGTTTCGGCAGAGTAGCTGTCCTTATACAATCCTGCCGTCAATGCACAGAGAATTTCACCCGAATCTTTTGGCTTTTCGGGGGTGTCGGATGTTGAAACTGTCGGTTTTGCAAAAGACCCTTCAGAACATTTTGAAACTGCAATGGGGAGGATTGCCGTGAGAATCAGCAGAAGGACAACTGCAATTAATTTTTCCTTCATTACCATGCTCCTTTATTTCGCACAAAAAAATAAATAATACTATTGTATTTTGTGACTTATTTTTTCTTGACATAACGGTTATGTTGGCTTAAAATAATATATGATTGATTCGAAATAATAATTACTTACAATTCATTTTGTATTTGTTTTTGCTGTTTGATTTTTCGGCGGCATATCAATAATCGTGTAACAAAGTCGTTTTTTAAAATTGTCTTGTTACGGTACAGAAACGGAGATTTTTATGAAAACCAAATATTCAGTTATACCATTTATTCCGGCTGTAATAGCTGCTATAGGTCTTAAAATTATGAGTATGTTCGCAGTTGACGGCAACGGATTGTTGTTCGGCATGAACAAGTCGGGCATTAACTATTTCATAATTGAAATCATACTCGGGCTTTTTGCGGTTTGTGTTTTAATTAACCTTTTTGACAGAAAGACGGCTCCCGTATATCCCGTTAAAAAGAATTTTGTTTCGGGTGTGTTTGCAGTAATTTCGGGTATTGCGATTGTCGGTTCGTCATTTTTGGCTTTGATTAACGCAACTCCTGGTAACACGGATAATTATCTTTTGAGCATCATTGCGGCTCTGTTCTCAATTCCTGCGGCTATTGCTATGATTATGATCGGCAAGGTGCATTTTTCAGGCAAATCAATCGTATCAAATGTGTCGATGTTCTTTGTTTTCCCGGCACTCTGGGGATGCAGTGAACTCGTTTCGGAATTTCTCGCCGCAACAAAGGTTTCAATCTCAGCAAGCGATATGACACCGCTCTTCTGCTACATTTTCATCACACTTTACCTTTTCTCAAGTTCAATGGTTGTTTCAAGGGTAAAGGGCAGAAACCCTGTTAAGGCCTGCTTTATTTACGGTATGCCCGCTGCCGCTGTTTCACTTTCATACGGTGTCGGTGCTGTTTTGACATCATCCGTTGAAAACACAGGCATCAGTGCTCTTGTGAACGGAGTTATGTTTATTGTTCTCGGCATCTATATTGTTTCGTTTTCTGTTGAAATGTTTGCAGGCTGCCTTACAAAGGCGGAGGTTGAGATTATCGAAAGCCTTCCCGAAGATGAGGATACATACGAAAACAGCTATATCAGCTCAGGCGGTTACGATGAGCTTGTTGCTTCCGATAGAAAAGAAGATGATGTTCCTGCAAGCGATGACAGCTACGAGGCAGTTGCACAGGGACTTTCCGATTTTGTGATGGGCTACGATGAGGAAAAATATGACGATACAACAATCAAAAACGAAAATATAAATGACGGTCTTGTTCTCGGCTACGACAATGAAAATCAGACTCAGCCTGCAGAAAAAATTGCCACAGAGCCTTTAAAAGAGGAAACTGCAAAGCCTGTTGCAGAAGCTCCTGCAGAACCTGAAATTCCCGAAGAATCCGTGCACGCAAAGCGTCTTGATGTTTCAGAGGAAAAAACCGAGCCTGTAAAGGCAAAAGCTCCTGTTAAAGCCCCTGTTAAAGACACAGAGGTTTCAGACGACAGAATGAGCGAAATCGACAGACTTCTCAAGGAACTTGAAGATAAAAAATAATTAAGAACATCGAATTAGGTGTTGACATTCAGGTTTTAAAGTGGTACCATACAAATGAAAAGAAAATTGATTTTTGATGAGGACATGATTTGCAGTCCTGCTTTTTCCAGAGAGCGAAATTATTTGCTGTGATATTTCGCAAAAAGCATTGCAAGTTACCACCTTTAAGACTGTGCAGGAAATGGCACGGCGTTTGGTTGCGTTAAAACCGTCAAGAGGGCTTTCAGCCGAACTTGGGTGGAACCACGATTTATTCGTCCCAATATTCCGTTTTGGAATATTGGGATTTTTTGTTTTCATCACATATTAAAAAGGAGAATGGTTATGATTAATGTTGAATTAAAAGGCGGAGCAGTCAAGGAATTTGAAAACGGTACAACTCCTGCCGAAATTGCAAAATCAATCGGTGCAGGCTTGTACAAGTCTGTTTGCTGTGCAAAGGTTGACGGCGACCTTTGTGACCTCAGAACACCGCTTGAAAAAGATTGTAAGGTTGAACTTCTCACATTCGATAATGTTGACGGTCAGAAAACTTTCTGGCACACAGCCTCTCATGTTCTTGCTCAGGCAGTAAAAAGACTTTATCCGAATGCAAAGTGTGCAATCGGTCCTGCCGTTGACAACGGTTTTTACTATGATTTTGATGTTGAAAAGCCTTTCTCACCCGAAGACCTTGAAAAAATCAAGGCTGAGATGAAGAAAATCGTAAAATCAGGTCTTGAGCTTGAAAGAGTTGAGCTTTCTCCGGAGGAGGCTGAAAAGAAACTTGAAGAGATGAACGAGCCTTACAAGGTTGAACTTGTTAAGGAACATTCCGACAAGGGCGAGCATATCACATTCTACAAACAGGGTGAGTTTATCGACCTGTGCGCAGGTCCTCACCTCATGAGTGTTGCACCGATCAAGGCTATTGAACTCACTGCCTGCACAGGCGCTTACTGGAGAGGCGACGCAAATAACGCACAGCTTTGCCGTGTTTACGGTGTAGCTTTCCCAAAGGCGTCAATGCTTGAAGAACACCTCAAAAAGCTTGAAGAAGCAAAGCTTCGTGACCACAACAAGCTCGGCCGTGAACTTGAATACTTTACAACTGTTGACTATGTCGGTCAGGGACTTCCCATTCTTCTTCCAAAGGGTGCAAGAGTTGTTCAGCTTTTACAGAGATGGGTTGAAGATGTTGAGCAGTCAAAGGGCTGTCTTCTTACAAAAACTCCTCTTCTTGCAAAGAGAGATCTTTATAAGATTTCAGGTCACTGGGATCATTATCTTGACGGTATGTTTGTACTCGGCGATCCGCATGATGAAGAAAAGGAATGCTTTGCACTTCGTCCTATGACTTGCCCGTTCCAGTATCAGGTTTATCTTAACAAACAGCGTTCATATCGTGACCTTCCGATGCGTCTTACGGAAACATCAACACTTTTCCGTAACGAGGCAAGCGGTGAGATGCACGGTCTTATCCGTGTTCGTCAGTTCACAATTTCAGAAGGACACTACATTCTCCGTCCCGATCAGCTTGAACAGGAATTCAAGGGTTGTCTTGAACTTGCTAAATATTTCCTTGACACGGTAGGACTTCTTGAAAACTGTACTTTCAGATTCTCACAGTGGGATCCCGAAAACAAGAATAATAAGTATGAGGGTACAAAGGAACAGTGGGAAGAGTCACAGGCTGTTATGAAAACTATTCTCGATGACCTTGATGTTGACTATGAGATTGGTATTGACGAGGCCGCATTCTACGGTCCGAAGCTTGATATTCAGTACAAGAATGTATTCGGTAAGGAAGACACAATTGTTACAATCCAGATTGATATGCTCCTTGCCGAAAGATTCGGTATGTACTACATCGACAAGGACGGTCAGAAGAAGCTTCCGTATATTATTCACAGAACTTCACTCGGTTGCTTTGAAAGAACTCTTGCATATATGATTGAGAGATTTGCCGGTGTAATGCCGCTTTGGCTTGCTCCCGAGCAGATCAGACTTCTTCCGATAAAAGAGGGTAATGTTGAGTATGCACAGGGAATTGCAGACAGACTTACTTCACTCGGTATGAGAGTTACTGTTGACAGCAGAGATGAAAACATCGGTCCAAAGATTAAGGCTGCAAGACTTGAAAGAATTCCGTATATCCTTGTAATCGGCGACAACGAGATGAATTCATCAACAGTTACGGTTCGTTCAAGAAAAAGAGGAGAAATCCCGAATATGTCTGTTGACGAATTTGTTGCTCTTGTTAAGAACGAAGTAGATACAAAAGAAAAATAATTCTGAAATTTTTTCGGAGGGATGCTGATGTCCGGAGGATTCACTCCGTTTGATAAAAACAGCTACAGAGAATCAAAACGCAGACGAAAACAGGCGCTTATTGAGGAGAGAACGGGAAGAATTCTTCCCGTATCAAATCCTCGGCGAAGGTACATTGCGTTAGCTTGTATCGGTGTGATTCTTGTCGCAGCTATTGCGTTCGGAATTTTTTCAATACTTAAAAGTAATCAGAAAAGTAATCCCGAAACTCCCGAACAGATTCAGGCAGAAAGCGAAATGCTGCTGACGGTTGTTGACAGCGCAAATCCGCTTGATAAGGATTATGTGCCCGATCTTGAAACCGTGAACGGATTCAGAGTGAACAGGGACGCACTGAAACCGCTTGAGAATCTTTTGAAAGCGTCAAAAGAAAACGGTACCGAGCTTAAAATCAAGACTGCATATGTGAGTTATGATGAACAGGAAGAAAGGTTTCACTCCGAACTTCAAAAGATGTTGCAATCATCAAAATATACAACTGTCAGAGCAGAGGCGGAGGTCTTAAAAACCACGCCTCACGGCGGACAGTCGGAGTCACAGACGGGATTGCTTGTTGAATTTGATTTTTCAAATTCGGGTTCAAAGGCATTTCTTGAGCGAAACTGCGTTGAATACGGATTTGTTCAGAGATATACCGAAAGCAAAACCTCAGTAACACGAATGAATTCGTCAGACTCGCTGTACAGATATGTGGGGATTGAAAACGCAAAGCGTATGCGTTCCTACGGAATGTGCCTTGAAGAGTACAAAAGCTACCTTCAAAAACAGGCAATCCCAAAATAAAATAAATATTTTTAAAAAACGCTTGCATTTTGCAATATTATGTTGTATAATTAATCCGTTAATTGTGTAATGTCAGGTAGGTGAAAACAATGAAAGAGAATATCCATCCTAAGTATGAGAAAACAACAATTACTTGTGCTTGCGGTAATGTTATTGAAACAGGTTCAACAAAGAAGGACATCCGTGTTGAAATTTGTTCAAAATGCCACCCATTCTTTACAGGAAAGCAGAAATTAGTTGATACCGGCGGACGCGTTGACAGATTCAAGAAGCGTTTCGGTATGGATAAATAATTTATTATGTAATTGTTTAGGCGGCACATTGTGCCGCCTTGTTTACTTTACGGAAACTTTGCATAATTGTGTGCAGAGTGTCTGTTTAATTGAGGTATTATTATGGCAAAGGATTACAAAACCGTTTTAAGTAACGCAAAAGACGAATTTGTTGAAAAGCGTTCACGCTTTATCGGCTATTGCAAGCCTGTAACCTGTGAGCAGGAGGCTGTTGATTTTATCAACGAAAAACGCAGTGAACATTGGAACGCAACTCACAATGTCTATGCCTATTCTCTGCGTGAGGGCAACATAAAGCGTTACAGCGATGACGGTGAACCCTCGGGTACAGCCGGTATGCCTTGCCTTGATGTGATTGTAAAAAATGAAATTTATGATGTATGTGTTGTCGTTACCCGCTACTTCGGCGGTGTTTTGCTTGGCACGGGCGGACTTGTGAGAGCATATTCTCACGGTGCAAAAATTGCCCTTGATGCCGCAAAAATCGTTATGATGCAGAACTGTCTTGTCTGTTCTGCTCGTTGTACATACAACCGGTACGGCAAGGTTTCGGCACTTGTAACTGATAACGGCGGTGCTGTTGACGATACTGTCTATGAAGGCGATGTGCTGATTAAATTTCATATTAAACCCGATTTACTGCCACAGCTTAACAAAAAGCTTGCAGATGCAACTGCGGGTGAAGTTCAGGCGGTTTTTGATGAGGAAAAATATTATGCCGTTGAGTTATAAAGTTTTTCTTTATGACAAAACTTTTTATGCTTTCGACCTCAAAAGCTAAAAAATGAAATACTTTTCAAAATAATTTCAAATATTTAAAGGAATATTCAAAAAAATTTCGTAAAAAGCTAATAGGTAAGCGAGAGGAGGAGTTTTATGGCTTTCCCTGAAAGTTTCTTGCAGGATTTAAAAATGCGAAACGATATCACGGATGTTGTTTCGGGTTATGTCAATCTCAAAAGACGGGGAAGAAATATGGTCGGTCTTTGTCCGTTCCACGGCGAAAAAACTCCCTCTTTTAATGTATATACCGAAAACGGTTCGTTCTATTGTTTTGGCTGCGGAGTAGGCGGAGATGTCATCTCTTTTATTATGAAAATTGAAAATCTTGACTATGTCGATGCTGTGAAGTATCTTGCACAGCGGGCAGGACTTGAAATGCCCGAAAACAGCTATGATGACAGCATGAGCCGTCTTAGAAACAGAGTGTTTGAAGCTAACCGTGAGGCGGCAAGGTTTTATTATGCCGCTTTGTGTTCTCCGCAGGGCAGAAAAGGTCTTGATTATTTTCATTCAAGAGCCTTATCCGACAGAACAATCCGTCATTTCGGACTCGGTTATGCCGATGATAACTGGTCGTCACTATGCAATCATCTCAAATCAAAAGGCTTTAATGACAGTGAACTTGTTGCTGCAAATCTTGCGGTTCGGCACAGAAACGGCAACGGAATCTATGACAGATTCACAGACCGTGTTATGTTTCCGATTATTGACCTGAGAGGAAATGTTATTGCATTCGGCGGAAGAATTATGTCCGATGCAAAGCCTAAATATCTCAACACCTCCGATACCCCCGTATTTAAAAAGAGTGCAAACCTGTTTTCGCTCAACAACGCAAAAAATTCGGGCAAGAGAACTCTGATTCTTTGCGAGGGCTATATGGATGTCATCGCTGTGAATCAGGCAGGTTTTACAAATGCCGTTGCAACCCTGGGAACGGCTCTTACAGGTGAACAGGCTGTTTTGATGAAACGGTATGCCGATGAGGTGATTATCTGTTACGATGCCGATGAGGCAGGTCAAAAGGCTACCGCAAGGGCAATTCCTATACTCAGAAATTCGGGACTTAATGTTAAGGTTCTGACAATTCCAAGCGGTAAGGATCCCGATGAATTTATCAAATCAAAGGGTAATGACGGTCCTGCCGCATTCAAAGCGTTGCTTGACAAATGCGGTAACGATGTTGAATACCGACTGCAAAAGCTAAAAAATGCACACAATATTCAGCTGACGGAGGGCAAGGTTGCTTTTCTTGAGGAGGCGGCAAAGCTGATTGCAACAATCAGCAGTCCGATTGAACGGGATGTCTATTCTTCAAAGGTTGCATCCGAACTCGGAGTTGACAAAAATGCATTCAAACAGCAGGTGTCAAGGGTGTCACGCAGAGGTGAAAGGGCTGAAGAAAAGAAACAGGCTCGTCAAATTCAGCTTGAACTCAGCCGAAGAAATGACAAAATCAATCCCGAGCATTTCCAAAAGCCACGCAGTTCAAGTGCCGAAGAAGCTCTTTTGGTTTATCTTTTAAACAATCCCGATGCATATGAGGAGATTTCTGCAAGGGTAAAGCCCGAACAATTTCAGAATACTCTGATGCGGAGGTTTTTTGAATATTTCAGTGCTCGCATTGAGAGGGGAGAAGATCCTCTTACGAATACGGCGGCAGATTTTACACAGGATGAAAATTCAAAGCTTTATCAGCTGATGTCACAGGCAATTCCGGGGGCGTCAACCGCTGAGGCAATGAATGAATACATAAATGTTATCAACGAGGAAAGCTCAAAGCTCAATTCCGGCGATTTAGCCGATGTTTCAAATGAGGAGCTTATGGCATATCTTGATAAAATAAGGAAAAAGAAACAGTAAACGCAGGAAAGGAAAATGAGTATGGCAGCTACACCCGATAAGAAAACAGTCGTAAGAGAACTTGTGGAACTCGGTAAGCAGAAAGGTCAGCTTACAAACCAGGACATTCTTGATGCAATCGGTGAAATTGACTTTGATCCCGAACAGCTTGAAAAGCTTTATGATTCACTTGCACAGCTTGGCATTGAAATCGTAGAGGATTCAGGCGATATTAAAATTGACGATATCGACCTTGGCTTTGATGAAGGCAAAGACGGCGACTCACACGCTCAGATTGCAGAAACAGGCAGCGTTTCGGTTGACGATCCCGTAAAGGTATATCTTAAAGAAATCGGACGGGTTCCGCTACTTTCTTCCGATGAAGAAATCAACCTCGCAATCAGAATTGCTGACGGTGATGTTGCCGCAAAACAGCGTCTTTCCGAGGCAAACCTTCGTCTTGTTGTTTCAATTGCAAAGCGTTATCTCGGCAGAGGTATGCAGTTTCTTGACCTTATTCAGGAAGGCAATCTCGGCCTTATCAAGGCTGTAGAAAAGTTTGACTATACAAAGGGCTTTAAATTCTCAACATATGCAACATGGTGGATCAGACAGGCCATCACCCGTGCAATTGCCGATCAGGCTCGTACAATCCGTATTCCTGTTCATATGGTTGAAACTATCAACAAGGTAAAAAAGGTTCAGAGTCAGCTCCTTCACCAGAACGGTCACGAGCCGTCTGCCGATGAAATTGCCGCAGAAATTGATATGCCTGTTGATAAGGTTCGTGAAATTATGCGTGTTGCTCAGGAGCCTGTTTCACTTGAAACTCCTATAGGCGAGGAGGAAGACAGCCATCTCGGTGACTTTATCCCCGATAACGATGCTCCCGCACCTGCCGATGCCGCATCACACACAATGCTCCGTGAACAGCTTTCGGATGTTCTTTCAACCCTCACTCCCCGTGAAGCCAAGGTTCTCAAACTCCGTTTCGGTCTTGAGGACGGCAGAAGCAGAACCCTTGAAGAAGTCGGCAAGGAGTTTAATGTAACCCGTGAGCGTATCCGTCAGATTGAGGCAAAGGCTCTCCGTAAGCTCCGTCATCCTTCAAGAAGCAGAAAGCTCAAGGACTATCTTGACTATTAATCAGACTTTATGATTACTTTTGATGAATGCGGCGCAATGCTTGATGAAATTGCAGATTCCATGCCTTATGAATTATACAGAGATTTAAACGGAGGGATTTCACTTCTTCCGCAGTTAAAGGTTCATCCAAAAGCACTTAACAATGATTTGTTCATTTTGGGTGAGTACATACGCAATTCTCTCGGCAATGCAATTGTGTTTTACTACGGTTCAATCAACAGGGTATACAGCTCACTTGATAATGAGGCATACCGAAAAAAACTTATTGAAATACTTCATCACGAGGTTCGCCATCATAACGAGTATCTTGCAGGTTGCGATGATCTCGGAATTTTTGACAGAAATCAGATTGACGATTACCTTAGAAAACACAGGAAATAATCAAATGAAATTTTAAGAGGACAGCTTTTCTAAACAGAAAGCTGTCCTCCTTTGTTATCTTACCTTTATAATCTGCCCCGGATAAATTACATTCGGATTTGAAAGTCCGTTAAGCCGTGTGAGATTGTCAACGGTTGTTCCGTGCATTTGTGCAATTACCCACAGCGAATCACCCGGACGGGCAACATGATACTGCGTTTCCGCACTACCGGCGGGAACCGTAAGAACCTGACCTACAAAAATAGCGTCAGGAGTTTGAATGTTGTTGTATTTTAATATGTCATTAACCGTTGTCTGAAAGAACTGCGCAATGCCAAAAAGCGTATTGCCGGGACGAACGGTGTACTGAACCATTTCCATATCTGTCCTCCTTGCTTTTTATAGTAACAATATATGCTTGTGACAAAAATGCGTTACTCCTGCATAAAATAAACCGTGTACGGAAAAAATAACAATGCAGACAAAACACAGCGTTGCTCAGATTTAAAATATCTGAAAAAGGTTTATGTTTTAAAATTTCAATACGAGAGGGCATATAAATGGAAATAAAAATAGATACGATAATCGGAAGAGAAATAATTGATTCAAGAGGAAACCCTACGGTTGAGGCGGAGGTCGGACTTTCTGACGGAACCTTTGCAAAAGCGTCTGTCCCTTCGGGTGTGTCAACGGGAGAATTTGAGGCGGTTGAACTTCGTGACGGTGAAAAACGCTATCTTGGCAAAGGTGTGCAGAGAGCCGTTGAAAATATCAACAGCATAATTTCGCCTAATCTTTGTTGCGACTCACCTTTTGACCAGTGTGCAATCGACAGCAAAATGATTGAACTTGACGGCACGGAAAATAAGGAATTGCTCGGTGCAAATGCTATTCTTGCCGTATCGCTTGCCTGTGCAAAGGCGGCGGCAAAGAATCTCAGACTGCCGTTATTCCGTTATATCGGCGGAACATATGCGGTCAGAATGCCTGTTCCAATGATGAATATTCTCAACGGCGGCGCTCATGCGTCAAACAATATCGACATTCAGGAATTTATGATTATGCCTGTCGGCGCAAGGTGTTTTTCCGAGGGAATGATGCAGTGCTGTGAAATCTACCATACACTCGGTAAAATTCTAAAAGAGAATAATATGTCAACAGGTGTAGGTGATGAGGGCGGTTATGCACCGAGCCTGAAAAGTGATGAGGATGCAATTGAGTATATAATTAAAGCGATTGAAAAAACAGGTTATACTACTGATGAAATTAAAATTGCGCTCGATGCCGCATCTTCTGAATGGTATTCCGACGGAAAATATATTCTTCCAAAGAGAGGCGATTCGCTTTCAAGCGACGAACTTATTAATTATTTTGACAAGCTCTGTTCTGATTATCCGATTATCTCGCTTGAAGATCCGCTTTCCGAACACGATTGGGACGGTTGGCAGAATATTACTTCAAAAATCGGCAACAAAGTTCAGCTTGTCGGCGATGATTTGTTTGTTACAAACACAAAAAGACTTAAAAAAGGCATAGAGCTTGGAGCAGGCAACGCAATTTTGATTAAAATTAATCAGATAGGAACGCTGACGGAAACGCTTGATGCAATTGACACGGCTCACAAGGCGGGTTATCGCACGATTATTTCACACAGAAGCGGCGAAACGGAGGACACAACCATTGCGGATATTGCCGTTGCGGTTAATTCGGGGCAGATAAAAACAGGTGCTCCGTGCAGAACCGACAGAGTTGCAAAATATAACAGACTTCTTCGGATTGAGAGCGCAATTGTCAACACTTCAACCTACGGCTTGTGATTCTGTCATCCCCGACTGCGGTCGGGGAATTATTTTCTATTGATAACAAAATTCAATAATTTAGTAAATTTAACTGTCGAATTGTATTTTTTTGACAGATTTTTCTTTGCTTAATATAAATTTAAAAATAAACTTTTAGAAAATCAGCATATTGCACATATTTGTCAAAGAAAATTCTACAACAATAAAGCCTTTATCAATTGCTATATTCTTAATCGGAATTAAAATATATTGCCTTATATGATAAAATTAACTAATGAAATGCTAACATTGGAATTCGTATGGACTATTGTAAAACAGTGCTGATTGTAACCTTTGTTTTGCTCATATCCGAATAAGTCAGGAGGCATTTTTGATTGTTTCTAAAAAGATTATTGGCAGGAGTAATGACAGCTATGATGATTACAGGAATGTGTGCGGCTGATGTTTCGGCAGCGGAAAAGAAAACTGTAACAGATTATCAGGCATATGCTGCAAATCTGGATAAGTCGGCATATTCAGGTAATGATTTGGGGGCTTCTTACTCAAAAAAGGCAACTACCTTCAAGGTATGGTCGCCTAATGCGGCGTCTGTTCGTGTGAATATTTTTGAACACGGCAGTGATAATGAGGGAGATGCAGGTTCTATAATGTCAAGAGCCATGTCGCTTGACAAAACAACGGGCGTGTGGTCCGTTACAATTAACGGTAACCTGCTTAACAAATATTATAACTACTCGGTAACACACGGAAAAACTACCAAGGAAACAGCCGATGTCTATGCAAAGGCGTGCGGTGTGAACGGTCAACGTTCAATGGTTGTCGATTTAAGCACAACCAATCCCGAGGGTTGGGAAAACGATAAGCATGTGCTTGTACAGAATCAGACTGATGCGTCGGTCTGGGAAATCTCTGTAGCAGACTTTTCATCATCCGAATCAAGCGGCGTGAGTGAGGCTAACCGTGGCAAGTACCTTGCTTTTACCGAAGAAGGTACAACAGTCAACGGTGTTCAGGGCGCATCTTCAACCTGCGTTGACTATCTGAAAAAGCTCGGCGTTAAGTATGTGCAGATTATGCCGTTCTATGATTTCGGTTCTGTTGACGAGAGCAAGAACATTATGGACCAGTACAACTGGGGCTACGATCCCGTCAACTACAACTGCCCCGAGGGTTCTTATTCAACAAATCCTAAAAAGGGTGAAGTGAGGATCAAGGAATGTAAGCAGATGATTCAGGCACTTCATAATGCCGGAATCGGTGTAATTATGGATGTTGTCTATAACCACACCTACACCTCTGATTCTTGGCTTCAGAGAACAGTTCCGAATTATTACTACAGAATGAACAATGACGGAACTTTCTCAAACGGTTCGGGTTGTTCAAACGATACAGCAAGCGAACATCTTATGTTCAGAAAGTATATGATTGATTCCGTTACATATTGGGCAAGCGAATATCACATTGACGGTTTCCGCTTTGACCTTATGGGACTTCATGATGTAACAACTATGAATTCAATTCGTACCGCACTTGACAATCTTTATGCAGACGGCAGCGGCAGTCAGATTCTTATGTACGGTGAGGCGTGGGATATGGCAACCAATTGTGACGAAGGCACAGTATTGGCAAGTCAGAAAAATCTCAAGCAGTTGAGCGACCGCATCGGTGCGTTTGATGATACAATCCGTGATGCAATCAAGGGCAGTACAGGTGGTACGGACGGTGCTTTTGTTCAGGAAGGTTCACGCAGAGCCAACCTGAAAACAGGCATAGCAGGTCAGAGTGACACAACAACAGGCTGGGCAAATGTTCCGTCACAATGTGTAACATATGCGTCATGTCACGATAACCTTTGTCTTTACGATAAGCTTGTAGGCTCGGTTTACGGTGCCGACGGTAAATATCGCAAAAGATATGAAGATCTTGTTGCAATGAACAAGCTTTCTGCGGCAATTGTTATTACTTCACAGGGTATTCCGTTCTCACTCGGCGGTGAGGAGTTTTGTCGCAGTAAAGACGGTGATGAAAACAGTTATGCGTCAAGCAGAAAAGAAAATATGCTTGACTGGGAAAATGTCGATCTCTATTCAGATGTAATTGAATATTACAGAGGTCTTTATAAAATCCGTGACGCTTTTGCGGCATTCTCGGATTCTACTGCTGCAACGGCCAACAGCCTTACATATCTTTCCGATGTTCCAAAGGGTGTTATGGGCTACACAATAAATAACACCGAGAGCGGAAAATGGAGTCAGATGTGCGTAATCTTCAACGGCTCCGATTCTGCACAAAATGTTACCGCAAAAGGCGACTGGGTTGTTCTTGCAGATAACAAGACAGCCGGACTTCGCAACATAAAGAATGTTACAAACAGCGTAAAGGTTGAGGCGCATTCAGCCGTTATTATGGTTGACACAAAGAGCTATGATTCTGCGGGAATTATGGATGATGAGGGCGCTGTTGTCATTGATTATTATGACAACAAAACCGAAAAACTCATCAAGTCACAGACGCTCACAGGCGAACTCGGCACAAGCTATGATGTGACAAATCTTGCGTCAACTCTTAATTATGATGTTAAGAAAACCGACGGTGAAATCAAAGGTGTGTTCACGGATCAGGTAGGTCATGCAAAGGTTTATGTTGAAGAATATGACGGTGAGATATCAACAGTTACTGTAAAGTTTGTTGACGAAACAAATAATACGGAAATTGAAGATTCTTTTCTTGTAAAAAACAGAAAGGGCGAGCAGTATTATACTCCCGACCTTCCGTCAATTAAAAATTACAAGCTTGTTCTTGACGACCTCCCGACAAACGGTGCAGGCAAGCTTGATTCCGCAAGCAAGACCGTTACATACAAATATACCCGTGTAACTGATGATGAGGATAAGACTGTTTGCAGAGTCAATGCCATTTATATGGATGATTCAGGTAAAATTCTTGATACAAAGACAATCACAGGTGTTGAAGGACAGGCTTATTCACTTTCTCAAAATACATATGAGGAAAAAGATCTTGTAAGCGTTCCCGAAAAGGCAAACGGAACATTTAAATCGGGCGAAATCAATGTAGTGTTCAGTTACTCGTCAAACCCCGATCCGCTCAAGCAGATGCTTCCGTTTGTGTATGTCGGCACCGGTCTTATAATTGCTCTGTGTGCGGCGTCGGTTATTTATTCTTCAAACAAGCGTAAAAAACGCATTATGGCAGAGCTTGATATTGAAGAAGATTAATTAAAGGTAGTTATTTCCGTATGCTGACGGAATAGATTATAAGAATTAATAAGGAGGAATATTATCTATGAGAACTACGAAGAAAATTGTTTCTGCAGTTCTTGCAGCGTGCATGCTTGCCTCAACAGCGGTTGTATCAAGCTTTGCCGCAACAGCCGATGACAGTTCGGCAGTTTCAAGCGACTACGCAAGGGACAATTCTTACACAAAGGCTGCTGAAGATATTGACGCTCAGTATGCTTACTCCGGCAATGATCTTGGTGTTACTTACACAAAAGATGCTACAACATTCAAGGTTTGGTCACCGACAGCAACCGGTGTTAAGCTCAATATCTTTACAAAAGGTTCGGATGACGAGCAGGGTGCATCTAAAGTTGCCAGCTACACACTTGAAAAAATGCTCGTTGACGGTGAGTGGAACGGTGTTTGGACGATTACACTCGTCGGCGAATGGAAGGATTATTATTACACATACTCAGTCACAACAACAGACACAACACACATCGGTTCAGATGCAACAAAGACTTATGAAACACAGGATGTATACTCAACGGCAACAGGCGTAAACGGCAAGCGCTCAATGATTGTTGACCTTGACGAGACAGATCCTGAGGGCTGGTCAAACGATAACCATGTTCTTCTTGACAAATCAACAAAGTCATCAGTATGGGAACTCCATATCAAGGACTTTTCTTATGACAAGGCATCGGGCGTAAGCGACGCTAACAGAGGCAAGTACCTTGCTTTCACAGAATCAGGCACAACTCTTAACGGCGAGGGCAAGGTTTCAACCTGTATTGATTACCTCAAGGAACTTGGTGTAACAACAGTACAGCTTAACCCGTTCTATGACTTCCAGTCAGTAAATGAGGCAGGCGATGATTCTCAGTTTAACTGGGGTTATGATCCGGTAAACTACAATGTTCCGGAGGGCTCGTATTCTTCAAATCCGTATGACGGTAAAGTAAGAATCAAAGAATGCAAGGAAATGATCAAGGCTCTCCATGACGCCGGCATTTCTGTTGTAATGGATGTTGTTTACAACCATACTTATTCAACTGATTCATGCTTCCAGTACACAGTTCCTAACTACTACTACAGAATGAAAACAACAGGCGCATTCTCAGACGGTTCTGGTTGCGGCAACGAAGGTGCAACAGAGCGTGCAATGTACAGACAGTATGTTATTGATTCACTCAAGTATTGGGTAAACGAATACCATGTTGACGGCTTCCGTTTTGACCTTATGGGTCTTATGGATGTTGAAACAATGAATATGGCAAGAGAAGCGCTTGACCAAATTGACCCACGAATCACAATGTGGGGTGAAGGCTGGGCCGGCGGTGACTCCTACCACCCGACTAACACTTGCTCAGGCACAAAATTCTATCCTGCAACACAGGCTAATGCGTCAAGACTCAGCGACAGAATCGCTATTTTCAATGACGGCATCCGTGACGGTATAAAGGGAAGTGCAATGGAAATCAACGATGTTGGTTTTATACAGGGCTCAAAGTCATCCGCAAAGGGTGTAAGCTACGGTGTTCGTGCCAACAGCTCAGGTACATACAAGTGGAAGGCTCAGGCTCCTTCACAGTGCGTAACCTATGATGCGTGTCACGATAACGCAACACTTTACGATCAGATTATTGCGTCAACAGGTCTGGCAGACTACGGAGAGAGAAATTCCGAGGCTGTTAAGATGAACAGGCTTGCAAGTGCAATTATCTACACATCACAGGGTATTTCATTCACACTTGCCGGTGAAGAAATGGCTCGTTCAAAAGACGGTGACACAAACAGCTACAAGTCGGCAGCCGACCTTAATATGATTAAATGGCAGAATGTTGTTGACTATGCCGATGTAGTTTCTTACTACAAGGGTATGATGCAGATTAAGTCAGCATTCTCGCCTCTCACAGCTATGGATAATTCATATGCTGACAAATACACATTCACAAAAAAGGTTTCTGCTTCAACAAATCAGATTTCATTCACAATTCAGAACGATGTTGAGGGTGAATGGAACAAGATGGCTGTTATTTATAACAATGCAACCACAGCTGCAGATGTAACCCTTTCGGATACATCCGTAACAGATTGGGTTGTTATCGCTAACGGTGAAACAGCAGGTCTTGACTCACTCGGCGAGGTGACAGGCTCAACATTCACAGTTCCTGCTCGTTCGGCTATCGTAGCTGTTGACAAGGCAGGCTATGAGTCGGCAGGCATCCAATCTTCAAACGGTAAGGTTAAGGTTAACTATGTTTACGAAGCAACAGGCGAAAAGCTTGAAGATTCTGTAATCCTTCAGGGTTCTGTAGGCTCAGGTTATGTAACAGTTCCGAGTGCAGTTATTCCCGATACATACATCGTAAGTCGTATTGGCGGAAATGCAGAAGGTAAATATACTTCCGATATGCAGGAGGTTACATACTACTACACAGACTACATTCCTGAATCACTCAAGAACGCTGACTTTAACGGTGACGGTGAAATTAATGTAATTGACGCTACACTTCTTCAGAAGTATATTGCAAAGCTTGAAACTCCTACAGTTGATGAATCAGTTCTTGACCTAAACTATGACGGTACTTTCAACATTGAAGATTCAACAATGATAATGAAGTATGTTGCCAGAATTCCTGTATCTTCCGGTAAAGTAACAGTAAACTACTACTACACAGACGCTGACGGAAAACAGCAGAAGCTCACTGATTCAATCGTATTCGCAGGCAGAGCAGGCAGCACATATAAGTCAACTGCATTCAAGGTTGTTGGCTACGCTGTTGATCCGGACAGAATGCCGGAAAATCAGTCTGGCTTAATTCCTTACGGTGAGTCTGAGGTAAACTACTACTACATCGCTTCAAGCCTTGATATCAAACTTCACGTAAAGCACAACGGTTCACTTACATGGACGCCATATCTCTGGATATGGGGTTCAGACCTCAAGGGCAAAGACTCAGGCAACTTTATGTCAGAGTGGCCGGGTGATCCTATGACTGAAGGTGAAAACGGTTGGTTTGATTACAGCTTCACATATAAGGGAGCAGGTACATACAATGTAATTGTATCCGATAACGCTACTAACCAAACAATTGACTACAAGGGCTTTGTAGATAACGAAATGTGGATTGTAATTGATGACTCTGCTGTTATGGGCAGTACATACCTTACATTCTACACAGATAACCCTGAAACTAACCCCAACGCTCCAATCGCTGAGCAGGTTACACTCGGTTAATCTGAAATCACAAACACAAATTGCAAAAGAGGGCTGACCTTAAACGGTCAGCCCTTTTAATCGCTAAAAAAGTTTATTATTGCTCTGTAACGGAAAACTCCCCGACAGCTTATAAAACTGTCGGGGAGTCATTGGTTTATCAGTTGTTGTTCATTCTGTAGCAGAGAGTCATAAGGCTGTCGCTGAGATGAACATTCTCTACCATAGTATCATTATAACGAGCATTTATATCATAGTGGCTGAAATTCCAGTAATTCTTGATTCCGTGTGAATATAGCTTATCGAGAACATTTTCAACACAAACACGGGGAATGCACAAAAACGCTGTGTCAATATGATTTTTATTACAAAAATCGTCGAGTTCACTTTCGTTTTTAACTGTAATTCCGTTGAGCTTTGAACCGACTTTTTGTTCGTTGCTGTCAAAACAAGCGATAAGCTCAAAACCGAGTTTTTCAAAATTCATATGCATTGCAACGGCCTTACCAAGATTACCCGCACCGATAAGAATGGCCTTGTAATCGTTGTTAAGTCCCAGAATGTTCTTGATTTCCTCTTTCAGCTGACTTACGCTGTAACCGTAACCCTGCTGACCGAATCCGCCGAAGCAGTTAAGATCCTGTCTTACCTGTGAGGCGGTCACATTCATAATTTGTGCAAGCTTAGTTGAAGAAATTTTGTCAATGTTCTGGTCATTCAGTTCTGATAAAAAGCGGTAATATCTTGGCAAACGCCTGATAACCGACATTGAAATACTGTCATTCTTAGACATTACTCACTATGCTCCTTTAACTTTAAAATCAGAGAGATGCTGCAAGGCGCTCGTCAATAGCCTTGAGAAATTCTTCTGTGTTTACTTTCTTTTTGTTCTCAAGTGTCGAGATAGCGTAGAGATCGCCTGTCATAACGCCGTCCTCAATTGTCTTGATTGTTGCTGCCTCAAGCTTGTCTGCAAACTTCATAAGATCGTCAAGACCGTCAAGCTCGCCTCTTTTGCGGAGAGCGCCTGTCCATGCAAACAATGTTGCAACAGAGTTTGTGGAAGTTTCTTCGCCCTTGAGATACTTGTAGTAGTGGCGCTGAACTGTGCCGTGAGCAGCCTCGTATTCATAGATGCCGTCGGGAGAAACAAGCACGCTTGTCATCATTGCGAGCGAACCGAATGCAGTTGCAATCATATCACTCATAACATCGCCGTCATAGTTCTTACAAGCCCACATATAACCGCCTTCACTTCTGATAACTCTTGCAACAGCGTCATCAATAAGTGTGTAGAAATATGTAATACCTGCGTTCTCAAACTTCTCTTTGTACTCATTCTCAAAGATTTCGTTGAAGATGTCCTTGAATCTGTGGTCATAAATCTTGCTGATTGTATCCTTTGTAGCAAACCAAACATCAAGCTTCTGATCAAGTGCATAGTTAAAGCATGAACGGGCAAATGATGAGATACTCTTGTCAATGTTGTGCATACCCTGAATAATACCGTCAGTCTTAAAGTCAAAAATTGTGCTTCTTTCCTCGGTACCGTCAGGCTTTGTAACGCAAAGCTCTGCCTTGCTTCCTGCCTCAACCTTCATCTCTGTGTTCTTATAAACATCACCGTATGCGTGACGGGCAATGCAGATTGGCTTTTTCCATGTAGGAATGTAGGGAACAATGCCCTTAACAAGAATCGGGCTTCTGAATACCGTACCGTCAAGGATAGCACGAATCGTACCGTTAGGTGATTTCCACATACTCTTGAGGTTGTACTCTGTCATTCTTGCGGCATTAGGTGTGATTGTGGCACACTTAACGGCAACACCGTATTTCTTTGTTGCGTTGGCACTGTCAACCGTAACCTGATCGTCTGTTTCGTTTCTGTGCTCAAGACCGAGGTCATAATATTCTGTTTTGAGGTCAACATAAGGTGTGATGAGAATGTCTTTAATCTGTTTCCAGATGACTCTTGTCATCTCGTCGCCGTCCATCTCTACGAGAGGAGTGACCATTTTAATTTTTTCCATATCAGCTGTTCTCCTTTGTGTAGTCAAGCAGACCGCCTGCAATGATAATGTTTCTTGTTCTGTCTGAAAGCTCACAGTCAGCAACAATTGTGTCGCCTGTTGTCTTGTTTACAACAGTAACCTGCTTGCCGTTTGCAATTTCGTCCTTAACATTCGGGAGTTCAAGCATATCGCCAAGCTTGATTTTATCATAATCTTCTGCGTTTACAAATGTAAGCGGAAGAATACCTGCATTGATAAGGTTGCTCTTGTGAATTCTTGCAAAGTTTTTTACGAGTACAGCCTTAACACCGAGGAAAAGGGGAGCGAGAGCCGCATGCTCACGGGATGAACCCTGACCGTAGTTTTCACCGCCGACAATAATGCTTTTGCCGAGTGTCTTTGCACGGGTTGGGAATTCCTTGTCGCATACTGTAAAGCAATGCTCTGAAATTTTCGGAATATTTGAACGGAGCGGAAGAATCTTTGCGCCTGCAGGCATAATATGGTCGGTTGTAATGTTGTCGCCGACCTTGAGTGAACATGACGCCTCGATAGAATCTGTGAGCGGATGAGTTTCGGGATAGCTCTTGATGTTAGGACCACGGAGAATTTCTACGCTGTCCATTTCTTCAACAGGAGCGGGATCAATAACCATATTGTCATTGATGAGGAATTTTTCGGGCATTTCAATCTCAGCAGCCGCACCAAGACATCTCGGGTCTGTAAATACGCCGTTGATTGCAGAAACAGCCGCAGTTTCCGGAGATACAAGATAAATCTGACCGTCTGCCGTTCCGCTTCTGCCCTCAAAGTTACGGTTGAATGTTCTGAGTGAGATACCGCCGCTGTTAGGTGACTGTCCCATACCGATACATGGACCGCAGGCACTTTCAAGGATTCTTGCACCTGCCGCAATCATATCACCGAGTGCGCCGTTGAGAGCGAGCATATTAAATACCTGCTTTGAACCCGGAGCAATTGCGAGCGATACATTGTCTGCAACCTTTTTGCCCTTGAGAATGTGAGCAACTCTCATAAGGTCAAGGTAGCTTGAGTTTGTACATGAACCGATACAAACCTGATCAATCGTCTTGCCCTCAAGCTCTTTGATTGGCTTAACATTGTCGGGTGAGTGAGGACAGGCTGCAAGCGGTTCAAGCTCTGAAAGGTTGATTTCGATAACCTCATCATAAACTGCATCGTCATCAGCTTTGAGTTCTGTATAATCTTCCTCACGGCCCTGAGCCTTGAGGAACTTTCTTGTTGTTTCATCAGACGGGAATACAGAAGTTGTAGCACCAAGCTCTGCACCCATGTTTGTGATTGTTGCTCTTTCGGGAACTGTAAGTGTGGCAACACCCTCGCCACCGTATTCAACAATCTTGCCAACGCCGCCCTTAACGCTCATAACACGAAGAACTGCGAGAATAATATCTTTTGCAGAAACCCACGGACTGAGTTTGCCCGTAAGATTAACTCTTACCATTTTCGGCATAGTAATATAGTATGCGCCGCCGCCCATTGCAACAGCAACATCAAGACCGCCTGCGCCGATTGCGAGCATACCGATACCGCCACCCGTCGGAGTGTGGCTGTCAGAACCGATTAAAGTCTTTCCCGGTTTACCGAATCTTTCAAGGTGAACCTGGTGACAAATGCCGTTGCCGGGTCTTGAAAAATAGATACCGTGTTTTTTACAAACAGACTGAATGAATCTGTGGTCATCGGCGTTTTCAAAACCTGTCTGAAGTGTGTTGTGGTCAATGTAAGCAACGCTTTTTTCTGTTTTTACTCTCGGAATGCCCATAGCCTCATATTCGATATAAGCCATAGTGCCTGTTGCATCCTGAGTAAGAGTCTGGTCGATTTTAAGACCGATATCACTACCAACGGTCATTTCTCCGCAGACAAGATGATTCTTGATGATTTTCTGCGCAATCGTGTAGCCCATAATATTACCTCCTAAAAATTAATGCCTATCATAATTCAGTCCTGCAAAAAAATGCAAAACACTATGTTAATTATATAACAATCTTGAGATATTGTAAAGAAAAATTCACGCAAAATGAGCAAAAATCGTTATTTTTTCACTAAAAAATATTTTTTGCGGTTTTCTATCGGAAAAATGTTCAAAAAGTGTCGGATATTAGCATAAAAGGTGATGAAAAATATAAATTGAATTTTAGCTTTTATAGTGTTATAATACTTGATGTATGCAATAAGATTTAAGTGATTTTAGCAAAACGAGGTATTTTTATGGATGTAAGAGAGAATTTAAGAAATATTGCAATTATCGCCCATGTTGACCACGGCAAAACTACTCTGGTTGACCAGCTTTTGAAGCAGAGCGGTGTTTTCAGAGCAAATGAAAATGTAGAAGAAAGAGTAATGGACTCTAATGACCTTGAGCGTGAAAGAGGTATCACAATCCTTTCAAAGCCGACAGCCGTAATGTACAACGGCATCAAAATTAACATTGTTGACACCCCAGGTCATGCCGATTTCGGCGGTGAGGTTGAGCGTATTCTCCAGATGGTTGACGGTGTTGTATTGCTTGTTGACGCATTTGAGGGTTGTATGCCGCAGACAAGATTTGTTCTTAAAAAGGCACTCGGCCTCGGCAAAAAGCCGCTTGTTGTTCTTAACAAAATCGACCGTCCCGGTGCAAGACCCGAAGAGGTTGTTGACGAGGTTCTCGACCTCTTTATCGAACTCGGTGCCGACGAAGATCAGCTTGAATTCCCTGTAATTTATGCGTCTGCCCGTGACGGCTATGCATCAGAGGATTATCATGAACCCGGTACGGATATGAAACCTCTCTTTGATGCAATTGTAAAAGAAATCCCTGCTCCTCAGGGTGATATGAATGGTGGACTCCAGCTCCTTATTTCAAACATTGACTCCGATAAGTTTGTCGGCAGAATCGGTGTAGGCCGTGTTGAAAGAGGTACTGCAAAGAACGGAGAGGCTGCCGTTCTCTGTCACACAGACGGTACAACTCAGAATGTAAGAATTGCAAAGCTGTATCAGTTTGAAGGACTTAAAAGAGTTGAATGTGACACTGCAACAGTCGGCGACATCGTTTGCGTAAGCGGTGTTCAGGATATCAACATCGGTGAAACAATCTGTTCAAACGATTGCGTTGAGCCGCTCCCATTCGTAAAGATTGACGAGCCTACGGTTTCAATGAACTTTATCGTAAACAACTCACCGTTTGCAGGCAGAGAGGGTAAGTATGTAACCTCCCGTAACCTCCGTGACAGACTTTTCAAGGAAATTGAAACAAATGTTGCACTCCGTGTTGAAGAAACAGACAGCGCCGATACATTCAAGGTATCGGGCAGAGGTGAACTCCACCTTTCAATCCTTATCGAAACAATGCGCCGTCAGAATTATGAATTTCAGGTTTCCCGTCCGCAGGTTATTACAAAGATGATTGACGGCAAGCTTCATGAGCCTATGGAGTTTCTTATCATCGAAGTTCCAGACACATATGTCGGTCCTGTAATGGAAAAGCTCGGTTCAAGAAAAGGTGAGCTTATCAATATGGGTACTCGTGAAGGCGGTGTTACTCACATTGAATTCAGAATCCCGTCAAGAGGTCTTATGGGTTATCGCCCCGAATTTCTTACAGATACAAACGGTAACGGTATTATGAACCATGTATTTGACGGTTATGAGCCATACAAGGGTGAAATCGTAACCCGTCATCAGGGTTCACTTATCGCCTTTGAAACAGGCGAAACTGTAACCTACGGTCTTTATGCCGCTCAGGAAAGAGGCAGACTCTTTATCGGACCCGGTGTTCCTGTTTACGAGGGTATGATTGTAGGCGCAAGTCCTAAGTCTGAGGATATCACAGTTAATGTCTGCAAGAAAAAGCACATCACAAACACCCGTGCATCGGGTTCTGATGATGCCCTCAAGCTTACACCTCCGACAATTATGTCGCTTGAACAGTGCCTTGAATTCATTGCTGATGATGAGCTTGTTGAGGTTACTCCCGAAAATATCCGTATGCGTAAGCGTATTCTTTCAAAAGAACAGCGTATGAAACAGGCATTCCGTAAGAAATAATTAAAATAATGAGTTATGTAATTCTTGACCTTGAATGGAACGGTTCATACAGTAAGGTTCTGCACAAATTTGTCAATGAAATAATTGAAATCGGTGCGGTTAAGCTTGATGATGAACTGAATGTATGCGACACCTTTACAATGCTTGTTGCTCCGAAAATCGGCAAAAAGCTATGCAGTAAGGTAAAACAGCTTACTAAAATAACAAATGAAGAGTTGAAGGACGAGGGCGTCAGCTTTATCAAAGCGATCAGCCTGTTCTCGGATTTTCTGGGTGACGGTGTGCTTATGACATGGAGCGACTCCGACCTTCATGCTCTTATCGAAAACTACAGCTACTACACGGGCAGAACCAGACTTCCGTTTCTCTCACGCTATTGCAATCTGCAAAGCTATTGTGAAGATTGTCTTGATTTGCACGATTCATCCTGTCAGCTGGGACTCGGTGCCTGTGCCGAAATGGCAGGTGTTGATTTTTCGGAAGATGATCAGCACAGGGCTCTTGCCGATGTGTACCTAACATTGGAATGTATGAAGGCTTTTTACGGTAAGTATCCGTTAAAGCCGTACATTAAGGATGCTGTTTGTGACGAATTCTATGACAGACTGCTGTTCAAAAATCATTTTGTTACAGATATCAACAGTCCCGATGTTGACAAAAGCGTTATGTTTTTCGATTGTGAAGATTGCGGAAAACCGCTTGTTCAGCTTTCAAAGTGGCGACTTCACAACAAAAGCTTTACCGCCGAATTTTCATGCAAATATTGCAGAAAGAAGTTCAACGGCAGAGTATCCTTCAAAAAGAAGTTTGACGAAGTTTCGGTAAAGAAAAAGCTTAACGAAAAGGTTGAAAAGAAGCCCGAAACAAAAGAACAGGTCAACACCGTTTCGGCAAACTGAGTGCCTTTTGTATATGGAGTTATTTCTATGATTATAAAATTCTTTGATAAACTTCATTATAAACTTTCTTTATCCGAAGAACACATAAATGATATAATCAGAAGTCGTTCTAAGTGTGGTCCTAGTATCAGAGGAAATGAATTTTCCTATGATGTAAACTTTACTGATAAGGGCTTTAAAATGAAGTTTGTACAGTCTGTAAATTTTGGTGGAATTTATAGCCTGAGTCCGATTTTTTCAGGTAAGATAGAGGAAGATTGTGGATATTCTGATTTAACAATCAGAATGTTTCCAAATCCAATAATGGCTGTTGGTTTAGCAATCTTTTTGTACTTCTTCTTGATCGGTATTCATTTTATTTCGGTTGCAGGAATTTTGGGATTTCCAACTATAATTGTAGCTATTCTGACTTTATTCCTTTGCGCAATCATAAAAATCACAAATACTCAATTTAAAAATATGAAAAGTATTGTTGACGGATTATTTAGTAAATATCAGATTAAGGATAACTGATATTTAAAATTGTTATTATCTTAAACATTATATAGGGCAGAGCGTTTTGTTCTGCCCTTTTTTCGTGAATACAGATGATTGTGTCGTACTCCTCACAACGCACACCGAATTTTCACATACTATTTTCTTGCTTTCAACATTAATTCAGCCGTATTTCATATACTTTTCACTTTGGGGCTTTATTATATCTACAACATCAAAAAACAACACCGACATTCGATGAAGTCTTTTGAAAATATAACTTTTAATCGGAGGTACAGTTATGAACGATAACTTTGAAAACAATAAAAACGGTTATGACGGTTATTCGTCAGATAATAATACTGCTGACAACAACTATCAGGATATTCATTCATCATCAGATTCACAGTCTGCATCAACTGCAGAAAACACAGAAAGCTCTTATGAATGGAACACAAATTCAACATCAAGTGTAAATTCGGGTGAGTACCGCCATTCGTATATAAACGGTAACAACGAGAATGCGTCACACAACCCTAACCGTTATGAAAGTGCTTATTCTTCAAACACAGCATCGGGTACATCTTCACAGAACTACTCATCGGATTCATACGGTTCACAGTATTCTTCAAACCCATATTCTTCACAGCAGACTAACAACTATTCATACGGCAATCCGTCACAGAATCCATACGGCTCACAGTCGGGTTCACCGTATGCAAATCAACAGTATTCCGCACCAAAGGCTAAGAAAGTAAAAGTTAAAAAGCCTAAAAAGCCGAAGAAACCCGCATCAAAGGGTTTTGTAGCCGCAATGCTTGTAGCTGCAATCATTCTCGGCGGCGGTGCAGGATTCGGTGGCAGTATGCTTGCATCATCACTTAACAACAACTCATCTTCGAGTGTAAACATCAAACAGGCATCCGCAAACAGCACATCAACCACAAGCAATGCCGCTCTCAGCGGAACAACTTCCGAAATTGTTAAGAAAACAGCCGACAGCGTAGTTGAAATTGCTACCGAAAGCGTTGTAACAGGCGGATTTGCTCAGCAGTATGTTCAGCAGGGTGCAGGTTCAGGTGTTATCATTTCCGAGGACGGTTACATCATCACAAACTACCATGTAATCGAAGGTGCGGAGAATATCACGGTAACACTCCGTGACGGTGCAACTTCATACAAGGCTAAGATAATCGGCAGTGATGAGGACAACGATATCGCACTTCTTAAAGTAGATGCAACAGGTCTTTCAGCCGCAACAATGGGCAACAGCTCAGATCTTGCAGTAGGCGACTATGTTGTTGCAATCGGTAATCCGCTCGGACAGCTCGGCGGTACAGTGACAGACGGTATTATCAGCGCACTTGCCCGTCAGGTAACGGTTGAGGGTAAGAGTATGACGCTTCTCCAGCACAACGCTCAAATCAGCCCCGGTAACTCAGGCGGCGGACTCTTTAACTCAAACGGTGAGCTTATCGGTATTGTAAACGCAAAGGACAGTGCAACAGAGGTTGAAGGTATTGCATTTGCTATTCCGATTAACAATGTTCTTGATATAATTGACGATCTCAAAACATACGGTTATGTAAAGGGCAAGGTTGACCTCGGTATGGAGCTTACAGATATCACATCCGACGATTCCGCATTCTACTACGGACTCAGCAACACAGGCTGTTATGTTCTTTCGGTAACAAGCGGTTCTAATGCAGAAAAAGCAGGATTTATGAGAGGTGATATGATTACCGCAGTAAACGGTACAAGTGTTTCTTCAAAATCAGACATTGAAACAGCCCTCAAGGATTCAAAGGTGGGAGACACAGTAACTTTTACCGTTACAAGAAGAGGTAAGACTGCAAATCTCAAGCTCACTCTTGCAGAATATTCACCGAGCGGCAGTTCTTCAACAGGCAATTCAAAAACACAGAATAAGTCGTCACAATCACAGGGCAAAAGTTCCGATAACAGTGACAGCGACTCAATCTGGAACTATATGTTCGGTCAATGACAGTCAACAAGCTTTTTAGCTTTTTATATAAATATTCATACAGCCAAAGCTGTAGACAAAAAACTCTCTCTTAACGAACAAAGCTCCGTAACCGCACGGAGCTTTGTTCATTTTTTGCTTAATATTCAATAAAAGAAAAAAGAACCGTGCCATAAAAGCACGGTTCTTTTGTTTGTTTAAAAATCTTATTTATTTTCTTCCATATATTTAAGCTGTTTGTAAATCATATTGGCACACATATACACATTACCGCCGCCCATTGTGAGAATGAGGTCGCCCTCTTTTGCATTCTTGCAAACATAGTCGGTAATTTCTTCAAATGTGTCAAGACATACAGAACCCGGAACCTTTGCACCGAGGTCAGTAGAATAGATGTTATATGTGTTTGTTTCACGAACAGGTAGAATAGCCGAAATAATTGCCTGATCCGGAATTTTAAGAGCCTCCGCAAAATCGTCAAGGAGCAAGGCTGTTCTTGAAAATGTATGCGGCTGGAATATTGCCCAAACCTTGTTAAAGCCCATTTTCATTGCGGCATTGAGTGTTGCGGTAAGTTCTGTGGGATGATGAGCAAAGTCATCGGCAACAGTAATTCCGTCAGGTGTGCCGAGAATTTCAAATCTTCTGTGAACACCGCCGAATTTGTGAAGATTCTCGGAAATTTCCTTCGGAGTAGCGCCAAGATAATGTGCAGTAGCCGCAGCGGCAAGTGCATTATAAATGTTGTGCTTTCCCGGAACGATAAGTTTAATCTGTGTGAGCTTCTCACCCTTATAGTAGAGGTCAAACTGCTCGTGAACACCCTTGTCTGCGCTGATGTTTTCAGCTCTGTAATCGCAGTTTTCGCCAAAACCGTAGGTGATTTTCTCAATCTCAACATCCTTTACGGCATCAAGAGTGTTTTCGTCGTCACCGTTGATAACAAGCAAGCCTGTTGTCTGATGAGCAAATTTGTTGAATGACTTCTTAATGTTGTCAAGATTCTTGAAGTAATCAAGATGATCTGCGTCAATATTAAGAATAATCGAAATAAAAGGATTGAGCTGTAAGAATGTGTCAACATACTCACAAGCCTCACAAACGATTATATCGCTGTGACCGACATAGCTGTTTCCACCGATGAACGGAAGTTTTCCTCCGATAATAGCTGACGGATCAAAACCGCTGCCGATAAGCACCTGTGAAAGCATAGCTGTTGTAGTTGTTTTGCCGTGTGTACCCGAAACCGCAATACTTCTTCTGTATCTTCTTGTAACAATACCGAGCATTACGCTTCTTTCAATGCACGGAATACCGAGTTCCTTTGCTGCCTGCCTTTCGGGGTTAGTTTCCTTAATAGCCGCTGAGTAAACAACAAGCTCTGCACCCTTGATATTTTCTGCGGCGTGTCCCATAAATACGGGAATGCCGTAACCCTTAATTCTGTCAAGAGTTTCACCCTCGTTCATATCCGAACCCGAAAGCTCATAGCCCTCGTGGTGAAGAATCTCAGCCAGCGGACACATTCCGCTGCCGCCTATACCGATAAAATGTATTCTTTTTATGTTATCCATAAGACTGTCGTAATTCACAATAGTCCACTCCATTCCTGATAAGTATATTTGTCTGTCAGAAAAATCATTCCGCTTTGCCTGTATTTAAGTCGGAACACAGGTTGATTTGCATTCAAAGAGCAATGCAGTGACAGAACTGCAATACTCATATTATAAGACGAATGGACAAAAAAATAAATACCTAATTTGATATTTGTGCAATTTTTGTGTATTGTACGGATACTGTGTTTTAATTGTTGCCAAATTGTAGAGTAAATGCTAAAATAAAGGGGAATAAGATTATAACTAAAAATACACATAAAATGGCAGAGTGATAAAATGACTTTAAAAAAGAACGATATTGTAAACCTTACAATAACTTCGGCAACTGCCGAGGGAAGCGGAGTCGGAAGAACAGATGACGGCATTGCCGTTTTTGTACAGGGTTCTGCAATCGGTGACGAACTCAATGTGCGTATATTAAAGGTTAAGAAAACCTACGCTTTCGGCAAAATCGAAGAAATTCTCGTTCCGTCCAAGGCGAGAATTACTCCCGACTGCGAAAACTTTATGAAGTGCGGCGGTTGCACATGGCGACATATTTCTTATGAAGAAGAATGCAAAATAAAACAGCAAAGAGTTGAGGATGCCGTAACACGCATCGGCGGTCTTGATAATGTTGTTTTCAAGCCGATAATTTCGTCGGATAATATCACAAGATACCGCAACAAGGCGCAGTATCCTGTCGGTCTTGACCGTGACGGAAATGTTGTGACTGGTTTTTATTCATTCCACAGCCACCGCATAATCAATTGTACCGACTGTATTTTACAGCCCGAAATTTTTGCAAGGGTAATTGAAATCACAAAAGATTTTATCGCAAAAACTAACACGGAAATTTATGATGAAACAACAGGCAAGGGCAGACTTCGCCACATTTATATCAGAATTGGCGAGGTTTCGGGCGAGCTTATGGTGTGCTATGTTGTCAACGCAAACGGTCTTAAACAGGAAGATTTACTCGTGAAAATGCTCAAATCCGAACTTCCGCAGTTAAAAAGTGTGATTATTAATTCTAACAGAGAAAAAACCAATGTTGTTCTCGGCAGAAAAAACAGAACAATCTACGGAAGTGACTATATTACCGACACACTTTGCGGATTGCAGTTTAAAATTTCACCGTTTTCGTTTTGGCAGATCAACAGAAAACAGGCTGAAAAGCTTTACGGCAAAGCCAAAGAATATGCAAATCTTAAATCTGACGAAATTCTGCTTGATTTATACTGCGGAACGGGTACAATAGGTCTTACAATGGCGGATTCCTGTAAACAGCTTATCGGTGCGGAGATTGTTGAAGATGCCGTGAAAGATGCAAATGAAAATGCAAAAGCAAACGGCATTGAAAATGCACGATTCATCTGCGGAGATGCCTCAGATGCCGCATTTCAGCTTGAAAAAGAGGGTTTAAAACCCGACTGCGTAATTCTTGATCCACCGAGAAAAGGCTGCGGCGAAGAGCTTGTAAAGACAATTTCAAGAATGTCGCCGAGCCGTGTAGTCTATGTATCCTGTGACCCCGCAACCCTCGCAAGAGATTTAAAATTCTTCACAGAAAACGGCTACACCCCAAAAGAAATCACCCCCTGCGATATGTTCTCCGGAACCTCCCATGTGGAGAGCGTGGCATTGATTGAAAGAAATTAACAAAATAATATAGAAAAGGATTAAAAATGCAAAATACACTTAAAATAAAACGAACAAAAACAGCTTTGGCATTTAATCTTGCGATTATTGCTTGTGAGATTGCCGCAATAATTATCGTGTTTTTCAAAATAGGCTGCTATCCGCTTATATATTACACTGAAGACAGCAACCTGTTTGCACTTGTTGCCTGTGCGGTTATGGCAGGCTTTCAGGTGCGATATCTCAAAAGCGGAAAAGAAATTCCGCACTCGGTTCAAATGTTCAAATATATGGCGGCGGCTATGCTTTCGGTAACATTTATCGTAGTTCTTGCCGTGCTTTCTCCGATGCGTGGAGAGGGCATAAACGGTTGGCTCTATATGCTTTTTAACAAAGACTTCACCTTTTTACATACTTTGTGTCCGATTCTTACAATTTTATCGTTTGTGCTTTTTGAAAAAGAACCTCACCTTAACACAAAATCAGCTTTCACGGCTACAATCCCTACATTAATATATGCGATTCTGCTTATTATACTTAATATAGTCGGTGCAGTTGACGGTCCATACCCGTTTTTGCGTGTGATGAATCAACCGTTGTATATGTCATTTGTTTGGTTCATCGTTATAGTAGGCGGTGCATTTTTCCTTGCACTTCTGCTTCAAAAACTTAATTCAACAGAAAAAAAAGTAAATAGCTGACAGTAAACAGATGAAAATTTCAGATTGGAGTGATTTTTATGAAATACCACAAGTTGGTGGAGAATGCTAAAAAGCCAAACGGCTTTTGGGGCAAAATGATGATTAAGGCTATGAATAAAGGGCATTCAAGCCTTACCTCATGGGGACTTGAACATATGAATATTGAACGCACAGCAACTGTACTTGACATAGGTTGCGGCGGCGGAAAAACCGTTGACCGACTTTGCTCAATTGTTGCCAACGGCAAGGTTTACGGAATCGACTATTCCGAACTCTCGGTAAAATCCTCCGAAAAACTCAATTCAAAAAATATACTCTGCAACAAAGCGAAAATTCTTCAGGCATCCGTATCCGATATGCCTTTTGATGACAATACATTCGATAATATCACGGCAGTTGAAACCTACTACTTCTGGCCTGATAAGGAAAATGATGTAAAAGAAGTTTTTCGTGTTCTCAAACAGGGCGGAACGGTTATGCTGCTTTTTGAAATGCTCAGAACAGACGATGATCCGTTCAAGTGGGAAAAGGTTGAAAATATGCTGAATATCAAGTCGGTAACTCCGCAGGAAATCAGATCCGTACTTGAATCTGCAGGCTTTGAAAACATAAACACATACACTAAGGAAGGTACAACATGGCTTTGTGCCACAGCACAAAAACCGAAGGATGATGAAAACTAATGAAGGCTTTGATTACAGGCGCAAGTTCGGGCATAGGTAAAGAAATCGCCCGATATCTTGCAGAACTCGGTTATGACCTTATTCTTGTATCACGCTCAACAGATAAGCTTAACAAGCTGAAAGAGGAACTTTCAAATGTGAATGTCAGGGTAATTACGCTTGATTTTTCACGAGAAAGTGACAGCATGGATTTGTATGAGCATATTAAGAATGAAAATGAACAGATTGATTTTCTTGTCAACAACGCAGGCTTTGGAGCATACGGAAAATTTTTGGATGTTCCGCTTGAAAGAGAGCTTGAACTCATTCACACAAATGTTTCAACGGTTCACATTCTCACAAAGCTTTTTCTTAAAGATATGGCGGAGAGAAACAGCGGATATATTCTCAATGTAGGTTCTGCCGCAGGATTTCTTGCAGGACCGACATTTGCAAGCTACTATGCGTCAAAGAATTATGTTGTCCGTCTTACTCAGGCAATTCACGAGGAAATGCGTAGGGATAATAAAAATGTCAAGGTTTCGGTACTTTGCCCGGGTCCCGTAAAAACCAACTTCAATAATGTTGCGGATGTTAAATTCTGCATAAGAGGACTTGACCCGAAGTTTGTCGCAAGGTATGCCGTTGACATGACCATGAAGGGCAAAATGATTATCACACCCGGCTTTGAAATGAAAGCGGTGTCGTTTTTCAGACATTTTGCACCCGAAAAACTTCTCACAAGAATTTCTTATAATGTGCAGATGAAGAAAAACGGTATAAAATAATTATCATATAGAAATAGGGGAGGTGACACATTGAGGATAAAATTCGTTGACAAGGCGATAAAACTTTACAAAAGAATAACAGGCAGATTTGAACCGATAACAAGTAAATGCGTTCACGATAATATTTTTGCAATTGCCGGACAGTCGGCATTCTTTATTATATTATCGGCTGTGCCACTCTCAATGTTCTTTGTGTCACTTTTGCAAAACCTGCACATTCCGATTGATTTTGTTTATCACGGACTCAGTAGTGTGTTTTCGTCAAAAATTGCCGATGACTTAACATACTTTCTGACCTCTGCCTATGAAAGTGCTGTGGGAATTTCTCTTGTAACGCTTGTAGTCACTCTGTGGTCGGCGGCACAGGGAATCCATGCAATCACAAACGGTCTTAACAGAATTTATGACGCTTACGAAAACAGAAACTGGTTCTTTTTAAGAATAAGAGCAATGTTCTACACAATTGCATTGTTTGTAATTTTGCTTGCGTCACTTGTACTTATTGTCCTTGGTTCAACAATTAACGATTTCCTTTCACCGCATCTAAAATCATTGCCTGACATAATCGGAATAATCTATCATCTCAGATATATACTTATCTTTATGTTTCTCACGGTATTGTTTGCGCTGATTTACAGGAACTTTCCGAACATCTCACGCAGCGAGCATAAGGAATACGGCTTTAAGTCACAGTTGCCCGGTGCGTTTCTCTGCACGGTTTCGTGGTATGTGCTTTCGTTCGGTATTTCGGTTTATGTGTCGGATTTCAACGGATTCTCCGTGTACGGAGGTCTTACAAGAATTGCCGTTATTATGATCTGGTTTTACTTTCTTATGGTTTGTCTTATGGTTTGTGCGGAAATTAATTATGTCTATCATGACAGGATAAAAGCATTTACCGTTGCAAAATTTAAAAGAAAGGTAAAAACCAAAGGTACAGAGCTTAATCAAATAAGAAAAGATAGAAAAAATAATAAGTCAAATAAAAGTAAATAAATCAAAATAAAACACTTCCGTTCGGTGATACTACCAATGGAGGTGTTTTTTATGAAAAGAAAATTTTCTAAAAAGGTGATTTCAATATTGCTCGTATTTGCAATGCTCATCGGCGGAGCGTGTCTTTCATGCACAAGTGCAGCGGCATTTGATCTTGGCTATATCAGCGAGGACGGAATGAAGCTCGGTTACAGTATAATCAAGGGCTATTCCAAAATGTCGATGAAAAAAGGTCAGTTCAAGGACGGGAAAATTGCCGTTTACTGCGGACTTGATGTGAATAATCTATATGTTATGGGTTCGCTTGGTTGGTTCTATATGACAAACGGTGTTGATCTCGACCGTGCAATGACGGATAACGATTACGCAATGGAGATGATTGCAAAGCTTGACTCACACCTTCAAGGTGCAGGCATAACAAATGACAGGGCAAAAGAAAAGAAAGCCGAGATTTTAAAGGATGCAAAGTATGTTTATCAATGCTTTGACACATTGGGACTTTACATTGTTGATGTTGACAAAAACAGAGCCGATGAACTCATGAACGACAGCGGTATTGATTTTGTGCTTGACGGCGGTTGCGTTCCCAAAAATATGAAAGACCTCAACATTGACGGAAAAACAGATGAAAAGGATGCTGAGCTTATTCAGAAGTATCTTATCAAAGACCTGACCTTTGACGATTATGACGAAAATCAGTATGCTCTTTTTGTTTGCGATATCAACGGTGACAAAACTCCCGATATCCGTGATGCGACAGAAATCCTAAAAAAGTGACAATTGTCATAATTTGTGCAAAGTGAATATGATTTCAACTGCGACAGCTGTAATTTTAGCTGTCGCTTTTGATTTGTGACAGCAATGTGAAACTTTGAATAATTATTTGTAATTTCTCTTGACATTCAAAATGAAGGTGCTATAATTACTGATACAAATTGTTTTGTATCGAACTATTCTATATAGAACAATATCTCATAAGTGTGATTTCGGAGGTGAAATAATGTGTGATGACAAAAGCGTAAAAAGCTGTAAGTGCAACAAACGCTTTAATGATTCAATCGGTCACGAAATCAAGGTGCTTAATCAGGTTTTGCAGAGAAAGTTAATCTATTCCGCCAAGGATAAGGGAGTGGATAAGCTGACTCTTATGCACGGCTGGATTATTGCATATCTTTATGATCATTGTGATGAAGATGTTTATCAAAAAGATATTGAAAACACATTTTCAATTGCCCGTTCAACCGTTACAAGTATTCTTAAACTTATGGAAAAGAAAAATTACATAACGAGGGAGAGCGTTGAAAGTGACGCAAGGCTCAAAAAACTTGTCTTGACCGAAACAGGTATTGAACTTCATTACAAAATCGAAAATATGATAACCAAAAACGAAACTTTGCTTGACAGTCTGCTGACAAAAGAAGAAAAGAAACAATTTCTTTTTCTTATAAATAAAATTCTCAGCGGACTTGAAAATGCAAATTAAAACGGAAGGAGATAAGTATGATAAAAACTTTGGCAAAAAATATCAAAGGTTTCGTCAAAGAGTCTGTTCTTACACCGTTCTTTATGATACTCGAAGTAATTGTTGAAACAATTATTCCGTTTCTTATGTCATCAATGATTGACGACGGTATCAACAAGGGCGATATGCAGCACATATTCATAACAGGCGGTTATATGGGTGCACTTGCACTCACGGGCTTGTTTGCAGGTATGATGGGCGGTATCTACGGTGCAAAAGCTTCGGCAGGCTTTGCAAGAAACCTCAGACGCTCAATGTTTGCAAATATCCAGTCATTCTCGTTTGCCAACATTGACCGTTACTCAACCGCAGGACTTGTTACCCGTATGACAACGGATGTAACAAATCTTCAAAATGCATATCAGATGCTTTTAAGAATGTGTTTCAGAGCGCCTGTATCGCTCATCTGTGCAATGGCAATGACATTCATCATCAATGCAAGGCTTGCCTGTATTTATCTCATTGCAACAATTTTACTTTCTGTTGTTCTTGCCTTTATTATGAAGGCAACATACAAGTATTTCAGTCAGGTTTTTGAAAAGTACGATGAACTCAACGCAAGCGTTCAGGAAAATGTAACTTCAATCAGAGTTGTAAAGGCTTTCGTTCGTGAAAAACACGAAGTTGGCAAGTTCCGCAAGGCAGCCGACAATGTTTACAGACTCTTTGTTAAGGCTGAAAATGCCATGGTAACAGTATCACCGATTATGATGGTTACTTCATACGCATCAATCATCCTTGTAAGCTGGTTTGGCGCAAATATGATCGTAAGCAGTGAGCTTACAACAGGTGAACTTACAAGTATGCTCACATATTGTATGAACATTCTTATGAATCTTCTTATGGTGGCAATGGTGTTTGTAATGCTCACAATGAGCCTTGCAAGCGGCAAGCGTGTTGCAGGTGTGCTTAATGAAAAATCAACGCTTGCAAATCCCGAAAACCCTGTTTACGAGGTTAAGGACGGAAGCATTGAGTTTGACAATGTTTCATTCTCATACAACACAAAAGCCGAAAAACCGATTCTCAACGATATCAACCTAAAAATCAAATCAGGCGAAACAATCGGTATTATCGGCGGTACGGGTTCTTCAAAAACAAGCCTTGTAAACCTTATTGCAAGACTTTATGATGTAACCGAAGGTTCTGTTAAGGTCGGTGGAAAAGATGTTCGTGACTATGATATCGAAACTCTGCGTGACAAGGTTTCGGTTGTGCTCCAGTCGAATGTTCTTTTCAGCGGTACAATCCTTGACAACCTCAGATGGGGCAACGAAAATGCTACAGAGGAAGAATGCGTCAATGCCTGCAAGCTTGCCTGTGCAGATGCGTTTATCGAAAGCTTCCCCGATAAGTACAACACAAAAATCGAACAGGGCGGTACTAATGTTTCGGGCGGTCAGAAACAGCGTCTTTGCATTGCAAGAGCTTTGCTGAAAAATCCGAAAATTCTTATTCTTGATGATTCGACAAGTGCAGTTGATACCGCAACAGACGCAAGCATCCGCAAGGCATTCAGCGAGAATATCCCCGATACTACAAAGCTGATTATTTCACAGCGTGTATCAAGCGTTTCACACGCAGACAAGATTATTGTAATGGATGACGGCGAGATAAGCGCAGTGGGTACTCACGAAGAACTTATCAAAAACAGTCCGATTTACAATGAAATTTATGTTGCCCAGACAAGCGGCAACGGTGATTTTGATGCGAAAGGAGAGCTGTAATTATGCCGGGACCAATGGGAAGAAGAAACCGAGGACCTGCACAAAAGGTTGAAAATTCAGGTCAGGTTCTTAAAAGACTAATCGGTATTATCTTCAAAAAATATAAATTTCAGATGATTATTGTTTTCGTCTGCATCCTCATCAGCGTACTCGCAAATGTTCAGGGTTCATTGTTTATTCAGAATCTTATTGACGATTACATCACTCCGATGATTCAGAGCGGAAGCCGTGACTTCGGACCGATGCTCGGAGCAATTTTAAGAGTTGCAATTTTCTATGCAATCGGTGCGGCGTCGGCGTTTATCTACGCCAAAATTATGGTTTATGTAACACAGGGTACAATGCGTGATTTGCGTTGTCAGATATTTGAACATATGGAAAGCCTTCCGATAAAATACTTTGACACACACCCTCACGGCGATATCATGAGCGTTTACACAAACGATATTGACACCCTCCGTCAGATGATCAGCCAGAGTATTCCTCAGCTTTTCAACAGCGGAATTACAATCATAGCCGTTCTTGTCAGTATGTTTACACTCAGTATTCCTCTTACAATTCTTACACTTGTAATGGTTGGTGTAATGCTTTTTGTAACAAAACAGCTTGCGTCACGAAGCGGAAGGTTTTTTGCAAGACAGCAGGCAGACCTCGGTGCGACTAACGGTTACATTGAGGAAATGATGAACGGTCAGAAGGTTGTAAAAGTATTTAACCATGAGAAAAAGAGCATTGAAGAATTCAATGAGCTTAATGACAGGCTTTTCAACAGTTCATACAACGCAAACAAGTTTGCAAATATCCTTATGCCGATTAACGCACAAATCGGTAACATCAGCTATGTACTTTGTGCAATCGTAGGTTGTATCTTTGCTCTCAACAACTTTCTCGGATTTACAATCGGTAAACTCGTAAGCTTCCTCACATTTAACAAGAGCTTTACCCAGCCTATCAATCAGGTCAGCCAGCAGTTTAACTCAATTGTTATGGCGCTTGCAGGTGCAGACCGTATCTTTAAACTTCTTGACGAAGAGCCTGAGGTTGATGACGGATATGTAACACTTGTTAATGTACGCAAAGAGGGTGACAGGCTTGTTGAAACTGAGGAAAAAACAGGTATGTGGGCTTGGAAGCATACTCACAGCATAACAGGCGAAACAGAGTATCGTGAACTCAAGGGTGCGCTTGTTATGGACGATGTTGACTTCGGTTATACAGATGATAAAATCGTTCTTCACAATATTGATTTGTACGCAGAACCCGGTCAGAAGATTGCGTTTGTCGGTTCAACAGGTGCAGGCAAAACAACAATCACAAACCTTATTAACCGATTCTATGATATTCAGGACGGTAAAATCCGTTATGACGGAATCAATATCAACAAAATCAAAAAAGGCGACCTTCGCCGTTCACTCGGTATAGTTTTACAGGATACGCACCTGTTCACGGATACCGTAATGGAAAATATCCGTTACGGCAGACTTGACGCAACAGACGAAGAGGTTATCGCAGCGGCAAAGCTTGCCAACGCAGACAGCTTTATCAGAAAACTTCCTGACGGCTACAACACCCTGCTCAAAGGTGACGGCGGCAATCTCAGTCAGGGACAGCGCCAGATGCTTGCGATTGCAAGAGCCGCTGTTGCAGATCCGCCCGCACTTATCCTTGATGAGGCTACAAGTTCAATTGATACCCGTACCGAAAAGATGGTTCAGGACAGTATGGACAGGCTTATGAGCGGCAGAACAACCTTTGTTATTGCCCACAGACTTTCAACAATCAAGAATTCAGACTGTATTATGGTTCTTGAAAAGGGCAGAATCATCGAGCGTGGTTCACACGAACGGCTTCTTGAACAAAAGGGCAGATACTATCAGCTTTATACAGGCAAAACCGCATAATGATAATCGAAATGGGAGAGTCGCAAAGGCTCTCCTTTTTCTGTTCTTGAAATATTGACTTGTTTATTGTACAATAAAACTCAGAATTGTGAGGTGTTAAAAATTAAAATTAATTCAAAATTAATATTAAAGCTTACTGCATTGTTTGCGGTAATCTGTCTTGCACTTTGTTCGTGTTCAATCAATATCAATGTGAACGGTTCCGATTCGGAAAGCAAAACAACTGTTTCGGAAATCGGAACATTATCGGTTCATTATCTTGATGTCGGACAGGGTGACAGCATATTTATTGAACTGCCGAATCAAAAGTGTATGCTGATTGATGCAGGCGAAAATATGTACGGTAAAAGTATTACCGAATATATCAATAATCTCGGATACACAAATATTGATTATCTCGTTGCAACTCACCCTCATGCCGACCATATCGGTTCAATGGCTTATGTTGTAAAGCATAATAATATCGGCGAAATCTATATGCCTAAGGTTACAACCACAACCAAGACCTATGAGAATCTGCTCACGGCAATTGCAGACAAGGGACTTAAAGTCAAGTCAGCCAAAGCGGGTATGAATATTATTGATGACAACGATTTCAGCATAAATATTCTTGCTCCCGTAACAATTGACGAGGATAATCTGAACAATTGCTCTGTAATTCTAAAAATAACTTATAAAAATGACAGCTTTCTGTTCCTCGGAGATGCCGAAAAGAAAGAGCTTGAAACTGTTACGGCAGATATGAGTGCAGAAGTTCTTAAGGTAGGTCATCACGGAAGCAGAACATCAACAACAAAAGCGTTGCTTGAAAAGGTAAATCCTAAATATGCGGTTATTTCACTCGGCAAGGACAACAGCTACGGACATCCGCACAAAAGCACATTAAAGCTGCTTGATGAATTCGGAGTTGAAACATACAGAACCGATGAAAACGGAACAGTTGTCATTTCAACCGAGGGTTCAGGTGTGACAATCAAAACGGGACAAACTTCAATGAAAAGGGATGAATAAGCTTGAAAAAATTTATTGTTGACAGAATAGAAGGCGACAAGGCTGTCCTTGAGTGTGAAAACGGCGATATGGTGAATCTTGAACTTAAAGCCCTGCCGAAAAATATCAAAGAAGGCGATGTAATCAACTTTCAGGAAAATAGCTATTTTCTGAACAGTGATGAAACAAAAGCCAGAAAAGAAAAAATTAAAAATCTGATGAATTCGCTTTTTGAAGATTAAAAATCATGCAAAAACAAAAATGCTCTGTACCAAATCAAACGGTACAGAGCATTTTTATTTGTAATTGTGTAATCAATGTGTGTTGTCTGCTGTAAGTGACCTTCTGAAAATATGTCTGAAAATGAATCTGACAATCGGGCCTGCAAAAAACAACTGCCAGCAAAGTGCCATAGGGAAGTTGAGTGCGGTAGTTTTAAGCCATACCGAAATAATCTCAACACCCGCATTTTTGAAAATAAGAGTGGCAGCAAGGCTCATAAGAGGACACATAAAGATAACCGAAATTGCAGAAATTGCGAGTACAAGGAAGAAAGGATTATCCTTTGCAGGGTTTACAATCTTAAAAGCAAGCTTTTTGGCAATGTGACCTATAATGAAAAAGTCAAGAATAAATGCAATCGGCCCCATAAAAGAAAGTCCTTTGAAGGCGGAAAGAAAAACTTCGTTTTTCATTTCGCCGATATTAAGAGCTGTGTTGTAGCAAATCATGGCATAAACCATAAAGAACACCATGATAATCGTAAAAATAACTTCCTGAAATTTAGTTTTTGGCATAAAAAATCTCCTTTATAAAAATGATAACTTAGTAAACATATAAGTGTTGTTCGTTATCATTTCCTTAAGGAGAAATGTGCGTTTCCAATTAAACCATTATATATTTCAGAAATTATACTATAATTTTTTTATTTTGTCAACTTCAAAAAAATTTTCATTGCAATTACTCTGTTTAATACATTTTGTGACACTTTTATTACAATTCAGATTCATTTCTCGGTGGATTTTTACTTTGAAATTTGGTATAATACATATGATTGTGATGAAAATTATACTTAAAACTTGCGGTTCTGTTCAGAAAGGGCATTTTTACTATGGGTGCATCAATTTATATTGCGGATGATGAAAAGAACATTCGTGACCTTATTACAAAGTTTCTTGAGAGTGACGGTTACAGCGTTACCGCCTTTGAAACCGGTGACGAGCTTATGGAGGAATTCCTTAAAAAACCGTGTGAACTTGTAATTCTTGATATAATGATGCCCGGAACAGACGGCCTGACAATATGTCGTCAGCTCAGAACGATAACGGATGTTCCTATAATTATGCTGACCGCAAAAGATTCCGAATATGACTATGTAAGGGGAATAACCCTCGGGGGCGATGATTACCTGACAAAGCCGTTCAGACTTACAACCCTTTTAATGAGAGTAAAATCCCTTTTAAGAAGAATGGATATGAACACCAAAAAGGTGACAGGTCAGGAGCTTTCGGATATTAAAATCGGAAATCTTAGATTTTCGGCGCAGGAAAACTGCCTTTATTGCAAAGGCAAGCCTGTTTCTTTGAGCAAAACAGAACTTAAAATGCTTACATATATGTTAAAAGAACCGAAAAAGGCATTTTCAAGAGAAGAAATTCTTGAAGGTGTGTGGGGATTCGATACCGAAGTTGAAACCCGTGTAACAGATGAAACCTTGCGAAGAATACGCAGAAAGTTAAGCCTTGCAGGCAGTAATGTCAGCATAGGCACGATATGGGGCTTTGGTTACAGAATAAGCATTGCGGAGGATAAAAAGTGAAACACATAAAATTCCGTATTTTGATTATTGTATGGTCGTCAATGATTTTACTTTTTTTCGCATTTGCAGGAATTTTAAATATAGTTTTGCCGTCCCACTTCGTAAGTGAGGCAGAAGACGCTCTTGAATACGAAATTGATTATCAGAATTATATTTCTAACAGCAACGGCGAGAGCGAAGATGATTCTTCGGATTATTATGAAGAAGATTCTAATGAAGAATCAACTCTTCAAAAAAAGTTTGAAAGCGGTTATCAAGATTCGTATTTCACCTCGGATATTTACTATATTGATGTAACAGACGCCCTTAATGATAAAAATACCTCCGAGGGCAACAGCCTTGTCGGCTCAAATTCAACTTCATTAAAAAGTACATACGAACTCACCGAATGGGTTAAGAATCACAATATATCCGAAGAACAAATATATACACTTCAAACAGATAACGGCTATTATGTATTTACCGTTTATGAAGAACCGCAGAATTATGATTATTGGGACGATGCAGAATCCGATGAAAACGATTCGCCTGTGTATTTAATGTACATAAATATCGACCATATCGTAAAATATACCCGTTCACTCAACTGGCTTATTTCAGCAATTTTTCTTTGCGCAATTGTTGTGATGAGCATAATCGGTTACAGACTCGGTGTTAAAATCGAGGAGTCACAGAAAACTCAGCGCAGATTTTTTCAGAATTCTTCTCACGAACTCAAAACCCCTCTTATGGCAATTCAAGGCTATGCCGAGGGCATTGAAATGGATGTTGTAGATCCGCAAAATGCCGCAGGCATAATTATGCAGGAAACCGAGAGAATGACAGGTCTTGTTGAGGAAATTCTTTCAATTTCAAAAATTGATTCACGACATTTTAAGCTTGACCTTGTAAAGCTTGACATAAAAGAGGTTCTTTACGATTGTTTTCGGTCACTTGATGCTGTTCAGCAGATGAACGGCATAAGCATTGTGCCTGAATTTCCCGATGAAGAAATTTATGTAAAATGTGATGAAGATCAAATGGCAAGGGCATTCCGAAATATCATAATAAACGGTCTGAAATATTCAAAAAAGAAAATTACTGTTGCCTGCGAAACCAATCAGAAATATGTTTATATCCGATTCAAGGATGACGGTAACGGTATAAACCGTGATGATATTGAACATATCTTCGACAGATTCTACAAAGGCAGTGACGGCGGAACTGGCATCGGTTTGTCGCTTGCAAATGAGATTATACATCTTCACAAGGGCAGTGTAACAGCGTATAACTACCTTGACGGTGCCGTATTTGAAGTGAAACTGCCGATTATTGACTGATTATTTGTGCAAATTGCTGAAAATACAAATAATCGCTTACTTGTGACATTTTTGTGATGCTTTTTGACGAATTTTGTGGTATTATAGCTATGCGTTTGCAATATATAATATTTGGTTAACGAATTTATAATTTGATAATTAATATACAGATATATAATGAGGTGCAGCTATGAACAGCAGTGTGCTGGCTTATCTTGAAAACTCAGCCGAATACTTTCCCGAAAAATGTGCGGTAACTGACGAAAAGGTTTCCTATTCATATTCCGAGCTTGTAAAACTCAGCTCATCTGTCGGAACCGCCCTTTCTGAACTTATCGCATCGGGAGATGCAGTAGGCATATATATGGAAAAATGCGCCGATGCGGTAGCGGCATTTTTTGCAACCGTGTACGCAGGCGGATTTTATTCTGTTCTCAACACGGAGCTTCCACAGAACAGACTTCAGACCACAGTTTCCGTACTCAATCCAAAGGTGATTGTAACTTCTGAAAGCTTGCTTGAAACAGCGAAAGAATATTTCTCTGAAAGAAAAATTGTGACCTTTGAAGATTTGGCAAAATCGGAGCCTGATTATGCAAAGCTTGGCGAAATCCGCAGCCATAAAATTGATACAGATCCACTCTACATCAACTTCACTTCCGGTTCAACAGGCACTCCAAAGGGAATCGTTGTGTGTCACAGAAGTGTAATTGACTTTATTGACCATTTTACCGAAATATTCGGTATTGATAATAACGATGTAATAGCAAATCAAGCGCCGTTTGATTTTGATGTGTCCGTCAAGGATATCTATTCGGCTGTTAAAACAGGCGCAACTCTTGTTGTTGTGCCGAGGAGAATGTTCTCCGCTCCTGCCGAACTTATTGATTTCATATGTGACCACAGGATTACTGTTATGATATGGGCTGTTTCGGCTCTCTGCCTTATCAGCACATTCCATGCGCTTGACTACAGAACTCCCGAAACCGTTAATAAGATTCTTTTCAGCGGTGAGGTTATGCCGCTCAAGGCGCTTAAAAATTTCCGTTCACATCTTCCAAATGCAAAGTATGTCAACCTTTACGGACCGACTGAAATTACCTGTAACTGCACATACCATATTCTCGACAACGACTGCGACTATGCAGACGGTATTCCGATAGGCAAACCGTTCCCCAATGAAGATGTTATTCTTCTTGATGAGAATAATAACAGAATTTCAGAGGTTGGCAAAGTCGGTGAAATCTGCGTGAGAGGTACTGCTCTTGCACTCGGTTACTACTCAAATCCCGAACAGAATGCAAAGGCTTTTGTTCAGAATCCGCTTAATCCGTACTATCCCGAATTAATTTACAGAACAGGCGACCTTGCAAGATACAACGAAAACGGCGAACTTGTTTTCAGCGGAAGAAAGGATTTTCAGATTAAATATATGGGACATCGCATAGAGCTTGAGGAAATCGAGCGTGAGATGTCGGCCGTTGACGGTGTTGAGCAATGCTGTTGTATTTTTGATGAGAAAAAATCAAGGCTCAAGGGCTTTTTCGTAGGCTCAATTGAAAAGGACGAGCTTGCCGCATCAATGTCAAGAGATTTGCCTGCGTTTATGATTCCGGGCGTTATCCGCAGGGTTGATGAAATGCCGCTAACAAAGAACGGCAAAATTGACCGTAAAAAGCTTGCTGAAATTGCAGGGGGCAGAAGAAAATGAACGAAATTTTAAAGCAGAACAAAACTGCATTCTATGTTTTTGATGTAAAAACTCTCAAAGACAGAGTAGCATATCTCAGAAAAATGCTTCCCGAAGATGTTGCAATTTGCTATGCAATCAAGGCGAACACATTTATTACGGCAGAACTTGAAAATGATGTTGACCGCTTTGAAATCTGCTCACCGGGTGAGGCTGAAATTTGCGATTTACTTGATATTCCCGATAAAATGATGGTGATTTCGGGTGTGTACAAAACTCCCGAAGTTATGGAAAATATGGTTGCAAACGGAAAATGCGACAGAATATTCACCGTAGAGTCACTTACACAGTTTAATCTTTTCAAAGAATTATCCGAAAAATATAAAAAGAAAATTTCTTTGCTTTTAAGACTTACAAACGGAAGTCAGTTCGGAATTAATTCCGATGAAATCGAAGAAATTATTTCAAAAAGAAACGAATTTGAATATCTCGACATACTCGGTATTCAGTTCTTTTCAGGAACACAGAAAACCTCTCTCAAAAAACTCAAGAGAGAAATTGACAAACTTGACAATCTTCTTATTCTTCTCAAAGAGAAATATGATTATACCGCAGAAGAGCTTGAATACGGCACAGGATTCCCTGTAGCCTATTTCAAGGAAGATACCATAAATGAGGACGAGCTTATCGGCGGTTTTGCACAGCTTTTGAATGAGATGACTTCAAAGCCGAAAATCACGCTTGAGCTCGGACGAAGCATTGCCGCAATCTGCGGTAAATACTACACGCATATCGTTGATAAAAAGTGCAACAAAGGGGAGAACTACCTTCTTGTTGACGGCGGAATGAACCATATTGTGTACTACGGTCAGCATATGGCAATGAAACAGCCGTACCTTTCGGTTTGCGGAAAAGAAACCGAGCCGTGTACCGAATCATGGAATATCTGCGGTTCGCTTTGTTCAATGAATGATATAATCGCAAAACAGATTTCTTTGCCTGATATTGAAATCGGTGATGTAATTTGTTTTGAAAATACAGGTGCTTATTGTATGACAGAGGGAATTTCTTTGTTTTTAAGTCGTGATATTCCCTCGGTTTATATAAAAAAGGAGGACGGAACATATCTTTGCGTCCGTGATTCCTTTGAAACATTTAATTTAAACAAACCCAATTACAGAAAGGAAACGAATTAAAATGGATGAACTTATTGAGATTTTAGAGGACATTAAACCGGATGTAGATTACGAAGGCTGCGAAAACCTTATTGACGGTCACTATCTTGACTCTCTTTCAATCATTTCTCTTATTGCTGAGATTGAGGACGCTTTTGATGTGACAGTTCCTGCAGTGGAAGTTGTTCCTGCAAACTTTAATTCAGTAAAGGCAATGTGGAGTATGATTGAAAGACTCCAAGAGGAGGAATAAGATGGATCTTCCATCATTACTGATGGCGGGCAGTCTTGACACGCTGACCTCATATTTTTCGGTAGCGTTTCTTGCCATTTTTCTGCCTGTTTCAGTTGTTGTGTATGCCGTCATTCCACAAAAAGCGAGAAAGTATTTTCTGCTTATTGCAAGTTTTGCTTTCTTTTGGCTGATAAGCGGTCAGTTGATTGCCTATTTATGCCTGATAATAATGGGCGTCCATTATTTCGGCTTGTGGCTTGACAGGATTCAAACGCAAAAAAGTGCGGCACTAAAGGCTGTGCCTAAGGAGGAGAAAAAGGCTCTTAAAAAGGTATATCTCCACCGCAGTCGCAGAGTTCTGTTGTTTGCCGCCGTACTTATGATAGGCGGTCTGCTTGTAATCAAATACTCACCGTTTTTTACAACAAATGTAAATTCGCTGTTATTGCTTTTGAATATTCCGATTCAGTTTGATATTCCGAGTTATATAATGCCGATTGGTATTTCATTCTTTACTTTGCAGGCTGTATCGTACCTCTTTGATGTTTACAGAGGACTTATTAAAGCAGATGACAACATATTAAGACTTGCGTTGTTTATGTCTTTCTTTCCGCAGATTGTAGAAGGTCCTATCTGCCGTTACGGTCAGACAGCCAATCAGCTGTGGAATGTAAAGCAAATTGAGTTTGAAAACTTAAAACTCGGTGCAGTCCGTATTCTTTTCGGCCTTATGAAAAAACTCGTAATCGCTGACAGGCTTAATCCTATGATTAAGCAGATTTTCAGCCATTACGATGACTATCAGGGCGGAATAATCGCTCTCGGAGCAATTGCCTATACAATTCAGCTCTATTGCGATTTCTCCGGTACAATGGATGCCGTAATGGGTGTTGCTCAGATTTTCGGCGTTACAATGCCCGAAAACTTTCAAAGACCTTTCTTTTCGAAATCAATTTCAGAATTTTGGAAAAGGTGGCATATTACACTCGGCACATGGTTCAAGGATTATATCTTCTATCCCGTCACCATGTCAAAGCCGATGAAAAATCTTACATCTTCCGCACGCAAAAAGCTCGGCAACCACTTTGGCCCGTTGCTTGCAGGAAGTATAGCGTTGTTCTGTGTTTGGTTCTGCAACGGACTGTGGCACGGTTCTGCGTGGGGCTACATATTCTTCGGTATGTACCACTTTGTGCTTATCCTGTCGGGCAACATCATTGCCCCTGCGGTTACCGCATTCAATAAAAAGCTTCACATCAATTCCGAATGCTTTGCGTACAAAGTGTTTCAGATAGTTCGTACAGGCATACTTGTTGTTATCGGCGAAATGTTTTTCAGAGCAGAAAGACTTACAACAGGTCTTTCAATGTTCGGGAAAATGGTGACCGATTTCAGCTTTTCAAGCCTTAACTATGAGCTTATGAAAAAGCTGAAAATTGATATGCATGATGTTATGATCGTGCTTATTGCGCTTGCATTTATTTTTGTAGTCAGCGTTCTCAATGAAAAGGGAATATGTGTGCGTGGTGCAATTGCAAAGAGAAATGTTGTTATAAGATGGGCGGCTGTTTACGCTCTTATTATGTTCATCATAATCTTCGGTGCTTACGGCAAGGGCTATGTTCCCGTTGATCCGATTTATGCGAACTTCTAAGGAGGTCTGATTATGAAGAAAATAATTAAGAGAATTGTCAGCTGTGTCCTGTTTGTTGCAATACTTCTCGGATTACTTCAGGTGTCCTCACTCATATTTCAGCCAAAGTCAAATGACAAGGCGGCGGGCATTCATTATCCGAGAGCAAACGGTATTTTCAGCGAACCTAAAGACAGTATTGACACTGTGTTTATCGGTGACAGTGAGGTGTATCATTCGTTCATTCCGCTCAATATCTGGAGGGATTACGGAATTACCTCGTATGATGTTTCTTCTCCGGCTCAAAAGCTTGTGTACTCAATGGAATTCTTGAAAAAAACTTTTGAAAAACAAAGTCCGAAGATTGTGTTCCTTGAAACCAATGCGATTTTCAGAAAATCTTATTTTGAGGATGAAATCACATATAAGGCAGAGCAGATTTTCCCTGTGTTCAGATATCATGACCGTTGGAAGAATCTTCAGCTCAAGGATTTTTCGGCTACAGTTGAATATACTGCGAACGAGAATAACAAAGGTTATTACTTTACTAAAAAGTCTAAGCCTGCGACAGATAAGGCTATCAAGAAATATATGAAGTATTCCGATGTTTCTGCACCGATACTTTCTACCAACAAAAAGTATCTCAAAGAAATTGCGAAATTCTGTAAAAAGCACGGTACAAAACTTGTGCTGATAAGTACCCCAAGCACAAAGAACTGGAACTATCAGCGACATAATGCTATGGAAGCGGTTTCAAAGGATCTCGGTGTTGATTATATCGACACCAATTTGCTCCGTGACGATATCCCGATTGATTGGAAAAAGGATTCAAAGGATAAAGGCGATCACCTTAACTACAAAGGTGCTGTGAAGCTGACAAATTATATCGGAAAGTATCTTGACGATACAAAGCTCTTCAAAGATAAGCGTAACGATCCGTCATACGATAACTGGAATACCTGTCTTGATAAGTTTGAAAAGAAGGTCAAAAAGGCTACAAGTTCGGAAAACTGATTTATTTAGGATTTAAAATCTTCCCCCTGTGTTGCAATTCAATGCAGGGGAAAGAAATATTAAAAAACTTTTAAAAAAGTATTGACAAAATTACAGTTTTACCGTATAATCAATACTGCTCACGAGAAAAGTGAGAGATAAATGCGAGTGTGCTGGAATAGGCAGACAGGCACGTTTGAGGGGCGTGTGTTTCACGACGTACGGGTTCAAGTCCCGTCACTCGCACCATAAAAAGCAGTTGACACATTTGTGTTGACTGCTTTTTATTTTACCGTCAAGCGGTGTGACGGGACTTGAAGGCGACCGTTAAGAAAACAGTCCGGTGGACTGTTTTTAGGGAGAGCGTTGATGAAAGTATGACTATGAACAAGCCGCATTGGCGAGGACGGAAGTTTGACAAATAGCAATCACCGTCACTCGCAGTTACCGCTACAACAAACTGCAATAGGAAATATGACGGGACTTGAAGGCGACCGTTAAGAAAACAGTCTGGTGGACTGCTTTTAGGGAGAGCGTTGATGAAAGTATGACGATGAACAAGCCGCATTGGCGAGGACGGATAGCAATCACCGTCACTCGCAGTTACCATTACAGCAAATTGCAATAGGGAATATGACGGGACTTGTTTTTACCACATAATTTTTTTGTAGTCAGTAGGGCATTTATCGAACGCCCACAAGTAAAGCAACATATCTACAGCACCATACCTTGACAACCAAAATCCGTTGTGATAATATCGTTTTGGCAACGGGAGTCCGTTAAACATATTTAATTTGGAGATATGAATTTATGAAAAAAGCAGTTTTATTTGACCTTGACGGCACATTGTGGCACACTTGTGATGTGATTTTGCCTGTGTGGAACGATATACTTAAAAAACATAAAGAAACAACAAAGCAAATCACACTTGAAGAAATGAACAGCTATATGGGAAAGACGGTTGAACAGATTGCGTCAATAATGTTGCCCGAACTTACGCTTGAAAATTCAGTCGCAATTATAAAGGAATGTTGTGCGGAACAGATTCCGTCACTTCGTAAAACGGGCGGTCATTTGTATGATAATCTTGAAAGTACACTTGAAATTCTTTCAAAGAATTATTTTCTCGGCATAATCAGCAATTGTCAATGCGGATATATAGAGGCGTTCCTGTTTGCTCATAAGCTTGAAAAATATTTCTCCGATTTTGAAATGTCAGGCAGAACAAATCTGACAAAGGGAGAGAATATAAAGCTTGTTATGGAGCGTAACGGCATTGATAATGCTTTGTATCTTGGCGATACAATCGGCGATCAGCTTGCCGCCAAAGATGCAGAAATACCGTTCGTGTTTGCATCATACGGATTCGGCACAACAGAAAATCCCGAATATACAATCAGTTCGTTCGATGAATTGCCAAAAGTTGCAGAAAAAATTCTCGGCTGATTGCCAAAAAATAGGATGATGTCGGGATACAGCCGATCCCGATGTCATTCTTGTAAAAGCATAAAGTTTCAGTTTTTATGCGTTTTTTGCAGATAGAGAAAAAATTATGTAAGAAAATTGAAAAAACTTTCAAATATGTGTTGACAAGTTGAATACCTTATGATATAATCTTGATTGTTGAGTTGAGAAACCGACAAAAATCCAATAAATGCGAGTGTGCTGGAATAGGCAGACAGGCACGTTTGAGGGGCGTGTGTTTCACGACGTACGGGTTCAAGTCCCGTCACTCGCACCATAAAAAGCAGTTGACACATTTGTGTTGACTGCTTTTTATTTTACCGTCAAGCGGTGTGACGGGACTTGAAGGCGACCGTTAAGAAAACAGTCCGGTGGACTGTTTTTAGGGAGAGCGTTGATGAAAGTATGACGATGAACAAGCCGCATTGGCGAGGACGGAAGTTTGACATATAGCAATCACCGTCACTCGCAAGTTACCGTTATATCAATTTGTATTAGTGAATATGATGGGGAGAGAGTAACCGTAAAAATAAAAGTGGATAGAAGAAAACAACTGTTTTTAGGGAGAGCGTTGATGAAAGTATGACGATGAACAAGCCGTATTGGCGAGGATGGAAGTATGACATATAGCAATTTTTCTATTTCAACGGATAAAACCTTGAAACACTTGCCCGACACAAACACGGCTCAATGTTTTGGCAACCCGAAAAAACAAAAATACGGAACAGATTTCTGTTCCGTAAAAATTATTTAAAGAATATCCAACCTTCAACCTTGTCGCCGTCAACCATAAAAGCTTTTTCTGCAATCTCCGCAAGCGGCGAATCACTGTAACTGTCCGAATAAAAATTGTCAATTTTTCCGTCAGGAAAAGCCTCATAAAATCGTTTTACCTTTTCCTTGCCGTGACAATTTACACCCGAATATTTTCCGCTGTGCATATCTACCTTTGACGCCATAAGGTTTTTTATTTTGAGCCTTTTGCAAACGGGTTTCAGCAAAAATTCGGGTGACGCCGAAATAATTACATCATCATCTTTCTTTTGCTCAAGGTAAAACGGTTTTATATTTCCTATGTATTCCTTCCAGAAATCATTTACATCCTTTTCAGTATCGCAATAGGTAAGAAATCTGTACATTTTTTCTTTAAAATCAGTTTTTGTACCTTTTTTGAATACATAGAATTTTAAAAATGCTCCCAAAAGCGATGGGGCAAGAGTGAGTATTTTTTTATGCCTTTTAAGGCAGAATAAATAGAAGTCGGCTGTTGAGTCCCCGTAGTAAATCGTTTTGTCAAAATCGTAAACATTCATAATATGCAAATTCCTTTTTAGTTTTGCAAATAATTTTTGACATTCAATTCTTAACAGAAGAGAACATCTGCACTATGATTATAATATGAGAAGAAAATTTTTGCAACATTTCCCGTTAATAAGCTCATTTTGTCTGATTATCCAAAGAATATACCGTTATTCTGTTGCTTTTAACTCTGTTTTGTTGTACAATATACTATGTATTATTGTATAAAGGAGAAAATCCGTGTTTGGTTATTTGCAGATTCAAAAGAGCGAACTGCTTGTTCGTGAATCCGAGGCTTATAAGGCTGTGTATTGCGGTCTTTGCAGGCAAATGGGTAAGGATTACTCCGTGTTTACAAGATTTACGCTAAGCTATGACTGCACATTTTATGCAATGCTTTTAATGTCGCTTAACCGTTCATGCAAAGGCTTTAAAGACGGCAGATGTACCTGTAATCCTCTTAAAAAATGCAAGTTTGCAACAGATTCCGGTGACGCATACAGAAAGGCTGCCGCATTTTCAATGATATCGGTTTATTATAAAATCATTGATGATATTCAGGACAGCGGATTTTTTAAAAAGCTGTTGTGCAGAATCATAAAGCCTTTCTTTTCTCATCAGAGGAAGAAGGCGGCTGATAAGTATCCCGATATGGACAAAGCGGTTTCTGATATGATGAAAATGCAGTATGATGCTGAACATTCGGAAAAGCCGTCTGTAGATATGTCGGCTCATCCAACGGCATTAATGCTCGCTGCTGTATTGTCGGCTGAGGCTCATGATGAAATTCAAAAAAGAGTTCTCTATGAATTCGGCTATCATATCGGCAGGTGGATTTATCTTGTCGATGCCGCAGATGATATAGAAAAAGATATCAAATCAAACGGATTTAATCCGTTTGTAAACAAGAAAACAGGTGAGGTAAAATCATCGGATTTTATAAAAGCGGTGCTGAATCAGTCACTTGCAAGGGCATATGATGCCTACAATCTTTTGAACTTTACCGATTTTAAGGGAATTTTAGATAATATGATGCTTTTGGGATTCCCTGCATCACAAAACAGAGTAACAAGCAAACTTGATACGGAGGTCAATAATGAATAATCCTTATGAGGTTCTCGGTGTGTCTGAAACAGCTACCGATGAAGAAGTAAAAGCAGCGTACAGAAACCTTGCTAAAAAATATCATCCCGATAACTACACCGACAGTCCTCTTGCGGATGTTGCGGAGCAGAAAATGAAGGAGATTAATGAGGCATACGATATGATTAATCAGATGCGTCAGAAGGGTAAGGGTACAGGCTCAACAGGCAGTTCGTCATATAACGCAAATTCTTCAAGCTCACAGTTCTACAATGTAAGAATTTACATTCAGAAAGGACTTCTTGATCAGGCCGATCAGATTCTTGAAAACACAGCACAGTCGATGAGAACCGCCGAATGGCATTATCTCAAGGGCATGATTGCATACCGCAGAGGTTGGTCTGAACAGGCTTTTTCATATTTCACAACTGCGTGCAATATGGACCCCAACAACACGGAATACCGAGCCGCTCTTAACAATATGCAGAGCCAGAGAGCATACAACTACGGCGGTTATACTCAAACAAATCCTAACGCAACAGGTTTATCCTTCTGCGATGTTTGTACAGGAATGATGTGTGCAAACTGCTTGTGTGATTGTTGCAGTTAATATGAAGAAAAACGGTATTAAAAAGGGGACAATGCGTATTGCGGTTTGCGGAATTATTGCGGCGCTCTCACTCGTTTTTATGATGATGACATCTCTCGTTCCGATCGGAACATACGCTTTGCCCTGTCTTGCAGGAATTCTCATTTCCTGCATAGTTGTTGAATACGGTTATGGATGGGCAATCGGTGTGTTTTGTGTAACTGCCGTGCTTTCAACGCTCCTTGCCGGCGATAAAGAGGCTGTTATATATTTCATCGCACTCTTTGGCTATTATCCCATTTTAAAGGGCGCTTTTGAATTTAAAATCAAAAACAGGGCAGTTCAATACATACTCAAGTTTGCGGTATTTAATGTTGCCGCCATCGGTTCGTTCTTTGTTGCAACATGGCTGTTGTCAATTCCGACAGATGAATTTACCGTTTTCGGTTTTTATGTTCCGTGGGCATTTTTGATTGCCGGAAATATTTTCTTTTTGCTCTATGATTATGCAATTACCGTATTTGTTATGCAGTATGTTCGCAGATTAAGAGGTAAAATATTCGGTAATTTTCACAAGTAATTATAATTCAAAGAAGTTTTGAGAAGGTGGACTTAAATGAAAAAGCAAAAAATGTTTGTCCGTATAGTCTGCATAGTCCTTGTGGTTCTTATGGCAGTATCGGTAGGTGCTGTTGCAATAACTGCATTTTCGGCTAATGCGGCTCAATCAACCGAGGAGGTTTCCGCAAGCGTATCAGCAGGCGCATCAGGCTATATAAATGCGTCGTATGTAAATCTGAGAAGCGGTGCAGGTACGAATTATTCGGTTATAACCTGTATGGCAAAGAATACAAAATTTACTTTTGTTGACGGAAAGCTCTATAACTCAAAGTGGTACAAAATCAAGCTTAAATCAAATTCAAAGACAGGCTATGTTACAAAGGAATATGTTGCCGTAAGTTCTTCGGCAACGGCATCAAGCGTAACAGGTTATGTTTCCGATGATTATGTAAATCTCAGAAGCGGAGCAGGCACAAATTATTCTGTTGTTGGTTGCCTGAGAAAGAACACTAAGCTTACTTTTGTTAGCACTTCACTCTACAACTCCGCCTGGTATAAGGTTAAGGTTACTTCAACTGCTAAAACAGGTTACATAAAAAAAGACTATGTAAAAATGAACAGTTCAACCCAACCTACAACAAAGTCAACCCAAGCTACAACAAAGGCAACCAAGCCTGCAACTCAGCCGACTGCGTCAGCGTCAACCGTAAGCGGTTATATAACAGACGATTATGTAAATCTCAGAAGCGGTGCCGGTACAAGCTATTCGGTTGTTGAGTGTATGCGATTGAATACAAAGGTTACTTTTGTAAGCACAAAGCTTTATAACAATGATTGGTATAATATTAAGCTTACATCAAATTCAAAAACAGGCTATGTAAAAAAAGACTATGTTAAGATGAACGGTCAGACACAGCCTACAACGACTCGGCCTACAACCGCAAAACCGTCAACAGGTTCATCTGTTAAACTTTCCGTATCAAGCAAATCAATTTTCACAGGCAACAGATTTGCAATTACTGCAACAGCGTCCGGAAGTGTTTCATGGTCAAGCTCAAATACAGGAGTTGCAACCGTTGACTCTCGTGGTATTGTAACAGCCAAGAAAGCAGGCTCTGCAAAAATTACTGCGAAAAGCGGTTCGCATTCTGCAACCTGCAAAATTACCGTAAAATCCGGTTCATCTGTAAATATATCCAACAGCAATGTAAATCTTCCGTGGCAGAAGTCAATGCTTTTGAAATCAAGAACAAGCGGTGTCACATGGTCAAGTTCAAATACGAAAATCGCAACAGTTAAGAACGGTGTTGTTGATACGGTAGGCAAGGGCTATGTAACAATCACTGCCTCAACATCATACGGTGCGGCAACCTGTCTTATCCATGTTATGCCGAGGGAAAGTGTGCGTTTCTGCTATGCGTCACCAAACTCCGCTCCGCTTAATTCAAATGTAAGCTTTAAGGCTATTACCGACACAGACAGGGTAGGCGTGTATTTTGTAGTTACAAACGGTTCAACCTCTTATAAGGTAACCGCAACAAGCAAGGTTAAAGACGGTAACTCCTATATCTGGACAGGTACACAAAAGCTTTCAAAATCAGGAAAATGGTCTGTAAAAGCATATTCTAAATTTAAAACCGAATCAAAGTATTACACCACGGCAGGCGGCGGTGAGGGCGAGGTGTTTGTAACCTCAACAACCAATAAAACCACCACAGCTTGTGCCGAGCGCAGAGCGAGTGACGAGGTAATCAAGCTTATTGCAAACTATGAGGGATTTCTCTCAAAAGTCACAGCAGACAGCATTACAACCGATCCTACACTCGGTTACGGTAAGGTTGTAATTTCAGGCGAACAGTTCTACAATAACATAACTTCAAATCAGGCATATGCTTATCTTTGCCAGACCGTGAACAAGGGCGGATATACCACCACAACAAATTCCTACCTTGTAAATAACGGTATAAAGTTCAATCAGCAACAGTTTGACGCACTTGTGTGCTTTGCATACAATGTAGGCAGCGGTGTGTTCTACAATGATTCCGAACTTCAGTCTGTTCTCTTGAACACAGGTTCAAGCGGTACTATCAAAGCAGGCGCTTCGGGTACGGTTACAGGTTCAGATGTAAACCTCAGAAGAGGTGCAGGAACTAACTACTCCGTTGTTACCCGTATGAACTACGGAACAAAACTTAAATTTGTTGACGGCAAGCGTTATAACACAAACTGGTACAAAGTTAAGCTTTCGAACGGCACAACAGGATATATCCACAAGGACTATGTTTCTGCTTCGGGCGGTTCAAGAGATTTGAATAATGTAAATAAGCAGAATTTCATTAATGCACTTTTGCAGTACCACCATGCGGCAGGTTCTTGCTACTGGGGACTTTTGTACAGAAGAGTTGACGAGGCGGAAACCTTCCTCTATGGTGATTATGACCGTGACGGTCAGCACAATTACCACAACTTCCGTTTCTCATGTCATTCAAACCCGAGTTTCGGTATCTGATATTAATTTTTGCAAAGAAGGTCTTAAAATGAAAAAAATAGGTTTCATAGGTGCAGGCAATATGGCAACAGCCATTATAAAAGGACTTATGGCACAAAACGACAGCAAGGCTGATTTTATCAATGTTTTTGATGTAAGCGAAGAAAAGTGTGCCGCTATGAAAAATATGGGCGCAAATGTAATGACATCTGCCGATGAAATTGCAAAGAACAGCTCAATTGTTGTTCTTGCAGTCAAGCCGCAGAATTATCCCGAAGTTCTTGAATCTCTCAAAAACAGCATTACAACAGCCAAAACCGTTGTATCAATTGCCGCAGGCATATCTATTGCATATGTAAGAAAGGGTCTTGAGTGTGACTGCCCTGTTGTAAGGGTTATGCCTAATACGCCTCTCTTGCTCAAAAAGGGTGCAACAGCTCTTTGTCCGTCAGAGAATATCAGTGACGAGGATAAAGAGATCGTTTACAATATGTTTGCAGGCAGCGGCGTTTGCGAATATATTGACGAAAGCCATATGAATGAAATAATTGCGGTAAACGGCAGTAGCCCTGCTTATATTTATCTTTTTGCAAAGGCTATGGCTGATTACGCAAAGAATTGCGGAATCGACTATGACAAGGCCATGAACCTTGTCTGTGCAACTCTTGAGGGTTCGGCAGCAATGCTCCGTGACAGCGGTGAGCCTGTTGAAACACTCATAGACAGGGTTTGCTCAAAGGGAGGCACAACAATTGCCGCTATGGATAAGCTTAAAGAACACGGTTTCTATGAGGCTGTTCTTGACGGCATGGACGCTTGTACAAAGAGGGCAGAGGAGCTTGGCAAATAATTTTGCCTTAACATAAAATGAATACATTCCTCATATATTTTAACGGACAACCAATGAGAGGAATGTATTTTATGAAAAGCATTGTATTTTCTTTTAAAAAGCGTTATCTTTTTCGCAGATCAAAGGGAATTTCACCGTCTGATGTCAGATTTTTTATAAGGCGATATTCCGTGGTGCTTATCTTTGTTTCGGCTTTTCTTACCGGACTTGTTTTCGGTTCAATTTATGCATCAAAAGCCGATAAGCAAATGCTTGATTCCCTTGATTTTCTGTTTACTACAAATCTTGATGCAAGGCTCGGTCAGAATGCCGTCAGCACATTTTGCGCCTGCTTTGCATCTGATTTTATATTTCTCACGGTTGTATTCCTCTTGGGACTTGCACCGTGGGGAATACCGTTTTTGCCGTTTGTTTCAGCATTTAAAGGCTTTGGAACAGGACTTACTGCGGCATATCTTATTATTACATATTCACTTAAAGGAGCAGGTTTTTATCTGCTCGTTGTGTTGCCGGGAACATTTTTGTTCTGTCTGGCACTCGTAAAGCTGTCGGCATATGCTTTTGAAATTTCAAAACAGATGTTTTTCAGCTTAATCGGTCATTCTCATCAAACAAATTCTTTGAAAAATGAGGTGATTGATTTTTGTTCCCGATCTGTTTCGGCACTCATAATGACCTTTTGTTCAACCTTGCTGGACACGGCTTTGTGGTGCTTGTTTTCGGGAGCGTTCAATTTCTAATTTTGGAGGGCGCTATGGCATCGGAAAAGAACGCTGTAGCATTGACAGGGTTTTTCTCGTCATTGTTTCACAATTTACCACGACTTTTGCTAACGAATGTGCTTTTTGCATTGCCGTTTGCCGTAATATTCGGAATTTTCTTTTTGATTAATACCATTACGGGTCTTAATTCAATGTTTATATATTTTCTTACGATAATTCCGCTTTTTCCGTTTTATGCCGGCGTAACTCAGGTTACTTCCCATATGGTAAGGGGAGAGGAAAATGTTGATGTTTTCTCAAATTTCATAGGCGGAATAAAGGAAAATCTGCTTAGATTCCTCATACACGGCGTTGTGATGTATGCCGCTGTTTTTATCAGCTACTACTCAATTGTGCTTTATCTCGGACTCGGTTCAAAGAACGGAATGTTTTATGTTCCGCTTGTTATTTGTATTTTAATTGCAATTTTCTTTCTGTTTATGTTCTTCTATGTTCCGCCTATGACGGTTACTTTTGATATCAAGATGAAGGATATTTACAAAAACAGCGCACTTATGACAGTCGGTGAGCTTAAACACAATCTGTTTGCAGTTTTCGGAATTTTTATTTTATTCCTCGTTTGTGCAACAGTGCTTATGTGCAGTTTTACTCCGGTACTGCTCATCATTTTCACAATTGTTCTTGCATTGTTCATTGTTCCGTCAATTTTATCTTTTATAATCAATTCTGCAGTTTATAAGAATATGTATTCAATGATTGTTGACAAGGATTCAAAGAGCAAAACAATTGATAAGAAAATGGAGAACAGACGCAAAGGTCAGTTCCGTGATGATGAAGAGCCTGTCGTAGAAGATTATTCGGATCTTGAAATTGATGAATCGGCTGACGGTGATGAATTTATTTTCTATAACGGAAAAATGATGAAAAGAAGTTATCTTTTAAAGCTTAAAAAAGAGGCTGAAGAAAGGAAGAACGCAAAATGAGCGGTAAACACGCAGTTAAAAGTTCAAAAAAATCATTGATAATAATTATTTGTGTTGTTGTACTTGTTGCAGTAATTGCAGGTGCGGTTATCCTGTTTATGAATCTTTCGGGTAAAAATAATAATTCGGCAACAACAGTACCGACTGTGGCTGCTTCAACAACCATCGGTAATACAAACTTAACACAGAATGTTTCCGACTCTGTATCCGAAACCACACAGCCTGCAACCAAATCGGGTGAAGCTTCACAAGAGCCGACAGAACAGGGATACACAGCCGAAACATCTTCAAATGACAGTGAAATTGTTGTTCCGACAATCAGCGGAGAGAAGCAAAAGCCAAAATTCAGTGCAACTCTTATTCCGTACTATGCAAAAGATGAAAATTCTTCTGAAGAATATTCTTTGAGAGATCTTTTCGGCTCTGCTTATTCAGGCGGCGGATTTACTTTTAATGAGGACGGAACATTCATTGACGGAATCACAAGTGCCTCGGCAAATTCAGGTGCGTACATAGTTGAGGGCGACTCCGTTGTAATAACATATTCCAACGATAAAAATGTTATTGCTGCCGTAACCGAATGGAACGGTGATGTTCCTGCTGAAATTACCGTAAACTACGGCGGAATTATTGTATCCTTTAAGTAAAATATCGGTGATTAAATGAGTAAAAAATCTGTTAAAAAGCCTGACTATGCAAAATTTGAGGCTAACAGGGCTGTAAAAAAGAAGAATAAGAAAAAGAAAACAACAGCAATCGTTTCTTCGGTTATTGCTGCCTGCATATTTATTATTGCGGCAATCGTTGCCGTTAATGTGCTTTCACCGTCAGTAACCGCCGAGCTTACCTCGTCTGCATGGATTCCCGAAGGTGCTAAGAATGCGAGCGGTGATGAGGTTGAAATGAGTGAGGTTTACAACACAAATTACAGCGCTTATCAGGGCTCTATGTCATTTTCCGATGACGGCACTTTTACTTTATGGCTTTCGCCGGGAAGTCCGGATGACGGAACTCACAGCGGAAAATATACCGTGTCAGCTTCGGACAAAATCAATTTGTCATTTGATGACGGAACAAATACTTCCGCCGCACTCACTCAAAAGAACGGTAAAATTTCGGCTGTTGTGCTTAAATATAACGACTATGAAATCACATTTGTAAAACAGTGAATACTTAAAACAAAAAGATATACGGTAAAATTTTCTGCCGTATATCTTTTTTATTTTTCTATATTCCGTCAAACAGACTTAGCTGTTCGGCTTTGCTTTCAAATTTATGCAAATACGAAAACACATTTTCAACTCCGAACATAATTCCGTGATTTCTGCAAACTTCTGAAATTCTGTTCATCAGAACATTATTGTTACTGCTCGTAAGCTGATATGAATTTCCGTATGTATAAATGTATCGTTCTTTCATATTCGGAAAGTGTTTGTCAAGCCGGCTGTAAAAATATTCTCTGTTACCGTCACGCAGAGTAAGACCTATGCCAAAGCATATTATTCCACGAACCTTTGCGTCAATGCAATACTTTAAAAGTCCGTCGATATTTTCTTTTGTATCATTTATAAACGGTAAAAACGGAGAAAACCACACAACACTCGGAATACCGTTTTCGTGAAATGCCTTGAGCGTTTCAAATCTTTCTTTAGTAACGGAAACATTCGGTTCAATTATTCTGCAAAGGCTTTCGTCTGCCGTTGTAAGCGTCATCTGTAACACAGCCTTGCTTTTATCGTTTATTTTCGTAAACAGGTCAATATCTCTCATAACAGATGCCGACTTTGTCTGTACAGTTACACCGAATCCGTAGCGGTTGATTATTTCAAGACATCTTCGTGTCAGTTTCAGTTCTTTTTCAAGGGGAATATACGGATCGCTCATCGCACCCGTACCAATCATACATTTTCTGCGTTTCCTTTTTAAAGCGTTTTCAAGCAATTCCGGGGCATTTTCTTTCACCTCAATATCTTCAAATCGGTGATTCATCTGATAGCATTTACTGCGTGCGTCACAATAAATGCATCCGTGTTGACATCCTCTGTAAATGTTCATGCCGTTTGCGGCAGATAAAATTCCTTTTGCTTTGACCTTATGCATATAATCCTCCGCTTATTGTTTGGCATCGACAAACCACCTGTTTTCCTCCAAAAACAGATATCGTTCTTTGCCGAGAATATGGCAGGTGTAGCGTATTCCCGCACCGCCTGCTTTGAGAGACGCCGCATACCGCACATCGGAAATTTTGTCAATGCGGTATCTCCTTCCGTCATCCCACACAATATATTCGGGGATAAGATCTCCGTCACAATCAAATGTGGCAGTAACTTTAACATACTTTTTCATAGCTTGTTACCTCCATTAAAATCAGAGAAACATCTTTAATTTTTCGCCTAAGATGCATCGTTATCATAAATATCCGACAGGATGAATTGTATGATCCTCCTTTGGGTTAAAATCCGAAAGCTCCTTGTCATCAAGCAAAACGGCAGGGCGAACAGCATAATTGCCGAATCGCTTTTTTAATCTGTCAAGTGTTTTGTCAAGCTGTTCGTTCTGAATAAGTCGCTTTTCATCACGCAAAAGGCTCATCTGGTGCGGCTGATCATCGTGAATAAAATCCGTAACGCTTACCCCGATACTTCTCAGCGGCTTTTCCATTTTATAGCTTTTTTTGAAAAGCTCAATAGCCGTATTTGTTATATCCTTTGTAAGATTTGTGTGGATTTCCGTTGTGTGCTGTCGGTTAAATGACATCAGCTCGTTGTCACGAATCGTAATGCAAACCGTTTTTGCCATAAATCCCTGTTCACGCATTCTTCTGCAAACGCTGTCACACAAAACGAATATAACCTGTTTTACATCGTTAAAGGTTACCATATCTTTCGGAGTTGTGGTTGAGTTACCGATTGACTTTACCTCGCTGTTTTCGTTCATATGGGCAACAGGGGAAGAGTCGTATCCGTTTGCAAAGCCGTAAATTAGGTCGCCCCATTTTCCAAGATATGACCGCAACAGTGTAACATCGGCAGTTGCGATATCTCCAATCGTATAAATGCCGATAGATTCAAGCTTTCTGCCCGTTGCTCTGCCAACATACAAAAGGTCTTTTGCAGGACAGTTCCACACAATATCTCTGTAATTTTCCCGTGTGATTTCCGTTATAGCATCAGGCTTTTTATAGTCACTTCCGAATTTGGCAAAAATTTTATTAAAGCTGACTCCGATGCTTACGGTTATTCCGAGTTCCTGCTTTATACGGCGATTAATTTCGAGTGCAATCTCTTTGCCGTTCATATTCTTATTGTCGGTAACATCAAGCCATGCCTCGTCAAGTCCGAACGGCTCGATTTTGTCGGTGTATTCACTGTAAATTCTCCTTGCCATTTTTGAAAATCGCTTGTACAAATCAAAGTGGGGAGGAACGGTTATGAGGTCGGGACATTTCTGTTTTGCCTGCCAGATTGCCTCACCTGTTTTTATATTATACTTCTTCGCAATCTCATTTTTAGCAAGAATAATTCCGTGCCGATTTTCCGCATCACCGCTCACGGCAACAGGTTTGTTCCTGATTTCGGGATGATGCAAACACTCAACGCTCGCATAAAATCCGTTGCAGTCGCTGTGAAGAATAACCCTGTCCTTTTTATATTTGCTTTTGTCAACGGCACAATTAATATTCACAACGCATCACCTCGAACATTTGTTTTTATTTAATTATAGAACAAGTGTTCTATAAAGTCAAGCGTAATTTTGTCGCTTGCGGCAAAAGAATCGGTGTATAATTTTGTTTGACTAAATAAAATTTTTAATGTTCAAAAATTTATTCTTGTAATTATTGACAAATATTGTTGAAAGTGATATTATGAGAATCAAATAAGATATCTCTATCTTATTTGATGTAATAAATTTATAACGAATTTATTGTATGGTCGTGAGTTTACTTTTTTGCTTTTTTGAAAGGAGATTATTATGAGTATTAAAAAAATAAGTGCTTTATTACTTGCTGTATTATTAATTGCAAGCACCGCCGTTTTTTCTGTTTCAGCGGTGTCACAAAGTTATTCGTATATTTATAATTATGCGTTAAAAGTAAAGATGGATATTTCATCTACCGGTGAAAAAAAGCCGTATGCATATTACTATTATGACCATAGTTATAAGTTGGCGGAAGAAATTTTATCTTTATCGGAAGAAACGGAGAGTATAGAATTACAAAATAAATATGATGAATTAAAGGATTTTTATGAGAATCCGTGGATAAGACCAAGTGGTGCCGGCTATACTTGCTATTATGCTGTTAATGAGAAAAACGATAATAACTGGTACTCTGACGAAATTTGGAATACATTTGTTGAAAAAAGAGAAAAGCTTTTTAATGCCCTTAGTGTTAACAATCCGAATTTTGAACTTAAAGAGTATGGCGAGGGAATTTTAGATAAAGATTATACTATTAAACAACAGAAATACATAAGTGAATGTTTCTATGAATTATTGGAAGTTTTTAATACAATGACCTGTCAGAATATTGTTCTCGGTGATGTTAACGGTGACGGGGTTGTTAGTGTAGTAGATGCTACGCTTGTTCAAAAATATATAGTAGGTGAGGTTGATTTTAACTGTGCACAGAAGTTGAGAGCAAGAGTGAATTGGAATGCCTTTCCCATAACTGTCAAAGAGAGCACTACCATACAGAAATATATTGTCGGTTATACAGATGTATATTTCTATACCGGTGGAATCGTTGAAAATGAAAGCGATTTTGCAACATCTTTGGATAACTGGGAGATTTGTTCTCAGTGGTAATTAAAGTTATATCAAAAAAGACTTCGTACTCTGTTGCGAAGTCTTTTTCTGTTTTAACATAACATTACGATTGATTACAGCTGTGTAACTGTCATTTACAAAAACGAGATATTGTGGTAGAATTTACAATGTTGAATTATGTAAAACTGTCGGATATTACAGATGTTTGTCCGAAAGCTATTTTGTATCGGAGGTTTTATTGATGGAAGCTTACAAAAAGGAATTCATTGAATTTATGGTTGATTGTCAGGTTCTCAAATTTGGCGATTTTGTTACAAAGAGCGGAAGAAAAACTCCTTTCTTCGTAAACACAGGTTTCTACAGAACAGGCGCTCAGCTCCGCCGTCTCGGTCAGTATTATGCAGAGGCTGTCAACAGCAAGTTCGGTCTTGATTTTGATGTTCTTTTCGGACCTGCATACAAGGGCATTCCGCTTTCTGTTGCCGCAACTATCGCAATCAGCGAAAAATACGGTCAGGATATCCGTTATTGCTCAAACAGAAAAGAAGTTAAGGATCACGGCGACAAGGGTATTCTTCTCGGCAGTCCTATCAATGACGGTGACAGGGTTGTTATCATCGAAGATGTTACAACAGCAGGCACTTCAATTGAAGAAACTCTCCCGATTATCAAGGCTCAGGGCGATGTAAACCCAATCGGTCTTGTTGTTTCCGTTGACCGTATGGAGCGTGGCAAGGGTACAAAGAGCGCACTTTCCGAGATTGAAGAAAAGTACGGACTTAAAACAACTGCAATCGTAACAATGGCAGAGGTTGTTGAACACCTTTACAACAAGGAATACAAGGGCAAGGTTATTATTGACGACAAGCTCAAAGCCGCTATTGACGCTTACTATGAGCAGTACGGCGTAAAGGAATAACAGCTTTTAATTATTAATATTAATCAGTCGGGGCGGTTTTATCCGCCCCCAAAGTTTGAAAAAACTTATTTTGCGGTGGGGATAATATGGCACGGACAACCGATAACGAACACAGCGGTCATCGTGAAAGAATGCGTAAAAAGTTCATAGAAAACGGCTTTGATGTGTTTGAAACACATGAGGCTCTTGAAATGTTCCTTTACTATGCTATTCCGAGAAAGGACACAAATCCTCTTGCACATCGTCTGCTTGACCGTTATATCACTGTCGGCGGAGTGTGTGACGCTCCGATTGACGAGCTTATGAAGGAATTCGGTCTGTCTGAAAATGCCGCCGCATTGCTCAAAATGTTGCCCGAAATGGCAAGGCTTTATACCGAATCAAAGATGTCACATGATAATATCATCGACTATGAAAATCTCGGTAAAATATTTAAAGCAAAATTTATCGGTCGAACAAACGAATGTGTCGCTCTCATGCTCGGTGATGCAAAGGGTAAGATGATTTATTTTGATATAATTTCAAAAGGTTCACTCAATTCATCCGATATGCCCGTCAGAAAAATTGTTGATTTGTCACTTCGTCACAATGCCAAAACTGCGTTTATAGCACATAATCATCCCAGCGGAACGGCTCTGCCTTCGGGAAGCGACCTTGACACAACAATAGTTTTGAAGAGTACGCTTGCAACTGTCGGAGTTGAGCTTATCGACCATTTTATAATAACCGATGATGATTATGTTTCTCTCCGTGAAAGCAGGCTTGCTGGGAACATCTTCTATTATGAAAAGTAATAATGTTCTTTAAAAGAAACATTTGACAATTTAAAACATCTGTTCTATAATTAAAATCGAAATTTTGTTCGGATATGTTTTCTGTTACAGGACTTTTGTAATAAAGAGCCTTGTAACAGGAAACATAATAAAAAATCCGTATTTGGAATGTGATGTGTATTATGGAATTTAAACTTCATTCAAAATATCAGCCGACAGGCGACCAGCCGCAGACAATCGAAAAGCTTGTAAACAGTATAAATGCAGGCAACCGTGAACAGACACTCCTCGGTGTAACGGGTTCGGGTAAAACTTTTACAATGGCAAATGTTATTCAGAGGGTTCAAAGACCGACACTTGTGCTTGCACACAACAAAACTCTTGCGGCTCAGCTTTGCAGTGAGTTCAAAGAGTTCTTTCCGGAAAATGCGGTTGAATATTTTGTGTCATACTACGATTACTATCAGCCTGAGGCATATGTTGCACAGACGGATACTTATATTGAAAAAGACAGTTCAATCAATGATGAGATTGATAAACTCCGCCACAGCGCAACGCTTGCACTTTCCGAAAGACGAGATGTAATTATTGTTGCCTCGGTTTCTTGCATATACAGCCTGGGCGATCCTATTGACTACCGTAATATGGTAATCTCACTTCGTCCGGGAATGGAAAAGTCCCGTGATGAGCTTGTAAAAAAGCTTGTTGAACTGCAGTATGAACGCAATGATGTAAGCTTTACCCGTAATAAATTCAGGGTTCGTGGTGATGTGGTTGAAATTTTCCCTGCCGCATCAAACGATTCTATAATCCGTGTCGAATTTTTCGGAGATGAAATTGACAGAATTTCCGAAATCAATCCGCTTACGGGTGAACTCAAAGCTGTTCTGAAACATGCCGCAATCTATCCTGCGTCACACTACATTGTGTCGGGAGATAAGATGAAAAAGGCTCTTGCGGAAATTGACAGGGAGCTTGAGGAAAGACTTGCATATTTCCGTGAAAACGGAAAGCTCCTTGAGGCACAACGACTTGAACAGCGTACAAGGTACGATATGGAAATGTTGCAGGAAATCGGATTTTGTACGGGTATCGAGAACTATTCAAGAATAATGTCGGGCAGAGCGCCGGGCTCATCGCCGTACACGCTTTTAAGCTATTTTCCCGATGATTTTCTGCTCTTTGTCGATGAGTCCCATGTAACGCTTCCACAGGTACGGGGAATGTTTGCGGGTGACTATGCAAGAAAAAAGAGCCTTATTGACTACGGTTTCAGACTTCCGTCTGCACTTGATAACCGTCCGCTCAACTTTGACGAATTCTATTCAAAAATAAATCAGGCTGTTTATGTAAGTGCAACACCGGGCGATTTTGAGCTTGAAAAATCGGCTGTTGTTGCGGAGCAGATTATCAGACCTACAGGACTTCTTGATCCTGAAATTTCGGTAAGACCTACCGAAGGTCAGCTTGACGACCTTGTGTCCGAAATCAATATCCGTACAGCCAAAAATCAAAGAACACTTGTCACAACCCTTACCAAGAAAATGGCGGAAGACCTTACCGCATATCTTGAAAAGCTGGGTATCAGGGTTCGTTATATGCACCATGACATTGACACCGTTGAAAGAATGGAGATTGTCCGTGATTTAAGACTCGGAGAATTTGATGTTCTTGTCGGAATCAACCTTCTGCGTGAAGGACTTGATATTCCCGAGGTTTCTCTTGTTGCCGTACTTGATGCCGACAAAGAGGGATTTCTCCGTTCAACCCGTTCGCTTATTCAGATTGCCGGCAGAGCCGCACGAAACAGCGAGGGTACGGTTATTATGTATGCCGACAGCGTAACACCGTCAATGAAGGTTGCAATAACCGAAACACAGCGCCGCCGTGAAATTCAGAATAAATATAATGTTGAGCACGGCATCGTTCCAAAGACTATTGTCAAAAAGGTCAGCGATATACTTGAAATTTCTACTCACGATGACAGTGAATTTAAAAATACAAAAAAGCTTTCAAAGGCACAAAAACAACAGTTGATAGAAAAACTGACAAAGGAAATGAAAGCTGCCGCAAAGTTGCTTGAATTTGAACACGCCGCATATCTGCGTGATAAAATCAAAAAACTGCGTGGTGAAAAATGATAAAGGAAGAGTAAAATGCCAAGAAAGAAAACCACCGATTATGATAATACCAGTATCACAACGCTAAAGGGTGCCGACCGTGTCCGTAAGCGTCCTGCCGTAATTTTCGGTTCGGACGGTATTGACGGCTGTCAGCACTCCGTGTTTGAGATTCTTTCAAACTCAATAGACGAGGCGAGAGAGGGTTACGGTAAAAAAATCACAGTTACACGCTATTCCGACGGCTCAATTGAGGTTGAAGATCACGGCAGAGGAATTCCCGTTGACTACAACGAAAACGAAAAGCGCTACAACTGGGAACTGGTTTTCTGCGAACTCTATGCCGGCGGTAAGTATAATAACAACGAGGGTGAAAGCTACGAATTTTCCCTTGGTATGAACGGCCTCGGTCTTTGTTCAACCCAGTACAGCTCCGAGTATATGGATGTTGATATCCGCCGTGACGGCTACCGATACACTCTCCGTTTTGAAAAAGGCGAGATTGTCGGCAAGCTCAAAAAAGAGCCGTACAGCAAAAAGGATACGGGTACAAAAATTCATTGGAAACCCGACCTCGAAGTCTTTACGGATATTGACATTCAGCCCGAATATTTTCTTGACATAATGAAAAGACAGGCTATTGTCAACGCAGGAATTGAATTTGTTTTCCGCAATCAGAACGGCAAAAGCTTTGATACGACAAGCTATAACTATGTAAACGGTATTGTTGACCATGTTGCCGAGGTAGTCGGTGAAAACGGACTCAGCTCAATTCAGCATTGGGAAACCGAGGTTAAAACCCGTGACCGTGACGATAAGCCCGAATATAAGTGCAAAATGGATATCTCGGTTGCATTTTCAAATAAAGTGCATCTCACCGAATACTACCACAACTCAAGCTGGCTTGAACACGGCGGCGCTCCCGATAAGGCGGTGCGGAATGCCTTTGTTTACCAGATTGACAGCTACTTAAAACAGAATAATAAATATAACAAAACCGAAAGCAAAATCAAGTATGACGATGTTGAGGACAGCCTTGTGTGCGTTATTTCGTCTTTTTCAAGTGTTTCATCATATGAAAACCAGACCAAAAAGGCGGTTACAAATAAGGGTATTCAGGACGCTATGACTGCATTTCTCCGTCAAAGTCTTGAAGTCTATTTTATTGAAAATCCGCTTGAGGCAGAAAAAATCTGCGAACAGGTGCTTATCAATAAGCGCAGCCGTGAAAATGCTGAGAAAACACGACTTAACATAAAGAAAAAGCTTTCGGGCAATCTCGACATAACAAACCGTGTTGCAAAATTTGTCGATTGCAGAAGTAAAGACACGGAACAGCGTGAACTGTTCATAGTAGAGGGTGATTCTGCTCTCGGTGCCTGTAAACAGGCAAGAAACCCCGATTTTCAGGCAATTATGCCAATCAGAGGTAAAATACTTAACTGCCTTAAAGCCGACTACGATAAGATTTTTAAGAGCGAAATCATTACCGATTTGCTCAAGGTTCTCGGTTGCGGTGTTGAGGTTAAGTCAAAAGCCAACAAGAATCTTTCAAGCTTTGATATGAACGCACTTCGCTGGAGCAAAATTATTCTCTGCACCGATGCCGATGTTGACGGCTTCCAGATCAGAACTCTTTTACTTACCATGCTTTACAGACTTACACCTACACTCATTGAAGAAGGCAAGGTGTTTATTGCCGAATCGCCTCTTTATGAAATCACATCCAAAAACGATGTTTATTTTGCATACGATGAGGTTGAAAAGGATAAGTTCATTGAACAGCTCGGCAAGGAAAAATTCACAATTCAGCGTTCAAAAGGTCTTGGTGAGAACGAACCCGATATGATGAACCTTACCACAATGAACCCCGAGTCACGCAGACTTATCAAGGTTCTTCCTGCCGATGCAGAACAGACAGCGGAAATTTTTGATGTTCTTCTCGGTGACAATCTTCAGGGAAGAAAAGATTATATAGTGGAACACGGCAACGAATATATTGACCAGCTTGATGTAAGCTGATTGGAGGTGGAAATAAATGGCGAAAAAATCTTCAAAGACTCCCCGCAGAACTTCACCGTCAAAAACTCACGGTGTAATCAACGGTGCGGGTGAAGTAGTGGAACAGCCAATCGTTTCCACTATCAGAGAGAACTATATGCCGTATGCAATGAGCGTAATTCTCTCCCGTGCAATTCCCGAAATCGACGGCTTCAAGCCGTCGCACAGAAAGCTCCTGTATATGATGTACAAAATGGGACTTCTGAACGGCGGAAGAACAAAATCGGCAAACATTGTCGGTGCAACAATGAAGCTCAATCCTCACGGCGACTCTGCAATTTATGACACAATGGTTCGTCTTTCAAGGGGCTATGAGGCACTTTTGCATCCGTATGTAGATTCAAAAGGTAATTTCGGTAAATTCTACAGCCGTGACATGGCGTGGGCGGCATCCCGTTATACTGAGGCAAAGCTTGATGCAATCTGCAACGAGCTGTTTCGTGATATAGACAAAGATACCGTAGATTTTGTAGATAACTACGATAATACAATGAAAGAACCGTCACTTTTGCCGGTTGCATTTCCGTCTGTACTTGTAAACGCAAACACAGGTATTGCCGTTGGTATGGCGTCAAATATCTGTTCATTCAATCTGCGTGAAATCTGCGAAACAACAGCGGCACTTATCCGTGATCCCGACCATGATATAAAGTCAACTCTGCCGGCTCCTGATTTTACAGGCGGTTGTCAGATTATTTATGATGAGAATGTCATCAATCAAGTCTATGAAACCGGCAGAGGAAGCATCAAGCTCCGTGCAAAGTATGTCTATGACAAGTCTGCAAACTGTATAGATATACTTTCAATCCCGGCTACAACAACTTGTGAGGTTATCATTGAAAAGGTAATCGACCTTGTAAAGCAGGGTAAAGTCAAGGAAATTTCCGATATTCGTGACGAAACAGGTATTGACGGACTTAAAATTACAATTGACCTCAAGCGTGGCATTGATGCCGACAAACTTATGACAAAGCTTTACCGCTTTACAACACTCGAAGATTCCTATGCCTGCAACTTCAATGTGCTTATCGCTGGTGTTCCGAGAGTTCTCGGTGTAAAGGCGTTGCTTGAAGAATGGATTGCTTTCAGAATTGAGTGCGTCAGAAGAAGAACATATTTTGACCGCAACAAAAAAGCTGACAAGCTTCATCTTTTAAGAGGTCTTGAAAAAATTCTTCTCGATATTGACAAGGCAGTAAAGATTGTCCGTGAAACCGATGAAGAATCCGAGGTTGTGCCAAACCTTATGATTGGATTCGGAATTGACGAAATACAGGCTGAATATGTTGCCGAAATAAAACTTCGTCATCTTAACCGTGAATACATTTTAAAGCGTACAAAAGACCTTGAAGACCTTGAAAAAGAGATTGCCGAGCTTGACGAAATTTTAAAAAGCAAGGCAAGAATCAAGACAATCATTGTCAAAGAACTCAAATCAATTGCCGAGAAATACGGTCAGCCGAGAAAGAGTATCATAATCTATGACGATGTTGCAAGGTATGAGGAAGAGACAGTCGAGATTCCCGATTATCCTGTTAATCTTTTCTTTACAAAAGAGGGATATTTCAAGAAGATTACTCCGCAGTCGCTCAGAATGAGCGGTGAACAAAAGCTCAAAGACGGTGACGAAATCATTCAGGAGCTTGAGTTCACAAACAACTGCGACCTTTTGTTCTTTACAGACAAGTGTCAGGTGTATAAGGCAAAGGCTGATGATTTTGCACAGACAAAGGCAAGCGTCCTCGGTGACTACGTTGCCGCAAAGCTTGGCTTTGATGAAGGCGAAAATGCTGTGAAAATGGTTGCTACAAAAGATTACAAGGGTATGCTGCTCTTTGCTTTTGAAAACGGCAAGGCTGCAAAAGTTCCGCTTGAATCCTACGCAACAAAGACTAACCGTAAAAAGCTCACGGGCGCATATTCCGACAAATCTCCGCTTGTCGGACTTCTCTATATACCTGAGGATGAAGAGGTACTCTTCAAGGCGTCATCTGGAAATATGCTCCTTGTTCACACGGGTGCACTCGCTCTCAAAACAACCCGTTCAACACAGGGTGTTGCCGTTCTCAAGCCCAAAAAAGGTCACAGACTTTTCAGCATAGAACGCTATAAAGACGGTACTTTTACAAATCCAAAGCGTTACAGAACAGGTTCACTTCCTGCAAGAGGTGCGTTGCCCGTGAACGATGATTCAAAAGACGAACAGCTTTCGCTGATTTGATTTTGAAAAAATTAATAAAAATCTTGTAATATCTCTTGAAAAAGCTGTGTTTATGTGGTATTATAAAACAGTTATTAAAGCAGGATTTGTTTTATTCGTATTTATTAAATGAAAGGAAGATAAAAATGAGCATTTGGGGCATTGTTTTAGGCGTATTGCTCGCAATCGTATCTGTTGCCATTATCGTTGTAATTATCCTTCAGGAGGGTAATCAGCAGGGTATCGGTGCTGTAACAGGTGTTGCCGATTCTTATTTCTCAAAGAATAAGGCTCGTTCGATTGATGCGTTCCTCTCACGCTGGACAAAAGTTTTTGCTGCAATATTCGTAATTTTTGTAATTGCACTTAATGTGCTTTCAAAGTTCGGTATACTGTAAGCATATTAACTTAATAATCAGCATAAAATTAACCGTCAGGGCAATCCTCTGGCGGTTTTACTTTTTATATGGAGTTGTTAAAAATGCCTTGGTGGGGAATATGTCTGATTATTTTTGTAACATTTATAACTTTCGCAATCGTGCACTTTCTCGGCAAAAACAAGCACCCGTTCAAACGCTCTCTGCTTTCAATGACTTTGGGAGCGGCAACATTGTTTGCGGTCAATCTGACGGGAGCTTTTACGGGCGTAACTTTGCCCATAAGCCTTTTATCGCTTTTGGTATCAATAATAGGAGGAATACCCGGAGTAACGCTTATGCTCGGTCTTAATCTTTTTTTCTGAATAATCACAGAAGGGGCGGTCATATCGACAGCCCCTTAATTGTTTGTATGAAATTTTATACAATGCCGTAAAGTTCCTCAAGAGCCTCACCAACGGTTTCTTTGTCTTTGGTCAGGAGCGCAAGCATAATTTTGTACGCTTTTTTCGGATTGTCAAGAAAATTTTTTTTGAGAATAAGAGCCTGTTCCATTTCGGGAGCATAAACATCAAGTTTCATCAAATCCATATCACCGCCGGATACAGAACATTTAACAGTAAATCCGTTTGAACTTTTTACAATATCAACCTTGTTTTCAATCTCATTTTTCTTTACGGCAAGGAGCTTAACCGCACAAGCGTATGCCTTTTCTTTGATAGAGTACGCAAGAATGCTGTCAAGCTGTTTTGCAATTTCAACACCGTTTTCCGTGAGCGCATATGTTTTGTGTTCATCATCGGCAGGCACAAGGTTACCGTTTGTAACAAGGTCGTCAAAGGCGGAACTTGTTTCAAAATAATTGGCAAGTCCCTGCTTTAGAATTGCCTGTATGACAATTCCTTTGTCTATATTTTCTTTTACAGAATTATATAAATAACATATCAAGGTTTTAATTTCGTTTTTGCTTCTCATTCCACCGGGATTAATACCCTCGTCAAATGTATCGAAAGCCATAAAATCACCTGCTTTTGCTGATAGATTCGTAGTGACAGCTTAATTTGTGCAAAAATAACTTAAATTATATCTGTCTATTGTTATTATAGCACATTATCTTCACAAAAGCAAAGAGGTTGTGCGTATTTATTTTATTCATTATTAAGTAAATTTGCAAGAGTTACACTGTCAAGGTAATTATTGATTAAATTGTCAAGCTGTTGCCAGATGGGATGTGAGGGACACGATTCCATATGATTGCAATGTTCGTGAGTTTTTGAAGTGCAGGGAACAGATGCAAGGTCACCTTCCGTAAGCCTGAGAATTTCACCGAGTGAATAATCTTTTGGTTCTTTGGTCAGCTTATAGCCGCCGCCCTTTCCTTTTACGCCCTCAAGCAGATTGCGGTCAACAAGGGTTTTGAGTATGCCTTCCATATATTTTTTGGAAATATTCTGTCTTTCTGCAATTTCTTTGAGCGGAATATATCTGTTCTGCCCATTTTTTGCCAGATCGACAAGCACATACAGCGTGTAACGACCTTTACTTGAAATCAGCATAAAATTATCCCCTTTTGGCAAGGCTTGCATATTTTGTAAGCCTGTTTTGCTTATATACCTTGATTATATACAAAAAACGATAAAAATGCAATACCAACCCATTGACAAAATGGGTTGAAAAGGTTATATTTTAATTATCCACTCCTTTAGTGGGTTGATAATATAACAAGGTGGGATTATGAAATGGCAGACAAATTACTTGATGTAAACGGTTTGACTGTAAGTGTAGAAGAAAAGGAAATTCTGCACGATATAAATCTTAGTATAAACAAAGGTGAAACGCATGTGCTTATGGGACCAAACGGTGCAGGCAAGTCAACGCTTGGATTTGCACTTATGGGCAGTCCTAAATATACGCTTAATTCAGGCGAAATACTTTTTAACGGAAAAAACATTAACGATGAAACACCCGATAAAAGGTCAAAGGACGGAATTTTTCTTTCGTTCCAAAGTCCTCTTGAGGTTCCGGGGCTTTCACTTTCATCATTTATTCGTAACGCTCTTGAAAAAAACCGTGGCAAAAGAATCCGCCTTTGGGACTTTAAAAAAGAGCTCAGAGAGGCTATGGAGCTTTTGCAGATGGATCCGTCATATTCCGAGCGTGATCTAAATGTAGGCTTTTCGGGCGGTGAAAAGAAAAAAGCAGAAATTTTGCAGATGCTTTTACTCAATCCAAAGCTTGCAATTCTTGACGAAACAGACTCGGGTCTTGATGTTGATGCGGTTCGCACAGTTTCAAAGGGCGTTGAACACTATCAGAAAAACCGTGACGGTGCATTGCTCATCATCACACACAGCACAGGTATTCTCGAATCTCTCAAAGTTGATTATACCCATATTATGGTAAACGGCCATATAGTTAAAACAGGCGACGCATCGTTGATTGATGAAATCAATGAACACGGTTTTGAGAAGTATCTTGAACTTTATGCAGAAAAGTTCTGACGGAGGTATTAAGATGAAAGAAAGAACATATGTCGATGATGTTGACAGAAGTGTCTACGATATCAAAGACGAAGAAAATGATGCCTACCGTATCAAATCAGGTCTTGATGCCTCAATTGTAGAAAAAATTTCAAAGGAAAAGAACGATCCCGTGTGGATGCAGAATTTCCGTTTGCAGTCACTTCAAATTTATAATGAACTCAAAGTTCCAAACTGGGGACCGCCCATTGACGGACTTAATATGGACAATATTGCAACCTATGTCCGTCCGAACACAAGGATGACCGCAAAATGGTCGGAAGTCCCCGAAGATATCAAGAATACATTTGAAAGACTCGGTATTCCTCAGGCAGAGAGAAAGTCCCTTGCAGGTGTCGGAGCGCAGTATGATTCCGAGCTTGTGTACCACAATGTTCGTGAAGAGGTTGCCGCACAGGGCGTAGTATATACCGATATGGAGAGTGCGTTAAAGGGCGAATATGCCGACATGGTAAAAAAATATTTTATGAAACTTGTCCGTCCGAATGACCACAAATTTGCCGCACTTCACGGTGCAGTATGGTCAGGAGGTTCGTTTGTATATGTTCCGCCGGGAGTATCTGTAGAAATTCCGTTGCAGTCATATTTCAGACTTAATGCACCCGGTGCAGGTCAGTTTGAACACACGCTCATTATCGTTGACGAGGGTGCAGACCTGCATTTTATAGAGGGTTGTTCTGCTCCAAAATATAACATAGCAAATCTTCACGCAGGATGCGTTGAGCTTTTTGTAAAGAAAAATGCAAGGCTCAGATATTCAACAATTGAGAACTGGTCAAAAAATATGTACAACCTTAACACCAAAAGAGCACTTGTTGAAGATGGCGGTACTATGGAATGGGTATCGGGTTCATTCGGTTCTCATGTGTCGTATCTTTATCCGATGACAATTTTAAAAGGTGACCGTTCAAGAATGGAGTTTACGGGCATTACATTTGCAGGCAAGGGACAGAACCTTGATACAGGCGCAAAAGTAGTTCATATCGGCAAAGAAACATCTTCGTTTATGAACACAAGGTCAATTTCAAAAGACGGCGGTATCAGCACATTCAGAAGCTCCGTTGTTGTAAACAAATCTGCCGAAAATGCAAAATCTGCCGTTTCATGTCAGTCACTTATGCTTGATTCAAAGTCACGCTCAGATACTATTCCTGTAATGGATATCAGAACTCCGCACGCAGATATCGGTCACGAGGCGAAAATAGGCAGAATCAGCGATGAGGCTGTATTCTACCTCATGTCAAGAGGTCTTAGTGAAGAGGATGCAAGGGCGATGATAGTCAGCGGATTTGCAGACAATGTGTCAAAGGAACTTCCGCTTGAATATGCGGTTGAAATGAACAATCTCATTCAACTTGAGATGAAGGGCAGTATCGGATAAGGAGGACATTATGGTTGATAATAAAGACTTAACAGTGAACTTTCTTCCGTCACCCACTTGGAACCGATTGGGAGTGAATCGGGCAAAAATCCGAAATATTCCCGTTGACGGTTGGAACAGTATTCCTGTTCAAAAAGAAATAATCGAAAAATGTACAAATATTTCAGATTCAAAAATCCGGGATTCATTTGCAAATATTCAGACAGGTATGGGCGAGGAGATTGACGAAATCTCAAAAATATCACAGTCTGAAAAAATCAGAATATCGGCTGATAAAACAAAAAGCGAAAAGCTGTTTTTTAATTGCAAAAACGGTGAAAACGCTTTTGCAGATGTAGAACTTTACGCTCCCGAAAACACAGAACTTACCGTGTTTATGACAATGCAGTCAGCGTGGAATGCAAACGGTATTTGTGCCGTAAGAACGAAATTTAAAGCTGAAAAAGGCGCAAAAATCAGACTCGTACAGCTTAATCTCCTTTCGAAAAATTTCCGCTTTATAAACGATGTCGGTGCAGAATGTGAAGATAATGCAGCCGCAGAGATATTACAGCTTTTTATCGGCGGAGATGAAACCTATACAGGCACAAAGACAACGCTTTTGGGCAGGCAGAGCAATCTTGACCTCAATGTCGGCTACTATTGCAAGGACGAGCAGTTGCTTGATATGAACTATGTTGCCGAGCATATCGGCAAAAAGACCGTCAGCTCAATGAATGCCGGCGGTGTTTTGAGAGATAAAGCACATAAATTATTCCGTGGTACAATTGATTTTCCACTCGGTTCATCGGGTGCAAAGGGTGACGAGAACGAAGATGTTCTCATTTTAGGTGAAGATGTAATCAATCAGACCGTACCGCTCATTCTTTGTGCGGAAGAGGATGTTGAGGGCAACCACGGTGCGTCAATCGGCAGACCGTCCGATGATGTGCTTTTCTATCTTGCAAGCAGAGGTCTTGACGAAGAAGAGGCTTGTAACCTTATGGCTCGTGCAAAGCTTGACGCTTTATGCTCGAAAATAGGTGATGAGGAGCTTGAAACGCTTGCAAAATCCTGTCTGGAGGAGGTTACAGGCTATGCAAATGAAAAACTTTAAGGAAGATTTTCCGCTTTTGCGAGAAAATCCTGTAGTCTATCTCGACAGTGCAGCAACTGCTCAAAGACCTGAATCAGTTATAAATTCGGAAATGGAGTTCTACAAAAAATGCAATGCAAATCCTCTGCGTGGACTTTATGATTTGGGTTTCAAAGCAACCGAGTGTTATGAGCAATCCCGTGAAACAGTCAGAAAGTTCATTAATGCAAGGTCGGAGCGTGAAATAATATTTACACGCAATGCAACCGAAAGCCTCAATCTTGTTGCCTACAGCTACGGAATGAATTTTCTTAAAAAAGGTGACGAAATTCTTGTCACTGTAATGGAACACCACAGCAACCAGTTGCCATGGAGAGTCGTTGCAGAAAAAACGGGCGCAGCGTTAAAGTACATTGAATGCAACCCTGACGGCACAATTACCGAAGAACAGCTGAAACAGGCTTTTTCGGAGCGTACAAGGCTTGTGGCAGTAACTCACATATCAAATGTACTCGGTTGCAAAACTCCCATAAAGCGTATCACAGAGCTTGCAAAGGAATGCGGTGCAGTTGTTGTGCTTGACGCGTCACAGAGCGTTCCGCACATTCCCGTTGATGTTCAGTCGCTTGATGTAGATTTTCTTGCATTTTCCGGTCACAAACTTATGGCACCCTTCGGAATCGGTGTATTATACGGCAGAGAAAGCCTTCTTGAAAAAATGCCGCCGTTTTTAACGGGAGGTGAGATGATTGATTCCGTTACAAGGGACAAGGTTATCTATTCCGATTTACCGCATAAATTCGAGGCAGGAACGGTAAATGCGGCTGGCGCATGGGGGCTGAAAACCGCAATTGAATATATTCAAAATATTGGTTTTGATACAATCGGCGGTATTGAAGAAGAGCTTACCAAAAGAACCTTTGACGGACTTATGAAAATTTCTCACATCAATATTCAGGGAAGCAACAATCCGAAAGAGCATTGCGGAATTATCAGCTTTACAATTGACGGAGTTCATCCGCATGATGTCAGCAGTATTCTTGACGCTGACGGTATTGCAGTCCGTGCAGGACACCATTGCGCACAGCCTTTGATGGAATTTTTAGGCATTCCGTCAACAACAAGGGCAAGCATTTATTTCTACAATACGAAAGATGACATTGATGCGTTTTTGAACAGTGTGTCATCTGTCAGAAGGAGAATGGGATATGGAAAATAACAGAAGCTTTTACAATGAAATCCTGACCGATCACAATCTTCATCCAATGCACAAACATCCGCTTGATACGGCAACGGCAAGCCTTGAGGGTGTGAATCCAAGCTGCGGTGATGACATTGTGCTTAATCTTAACATCAAAGACGGTGTGATTACAGACGGTTCGTTTACAGGTGACGGCTGTGCAATTTCCCAGGCGTCAGCCGATATTATGCTTGATTTGATTATTGGCAAAACAGTTGATGAAGCCGAACATCTGAAAGATATTTTCCTTAAAATGATTCAAGGCAAAGCAACTGACAAAGAAATTGAAGAGCTTGAGGAGGGCGGAGCATTGTCTGACATTTCTCATATGCCTGCCCGTGTAAAATGTGCAGTTCTCGGTTGGCACACATTTGAAAACATTGTAAAAGAATAATTTACTGAATTTAATATTTTATAAAACACATTCGGGGAACAGATAAAATAATTTCTGTTCCCCGATTTTTATTTAAAAAATCGGGATTAATGTATTAAAATGACTAATACAAATCTTGACAAATATTGCCTTAAAATAGTATAATAAAAGTGCAAAGAGGTGATACTTATGAAAAAGAAATGTACTCTCGTTTTAATATCCGTATTGACAGTTGCCTGCATTGTATCTGCATATTTGCTTTTCTTTTATAATCCTTCATTTAATATGGTTTACGATTCCGACACAGATTCATATTTTAACAACAGTTACCTGTCCTATAATGACGGAACGCTTGCAGCGGCAGATTACAGAAAAACTAAGGTTACGGCTTATGATTCAAAAAATAATTCAACCGTAAATTTGCCTTCAAACGGTTCTCTGATTAACGATAATTTATTCTATATTAACGGCAATAAGCTCTGCTGTCTTGATACAACAACAAACACACGAAAAATCATAGACACCGATTGCCGAAGTTTTGTTTGTAACAATGAAGTTATTGCTTACACAAAGAATGATTCCGTAATATTGAAAGACTCTGATACTCTTGAAAAGATAGGGGATATTAAGTTTGATAATCAGATTTATTATATAAATATTTCAGATGGCAATCTCTATATTGCGGAGCGTATTTTTGAGGATGAAACAGATGAATACGGTTACAGCCTCAAAGTAGGAAAGCAGTATATTTTCAAAAAATATGACCTGAAATCCTGCAAATTGCTCAAAAGTAAAAATGCAAATTATGTAAACGGACTTCGCTATGTAACGGTATGCAAAGATAATTTCTATTTCTTTTGCGATGAAACCCAAACCGTAAACAATGTATGTCTTGATAAAGATGTAAATTATCCGACAATTCAGCATCCCGATGTTAAATTTATTACATCCAATAACGATTGTGTTTACTACATATCCGAGAAAACAGAATCGGCGATAATATGCAAAACGGTTGAAAGCCCCTATAACGGTATATGGAAACTCGAAGTCGGCTCTAATAAACCTGTTAAAATTGCTGACAAATGCGACTGTGACGAACTGCTTGCAACAAAGAATTTCTTGTATTGTTACACAATTAACTACATTTTGCCTCGAGGAGTGGCTAATTCATGGGTGAAATGTTACTTAATTGATCAGCTTGCAATAAGCTGAAATTCATGAAAATACAGTAAGAAAGCATGATGATTTTTAACAGTCATTACTGCTGAAATTATTCACTCTTCCTTGTTATATATTCCAAATTTGCCGACAAAGCCGCATAATTTGTTGCATATTGGATTTTTTATAGTTATAATTAAATTGTTAAAATTATAATATCTGTTTTGATTTTAGAAGTATGGTATGATGATAAAATATTTTAATGATATTTGCTGTAATATAGACTTATCAAAATTTGGTGTTTAAGGAGAGAGTTATGAAAACCAAATTAAATTGCTATTATATTCTGAATACCCTTTTATTAATAAGCGGTATTGCTTTTGATTTCATATTGTTCTTGCATCCGTTTTTTATTTCTGTTGCAATGAAAATTGGCATTGCAACAGTATTGTGCGTTGTGGTGATTTTAGATGTATTTGTTTGTAAACAATTACTGTCTGAGGGTAGTCCAAAAATGCCGAAAACGGAGTCGATTTTTGTATCTGTTCTTACATTTGTTTTGTTAATATCACAAAGTATTTATCTGACAATTATTACACTTATGGGTGCAAATGAAATATTAGGTACGATAAAAGCTATTCATTATGTTGTGTTAATTTCAATAATTTTGTTAGTTGCAACTCGACTGCATAATAAGTACATAACTAAAAAACACACTTTAGCTTTTGGTATTGATATTATAGCAATTGTGATGTGTCTAATCATTTGTGCAAATTGCGTTTCGTGTCTTATAAACGGGAAAGATTTGTTTAGTTATATTGCGATTAATGAGTATAACAAATTGAACTCTTAATGAGGTGATATTATGCCGAATTTTAAAGAATTAAAAAATAAAATCAAACACGGAGATTTTCAGTTTGTATATGACGAACTTAAAAAATCCGACTTTGAATATACACTTGAGAACATTGAAAAAGAATTTTCATCGGTTGATAACCGAGATATGTTCTGTTATCTTCTTTATGTGGTTTCAAATGAGAATACACCCAAACATACAATTCTCTTGTGTGATTATCTAATGTATTCAGGTACATTTTTCTACAATCGTGAAACAGTAATTCGATATTTGCTCGACAATTGCCTTGTTAAAAGCGGCAATGATATCACGCTGATTGAGTGGATTTTGTCAATGTATGAATACAATCCCGATTCACCGTATAATGAGAAAGAAATTGCAAATTTCAATCGCATTTACGATTCTTTAAAATGATGGTGTTAACTATGAAAAATTTCAATTACAAAAATATTAAGTCGGTAGAAAAAATTCATTTACTTTTGTTGTTATTCATTGTAATGTCTACGATAATTAATTTTATTGTAAACTTGATGAGTTGTACCGAAAACATCTTTTTGACAAGTCTGTGTTTGCCGATTCAGTTTGTGTCAAGGTTTGTTGTAAGTCATAACCCTTTTGAAATTTCAGTTTCAATTGTTTTAATAGCTGTAACTTTAATTATGTTGTTTTGGCTGTTTAAAATGTATTCATCGGATAACATGAAAAAGTGGCTTGCAAGTGGTATAACGGCAATTTGGTGCTTGCTAATCGGCTCGATTATACCTATTTTGCTTGATTCCGATTTAATCGGTCAATCTGGAAATAATCTCACATATGAAGAAAAAACAAACGAACTTCTTTTGTGCGTATGGTTCGGAATTGCTTGCTCCATTTTCTGCGGAATTCTCTTTTTTATTCAAATTTCAAAGTATGCAAAATTTATGGATAGGAAATATGACAACCCTATGAAGGCTGTTGCATATGCAGAAAAGAAAAATAAAAAGGAATATTACCATACCTTGAAAAAGCCTTTGATTTTGCCGACTGTTTATGCAATTATTCCGCCGATTACCTGTAGTTTTCTAATATATTTTGGTGTCAAGTCTGCATTCCTCATTTGTTTTATTTATGTGTGTTTAGGTATAGGTATAGTGTATCATACGGCATACAATATTTCTGATTTTATAAAATCGGAAAATCAAAATATAAAAGTAACATCAATCCAAAATTATAAATGCAAACTAATTGTAATGCATATACTGCTGATGTTGTTGTATTGCATTTCATTGGTGATAATATTACTTTGTATTTAAAATATCGAAATCAGATAGGAAGTATACTATGGGGGATTGCCTTAAAAATTTATTTGTGCAACAATTTGATTCGTTTATGGCAGAACACGGTTATAAGCAAAATATAAATTGTTTCAGTAAACTTTATAATGATATCTTTGCGAGAGTGTATCTGTTCTATCATTATGATAAAAATTATGACGAACTGCTTGCAACAAAGAATTTCTTGTATTGTTACACAATTAACTACATTTTGCCTTGAGGAGTGGCTAATTCATGGGTGAAAGGTTACTTAATTGATCAGCTCGCAATAAGCTGATTTGTTATCATAAACCGAATTGGTATATAGTGAACTGAAAATAATCATTAAGAAGGTGATATTATGAAAAAAGATGTTAAATTATACAATATGATTTTGCCGCCGTTTATGCTGTTCTTCTTTGTTCCCACTCTTTGGATTGTATCAGCCTTAGGGAATTTCATAATAGATTCAATAGTTCTCTTAATAATTTCAATTTTTATTTACAAGAAATTCACTTGGCAATTGTATAAGAAATCAATAATTCCCGTATTTCTGTTTGGATTTCTTTCTGATTTTTTAGGTGTGCTGTATCTAATGGCAATATCTATTGGATCAGGTGCGGAATATTACGAGGGCAACGATATCGGAAAACAAATTCTTTCGGGAATATATCTTGCAACCAACCATTCCTGTTATGACAGCATCTACGGAGTTTTGTTTATTGTCAGCGGTATTCTGTTTAGCAGTATTTTTATTTTTGTTTTTAATTATCGTGTGTCATTTAACAATAAAGGACTTTCTAAAAAGCAGAAAATAATTGCATCCCTTACAATGGCAATAATAACCGCACCTTACACATTTTTGTTGCCTAAAGAGCTTTTTTATCCGTAATAAAAATATATCTCGGTTTGGTACGGCAATTGCAGTAATTACAGGAAAATATCTTTTTCCTATACTAATCAGAGCATTGACTTAGTATATTCAAAAAACGAACCCCTGAACATTGATTCTGATGAAGGATTATGTAAATCAATCGCAACAAATTGGTATGTTGTAGAATATTGACTGTGAGGCATATATTATGATAAAATATCTTGGTAATTTATTCATACGATAAAATTTATAATTATGTAGAATTTATGAGGTGATACGATGTATTCGGAATTATTAAAAGCTTTTCAAAGCAATAAAAATTGCAGTTTTTATACAGATGATGAATGTGACAAGTTTATTTACGGCAAGATTATTGCACTTAACGAAGATGAGGTTGCAATTCAAATGTACAATACAGACGGAACTTGTGACGGTGTAATTGTAAAAATGGTATCTGATTTCTTCAGAATCGAGTATGATTCAAAATATAATCAAAAAATGGAGAAACTGATTGAAACTGATACTTTTGAAGACAGCGTTGAAATTGACGGTAACACTGTATTTGATTCCGCAATAAAATCCGCAATCATTAAAAACTTTATAGTAAGTATAGAATTGCTGCACAGCGGTAATGAGAATATCACGGGATTACCGTTGTCGCTGGAAAACGGAATTTGCACCGTCAGACAGATAGACGATTATGGTTGTGATGACGGAGTAACTTCGTTTGTATTCAATACCGCAACGCAAATTACAATCAATGCAAAGTATGAAAAATTACTTTCAAGCTTAATGAACAAGTGATATGGAAAAATGAATAATTTGTTATTTGAAAAAATATGGGAAGATACTGATTTGTCTGCGGAGTCATTTTTCTCAATAGGGCTTCTGAATACGATAATCTCGGACACTATAAGTTCGTGCTGAAATTCGGTTTTCAAAATGACGATAACAAGAACTACGGTTGTTCATTTCCAATAACGACCGAAACAGGTTTGTTATTACATTTTGCCGAAAATGTGTTGTTGCTCAATAAAGATAATTCTTTTGAAAGTTGCATGCTGAATGGTAGGTTGTGATTATATGGAAGTTATTGCTTTTAGCGTAAGTGTTAATCATGTTAATGGTTCTCTTTTAGATTTTACATTTCTTATCCCGTATGGATTGTATTTACTTTTGTGTTTCTTGTTAAAAGAGTTTATTAATTCACTTTATTATAAATCTATTAAATCGGAAGTATCAATTTCTAAAAAGAGATTTACTACTATTAAACATTTTGTCTATGATACCTTAATAGATTTACCAAACAGCAAATTTGTTTTAATGATTGATGAGGAAACGAAAATAATCACACCGGCAGTTTATACAAAGCGAAACGGTAGGGTTTCTATGATTAACAGGAATGCTGATTTTGATGTGTATGAACAAATTGAAATTAACAACGGTTCATTTTCAAAAGATTACACATTTATCAGAAGTTACAAAATCAGAGATAAAAAGACAGGAGAACAGGTTCTTTTTGTGGCAGTACCAAATCGTGAAACAGATATTCTCGCATATTCCGATTCTGCACATAAAGCCGACAAAACCGTAACTTTCGGCAAATTCAGAATATTCTGTTTTGTCGAAACTGACAATAACCTCTACACGGATTTGATTGTTGATTCCGAAAAGATTCATCTTGAAAAATCTAAAAGAAAAGGTATGTACTTTATCGGTCTGGATGAAGTTACAAAAGAAAAGTAATGCGTTATAAGCGATTCGAGGTGATTGTATGAAAATGCTGTATTTGATGCTTTTTTTCATTGCATTGTTGGCAGTAAGCTTTATTCGTCTGCTCATTACAAACTCTGCCATATATGCAGTCAAAGTGCGAAAATTCACCGATAAAAAACGATTTATATTAAAAGCAAGCGTGTTTTCCGAGCTTGGCATATTGATTTCATTTTTTCTGTTTTCACTCATATGGACGGTGATGTGCTTATGCGTATCTAATTTTGATAATATTTTCAAGAAAATTGCGGACAGTATTTTGTTTGGCTTTCTCGGAAATCTGACGATAACTGGTTCAGGACATTACAGCGGAATAATCGTTGCATTTTTTGAAATTCTCACAGCCTACGCATTTATATATCTGTTTAATCAGACCGTTGTATATAAAAATCTGAATGTTCCCGAAAAACAGAAAAGCAAATTACTTCACATTGTTTCATTGTGCAATGTACCGTATCTGTTGTTTATTCCGATTCTTAAAATTAGTTTTGTAAGCAACATTATGAACGATATTATCATCGGTATGATTTATTGACCGTACATAATATGGTCCTGTGTCAAGATTTAGCACAAAATAAAATGAGAAGTTCTGCCAACTAAGCTGCTGGCAGAGAAGATAACCTCTTAAACAATTTTTCAAAATCATTAGGAGACATATAGTCGCAGTGGCTGTGAATCCTAACGGTATTATAAAAGGTTTCAATATACTCAAATACAAGCCTATAGGCATGTTTGTAGTTAATGATATGAAATCTGTTAAGCCATTCTTTTTTGATTAAGGAATGGAAAGATTCGATGCAGGCATTATCGTAAGGATAACCACTATGAGGATAGCTTTGCTGCATCTTGTCAGTTGCTTCACGCCACGCATTTGAAACATACTGGCTGCCACGATCTGAATGGATAACTAGATTGTTATATTTATACTTAAGTAAGTATTTATAGAATTGAGGTTCAGACTATGGAAGGAATAATGGTTGAGTTCATTCTTTGGACAGATAATCCCAAAACCGATATTGATAAAATTAGTCATTATATTGGTATCCAACCAATTGAAAAAAAGAGAATGGGCGAGATGAGGTGTTTGACATGACGGAAAACAATAAAATAGACTTTGAAACTATAGATTACAGTAAAGTCAATCCGAAAAAGTTAAACGGCAACAAACGTATTGTAAAGTCATATTTGATATATTTTGCTTTTGATGTTGTACTGACAGTTGCTATATTCTTGCTCATATTATTTAAACTAATTGATAGTTCTGATAACACGGTAAATACTGTGATATTTATATTAAGCGGAATATTGTGTTTGTGCCTTTATGCTAATAATTATTATAAATCGAAAGATTGGCGATTCTATGAGAGCCTTCGTTCTGATACGCTTACAAAACTGATTGCACTATTCTTTGTCATAAATGGTGTGTTGCTGCTTTTGACATTTAATTTAGCGGGTGTACATATTTCAATAGTAGCATCATGGGGCGGCGCATCATTATCTATTCTAATTAATAATATAGTTGCTTATTTAGATGACTTAAACAAAATGTACACAACATCGAAATATGATACGGCTATAAAATTTTTGAAATTTTGGTCAGTATTTATATTGTTTGCTATGTTTGCATATGGTTATTCAAGCATTGGCAGATATGAATATATGACTTTTAGATAAAGAAAATATTAATAAGTATTGCTTTTTACAATGTCTATTGATACAATACAATCAGAATATGTATTTTCATTGCGTAAGAAGCGTATATAAAAAAAGACCGACTTCAAAATCAAATTTGAAATCGGTCTGTAAATTTTAAAAATATCCGAACGGAATTTATACTATTCGATTACATCTTCGGCTATAACAGCTTCCTGTCTTTTTGTAATCTGATGGTCTTCATGCAAAACAATGCAGTATGTAACAGTTGATATGAGTGCAAGAATAAGTACAACCGCAATAAGTCTTTTGATGTATTTGCCTGTCCTTATTTTTTTGACAACATAGGGAATCCCCGTTATTGTTTATTGCCCTTGTCCTCTTTTAAAATATTTAAAATGCTCTCTACACCGCTGTAAGCATTATGAAAACTCTCCAAAAGGTTTTCATAATATGCCCGACCTTCGTCCTCGATATGATAATAAATTCGTGTGCGTTTTTTGCCGACAAGCTTTGAATATTCGCTGATTTTTCCTTCGTTAACAAGCTTGTAGGTGACTGCGTAAACGGTGTTCTGAGATATGGACAGGCATCCGTTTGATTTTTCTTTTATGAATTTTACAATTTCATACACATAACTGTCATGCTCACACAAAATGGCAAGAATCAGTATGTCCGTAATTCCGCTGAAAAAATAATTTTGTTTTCCCATAGATACCTCCCGATATACATTATACACACTTAATCACTAAAAATCAATCTAATACATTCAATAAGAATTTAATATGAGCAGTTATTACAGCAAAGCCTTTTGTTGCCGGCATTGTGATTTTTTCGTCAATAGTATTCTGAAGAACGAATTGCAAAAGTTGAAAAATACATAAAAATTCAGCCGATTACTTTTGCACTTTTTCTTGCATCGGCAGTTTTGATATTTGCATTTTGACAGTAACAAACTCTACAATAAAATAGGGTAGAACAACTGCTGAAAGGAGGCTCGAAAGAGCATCTTTTTTAATGCTTGAACAGAATACAAATTTATTGTGATGACAAACCGCTTTACAGCTATGTAAAATTTTTATACAGATATAATGATGAAATAAAAAATATCGAAATAAGAATAAACCTCCTGCACAGAGTAAAATCCGTTGCAGGAGGTTTTGTTGTACGAAAAATTATATGGGCTTAATTATTGGCATATTTGTTGGAATCTATATGTAAAAATTACAGAACCTGAAAATATGTATTATTGATACTTTGTCGTGACAGGGCACACATCAGTTCTTGCTGTTTGCAATTGCCTGATCAATCAACTTTTGCAGCTTTTCAGACTGCTTTTCGGAGGTTATTGCACCGACAATCGGCTCTCCCACAATATTACCGTTTTTATCGACAACATAAGTTGTGGGGTAGGAGTACAATCCGGATGTGAATTCTCCGGCTTTACTTTTTGAATCAAACCAAATGTTTTTGTAGGTCACACCTTTTTTTGCCAGAATGTTCTTTGCGTCAGAGATAGCCGTTTTGTCACCGTCAAGTGTAAACGAATTGATTCCGACTACTGCTCCGCCTTTTTTTGCAAGCTGTTTATTCAGAGCTTCCAGGTCGGCAAGTTCTTCCACGCAGGGATTGCAGGTGGTAAACCAGAAGTTTACTACGGTAACGGTATTTTTTGCAAAAAGCGTACTGCTCTTAACTTCATTTCCGTCAAGATCCTTGCCGTCAAATGTCGGGAATTTCATCAGATTATCCTTTTCGATGGGCTTACCGTTTTCAGCCGGAACGCTCATATCTCCATCAGACGGTTTTTCTCCGCATCCGGGAAATTTTTGTTCCAAAAGCGTCAGCTTTCCTTCAATTTCCTTAATCTCTTCGGCGCCTTTATTAAGCAGTTTCAACTCATCAGCACTGAACTGATCCTTGATACCGTCAATTGTTTTCAGAAGAAAATCGCCGTAGTTTTTGCCGTCCTCATTCATCGCCATACCTTTATCGGCTGAAAGAAATACCTTTTCCCAAAGTTTGCTGTTTTCGGAAAGAATAGCATTTTCCTGTGCCATCAGTTTTTGATGCAGGTCGGCGGCCTCGTCTTTTGTGTTTGGATTCACAGCTGTCAGCATAGCCGTTTCGCTTTTCTTATTTGCGGTAGTATTCGTCGTATTGCCTTTGTTTGTGCCACAGGCGGCAAAGCTTAACAACATCATCAAGGCAGTCAGTAAGGTTAAAATTTTTGTTGTTTTCATGGTATTTACTCCTTTTCTGTTTCAATTTCTGTTTCAATTTTTTGTTTTGCTGTTTCCGCTTTTTCAGCGGGACAATCATTTTCTTTTCCTTTGCCAAAGCCGTAGCGAAAGCTGACCGCCTTGGTAGGACAGGCACGGATACACTTACCGCAGCGTATGCATTCGGTGTGGTCGGGAGTTTTGGTTACATCAACATCCATCTTGCATACTTTGGCACACTTTCCGCAGGAAATGCATTTGTGTTTGTCTACTTTCATTCCGAAAAGCGACACCTTGTTAAGCAATGCATAAAATGCACCGAGAGGACACAGCCACTTGCAGAACGGTCTGTAGAAAAGTACACTTAGTACGATTACCGTAATCAATATGCCCAGCTTCCACGAAAAGAGCGTACCCAGTGCGGCGCGGATTCCCGAATCGACGGCGGAAAGAGGGATTGCCCCCTCAAGTACCCCTTGAGGACAAAGATACTTACAGAAAAAAGGATCTCCCATACCCACATCGTTTGTAATGAGCATTGGCAGCAAACCCACAGCAAAAAGCAAAACTGCATATTTTATGTATGTCAGCGGCTTCAGCTTTTTAGTGGAAAGCTTTTTTGTCGGTATCTTATGTAACAGTTCCTGAAGCCATCCGAACGGACACAAAAAACCGCAGATAAAACGCCCGAGCAGAACTCCTATCAATATGAGAAATCCTGTGATATAATATGAAAAACTGAATTTTGACGAACCCACCACAGCCTGAAACGAGCCGATTGGGCAGGCGCCCGATGCCGCAGGGCAGGAATAGCAATTCAGTCCCGGAACGCAAACAGCCTTTCCTTTGCCTTGATAAATTCTGCCCTTCAATAAATTCGGCAGATGAATATTACTCAGCAAAGTTGCTCCTGCTTGAATAAGCCATCGAAAGCGTGAGAGGAACTGCGATACACCGCCTCTTTTTTTCTTCGGTTCTTTGTTATCCAATTCCCACACACTCCAAACACAGCCGGATTGCCTTGCTTAGCACGGTTTCTGCCTCTCCACGCAGAGCTCCGTAACACAGCATCGTAATTCCGCAGATAATCAGCACGATCTGAAATACGGCTTTTTTCTTTCGAGTCAATTCGGTCACTCCTTTCTTTTGTGCTCTCATTGTAGCACAGAGGATGTAAAATCCCTGTTAAGAACGAAAACTTAACAAAAACTTTATGCCTGAGCGATATAATGATATAATTAAATTATCAAAGAAATATGAAAACACAACAAGGAGAGTTTCTATGCGTATTTTAGTAATTGAAGACGAGCGTGCGCTGTGCGAGACAATTGTTCGCAGCCTTAAAAGATTGGCATACAGCGTTGATTTTTGTTATGACGGAAACAAAGCAAATGAGTTGCTCGGAATAGAAAAGTACGATCTTGTTTTACTTGATCTGAATTTACCCGGTGCAGACGGGATGACGGTACTGCGAACTCTGCGACAAACCGACAGAGATACCGGAGTGTTAATTCTTTCGGCACGCTGTGAGGTTGCCGACAAGGTGGAGGGGCTGGATGCCGGAGCAAACGATTACCTGACAAAGCCTTTTCATTTGGAGGAGCTTGAGGCAAGAATACGCAGTCTGACTCGCCGTCGGTTTACACAAAACAATGTTGTTTTGAACTGTGGAAAGGTTGCTTTTGACACCAAAACCCGTGTTGCCGTTGCTGACGGTCAGGAACTGTCACTTACCCGAAAAGAAATCGGAATACTTGAATATTTACTTCTTAATCAAGGTCGCCCCGTCAGTCAGGAAGAACTGCTCGACCATGTTTGGGATAACAGTGTTGACAATTTCAGCAATTCAATAAGAGTACATATTTCTGCATTACGAAAGAAACTGCGTGCGGCACTCGGCTATGACCCGATTCGCAATCGCATTGGTGAAGGATATGTTATGGAGGAAGAAAAAGTATGAAAAAGCTATCCTTGCAATGGCGCATAACTCTGATGACTGCACTTCTTATCGGAGCCACCTGCATTTTTATGAATGTTCTTATCGGCTATTCCGGCAGCCATTATATGGATTCCATAGGCTCTTATGTTACAGGTTACGGTGATACGGACAAAGGAGAACCTGACTTTTTCGATCCCGAACACGAAAAGCTTGATCGTGAATTGACTATCGTAATCAACGGAGCACAGGAATCCTTTATCGCTACCAATTGGTATATTACGGCGGTGGCAACATTGTTAGGCGGTGTGCTTGCGTATTTTTTAAGCGGGCATGCGCTGAAGCCTCTGCGTACTTTTACCGCTCGGGTTGAAAAGGTTCAACCTAACAATTTGACGGATATGAAGATAACCGAAGAAGTTCCGCCTGAACTGAGACAGTTTGTCAAGTCGTTCAATCGGATGCTTGACCGTCTTGATGAGGGATTTACCGCTCAACGACAGTTCACGGGAAACGCCGCACACGAGTTGCGTACGCCGCTTTCGCTTATGCAGGCACAGCTTGAACTTTTTTCGGCAGAGCATCCCGAGGTATCGCCTGAAACGGCGGAGTTTCTCCGATTGTTGCGTGAGCAGACCGAACGAATGACGCAAATGACAAAAACCCTGTTGGAAATGAGCGAGCTTCGCACAGTATCGTGTGCCGACCGCATAGAGATAGGACCTATGGTAGAAGAGATTTTCACTGACCTTGCTCCCCTTGCAGAGAAGAACAATGTTACACTTGAAAGCACGGGCGATGCTGTTATGTCAGGCAGTGACACGCTGATTTATCGTTTGTTATATAATCTGACCGAAAACGCTATACGCTACAACCGTTTTGACGGTACAGTGAATATTACCGTAACGCACAAAGACAATCAACTTGTTATTACGGTTGCGGATACCGGCTACGGCATCCCCGAACAATACAGAGAAAGTATTTTTCAGCCCTTCTTTCGTGTGGATAAATCCCGAAGCAGAGAATACGGCGGAGTTGGATTGGGACTTTCTTTGGTGTGGGAAATCGTTGCACTGCACAATGGTAAAGTTCGTGTGGAAGAAAGTTCGGAAAAGGGTACTGTTATAGCAGTAAAGTTTCCGACAGATGCGATAAAAATTTAATATTTTGCGATTTTTTCTTAATTAATTGTTGAAATTGCCGTAGCTCTGTGTTATACTATAATTAATTAATCGATTAGTTATCAAAAGGAAGCGAACATTATGAGAAAAACAGAGGAACAGCACAACGAGCGTAAGAGGGAAATAATGGAAAAATGCTTTGAATGCTATGCTGAAAATGGGCTGACAGGTACGGGCATCAAGGCTTTGGCGGCAGCGTGTGGCTGTACAACGGGAAATCTGTATTCCTATTTCAACAGTGTTGATGAACTGATTATTGAATCAACTGCATACTGTATGGAAAAGGTTGAGGATGATTTTATGGAAAAAGCTCCCACCGACCCGAAGGATGTTGTTCGATTTGTGAAAGAGGTTCCGTATTGGACCGCAAAGAAGCACGGCAAGAAATATCGGCTGATGTATCAGGTCTATACCCATCCGAAATATATTGAGCACGGCAAGAAATTCTTTGAGGGGGTAAATGAGCGCTATACCGAGTATGCAAAGCGGCTTGAGCCGAAAATCGGCATTCCGTACACGGTGATTACACCGCTCATTTTTATATTTGTCCGTGCCTGTGTACACTATGCTATGTTTGAGGATGAATATTATTTAAAAACCCAAATGGAGGTCTTAAAACAGGGTGTTGCCCTGTTTGCTGATAAATACCGTTCACAATATTTGAGAGGAGGCAATGACAAATGAAAAAACGAATATACTGTATTACTACCGCACTCTGTCTTGTGCTTTGCATCATACTTTGCATTGCATTTGCTGCCGTATGCAGCAAGGCGGAAAACAGCAAAACCCTGTTGCCGGAGGTGCGAAACAACGGCACAGCAATCCAATGGAGAGATACCGCCGAAGAGGAATGGCACGATCTTGTAGCTCTTAACACGCTCAGAGGTGCTGTCGGAGAAAACGGCACTGACGGAAAGAACGGTCTTGACGGCAAAGACGGTACTGACGGAAAAAACGGCACTGACGGCAAAAACGGTACTAATGGAAAGAACGGTCTTGACGGCAAAAACGGTCTTAACGGCAAAGACGGTATTGACGGTAAAAACGGCGTTGACGGCAAAGACGGTACTGACGGAAAGAACGGTACTGACGGAAAGAACGGTACTGACGGAAAGAACGGTACTAATGGAAAGAACGGTCTTGACGGAATAAACGGTACTGACGGTAAAAACGGCGTTGACGGCAAAAACGGTGCTGACGGAAAGAACGGTCTTGACGGCAAAGACGGTATTGACGGAAAAGACGGTATTGACGGAAAAAACATAGAGGTACAAAGAACAACAGAATATATACAGTGGCGCTATGAGGGAGAAGACTGGCAAAACCTTGTTGCCATTTCCGATATAAAAGGACCCACAGGGCAGAACGGTAAAGACGGAGCAAACGGAAAAACACCGGAGTTCCGTGTAAATGAAAACAATCTTCAATGGCGTTATGTCAGTGAAGAAATATGGTTAAATCTTTACGATCTTTCAAATTTGAAAGGTCTTGACGGAAAAGACGGAATCGACGGAAAGAACGGTGTCGATGGTATTGACGGCAAAAACGGTGATACGCCGTTCATCGGTGAAAACGGCAACTGGTGGCTCGGAGTGACCGACATTGGCGTAAAAGCCGCAGGCGTTGATGGTGAAAAAGGCGACAAGGGAGATAAAGGAGATGCCGGAGAGAACGGTAAAGACGGAGCAAACGGAAAAACACCTGAGTTCCGTGTAAATGAAAATAACCTACAGTGGCGTTATGTCGGCGATGAAATGTGGCTTAACCTTTACGATCTTTCAATTTTGAAAGGTCTTGACGGCGCAGACGGCAAGGACGGTATAAACGGCAAAGACGGTGTTGACGGTAAAGATGGTGTTGACGGTAAAGACGGTGCTGATGGTAAGGACGGAACAAACGGACAAAACGGCACTGACGGCAAAGACGGCAACACCCCGTTCATCGGAGAAAACGGCAACTGGTGGATTGGAACGACCGATACGGGAGTGAAAGCCACAGGAGTTGACGGTGAAAAAGGCGACAAAGGAGACATCGGTGAAAAAGGCGAAAAGGGTGACAAAGGAGATAAAGGCGACAAAGGTGACGCAGGTCAGAACGGCAGCTGTTCGGGGTATTTTTACGGAGAGGCAAACGCTCCGAGGACAGTACTGAATAACAGTCGTGTCTATATTTCTGTCTACGAAAAAATAAACAAGGGCGGCTTGATTTCATCCTACAGAAATAATATTACACTCAAAAAAGGACATATTTACAATGTCTGCTTAAGCGGTTCTCTCGAAGTTGGTTCAAACGAATTTAACAACAGCGGCAATTACTCTATTCAGATGACAGACGGTTATGATGACGATCTGTGCAGGGAGCTTACACGAATAAAAAGGGACGGGGCAAAAATACCGTATACCAATGATCAACATTCCTTTAATTTCAACAGAATGTATGATGCGTCAAATAAAGACATTACATTGCAGTTGAGTTTTGAAAATTCGGCATACAATACTTATCTCGGTGGCTTCAGAGGTACTATTACAATAACCGCTCTTGATTAAATTTATATAACGGAGGTGGCGAAAAATGAAAAAACGAATACTTAGTATCCTGCTGACTTTATGCATGATGCTCTGCCTTACGCCGATAAGCGTATTTGCCGAGGAGGTTGGGGCAGAGGGCTCTGCTGCGATACAGCTTGGTGCAGATCCACTAAGTGTGTTAAGTAAAAATGTAAACACAGCGACCGCACCGACTGTGTATTTCGGGCAAAACCATGAAAATAATCCCGCTGCATGGCGAGTTATCGGCTATGACGGAAGCGGTGTTACAAGCTCAAAGGGGGATATTACCCTGCTTGCGGCAGGCGCTATGGGGGTTATACCATTTGTCGATACCATATTAAACAACGAATACGCACCGAGTAATTTGAAAGCCACAATAGATGCGCTTGCGGAAAAGCTGACGACAGAAGAAAATGCTGCCGTAAAGAAACGGACGCTGACAAGCGGAAGTTACGACGGAGAGAATACCGACTGTGTAGCGGGAGGGCAGGTGGATAACGCTGTATTCTGGCCACTTTCCGCAAAAGAGGCTATTGCTGTAAACAACGATCTGCGTGCCTTGAATCCTGCACATCCGAATTGGGTGGATAGCGGTTGGTGGCTGCGCTCCCCCGGCTCCGATAAATATCGTCTCGCCGTCGTGCGTAGTGAGGGTTCTGTCCAATACTCTGGGTTCTCTGTCCTCATTTTCAATAATCATCGGACTGTTCGTCCCGCTTTTAACTTAAATCTGAACTCTGTCCTTTTTGCATCTGCCGCCGTGGGCGGAAAGCCTGACGGAGGATTGGCAGAAGTTTCCAAATACAGCGGAAACGAGTGGAAATTGACGCTTTTAGATAGTAGACGCAATTTTGCTGTAACGGAAAAAACTGTCAGCGCCGCCCCCGACGATACCGTTACGCTGAATTACAAAGGGGCGACCACAGGGAAAAATGAATATATCTCTGTCATCCTGGCGGATAACAACGGCGCACAGTATTACGGCAGAGTAGCACAACCTACTGCCAAAAGCGGAACGGTTGAAATCAAAATCCCGTCTGACATTGCACCGGGCGACTATACCATGAAGGTATTCAGCGAGCAGTATAACGGTGACTGCAAGACCGACCTTGCAAGTGCTTTTGCGGATGTCACGCTGACGGTGGAAAGTCAGCCTGACGAGCAGTTTACCCTCGCCCCTGGTGGCAGATACTATTTTGACCTTTCGGCGATGAACATCCCCGGAACGGTAAACAGCAATCTGCCGGACAGCACCCTGCATTATGTGCCTTTTACCTATGCAGGCACGGTCAACGCTTATAAGCTCACATCGGAAATGGCAACCACCGAGGAGTATGCTCAGAAGAATAAATATCCCCACAGCCTATTCATTGCGGACTATGCCGTAACGCATACGGTAAGCTGGGATGACCTGAATACCGCAGGTCTGATTTTCGGCAAGGACTATGCCACAGGAGGTGTGAACTATACACTGCGTGCGCCGTCCGTGGGAAGTGATAACAGAGGCTCGGGTGATTCAGAACGCGGTACGCCCCAAAGCAACGAATGGGACAGGATACTGGACAAGGACAGCGGCTACATCAAAAACTGGAATGGCATATATTCGTGGGGGCAGGACACAACAAGATACAACTCGTCGCTCCGTGCGATTCGCGGGTACGATTCGGGCCGACGCTGGAACGACGACGATGCTACGGACTTCCTCCCGCTCGTCAGTTTCCGCCCCGTGCTTGAAATCCTGAACCCTGACACACTGAGCTCTGACGGACTGAAGGTCGTTACCCTTGACCTTGGCGGCGGAACGCTCGGCGGCAGCTCCGAGGATATTCAAATCATTGTGAAAAACGGCAGCGAGTTTACCGCGCCTGCGTCCGACGGCATGACCCGCCCGGACGGAAATACAGGCAGCTACTTCATGTGGCGCGGAAGCAACGGTAAGCTCTACGCGCCCGGTGCCAGTGTTCCGGCGGACGTTACCAAGCTCACGGCGCAGTTTGCTTTATCAGAACAGTTTTCCCTTACCCCCGGCGGCAGATACTATTTTGACCTGTCGGCGATGAACATCCCCGGAACGGTAAACAGCAATTTGCCTGACAGCACACTTCATTATGTGCCTTTTACCTATGCAGGCACGGTCAACGCTTATAAGCTCACATCGGAAATGGCAACCACCGAGGAGTATGCTCAGAAGAATAAATATCCCCACAGCCTATTCATTGCGGACTATGTCGTAACGCATACGGTAAGCTGGGATGACTTAAATACGAAAAGTCTGATTTTCGGCAAAGATTATGCCAGCGGCGGCGTGGACTATACCCTGCGCGCACCGTCTGTGGGAAGTAACTTTATAGGTTTGGGCAATTCCGAACGCGGCGTGCCCCAAAGCAACGAATGGGACACGATGCTGAATAAGAACAGCGGATATATCCAAAACTGGAATGATATGTATTTGTATTTGTGGGGACAGGATACTGTTTCTCGCAACGCGTCGCGCCGTGCGGTTCGCGGGTGCGCTTCGCCCCGCTTCTGGATCAACTGCGATGCTACGTACTCCGACCCGAGCGTCGGTTTCCGCCCTGTCCTTGAAGTCCTGAACCCTGACACACTGGGTTCTGACGGGCTGAAGGTCGTTACCCTTGACCTTGGCGGCGGAACGCTCGGCGGCAGCTCCGAGGATATTCAAATCATTGTGAAAAGCAGCGAGAGCTTTACTGCACCCTCTGCCGAGGGACTGCCCCGCCCGGACGGCATTTCGGAAGACGCGCAGCTGTATTGGTCGGATGAAAATGGGAACTGCTATAAACCCGGCGATACCGTACCTGCCGATGTTTCCATGCTTTCGATCACTGGCGACTATGAGGTGATTTACCTCCCCGGCACATACGGCACCGGCAGTGCGGTGACGGATATGAAACCCCACAACAATATTCTTACCCTGCGCGGCGCTTTGTTCACCCGCGCGGGCTACACGCAAGTAGGCTGGGCAACCGTTGACGGCGGCGAAAAGGTATATGACTTTGAAGATATTTATACCAAAAACGAGGCGCTGACGCTCTATCCCGTGTGGAATACGAATAAATACACAATAACCTTTGATACCAACGGCGGAAGTGAGATTGCACCAATTACACAGGACTACGGTACGGAGATTGCCGCTCCCGCCAACCCGACAAGAAAAGGTTATACCTTTAAGGGTTGGGATAAGGAAATCCCCGAAACCATGCCGGCGGAGAATATAACGGTTAAAGCACAATGGGAAATCAATCAGTACACAATAACCTTTGATACCAACGGCGGAAGTGAGATTGCACCAATTACACAGGACTACGGTACGGAGATTGCCGCTCCCGCCAACCCGACAAGAAAAGGTTATACCTTTAAGGGTTGGGATAAGGAAATCCCCGAAACCATGCCGGCGGAGAATATAACGGTTAAAGCACAATGGGAAATCAATCAGTACACAATAACCTTTGATACCAACGGCGGAAGTGAGATTGCACCAATTACACAGGACTACGGTACGGAGATTGCCGCTCCCGCCAACCCGACAAGAAAAGGTTATACCTTTAAGGGTTGGGATAAGGAAATCCCCGAAACCATGCCGGCGGAGAATATAACGGTTAAAGCACAATGGGAAATCAATCAGTACACAATAACCTTTGATACCAACGGCGGAAGTGAGATTGCACCAATTACACAGGACTACGGTACGGAAATTACCGCCCCTGACAACCCGACAAGAAAAGGTTATACCTTTAAGGGCTGGGATAAGGAAATCCCCGAAACCATGCCGGCGGAGAATATGACGGTTAAAGCACAATGGGAAATCAATCAGTACACAATAGCCTTTGATACCAACGGCGGAAGTGAGATTGCACCAATTACACAGGATTACGGTACAGAAATTACCGCCCCTGACAACCCGACAAGAAAAGGTTATACCTTTAAGGGCTGGGATAAGGAAATCCCCGAAACCATGCCGGCGGAGAATATGACGGTTAAAGCACAATGGGAAATCAATCAGTACACAATAGCCTTTGATACCAACGGCGGAAGTGAGATTGCACCAATTACACAGGATTACGGTACAGAAATTACCGCCCCTGATAATCCGACAAGAAAAGGTTATACCTTTAAGGGCTGGGATAAGGAAATCCCCGAAGCCATGCCGGCGGAGAATATAACGGTTAAAGCACAATGGGAAATCAATCGGTACACAATAACCTTTGATACCAACGGCGGAAGTGAGATTGCACCAATTACACAGGATTACGGTACAGAAATTACCGCCCCTGACAACCCGACAAGAAAAGGTTATACCTTTAAGGGCTGGGATAAGGAAATCCCCGAAACCATGCCTGCCGAAAACATTACAATCACGGCACGGTGGAAAGATACCGAAAAGCCGACGGGCGAAATTATCATAGGCACAAATAAATGGAATCAATTCTTAAACGAGCTTACCTTTGGCATATTCTTTAAGGATACACAGGAGGTAACTATAAATGCCGTAGATAACAGCGGAGTTGTGTTTGTATCCTATTTGGTAACAGATAAGGAGCTTTCCGAGGCTGAACTGAACTCTCTTGTATTCCGTGCATATGAAGAACCGTTTAGCATAGACCCCAACGGAGAATATATTGTTTATGTAATGCTTGTTGATGAAAATATTAATATAACATATCTTCGCTCCGACCGTATAACGCTTGATAATATTCAGCCTGTAATCAGCGGTATTGAGAACGGCAAGACCTATTGTGAGGCACAAACCGTTACTGTTGATGAGAAGTATGTTGATACCGTTACCGTAAACGGTACGGCGGTTACACTTGATGCAGACGGAGGTTTTGTTCTCCCACCGACAAACGGTGAGCAGAAGATAGTTGTCACCGACAAATCGGGCAATAATGCAGAGATGACCGTAACAGTCAACAATGGTCATACCTTTGGTGAATGGGTATCTGACAATGACGGTAAGCATACCAGAAAATGTACCGTGGATGGATGCGATGCTTTTGAAACCGAAAATTGCTCAGGCGGCAATGCCACCTGTACCGAAAAGGCGGTATGTGATGTCTGCGGTAAAGCCTACGGAGAATTTGACGGAACAAACCACGAGGGCGGTGTACAGGAGTGGACGACAAGAACCGCTTTTAATCACGAACAAAAATGGAACTGCTGTGGTGCTGTGATTGTGGCAAGTGAAGCTCATGAGTGGAAAGACGATGTGTGCCGAGAATGCGGATATGTATGTCTGCATAATGACGCAGATAAAGACCATATCTGCGATTATTGTAAAAAGACAATCTCTGAGCATGTAGATAAGGATAAAAACCATATCTGCGATTATTGCAAAAAGACAATCTCTGCCCATGAAGATGCGCCAACCGAAGAAATCAAAAAGGCTGACACCGTAACGGCTAAATTGCCTGATGATTCAAAGTCTCCTCAGACAGGCGACAACAGCAACCTTATTTTGTGGATTGCATTGCTGATTATAAGCGGCGGCGTTATGAAAGGAGTAACGGCATTCGGTAAGAGTAAAAAACATTCTGCCAAAATTAAAGATAAGTAATATTTTCCGCTCTGTCATGGAAATATAGTGAATACGGCACAGTAGGTATAGAAACCGCTGTGCCGTATTTCTTTCAGAATGACTGCTTTTGAAAAACAGGCACTTTCTCGGTCATAATACGATAAGCAAAGACAAAGAATAAATCCGCAATCCGGAATTTAATGTCAATACTTCAAAAAATCGGCAGACAAGTTTGTCAATAAATTTGTATAGTTGCATTTGTTTTTATTTATGATACAATTAAAAGCAACAAACTTAACAGATTCTTATGCAGATAAAATTGCGGTAAAATTCGGAAAATATGCCGATAGCCTTATACGAAAAAAGTAAAATTGTTTCAAATTGCTATTGCACTTTTGTTATTTTTTCTTATATCTCTTTTATAATAAATCAAAATGTGATACAATATGACTGATAATCTGAAAACGGAGTTGATTAAATGAATTTCATCAACAGAAATGAAATTGCAAACGGTGTTTACTTTACAAACATTAAGGACAGCCGTTTTAAAACTATGAAAATCAGCGTGAATATTGTTGTTCCGCTTTCTGTCGAAACAGCGTCGGAGAATGCGCTTGTGGGCGGATTGCTTGTTCGTTCATGCAAAAAATATCCCGATTTTACTGTTCTCAGCAAAAAACTCAGCTCACTTTACGGTGCAGACCTCACTTCATCGCTTTCAAAACACGGTGAAAGCCAGGTAATTAAAATTTCCGTATCAGGTCTTGATGACAGATATTCTCTTGATGATGTCAGCATTGCCAAAGAACTTTCGGAGCTTTTGTGCAGCGTAATTTTTGAGCCGAATGTCAAGAACAACGCTTTTATTGAAAGCGAACTTGAACAGGAACGCAGACAACTTCTTGATGTGATTGATTCGGAATTCAACGAAAAGCGAATCTATGCAATGGGACAGCTTATAAAGCATATGTGCAAGGATGAGGTTTTCGGAATCAAGCGTTACGGTACAGCCGAAAAAATCAAGGCCGCAACTGCCGAATCACTCTGCAAGGCATGGCAGAATCTTCTCAAAACCGCAAAATTTGAGATTCTCTATATAGGCGATAGTCCTGCCGATAAGGCAAAGGAGGTTTTTGCGAAAGCCTTTGCAAATATCGAAAGAAATGTTGTGACTTCATCTACTGATGTTGTTAAGAATGTTTCAAAAGAAAAACATATTACAGAGGAAATGGAGCTCTCACAGTCAAAACTTGTCATGGGATTCAGAACACAGATTTCCGCAGGTGATGAAGAGGCGGTTGCCGAAAGACTTATGTGCGCTGTTCTCGGCGGTACTGCAAGCTCAAAACTCTTTAACAATGTTCGTGAAAAGCAGAGCCTTTGCTATTACTGCTCGTCCTCCTATGATTCAATCAAGGGCATAATGTACATCAACAGCGGCGTTGAGGGCGAAAATCTTGAAAAAGCCGAAAAAGCTATTCTAAAAGAAATTGAGGATATGAAGAACGGCGAAATTACAGATTTTGAAATTGAGGCAACAAAGCTTGCTGTTGTTAATTCATTCAAGTCAAGCAGCGACAGCGTAAGCGGTATTGAAAACTGGTACACAGGGAGAATCTTTAACGGCGACCTTGAAACTGTTGAAGAAGTTTCCGCTGAGGTTAATGCCGTTACAAAAGAGCAGATTGTAAATGCAGCAAACAAGCTCTTGCTCGATACGGTTTATGTTCTCAAAAATAAGTAAGGGAGGCGGACAGAATGAATATTACAGAAATTAAATCGGAAATTGCAGGCGACAGCTATTATAAAGTTGAACATCCATCGGGACTTACAATTTTTGTTTATCCAAAAGAGGGTTACACTTCCTCATATGCAATTTTTGGCACACGCTACGGCAGTATTAACACAAAGTTTTCCGTTAACGGCGGCGATATAATTACAGTTCCCGACGGTATTGCCCATTACCTTGAACACAAGCTTTTTGAAAGTGAAGAAGGTGATGCGTTTGTAAGATATGCTAAAACAGGCGCAAATGCAAACGCATATACAAGCTTTGAAAAAACCTGCTATCTTTTCTCATGTACGGACAAGTTTGACGAAAGTCTTGAAATTCTTCTTGATTTTGTTCAGGATCCCTACTTTACGGCTCAGACAGTTGCAAAGGAACAGGGTATTATCGGCCAGGAAATCAAAATGTACGACGACTCTCCCGATTGGCGAGTAATGTTCAATATGCTTGAGGGTATGTACCACAATCACCCTGTAAAAATTGATATTGCAGGTACGGTTGAAACAATTGCGAAAATTACAGCCGAAAAGCTTTATGAAGTTTACAATGTGTTCTACAACCTCAATAATATGATTCTCTGCGTTGCGGGTAATGTAACGGTTGACGGTGTGCTTAAAGTTGCCGACAAAATGCTCAAGCCTTGTGAGAAAAAGGAAATCAAAAACTATTTTGAAACAGAGCCTTATGAAATCAAAGAACCTTATGTTGAGCAGACTTTCCCTGTTTCAATGCCTTTGTTCAATCTCGGCTTCAAAGAGAAAGCAGACAAGCCCCTTAACGAAAAGCAGCTTGCATGCACAGATATTCTTCTTTCGGCACTTGCATCAAACACAAGCATGCTTTACAGAAATCTTATGGATTCAAACCTCATCAATTCAAGCTTTTCTTATGAACTCTTTGAAGGTCCGGGTTATTGCTCGGTAATCTTCGGCGGTGAATCAAGAGCGCCGAAACAGGCTGCTGAGGTGATAAAACAGTATATCTCGGATATTAAGAAAAACGGTATTGACAAAGAGGACTTTGAAATTGCAAGAAAGTCTGTTTACGGCGATTCGGTTTCATCGCTCAACTCAGTAAGTGCAATTTCAAATTCAATCATCGACTACGCAATGCAGGGTAACGAAATTTTTGCCTACATTGATGCGGTTGCAAATGCAAAGCTTGAGGATATCAACGCAAGGCTTGCCGAGATGCTCGATGTTGACAACTGTACTTTGTCTGTTGTAAAACAGCCTGATGAGGTGTAATTATGCCGTATCATGTACAGTTTCCCGGATTTGGCTGGGAATTTGATATTAACCCGATTGCATTTTCAATCGGTGATTACAAGGTCTATTGGTACGGAATAATCATCGCCTGCGGACTTTTGCTTGCCGTACTTTATGCGTGGAAAAGCGCTCCCCGTTACAAGGTTGACGGTTCAAAGCTTGTCAACTGTGTTTTTGCAGGAATGATAACGGGAATTATCGGTGCAAGACTGTACTTCTGTTTCTTCAAATGGGATTATTACGGACAGAACCCGATTGAAATTCTCTATATCAACAACGGCGGACTTGCTATTTACGGCGGAATAATCGGTGCGTTGCTCGGCGGTCTGACTGTTGCCAAAATACAGAAAATGGAAATTATGCCTGTTCTTGACATTGCAATGGTCGGTTTCCTTATCGGACAGGGAATAGGCAGATGGGGCAATTTTATGAATCAGGAGGCATACGGCTCTCCTACGGATTTGCCCTGGAGAATGATGAGCGAGGGAACAGACAACATAGGAGTTCATCCGTGTTTTTTCTATGAATCAATGTGGTGTCTGCTCGGATTTGTACTTCTCCATTTCTACGGAAAATATAAGCAGAAATATTCGGGACAGATTTTCTTTATGTACCTTGTGTGGTACGGATTTGAAAGAACAGTTGTTGAAGGACTGAGAACAGACAGCCTTTATCTTCCGTTCCAAGTTTTCGGAGCAGACATAAGGGTGTCACAGGTTCTTTCGGCAGTAATTTTTATAACAGGTATTGTATTCTTAATTATAAACAGAAAAAAGGAGGATTCTTTCTATGCAGATTATCGACGGAAAAAAGGTATCGGCACAGGTAAAGGAAGAAGTAAAAAGGCAGACGCTTGAGTTAAAGGAAACTCACAAAATAACCCCCGGTCTTGCGGTAGTAATCGTAGGTGACGATCCGGCGTCAAGAGTATATGTAAACAACAAGAAAAAGGCTTGTGAATTCGTAGGCTTTAAGTCTGAGGAGTACGCACTTCCTGCCGAAACAACACAGGAAGAACTTTTAAACCTTGTTGAAACTCTTAACAATAAGAAGGATATCAACGGTATTCTTGTTCAGCTTCCGTTGCCGAAACACCTTGATGATAAGGCTGTTATTGAGGCAATCAGCCCGCTTAAAGATGTTGACGCATTCCATGCCGTAAATGTCGGCAAAATTATGCTCGGCGAGTATGATTTTCTTCCGTGCACGCCTGCAGGCGTAATGGAGATGCTCCATTCCTACAACATTGAAGTAAGCGGTAAAAACTGCGTTGTAATCGGCAGAAGTAATATCGTAGGCAAGCCTATGGCAATGCTTTTGCTCCACGAAAACGGCACGGTAACAATCTGTCACAGCAGAACAAAGAATCTTGCTGAAATCTGTTCACAGGCAGATATACTCGTAGCCGCAGTCGGCAGACCGAAGTTTGTTACTGCCGATATGGTAAAAGAGGGTGCGGTTGTGATTGATGTCGGTATGGACAGGGATGAAAACGGCAAACTCTGCGGTGATGTTGATTTTGAAAATGTCAAGGATAAATGCTCGTTTATCACACCCGTACCGGGCGGTGTAGGTCCTATGACAATTTCAACTCTTATGAAAAATACTCTCAAGGCTTGCAAAATACAGAATAACATTTGATATACTCAAAAAATATCGGGAAAATTGTTGACAGAAAGTTTTCTTTGTGGTATAGTATATAAGCCGCATATTGTGGGTTTTAAGTGATTCGTTCCACCTGCACATAGCGAGCCCAATGTAAAGGATGGTACTAAAATGTACGCAGTTATTCAGACAGGCGGCAAGCAGTACAAGGTAACTAACGATGAGGTTATCTTCATCGAGAAGCTTGACGCAGAAGCAAACGACACAGTAACATTTGATGTTGTGGCAGTCGGCACAGACGACGGCATCAAGGTTGGCACACCGCTCGTTGAGGGTGCTAAGGTTACAGGTGAAGTTGTAAAGAACGGTAAAGGCAAAAAAATCAGAGTTTGCACTTACAAGCCTAAGAAGGGCGAAAAGAGAGCAAAAGGTCACAGACAGCCTTACACACAGGTTAAGATTACTTCAATCGAAGCCTAAAAATGACTACGGTAACATTTTTAAAATCAGATGATATAATTTGCGGTTTTGAAATATCGGGGCACTCCGACTTTGCCGAAGAGGGCAGCGATATTGTATGTGCGGCAATCAGTTCTGCCGCATATATGACTGCAAACACTGTCACCGAGATTTTGCATATTAATGCACAGGTTACCGAGGATGACGGTCTTATGAAAGTAAGAATGTCACCGAATGACGCTTTAAAGGCTTGTGATATACTCTCAGGCTTAAAGCTTCACTTAACTGCTCTTTCGGAGCAATACAAAAATTTTATTAAAGTTAAATTTTCGGAGGTGTAAGGTAATGCTTAAAATAAACATTCAGTTATTCGCTCATAAAAAAGGTATGGGTTCTACAAAGAACGGCCGTGACAGTGAATCAAAGCGTCTTGGCGTTAAGCGTGCAGACGGTCAGAAGGTTCTCGCAGGCAACATCCTTGTAAAGCAGAGAGGCACACATATTCACCCTGGTGAAAATGTAGGTAAAGGCTCTGACGATACACTGTTCGCAAAGATTGACGGTGTTGTAAGATTTGAGCGTGTCGGCAAAGACAGAAAGCGTGCAAGCGTTTATCCTGTTGAGCAGTAATCTCAAAATTTATGAGGGTGGATTTTATATCCACCCTTATTTTTTACATTTCTGTTTATACTAATAAAAAACAGGTCTGAGATTCTTTACATTTGTACTGATAATTAAACAGCAAAACTGTTACGGAGAAAAATATGTTTGTAGATACAGCGAAAATTAAAATAAAAGCAGGAGACGGCGGTGACGGTGCCGTTTCGTTTCACCGTGAAAAATATGTAGCGGCAGGCGGTCCCGACGGCGGTGACGGCGGCAGAGGCGGTAACATTGTTTTTGTTGCCGATTCCAACCTTTCAACACTTGCCGATTTCCGTTATAAAAGAAAATATGCCGCAAAAAAGGGCGAAAACGGCAGAGGCGGCAGATGCCGTGGTAAAAATGCCGAAGACCTTGTTATCCGTGTTCCTGTCGGAACTGTTGTAAAAGAGGAGAACAGCGGAAGAATCCTTGCCGATGTTTCGGGTGATGAACCTTATATCGTTGCAAAAGGCGGTAAAGGCGGTTGGGGCAATCCACATTTTGCAACTCCTGTCCGTCAGGTTCCCCGTTTTGCAAAACCGGGACTTCCGGGTGAAGAGTTTGATGTTGTTCTTGAACTCAAGCTTCTTGCCGATGTAGGTCTTGTAGGTTTCCCGAATGTCGGAAAAAGTACCCTTGTTTCCGTAGTTTCACAGGCAAAGCCTGAGATTGCGAACTACCACTTCACAACAATCACTCCCGTTCTCGGAGTTGTGTCAATGGGCGAGGGCTCATCGTTTGTTATGGCTGATATTCCCGGTCTTATCGAGGGTGCATGGCAGGGTACAGGTCTTGGACATCAGTTCCTCCGCCATGTTGAGCGTTGCCGTATGCTCGTTCACATTGTCGATGTTTCGGGCAGTGAGGGCAGAGATCCGAAAGAGGATTTCATAACAATCAACAATGAGCTTGCAAAGTTCAATCCAGAGCTTGCAGAGCGTCCGATGGTTGTTGCAGGCAACAAGTGCGATATGGCAACCGATGAGCAAATTGCTGACTTCAAGAAGTTTGTCGAAGATCAAGGCTATGATTTCTTTCCGATTATGGCGGCAATCCGCTATGATGTTGATCCGCTTCTCAAAAAGATTCAGGAAATGCTTTCAAAACTTCCTCCAATTACTCACTATGAGGCAGAGCCTGCTCCGATTGTGACCGTTGATGATTTTGATGACCATTCTGTTATAATCAAGAATGTGAACGGAATCTATACAGTTGAGGCTGACTGGCTGTTGCAGGTCATGAAGGGTATCAATTTTGACGATTACGAAAGCCTTAACTATTTCCAAAAAGTTCTCATAAACGGCGGTGTAATTGACGCACTCCGAAAAAAAGGCTGTTCGGACGGCGACACGGTTTCAATTTATGAGCTTGAATTTGACTTTATGGATTAATATTGCGTGATACGGAGTTAATATGGAAAATACATCTGTTCATTCATTAGCCGATGAAATTTCTCCGCTTACACTTGCCTTTGTGGGTGACGGCGTCTATGACCTGCTTGTGCGTGAATACCTTGTTCGCAAGGCTAACCGCAGTGTCGGAGAACTCAATAAAATAAAGGTTTCGCTTGTAAACTGCAAAAGTCAGGCTGAATTTGCAAAAATTCTTATGCCGACTTTAACCGAAAAGGAGCTTGCTGTTTATAAGCGAGGCAGAAATGCCGCACCGAAATGTACTCCAAAAAACGGTTCTGTTGCCGATTATCACAGTGCAACTGGACTTGAAGCACTTTTCGGATACTTGCAGATTAATAAAGAATTTGACAGAATAAATCAGCTTTTTGAAATAATTATACATACTCGTTTCGGGGAGTGATTTTATGCAAATGAATTTAAAACCGAATTCCCGTCTTGCAAAGGCAGGAACACTATTTTTTGATTATCTTGTAATTTTCGCCGGAGCAGTTCTTTACGGCATATCGGTAGCAATGTTTACATCACCTAACAATGTTGCCCCGGGCGGACTTACGGGTGTTGCCACAATGCTAAACTATATGTTCTCGTTGCCGATAGGTATTATGATTTTTGTGATGAACATTCCGCTTTTTATCTGGGGATTTATCGAGAACGGAAAGGGCTTTCTTACAAGAACCCTTGTTGCAACGGCACTTGTTTCGGTTATGATTGATGTTCTTACACCGATTTTGCCTGCATACACGGGCGATACAATTCTTGCCGCAGGATTCGGCGGAGTGCTTAACGGTCTCGGACTCGGTCTTATCTTTTACCGAGGCGGTTCAACAGGCGGTACAGACATCATCGCACTGAATCTTCACAAGCATTTTCCGTTTATTTCAACGGGTACGATAATCCTTGTGTCCGATATTCTTGTGCTATTAATGGTGTTCTTTGTTTATCACAGCATTGAAAATGTACTCTATGCTTTGCTTGTAATTTTTATCAGCATAAAGGTAATTGATGCTGTAAGCTACGGTACTTCAAGAGGTAACGGCAAGCTCATGTTTGTAATTTCGGACAATTATGAAGAAGTGAGTGCCAATATTATGAAAAACCTAAAGAGAGGTGTAACATACCTCAACGGCGAGGGTGCATACAGCGGTAATGATAAGAAAGTTATTATGTGCGCAGTCCGTCCTCAAGAGGTTTACAAAATCACATCGGGAATCAAAAATGTTGATCCCAATGCCTTTATTATCGTAACGACTGCAGGCGCAATAAAGGGCAGAGGTTTTGTAAATATTGACAGCAACTGAAAATTATACAAAAATAACGGTGACATTTTCGTGTCACCGTTTTCGTTTGTTTTATTTTCTTTTGCTTCCGGGAGTTCTTTTAAGTCTGTTGCTGTCCTTGAAAACCCATATTCTCTGCATTTTGTAATTGACCGTCCATAACAAAAGATCGACAATCGCCTTTGTGAGTGTAACGGGAATCGGCAGGAACCAAAGTGCCGATACAATAAGTGAGCTTGCACACATTATGCAGAAAAACAGAATGAAAAATCTGAGTGCCTGTTTTGCTCCGTTATCCGTATTGCCGAAGATGACTTTTCTGTTGATGAGAAAATTAATTCCACCCGAAACAACTCGTGCCATAAGCGTTGCCAGCATAATGTTAAAGAACATATGCGACGGCAGAATATACGCAAAAATCGTGAACAAAACAAGGTCGATTATCGTACAGCCGATTGATGCCGTCGCAAATCTCAACGGAGTTCTGTAGATAAGGTAGGTGTCCTTAATAAGTCGAAAATTGCTGCTGCAGTTTGAGCAATCGGCTATAATGTTCACAAAGTAAAACGGGACTCTCATGTCGGCACATTTTGTGAGAAAATTCATTTCAAAATCAAAACGACTGCCCTTTGTTTTCATCACCGTGTCATACAGAAATGCAGGAATACCTCGCAGTCCTGTTTGAGTGTCACTGCAACTTTTGCCCGTAATAACCTTGAAATATGCCGAGGACAGCCTGTTTCCGATTCGTATATTAATCGGCATTTTAGACTTTTTGTAATCTCTTTTGCCAAGAATCAGACTGCCGTTTCTAAGGTCAAGCATACGGCTGATTTTCATAACATCATTTGCAGTATGTTGTCCGTCAGCGTCACAGGTAATGTAGCCCGTGATATTATAAAGGTTATCGTGAGCGTATTTGATGCCTGCTTTAAGGCTTGCACCTTTGCCGTTGTTATTTTTCAGGTGAACAAGATGACAGCCAATACTTGTCAATTCGTTAAAATATTCCGATTTGGGATTAAGACCGTCATTGACAACAACAATATGCTCAGCTCCAAAATTCTGTAATTCATTGCAGAGGTTGACTGTATTTCTGTTTTCACAATAAATAGGAATAATTATCGCGTGACTCATGCAGCTGTTCCTTTCATTTTTATATTTTTAGTATACAACAATTTTTCTTTTGTGACAATATTCAATTTTTTTCTATTGTAAACATCGTAACGATTTTTTGCTCAAAAACATAGTTTGTGTCATTATTGGCGTTTTAATAAAAAAATATGGCAAAAATGCCAAAAACTATTTAAAAATCATATCATTTATGTTATACTGTATCTCAAGTAAGTTAAAAACAGAAAGACGGTGAATTATGTTTAAAAAAATATCAGCAGGAATTCTTTCGGCTCTTATGATTACTGCCGTTGCAGTATCGGGTACGGGCTGCTCGCAAACCCAGCCGGCGTCAATTGACTACAAAACAGCCGACAAGGTGGCTGACGGTGCGATTCTTCAAGCATTTTGTTGGGATTTCAACACAATAAAGGAGTCAATGGGGGATATTGCCGCAGCAGGTTTTTCGGCTGTGCAGACATCTCCGATTAATGAGTGTCTTGAGGGCGAAGACGGCGGTATGGATCTTTACGGCAACGGAAAGTGGTACTATCACTATCAGCCGACTGATTTCAAAATCGGTAATTATCAGCTCGGTACTCGTGATGAATTTAAGGCAATGTGCGATGAGGCCCATAAGTATGGTATAAAGGTTATTGTCGATGTAATTGCAAACCACACTACTCCCGAAACCGATGAGGTAAGCGAAGATCTTATTGAGGCCGGCGGCGGAAGTCTTGAAACCCTTTATCACAAGGAGGGCAGAACGCCCCTTAATGATTTCGGCGACAGACTTGCCTGCACCACGCATGAGATGGGAGGACTTCCCGACATCAACACGGAAAGACCTTCGTTTCAAAAGTATTTCTTTAATTACATTAACGATTGTATTGCCTGCGGTGCCGACGGTTTCAGATATGACACGGCAAAGCATATCGGACTTTCCGATGATCCAAAAGAAGATGACGGCTTTAAAAATAACTTCTGGGAAAAAGCAACAAAAGAAGTTGATAACGCAGAAAATCTTTTTATCTACGGCGAAGTGCTTCAGGGAGACAATGACAGGCTTGCCGACTATATAAAAGAAATCGGCAGAACCACATCAAGCACCTACGGCAGTAAAATTCGTTCGGGAATTGCAAGCGGCAATATCGACACGGCAGTTGTGTCTGATTATTGGATTGGCAATGCAGACCCGAATATCGTAACATGGGTTGAATCCCACGATAACTACATCAATGACTGCACATACAACAATATCGACAGCGAACAGGTTGTCCTCGGCTGGGCAATAATCACGGCAAGAAAAGACGGAACACCGCTCTTCTTTGACCGTCCGTATAACAGCTCAATCGATAATTCATGGGGCATGAACCGAATTGGCACACAGGGTGACGATATGTACAAGGACAACCGTGTTTCCGCAGTGAATTTCTTCAGAACAGCAATGAAAGGTGAAGACGAAAATCTCGTTAATCCTAACCTTGACTCAACTGCTCTTATGATTGAAAGAGGTACAAAGGGAGCTGTAATTGTCAATACAAACGATGCTCTCAAGGTTGATTTTGAAACAAATCTTGCTGACGGAACATATGTTGACCGTGTTGACCGCAAAACCGAATATACTGTTAAAAACGGTAAGATTACCTGTGATACGGATATCCCTGAAAATTCAGTTGTAGTTCTTTATAATGAGGGATACACTGAATATGCAAGACCTGCAAGCGTTGGTGTTGACTCAAAAACAGAGTTTACATACAGCGATGATACATACGAGGTAACTCTCACCTGTTCAAACACAGATAATGCCACATATTCCCTTGACGGCGGAAAGGCTGTTTCGTACAAAAACGGTGACAAAGTAACAATCAAGCACGGTGACAGCGATGTTTCAAAGCTTGAACTTCGTGCGGAAAATGCCGAAGGCGTCAAAACTTACGAAAGACTTGAATTCACTTATATGTAAAAGATGAATTTTATGCTATGCTTGCACCGATGTCTGTAATGCAAAACCACACATCGGTGCAGAAACAAAAAGAAAAGACGGAACTTACGACTGCGTAATCAAAAGAGATTTAAATTTACCGAATATTATTTTATTTGACGGTGAAGTATCCGACGATTTGCAGTATTTCCCGACAAAAATCATACAGCAGAATAACGGAGGTAAAAAAGCATGAGCGAACTTAAAGGCGCAAAAATGGAAGGAAGCAAAGTGCCGGCAGAGGAAATCAAGAATCCAGACCTCGTAGCCGCTATTGAAAAGATGCAGGATGACAACACAACCGAAAACATCAACAAGATGATTGATGAGGTTATGAAGGCGAAATTCATTCTCCCTGCAAAGGTAACACCAAAGACAGAGGCTAAGACAACCAACGGTCAGACTGTTATGCAGCAGTCAACCCAGGTTCAGTTCAGACTTCTTGAAAACGGCAACAAAGAAAAGTTTTTCGGTGTGTTTACGGACACAGACGAACTTTTTAAGTGGAAAGACACTCAAAATGCACAGAAGGTTGTTACAGACTTTGACAGCATTGCCCAGATGGTAATGGATCCCCAGGCTGATGTAAAGGGCTTTGTAATCAATCCTTTCGGCAAGAGCGTAACATTCCCGAAACAGATGGTTCATTCTTTCAAACAGCAGAAGGACTATATGAAACTCAAAAATCAGACAATCGAGCCGGGTTCACCAATCAGTCTAGGCGAGCCTAAAGAATATCCGATTGATCTTATGGCTGCTCTTATTAATCATTTCAGCACAGAGCCGACAGTAAATGCCGCATATCTTCGCTTGATTGAGCAGAACGGTCAAAAGAGCTACTTCATCGTGGTTGATTTCTTCGGTGATATGGAAAGCACATTCGATGCAATCAGCAAGGTTGCAAATCCGTTCCTTGACGATGAAATTCAGCTTTCAATGATGCCGTATTCAATGGATTTTGCAAAAAATGCAGTAAAGGGTGTTGAACCTTTCTACAGAAAAGAAAACTGATTATTTAAATATTGTTTTTGCAAAACATTAAATCCGCTGACAGTTGATGTCAGCGGATTTTTTATGGTTAAAATATGTTGCGATATAGTCAAAAATAAGCTTTATTTCATTAAGTCTACAAAACTCTGCACAATAACTTGTACAAAGAAACAAAAATGTGATAATGAATTGAAAAAACAAGTGCAAAATGCTATAATAAAAGCAATCACATTGCCCACAATTATGAAATGGAGGAATCAAAATGAAAAGAACAAGAAAAATCACGAGCATTATTCTTGCCGCACTCATGGTGCTTTCAGCACTTGTCGTGTCGGCAGGTGGTGTTTCGGCAGCAACATCGTCAGGTTCAGAGGTGTACTTTGACAACTCAAAGTACGGATGGAAGGATGTTTATGTTTACGCATACGGCACAAAGGAAAATGCCGAATGGCCGGGAGAGCTTATGACAAAAGAGGACAGCGGTCTTTATAAGGCAAGCTTTGCGTCTTCTTTTAAATCGGAAAAAATCATCTTCAACAACGGTCTTGAAAAAGGCAATGGCAAGGAGCAGTATCCTGAGGCAGCAGGTCTTTCACTCAAAGCCGGCGAATGCAAAATGCTCACAGCCGAAAAGCAGTGGATTGATTACGGCAAGCCTGATGATCACGCTTACGGTTACACACTTACAGCAAACAATACGTCTTTTTCAACAGAATCACTTGATGTAAAGCTTGCGTTAAAGAATGCCGACAAGGGCTATTACTCAGTTGACGGTTCAGCTAAGAAAGAGTTTGCAAACGGTGATTCGGTAAAAGTCGGTGAGGGCAAAATCGGCAATTCAAAAGTTACGCTTACACTTTATGCAACAGGTGCAGACGGGGTTGAAACGGAGCAGACATATACCTTCAAAAAGACTTTTACAGCGTCAAAGACAACTTTCTCCGCTAAATCAGACGGCCACACAACAGCGCCTGAGAGCGGCTATTACGGCACAAACCCTGAAATGCAGCTCGGCAAGCATAAGACAATCTCTGTTGACGGTGATTTAAGCGACTGGGACAGCTCAATGATTATTGCTCAGGGTGTTGCAAACGATGATCCCCGAGTTTATATGCCTTCTTCAATGCATGAACAGCCGTGGGATGCTTATGCTCTCTACAGTGCATGGGACGACGATAATCTTTATTTCCTGATTGAACTGGCTAACACAACATACATAACTTCTCCCGAGGACAACTTTGCCGCATCAAATGAGGCTCGTCCTTGGAGAAACAGTATTCCTATGTATCTTGCTCTGTCAATTGACCCTGCAAAGCAGGCAACAGGCAAGGCAGTAGGTACAAACAAGGACGGTTCTGTGTATACCAATCCGTTCGTATGGGGTTGCACAAACGGCACTGCAAAAGACGGAGGCACAGGCTTTACAACTCATATAGACACACTTGTTGCATTTGACTCCAACAACTCAAACGGCGGTGCTTCAATCTTTAAGGCAGATACTCAGGACACTGACGGAACATATATGTTTAACTATGACACAAGAATTCCAATCGGTGTAACAAGCTTTCAGGCTCAGGACAATAAAAACGGATTTAAAATCAAATACGCTAACGGAACAAAGAGTACATCACTCTTCGGTATCAACGCTCCAAAGGGTTCAAGAGTAATGGGCGATAACCTCGATATGAACTCAAACTGGGTTGACTTCTTCGATGAAGGTTACAAGAACTCATACGGCTATGTTTACGAAATTGCAGTTCCGCTCAATACTTTAGGTATTGACCGTAGCTACATTGAAACACAGGGTATCGGTGCAATGCAGATTCTCACATACGGCACATCGGGTATGGACACACTTCCGCATGATCCCTCAATGCTTGATCAGGCAAATCTTGAGTACAGCTACGATCCTTCAACCTCACACGAGAAAGAAGATATCGACAATATCACAGTTCCGCTTGCAAGAATCGGTGCGCTTCTCCCCGACACAGAAGTAAACGAAGCTCCGTTTGAGGTTAACTTCGGTGCAAACCTCAATTCGGGACAGAGTGCAGGCACACCTATCACACTTTTGGCAGAAAGCTATCACGCTACAGGTGATGTAACTTATTCATTCACAGTTAACGGTGAAACAGTTCAGAACTCAAACACAGATTCATGTGTATGGACTCCGTCGGCTGACGGCACATATTCAATCGGTGTGGTTGCAGTTGATGCAAACGGCAACAAGGCAGAGTCAACAAAGACATTCGTTGTAGGTTCGTCTTCATCGGATGAAACTCTCAAAGGCGATGTTAACCGTGACGGCAGTGTAACTGTTGTTGATGCAACACTTGTTCAGAAATACATCGTAAAGCTTGAAGATTTTGACGCAGAAACAATGAAGATTGCCGATGTAAACGGTAACGGCATTATTGAGATTACAGATGCAACATTGATTCAGAAAATCATAACTAAGCTTGCTTAAACGATAAAATTTAATCTTAAAAACTTTTAAGGCGGTTGTGCATATTCTGCATAACCGCCTTTTGTATAAACCTTGTATGTAAATTAAAGCCTTACGGGAATTCCTTTTTCGTTGAGATATTTTTTAAGTTCGGGAATCGGAATTTCACCAAAGTGAAAAAGTGATGCCGCAAGAACTGCGTCAGCCTTGCCTTCTGTAAACGCATCATAAAAATGCTCAAGTGCGCCCGCACCGCCGCTTGCAATTACGGGAATGTTCACCTTTTCGGAAACTGCCCTTGTAAGTGCAATGTCATAGCCTTTTTTCTGACCGTCCTCGTCCATGCTTGTAAGGAGAATTTCTCCCGCACCGAGTTTTTCGCATTTTACAGCCCATTCAATTGCATCCATACCGACAGGAGTTCTCCCGCCGTTCACATAAACTTCCCAGCTGTCGCCGTTTCTTTTGGCATCTATAGCGGCGACAACGCACTGACTGCCGAATTTATATGCCGCCTCGCTGATGAGTTCGGGACGATGAACAGCGGCTGAATTTACGGACACCTTGTCTGCGCCGGCTCTGAGCAGAACATTGAAATCTTCAACGCTTCTGATACCGCCGCCGACCGTGAACGGAATGAAAATTGAATTTGCAACCTTTTCAACCATGTCAATGGTGATGTTTCTTGAATCGCTTGATGCGGTAATGTCGAGAAATACAAGCTCGTCAGCACCCTGTTTGTCATACTGCATTGCAGATTCAACGGGATCGCCTGCGTCAACAAGATTTACAAAACTCATACCTTTTACAACTCTGCCGTTTTTTACATCAAGACATGGAATTATTCTTTTTGCGTACATATTTATTCCTCCCTGCCTTTTACAATGTCAGCAAAATTTCTGAGAATTTTAAGTCCCGTTTTGCCGCTTTTTTCGGGGTGAAACTGAGTTGCAAAAACATTGCCTTTTTCAACAGCGGCGTCAATCGTAACACCGTATTCCGTCTGAGCCGAAACAATGCTCCTGTCGCTTGCGTTCAAAAAATATGAGTGAACAAAATAAACATATGCATTCTGTTCTATGCCTTTGAAAAGTCTGCTCTTTTCATTGATTTTAAGGCTGTTCCAACCGATGTGCGGAATCTTTAAGCCTTCGCCTGACGGAATCTTTGTGATTGTACCGTCAAAAACCGAAAGACCTTTTACATTCGGACTTTCTTCACTTTCGGGAAAGAGGAGCTGAAGTCCAAGACAAATGCCTAAAAACGGTTTTTCACTGTTTATGTACTCAATAACCGTGTCTTTAATGCCGTATGAATTCATTGTGTCCATTGTATCGCCAAACGAACCGACGCCCGGCAAAACAGCACCGTCTGCATTCATAATTTCGTCTTTATCTCTTGTAATCACACATTCACAGCCGATATGCTTTAACGCTTTGTAAACACTGCGGATATTGCCTGCGCCGTAATCAATAACTGCTATCATTTTTATCAACTCCGTCATTTGCTTTCTGTTAAACAATTTTACCATACAACATTTATTATTGCAACATAAACCGACGCATATTTCATAATTTCGTAAAATTTACAATAATTTAATTTATATCTTATTGTAAATTGCAAGTTCTTGTGTTAAAATGAATTGGTTAAGACAGTGTGTCTGTTTTTACTATTTATAACGGGAGATATTAAAAAAATGATTACTCATTTGCTCACAAGAATAGATTTAATGATGAATTCCCTCTCAAAGGGACAAAAAAGGATTGCTCTTTTTATTGAAGAGCATTACGATAAGGCGGCATTTATGACGGCATCAAAGCTTGGTGAAACTGTCGGAGTCAGCGAGAGTACGGTTGTTCGTTTTGCAACCGAGCTCGGCTATGACGGCTACCCTAAGCTTCAAAAAGCAATGCAGGAGATGATTCGTAACAAGCTCACATCTGTTCAGCGAATTGAAGTTACCTCTAACCGTATCGGCAATGACAATGTGCTTGACAGCGTTCTTAATCAGGATATCGATAAAATCCGCAGAACAATTGAAGAAACATCTCATGAGGATTTTGCCCGTGCAGTTGATGAAATTTGCAAGGCAGAGCGTATTTACATATTCGGTGTGCGTTCAACAGCCGCAATCGCAAACTTCCTTGCGTACTATTTTGAAATGATTTTTGACAATGTGCGTGTTATCACAAGCGGCAGTCAAACCGAAACCTTTGAACAGATTTTCAGAATCACCGACAAAGATGTTATGATCGGTATTTCATTTCCCCGTTACAGTTCAATGTCGGTTGAGGCAATGGACTTTGCCCGTTCAAGAGGCGCTCACGCAATTGCAATCACGGATAGTATGGTTTCTCCTCTTGTTCAGAGTGCCGATTCCGTGCTTATTGCAAGAAGCGATATGGCGTCAATTGTAGACTCACTCGTTGCACCGTTAAGTCTTATCAATGCTCTTATTGTTGCAACCGTGCTTAAAAAGAAAGATGAAGTTTCCGACACATTCCGCAGACTTGAGCTTGTGTGGAATCGTGACGGAGTTTACACCAACCGTGACAGAGAAATAATGGGTAATATAGAAGATGATGATAAGTAAAAAAGTTGTGGTAATCGGAGCAGGTGCGGCAGGTCTTATGGCGGGTGCAACTGCGGCGCTCTATGGTGCATCAGTTACGATAATCGAAAAGAACAAGCGTGTCGGCAGGAAAATTATGATAACGGGCAAAGGAAGGTGTAACCTTGCCAATAACTGCGATGTGCAGACTTTTATCAATAATGTTCCCGTAAACGGAAGATTTCTCTATTCTGCAATCAATGCATTTACTCCCGAGGATACAATCGAATTTTTTGAATCCAAAGGACTTAAAACAAAGACCGAAAGGGGAAATCGTGTGTTCCCCGCATCCGACAAATCGGTTGATGTTGTTGATACAATGCATGATTATGCCGTTGAATCGGGTTGTAAAATCGTGTGTGATACGGCAAACGCTCTTATTCTTGAGGACGGTGCCGTTATAGGCGTTAAATGCGAAGAAAACACCTACTATGCCGACAGCGTAATTATCTGTTGCGGCGGTAAAAGCTATCCGCTTACGGGCTCAACCGGTGACGGCTATACACTTGCAAAACAGGCAGGACACACAATCGTTCCGCTCAAACCGTCGCTCGTGCCGTTTACTTCCGGTGATAAACAATGCAAGGATATGCAGGGACTTGCCCTCAAAAATGTTGCGCTCAGAATAGTTGATAAGAACAGAAAAAAGACTGTTTACAGCGACTTCGGCGAAATGCTTTTTACACATTTCGGAATGAGCGGTCCGATGATTTTATCGGCAAGCTCGCACATCCGTGATATTCAGCCCGACCGGTATATTGCGGAAATTGACCTCAAGCCGGCACTTGATTTTGAACACCTTGACAGGCGTATTCAGAACGATTTCAAAGAGAATTCAAACCGTGATGTTTCAAACGCATTTTCAAAGCTTTTGCCGAGAAAAATCATAGTTCCCGTTCTCAAACGCTGGGGAGTTCCCTTTGACAAAAAGTGTAATTCAATTACAAAAGAGGAGCGACACGCTCTTTGTGAAATTCTCAAATGCTTTACGGTTGAAATCAGCGGTTTCAGACCGATTGAGGAGGCAATCATAACCTCAGGCGGTGTAAAAACTTCCGAAATCAACCCGAAAACCATGGAAAGCAAGCTTGTAAGCGGCCTGTATTTTGCAGGTGAAGTAATCGACTGCGACGCCTACACAGGCGGCTTTAATCTCCAGATTGCATGGAGTACCGGACGGCTTGCCGGAGAAAACAGTGCATATATCTGATTTGATTATACATAATATATTTGATTGAAAGGATGTAATTTATGTCAATAGCAATCGCTTTGGACGGTCCTGCAGGAGCAGGCAAATCCTCAATTGCAAAAAGAGTTGCAAAGGCACTTGACTGTATTTATGTTGATACAGGAGCGCTTTATCGCACAATCGGTCTGTCGGCAACAAGAAATTCCGTAGCTCCCGAAGATGAAAATGCGGTAAAGAATTTGCTTTCAAAAATCACAGTTGACCTAACATTCAATGAAAAGGGCGAGCAGATTGTTCTGCTTGACAACGAAGATGTGTCCGGGCTCATCAGAACCCCGGAGGCATCAATGATGGCGTCAAAAATTTCTGCCGTACCGATTGTAAGAGCATATCTTCTTGATTTGCAGAGAAATATGGCAAAGACGCATGATGTAATTATGGACGGCAGAGATATCGGCACAGTTGTGCTGCCTGATGCACAGGTTAAAATTTTTCTTACAGCGTCCCCCGAGGCAAGAGCCGAAAGAAGATATAAGGAGCTTGTTGAAAAGGGTATGGATGTAAAATACGACGACATTTTAAACGATGTAATAACCCGTGACTACAACGATACTCACCGCAAAACAGCTCCGCTCAAGCCTGCCGAGGGTTGCGTTACCGTTGACACAACAGAGCTTGATTTTGAGCAGTCGGTTGAAAAAATAATTTCCGTTATAAAGGAGAATATCTGATGGGTCAGTCAAAGGCACTTTATGCAGTCGGCAAAGCTGTCTGCAAGCCTGTTTTCAAACTTTTGTACAGATATAAAACTATAATTGAAGAGCCGCTTCCGCTTGTTGGAGGCATGATTATTGCAAGTAACCATATATCAAATTCAGATCCGGTTCTTCTCGGTTTGTCGCAGAAAAAGCGCAGACTGTTCTTTATGGCAAAAATTGAACTTTTTAAAAATAAATTCTTCGGTGCGTTAATCCGTGCGCTCGGTGCATTCCCCGTTGAAAGGGGTGCAGGTGACGGCAAGGCTATCAAGACAGGCGAAGACCTTATCCGTGACGGCGAGATTATGACAATCTTTATTGAGGGCGGTCGTTCCAAAACAGGCGAACTTATGCGCCCCCGCAGCGGATGTGCTCTTGTTGCACAGCAGATGCAGGTTCCTGTTGTGCCTGCCTGCATCACAATTGTAGGCAACAAAAAGCATACATTTGCAAAGAGAGTTATCCACTTCGGCAAACCTCTCACACCCGAAAAGCTCGGACTTACTCCGGACAGCGGAAGACGGGAACTTAAAGGTGCAACAACCATGATCATGGACGAAATCAAAAGAATGAGGGAGCAGGATTTAATTGAGTATAAAAAAGGCTGATTCGGCAGGATTCTGCTTCGGCGTCAACCGTGCAATCAATATCGTAAATGAACTGCTTAAAAAAGGAATAAAGGTTGCAACCCTCGGACCTATTATCCACAATATGGAAATGGTTCACGAGCTTGAAGAAAGAGGATGCACTCCCGTTAAAGCAGTTGATGAGCTTACTGACGATACAACGCTTGTAATCCGTTCACACGGAGTTGAAAAAAGCGTTATTGATTCTCTTGTAAAAAGAGGAATTAACTTTGAGGACGCAACGTGTCCTTTTGTTAAAAAAATCCACAAGATTGTATCAAACACAAACCCTGAAAATGATGTTGTTTTGATTGCAGGAAATAAAAATCATCCCGAGGTTTGCGGTATAATAGGTCATTGTGCAAGTGATTGTTACACATTTAATAACGAGGCAGAGCTTGATGATTTATTGCCAAATATTCTAAAAGAGAATAATAAACAGGTGCAAATTGTCGCACAGACAACATTTGACACACAAGAATGGAAAAAATGTGTAAAAAAGATAAAAAAGCTATGTACAAATGCAAAAATATTTGATACAATATGTAATGCTACGCAAGTTAGGCAAACCGAAGCTTCTCAGATTGCCGCCGAATCCGACTTTATGGTTGTAATCGGCGACAGGCACAGCTCCAATACGGGAAAGCTTTTTGATATATGCAAAAGACAGTGTGAGAACACGGTTCTCATTGAAACCGCTGCCGAGCTTGATTTAAACAAGGTTTCGGTTGCCGAATCAATCGGCGTAACTGCGGGTGCTTCAACGCCTGCAAGGATAATAAAGGAGGTACTGGATACAATGAGTGAAGTAAAATCCGGTGAAACAAATTTGGAACCATCTTTTGAGGAGATGCTTGAGGAGTCCCTCAAAAACTTTAATACAAACGAGAGGGTAATGGGCACAGTTCTGAGCATAGCTCCCAACGAAGTTCAGGTAGATGTCGGCAGAAAGCAGACAGGCTTTATTCCTGCTTCAGAGCTTTCAAACGATCCTAACGCAAGACCCGAAGATGTAGTTAAAGTAGGCGATGTTATTGAGCTTCTTATTATGAAGACCAATGATCAGGAAGGCACTATCATGCTTTCAAAGCGCAGAGTAGATGCACAGAAGGGTTGGGAAGAGCTCAAAGAAAAGGCAGAGTCACAGGAGGTTCTCTCCGGCAAGGTTACTGAGGCAGTTAAGGGCGGCGTAATCGTTCTTTACAACGGCTCAAGAATCTTTATCCCTGCATCACAGGCAACAGCAACTCGTGAAGAGAGCCTTGAAGACCTCGTAGGTCAGGATGTTGATTTCAGACTTATCGAAGTTTCACAGAACGGCAGACGCAGAAGAGCTATCGGTTCGATCCGCAGCGTACTCAAGGAGCAGAGAGCTGCTCAGCGTGAAGAATTCTGGAAAACCTGCGAAGTTGGCAAGCGTTACAAGGGCGTTGTTAAGTCACTTACAAGCTACGGCGCATTTGTTGACCTCGGCGGCGTGTTCGGCATGATTCACATTTCAGAGCTTTCATGGACACACATTAAGCATCCGAGCGAGGTTGTTAATGTAGGCGATACAGTTGATGTTTACATAAAGGATATCAATGAGGAAACAAAGAAGATTTCTCTCGGCTTCAAGAATGCCGAAGACAATCCGTGGGAAATCCTCAAGAACAACTATCCCGAGGGAACAGTTGTTAAGGCTACAATCGTTGGTCTTACAACATTCGGTGCATTCGCAAACATCATCCCCGGCATTGACGGTCTTATCCACATTTCTCAGATTGCAAACAAGAGAATTGAAAAGCCCGCTGATGTACTCAAGGTTGGCGATGTTGTTGAAGCTAAGATTACTGCAATCGACTTCGACAAGAAGCGTGTAAGCCTTTCAATGCGTGCACTTCTTCCTGAAGACGAGCAGGCACCTGCTAAGTCTGAAGAAGCTGCTGAATAATCAGAACTTTTGTGGGCATCCGAAAGGATGCCCTTTTGTTTTAAATTAATTTAATCGGGTACAGGCTATGAAACGACTGATTTCCCTTGCTGTGGCTGTTATGCTTATCACACTTCTCGGTGTGTGCAGAAGCCGTGCGTATGATGAATACAATCTGACTGACCTTGCCGCTTGTTCGTCTGTAAAAAGTGACAGCAACGGCAAGGGCGGATTTGTGTGCGCATTTTCGGGAAATACAGTGTTTTCAGCAAGGCTTGTGCCCGATTTTTCTGCATACAGTTTTTCTGTCGGCGGTCGGATAAGGAGTGTGTCACAGAGCGGAAACTACACTTATGCACTTGTTTTTGACGATGCTTTCACTAACAAATATTCAGTGTATTCTCTTAATCTTGATAACGGAAATGTTTCACAGAACACTTTTGTTGACGAAAATTTTATGACCAGTTCCTTTTCGGTAACAGATAATCGCATTTACTATATCAAGACCGACAGCCTGAAATCTTATGTTGCGTGTAGGGATTTTTCATCTGATAAAAAGTCGAAAATAACTTTTTCAGACAATGTAAACGAGGTTTTTAATAATAACGGAAAGTCATACGCAAGACTTTGTGACGGTTCAATTTACAAGCTCTCGCAATCGTCATCAACATATGTTGCCGATACAGGTGAACTTAAAAATATTTATAACGCAGGAATAAACAGAGTTATAAACGAAGACGGATTTATTGTTTCGCTGTCAGATAATTCAAGGGATTATGTTTCAAATGCCACAGCAGAAAATGTTTCGGTATCTGACGGAAAAGTATATTCTGCCGTGAATTATCGACTTAATCTGAAAACATCCGAAAAAACAAAAAGCGTGTCAATTCCCGACAGAGCAACGGCCGTTGTATCTTACAAAAAGCAATGTGCTGTTTTGCTTGATAACGGAACGGTTCAGGTATTTGGCTCGGGTGATTTTGAGGAAAAGAAAACAAGTGGCAATGACGGCAGTAACGACAATCACAATTCTTCTAAAACAGATATTCAACCGAATAATTCCGAATATCTGTTTTCTGACGGGATAGTTTACGGGATTTACAGCGGAGAAACCGTTGCCGATTTCAAAAACAAAACTTCTGCCGAAAATGTATATAAGGCGGACGGTACGATTGCAAAGAGCGGAAAGCTGAAAACAGGCTTTACTGCCGTTATAGATTCAAAGACTTATGTCATTGCAGTTTGCGGAGATGTGACGGGCGAGGGCAATGTAAATTCAAAGGATGTCACGCTTTTGCAAAAACACCTCTGTGATAATGTAGAATTAGACGGTGCATATCTCAAAGCCGCCGATTTTAACCTTGACGGCGAAGCAGATAACCGTGACCTTGTCTTAATTTCAAGACAAAAAAATTGACAAAACAAAAACCGCCCCAATCGGAGCGGTTTAATTTTTTTCAAAAATAAACTTTATCAGTCCATTTCCCAGTTGTGCCATACATTCTGGATATCATCGTTATCCTCGAACATATCAAGCATTTTCTGCATCTTAGTTGCAGTTTCTTCGTCCTCAAGCTTTGTATATGTGCTTGGAACCATTTCAATTTCAGCAGAAACGAATGTGTAGCCGAGCTTTTCAAGCTCATCTCTTACAGCGCCGAAATCATCTGTTTCTGTGTAAATTGTAAATACATCATCGTCAGCCTCAAAGTCTGATGCACCGCACTCAAGAGCATCGCTCATCACGGTATCCTCATCCTTTTCAAGGTCCTCGCGCTCAATAACGAGAACGCCCTTCTTTGAGAACATAAAGCTTACACAGCCCTGTGTACCCATATTGCCGCCGAATTTATCAAAGTAATGTCTTACTTCGCCTGCTGTTCTGTTTCTGTTGTCTGTAAGTGCCTCAACAATTACGGCAACGCCGTTTGGACCGTAGCCCTCATATGTAACAGCCTCGTAGTTTGTTGAATCTGCATCGCTTGACGCTTTCTTGATGATTCTTTCAATGTTGTCGTTAGGTACATTTGCAGCCTTTGCTTTTGCAATACAATCCTTGAGTTTTGAGTTAACGGAAGGATCGGCACTTCCGCCATCCTTGATTGCAACAATAAGTTCTCTGCCGATTTTTGTAAATACTTTAGCTCTTGCGGCATCGTTCTTACCTTTTTTCTGCTTGATTGTACTCCATTTGTTATGTCCTGACATTAATATCATTCCTTTGTCAATAAAGTATAATTATCTTATTAAGTATATCACACACACCTTTGTGATGTAAATAAAAAAAGTTATTACAGTTTTGTAATAACTCCATTGTCAAATATCGCCTGTGGTGCTATAATCTATGTTGTAGAAAATAAATGCCGATAAATTTGATGTAAATATAAAAAATAAAGCTTAAATGCCGAAAATATAATTTTACGAAGGGAGTTTTTGAAATGATCAGATCTATGACGGGTTTCGGAAGATGTGAAACCGTTATCAACGGTCGGGAGATTACCGTTGAAATCAAAAGCGTGAATCACCGCTATTTTGAATTTTCCTGCAGAACCCCAAGAAGTTACGGATTTCTTGACGACAAACTTAAAAACTATGTAAATTCAAGGGTTTCACGAGGCAAGATTGATATGTTCGTATCAATCGGTGCGTCCGATGAAGAACCCTGTGATGTAACTGTTAATCATCAGCTCGTTTCGGGATATATCAACGCTTTTAAGGAAATCAGCGAAAAGTACGATATCCCGAATGATGTTTCAACAGTTTCACTTTCACGCTTTCCCGATGTTTTCACGGTTCACAAAGCGCCTGAGGACGAGGATCAAATTACTGCCGATGTTCTTTCAGCCGCAAAGATTGCTGTTGACGCTTTTGTTGCAATGCGTGAAACTGAGGGCGAGAAGATGAAAGAGGACATTCTTTCAAGAGCCAACACAATTCTTTCTGTTGTAGGTGAAATTGAGGAGCGTTCTCCGCAGACTGTTGCCGAGTATGAACAAAGACTTATGGAACGCATCAAGCAGACGCTTGCTGAAAATGATGTCAAGGTTGACGAGCAGAGGGTTCTTACAGAGGTTGCCGTGTTTGCGGATAAGGTAGCCGTTGCGGAGGAAACCGTAAGACTTCGCAGTCACTTTGATCAGCTTTCAAAGTTCCTTGAATATGACGAGCCTGTCGGCAGAAAAATTGACTTTATCATTCAGGAAATGAACCGTGAGTCAAATACAATCGGTTCCAAGGTTCAGGATGCAATTCTTGCACATAAGGTTGTTGACATCAAGAGTGAGATTGAAAAAATCCGTGAACAGGTTCAGAATATCGAATAAGGTGAACAGATGAAGCTTATTAATATCGGTTTTGGTAATCTTGTCAGCTCCGACAAGATTGTTGCAGTAGTTGCTCCGGACTCTGCTCCCGTAAAGCGAATTGTTCAGGATGCAAAACAGAACAATCTGCTTATTGATGCAACCTGCGGACGAAAATGCAAATCGGTGATTGTTGCCGAGAATAATCATGTTATTCTCTCGGCAATTTCATGTGAGGCAATTCAGAACAGAACGGACGAAAGTGAGGAAAACAAGGATGAGCATTAACAGAAAAGGAAATCTTATTTTGTTTACCGGTTCATCGGGTGTAGGCAAGGGTACAATAATCAAGGAACTTCTTGACCGTGACAAAAATATCCGTCTTTCGGTTTCAAACACAACAAGAGAACCGAGAGAGGGAGAGATTGACGGAGTTCATTATAACTTTTTGACAAGAGAACAGTTCAACGATGTTCTGAAAAAAGACGGCTATCTTGAACACGCAGAGTTTTGCGGTAATCTCTACGGCACACCTAAAAAGCAGGTTGAAGATATGCTTAATCAGGGTTATGATGTTTTGCTTGAGATTGAGGTCAAGGGCGGACTTCAGATTCTTGACAAATATCCCGACATTCTCAGTATTTTCATTCTTCCGCCTTCAATGGAGTCGCTTGAAAGACGGCTTCGCAGAAGAGGTACAGAGGATGAAGAAACTATTCGGAAAAGGCTTGCACAGGCTGCCGAGGAAATCAGCTACAAGGACAGATATAAGTACAATGTGGTAAACGGCGACCTTGAAACAGCAATAAATGAGGTTCTCAATATTCTTCATAAAGAGGATGAAAACCTCATTAAATAATATACAAAGAAAATTAACATAAAATATTTTAAGAGGAGAATTATTATGCATAAAGTTGATGTGGATTCATTATTACAGGGTAAGCAGAGTAAGTACGCACTTGTTGTAGGCGTTGCAAAAAGAGCAAGAGAAATTACTCAGACTTTTGAAGAGGAACAGATTGTAACAGAGGATAAGCCTGTTCTTATCGCAATCAAGGAAATCGAAGGTCATGAAATCAATATTCTTGAGCCTGACGAAGATGAACTCTGATTTAACAGTCAAAGTTGCCGTTGAAAACACAACATATGTTTTCGACAAATTATTTGACTACCTTGTACCGTCTGCCTTTACCGATTTGGTTCAGGTCGGCAAAAGGGTTCTCATTCCGTTCGGCAGAGGCAACAAAAAGAAACAGGGAATAATTTTTGAGCTTTCTCCCGTGAGTGATGACATTCCGGTTGAAAAGCTCAAAAGCATTTGTTCCGTTCTTGATGACGAACCTGTCCTGTCAAAAGAACTTCTGAACCTTGCCGAGTTTATGAAAGAGCATTATTTCTGCACCTATTATGATGCGGTAAAAACAATGCTCCCTGCGGGTATAAATTACAAAATCACAACGCTTTACGGTGTTCGTGAGGGTGTAGATGAAGAAGAGCTTTCCGAGGAACAGCAAAGAATTTTTGCTTACCTTCATTCAAAAAGAAAAGCCGTAAAGTCCGATAAAATTCTTGACGATTTCGGATTAGATAACACGGCTATTCTTGAAGATATGGTAAAGTCGGGCTATCTTTACAAATCAGATGAGGCTTTCAGAAAGGTTTCGGATGCGGTTATGAAAATGGCTGCTCCGACCGAACTTGCCGACAGCGACAATATCAAGCTTACCGAAAAGCAGAAAGCCGTTCTCGACCTTATCAAAATGACAGGCGGAACTTCCGTTAAAGAGGTTTGTTACTTCACGGGTGTCACAACAGGCGTTACGGACGCACTTTATAAAAAAGGTCTTATCTACTACTATGACGAAGAAGTGTTCCGTATTGAGGACAGGACGAAGGACGAAAGTCTTGCCCCTGTTGCGTTGTCAAAACAACAGCAGACAGCCTGCGATAACCTCTATGCCGAATATGCCGATTCAAAACCGCATACAAGCCTTTTGTTCGGTGTTACAGGTTCGGGAAAAACAAGCGTTTTTATGAAACTGATTGAGCGTGTAATAAATGATAACAAGGGAATCATCGTTATGGTGCCTGAAATTTCGCTTACACCGCAGTTTGTTTCAACCTTTTCAAAGCGTTTCGGCGAGCAGATTGCCGTATTTCACAGCGCACTTTCACTCGGTGAAAGGCTTGATGAATACAAGCGTGTAAAAAAAGGTCTTGCAAAAATCGTTATAGGAACACGAAGTGCTGTGTTTGCTCCGTTTGAAAAAGTCGGTCTTATCATAATGGACGAGGAACAGGAGTACAGCTATAAGTCTGAAAGCTCCCCAAGATATCATGCAAGAGAAATCGCAAAATTCAGATGCAGCTACGATAATGCCTTGCTTGTTTTAAGTTCGGCAACTCCGTCGGTTGAATCATATTACTACGCAAAAAACGGAAGATATTCGCTTAACACGCTCACTGAGAGATACGGCGATGCGGTTTTGCCGAAGGTTGTTGTCGCAGACATGAATGTTGAACAGCAAAACGGCAATGTAACGGGATTTTCCGAAACCTTGCTTGAAAATCTGCGCTATAATCTTGAAAATAACAAGCAGTCAATTCTGCTTTTAAACAGACGGGGATACAACACCTTTGTAACCTGCCGAATGTGCGGTGAACCTGTTGTGTGTCCCAACTGTTCAATATCGCTCACATATCACAGTGCCAACCGCAGAATGATGTGTCACTACTGCGGATATTCCGTGCCTTACACGGAAGAATGTCCGTCCTGCCACAGCAAATCTTTAAGATTTGGCGGAACCGGCACTCAAAAGGCTGAAAGTGAAATTTCAGAGCTTTTTCCCGATGCAAGAATATTGCGTATGGATACCGACGCAACATCTTCAAAATCATCCTATGAAAAGATGATAACGGCATTTGCAGACGGTAAGTACGATATTCTTGTGGGAACACAAATGGTTGCAAAGGGACTCAATTTTCCAAATGTGACGCTTGTGGGTGTTCTCAACACTGACTATATGCTGTATGCCGATGATTACAGAAGCTACGAAAGAACATTTTCTCTTTTAACTCAGGTAGTCGGCAGAAGCGGCAGAGGTGCGTCAAAGGGTATGGCTGTTATTCAGTCCTACACTCCCGACAACCTCATAATCTCTATGGCGGCAAGGCAGGATTATCTTGCCTTTTACAGCACCGAAATTCAGGTCAGAAAAGCAATGCTTTATCCGCCTTTTGCGGATATCTGTCTTATCGGCTTTTCGGGTGAAAAACAGCAGCTTACAATGAAAGCGGCTAACAGCTTTTTGCAGTGCTTTGTCAGTCACGCAAGAAGCGAATACCCTGCCATGCCTTTGAGAATACTCGGTCCGTCACCCGCAAATGTTGTGAAAGTGAGCAACAAATTCAGATATAAACTTATAATAAAATGTAAAAATAACCGTGATTTCAGAGGACTGCTCTCAGCGGTTATGATAGAATTCGGAAAGAATAAGGAATTTGGAAAGGTCAGTACATATGCGGATATGAACGCTCTGACCTGTTAGTGAAAGGATATAATTTATGGCTTTAAGACAAATTGTAAAAGAGGGCGACAGCGTTCTCACAAAAAAATGCAGACCTGTCGTAAAGTTTGATGACCGCCTTGCAGATCTTATTGACGATATGATTGAAACTTTGCACAAGGCTGAGGGAGTGGGACTTGCCGCTCCTCAGGTCGGAATTTTAAGAAGAGTTGTGGTTATTGATGTCGGCGAAGGTCCGATTGAGCTTGTAAACCCTAAAATCATCGCTTACAGCGGCAAGCAGGAAACTCTTGAGGGTTGTCTTTCAATCCCCGGCAAGTGGGGTTACACAGTAAGACCTGATTATGTAAAGGTTAAGGCTCAGGACAGACACGGTGACGAATTCGTTATTGACGGCAAGGATTTGCTTGCAAAGGCTTTTTGTCACGAACTCGACCATCTTGAGGGAATTCTCTTTACTCAGGTTGCAACAAGAATGTTGACTCCTGCCGAAATTGAAGAAATGAATAGCTGATAAACAGGTGAAGATATGAAAATAATTTATATGGGTACTCCCGATTTTGCCGTACCTGCACTCAAGGCTCTTGCAAATTCGGAACATAAGGTTTGTGCCGTGTTTACACAACCCGACAAGCCGAGGGGAAGAAAGATGATAATGACTCCTCCCGATGTCAAGGTGTGCGCAGAAAAGCTGAATATTCCCGTGTATCAGCCCGAAACCTTTAAGGACGGCAAACCTCTTGAAATTATCAATAAATATAATCCCGATGTCATTGTTGTTGCGGCTTACGGAAAAATTCTTCCCAAGTCGGTTCTTGACTCTGCAAAGTACGGCTGCATCAATCTTCACGGCTCGCTTTTGCCTAAATACAGAGGCGCATCTCCTATTCAGCAGAGCGTATTAAACGGTGACAGGGAAACCGGTGTAACGGCTATGCAAATGGATGTCGGACTTGACACAGGTGACATTCTGAAAGTTGTCAAAACGGAAATCGGTGTGAATGAAACATCGGGAGAGCTTTTTGACCGTCTTTCTCTTATGGGCGGAGAGCTTATTCTTGACACACTTTCTGCTCTTGAAAAGGGCGAAATCACTCCGATTAAGCAGGACGAAAGCCTTGCAACTCACACTTCAAAAATTGACAAATCACTTTGTCCGATTGATTTTACAAAACCGGCCTTTGAGGTGCATAATAAAATCAGAGGACTTAATCCGTGGCCGATTGCCACAACCGAAATTAACGGTAAAAAGATAAAGGTTCATTCTTCTTTGCTCTGCGAAAAGAGCGGAAAAGCGGGAACTGTAATCAGTACAAAACCGCTGATTGTTGCCTGCGGTGAAAAGTCGGTTGAGCTTTGTGAAATTCAGCCTGAGGGCAAAAAGAAAATGACCGCCGAGGCATTCCTTGCCGGCCACAGGCTTTCTGTCGGCGATGTAATCGGTTAAAAATTCCCGTCTGCAATATGCAGACAGAAAGGTGTTTGATTTATGGGCTTCTTTTACGGATTTGATATGACCTATCTTGTGTTTATTGTTCCTTGTATCATAATAACATTGATTTGTCAGGTCAAAGTTAAAACAACTTTTTCAAAATATTCACAGATAAGAAATTCAAGAAATATGACAGGCGCTCAGGCGGCTGAATATGTTCTTCGTCAGCACGGTGTAACAGGTGTCAGAATTGAACATGTTGCAGGCAGTATGACAGATCATTTTGACCCGAGAACAAATGTAATCAGACTTTCCGACACGGTTTTTAACAGCACCTCCGTTGCGGCTGTAGGCGTTGCCTGTCATGAGGCAGGTCATGCAGTTCAGCACGCAGAAAATTATCTGCCTAACAGAATCCGTTCGTTTATTCTTCCTGTTGCAAGACTCGGTTCAAGCCTCAGTTGGATTTTTATTATAGTCGGTTTTTGCTTTACACAGAGAGTAGGTTTTGTATTTCTTTATATAGGTATAATCCTGTTTGCGCTTTCCGTACTCTTTACAATCGCAACACTTCCCGTAGAGTTTAATGCATCAAAAAGAGCGCTTGAAACAATCAGAAACGGCGATCTTCTTTACGGTGAAGAATACACAGGAGCAAAGAGAGTGCTTCAGGCAGCCGCAATGACATATGTTGCAGCGGCTCTTACTGCAATTATGCAGCTTTTAAGATTAATTATAATTGCGAACAATCGCAGAAGATAATTTATTTTGGAGATTAAAATGGCAAACACACGCAATATTGCACTGAATGTGCTGCTTAAAATTGAAAATGAGGGAGCATATTCAAATATTGCTTTGAATAATGCCATAAAGGAAAACCGTCTTTCGGGTGTTGACAGCTCTTTTTTGTCAGCACTCGTTTACGGCGTTCTGGAAAGAAGAATCACGCTTGATTATATTATCAGGTCTTATTCTAAAATTCCGTTAAGGAAAATTGAAATAAAAACGAAAAATATTCTTCGCCTTGGAATACTCCAGCTTTTGTTTATGGACAAAGTTCCCGACAGTGCGGCAGTCAACGAAAGCGTTAATCTTGCCAAAAAGCACAAACTTCAGAAATCATCGGGTTTCATAAACGGAATTCTTCGTAATATCACAAGGGCAGAGGATAAATATACATTACCTGATGAAAAGGACAGGGCTCGATATCTTTCGGTAAAATATTCTGTTCCCGAAAATATTGTGAAATTGTGGGTTAATTCTTACGGAGAAAATAATGCCGAACAGCTTTTGGCATCTCTTAACGGCAGAGCCAAAATCTGTTGTCGTGTTAATACCCTCAGAACAGATGCAGACACATTAATTAAGAAATTATCCGATGAGGGCGTTGTTGCGGAAAAAATCCCGTTTATAGACAACGCACTCTATCTTGAAAATACAGGCTCGGTTGAAAGACTCAGAGCGTACAAGTCCGGACTTTTTCATATTCAGGATGCGTCAAGCCAGCTTTGTGTGAATTTTCTTGACGCAAAGCCTCGCAATATTATGCTTGATGTATGTTCCGCACCGGGCGGAAAGTCGTTTTCGGCGGCTCAATACATGAACAACCGTGGCAGAATTTTTTCCTGCGATATGTTCGACCATAAACTGAAACTGATTTCGGCAGGTGCTAAAAGGCTTGGCATCACTTGTATTTCAACGCTTCTGCGTGATGCGTCAACCAATGACACGGCACTTCCTGTGGCGGACAGAATCCTCTGTGATGTTCCGTGCAGCGGTCTTGGAATCATGTCAAGAAAGCCCGAAATCAGATACAAGGACGACCTTATTTCCAACGATTTGCCGGATTTGCAGTACAGGATTCTCTGTGCAAGTGCGGATAATCTGGCAGTAGGCGGTAAGCTTGTCTATTCTACCTGTACATTGAATCCTGATGAAAACAATAAAAACACAAAGCGTTTTCTTGAGGAACATCCCGATTTTTACGGAATACCGTTAAAACTTCCAAACGGAATTACCCGTGCATTTGATGAAGAACCTTATGAAATAACACTTATGCCGCACACCTGCGGAACAGACGGATTTTACATCAGCTTATTCGGAAAGAAGGCGTCAAATTGAATAATTTAACGGATATCAAGTCAATGACGCTTGATGAGCTGACTGAATTTGTTACAGAAAACGGTTTTCCAAAGTTCAGAGCAAAGCAGATTTATGATTGGTTGTACAAAAATGTGACCGATTTTGACAATATGCGTAACATTCCTGCCGATTTAAAGGCTTTTTTGAAATCAAGTAGTTACATTTCTGTTGCAAATATTGAAAAAAAACTTGTTTCAAGGTATGATAAAACAGTCAAGTACCTTTTTTCGTTTAATGACGGCGAATGTGTAGAGTCTGTTGTAATGAGTTACAAGCACGGATATTCAATCTGTATCTCAACACAGGTTGGCTGTAAAATGGGTTGTACATTTTGTGCAACAGGCAAAAGCGGTTTTTCACGGAGTCTTGAACCGTCGGAAATGCTCGGACAGATTGAGGCCGCACAGCGTGATCTTAACATAAGAATTTCTAACATTGTTCTTATGGGAATGGGTGAACCGCTTGATAATTTTGATAATGTTGTAAAATTTCTCCGACTTGTTTCGTCCGACAACGGTCTTAACATTGGAATGCGACATATTACCCTCTCAACCTGCGGTATAGTTCCGAAAATTTATGAGCTTGCAAAACTTCATCTCGGAATAACGCTTTCCGTTTCATTACACGCGCCGAACGATGAGATAAGACAGCGAACAATGCCCATTGCAAAAAAATATTCTATTGAAGAATTATTAAAGGCTTGCTCAGATTATTTCAAAACAACAGGTCGCAGAGTTACATTTGAATACTCTATGATAAGCGGAGTTAATGACAGCGATGAAAACGCAAGAGAGCTTGCAAAACGACTTGAGGGTACACAAAGCCATGTTAATCTGATCCCCGTCAATACTGTTGAGGGAACAGGCTACTTAAAAAGCAATATTAAAAGACAGCAGGCATTCATAAATATTCTTGCTGCTAAAAATATCGGAGCAACCGTGCGCAGAACACTCGGAAGTGACATAAACGCATCGTGCGGTCAGCTCAAAAGAAAGCATATTGAAGAAGGAGGTAAATAACTTGGAAGTATTCAGCAAAAGTGATATCGGACTTGTTCGTAATCAGAATCAGGATGACTGTCGCTTCGGAGTTATTTCTCCCAGCTGTGTCTGGGCAGTTGTGTGTGACGGAATGGGCGGTGCAAACGGCGGTAATATTGCCAGCGCAACGGCAGTTGATTATATCAGCACCAAAATTACCGATTTGTACAAAGATGATATGACCAAGGAGCAGATTGGCGAGCTTATGGCAGAAATTGTTGTCAATGCCAATATGAAAGTATTTGAAATGTCCATGAAAGATCCCGAGCTCACGGGTATGGGAACTACATGTGAATTTGTCTTTGTAAAAGATACAACCGTTCATGTTGTTCATGTCGGTGACAGTCGCACATACGCTATCAGAGGCGGTAAAATCAAACAGCTTACAGAGGATCATTCCGTTGTTCAGGAAATGGTTCGAAGAGGCGAGCTTACATATGAGCAGGCGCAAAATCATCCGAACAAGAACTTTATAACAAGGGCGCTCGGCATAAAACCGTCCGTTCGCCTTGACTATATTGAAGCCAACTTTATTTACGGTGATGTTCTTCTCATCTGTACCGACGGACTTTCAAATTGCGTCACAACAGGAGATATGGTCAAAATCTGCCATGAAAACCGTGGCGAAGGTCTTATCACAAAGCTTGTTGACAAGGCGAAAGACGGCGGAGGTTCTGATAATATCACAGCTACCGTAATTTACTAAGGATAGGAGTTGACCGTTTTGGATAAATATTTGGGCAAAAGACTTGACGGAAGATATGAAATCCACGAGCTTATCGGTGTCGGCGGTATGGCAAATGTTTACCGTTGTACCGACACAGTCGATGACCGTGAAGTTGCCGTAAAAATTCTTAAAGACGAGTATCTCAACAATGAGGAGTTTATCCGCCGTTTCAAAAATGAATCAAAAGCCATCGCAATGCTTTCACATCCGAATATCGTAAAGGTATATGATGTAAGCTTTGGCGATATGATTCAGTATATCGTAATGGAATATATTGACGGCATTACCCTCAAAGAATATATTGATCAGCAGGGCATTATTGAGTGGAAAGACGCAATCCACCTGACCGCACAGATTCTAAAGGCTTTACAGCACGCTCACGAGTGCGGAATTGTACACCGTGATATAAAGCCGCAAAATATTATGCTGTTGCAGGACGGTACAATCAAAGTTACCGATTTCGGTATTGCAAGATTTTCCGATAAATCAACACGCACAATGACAGAACAGGCAATCGGCTCTGTTCACTACATTGCCCCTGAACAGGCAAGAGGTGACGCAACTGACGGAAAAACGGACATTTATTCTGTCGGTGTAATGCTCTATGAAATGCTTACGGGAAAGCTTCCGTTTGACGGTGACAGTGCCGTTACAATTGCGCTTATGCAGTTGCAGTCAACACCGAAGCATCCCCGTGAAATCAATCCGGGAATCCCGATAGGTCTTGAGCAGATTACTATGAAGGCAATGGAAAAGCTTCCGTCCGACAGATACACTTCTGCCGCAGAAATGCTTTCTGATATCGAACGATTCAGACTTAATCCGTCAATCGTTTTTGATTACGGCAACAAGTCTTTTGTTGATAATCAGCCCACAAAGTTTGTTCACTCTCTGCGTGACAGCAGGGTAAGAAATAAAATTGACAACGAGGCAACAAAAGTAGTTGATATGCCGCAGGACGATGTTGTTGTTAAAGAAGAACAGTTTGCCGATGAGGATTTTGTAAAGGAACATAAGCCGTCATACTATGCAGTCAAGGGTATTGTAATTGCGGCTGTTGCAGTATGTGCAATTTTCTTTGCACTTGCAATGTTCAGAGGCTGCTCAACCTCACAGGCTAAGGATGTTGAAGTTCCCAATTATGTCGGCAAATCCTTTGTTTCAATAAAAGAAAATAACCCGAATGATTTCAAGTTTGAGGTTAAGAGTGAATATGATGAGTCAAAGGAAATGGGCGTAATTCTTGATCAAGAGCCTAAGGGCGGTTCAATGAAGGTTAAGTCAGGCTCAACAATCACGGTAACCGTAAACGGAACGGACACAGAAGTTTCTGTTCCTTATGTAACCAATTACAGCGAAAAAGAGGCTTCTCAGGCTCTCAAGGAAAAGAATCTTATTCCTGAAATTGTCTATGTAGAAAACACTAAAACACCAAAGGGCTACACAATTGAGTGCTTCCCAAAAGCAGGTGTAAAAACTACAATCGGTTCAACGGTATATGTATATATTGCAAGCGGTGAGAGAACCAAACAGGTTACACTCCCGTCGGTTGACGGACTTATGCTTTCCGAAGCAAAGCAGACTCTTGTTGATCTCGGACTTACCGTTGAAACAGTTCAGGATGATGAAAGCAAAGAACCGAAGGATACAGTCCTCGGTATGTCGCCTCTCCAGTACGGCAAGGTTGACGCAGGCTCTGTTGTAACCCTGACTGTAAGCTCGGGACTCGGTGACGAAAACACGGTTAATATCTTCGTTGACCTTCCGTCGGATGTTGAAGATTCAGTCGATATGACTGTAATTGTTGACGGTGCGGTTGATTCCCGTAATTCAAAGACACTTGTTCCGAAATATAACAAGACCTATACTCTTGAGCTCAAGGGCTCAGGCACTTCAACTGTAGTAATTCAGCTTGACGGTCAGGCTTACAGAGAGTATTCGGTTGACTTTGCATCGGCATCGGTAACCACTACGGCGTCACATGATTATGTCCGTGCGACAACCGCTCCTCCCGAAACCGAACCGCCGACACAGTATTACACAGATCCGTATGTAGCGCCTGACACGACCGTTCAGCCGGTTACGGATGATCCTGAACTTTAATCGGTGAAGTATGGATACTAAAAGCGGAATTTTAATGAAATCAATCGGCGGATTTTACTATGTCCGTGCCGATGGTGAGGATTACGAATGTAAGGCAAGGGGGAGCTTTCGCAAAAGCGGAAACTCTCCCGTAGCGGGGGACAGGGTAAATATATCTGTTCCGAATGACGGTTTTTGTGCGATAGAAGAAATTCTTCCACGCAAAAACAAGCTCCGCAGACCTGCTCTTGCAAATCTTGATATTCTTCTTCTCGTGTGTTCAACTGTTGAACCGTTGCCGAATTTTACGATTATTGACAAAATGACTGCGGCTGCGGTAAACAATAATATGGAACCCGTAATTGTCGTTACAAAAAATGATCTGGAAAACGGAGATAAGATTGCCGATATCTACAGACACGCAGGTTTTGAGGTTTTTCTCTGTTCGGAAGATGATTCTTCACAAACCGAAGAACTCAAAAGCTATCTGTCCGGCAAGGTTTCAGCCTTTATCGGTAACAGCGGTGTCGGCAAGTCCACATTGCTCAATAAGCTTTTTCCATCGCTTTCTCTTGAAACAGGGCAAACAAGTAAAAAACTCGGCAGAGGAAGACATACCACAAGAGTTGTTGAACTGTTTGAACTTGACGGTTGTTTTGTGGCAGACACACCCGGATTTTCAACCGTCGATCTTCAGCGTTACGAAATGATTGACAAAAGCCGGCTGCAATATTGCTTTCCTGAATTTGAAAAATATTTAGGGGACTGTATGTTTACTTCATGTTCGCATACCTGTGAAAAAGGCTGCAGGATTCTTGAGGCGCTCTCTGACGGTGAAATTGAAGAAACCCGTCATCGCAGTTATGTTCAGATGTATAACGAGGTCAAGGACATTAAATCATGGCAGATAAAGGAGTAATTATGCGTTGTGTGATTATTGCAGGCTCGCCTGACACAAATTCGGATTTTTTGTCCGAGGTTATAAAACCTGATGACTATGTGATATGTGCCGACAGAGGCTGCAATTTTGCAAAACAGGCAGGCATTACTCCTAACCTTGTTGTAGGAGATTTCGATTCCGAGCCTGATGTACTGTTTCCAAACTGCGAAACGGTCCGACTTATTCCCGAAAAGGATGATACCGACACAATGCACTCTGTTGACCTTGCACTTGAAAAAAGGTTTGACGAAATAGCAATTCTCGGTGCATTGGGCGGTCGCTTTGACCACAGCTTTGCAAATGTGGCAGTTCTCTCTTATATTCACGAACACGGAAGTAAGGGCGTTCTCCTTTCTGAAAAAGAGAAAATAGAATTTCTTCCAGTAGGTCATTATGAATATAAAAACTTTAAAGGCAAAACATTTTCGCTTTTCCCTTACGGATGTCCGAGTGTCTGCGTAAGCTATTCGGGAACAAAGTATCCTCTTGAAAAATACTGTGTTTCGAGCAGCGTTACTCTGGGGGTTTCAAATGTATTCACTTCCGATATGACAACAATTGACATATATGACGGAAATGCAATACTTATAATTAATTTGATAGACTGTTAAAATTACAGCTTGACATTGTTTGCAAATGTATCTTGTATATGTCAAAAGCAGTGTCAACATTATATGGGGGTATAGCTCAGATGGGAGAGTGTCTGACTGGCAGTCAGAAGGTCACGGGTTCGAGTCCCGTTATCTCCACCACATTTTTTATACAACAATATTTGCAAAGAATTTGCTTTGTAAGGCTTTGCAATAACAAAATTGTAACTATATTAACACCTTTAAGTCTTGAAAAGAAATATGTTTTTATGGTATAATTCTTTTCAGACAAAATTTGAAATTGATACTTATTTGGAGTTGAGTAATAATATGTCATTGTGTATGGGATGCATGCAGGAAATAGGTGACAACAAGATTTGTCCGTCCTGCGGATTTGATACAACTGAAAAACAGCAAGCTCCTTTTTTACCGTACGGAACAATTCTTCAGAACCGCTATATCGTAGGTGCGGGAATTGATACCAACGGCGAAAGCACACGCTATATAAGCCACGACAAGCAGACAGGTGACATTGTAATCATCTGCGAATTTCTTCCTATCGGACTTTTTTCTCGTGAAGAAGGAACTACCGAGGTCAGAATAAATTATGAAAACCGCCTTGTATATAATAAACTCAAGGACGATTTTCTTAACTATTACAGGATTCTTTCAGAACTCCGTGAGCTTTCCGCTCTTATGAATGTTCACAACATTTTTGAAGAAAATAACACAGTTTATGTTGTTGAGGAAAACGAGGATCTTATTCCTTTTGAGGAGTATGTTGAACGCAGTAACGGTCATCTTGAATGGGATATTGCCCGTCCGCTTTTTATGCCTGTAATTTCTGCGCTTGAGGCTCTTCACAAGAGAGGTGTCGGTCACTATGCTATCGCACCTAAGAATATGTATATCACAGCATCGGGTAAAATTAAAATTTCAGGCTTTGCGTCGGAAAATGAGCGTAAAAGAGGCACGCCTCTCAAATCTCAGCTTTTTTCAGGCGCTGCGGCTCCCGAACAGTATGACGACAATTTTCCTCTTGACGATATTACGGATATCTACGGATTCTGTGCAACCCTTTTCTATGCCCTCACAGGTCATATGCCAAAGAGTGCGGTAGAACGCCGTAAGGACAGCCGACTTCTTATGAGTACAACAACTGTAAAGAGACTTCCTCCGCATGTTGTTTCGGCTCTTGCTAACGGTTTGCAGGTTGAGCGTGAAAACCGTATTACGGATTTTGACGAGCTTCGTTCACAGCTTTCCGTTGCTCATACAGCAAAGGCAATTCAGGACGAAATTTCAAGAACAGCAAGCATGAACCTCACAAAGTCAGAGCGTACACGCAAGACTTCAAACGGTATGTCACATGCTTCAATTATTATTATTGCGGCTGCTATCACGGTTCTTGTTCTCGGTATTGCCGGTGTGTTCTGGCTTATGCAGAATCCGCTTGCCGGAATGTTCTCAAATAATACTGATGCGAGTGTAAGCTCAACTCAAAGCACAGAGTGGACAGGTGCTACTGTTCCTAACTATATCGGAATGACATATGAAGAGGCTGTTAAGAGTGTTGACAGCAACAGCAGTATCACAATCTACAGAACCTTTAACGATGAGTACAGCGATGATTATGCAGAAGGTAAGATTATGTCACAGACTCCTGCCGCAGGTTCAAAAATTACTCAGGAAGATTCCGTAGTAGTGAGTGTTTGCGTAAGCAAGGGATCACAGATGAGGACTCTGCCGAAGGTTGAGGGTGAAAAACTTGATACCGTTGCATCCGACATTGCCGCTCAGGGACTTCTTGCAACAGCGGAATATGAGTACAGTGACAAGGTTGCTGAGGGAAGGGTAATCCGCTACAAAGAACATGTTGAGGGTGATACTCTCGAATACGGTTCAACGGTAGTTCTTATTGTCAGCAAGGGTAAGAAACAGACAAGTTCTCAATCATCAAACTGATAAAATTAATAACAATGTTTAAGACGGACTTTTTGCAGTCCGTCTTTTTTATTGATATAGAACAGTTATAGTTACTGATTATCTTAAAATACTCGATAAAATTGAGATTGGAAAAAATTTCAGAAAACTGTCACAAAATAAAGGTCAAAAATAGTCAAATTTCTCTTGACTTTTCTTGAAAATGGTATAAAATATAATTAGCACTCAGGGAACAAGAGTGCTAATTAATTAAAAGTAATTTAAAATTTTTACAGGAGGCTGTATTTATGACAATCAAACCATTACTCGACAGAGTCGTTTTAAAAGTTGAAGAGGCTGAAGAGAAAACAAAGAGCGGTATCATTCTTTCATCTGCTGCTCAGGAAAAGCCACAATTCGCATCAGTTGTTGCTGTTGGCCCCGGCGGTGTTGTTGACGGCAAGGAAGTAAAGATGTATGTCAGCGTAGGCGATAAGGTAATCGCAAGTAAATATGCAGGCACACAGGTAAAGATTGACGGCGAAGAATACACAATTGTAAACCAGTCGGATATACTCGCAACTCTTGAATAATTAACTAAATATACGGAGGTAATTTACAATGGCTAAACAAATCGCATACGGCGAAGATGCAAGAAAAGCTTTAATGAAAGGTATCGACCAGCTCGCTGATACCGTTAAAATCACACTCGGACCTAAGGGCAGAAATGTTGTTCTTGATAAGAAGTTCGGTGCTCCGCTCATCACAAATGACGGTGTAACAATTGCTAAGGAAATTGAACTTGAAGATCCTTTTGAAAATATGGGCGCTCAGCTTGTAAAGGAAGTTTCTATCAAGACTAACGATATCGCAGGCGACGGTACAACAACTGCCACACTTCTTGCTCAGGCTCTCATCAGAGAGGGTATGAAGAATGTAACTGCAGGCGCTAACCCAATGGTACTTAAAAAGGGTATTGCAGACGCTGTAAATGTTGCAGTTGAGGCTGTAAAGAAGAACAGTAAACAGGTATCCGGTACAGACGATATCGCAAGAGTTGCAACAGTTTCATCACAGGATGAATTCATCGGCAAGCTTATTGCCGAGGCTATGGAAAAGGTTACAACAGACGGTGTTATCACAGTTGAGGAATCAAAGACAGCCGAAACATACAGCGAGGTTGTTGAAGGTATGATGTTTGACAGAGGTTATATCGCTCCTTATATGGTAACAGATACAGATAAGATGGTTGCAGAGCTTGACAATCCGCTTATCCTTATCACAGATAAGAAGATTTCTACTACACAGGAAATTCTCCCACTTCTTGAGCAGATTGTTCAGATGGGTAAGAAGCTCCTTATTATCGCTGAAGATGTTGAGGGCGAGGCTCTTACAACTCTCGTACTTAACAAACTCAGAGGTACATTCACTTGTGTTGCCGTAAAGGCTCCGGGCTTTGGCGACAGAAGAAAAGAAATGCTTCAGGATATCGCAACACTCACAGGCGGTACAGTAATCACATCCGACCTCGGTCTTGAACTCAAGGATACAACAGTTGATCAGCTCGGTACTGCCCGTCAGGTTAAGATTGAAAAGGAAAACACAATCATCGTTGACGGCTCAGGTGACAAGGAAGCTATCAAGGGCAGAGTTGCTCAGATCAGACAGCAGATTGAAACAACAACATCTGACTTTGACCGTGAAAAACTTCAGGAGCGTCTTGCAAAGCTCGCAGGCGGCGTAGCAGTTATCAAGGTTGGTGCCGCAACAGAAGTTGAAATGAAAGAAAAGAAGCTCCGTATTGAGGATGCTCTTGCCGCTACAAAGGCTGCTGTTGAAGAGGGTATCGTAGCAGGCGGCGGTATCGCTTGCATGAACGCTATTCCGGCTGTTGCTGAGTTCGTTGACACTCTCGAGGGTGACGCTAAGACAGGTGCTAAGATTGTTCTTAAAGCACTTGAAGAACCGCTCCGCCAGATTGTTGCTAACGCAGGTCTTGAGGGCAGCGTAATCTGCGACAATGTTAAGAAGGCTAACAAGGTTGGCTATGGCTTCAACGCTCTTACAGAGGAATACACAGATATGGTTTCGGCAGGTATCGTTGACCCAACAAAGGTTACTCGTTCAGCTCTCCAGAACGCAAGCTCTGTTGCAGCAATGGTTCTTACAACAGAATCACTTGTTACAGACATCAAAGAGCCTGCAGCTCCGGCAGCTCCCGCAGCACCTGATATGGGCGGAATGTACTAATCCCGTAAGCTGTAATATTATAGATAATTTTTACCGCAGACTCAAAAGGTCTGCGGTAATTTTATGCTCAAATCCTTTTTCTTGCTTTTTGTCGAAAGGTATATTATAATATATGGATGAAAAATTCACGCGGAAAACAGGTGATTTTATGAAGATAAAAGAAGATTTTGTTCTGCGAAAGGTTGCAGATTCGTATGTTGTAGTTCCCGTAAATAAGCTGACGCTTGATTTTAACGGAATTATCAACCTCAATGAAACGGGTGCATTCCTTTTTGAAAAGCTCCAAAACGATTGCGAAAAGGCTGATTTGCTCAAAGCAATGCTTGATGAGTATGAAGTGAGCGAAGAAAAGGCGAGTGCCGATATTGATACATTTATTCAAAAGCTAAGAGAGGCTGATGTTCTTGAATAAAGAAGTAGGTCTTGATGATGTAATGCAGATTATAGCCGAAAAGCTTGAGGCGGGAGGATCGGTTACTTTCAATCCGAAGGGAACAAGTATGCTCCCTATGCTCCGAGACGGTGACGATACGGTTGTTTTATCAAAACCGAAGGGCAGACTTCATCTTTTTGACTTGCCTTTATACAGGCGAAAAGACGGCTCGTATGTATTGCACCGTGTCGTCAATTTCGGAAGTGACGGCAGTTATACTATGTGCGGTGACAATCAGTTTGCCGTTGAAAAAGGTATTACCGATGATGATGTAATCGGAGTGGTAACAGCTTTTTACAGAAATGGCAAGCCCTACACGGTTGACTCAATGAAGTACAGAGCATACCTTGAATTTATGTTCTATTCAAAACCGCTAAGAAAGGTTATTGCATCAACTGTGTCAAGAAGTAAAAATGCATTCTCAAAGCTTAAAACGAAAAAAGGGAAAAATGAGGAAACATCTTAACGATAACGAAAAAATTGAATTTAAGTATCTGCTTGAGCTTGTTTCATCGTCTGTAAACGGAACAGCACCTCCGATTCCTTATGAGGGGATAAAATGGCAGTCGATAAAAATGCTTGCAAACTATTGCAGTGTGGAAGCTCTTGTTGCCAATGCGGTTTTGTCGCTTGACAAAAAGTATGTTTCGCCCGAAGTATATGAAAAATTCAAGCAGAATTTGTCGATTGAAATGCTGATTGACGGAAATCTCTCATATGAAACCGAGAAAATTCTCAAGGCTTTTGATGAAAACAAAATTAAGAATATTCCCTTAAAGGGCTATTTTATGAAAAAGGAATATCCTCGCTCCGACTTTCGTTCCGTGTCCGATGTAGATATCCTTTTTGACAGAAAACAGGCTGATTCGGTCAAAAAAGTATTTTCCGAACTCGGATACACTTTTCTGAATGAAGATGACAACCAGTATCATTTTGAAAAAAAGCCGATGATGAACATTGAAATGCATGCAACTCTTGTCTACGAAAATGAGGAATCCTATCCGTTGCTTGTTAATCAGCTTGACCGTTCAACAAAGCGTGACGGCTACAGCTATTCATATGAAATGAGCCATGAGGACTTTTATATCTATATGCTTGTTCATAACTCGAATCATTTCAGAATCGGCGGAATGGGAGCAAGAATGGTGCTTGACAGCTATGTTTTCTTGAAAAATCATCAATCTGAGCTTGATTATGACTATCTTAATGTGATGCTTGAAAAAATCGGTATTGCAAAGTATGAAAAGCGTGTTCGTGAGATTGCGTTCAACTGGTTCGCAAAGCCACAGGCTGAACTTAAATTTGATAATATCGAAGAATATATTCTGCTCAGCGGTACACTCGGCAGGGCAGATGTCGGCACGATGATAAATTCTCACAAGACAATTACCGAGAATAACAAATCTAAATTCTCATATCTTGTGTCCTCAATATTTCCACCAAAATCCGAAATGCAGTATAAGTATCCATATGTAAAAAAAACGCTGTTCCTTTTACCAATTTCATGGTGTCATATGTGGGGAAAAAGGCTTTTTGTAGACAGAAATATCAATTTTAAATCGGGCATCAAAAACCGTATGTCATACACGGATGAAGATGTAAATTTGTACAAGTCCCTTTTGGATGAAATGGGTTTTGACGGTATCGGAATTAATAATTTCGGAAATTGAATATGCAAATCAACCTCCCGACAGTTTTTGCTGTCGGGATTTTTGCATAATAAAGGTAAATTTGAAAATAATATTTCAAGATATTATTTTTGAGGTGATACCTAAATGGTCAGAATTATTACCGATTCAGCCGCCGATTTTGAACATTCAGAAAGTGAAAAATTCGGAATTTCTACAATTCCGTTAGCTGTATATATTGACGGAAAAGAATATAAGGATGATTTTTTACATTCAAAGGAACGCTTTTACAGGCTTGCAAAGCTGTCGAAGACTTTGCCGAAAACCTCTCAACCCTCGCCGTATGTCTACGAATGTGCTTTGAAAAAGGCGAGAGATAACGGCGAATCGGTTGTGGTGATAACTGTTTCTTCGGCATTGAGCGGTTCATATCAGAGTGCAGTTCTTGCAAGAGATTTGCTCGGATATGAGGGGTGTTATGTGATAGACAGCAAATCTGCTTCGGCAGGTCAGAAGCTTCTTGTAAACGAGGCACTTCGCCTGCGTGACAACGGGTTTACAGCAAAAGAAATTGCCGAACATCTTCTGAGGTTCAGAAGTAAAATTATGGTATATGCCTGTATTGACGATATGAAGTACCTCTATGGGGGTGGCAGACATACAAATGCCGCCGCATTACTAGGCTCAACAGGAAGAATAAAACCCGTAATCAGCATTACGGGTTCGGGCAGTGTAGCCTTTGAGGCGAAAACAATCGGAATGCGCCACGGTATGAATCATATGCTGATGTCGCTGAAAAAGCTTGGCATAGATCAAAATTATCCGCTGTATATAATGCACACAAACGCAAAAAATCAGGCATTGTATTTATCAAAGCTCATAATATCAAAAGGAATTCCTTTTGTTGAGGGCAGTATTGTCAGCGTTGGTTGTGTTGTCGGCAGTCATATAGGAGAGGGCAGTACGGGTATCGCATTTGTCAAAAAAGAGCAAAGAAAAAGCGGACATGATTAACTGTCCGCTTCAATCATTTTATTAGGCTTTTTCGCTTTCTTTACCGTCGGGAATTTCTTTCAGTTTTCCGACAAATTCTTTGATTTTTGTATATTTGCCGTTAAGAATACACTCAAATGCAAAAGACGCAGTAGGAATCATAAGAATTATGTAAGTCAGCACATACTGCGACTTGCCTTCGAATAAGAGGTGATATCCGAACGCTCCCAGAATAACAAGAGGGAGAAGTACGGTTTCAATATTTGTCTTTCTGTTAATGAACAAGAAGTAAATTCCTGCCGCAAACGCAATGAAAAGAATCTGCATATAGAAGTTGAAGTACAGTTCAAAGAACTGTCCGATACTGCCGTCATACATTCCGTTGCCGATCCAATTAAGCTCGTTTGTATGAGACTTGACCTTGCTAACCCATATGCTTTCGTATGTCGGCTCATTCCATTGGCTGATAATTTTCTTCGAGAAGAAGTCAATCATATAGTTTGTGTTTTTACCAAAGTAATTCATTCTTGATTTTATATTGGTCCAAGCCTGTGCATTTGCGGCTTTTGCGTCAAGACCTGCGTTTTTATAATCGTTGAGGGCAATTCCGTTGTACCAACCGGGAGCCATATATGAATCGTTAATGCCCATATCAAGGTACATGGCCTGTGAAACACCGCTTGAAAGCTTCACTCCCGAACGGTTCTCATAACTCATGATAACAAGGTTGCTTGTTCCGACAACAGCAATGCAAATTGCAAGTGCAAACGCAATGCTCTGCCACTTCTTAGCCTTAATTGTGTGAATAACCAGCATAACAACAAACGCAACAAGATAAATCAGGTTGTTGTATTTTGCAAGTGTTGAAATAACAAGAAGTACGGCACACGGAATGAGGAGCAGGTACTTGTTTGTCTGAAAATACTTGATGAGGAAGTATGATGCCCAGATTGCAAAGCACATTCCGATGATGTTGCCGTAAACGAATGTGCAGAAGAGTACGGGCTGAAAACAGCCGGCAAGCAGAAGAATTGTAATAAATTCAATCGAACGCTTTTTGAAAAGAAGTCTTGTGATGTTTACAATACCTATATAAGCGGCGGCTGTACACATTACATTGAATACCTGAATCGGCATTGTACTGTCCGTACCGAAAATTCTGTAAAAAATTTCGCTGATAAAAACAAAGCCGAGCTGGAACGGATAGAAGTTGTAGTAAGAATATCCGCTGTAAAAATCGCTGTTGTAAAAACCGCTGTTATTGTGGAATGACGAATAGTTGCCATTAGCCGCCTGCGACGCTGTTTCATAGATGTTGTAGCTGTCAGCCGCAGGAACAGAGGTTACCGAGAATATCCAGACAAGTCCCACAATCATGACGAACGCCGCAAGACCTATATGCATATATTTCAGATTGACCTTTGCAAAAAAGTCACAATGCTTTTTCATTTTGAATATAAAAACGGTAAACAGGGAAGTGAACAGGATGTTCAGCGCAATGTTATCCGTCTGATACAAAATTATTTCACTGCCGTAATTTGCCGAATCAAACACGCTTGTCTGCACAAAGCTCATAATTGCTATGTATGCAAATGCTATGAATACGAACAGACAAAGAATGTTTACAATAACATACTCGACTGTATTCTGCTTTTTAACTGAAGTAACCGTTTTTGCGGTCTGTTTAGGTTTATTTGAATTGTTCTTAGTTTTAGTATTACCCATATTATGTACCTGCCCGATTAAAATTCTTTCTTGACAGAACGCATAAACAGAGTTCCGAGTGCCTCTTTGATATCTGTTCCGTCGAATAAAACCTTGTATACAGACTCAACAATCGGAAGGTCAACACCATATTCCTGACCGAGCTTGTATAACGCTTTTGATGTCATAACACCCTCGGCAAGCTTTGTAAATCTGTCTCCCTTTGCAAAGCTTTCACCGTACATTCTGTTGTGACTCCATTTTGAAAACAAGGTAGCCTCATAGTCGCCGAGATGACAAAGACCGTAAGCGCTCATCTCATTGCCTCCGAGTGCCTTAATGAGTCTTGCAATCTCTCGTGTGCCTCTTGCCATTAACGCACCTTTTAGCGAGGTGTAGTTAAGTCCGTCAAGCATACCTGCGGCGATGCCGATAACATTCTTTGCGGCAGCACCGATTTCACTGCCGATAAGATCCGTTCCAAGGTAAAATCTGATAAGGTCGCTTGTGAATTCATTTACAAGCTTTTCCTTAATATCGTGATTATTGCTGTCAATAACCATACAGTTCGGAATACCTCTTACATAATCCTGGGGATGTCCCGGACCTACCCAAACTGCAACGGGTGTCTTGCTTTCGTCAACAAATTCACCGACAACCTCACTGAGCCTTTTGCCTGTAGTTGCCTCAACACCCTTCATGCAGAGGACAATTGTCTTGCCGTCAAGATTGTACTTTGAAATATCTGCAAAATACGAACGAAGATACTGCGATGAAATCGAAATTATAATAACCTCGGCTCTTTCAATCGCATATTCAAGATTCGAAGAAACCTCAATTGACTTTGGAAAGGTGAGATAGTCGTTTTTGTGTGTTTCTTTAAGCTGTATAAATTCGGGTGCGTCAGCAAGTCCGCAGCTTAAAACATTGTGACCGATTTTGTCGAGATACCAGGCAATGCAGCTGCCCCAGCGTCCGCAACCTAAAACGGAAATATTCATATTATTACTACTCCTGTTTATATATTATTTATATTTTTTATAGCTTTAATAACAATAAAAAACCCGCCCGACCGTATGATTTTTGCAATAACCTGCCTACTTGAGTGACAGGTGGGTGCCCGCCCTTGAACTTCAGGCTCCCTTCTTCCGAGAAAACGGGAGGTCTGCACACCGTTCAATGGAGCTAAGCTCCCGATTTAAATGTTGTAGGGTTATTTTAAAATCATTCGCGTATCGGGCAGGAATTCAAACTTATTAATCTTTAGTCCTGCAATACTATTTATATGCAGAAAAATGAACTGTTAGTCATCTTCATCATAAAATTCTTCATTGTAACGCTCTTCAAAAACAGCGGCAATTCTGTCAAGCTTGTCATCATCCTCAATTTCGGCAAGCTCTTCTTCGCCGTCAATTTCGGTAACTTCAAAAATATAATATTCTCCCGAATCATTTACAGCATCCTCGGGATTTTCAAAGAACGGGTAGAGTACATAAAACTTACCCTCATCGTTTTCAATGATATCAAGAATTTCAAATTCTATTTCTTTACCGTCATCACCGATAAGGGTAATGAGGTCGGGTGTATATTCGTTAGCCATTCCAGAACCTCCGGTTTTTAAGAAATTTGGGTTTGCTTTTTTCACCGTAATTATTTTACAATTTTTTGAGCGTTTAGTCAAGATGTTTAACACTTTTGGTTGAAATAATTAAAAAGTATTAAAAAATTTGAAAAAGTGATAAAAAAGTGTTGACAATGACTAAAAGGTATGGTATAGTATAAACACGATAAATCATATATCAATATTAATTAACTAACAACTTCCTTTCTATGTGCTTGATTACTCCATAAAATTACCTAAAAACCGACGGCTGCATACCGTCGGTTTTTACGTTGTGTTAAATTTTTTTATTGTAAACTTTTTGTAAGACAAATAGCCTTGAAAAATGATTTTAAAAGATATATAATGCTTTTGATAATGGATTAGTGTGGGAAAATAAGGAAAAATCAACTTTTATCGCATAAATCCGTTCCGCCGTATGTTCAATATACACACAGAATGGAGTTTTTTATTTAATGAAATCATTTCAAAAGCTTCCGCCGCAGTTTCAGTGTGCCGAAGTAAAAGAATACTATGACATTCTCTGCAAAAAACAGGGAAGTTTTGTTTTAAAGCGAATTCTTGATATTTTTGCTTCTGTTATTCTTCTTGTGTTTCTCATCATTCCGATTGCTATTATTGCGATTTTAGTTAAAACCGACTCAAAAGGTCCTGTGTTTTACAGACAGGAAAGGGTTACAACCTACGGAAAGAAGTTCAGGATTCTTAAATTTCGTACAATGGTAACGGGAGCCGACAGGCTCGGAACACTTGTCACAACCGACAGCGACTCCCGAGTTACAAAAACAGGAAGAATTTTGCGAAAATATCGTCTTGACGAGCTGCCGCAGATTTTCAATGTTCTTTCAGGCAGTATGTCAATAGTCGGAACCCGTCCGGAGGTTCAGCATTATGTAGATATGTACGAACCCGAATATCTTGCAACACTTCTTATGCCTGCCGGAATAACCTCGTTGGCTTCAATTATGTATAAGGATGAAGAAAAGCTGTTGAAAGGCGAGATAGATGTTGACAGGGTTTATGTTGAAAAAATTCTTCCCGAAAAAATGAAGTTCAATCTTTCATATGTCAAAAATTTCAGCTTTGGTTCCGATATAAAGCTGATGTTCAAAACCGTAAAAGAAGTTTTCAGCTGATTTCGTTTTGATTGGAGTATTCAGATGACCGATTTTAAACAAAAGCTCAGAGGATTTTTTTCCGATTCATCGCTTTTTAGAAGAATCTACATTATAGATTTGTTTTTTACCAATATTGCGTTTCTCCAGATTCCTGCGTATGTACTTCTTGTTTTTCTCTTTATATGGGGTGTATGCCTTTCGGTATATAATCAAAGACATAATAATACTTTTTTTAAACTGCGCTTCGGAATATGGATTGGAGCATTTCTTGCCGTAACGGTATTTTCGATGCTCATCAATTTTTCACAGACATTTCTTTTCAGCCTTCTTATGCTTCTGCACGTTGTAATGTGTTTTTTTCTTTTTTACGGAATGCACACAGAGCCTGAATTTGATTACAGAATAGAGCTTTATCACATTGCAAAATTCATAATGTACGCAACCACGGTAATGAACATAATCGGCATAACCTGCCTTATGTTCGGCTTTAAATTTGAATGGTACTGGATTAAATTTACCGTTTACGAAAACAGGTTCACCGGTTGTTATGTCAACCCGAATCTCCTCGGCTTCATAGCTGTGGTGTCGATTTTCTGTTGCCATATACTTTCAAAAGGGCATTTTATGCGCAGAATTGCCGAAAAAATTCCTGAACCCGGCATCAGTAAGATATGGATTGTAGCCTGTCTTTCCACAAATGCGTTTTCGCTCATTCTGTGCGATTCAAACGCCTCACTTGTGCTTGCTCTCGGATATGCAATTGTTTATATAGTTTATATGTTCTTTGCCGACAAGGCGGGACTTTCACCTTCAAAAATTATTTTGAAAATTACAGCGCTGTTTCTTGTGGGAGTTTTCCTTACAGGCTCTGCCTTGATGTTCAGAACGATTTGTCAGGAAGGCTTTTCCGTTGTTGTATCAAAGACAACCTCTGTTGTTGATTTGCTTTTAGGCAAAACCGAAAGCGAACTTGCGCAGGAAGAACTGACTCCCGAACAGAGAGAACAGCTTGAAAAGGATAAAATCACCTTTTCACACGAAAACAAAAACATTGACAGCGGAAGAAAGAAGCTTTGGCTTGAATCAATCAATCTTTTCAAACTGTCGCCGATTATCGGAATTTCCAACGGAAATATTGTTCTCTACAGTGCCGAATATTCAAACGGTGCTTTGGAATATTCGTATCACAAAAGTGATTTGCACAACGGTTTTCTTACAATTCTTGTTTCAACGGGTGTAATCGGTTTTGTTCTTTTCGGAATTTTCGGTTTTCGATTTGCAAAACACTCCGCACAGCATCTGTTTTTGCAGAAAAAAACATATCGTGACGATGTTTATCCCTGTCTGTTTGCTTTTCTTTTCGCATATTTGATTTTTGCCTGCTTTGAAAAGGCATTGCTTTATGACATATCGTTTATGGTGGTGTGGTTCTGGCTGATTATGGGATATATGAGTTGCTACATCACAAAGTTTGAACCGACGCTTGAAAGTCAGTATCTTTTTCACGGAAAAAGACTCAGACGGGTAACAAGAACAATGCTCTGATGCTTGTATAATCGGAAAATTTGATGTATAATAACCGTAGGAGCGTTTTGCTTCTGCGGTTATTATTTTGTGAGGTATAATTTTATGAAATACGGTTTCATCAAGGTTGCATCCGCAACACCGAAAATCAGGGTTGCAGACTGTAAAACCAACACTATAAATATTATTGAACAGATTAAAGAGGCACACAAAAACGGTGCGTCACTTGTTGTGTTTCCCGAACTTTGCGTAACGGGCTACACCTGTTCCGATTTGTTTTATCAGCGTGTTTTGCTTAATGCGGCTGAAAAATCAGTTGAGAAAATTCTTAAAGAAACAGCAGACCTTGATATAATCTCAATTGCAGGAGTTCCCGTCGCAATTGAATCGGCACTCTATAATTGTGCCGCAGTAATTTATAAGGGCGATATCCTCGGCATTGTTCCGAAGGTCAATATCCCTAACTACAGCGAATTTTACGAGGTTCGTCACTACACAAGCGGTAAGAACCTCTATGATGAAATTTCATATGCAGGCGTCGAAACCATAATTTCAGACAATCTTGTGTTCTGTTGTGACAAAATGCGTGATTTCATCTTCGGTGTTGAAGTTTGCGAGGATTTGTGGGTTGCCGCATCTCCGTCTGTTGAACACGCAAAACACGGCGCAACTATAATCTGCAACCCGTCAACATCGGATGATGTAATAGGCAAGGCACAGTATCGCCGTGACCTTGTAAAAATGCAGAGCGGTAAGCTTTGCTGTGCATATATTTACAGCGATTCGGGCTTTGGCGAAAGCACAACGGATATGGTATTTTCGGGACAGAACATAATTTCCGAAAACGCATCTCTGCTTGCTGAAAGCAAGCGCTTTACAACAGGCATTATCTATGCCGATATTGATGTTCAAAAACTTTCGGCTGAACGCAGAAAGACAAATACTTTCACAAAAAGTGATGACAATAACTTTACCTCGGTATATTTTGATATGCCGTTAAAACATACCGAACTTACAAGAGAGTTCTCTCAGACTCCGTTCATTCCGTCAAACAAATCAGATCTTGATGCCCGTTGTGAGGAGATTATAACAATGCAGGCAACAGGTCTTGCAACAAGACTTGCTCACACGGGAATTCAAAATGCGGTTTTAGGACTTTCAGGAGGTCTTGACAGTACGCTTGCTCTCATCGTCTGCGTTCATGCTTTTGATATGCTCGGTATTGACAGAAAGAATATTCATACTGTAACAATGCCGTGTTTCGGCACGACAAAGCGTACAAAATCAAACGCACAGCTTCTGGCTGAGGCTTACGGAGTGTCTTTTGAAGATATAAACATTACAAAAGCTGTTCGTCAGCATTTTGCAGATATCAACCACGATGAAAGTGTTACAAATATAACCTACGAAAACTCACAGGCGAGAGAAAGAACACAGATTCTCATGGATCTTTCAAACAAATATAACGGTCTTGTTATCGGCACAGGCGACCTTTCTGAGCTTGCTCTCGGTTGGGCAACCTACAATGGTGACCATATGAGTATGTATGCCGTAAATGTGTCAATTCCGAAAACACTTGTTCGTTATCTCACTGCCTATGAGGCACAGCACAGCGAAGGAATTCTCAAAACTGTTCTTCTTGATGTTCTCGACACACCTGTAAGTCCCGAGCTTCTTCCGCCCGATAAAAACGGCGAAATTGCACAGAAAACCGAAGATGTGGTTGGTCCTTATGAACTCCACGACTTTTTCTTATATTATTTGGTAAGATTTGGCTTTGAGCCGAATAAAATATACTACCTTGCAAAGAAATCATTTACAGGAAAATACGACAATGCCACAATCAAAAAGTGGCTCACAACTTTTGTCAGAAGATTCTTTACTCAGCAGTTCAAGCGTTCATGTCTGCCTGACGGACCGAAGGTTGGTTCTGTAACACTTTCGCCTCGTTCTGACTGGAGAATGCCGAGTGATGCGTGTGTAAATCTTTGGCTTGAAAATCTTGAAGAAGATTAAGAAATAAAATTTTGACGGTGATTTTATGAAATTGTTTATTACACGAGATGTATCTCCGTCCGATGTTTGTTTTCTGATTCGTGATGAATTGGGCAGGGATAAATATACTGCTGTTATGAAACGCAGAAAGAGAAGTATGCGTGGTGTTGTCAACAACATTGTAAGGCTTAATATTCTTGATGAGAATAAAAACCTTGTTGCAAGACTTCGACAGTTGCCCGTTGCAGGAGTAAATTCATTTACTCTAAAAACAGACAAAACAGCGGCAACCCTTGTGGTGCTTATGACCAATAATATGGTTCAATGCAGATTCTACGGCAATAATTGGAGAATTCTCGGTGATGTAATTTCAAAAAATTTCAGCATTGTTGATGTTGACAACGCACAGATATGCAACCACATCAAGCACCCTTTAGGGTGCGAACTTGAAATTGCCGATGCGCAAAACGAATTGATATGTTTGATGACCGCCTTATGCGTCAATATGATAAATACAGTTGACAAGCGAGAGGTACAGGTTGTATAATCTATGTGCAGACAGCGCAGATAAATATTAAAAATTGAAATTGTCAAAGCGACATCCTTTGATGTCGCTTTTTGCAAATTCAGCCTACAACGCAAAATTTTGCGTTTAATATATTCTCAGGGAGGAATAAATATGGACAAATTATTAAAGCTTTTAAGTGAAAATTCCGGTTTTACAACAGCGGAAATAGCGGCAATGCTCGGCGAGCCTGAGGATTACATTAAGGCGCAGATTAAGGAATACGAAAATTCGGGGGTAATCAAGGGCTATCAGGCAGTCGTAAATTGGGATATGGTTGACGACAGCTATGTTGAGGCTTTAATCGAACTTCAGGTAACTCCTAAAAAGGAAACAGGCTTTGACGAAATGGCAGAACTCTGCATGGGCTTTGAAGAGGTTGAATCTCTCTATCTTATGGCAGGTACATATGACTTTGCTCTCATTGTAAGAGGTGAGTCGATGCAGGATATCGCAATGTTTGTTGCCAAAAAGCTTTCTACAATTGACGGTGTGCTTTCAACTGGTACACACTTTATTATGCGTCGCTACAAGGACAGAGGGGCGTGCCTTTTCAGCGATGAAGAGAAGCGTGACGGGAGGCATTTAATTCTGTGATAGATTACAATAATTTTATTAATAAAAAGATTTCAACGGTAAAACCTTCGGGTATCCGTAAGTTTTTTGATATAGCTAACGAAATGGACGATGTCATTTCTCTGAGTATCGGCGAACCCGATTTTCAGACGCCGTGGCACATCCGTGAAGAGGGCATTAACAGTCTGAAAAAAGGTAAGACATGGTATTCTCCGAACAGAGGCTTTGCCGAACTTCGTGAAGAAATTGCAGCTTACTACAAAAGAAGATTCGGTATTGAGTATGATGCCAAAAAGCAGACGCTTGTAACTGTCGGCGGCAGCGAAGCAATTGACCTTGTTTTCAGGACATTGCTTGATCCAGGTGATGAGGTCATCATTCCCGAACCTTCATTTGTTTGTTACGAACCGCTTACGGTGATGGCAGACGGCGTGCCTGTTATTATCAACACAAAAAACGAAGATAATTTCAGACTTAAAGCGTCAGACCTTCGTGCCGCAATTACTCCAAAGACAAAACTTCTTGTACTTCCGTTCCCGAACAACCCAACGGGTGCAATTATGGAAAGGGAAGATCTTGAAGAAATTGCAGAGGTAATTAAGGAACATAACATTTTTATCCTTTCGGACGAAATTTATTGTGAGCTTACATACGGCAATAAAAACCATGTTTCAATTGCTGAAATCGACGGTATGTATGAGCGCACCATTGTTGTAAACGGTTTTTCAAAATCATATGCCATGACAGGCTGGCGGCTTGGTTATGCACTCGGTCCTGTTCCTGTTATTGCTCAGATGACAAAGCTCCACCAGTACGGAATTATGTCTGCTCCTACAATTGCACAGTATGCCGCTATTGAGGCTCTGCGCAACGGTGACAGGGATGTAGAGATGATGCGTGGCGAGTATGATATGAGGAGAAGGCTTGTTGTGGACAGCTTTAACGCAATGGGACTCACCTGCTTTGAACCATTGGGTGCATTCTATGTGTTCCCGTGTATCAAAAGCACAGGTCTTACAAGTGAGGAATTCTGTACAAGACTTATTGTGGACAAGCATGTTGCCGTTGTTCCGGGTACTGCGTTCGGTGAATCGGGCGAAGGCTTTGTCCGTGTGTCATATTCATATTCTATCAAGCATCTTAAAATTGCGCTTGAAAGAATCAAAGAGTTTCTTGATGAACTGAAAAAGGGTTAAAATATGGAAGTAAAAGTTCTTGCTCCTGCAAAAATAAATCTATCTCTCGATGTTCTTTCAAAGAGAGCAGACGGTTATCACAATATTTCAACTGTTATGCAGGCCGTTGATTTGTATGATACAATCACAATCACAGACAATGAAAGCGGCACGGTGACAATTTCATGTAACTGTGAGGGCGTGCCTTGCGATGATTCAAACATTTGTGCAAAGGCGGCTTACAAGTTCTTTGATTATTGCAAAACGGATGTTAAGGGCATTCATATCGACATTGACAAGAAAATTCCCACACAGGCTGGTCTTGCCGGCGGAAGCAGTGACGGTGCGGCTGTTATTTTAGGCTTGAACAATATGTTCGGAACAATGCTCAAGCCGGCAGAGATGAGAGAAATCGGTGAAAAAGTAGGTGCGGATGTGCCTTTCTGCCTTGAGGGCGGAACAAAGCTTTGCACGGGAATAGGCACTGCAATCAAAAAAGTTGCCTCTTTTCGTTGTGACAGCATTGTAATCTGCAAACCCGACACAGTCAGCGTGTCTACTGCCGATGCGTACAAAAAGGTTGACGCACTCAATCCTCACGCCTGCTATACCGATGAAATGGTAAAGGCACTGTTCAGCAGAGATATGTTTATGATTTCAACAACAATCTTCAATGACTTTGAACTTGCTCTGCAAATTCCGGAAGTTAATGAAATCAAGGGTATTATGCTCAAGTCAAAGGCAAGGGGAGCAGGTATGAGCGGTTCGGGTTCAGCCGTGTTCGGTGTGTTCACTTCATCACGCAGAGCCAAGAAGTGCTATGACAAGCTTTGTGAAAGCTACAAAGAAGTTTTTCTCTGCAAGCCCGTTTCAGACGGTTGCAAGGTGCTTTGATAAAATTTAATAATTCTGATTAAAATTACAATAACCTGTCCATACTTATTTCAAGAGAGGACAGGTTATTTTTATGAAAACAAATAAATCAATACTTTTAATCAAATCAGCAATAATTGCATTCGTACTTACAACACTCTATTCGGTAATTCCGTTTCAGGCGGTGTGTGCTGAAATCCCTAACAATGTTTTTCGTTTTCACATACTTGCAAATTCAGACACGGAAGAAGATCAGACTCTGAAGCTCAAGGTGCGTGACAAGGTTCTTGAAAGGACAAAAATTCTTTTTGATACGGCAAATTCAAAGTCGGATGCCGAAGAATTTGTAAAAGCAAACCTTGAAACTATAGAAGAAATTGCACAAAATGAGGTGTACAAAAACGGCTATAACTATCCTGTAAAAGCTGAAATTGTCAATATGCACTTTGATACCCGCCATTATGAAAGCTACACTCTGCCTGCCGGAATGTACGACGCACTTCGCATAACAATCGGCAATGCAAAAGGTCATAATTGGTGGTGCGTAATGTACCCGTCAATCTGCATTTCAACGGCAGATGAGGGAAAAGACAGGGCAAAAGATGTTCTTTCGGATGATGAATACAGCTTAGTAACCGATGATAAGGTGGAATATAAATTTTTCATAGTAGAACTTTTTCAGAAAATTTTTGTTTGATAACTGCAAAGTTCTTTAAATAACCCACAGAATATGTTATTATTTGTACAGATATTTAAAATAAAATTACTTTGTTGTAAATTAAATTTATGGAAGTGATGAAATGTTGAGATTTATTCTCGGAAAAAGCGGCAGCGGAAAAAGTACCGAGACTTTGAAGATTGCAGGCGAACTTGCCGACAGCAATCTTCCCGTAATGCTGATTGTGCCTGACCAGAGCACATTTGAATGTGAAAAGACTCTGCTTGATGTGTTCGGTGCAAAAAAAGCCGAGAAAGTTCTTGTATTCGGTTTTTCAAGACTTTGCAAATATGTTTTTGAGTTGACGGGAAATTCAGCCGATAATGTTATTGACGAGGGTACAAGAGCCGTCGTAATGAGCCTTGCGCTTGAAGAACTTACCGAAAAACTCCGTCTGCTTTCATCAAAGGGCAACAAAAGCCTTGTTGATGTTATGCTGCAGACTGTTTCCGATTTGAAGAAAAGTTCGGTTACAAGCGATGAACTCAGAAGTGTGTCAATGCTTGTTGACGATGAAACCTTAAAGACAAAACTTAACGAAACCGCCCTCATAAGCGATACATTCGACGCTCTTGTCAGCCAAAGCTATATTGATCCTATGGATGATTTGACAAGGCTTAATGATATTCTCTTAAAGAATAATGTTCTCAGGGATTATACGATAATCTTTGACGGATTTTCAGGCTTTACAATGCAACAGCTCAAGGTGGTACGAAGCCTTATTCGTGACTGTACCGCTACATATTTTACCCTTACTCTTGATCCCCTTACGGACGGTTCTGAGGAGGTTTTTGCAACCTCACAACAGACATATAAAATTCTCAAGGAATATGCAAAGCGTGACGGAGTTGATATTAAAGCTCCGATAAAGCTTACCGATTTGCACCGCTTTAAAAATGATAACCTTGCTTTGTTTGAACAGAATATTTTCAGACCGCACATTGAACCGCTTGAAATTGTTCCTGAAAATATCTGCGTTTATAATGCCGTTGATATGTATGACGAGTGCGAATATGTTGCCGGTAAAATCAAGCACCTTGTTATAGAAAAAGGTTATCTCTACTCCGACATTTCCGTAATTTGTCACGATACAGAACCGTACAGAGGTGTTTTGTCCGAAATTCTTGAAAAATACGAAATTCCGTATTTCAGCGATGAACACGCAGATATTGATGTAAAACCCGTAATAAGGCTTGTAAACTCAATTTTCAGATGCCTTATTTACGATTTTGACAGAGAAGATGTGCTTGCACTTTTGAAATCGGGTTTAACTGAATTTTCTGTTGAAGAAATAAGCCTTTTTGAAAACTACCTTTTTGTATGGAATGTTTCAGGTTCGGCTTTTAAAAATAAATTTGTTCAGAATCCAAAGGGCTATTCTGACAGGTTTTCGGATTATGACAGAGAGGTTCTTGCAAAGGTTGAAAATCTGCGTGAATCAGTTATTGAACCGTTACTCCTTTTCAAAGAAAATGCAAAGGATAAAAACGGACTTGAAATTTCAAAGCTGTTCTATGCCCTTCTTGAAGAACTTAAAGTTCCCGATGCGTTACGCAGAATGTATGCGGAATTTGAACGCTCATACGATAAATCGGTGGGTGCGGAGCAGATAAGAGTTTGGAATATGTTTATGGCTGTTCTTGACAAAACCGCCGCTGTAATCGGTACAAAAGCAATGACTGTAAAGCGTTATTACGAGCTTTTGAGCTTACAGATTAACGCAATGCAATTGTCCGATATTCCGAGAACAATAGATTGCGTAACGATAACAACCGCTCAAAGGGTACGAATTTCTAAGCAGAAAGCGTCATTTCTCATTGGCTGTGTTGACGGAATTTTCCCGGCAATACCGCATACATCAGGCATATTCTCACCGTTTGAGTTAAAGATGCTTGCAATGAACGAAATTGAACTCGGTGACGATTTTGCCGCACACAATAACCTTGAAACATTTATGGCATATTCCTGTATGACCTCTGCAAGTGAGTTTCTTTCCGTATCATTTTATTCATCGGACATAACGGGAACAACCTATCAGCCGTCCGAAATTGTCCTGCAATGTAAAAAGGTATTTAAAAATATCATTGCATATGACAAATTTGATTTTGACGGTAAAAAAGAAAGTATGTACGCACTCCGCCCTGCTTTTGATACAGTTGCCGATATGATTGGAAAAGGCAAAAAAGTGCCCGAATCATTGCTTGAAATTTTTGCACAAAATCCCGAATATTCTGCAAAGCTTGATTCGCTCATAAATGCAAAGGACAAAGTTCCTTTTAAGATATTTGACAAGAAAAATGCCGAAAAGCTTTTTGGTAAAAATCTCAATATTTCAGCTTCACAGCTTGAAAGATTCAATCTCTGCAGATTTTCCTATTTTTGTAATTACGGCTTGAATGTTCGGGAAAGACAAAGAGCAGAAATCAACCCCATGCAGTACGGAACAATTGTTCATTATATACTTGAACGCTTTTTCGGCGAATATACTAAAGAAGAGTATTTATCGCTTGAAGAAGATAAATTCCAAAAAATTGTCTGTGCATATCTTGCGGAATATGCAGTTAAATATTTTGGCGAAGAACAGCTTGAGTCAAATTCATTCACATACCGCCTAAAGACAATTCTTGATAATGTGATGTATCTGATGAAACATATTATGGAGGAACTTTCCCAGAGTGAATTTTTTGTTGCCGATTGTGAACTTAAAATTGGCGAGGATATTCCGTCATATACAATCGTACTGCCCGACGGTCACAAAATTGCAGTCTGCGGAAGTGTTGACAGAGTAGATATTATGCAGAGAGCCGATATAACATATTTGCGTATTATTGATTATAAAACAGGCACAAAACAGTTTAAGCTTTCCGATATTCTCTACGGAATCAATCTTCAGATGCTTTTGTATCTCCATTCAATCGAGGCTTCTGGCGGTGACAAATACGGAGAAATTGTACCTGCCGGGATTTTGTATATGCCTGCAACCGTTCCGTATATTTCGTCAGACAGTCTGAAATCAATTGACAAGCTGCCCGATGAACTTAATAAAAAGCTCAAGATGAACGGACTTTTGCTCAAAGATACAGAAATAATTCACGGAATGGATAAGACAGACGTCGCAACATACATTCCTGTAAAAATTAAAGCGGGCGAACCTGTTTCTTCAACAAGCCTTGCAACACTTGCAGAATTCGGAAAAATCTTTAAAAAGGTTGATATGCTCATCGCTGAAATGGGCAAAAATATCTATAATGGAAACATTGAGGCGAAACCGCTCAAAGGCGGTCACGATTCATGCGAATACTGCCCTTACGACAGCGTATGTGCCTACAGACAGAGTAATCCGATAACTTGTTTTTCTGTCGATAACAAGACCGTTATCGAAGAAATTACAAACGAAATTAACGGAAAGGAGGAAGAGTAATGTCAAGAAATTGGACTCCGCAACAGAAGAATGCAATCTATGCAACAGACGGTTCTGTGCTTGTATCGGCTGCCGCCGGTTCGGGCAAAACTGCCGTGCTTGTAGAGCGGGTAATAAAGCTTATTACACGGGAGAAAAATCCCCTTGATGTTGACCGCCTTCTTATCGTAACATTCACAAGGGCGGCGGCTGCCGAAATGCGAGAAAGAATACAGGCGGCAGTCAACAAACTTCTTGAAGATGATCCGTATAACGCTCATTTGCTTGCACAGCGACAGCTTTTGTACAGTGCAAATATTTCTACAATAGACAGCTTTTGTGGAGATGTTGTCCGTGAATATTTTCATACGCTCGATGTTGCAAGAGATTTTCGTATTGCCGATGAGGGTGAGCTTGAAATTCTCAGACAAGAGGCACTTGATAATACATTTGAAAGCTTTTATGACAGCGAAGATGACTGCTTTTATTCTTTGCTTGATCTTTTTAAAGGAAAACAGGGCGACCAAAAACTGCGTGAAACAGTCCTTAAAATATCCGAGTTTCTTACAACTCAGCCGTTCCCCGATAAATGGCTTGATGATATGCTCGAAAACTATTCTGAAACCGATATTGAAAAAACTGTGTGGGGCAAAATTATAATCGACTATGCTCTAAGTGCCGTGCTTCACGGAATCAATCTGACTGAAAATTCTATTCTTCGATTAAAAGATGACGAAAAACTTCAGGATGCAGTCGAACCCCTGCTTGTCGGTGATTTGGCATATTTTACCAATCTCCAATTGAAATTTGTTTCTTCATCATGGGATGAAATCAGACAGGCAATATTTTCTTTTGAAACAGGAAGAATGAAAAGTCCGAAAGGATATAAGGATAATCCGATTAAAATTTCTATTTCATCTAACAGAGATGAGGTCAAAGAAACGGTGAAGAAACTCCAATCATTGTTTTTTTGGAGTGAGGAAGATGCAAGGCTTGAATTGTCGCAGCTTCATAGGTTCATATCTACCTTGTTTACACTTGTTCGTGCATATGACAAAAAGCTTTCCAAACTCAAAGCGAAGAAAAATATTCTATCGTTTGCCGATATTGAATCGCTTACTGTAAAACTTCTTGCAAAGCCCGATGATGATAACGGCTATACTAAAACTGTTCAGGCTCAGGAGATTTCAAACAGATTTGATGCTGTTATGGTTGACGAATTTCAAGATGTAAATGATGTTCAAGACCTTATCTTCAAGTCAGTAAGCAATGATGAAAGCAATCTTTTTGTGGTTGGCGATGTAAAGCAGAGCATCTATGGATTTCGTCAGGCAAAGCCCGAAATTTTTATTGAACGCAAAAATGAATATAAACGATTCAATGAAGAGAATCCCGAATATCCTGCAACTATAATTCTTGACAGAAATTTCCGCAGTCGTTTTGAGGTGTGTGATGCGGTCAATTTTATTTTTGAAAGAATAATGACCAAGGAATCCGCAAAAATGGAATATAATTCCGATGAAAGGCTGGTAAACGGTGCTGAGTTTCCAAAGTCTGATGATTGCAATTTTGAAATTTCATTGATTGAATCCGAAAACTCAGACCTTGAAAAAGAAGAGATTGAGGCAAAGTACATAGCGGATAAAATTCACGATATGATTAATTCGGGCTTTAAAGTTAAGGACGGAGATATAATGCGTGAAGCCCGTTACGGCGACTTTGCAATAATCCTTCGCAGTCCAAGCGGAAAGGCCGCAACTTATGTCAACACTCTGAACAACAGCGGTATTCCTGCCTACAGCGAGAATAAGTCAAGCTTTTTTGATGCAGTTGAAATCAAAATTATGCTCAACCTTCTGCGTGTAATTGACAACCCCGGGATTGATATTCCGCTTTTGTCGGTTTTGTGCAGTCCTATGTATGCGTTCACTCCCGATGAGCTTGCCGAAATGCGTTGTGAAAGCAGAAAATCTTCGCTTTACTCTTCTGTCTGCGAATATGCGAAAACAAACGATAAGGCAAGAAAATTTGTTGATGAACTTAAAATTCTGCGTGATTGTGCCTGTACAAATTCCGTTGACGCTCTCATTTCAAAGGCGTGTGAAATGACAGGATTTATGTCTATTTCGCTTGCAGTCAGCGGTAATGATTCGGCACTTAAAAACCTGGAGCTGTTGCGTGAATATGCAAGAAGCTTTGAGAGCAACGGATACAAAACGCTTTCTGATTTTATTTCATATACCGACAAGCTTATTGCCAATAAGACAAACCTTGACGCATCATCACAAAATGAGGGCGACTCTGCAAATGCCGTGAGAATTCTCAGTATCCATGCGTCAAAAGGACTTGAATTTCCGGTTTGCTTTATTGCCGACATAACCCACCAATTCAATAAAACCGACCTTAGAAACGATATTCTTCTCGACAGCAAGGCAGGACTCGGCATCAAGACTCAGAGCAATGGTGTTGTTTATAACACCTTCCCACGCCTTGCAACAGGCCTTAAAATTGAAGAAAACCTTATTGCCGAGGAAATGCGTGTGCTTTATGTTGCACTCACAAGAGCAAAGGAAAAGCTTATCTGTGTCGGTGCAGTAAAAAAGTGCAGTGATTATCTTGAAAGGCTGTATTCAAAGCTCGTGTCCGAAAGTGTAATTGAACCCTATACTGTCACAAGCTGTCAAAGCTATTGCGACTGGCTCTGCCTTTGTGCATTAGTTCACCCGTCACTCAATAATCTGCGTAACGATATTATGCCGGGTTCAAAGGTAATCCCGCACAACGGAGAATCAGATTGGAAATTGCAGATTATCGTTGATGAAAAAATGATTGATAAGGATAATGTCTTTGAGGACGATATTACTTCAACAAATCTGTTACAGGTTGCCGATGTATCCGATGATACTTTTGATTATGCAAAACTTTTGAAAAAGAATCTTGATTTCAAATACAGAAACAGAGATATTCTTTCACTCCCGCAAAAGGTCAGTGCATCCGATATTGCACATAGTCAGAACGGTGATTATTTTGAAAAGATTCTTTCAAAGCCGTTATTCATAGCTGAACAAAATTCCGCTCCTGTTGCAAGAGGCACTGCTCACCACAAGTTTTTGCAATACTGCAATTTTGAACAGGCAAGAGCAAGTCTTGATACTGAAATTGACCGTCTTTTAAATGACGGAAAACTTACACAGGAACAGGTTGATATGATTGACAGAAAAACACTTAATGAATTTCTTTCAACCAAACTAATTGACCGTATAATTGCATCACAGCTTGTAATGCGTGAAAAACGATTTACCGCAAGGCTTAAACCGTCGGAAGTATTTGATGAATATAAAGGTGTAAAAACCGATGCAACAGTAATAATTCAGGGTGCGGTTGACCTTGCGTTTGTTGAGGACGGAAAGCTTGTTATTGTCGATTACAAAACCGACAGGGTAAAAGATATAACAAAACTTGCAGGACTTTACAAGAAGCAACTTTATTTGTACAAATCGGCGATGGAGCAGTCCGAAGAACTTACCGTTAAAGAATGTATTCTTTGCAGTATCCACCTCGGCACATACATTACCGTATAAAAAGAAAACCGTCCGTGAATTCTGCGGACGGTTTAATCATATTCAGTTTATATCGGTTGCTTCTGCATCAATCATTCTTTGATTGCGGTCGTATTCTTTGTGATAACGGCTGAGCAGAATAATAAGTGAAAATCCCGAAACACCTTCATAAATAAGCGCAATTCCGAGTGCAATCATAAGCAATGCACCAAAAATGTTTGTAAAGAAAATTGTTGTAAGACTGAACATAATCATTACAATTGCTATAATAAACGGAATCCACCATTTTCTCATACCGAGCGATCTCAGCGTGAGCGAATGTTTCATATCCATAATGCTGTCAACAATAATGATAATGCCAATCGGAATATTGATTATTGCCGCAATTGAAGTGGGTGAAAACAAAGCAAATATACCGAATCCGGTTGAAATAACGCCTATTACAAGTTCAAAGTACATTCCGCCTTCTCTGTCAACAAAGAAAGAAATTATGTTGAACAGTCCGTAAACAGTCATTGCACCGCCGAGTGCATAGCACAAAACATCAAGCACCTTTTGCGGAAAGACAACCGTCACAATGCCAAGTACGATATAGGCGAGAGAGGTCATCATCATAGTAGCCGCCGGATTTTTCTTTTTCTTATGTTCACTCATTTAATACACCTCAGTCTATTCTCTTGTCGCAGTAACCGCACATTACCATACCAAGCTTTTCGTAGCTGAGGTTCGGAAGATATGGCTCCTGCTGTGTGATACATCTCGGATTGTTGCAGTGATGATTCGATACAACAAACGGTCTGTTTTCAACAAAGAACTCATCATCCTGCAAAAGCAGAAGAATAAGTGCCATTCTGCCGTACATACCGTACTGAGCCTGTTTGAAATACAACGCTCTCGGGTCATCATCAATATCAACTGTAATTTCGTTTACTCTCGGCAATGGGTGAAGAATTATCATATCTTCTTTTGCCTTGTCAAGTTTTTCTTTGTCGAGAACAAAAACATTTTTCTGTGCCTGATAATCTTCTTCGCTTGCAAATCTCTCACGCTGAATTCTTGTCATATACAGAACATCAAGGTCTGTGATTGCATCTGCAAGGCTGTTTGAAATTTCATACTTACAGCCGTTCTTTTCAAGAATGTCAATAACATAAAGCGGAACGCTGAGTTCCTTTGTTGAGATAAGTACAAAGCTGTTGTTCGGATATTTTGCAAGTGTCTTGATAAGCGAGTGAACTGTTCTGCCGTTGAGAAGGTCACCGCATACACCTACTCTGAGGTTATCAAGTCTGCCTTTTTCACAGCTGAGAGTGATAATGTCGGCAAGCGTCTGAGTTGGATGAAGGTGACCGCCGTCACCGCAGTTGATAACGGGAACACCTGCATAGAGAGATGCCGCAGCGGCAGTACCCTCAACAGGATGACGCATTGCGATAATATCGGCATATTCGCCGACAATTGTAATTGTATCTTTAAGGCTTTCGCCTTTTGAAACGGATGAATTCATCGGATTGTCAAAACCGATTGTTCTTCCGCCGAGTTTAAGCATAGCCGTCTGGAATGACATCTGTGTTCTTGTACTCGGTTCATAAAATAATGTAGCAAGAATCTTGCCGTCACAGGCGTGTCGATAGTCGGCGGGACTCTGCATAATCTTTTTAGCTTTTCTGATAATTTTGTCAATCTGCTCGGTAGACATAACCGATAAATCAATCAAATTTTTGTCAAACATAAATAACACAGCTTTCTGCAATTTTTTCTATTTTATCAAAATTTTCTGTATTTATATATACTTAAAAGAAAAATGGGAATAAAGAATAAAACAATTTTACTCATTCCCGCATTTTTCGCATTAATTAAGGTATGAAAAATATTAAATTGTGCGTCAAAATGATGTGCCTAAATAAAAAGCATTTTGAAAATACGGTATAAGAAATTTACCGTAAACCGGAAAAGTCGATTAAAACATTCGTACAAAGTATTTTTGTTGACAAAAAATGCATTAATGTGGTATCATATCAATAGTTATATCAAAGTGCAGACGCGTTTTTTACTGCGTAATTCTGCTGTTAAAAAATAAATTTGACTGCATTTTGTAAAGTGAAGTCTGATTTGTGTTTTGAAAGGATTGTCTTACTATGGTTACAGCTATGTTATTTGCAGGCGGTATCGGTGCAAGAATGAAGTATTCCGATATGCCTAAACAGTTTCTTGAGGTTGGCGGAAAGCCGATTATTATTCACACAATGGAGCATTTTGCCCGTCATCCTAAGGTTGATGCGATTGTTGTTGCCTGTAAGGCTGACTGGATCGGCTACCTTAATGAGCTTATTGAGGCATTCAATGTTCCAAAGGTAAAGGCTGTTGTTCCGGGCGGTGCTAACGGTTTTGATTCTATTCATAACGGCGTAATGGCTACTGCCGAATTTTCAAAAGATCCTGAGGATATCATCCTCATCTGTGACGGTGTTCGTCCTATGCTTAGCGAAGAACTCATCACTAACTGTATTAAGGACACAAAAAAGTACAAAACAGCCGTTCCTGTTACTCCGAGTATTGATTCACTTCTTTACAGTGAGGACGGAGAAACCTGCGGCAAGAGTTACCAGAGAAGTACAATGTACATTACACAGGCTCCGCAGGGATATACAATGGAAAGAATTCTTTGGGCTCACGAAGAAGCTTATAAGAGAGGTATTACAAACCCTGTTTCCTCAAGTGAACTTTTTATTGAGCTAGGCGAAAAGGTTCATCTTTTCCTTGGCGAGAGATTCAACATTAAGGTAACAACACCTGAGGATCTCACAACATTGCGATCACAGTTCTATTATGAAAACTACAAGCAGTTTGCAAAGGAAGAACTTAAATATGGATTATAATGTTCAAAGTAATATAAAAAAGACGGTTTTTTCCGATATTAAAGAAATTACAAATACAAATGTTGATTGGAACAGATTTAACGGTAAAACCGTTCTTATAACCGGTGCAGGAGGATTTATCGGTTATTATCTTGTTCTCACATTTCTCGCAAGAAATGACTTTTATGACAATAACATCAAGCTCCTTGCGTTCGTAAGAAACAGAGAGAGAGCCGAGAAAAAGTTTGGCGTTCTTCTTGAAAGAGATGACATTGAGCTTGTTGTTGCCGATGTTACAAATAAGATTGAATGTGAGAGAGCGGATTTTATTATTCATGCCGCAAGTCAGGCAAGTAACATTCAATTTGAAACCGATCCTGTAGGCACTATTAACGCAAATCTCAGCGGTACATCAAACATTCTTGATTTTGCTCTTGAAAGCAAAAGTGAGTCTGTACTTGTTGTTTCAAGCCTTAAAGTTTATGGTGCTTTGCACAATGGTAAAAACAGTATTTCCGAAGATGATATCGGTTATATTGATTTTACTTCCTATAAAAATTGTTATGCAGTAGGAAAGAGAGCGTCTGAAACTCTTGCCGCAAGCTATTGCAAACAGTTTGGACTCAATGTAAAGATTGCAAGACCGAGCTATATTTACGGTGCCAGCAGTCTTACGGATGATCGTGTCTGGGCGCAGTTTATTGCAAATGTTGTTCGTCACGAAAATATTCTTCTCAAAAGCAACGGTGCGGCTAACCGTTCATTCTGCTATGTTACAGACACGGTTTCTGCTCTCATATACATTATGCTTAACGGTGAAAATGTTACACCGTATAACATTTCTTATGAAAAATCAGATACAACAATAAGAAATTTTGCAAAGACAGCTTGTGAGGTTTTCCCTGAGAGAAATATGACTTTGGCTTTTGCCAATCCCGAAGATGAAAAGGAGCCTGAGGTTGATACTTCCGCTCTTGCAAAAACTCCCGAAATTCTTGACAGTTCAAGACTCTGCAGCCTTGGATGGAAGCCTCTTGTTGGCCTTAAAGAAGGAATAAGAAGAGCAGTCGGAATTCTTGAAGAAAATTAATAACAGAAATTAGGAATACAGTTATGTCTGAGTTGTTACTTAACCAATTTGAACAGGACAGAGCACTTGTAGCTTTGCGTTATAAGAATTTGAACATCCGTAAATTATTCGGAAAATCTGTTTTTATAGCGGGAGGCGGAGAACTCGCCTTTTCTCTTGTATCATCGCTTCGCACGGTTAACTTAAAAAAACAAGCAGACATAGCTGTATTTTTGCTTGTAGAGGATAACGAAAGCTATGACAGGAGATTCGATTATATCGATTCATCAGATTTTTCCATCGTAAAGTATTCTTCACTTAATGCGGTTAATAAATGCGGAGATATACTTATTGAAACGGGATTTTTGCTTTCTGATAGAGTTGAAGATGTTGATGTATTTAAAAATCATATCAACAGGGCAAATAATATTATCTCGGCTGTCAATGCGTTAAAGATAAAAGAAATTGTTCTTGTGTCAGACGCCTCAATTTACGGAACACTCGGAAAAGATTTTGTTATTTCCGAAAAAGAAAAAACACATTCCGCTTTTAATTCGGATTCATTAAAAGCAATGCTGATTCAGTCTGTTGAGAATCTTTATTTTTCTGCATCTCATATGTATGATTTTTCAATCAAAGCAGTTAGAAGCGGCAAGATTATATCTGCAAATTCAAGTTCCGATTTTGTAAGGAATATGCTGGAATCGGCTGTTCACGGAAAATCTTTGAATGTTAAGAATAGATCACCCAAAGTGTCTTATATAAGTATTAATGACTTAATTTCTGCTGTTCTGTTTGTTCTTTGTAACGGTGAGAACAATCAGGTGTATAACGCCTGCTCAGATACTTCAACCGTAAATTCGGCAGAATTTTCACTTACGCTTTCGGATGCTTTTGATGAGTGTGAGGTTAACATAACTTCTGCAGGTGATTCTACGGACGGCTGTGCCATTGACTGCACAAGACTGAAAAAGCTTGGTTGGTTATCAATGGTCAACTACAAGGACGCACTCCTTATTTCGGGACACGAGGTAATGGATGATGACAGTATATTTATGTTTTCCGATTCATATGACGGCAAGCTTAATGATATTCAACAGATACTTCTGGGCTTTTTACTTGAGGTTGACAGAATTTGCAAAAAGCATAACATAAAGTATTTCCTGGGCGGAGGAAGTCTTTTGGGTGCAGTAAGGCATAAAGGCTTTATTCCGTGGGACGATGATGCAGATGTTATGATGCTTAGAAAAGATTACGACAGGTTTCTTTCGGTATTGCCGAGTGAACTCCCGAATTATCTTTTTGCACAGACTCAAAAAAATGAAAAAGACAGCCATTTTCCTTTTACAAAACTGCGAATAAACGATACTCTGCTTTCTACTGAGTTTACATCAAGATTTCCCAATATTCATAACGGAATTTTTCTTGATGTGCTTGCACAGGATTATACTTCAAACAATGCTTTCTTACGAAAAATTCATATGAAAGCAACTGCAAGCTCAAGATGGCTGGTGCTTGATAAGTGGAGAGGCACTTCGGTGAATGCAAACAGCAGATTTTCTTCTTTGTGTGCGAATATTCTGAGAAAGATTTTTCCGCTTGGATTTTTGCAAAAGGTTCAAAACAAACTTATTTCACTTCATAAGAATATGAAAAATCCGAAATATCTGTTTGACAGTATGGGAAGAAATGTTTCAAGAGGAGCTTTTCCTGCTGAATGGCTTGATGAGGCGATATGGGTTTATTTTGAAAATGCAAAACTGCCTATTCCTAAAGAATATGATAAGTACCTGAAGTATCTTTACGGGGACTATATGGAAATGATTCCTGTAAGCGAGAGACATGTAAGTCACGATATCAAGCAAATTGATCTCGGAGAATATGCAGGATATGTCTGCAAAGACAGTTTTGCAAAGCCTGAAAACAAATTCTAAATTGCATTATATTAAGTGGGATATTATTAAAAATTTCAGCTTATAGTAATTGTAAGCAATATTATGACAGTATCCATTTTTATTTACAAATTCAATCCCCGAAAAGTTTTTATCGAACTTTTCGGGGATACTTATATCTTATGGTTCTGTTAACAATTCAGCATAGGGTAGGGGATAATATCATTTGGATTAGCATTGTGTTCGGCAATAAATTTTTCCATCCATATCATATCGTACCACTTATCAAATTTGTATGCACATTTATGAAAAATACCGACAGTTTTATAACCGAGTTTTTTGTGAAAGCAAACACTGTCGTTATGCAGATGTTTATCCTCATGTTCAGTGTACGCAATACAAGCATTTACATTTGTCACACCCTGCTTTGCTAGAATTTCTTCGAGCTTTTCGTAGAGTTTTCTGCCGATTCCGTTTCCGTGATTATCAAGGCGGATATAAATACTTGTTTCAACTGACCAATCATAAGCTTTTCTGCCTTTGAAAACTCCGGCATACGCATAGCCGACAATTTTTCCGTTGAGTTCGGCTACAATATAAGGGTACTTTTTGAGCGTAGTTTTTATGCGATTTGCAAATTCTTCAACGGTTGGAACATTGTATTCAAATGTTATTGCCGTGTTTTCAATATATGGTTTGTATATAGCGAGCAATTCTTCGGCGTCGCTTATTTGTGCCATTCTGATATGCAATTTATCATTCACAATTATGACCTCTTTAATACTTTATGACATCATAATAATACACTAAAGTTTAGTTATAATCAATATTTTAGGCATTTTGAAGTATATAAAAAAGAAAAAAGTCGGCACTCAAAAAAGTTGCCGACTGATAAACACCCCAACGTTTTTATTATAACACAATGTAAATTTTACTTCAATAGATTTTCCAAAAATAAAATTATAAATATTTTTAATAAAAGTGTTGACAATGTGGACAACTAACTGTATAATATAGACAAAGAAAAGAACTTAAGGAGGTTTTAAAAATGAAAGCAAGAAAACCTTACTTCAAACAAATCAGAGATTATATGCGGAGCTTACCACCTAACTCTACAGCCCGTGTATTCTAAGAGATGATCTTCTAATTCTTACTTGTTTTGTCGGAACAGCTGATTATTTTGATGTTATAAAAACATACTTATTAATTTTTAATCGCAAGAGCATTCCGAATTCGTCTTTAGCAATCTACATCTTATGATTGAAATTCGTCCAATTAAGCATTAAAGGTTATCGAATTTAATACTCGGGAGAACGGAATTTTAATTATAACTTAATATATATTGAAATCTAAAAATTGGTGGTTAGTCCAATGGAAGCTTAATCGTTATTTAAGCAAAATAAGTCCGAAACGGAGATAAGTCCAATGGAAATTAATACTAAAACCAATGGATGAGCAGCTTATACAACAGCACACAGAGTAGTCTGAATTTAAAGAATGTAAGAGGCTGAATTTAATAAGCAGTTCAAACGGAACGTAAATTTGGAAACTTATAATACAGAGTGAAACCGTAAATTTCAATCTGATTTCTAAAATTCAAGGTAAACTAAAGTGTCAGGAGATAATTCCGATGAGATAAGAACTTAAATTAAATCTCGCTTATGCGACAAGATTGGAGATATTCCGATGTATGCTTGAGATTTTAAACCGATACAAAGTCAAAAATAAAATCCATTAACGGGAATTGACGGTATACGGTTACTGATATTGATTTGACGAAAAGTTAATATAAGTCGTAAATAAAGCATTGATTAGCAGTAAAGAAAATGTCGGGATGACATAGAAATCTGCAAACAACAGGAGATTATTCCAATGAGAATTTAGGTCTTATAGTTTGATTGTAGTATACATACTCAGGTGTATAAACACAATTAGTCGAAGCTAAAGTGTCAGGAGATAATTCCGATGAGATAAGAACTTAAATTAAATCTCGCTTATGCGACAAGATTGGAGATATTCCGATGTATGCTTGAGATTTTAAACCGATACAAAGTCAAAAATAAAATCCATTAACGGGAATTGACGGTATACGGTTACTGATATTGATTTGACGAAAAGTTAATATAAGTCGTAAATAAAGCATTGATTAGCAGTAAAGAAAATGTCGGGATGACATAGAAATCTGCAAACAACAGGAGATTATTCCAATGAGAATTTAGGTCTTATAGTTTGATTGTAGTATACATACTCAGGTGTATAAACACAATTAGTCGAAGCTAAAGTGTCAGGAGATAATTCCGATGACTATATAGGCTGACAGTCCAAAATTCCAAAGACTTAGTTTAAGGACGGGTACAATTGATTCAGAGGAAAAGTTGATAAGCTTTTAAGCAATCTTTGTACTGATTGATATTATGAATTTTAACGGTCAAAAGACTTTTATATTCAAATTTAAGAACGGAGATAAGTCCAATGTAATACAAAGTTATTATTGTTGAGGGCATAATATCCGATATTGGAGATGAGTCCAAAGGGCATATTATTTAATTTAAAATAACAACATACCCCTTTAAAAATTGCTATTTATAAATCAACCGATTACGGAGGTGACTGCAACAGCAGTCACCTCTGCTTTGCGTTATACAATGTATTATCACGAGAAATAGGGGAGTTGCATTTTTGATAAAATACACATAAAAACAGGGGACAGAAAAATCTGTCCCCTTAACTTTAGGTGCAACTATTATATGTCGATTCCAATTACTCAACGCCGAGAATCTCTTTGCTTGCAACAACAAGCTTTTCACAGATTTTTGCAGCATTATCTTTATCCTTACCGACTGAAGTAATATAGAGCTTAATCTTTGGCTCAGTTCCGCTTGGACGGATAATAACAGCGTTGTCATCCGCAAGGTGAAGAGCAATAACATTTGACTTAGGAAGGTCAATGTCGGTAACGCTGCCTGTTGCAACATCTGTTTCTTTCCTGAGAAAATAGTCGGAAACCTTAACAACATCGTAGCCTGCAATGCTCTTTGGTGTGTTATCTCTTACAGCTGTCATAATATCAGACATCTTTTGCATACCGGCGGCACCGTCAAACTCGAATGAGTATGTCTGATTGAGGTAGTAACCAAATTCTTCGTAAAGACCGTCTATAACCTCAGCAAGTGACTTGCCCTGTTTCTTATAGTAAGCTGCCATTTCACAAACGAGCATTGATGCAACAACAGCATCCTTATCTCTTACATATGTGCCTGAAAGATAGCCGTAGCTTTCCTCAAAACCAAAGAGATATCTGTTTTCTTCATGCTTTTTCTCGAGGTTAAGAATAACTTCACCGATATACTTAAAGCCTGTAAGAACATTCTTGAGTTCGCAGCCATATTTTTCGCAAAGCTTGTTGATGAGTTTTGTAGTAACTATAGTTTTTACTACAACAGGCTTTTCAGGAAGCTTACCGCTTGCCTTTTTACAAGAGAGAATGTAATTGGTGAGCATTACACCGTCCTCGTTACCTGAAATGAGTCTGTAACTGCCGTCATAATCCTTAACGGCAATACCTACACGGTCAGCGTCAGGATCGGTTGCAAGGAGAAGGTCAGGCTGTTCTTTTTCACAAAGCTCAAGACCTTTTGCAAGTGCCTCTTTGATCTCAGGATTCGGATAAGGACATGTTGTAAAGTTGCCATCAGGAAGTTCCTGCTCGGGGACAACAACTACATCATTAACACCAATCTTGCCGAGAACCTTTCTTACAAGCTTATTACCTGTACCGTTAAGCGGTGTATAAACAACTTTAAGGTCTGCACCATTGCAAATGCCGGGGTTAACCTGCTGTTCCATAACTTTTTCAAGATATGTGTCATAAACGCTCTCGTCAACATATTCAATCATACCGCTCTTAACTGCCTCGTCAAAATCGGCAATTTTAACATCCTTGAACATATCAAGCTTTGAAATCTCGTCATATACAGTGTTTGCGGCAACATCAGTCATCTGGCAACCGTCCTCACCGTATGCCTTATAGCCGTTGTAAGTTGCAGGGTTGTGGCTGGCTGTAACCATAATACCTGCCTGACATTTAAAGTAACGAACGAGGTAAGAGAGAACGGGAGTAGGCTGAAGTTCTGATGTGATGTAAACCTTAATGCCGTTTGCCGCAAGAACTCTTGCCGCCTCATTCATAAATAAATCTGCTTTAATTCTGCTGTCGTGAGAGATTGCAACAGAACCATTGCCGTACTTTTTAAGCACATAGTTAGCAAGTCCCTGTGTAGCCTGACGAACAACATAAATATTCATTCTGTTAGTACCTGCACCGATAATGCCTCTGAGGCCTGCGGTACCGAATTTTAAAGCTGTGTAGAAACGATCATAAATTTCATCTTCGTTGTTTTTTATACTTTCAAGCTCTGCCGTAAGGTCTTTGTCCTCAACTGCGTTTTCAAGCCATTCGTTATAAGTCTGCTTAATATCCATGATTATGCCCCCAACTTAAAATTTTCACAAAAATGCGACCAAATTCTGTGGCAAGCCCTTCTTGCCTATCATAATTCACTATACCATAATTCACAAAAAAAAACAAGTTTTTTATTTGTACATTTTCAAGAATATGTGCTGAAAAACAAAAAATATCACGCAGAAATCATAATTTTTATCCCTGCGTGATATTTATGTCTGAAATCTGTAAAATATTATTTATTTTACAAGTTTATACGAAACTTCGTTTTCGCTCAAAGAGTAACCGTTCTGCTGTGCCTCAAGAAGAATCTGCTGAAGATTATCCCACTCTGAGTCCTTCGGAATGTAGATATATTTCGGAATTTTTTTGCTGTTTACCGAATAATATGAGCGAAGTCTTGCAAGACTGTTCTGATTTTCACCCGTAACATATGCCGAAAGCGTTCCGTAAGGGAAATCCTCAGCCGCAAGATAAGTCCATGTCTTTTGCGTAAGGAACAGTATGTTTCCTTTTTCAAGATTCTGATACTGACTGATATCGGCATAAATCTGCTCATAGGTTTGTGCGTTATTTGGTGTTGTTTTTATACCCTTTGCAGGACCGTTCTGAATTGTCTGTGTCAGCTGTTTTGGTTCACTGTCCCAGAAGCAATGGTCTGCCTTGACGGTAATCTGAAAACAAGCCTGCAGAATAATCAGAAACGCAGTCATCACGAATGCTAAATATTTACACGGAACAGCGTAGTCAAGATTATCGGGATTTGCTTTCATTTCCTTAATCAGATTCCCGATGAATACAAAGCTTGCAATATTTGATGCGGTGCAAGCCATTGCTGTTACATAAAAATACTGATTTGAAGAGAAACACAATGCAACAGAATAAAAAATTCCGAGAACAAAGAGTGAAGCCAACAGTTCTCTTTGCTTATTTTCAGAAAGAACATACGCTGTGATGCCCATGAAAATCATCGGGAACATAATCGCATTGTAGTAAACACTTGTCATTGTCGGCATAAACATTACAAGCGCCAAAATAACGATTGCACTTGTAAGAATAAGATAAATCGAACGGTGTTGTCTTCTCTTTCTGTCAAGCAACATAACAATTGCGGTGGCACCGTATGCCATAAGTACATATTTAAAATGAGTGTGACATTCTACGATTGTTTTAAAGTAGTAATTCATCTTTGCCATAAAGCCCATTTGCGGATGGTCGGGATCGGCAAGAAGATAGGGGAGATTTGAGAAAATCTCATTAATACTTACTCTTGAAAGTACAAATACAAGGAAAATAGCCGCAAGTATTCCTGCTCCCAAGGTAAACCACAGAAAAGTCTTAATCGAGAAAAGTTTAGAATTGAACAAATTTTTATTAAGGGCAGTTTTCTTAATTACATAGTGAACTCCTATTGCAATAATATACATTACATAAACTGCCGCAAGGTACGGACAGCAGAGAACTGCGCCTGCAAATGCAAGTCCGCTGATTATGAGCGGTAATTTTTTTGAATAATCGGCTGTTGCCATTAAAACACCCGTGAGCGCAATTAGGTCAAGTCCCATTGTGTTATAACTCAATGCCATAATGTCAAATGGTGTAAAGAGGAAATAAAGCACACAACCGAATACTGAGAAATATCCGTACTTTTTAAGTCTTGAATAGATAACGCACACAATAACAGCGTGACAGATTACATAGAAAACTCTTGCCGCAAAGATTATTCCGACAGTAGATTGCGTAATCATTGTGTAGAGCCATACGAACGGCAAAAGTAGAAATCCTGAAAGCTGTGTGAGGTGCCATTCGTCACCGAGTAACGAATCACCGAGAGTTAATCGGTGCGGAATTGTAAGATAAAACGATTCGTCGTTACCGCCAAAACCGTAATAGCATTTCCAAAGTGAAAATCCAATAGCAAAAGCCATAAGCACAGCAAAAATTATGTGCTGCCACTTTCCTTTATCAGGCTTTGAACGCAAATCCTTTATTATGTTCGCAAGCGATTTAAAACCGTCAATAAGCAGTTTTGCAACAAGATTCATAATAAATGATGCGGCGGCGGAAAGCACAAAAACTATCGGAACCGTAACAAAGTAATACGGAAGTCTGTCAGGCATTAATATTACTTTTTCGCAGAGTACGGGGTAAACAATGCTGTCAAAAATAAAGGAAATAAGATAAATTCCAAGTGCAAGGTCAGAAACTTTCCAAAGTGCAATTTTAGCGGCTTTCGGGAAGTTATCGGTCTTGATTCTCTTAATCAAGAGAAAAAGCAGTACAGATAAAACAAACGGTTCAAATCCGTACCAATAAATGTATGTACCCGATTTGAATGTTGTGCCGTAGCTTCTGAAATAATTGAATGTGCTGAATACGAAAAGTGAAAAAACAAAGAGTACAAGCATTGTTCTTGTTTTCATTTTCAATCCGTATTCTCTTATGTAACAACCCACAAAGTAGTATGCAACGGGGTAGAATCCCTGCCACCAGCTTGGGACAAGTTTCTGAAACTCATCAGATGAAGTCGGATTAGTCCACCAATCAAGTGAACCAAAATTAAAAATATTAAATAACGAGGGGATGATTGTCAGAAAAACAGCTGTTACAAGGAGTACCTGCTTTTGCTTTTTGCTTTTAAGTTTTCCGTAAGCAAGATTAAGGAACGGTGCAAGCAGAAACAACCCTATGTACATTTCAATGTACCAGGAGTAGTTGGAACCGGTAAAATCAAGCGTTCCGAGTATGAAAGATTTCAGGTCAAAAACATCACCTTGTGCAATGTTTTTGTAAATCATACACGCAAGTGTTGAGATTACAAAAACAACAAGTGTTTTCGTAATTCCCGAATAGTACTTTTTACCCAGTTCTTTTTTACTCATCAAATAACCTGTCAGCAACATGAACAAGGGAACACAAACGGAAAACAGGGTTCTCATTACAACAGCAACATACATCGGTGTCCCTTCGATTGTCTGGCTGTAAAATCCGTTGTGTAGGAAAAAATGAACCGATAAAACGGTAAAGACTGCGATTATTCGCAAAATGTCCAGCGAGGTATCCCTCTTTTTCAGCTTTTCATAATCCATAATTTTTACCTTTCAAGCTTGAAATTTGCAAATCATTGCACATATAGTAATAATAGCATAATTTAGGCATCATTACAATAAATTGCAAACGAAAATATTGATTTTTAATGAAAAAGTTTGTAATGTTGTAACATTGATTTTATAACAAAAAACAAGTGACAGTTTCGGCTGTCACTTGAAAACTTTATTAAATTATGCCTGTTTTTCTGTTTGTTGTTTAGGTTTTCTGAATGAATCAAGAAAAGCTTTTGCGGTATCCATACCGTCAACCGTAAGCAGAATAAACAGAGGCGTCATATCAAACAGGTATCTTGACCTTGTTTCCCATAACAGGAAGAAAAGGAATGCCGCAAATACAACTCCTTTGATTAACAGCATCTCATCAACTTTAGGTTTGATAAGAGTTTTTAATGCCGAAATACAAATCATCAATAAAATGAACAGTTGTAAAGCCGAACTGTAATTTTGGAAGGCCTTGTTGTACTTTCCGTCAATATGCAGAAAATCCATAAGAATATTATCATTCTTTGGCTTTCTGTTATGGTACGAAATGTAATATGTACCGTCCTGCCATGTCCAAACAGCTTTTTCAATCATATGTTCATACAAACCGCTAAATTTGTAATCTTTTATTCTTTCTTTAATAACCTTAATGTTAGCATCCTGTTTTTCTTTTTTCGAGGGAAATGAACGAGTGTAATAGTCATCATGCTCATCGTATTTTCCAAGACCTTTAAGCCCCATCATAAGCCAGTGAGTAACAGGATATTCATATTTTTCATACTGCTGTTTCGTGATCGGATTGACAGCGTCAACGGCTGTATTGTATGCGAATCCAACCATACCAAACCCTGCCGTAAACACCAGAATAAGGCAGATTGCTTTTTTTAATCTGAATTTCAAGAACAACAATAAAAGTCCGACTGCGAACAGTATGATAAGACTGCCCTTAACCTTATATCCGAGGAAAATCAATGCACCTGCAGCACAAAGCTTTGCGTACATACTCTTTCTGTTGTCAACCTGTAATGCGGAAACAATGAGATAAACAGCTCCGATAAGAAACGGCATCGACATTGAATCACTGTAATAGTACGGCAGATAGGTGAGATAAGGTAAAAACAATGCACAAAAAGCAAGTACAAAAAGAGCCTTTTTGTTGCCGAAAAGTCTTTTTGCTGTAAATGCCGTCAGCATTATTGAAATATTAATCGCAAAAATGTTTACAACAACAGGTGCAAAATCAACATAATGACCGAATATAAGGTAATTTAATCTTCCGACAAGCGACACAATCAAAAGCAATGCCATATTATTCGGATATCTTACAAGATACTGATAATCGTTTGCGTAATCCTGTTCAATGAGGTTGAAATTGCCGTGGGTTGAAAAATACATTGCATATCTTTTGATGTTATGCAAATCGGCAACAGGTTCAAAATCGGTAAGCAACGCAAAAATAATTTCAACAATCAGAAGAATACCGCATCCGATAAAAATAACATTTTTGGTATTTTTATCATTAAATTCAAATCTCGACTTCGCTTTAATCTTCTTACAGCTTTTATCGGAGGTGTAATGAAAATACAATGCACATATTCCGACGGTCAAAACGGCAAAAATCAAAAGGATGAACATCTTTGAAAATGAATCGAACCTTCTGTCAACATTTCCGTCAAAGCCGATTATGATAATATTTACAAACAGAAAAACAAAACAAACCGTAAATACTCCGCCGAAAATTCTGGTCAGGACTTTGGTGATTCTATTACTGTTCATCGTCATCAAGAACTTTGTCAACAATAAATCTTGGTCTGCGCTTTGTTTCCATATAAATCTTTCCGATGTATTCGCCTATAACACCGATTGCAAGGAGCTGAAGTCCTCCGATTGCCCAAATTGAACATAAAAGGCTTGACCAACCGCTTACAGTCCAACCGCAGAAAAAGCTGATGAGTGAGTAGATAATCATAATAAGGCTGATGCCGAACACGATTGCACCGAGCCATGTAATCATTCTGATTGGCTGAATGCTGAGAGATGTAATACCCTCCCACGCAAGTGCAAGCATTTTCTTTAACGGATATTTACTTTCACCTGCAAGTCTTTCGGAACGCTCATATGTAACAATATCAGACTTAAAGCCAATCATCGGAACCATACCACGCAGGAATATGTTTGTTTCCTTATATAATGAAAAAGCGTTGAGCGCTCTTTTGCTCATAAGTCTGAAATCAGCGTGGTTAAAAATAACCTTAGCGCCCATATGATTAAGAATTTTGTAGAATCCCTCAGCTGTAAATCTCTTGAAGAATGTGTCTGTTTCTCTTTTAGAACGAACACCGTAAACAACATCGCAACCGTCCTCGTACTTTGCCACCATTTCATCAAAGGTGTTGATATCGTCCTGAAGGTCTGCGTCAATTGAAATCACAGCGTCAGCCTTATCTTTGAGAGTCATAAGACCGCAGAGAAGTGCATTCTGGTGACCTCTGTTTCTTGAAAGCTTGATGCCCTGAAAAATAGGATTTTCTGTATGGAGTTCTGAAATAATCTCCCATGTCCTGTCCTTTGAGCCGTCATCAATAAACACAATACGGCTGTCGGCAGAAATTTTGCCCTCTGCCATCATCGTGCTGTATTTGTTTAGCAGTTTTTCCGCCGAATCCCTCAGAACTTCTTCTTCGTTATAACAGGGAATAGCCAGATATAACTTAGTCATATAAATTATCCTCCCGAAAAATTGTCACTCAGGTGACTTGTCGCAAGACAGGCACAAAATCTGTCTCTTATCCTAGGGTAATTATAAAACAATATTATATAAAAGTCAACAAACTTACAGCCTTTGTTACAAAATATTGTTATTTTATCGAAACAGAGAGGTGAAAGCAGTGTATTTATGAACAAATTCACATATTTTTGTAACAAAACGGTAAAAAGGATTAAATGCTTTTGTAATAAAATCTTTTATTTTTTTAAAATTGCGAAAATCCACTTGTAAACAAAAAACAATTGTATTATAATGGTAGAAGTTAATAACCTATGGAGGTAGATTATAATGTCACAGACACAGAAATCAATTGCAGTATTAACAAGCGGCGGCGATGCTCCCGGTATGAATGCGGCTGTCAGAGCTGTAGTTCGTGCCGGTATAAATAAAGGAATGAAGGTTTACGGTGTTTACCGTGGATATAACGGTTTGCTCAACGGTGATGTTGAGGAAATGAACCTCAGAAGTGTATCTGATATCATCGGTAACGGCGGTACAATGCTTTACACAGCAAGAAGCGAAGAGTACGCTACTCCTGCCGGTATTCAGAGAGCTGCCGATTTTTGCAGAAGCATCGGTGTAAGCGGTGTTGTTGTAATCGGCGGTGACGGTTCATTCAGAGGTGCTCGTTGCCTTACAAACGCAGGTATTAACTGTATTGGTGTTCCCGGCACAATTGATAACGATATTGCCTGTTCGGAATACACGGTTGGTTTTGATACAGCTATGAACACAGCTATTCAGATGGTTGACCGTATCCGTGATACAGCACAGTCACACGACCGTTGTTCTGTAGTTGAGGTTATGGGCAGACGCTGCGGTGATATTGCTCTCCAGACAGGTATCGCAACAGGTGCTACAGCTATCCTTGTTCCTGAGGTTCAGTACAATATTGAAAGAGATGTAATCGCAAGAATCATCAACACTCAGAAAACAGGCAAAAAACACTTTATCGTTGTTGTTGCCGAGGGTGTCGGCGGTGTAAGAGATCTTGCAAAGTATGTAGAACAGCGTCTTGGTATCGAGGCAAGAGCTACAGTCCTCGGTCATGTACAGCGTGGCGGTTCTCCGACACTTCGTGACAGAGTTGTTGCAAGCCAGATGGGCTTTAAGGCTGTTGAACTTCTTGAACAGAATATCGGTAACAGAGTTGTTGCAATGCAGGGCGGCAAGATTATTGATCTTGATATCAACGAAGCACTTGATATGCCTCGTGTGTTTGATGAAGAGCTTTACAAGATTGCTATGACAATTTCTATCTGATTTAAATATAACTCGATTATTTCAGGGCGGACATTGTTCGCCCTTTCTTTTCTTTTAGGGTTACGCTACACAGAATTTTCTTGAAAGGAATAATTCATAATGCTTGAACAATCTCAAAAGCTGACTGACGGCTTAATTATATATTCCGTTCTTGTTTCAGACTATGAAAAACTTGATTTTAAGAATGATGCACTTGCGGGTGTCCGTGCAAACTATTTTAATTCAGGCTGCAAAGAGCAAAAAGAAATTACCGAAATCGAACTTCACGGTATGGATTACAAGATGTCTTGTCTGCTGACGAAGAATGAACCGCTTTCGTGGAAGGTAACAAGGGATAATCGTCCTTATCAGTCCGTAAAAAGGGCAACAGGCGGAGTTTATTCTGTTATAACTTACAATGACAGGGGAATTGTATTCAAAAGACAATTTTTTGACCGTAATCATACATGGTTACGCACGGAATATTTTAACAGAAGCATTGCCGATAAGCTTATCACGAGAATATATCCACGCAAAGTCAGCGGAATTATAACTCTTGTTACCGAAGATATTGACGATAACGGGATTGTTTCCGTAAAAACTCTTTTCCCGTCTGATAAGCAGTCAAACGAAAATTCAAGGGTTTTGATATATTCAAATGTGGGTATGCTCTGGTATGATGCAAGTTTTTTACCGTCAGATATGCCGTTTACGGAGAAAAAATCCTACGGCAACAGCGGATTTGTGTTTAACGGTGATTTGTTCAAAAATGATTTTATTCCCGAAAATGCTTATAATCTCGAAGATTGCACTTATCTTACGGACGAAGATATTCCAAATGTTTCCGACACGGCTGAACCCGTGAGTAAGAAAGATTATTCGGCATACGATATTATCGAAAAAATTCTTGTTGAGGCTCACAAAACAAATAAGGATTTGTTCGGTGAAATTATAAATCATACTGCCGAAGAAGATTTTGAACCGGCGGAAGTTAAAATTGTAACAGGCGAGAAAGACGAACAGCTTTCGGATGATGAGGTTGAAGAAAATTCTCAAATTTCAGAACATGAAATTGCAGATGATACAGACGTTGTCGCAGAAACAGCAGATGAACAGACAGAAGATTCCGAAAGTGTTGTAGCTATTGACAGCTCCGGTGAAGCTTCCGAAGATGAAGAAACTGATTTTGAAAAAGTTGAAGCAAATATCGGCACACATTGCCAAATAGATGATGTGCCGACAGAAGAATCCGATGAAGAAAATCCTGAAATTGTAAACGAAGAAGAACCCCATTGTGACGTGGTGATTCTTACTAAATCGGGAAGATATACCTACTTCGGTAATCTTGATGAAAATAATTGCAGAACAGGCAGAGGCAGAACGGTTTCTCCTGACGGTATGACCTCATATGACGGTGAATACCTTGATGACAGGCGCAACGGATTCGGTGTTTGCTATTATAACAACGGCAGTATAAATTATGTTGGAAACTGGACCGATAATTCACGCAACGGCGGCGGTGTCGGTTACAGGCTGAGTGACGGTACAATGCATGCGGGTAAGTGGGATAATAATACTCCTGACGGCTATGGTGCAAGATTTGACAGAAACGGAAATCTTATTGATGTGAGCAATTATGAAAACGGTGTTCGCACAGGTAAGAGCGTTTCTTTTGATGAAAACGGCAATATAGTGGTTTCTGTTTATGAGAACGGAGAGAAGATTTCTGAATTTCTTGTTGATGCAGAGGTGTAGATATGAAAATCACTGAAGAAAAGTTGCTTGAATATCTTTCAAAGGCTCTTGTGTGTGTAGCTGTAATTGTTATCGGATATATAATTACCAGGTTGGTTATAGGACTTCTCCGAAAAATCCTTAATAAATCACGAATGGACGGTACAGCCGAAGGCTTTGTATTGTCCGTTCTCAAGGTGATTTTCTATTTCATTGTTGCAGTAACTGCACTCGGAACAATCGGTGTGAATGTTGCGTCGCTTATTACGGCACTCGGTGCGGCAGCCCTTACAGCAGGTCTTGCATTACAGGATTTGCTTAAAAATGTTGTCAGCGGACTTGTAATTTTGATAAACAAACCGTTTGTGTCGGGTAATATTCTTGATTTTGAGGGAGTAAAAGGAACGGTTGAGGAAATCAATATTTTCTCAACAACCGTGCATACACTTGATAATAAACTTGTGACAATTCCTAATTCAAGACTCACATCAAACAATGTTGTAAACTGCACAATGGTTGAGCAGAGAAGGGTTGACTGTACTTTCTCGGTAAGCTATGATGATGATATCGACAAGGTGCGTGAGATTATTCTCAACCTTATGGCAACAAATGAGATGATTTTAAAAGATCCCGAACCTACTGTAAGAGTCGGTGAACATCTTGACAGCGGAGTGCAGATTAAGGTTTTTGCATGGGCAACTCCTGATGATTACTACGAGGTTTATTTCTTCCTGCAAGAAAATGTTAAGAAAGAGTTTGATAAAAACGGTATCACAATTCCGTACCCTCATCTTGTTATTGCCAAAGATTAAAATTATTAAATTCCAAATTAAATATTACGAAAAATTCCGTAAATAATAATGGTGCTGTTGATTCAGTACCATTTTATTTTTATAAGGATTGATTAGTTTGAAAAAATTTTTAGGTCTGTTTGCCGTAGCTTTAATTTCAGTATGTTTTATCACAGGTTGCGGCAATGATAAAAACGACAGTATGATTGACACAACAAGTCAGACTTCACAAACATCAAATACGCAGGAAACTTCAAAAAGTATGACTGAAAACGGAGAAGTTTCAGATTCGGACGGTTTCATCGGTAACGAAGAAAATGAAACAGGAAATTCGGGTTCGGATATGATGGATGATATTGAAGACGGAATTGACGATATTATGGGTGACGGAGATAATAATGATTCTGATACTGTCACCAATCCCTCAGATACTGTTTTATAAAAACGAGAGCAGCAGGACAAAATTGCCTGTTGCTCTCGTTTTTAATACGAAATATGTTATTGGTTCGGGTTCAGACAAAAATCATACTGCTTTGTCAAGGTCAATTTTTAATTGGCGAATAATTTTCTTTTCAAGCCTTGATATGTAGGACTGCGAAATTCCAAGCTTATCGGCAACCTGCTTTTGCGTGTGTTCCTTTCGTCCGTTAAGCCCGAACCTTAACTCCATAATAAGACATTCTCGGTCACGAAGCTTTGAAACTGCCTGCAAAACAAGACTTTTTTCAAGCTCGCATTCAATATTTCTGTTTACCGTGTCAGGATCGCTTCCGAGAACATCGCATAAGAGCAGTTCATTGCCGTCCCAGTCCGTGTTCAGCGGTTCGTCAATCGATACCTCGTTTTTCAGTTGCGATGATTTTCGTAAAAACATCAGAATTTCGTTTTCAATACATCTTGATGCGTAGGTTGCAAGCTTAATATTCTTTTCGGGAGAAAAGGTGTTCACCGCCTTGATAAGCCCGATTGTGCCTATTGAAATCAAATCCTCCGCACTTGCATTCGGAGTTTCAAACTTTTTTGCAATATATACCACAAGTCTTAAATTGTGGACAATAAGCGGTTCTCTTGCCTTACTGTCTCCTTTTGCAATATTCTCCATAATATGCTGTTCTTCTTCTCGTGTAAGCGGTGGGGGGAGAGTTTCACTGCCGTTAATGTAGAATATTTCATTTTCAATAACGAGTGCAAATCGGATTTTCTGAATAACCTTCATTAAAAACATAACATTGCTCCTATTCTGATATTTTTACAAGTTCGTACGGTATGATTGCCTTAACATCTCCTTTCAATACATCATTACATATGCCTATATAAATGCTTTTGCAGATTTCCTTGCCGTCAATTTTAACCTTATCGGGAGGAAATCCTTTTACAATTCCGTTTCCGCCAAGGCTTTCAAACGGAATAATCCTTGTTTTGGTTTCATCGGGAACATAATCATCAAAAATATTTTGTTCTGCAATAATAACATAATTTCCCGAAAACGGTTCAACAAGGTTGCAACCCGTATCAATCTTTGCAGGGAAAAAATAGCTTTGTTCGTCAACCTTGATTTCAACTTTGCAAACTCCCGAACCGTTGCCCCCCTTCGTCAATATTTTCGTCAATTTGAGAATATAATAACAGACAAGAGTTAAAATAATCAGGAGGACGGGCGAAATGTTAAAATACACTGTGTCGTTGTATACTTCCATACCTTTCGGTTTGAAAGCGTTGTACAGAAACATCATAATTCCGCAGAATGAAAATGAGAGAGAAAGAAACACGGATATTCGTTTGATAAAACACTTAAACGGACACTTGCCGAATGCACATAACACAATTCCGGCGGCACATAAAACATCGATAGGTATATTCAAAAAGAAAGGCAGGGGAGGGAAAAGTGCAATAAGACTTTGCACTCCTCCCAGAAGCGACGCAAGCAACATTTTTTTAAACAAGGTGTTGATACAAAGCGCCTTTTTGGTGCATAAAATAAGTATAAAGTCAATGAAAACATTTACGGTAATCAGTACATCTATGTAAACAGATTTCATTTTATTCCCCCTGCGGAATGCTGTTCTAATAACATTTCCATTAAATTTATTACCTTTGCTTATTATCTCACAAGCGGAAAATAATAATTGTCAAAATATGGTCAGGAGGTAAATTATTGATTGCAGGATTAATTATCGGATTGTTTATAGGCGGATTTGTCGGCGTAAGTGTAATGTGCCTTTTATATTACACAAGGGACTGACAAAAGAAAAGCGTGCAGTTTAATTCAGACTGCACGCTTATTGCATATTTTGCTGTATTTTGATTACGATTTAAGGTTTCTTGTGCCGAGGAATAGGACTGCCAGCATTCCCGAACCTACATGAGTACCGATTACAGGACCGATATCCGTCATGACAACTTCCTTGCACTTACCCTTGATTGCCTTTTTAAGTTCTTCGGCGCCTTCCGGATTATCCGCATGGGCAACCATAACAACGCTGTCTTTGAGATTTTCGGCGTCTCTTTCAAGGTGTTTTACAAGAGCCGGAACAACATTGCTCTTACCTCTGATTTTTGCAACATTGATAAGATGACCTTCATCGTCAACACTGAGGAGCGGTTTAATTTGCAAAGCTTTGCCGAATGTTGCGGAAACAGCGGAAATTCTACCGCCTCTCTTGAGTTGATCAAGGTCTTCAACAACAAACCAATGACATACTTTTATACGGGTGTCTTCAATGTATTCTTTTAGTTCGTCAATTGTAGCGCCTTCGCTGTATTTTTTGCCTGCAAGGTAGATGAGAAGTCCAAGTCCTGCCGAATCGCAAAGAGAATCAATTGCAATAATCTTTCTGTCCGGATAAACTTCCTTTAAATCCTTAACAGCCATCATACAGGTGTTGTATGTTCCGCTCAAACCTGTTGAAATGCCTGTGTAAATGATATCTTTGCCGGCTTTAAGATAGTTTTCAAAGCTTTTGTAAAAGCTGTCATAGTTAATCTGTGTTGTCTTTGAATCAATACCTTCTTTAAGCTTACTGTAGAATTCCGAGAGGCTCATCATTCTGCAATCCGGATAATGAAGATAGGACTTGTCCTCCATATGAAATTCCATCGGAAGAACTTCAACGCCGATTTCGTTAACAAGCTCCTGTGTAAGGTCGCAGGAGGCATCTGTCATAAATACATAATTCATAATTATCGCTCCTTTTTTGCGAAAATATTGTGATTCAATTCTAACAAATTATGATATAAATGTCAATGAATATAATGACCGTTCCTTTTCATATATATGTATATCAAAAACAGATTTCGGAGTGGTTATATGAATTGCAGATTTACCGATTTAAGACATAAGGAAGTCATAAGCGCCTGTGACGGAACAAGAATAGGATTTATCGACGATGTTATTGTGGATACCAAATGCGCAACTGTTGTGTCAATTGTTATTTTCGGCAGACCGGGATTTTTTAGTCTGGTGGGAAAATGTCAGGACTATATAATTCCCTGGGAGAAAATTGACCTCATAGGAGAGGATACGGTAATCATCAGTTGCCAGACTCCAAAGCCAGTAAAAAAGCCGAAAAAACCCCGTTTTGGGGCTAAATTTTGAATTTTTTCAAATTTTCGCATTAAGGCAAAATAACCTAAGAAATATTCGATAAATTATGCATAATGCACAAATCATTATTTTTTTAAGAAATTAAAACCACATAAGTAACATTTCGGTTACAATTGTTACAATTTATCTTCCCCTGTCAAACTTGCAATTTTCAAAAGTTTGTGCTTTAATACAATTGCAATTGTGTGTTTGATAAAATTTTACGACTAAAGGACTTGGCACATTTTTAAACAGATAACTACATCTTGTATATACGCTTGCTTTTGACGGCAGTTATAGTAGTTACCTTAATGTGCAAAAATCACAGGGAGGATAAATTTTTGAGAGCGACAAACTATAAACACTACGGATGTGACAACAATTCGGAGAGTTCAAAGAGAACTCGCAAACCCGAAAAGAAGTCAAAACGCAAAGGCTTTAAGGCATTGTCCTATGCTATTGCGGTATCTCTGGCGGCAGCTGCTCTTGTTGTTCCGACAACAACTCTTGCACCGGATGTAGATGCTTTTGAAGACAGCCGTGCTGCTTCGCTTGCAGTCGGTAACATCAATGATTTTTCACTCGTTATTACAGATAACTGCGTTGAAGAAACTACTGCCCCCGTAACCCAAGAGATTACAACATCCGCAGCGACTACACAGAAAACAACTGAAAAGGAAACTAAATCTGCAAAAACTGCGAAGAAGAAAGCCGAAAGTTCACAGGCTTCCAAAAAGGCTGAAAGTTTAAAGTCAGAGCCTTCGGAGTCAGAAACTTCAAGCCAAACTCCACAGAGCTATACAAGCTATGTTAACAGTTCATCGGACAACAGCAGTTCCGCATCTAATTCATCGGATTACGGCTATACAGACAGTACATCAAGTTCATCAAACTATCAGAGTGGCTACCTTGTAAGTATCGCCAATCCGGATCCGTCCTACAGTCCTTCTCCTGTTTCTCTTTCAAGCTATGACAGAGAGAAACTCGAAAGACTTGTAATGGGCGAAGGTGGTTCAATGGGTTACACAGGCTGTGCCCTTATCGCACAGTCAATCCGTGACGCAATGAACCGTTCAAACACAACATCAATTGACAGAATTATTTCGGAATATCAGTATTACGGTTCGACTGCTTATGCACCGAATCAGGATGTAAAAGATGCTGTTTCCTTTATCTTTGATCAGAACGGCTCGGCAGTTCAGCACAGAGTTCTTTGCTTCTATGTCGGTTCAAGCAGCTGGCATGAATCACAGAATTACATCACAAGCATCGGTAATGTAAGATTCTTTGATTTGTGGTATTGATCGGAGTTTCCGAAAACAATTTAATATTTAAGAAAATATCAGGTGTTTTTGAAAAAACTTTTTCGAAAATACTTGATTTTTTTTACTTTTATGGTATAATATACAGGCAATTCGCACGCTGATGCTTGTCAACAGGGTGGCAGATTCATAGAATTTGCTTATTGCGTTGATAAAAACAAAGGCACAGCGGAGGTTTTAACCTAAGGAGGATTTTTATTATGGCAGTAGTTTCAATGAAACAGCTTCTTGAAGCAGGTGTTCACTTTGGTCACCAGACAAGAAGATGGAACCCTAAGATGGCTGAGTACATTTTTACTGAGCGTAACGGTATCTACATTATCGACCTTCAGAAGAGTGTAAAGAAGCTTGAAGAAGCTTACAACTTTGTTCGTGAGCTTTCAGCAGAAGGCAAGAGCGTTCTCTTTGTAGGTACAAAGAAGCAGGCTCAGGATTCTGTTAAGGAAGAGGCAGAGCGTGCAGGCGCTTACTATGTAAACGCAAGATGGCTCGGCGGTATGCTCACAAACTTTGCAACAATCAGAAGAAGAATTGCTCGTTTAAAGCAGCTCCGTGCTATGCAGGAAGACGGCACATTTGATCTTCTTCCTAAGAAGGAAGTTATTAAGCTCAACCTCGAAATTGAGAAGCTTGAGAAGTTCATGGGCGGTATCAAGGATATGACAGAGATGCCCGGCGCACTTTTCATTGTTGATCCAAGAAAAGAAAGAATTGCCGTTTCAGAGGCAAAGAAGCTCAATATCCCGATCGTTGCTATCGTAGATACAAACTGCGATCCTGATGAGATTGACTATGTAATCCCGGGTAACGATGATGCTATTCGTGCAGTAAAGCTTATTGCAGGTGCAATGGCTAACGCTGTTATCGAAGGCAGAGAGGGCCGTATGGGCGCTGCAGCTGTTGAGGAAGAGACAGCTGAATAATCATTTGTGATTATAACCCCGTTTTATATAAATTTATTTGAAAGGATGTTTTCAAAATGGCAGCATTTACAGCTCAGGATGTAAAGACATTAAGAGAAAAAACAGGCTGCGGCATGATGGATTGCAAAAAGGCACTCACAAATGCCGACGGTGATATGGATAAAGCAGTTGACTTTTTAAGAGAACAGGGACTTGCTAAGCAGGCTAAGAAGGCAGGCAGAATAGCAGCAGAAGGCGTTGCATACGCTTGCACAAACGATGACCTCTCAGTAGGTGTTGTTGTAGAAGTTAACGCTGAAACAGACTTTGTTGCTAAGAACGATTCATTTATGGATTTTGTTAAGGCTTGTGCTAATACAATTATCGAGCAGAACCCTGCTGATGTTGAGGCTCTCCTCACACTCAAGGCAACAGGTTCAGAGCAGACAATCGCTGAAATGCTTCAGGAAAAGGTTCTCACAATTGGCGAGAATATCCAGATTCGTCGTTTTGAGCGTATGGAAGGTGCTTGTGTTGCTTATGTACACGCAGGCGGTAAGATTGGCGTTCTCGTTAACTTTGATACAGACCTCGCTGCAAAGCCGGAGTTTGTTGCATACGGCAAGGATGTTGCAATGCAGATTGCAGCTCTTAACACTCCTTACCTCAATGAGAGTGAAGTTCCTGCAGAAATCATCGAGCATGAGAAAGAAGTTATGCGTCAGCAGGTAATCAACGAAGGTAAGCCGGAGCAGATTGCTGACAAGATTGTTATGGGTAAGATTGGTAAGTTCTACAAGGAGAACTGCCTTCTTGACCAGGAGTTCGTTAAGGACAATAAGATCAACATCAAGCAGTACACACAGAATACTGCTAAGGAGCTTGGCGGTTCTATCGAAATCAAGAAATTCGTTCGCTTTGAAAAGGGCGAGGGCATTGAAAAGCGTCAGGATGACTTTGCCGCAGAAGTTGCAAGCATGGTTAAATAATTATTTTGGCGTACAAAGCATAATAATCGGAGCAGAGAATGACTTCTCTGCTCTCGGTTTGCAGAAAACTCGAAATTCAGTTTGACCGAATTTCGAGTTTTAATTTTTGTGAAATTTTAAATATCGCAAATTGCAATAGCAAGTTGAAAAAATAAATTTTATTTTATCGAAATTAACGCTTGACAAACAAATGTATATGTAATATAATAGTCAAGTAAAATAAAGCAAAGCAGAGATGCTTTCACCTGTGGGGTGCCGTCTGCACGGGTCAATACCGAAGTTTTTAGTATTGTTATGCGGACGGAGTGTTTCTGTCCGCATTTATTGTTTTTATGAGACTTTGGAGGTGTTTACCCATCAGCAAGAAAGAAATTCAGATTAACGAAGAAATCCGTGACAAAGAGTTGAGAATTATCGGCTCTGATGGTCAGCAGCTTGGCATTATGTCAGCTAAAGAAGCACTTGATTTGGCAGAACAGAAGAACCTTGACTTGGTTAAAATTGCTCCGCAGAGCAATCCTCCTGTATGCAAGATTATGGATTACGGAAAATACCGTTTTGAACAGGCTAAAAGGGAAAAGGAAGCAAGAAAAAATCAGAGAGTTGTTGATATCAAGGAAGTAAGGCTTTCTCTTAATATCGATACACACGATTTTAATACAAAGCTTAATAATGCTCTGAAGTTTATCAAACACGGCGATAAGGTTAAGGTTTCAATTCGTTTCAGAGGTCGTGAAATGGGACACCCTGAAATCGGTCTTGAAACAATGAAACGATTTGCTGATGCTTGCAGTGAAACAGCTGTTGTCGAAAAGCCTGCAAAGCTTGAAGGCAGAAATATGCTTATGTTTCTTGCACCAAAGACTAATAAGTAATTAAAGCTAAGGAGGATACTAATATGCCTAAAATTAAAACTCACAGCGGTGCCAAAAAGAGATTCAAACTTTCTAAGAACGGTAAGGTTATCCGTGCTCACGCTAACAAAAGTCACATCTTGAACAAGAAGACAACAAAGCGTAAAAGAGGTCTTCGTCAGACTGTTGCTGCAGATAAGACAAACACAGCTCAGATCAAGCGTCTTATTCCTTACAAATAATCATTGAGGACTACTAACTAACATAAACGGAGGTAATATATAATGGCACGAGTAAAAGGTGCGATGATGACTCGCAAAAGAAGAAAAAAGACATTAAAGCTTGCTAAGGGTTACTGGGGTGCAAAATCAAGACACTTTAAAATGGCTAAACAGGCTGTTATGAAGTCCGGCAATTATGCATATATCGGTCGTAAGCAGAGAAAGAGAGATTTCCGTCGTCTTTGGATTACTCGTATTTCGGCTGCCTGCAAGGCTAACGGCACAAATTATTCAACTTTCATGAACGGCTTGAAGAAGGCTGGCGTTGCTCTTAACCGTAAGATGCTCTCTGAAATTGCAATTTCAGACCCTGCTGCTTTTACTTCACTTGTTGAACAGGCTAAGAACGCTTAATTTAACTTACTTTGTAATTGCGTTTGGGTTATCCCAAACGCAATTGTTTTTTACAGAAAATTGGATGGTTTTATGACTATACTTTCAAGTAAAGATAATTCTAATATAAAAAATGCCGTAAAGCTCAGAAAAAGTGCAAAATATAGGCGTGAATCTGGACTTTTCATTGCAGAAGGTGTTCGCATTTGTATGGATGCAATGCTCAGCAAGGCACATATTGACACCTTTTTCGCAAGTGAAAAGGCCAGTGAGAAATATGCGGATGACTTTTCAAATCTGCAAAAATATTCCGACAAAACATTCATTGTATCTGATAAGATATTTAATCAGATGTGTGATACAGAGTCGCCTCAGGGATTTCTGTGTGTAATAAAAGCACTTGACAAAACTGCTTGTTTTGATAAAATAAAGACTGGTGACAAATTTTTGGCACTCGATAATCTGCAGGATCCCGGCAATTTAGGTACAATTCTTAGAACGGCTGAGGCTCTGAATGTTACCGGTATCGTTCTTTCTGCCGATTGTTGCGATATTTACAGTCCTAAAGTTGTAAGAGGCAGTATGGGGGCAGTGTTCAGACTTCCGTTTGTTGTGTCGGATACAATTTCAGGTTATCTGAATGCACACAATGAACTTGAATCTTATGCGGCGGTCGTATCGGCGTCGGCTGATAAGATTACAACGACTCCCTTTGTTTCACCTTGCATTGTTGCAGTAGGTAATGAAGGAAACGGTCTTAAAGAAGAAACAATAAGTGCCTGTAAACATAAAATTACTATTCCTATGGAGGGAAGAGCCGAGTCGCTTAATGCCGCCGTTGCGGCGTCAATAATAATGTGGGAAATGATGAAATGATTTCGCGTAATGCCTGTTACTGGATTTGGATTACACTTTCGATAGGCTATAATAATCCAAAGGTCAAGAGAATATCCGAAATGTATTCCGATGTGTCTGCCTTTTATTACGGCGGTATTTCGGAGTGGCGTCTTTGCGGAATTTTTTCACAAAAAGACCTTGAACGATTTTCTTCAACCGGTCTTGATGACGCTAAGAAAATCGTAGACAGATGTATTGAATGCAATTATTCGATATTATGCATTGACGATGAATTGTTTCCAAAATGTCTTTACAATATTGAATGTCCTCCTGCTCTCATATATATAAACGGTGTTATGCCTGATATTGACAATACTTTTTCAATCGGTATTGTCGGTACTCGCAGAGCAACTAAGTATGGAATAGAAAATTCCTACCGTTTTGCATATGCACTGTCAAAATACGGAACAATTATAGTCAGCGGAGGCGCATTAGGTGTTGACGGTGCGTCGCACAGAGGCGCACTTGCTACGGACGGAATTACAATTTGTGTCAGAGGTTGCGGACTTAATTGTTCATATCTCAGGGAAAATTCAGACATTAGAAGTACAATTCCAAAAAGAGGTGCTGTCATTACAGAGTATCCGCCTGATGAAACACCGAGGAATTACTATTTCCCTGCCCGAAACAGAATTATAGCCGCTTTATCGGACGGATTGCTTGTTATGGAAGCGGGAAAAAAGAGCGGTTCGCTTATTACCGCAAATCTTGCCGCAGAACAAGGCAAAACAATTTTTGCTCTGCTCGGAAATAACAGCCCTCAGAATGAAGGTTCAAACGCTCTTATTAAAGAAGGTCTTGCAATACCCGTTACCGATTTTATGGACATACTCTGCGAGTTTGACAGCCTGTATGCAACCACTGATGATGAATTTGATATTGACAATATTTCTCTTGCTGATACGGGCAATTTTCCTGTTAAAGGTATAAGAAAACAAGCTTCTGCAAGAATTTATGTTAATAAACAAAATGATCAACAGCCGGCTAAAACCGCAGTGCCGTATGTATCAGAAAAATCAGAAACGGTTGTGCAAAAACCTGTTCATAAAGAAAACTTAAATTTGCCAAAAACAGCTCAGGATGTATATGAATACATCGGTAATGAGCCTGTTCATATAGATAAAATTTCAGCTGATTTGAAAATCCCTGTGTTTAAGGTGCTTACCGCACTTACGATGCTTGAAATGAAAGATCTTGTTTCGGCACTACAGGGAAGAAATTATATTTTAAAATGATATTTACCGAATATTCTTATTCGTTATCCGATATTCCGTTGCCCTTTTACACATAACAGGGCAGAAAGGCAGTGAAAACATATGTCAGATTTAGTAATTGTTGAGTCACCTGCTAAGGCAAAAACAATTAAAAAATACCTTGGTAGCGGTTACGAAGTTGTTGCCTCAATGGGTCATGTCCGTGATTTGCCTAAATCAAGATTAAGTGTTGATATAAAAAAGAACTTTGCTCCAAAGTATGAAATTATAAAAGGAAAAGAAAAACTTGTTGATGATTTAAAATCAGCCGCTGAAAAAAGCGAGCATATTTATTTAGCAACCGACCCTGACCGTGAGGGAGAGGCAATTTCTTGGCATCTTGCCTATATTCTCGGTTTACCCACAGATGAAACTAACCGTGTGGAATTCAATGAAATTACAAAATCCGGTGTTACAAACGGTATGAGCAATCCGAGATCAATTAATATTGACCTTGTAAATGCTCAGCAGGCAAGAAGAATTCTTGACAGACTTGTCGGTTATAAACTCAGTCCGTTTATTTCTCAGAAAATCAGAAGAGGTCTTTCTGCAGGACGAGTTCAGTCTGTTGCTGTAAGGATTATTGTTGACAGGGAAGAGGAAATCAGAAAATTTAAACCTGAGGAATACTGGTCGATTGATGCAAAGTTCATCCCGAAGGGCAGCAGAAAATCTTTTTCTGCATCTTTATATTCCGATGAAAACGGTAAGATTAAGATTACCAACGGTGAACAGGCTGATAAAATTGAGGCTGATCTTCAAAATGCCGAGTATATAATTACAAAGGTTAAGAACGGTACAAGAAAGAAATCTCCTGCACCTCCGTTTATAACATCAACTCTTCAGCAGGAAGCATCGAGAAAACTCGGTTTCCAGTCGAGAAGAACAATGAAGGTTGCTCAGGAACTCTACGAAGGCGTTGATATCGAAGGTATGGGTGCAACCGGTCTTATCACTTATATGAGAACAGACTCACTCAGAATTTCAAATGTTGCAATTGAAGAGGTAACCGAATACATAAAAAATTCTTACGGTGAAAAGTTTCTTCCGCCAAAGCCAAGATTTTTTAAATCAAGAAGTAATGCACAGGACGGTCATGAAGCTATAAGACCGTCAATGCCCTCTCTTACTCCCGACAGCGTAAAGGCAAGCCTTACGTCGGATCAGTATAAGCTATATAAGCTCATTTGGAACAGATTTACTGCATCACAAATGGCTGATTGTATCCAGAAAACAACACAGGCTGATATTGTTGCCAACGGTTATACATTTAAGGCGTCGGGATACAGAGTCGATTTTGAAGGCTTTACAACACTCTATGTGGAAAGCAAGGATGTTGAAGAAGAAAAGACTACACAGCTCCCACCACTTGAAAAAGATATGATTGTGAGATGTAAAGAGTTGAAGAAAAATCAGCACTTTACACAACCGCCTGCAAGATATACGGAGGCGTCACTCATCAAAGCGCTTGAAGAATACGGCATTGGCAGACCGTCAACTTATGCCGCAACAATTACAACAATTACAAGTCATGAATATGTTAAGCGTGAGGGCAAAAGCCTTGTTCCTACGGAACTCGGTGAGGTTACAACCAATCTTATGAAAGAGCGTTTTCCAAAGATCGTAAATGTAAAGTTTACAAATCAGATGGAGGAAGACCTTGATAAGGTTGAAAAAGGAACAGAAGAGTGGCATGCTTTGCTTGACAATTTCTACGGAGATTTTGATAAAACTCTCAAAAAAGCAAAAGCAGATATGGAAGGCGTAAAGCTTCACTTAAAAGAAGACGAAACCGATATTATCTGTGACAAGTGCGGTCGTAAGATGGTTGTTAAAGTCGGCAGATACGGTAAATTTATTGCCTGCCCCGGATACCCTGAATGTAAAAACATCATTAAGTATGTAGAAAAAACGGGTGTTAAGTGTCCGAAGTGCGGTGGCGATGTCATTATCAAGCGTACCAAGACAAAAAGAATTTTTTACGGCTGCTCCAACTATCCCGAGTGTGATTTTGTAAGTTGGAATGAGCCAACAAACGAGAAGTGTCCGCAGTGCGGAGGAATTCTCTTCAAGAAAAAAGGCAAAAAGCCGACATTGTTCTGTGCAACAGAGGGATGCGGTTATACTAAAACAGCAGATACGGATGATAAATAAATGCATATTAATGTAATCGGTGCAGGACTTGCAGGTTGTGAGGCGGCAATGCAGATTGCCTCTCACGGAATAAAAGTGCATCTTTATGAAATGAAACCGAATAAAAAAACGCCTGCTCATCATACTGAGAAATACGCTGAACTTGTTTGTTCAAATTCTCTTAAAGCCATGCGTGTTGAAAGCGCCGCAGGGCTTTTGAAAAAAGAAATGCGCAGACTTGATTCTTTCCTTATGAAGTGTGCAGATGCCTGTAAAGTTCCTGCAGGTGGAGCACTTGCCGTTGACAGAGATATTTTTTCTTCTCTTGCAACGGAAGGCATAAAGAGCTGTGAGCTTATTGAGGTTTACGAAGAAGAAGTTTGTGAAATTCCGAAAGATGAAATCACGGTTGTGGCAAGCGGACCGCTTACTTCTGAACCGCTTGCCGAATATATAAGGGAAATGTTCGGTTCCTCACTTTCGTTTTTTGATGCCGCCGCTCCTATTGTTACCGCTGAAAGTATTGACATGGAGTACGCTTTTTGTGCATCAAGATACGATAAGGGCGACGGTGACGATTATATCAACTGTCCGATGAACAAGGAGGAATATGAAACCTTCTACAATGCACTCATATCGGCAGAAAGAGCACCTTTGCATGATTGCGATGTCAGCAATCCGAAAGTGTATGAGGGCTGTATGCCTGTTGAGGTAATGGCACAAAGAGGCGAGGGAACACTTCGCTTTGGACCTATGAAACCTGTCGGTCTTGTGAATCCAAAGACAGGTCACAGACCTTGGGCGGTTCTTCAGCTTAGAAAAGAAAACAAAGCCGGCAATATGTACAATCTTGTAGGATTTCAGACTAATCTTAAATTTCCCGAACAAAAGAGAGTGTTTTCGCTTATTCCTGCACTTCATAATGCGGACTTTGTTCGTTATGGTGTTATGCACAGAAATACTTTTCTTGATTCGCCGAGAATACTTAACAGCGATTTTTCTGTTAAGGACAATCATAGTCTTTTTTTTGCCGGTCAGATTACAGGCGTTGAAGGATACATGGAATCCGCAGCTTCGGGAATTATGGCAGGTATAAATGCTTGTCGAGTTGCTGAGGGGAAAAGCACAATTACATTACCAAATGATACAATGATTGGAGCACTTTCGGCATACATCTCTGATTCGTCGGTTAAAAAGTTTCAGCCAATGGGTGCAAACTTCGGAGTTTTGCCGGAGCTTGAAAACCGACCGAGGGATAAAAAAGAGCGTGGTGCAGCTTATTCTGCAAGAGCGTTGAAAAGTTTGGATAATTATTTAAAGGATATTTAAGGTGAATGGAATGAACATAATTGTTGATGCATTCGGCGGTGATAACGCTCCATTGGAAATTATCAAAGGCTGTGTTGAGGCAGTTGCCGAATATAACATAAATGTAACTTTGACCGGTGATGAAACCAAAATTAAAAATGTATTTTCGGAAAATTCACTTTCAATGAATAATATTGATATTTGTCATTGTACACAGAAAATCACAATGGAAGATTCTGCTGAGTCCGTTCTTAAAGAAAAAAAGGACAGTTCTATGGCTGTAGGTCTTCGCTTGCTTAACGAGGGCAAGGGCGATGCATTTGTCAGTGCAGGAAACAGCGGTGCATTGTGTGTCGGTGCAACTCTTGCAATAAAAAGAATCAAGGGGATTAAACGCCCTGCATTTGCTCCTGTTATGCCGTCTGAAAGCGGATTCTTTATGCTTATGGATGGTGGTGCAAATGTTGAGTGTCGTCCTGAAATGCTGTATCAGTTTGCTGTTATGGGTTCAATATATATGGAAAAGGTTATGGGTATCAAAAACCCCCGTGTCGGACTTGCCAATGTCGGTGCAGAAGAACACAAGGGAACAGAACTTTACAGAAATACGCATGAACTTCTTCAGAACAGCAAATTGAATTTCATCGGAAATGTAGAAGGCAGGGATATTCCGAACGGAGTATGTGATGTTGTAGTTTGTGACGGCTTTACAGGTAATTTGATTCTCAAAACATATGAGGGCGTTGCTCTTGTAATGATGAATCAGATTAAAAATATGTTTATGGGCAGCGTCAAGGGTAAACTTGCAGCAGGTCTTGTTATGAAGGACCTTAAAAATATGAAAACGCATTTTGATTACAACAGATACGGCGGTGCGCCTATTCTCGGTGCATCAAAGCCGGTGTTTAAAGCACACGGAAGTGCCAAGGCTGTTACAGTTAAGAATGCTATCAGACTTTCTGTTGAATATGTAAAAGCAAATGCTATTGAAGCGATCTCTTCATCACTTTAATTTTTGCAAATAATGTTGCTTTAGGAGTTTTATAATGGAAGATTTACAAAAGAGAATCGGCTATACATTCAAAAATACAGATTTGCTTACAGAGGCACTTACTCATTCTTCTTATGCAAATGAACATAAGGCTAAACACATAAAATATAATGAAAGACTTGAATTCCTCGGTGATGCGGTACTTTCAATTGTTGTTTCCGATTATATTTTCAAGCATTGTCCCGAACTTCCCGAAGGCGAATTGACAAAGCTCAGAGCGTCACTTGTCTGCGAGAAAACTCTTTTTGAATTTGCAAAGCAGATTGAACTCGGAAAGTACCTTGTGTTAAGTAAAGGCGAAAGAAACAACGGCGGTGCAGAACGCCCGTCAATTCTTTCGGATGCCTTTGAGGCTTTGATTGCAGCAATTTATATTGACGGTGGTATTGATCCTGCGTCGAAACATATTCTTAATTTTGTAATTCCTGCAATCAAGAACTCAAAGAAGAAGAAACTTAACGATTATAAAACCGCCTTGCAGGAGATTATCCAGAAAAATCCCGGTGAACAGCTTGAATATGTTCTCGTGGGTGAAAGCGGTCCTGACCACAACAAACACTTTGTTGTTGAAGTTCATCTCAACAGTAATGTAATCGGCAAAGGCGGCGGAAGAAGTAAGAAAGAAGCGGAACAACAGGCCGCCAGAGAAGCTTTGGAGCTGATGGGTTATTAAACACAGTAATGTATCAATTTTTATTCCGCACAACGGTTGTCCGCATATGTGCAGTTTTTGCAATCAAAATAAGATAACAGGTCAGGCATATCAGCCGACTCCCCTTGATGTTGAACAAACACTTGGTAAAGCGGCTTCTGATTTGGGCGAACGCACCAAAAATGCTGAGATTGCATTTTTTGGCGGAAGTTTTACAGCTATTGACAGAACCTATATGTTATCTCTCCTTGATGCAACTAAAAAGTTCAGAGATAAATTTTGCGGAATAAGAATTTCTACCCGTCCCGACTATATTGATAAAGAAATTCTTGATATTTTGAAAAGCTATGGTGTGACATCAATTGAACTTGGTGCGCAATCTATGTCAGACGATGTACTGCTTGCAAATGACAGAGGACATAGCGCTGAAAGTGTTTTCAAATCCTCAGAGCTTATTAAAAGTTACGGCTTTTCACTTGGCTTGCAGATGATGACGGGACTGTATAAATCAGATATTCAAAAGGATTTATACACAGCCGAAACATTTGTGAAAATTAATCCCGATACCGTAAGAATCTATCCTACGGTTATCATGAAAGATACAAAGCTTGCCGAACTTTACCTTAACGGAGAATACACACCGTATAGTCTTGAAAAGTCAGTCAACCTTTGTTCAAAGCTGATTGAGCTTTTTGAAAAGAACAATATAAAAATTATCAGGCTCGGACTTCATTATTCCGACAGCCTTGTAAATAACAGCTACGGTGACAACTATCACCCGGCTTTTAAGGAATTGTGCGAAAATAAGCTTTTTTACGATAAATTTATCGAAAAAGCAAAAGATTTTCCCGATTTGAATGAAATTAAAACGGTTGTTATCAATTCTAAATCTCTGTCGAAATTTCTCGGACAAAAGAGAAGTAATGTAAAAAAATTGAATGAACTCGGATATAATTTTTCGGTTTGTTTTGACGATTCTTTGCAGAAATATGAATTATATTTAAAATAGGAGCTTGCTGATGCGATTAAAGTCTTTGGAAATTCAAGGTTTCAAGACCTTTCCCGATAAAACTAAATTATCTTTTGAACAGGGAATTACCTCGGTTGTCGGTCCTAACGGTTCAGGCAAAAGTAACATCAGTGACGCTATCCGCTGGGTTCTCGGTGAACAGTCCCCGAAGAGCCTTCGTTGTGCCAAAATGGAAGATGTTGTCTTTAACGGAACAGATAAGCGTAAAAGACAGGGCTATGCCGAAGTTACTCTGAATATTGACAACAAAGACCGTGCTCTTGATTTTAACGGTGATGACATAGCCGTTACAAGAAGATACTACAGAAGCGGCGAAAGCGAATATCTTATCAATAAAGCGGCTGTTCGTCTTAAAGACATCAACGAACTCTTTATGGACACAGGCCTCGGTCGTGATGGTTATTCAATGATCGGTCAGGGTAAGATTGACAGCATTGTTTCATCAAAAGGTGAGGACAGACGAGAAATTTTTGAAGAAGCTGCGGGTATTTCTCGCTACAGATACAGAAAAATTGACGCTGAGAGAAAGCTAAAAAGTACGGAGGACAACCTTTTAAGACTTCGTGATATTGTAACCGAACTTGAAGAAAGAGTCGGTCCTCTTGAAAAGCAGTCTGAAAAAGCTCAAAAATTTCTTGAATATTCCGAAGAAAAAAGAGGTCTTGAAATTGCACTCTGGCTTTTAACTCTTGACCGTTTACAAAATGAATTAAAGGTTCAGGATGAGAAAATTTCGATTGCAAAATCTCAATATGATGACGCAGAAACCGCACTTGAACAAATTCAGACCGAAAGTGAAGAAATTTACATAAGAAACGGTGAGTATTCTTCTAAAATAGAAAATATCAGAACCGAAATCACGGATATTGAATCGCAGATTTCAGAGAAGCGTTCTCTTGTGTCTGTTGCGGAGAATGATATTCTGCATAACAATGAAAATATTGACAGAATAAAAAGTGATATTGCACAGTTTGATGTCAATGCGGATGAACTTGTAAAAAGAATTGCCGATAAGGAAAAAGAAATTTCTGAACTTGACGCTGATATAATCGCTAAAAAGAAAAAGTACAGTGAGCTTTCGGAACAGCTTAACGAAATTAATACGACTTCGGGTAAAAGCAGTGATGTTTTGCAGGAAATTACTGCCGAACTTTCTGTTCTTACTTCAAAGTCGGCTGATGCAAGAGTTACCGAGATGACTGCCGAAAGCACGGTTTCGGAACTTAATTCAAGAATAGAATCTTTAATTTCATCTAATGACGAAAAGAAAACGCAGTCTGAAGAACTTGCCGATATTTCAAAAGATTATGATAATAAAATCGGTGTTGCAAAAGAAAAAATTGAATCGCTGGAAAATATAATAGACGGTTTACAGCTTAAACTGTCTTCAAAAGAAAAGAAAAAAGACGAACTCCGTGAAGAAAGCAACAAACTTATGCTTGATGTCAAGGAGCATATGAGAAAAATTTCATTCCTTGAAAATCTTGAGCGTAATCTTGAGGGCTTTTCAAAGAGCGTAAAAACAGTTGTCAATGCTCAAAGTCACGGCAAGGTTCACGGAATATGCGGTCCTGTTTCACGAGTGATTTCAGTTCCGAAAGAATACGGAGTTGCAATTGAAACTGCTCTCGGTTCGGCTATGCAGAACATTGTAACCGAAACCGATGAGGATGCAAAGCGGGCAATTAGATATCTTAAATCCGTTGACGGCGGTCGTGCAACATTTCTTCCGCTTAACACAATCAAGCCGAGAGAACTCCGTGAAAACGGTCTTGAAGACTGCTACGGATTTGTAGGGGTTGCCGCAAATCTTTGTTCATGCGATAATAAATACAACGGAATCCTCTATTCCTTACTCGGCAAAATTGTGATTGCAGAGGATTTGAACTGCGCAACAACAATTGCAAAGAAGTATTCTTACAGATTTAAAATTGTAACTCTTGACGGTCAGGTTGTTAATGCCGGCGGTTCACTCACAGGCGGTTCGCTTAACAGAAACACAGGACTTCTCAGCAGAGCAAATGAGATTGAAACACTTAAAAAGCAGACTGCAGTCCTTGAACAGAAATCAAAAGATGCCGAAAACAGAAGTATTGAAATTTCTCGTGAATATTCGGCATTTGAAGCTCAGCTTCTCGGTTCACAGGCAGACCTTTCAAATCTTCGACAAGACCTTGTAAGGCTTGAAGCCGAAAAGAGAGCTTGTGACAATGAACTTGCCAATGCAGGTGCTTCTGTTGAAAATTCAATGAATGAAATTACAAATTGTCGTCGGAGAATTGAAACTCTTGAAAAAGATAAAAATTCCGCAAAGCAGCTCCTTGTTGAACTCAATAAGAAAATCCTTGCTGCTGAAGAAAAGGTAAATGAACTTACGGGCAGCAGAGCAGAGCTTACAAAAAAGCGTGAAGAAATTTCTTTGCAGTTACAGAATCTGCGACTTGAAATTGTTTCTTCGCAAAAGGATATCGACGCTCTTAATTCGGATATTGTTTTTGCAAAATCAACAGGCAATGAAAACCTTGAAAGAAAAGCTGAACTAAATCAAGAGATTGAGAGAATCAAAAGTGTTATTCTTGAAAAGACAGAGCTTATAAATTCTACAAATGCAGAAATTGAAAAGTCGATTGCCAATCAGAATGAACGCTCAAAAGCTATTGAAAAAATCAATGCTGACAGAGAACAGCTTGAAAAACGCAGTGCCGAAATCAGAACTATTGAGCGTGATAAAACATCAGAGCGTGAAACCTCGGGCAGAGAGCTTGCAAGACTTGAAGAGAGAAAAATCAACATTCAGAAGCAGTATGATGATATTATCTCAAAGCTTTGGGAAGAATACGAACTGACAAGACGAGAGGCAGAAGATTGTGCTGTTGAAATTGATGACTCAAAACAGGCGCAAAGGCGACTTAACGAGCTTAAACAAAAAATCAGGTCTTTGGGAAATGTAAATGTATCCGCTATTGAAGAGTACAAAGAAGTTTCCGAAAGATATGAATTTATGAGCGCACAGGTAAATGATGTTGAAAAGTCAAAGAAAGAGATTGAAAAGCTTATTACTGACCTCACAAAGCAGATGAAAGAAGTGTTTGTCGAGAGCTTTGATCAGATTAATAAGAACTTTACCTACACCTTCAAAGAACTTTTCGGCGGCGGTACAGCGTCACTTTCGCTTGCGGATCCGGAAAATATTCTGACAAGCGGAATTGATATTCTTGTTCATCCGCCGGGTAAGATTGTTATAAATCTTGAGGCGTTGTCAGGCGGTGAAAAAGCGCTTGTTGCAATTGCACTTTATTTTGCTATAATGAAAGTAAGACCTGCTCCGTTCTGCGTAATGGACGAGATAGAGGCGGCTCTTGATGATGTAAATGTTTATCGTTTTGCCGCATATCTTCGCAGAATGACAGATAATACACAGTTTATTCTCATTACGCATCGCCGTGGTACAATGGAAGAAGCAGATGTGCTTTACGGTGTTACAATGCAGGATGAGGGCATTTCAAAATTACTCGAACTTCGTTCAACCGAAGTTGCGGAAAAACTTGGTATAGATTCAAAGTAATTATAAGGACAGTGATAATATGGGATTTTTTAAAAAGATTAAAGAGGGACTGAAAAAAACTCGTGATGCGGTTGTAGGTCAGATTGACTCAATGCTCAAATCTTTTACAAAAATTGACGATGAGCTTTTTGAAGAACTTGAAGAATTGCTCGTTATGGGCGATGTAGGTGTTCCGACAGCCGAAAAGATTTGTAAAGAACTCAGAGAAAGAGTAAAAAAGGAAGGGATAAAAGATCCGTCTGAAATTACTTCGCTTCTCAAAGAAATTATTGCCGATATGCTCAGAGGCGGTGAAGAACTTGATCTTGCAACATCTCCGTCAATTATTCTTGTAATCGGAGTAAACGGTGTAGGAAAGACAACTACAATCGGTAAACTTGCAAATGCACTTTCAAAAGAGGGCAAAAAAGTTATTCTTGCCGCAGCTGATACATTCAGAGCTGCCGCAATTGAACAGCTTGAAATCTGGGCAGACAGAAGCAAGTGCGAAATTATTAAGCAGAAAGAAGGCAGTGATCCTGCTGCTGTAATTTATGATGCAATTTCAGCCGCAAAGGCAAGACATGCAGATGTAATAATCTGTGATACTGCGGGCAGACTTCATAACAAAAAGCACCTTATGGATGAGCTTGCAAAAATCAACCGTGTAATTGACCGTGAGCTTCCGGATGCATCAAAAGAAAAACTTCTTGTTCTTGATGCGACAACAGGTCAGAATGCGGTTAATCAGGCTGAGCAGTTCAGACAGGCAACCGGAATTACGGGTATTGTTCTTACAAAGCTTGACGGCACTGCAAAAGGCGGTGTAGTTCTTGCAATTAAGGACGGTCTTGGCATCCCTGTTAAATATATCGGTGTAGGCGAGCAAATTGACGATTTACAGCCGTTTAATCCCGATGCTTTTGCAGATGCACTATTCAGCATTAAGGAATGATGAATATGAAGTTTATAATTGCGAGCAATAATAAAAAGAAACTTGTCGAGCTTGAAAGAATACTTAATCCGCTCGGAATCAATGCGGTTACTCCGAAAGAAGAGGGAATAACTCTTGATGATGTAGAGGAGAACGGAACTACTTTTGCCGAAAACGCTTTTCTCAAAGCTAATGCGGCTTATTTAAAAACGGGACTTCCGGCTGTTGCCGATGATTCGGGTTTGTGTGTTGACGCTCTTGACGGCAGACCCGGCGTTTACACGGCTCGCTATGGCGGTGAAGGCTTGACAGATGAAGAAAGATACATTAAACTTCTTGATGAGATGAAAAATGTCGATGATGACAAGCGTTCTGCTCACTTCACTTCTTCAATCTGTTGCATTCTTCCCGACGGTTCAAAGATAACAGCCGAGGGTATTTGTGAAGGTAAAATTGGTTATGAGCCAGTCGGCAAAGACGGATTTGGCTATGATCCGATTTTTATGTTTGGCGACAAGAGTTTTGCAGAGCTTTCAGCCGAAGAAAAGGATGCCGTAAGTCATCGAGGAAAGGCTTTGACAGAACTTAAAGCTAAACTTGAAAACTATTTCAAAAACAACTGATTTGAAAGGAATTAATATATGTTGAACAGCAAACAGAGAGCATTTCTCAGAGGACTTGCAAATCGTATTGATACAATTCTTATTGTTGGTAAGGGTGAAATTACGGATAATATCATCAAACAGGCAGACGATGCTCTTACGGCAAGAGAAATTATAAAAGGTAAGGTTCTTGAAAACAGTGCATATTCATCAAGAGAAGCTGCTGAAGCTATCGCAGAAAAATGTTCTGCGGATGTTGTTCAGGTAATCGGTTCAAAATTTGTACTTTACAGAAGAAACGATGATGAGCCTGTTATCGAGCTTCCAAAGGCAAAGAAGTAATTATGAAAACAGGTGTTTTCGGCGGAACTTTTAATCCTGTTCACAAAGGACACATAATGCTTGCCGAGTATTGTATGGACAGCGTTGGACTTGATCGTATTATTATGATACCTACGGCTGTTCCGCCGCACAAAATAAGCAAGAACCTTGCAAGCGAAAACGATCGCCTTAATATGTGTGAACTTGCGTGCAAGGGAAAGAAAAACTTTTCTGTGTCCGATATCGAAATTAAAAGACAGGGAAAAAGCTACACCTACGAAACTGTTACACAGCTAAAAGAAATTTATCCTGATGATCACTTATATACAATAATGGGTGCGGATATGTTTCTGACTCTGGATAGGTGGAAAAATCCCAAAATTATATTTGAAAAATCGTCAATAATAACAATTCCCCGTGATGATGAAAATAAGTCTGAACTTGAAAAATTCTACAAGAATGTTCTGAAACCTATGGGAGCAGATGCGGTTATTCTGCCAAATCCCGTAATAAGCGTATCGTCAACATTCATAAGGGATAACCTTGATGAATTTGATTTGATAAGCGGTATGCTTGATAAAAGTGTTTACGATTATATTATAAAAAATAATTTATATCGGAAGTGAGTGCTTTGAATATCTCTGATTACAAAAAAATAATCCGTGAAAGAATGGGCGATTACAGATTTAGTCACAGTGTAAATGTTGCGAAAGAGGCTAAAAAGCTCGCAAAACATTATGGTGCTGATGAAAATAAGGCTGAGATTGCCGGTATTTTGCATGATATAACCAAAGAAATGCCAAAGGAACAGCAGTTGCAAATTATTATCGACAGTGGTATAATTTTAGACAATGTTCAACTTCATGCACCAAAGCTTTGGCACGGAATGAGCGGAAGCATTGTTGTCCGTGATGAGCTTGGCATTGACGATGAAGATATACTCAACGCAATAAGGTATCACACAACAGGACGAGCGGGAATGAGTCTTTTGGAAAAAGTTATTTTTACCGCTGATTTTACTTCCGAGGAGCGTACATACAGCGGTGTGGCAACAATGAGAAAGAAATCTAAAAAGAGCCTTGAGGAGGCTATGCTTTACGGCTATCAGTTTACATTCAAGGATCTTTCTAAAAGACAGCTTGCGATTCATCCCGATGAAGTTGCCTGCTATAATGAAATTGTTCTGCAAATATCCCAAACGAAAGGAAAAAACAAATGAGTTCTTACGATGAAGCAATACTTGCAGCAAAAGCCCTGAGTTCAAAAAAGGGACTTGATATTCAGATTATAAAAATTGCCGATGTTTCTGTTCTTGCCGACTATATGGTAATTGCAACAGGTACAAGCTCAACCCATGTCAAGGCGCTTGCCGATGAGGTTGAATACAAGCTTGATCAGGCAGGAATTTCGGTAAGTCATATAGAAGGTTACAGATCAAATTCATGGATTCTTCTTGACTACATTGATGTTATTGTCAATGTGTTTGATGATGAGGCCCGTGATTTTTATGACCTTGAAAGACTTTGGCAGGACGGCGAAAGCGTTGACCTGACAGGTATCGTTGATTAATTGCAGGAGGGGTTACTTTGAAATACAATCATAAAGCAGTAGAAGAGAAATGGCAAAAAATCTGGGAAGATAAGGGTGTGTTCCATGCAAGTGATGACACAGAAAAAGAAAAGTTTTATGCTCTTATCGAGTTCCCGTATCCGTCGGGACAGGGCCTTCATGTAGGTCATCCCCGTCCGTACACAGCACTTGATACAGTTGCAAGAAAACGCAGACTTGAGGGTTACAATGTTCTTTATCCTATCGGTTGGGACGCTTTCGGTCTTCCTACCGAGAACTATGCAATCAAGAATCACATTCACCCTGAAATTGTAACAAAGAAGAATATTGCCCGTTTTAAAAAGCAGATTCAGTCACTCGGTATTTCTTTTGACTGGAGCAGAGAAATCAATACAACAGATCCCGAATACTACAAGTGGACTCAGTGGATTTTCATTCAGCTCTATAAGCACGGTCTTGCTTATAAAAAAGAGATGAATGTAAACTGGTGTACTTCGTGCAAGTGCGTTCTCGCAAACGAAGAAGTTGTAAACGGCGTTTGCGAGCGTTGCGGAAGTGAAGTCGTTCACAAGGTTAAGTCACAGTGGATGCTTAAAATCACAGAATATGCAGACAGACTTATCAATGACCTTGACCTTGTAAATTATCCTGACAGAGTAAAAGCACAGCAGAAGAACTGGATTGGCAGAAGTAAGGGTGCAGAGGTTGATTTTACAACTACAACAGGTGACACACTTACAATTTATACAACTCGTGCCGATACACTTTACGGTGCTACATACATGGTAATTTCTCCTGAACACCCAATGATTGAAAAGTGGGCTGACAAGATTTCTAATATGGACGAAATCAAGAAGTATCAGGAGGCTGCCGCTCGTAAGTCTGACTTTGAAAGAACAGAGGTAGCTAAAGAAAAGACAGGCGTCAGAATTGACGGTGTTAATGCTATTAACCCTGTAAACAATAAGGAAATCCCGATCTTTATTTCTGACTATGTTCTTGTATCATACGGTACAGGTGCTATTATGGCTGTTCCTGCTCACGATACCCGTGACTGGGAATTTGCAAAAAAATTCGACCTTCCTATTATTGAAGTTGTTAAAGGTGGCAATGTTCAGGAAGAGGCTTACACAGATTGTGCCAAGGGTATTATGGTCAACTCGGGCATGCTTGACGGACTTACTGTTGATGAAGCAAAGAAGAAAATTATTGACTGGCTCACAAGTGAGGGTAAGGGCCATTCAAAGGTTAACTACAAACTCCGTGACTGGGTATTCTCCCGTCAGCGTTATTGGGGCGAGCCTATTCCGATGGTATATTGTGAGAAGTGCGGCTATGTTCCGATTGATGAAAAAGACCTTCCGCTCAGACTGCCTATGGTTGAGTCATATGAACCGACTGATAACGGAGAATCACCGCTTGCCAAGATGACAGACTGGATTAACACAACCTGTCCTTGCTGCGGCGGTAAGGCTAAGAGAGAAACCGATACAATGCCTCAGTGGGCAGGTTCATCATGGTACTATCTCAGATATATGGACCCGCACAATAAGAATGCCATTGCATCAAAAGAGGCTCTTAACTACTGGTCACCTGTTGATTGGTACAACGGCGGTATGGAGCATACAACTCTCCACCTTCTTTACAGCCGTTTCTGGCATAAGTTCCTCTATGATATCGGTGTTGTTCCTACTCCGGAACCATACGCTAAGCGTACTTCACACGGCATGATTCTCGGTGAAAACGGCGAGAAAATGAGTAAATCAAGAGGCAATGTCGTAAATCCCGATGAAATCGTTGACGAATACGGTGCAGATACAATGCGTTTATATGAAATGTTCATTGGTGACTTTGAAAAGGCTGCTCCGTGGAGTAAGGCAAGCATCAGAGGCTGTCGCAGATTCGTTGAGCGTTACTGGAATCTTCAGAGTGTTCTCATTGACGGTGATAAAATCCGACCTGAGCTTGAAGTTTCATTTAACAAGGCAATCAAAAAGGTTGGCGAGGATATTGAAAATATAAAGTTCAATACTGCTATCGCAACTCTTATGGCTTTAATCAACGATATTTCAAATGTAAAGTCAATTAATAAGGAAGAACTCAGAATTTTCTCAATTCTCCTTAATCCGTTTGCTCCTCATGTTACGGAAGAAGTTTACGAGGCTTGTAAGCTTGGCAACGGTATTCTTGCCGAAGCCGAGTGGCCTGAATATGATGAGTCAAAATGCGTTGACGAAAGTGTAGAAATTGTTGTTCAGGTAAACGGCAAAATTAAAGCTAAGCTTAACATTCCTGTTGATGCAGACAAAGATGCTGTTCTTGATCTTGCAAAGAATGACGAAAATGTCAAAAAGGCTATTGACGGAATGAAAATTATTAAAGAAATTGTTGTTCCGAAGAAACTTGTAAACCTTGTTGTTAAGCCATAATTCAACTTTTAAAATTAATTTGACCTAAATTTCTACAATGCTATTGACATTATTCGAGTTATAATGTATAATAACATTTGCAATTATATGCAAATTACCCATGCCCGGTGGCAGATGGGAGGGAAGATAGATGGCAGAGATTAGACTTAAAGAGAATGAATCCCTTGAAAGTGCTTTAAGAAGATTCAAAAAGCAGTGTGCCAGAGCTGGCGTTATTGCTGAGGTTCGCAAAAGAGAAGCTTATGAAAAGCCCTCTGTAAAGCGTAAGAAAAAATCCGAAGCAGCTCGCAAACGCAAATACAGGTAATCAAACAGGCGGACAGAGCATTCTGTCCGCTTTTTGTTTTATCTTCATATTTCTTTGAAAAAAGGTGACACTATGAAAAAGATTCTTGTTATACTCGGACCAAACCTTAATATGGTAGGCGTCCGTGAAAAGGGAATATACGGAGAAGAAACTGCCTCCGATATTGAAAAGCAGATTATTTCATATGCAGAAAGCAGCGGCTTTTCTGCCGAAGTTTTTCAGTCAAATCACGAGGGAGATCTTATCGATAAAATTCATTCGGCAAAGGGTAACTTTGATGGTGTTGTAATTAACGCAGGCGCTCTCACACATTACAGCTATGCTTTAAGAGATGCCATTGCTTGTGTAAAGATTCCTTTTGTAGAGGTTCATATGTCTAATATTCACGCAAGAGAAGAGTTCAGACATACATCTGTAATTGCACCTGTTTGTGTCGGTCAGATTGCAGGTTTTGGCAAAAACAGTTACTTTCTCGCAATTAATGCATTAAAGGACTTGATGTAATGCAAAACTCTTTATTTGAGCAAAGACTTGAAAATTTAAAGACGGTCCTTGACAGTAACAGTCAGGCTGTTTTGTTGACTAATGAGAAGAATATCGGTTATTTTTGCGGATTCTTTCACAGCGAAGGCTATTTGCTTGTGACTGAAAATGAAACTGTCCTTTTTGTTGATTTCAGATATTATGAGGCTGCTTTAAAAAAATCAAGCGGATGCAGGGTTGTTTGCTTTACTAAGTTGTTTAAAGACCTTATAAGCGAATTAAAGAACAATTCTGTTGTGAATGTATTTTTTGAGGCATCCGATATTACGGTTGAAAAATATAATCGTTTTAAAAAGGATTTTTCGGGAAATAATATTGAGTGCGTTTGTGACGGCAGTCTTGATCATAAGATTGAAGAAATCAGATGTATCAAGGATGAATCAGAAATTAAAAAAATAGCTAAAGCGCAGGAGATAACCGAAAAGTCATATCTTGAAGTGTTGAATTACCTAAAACCCGGTGTCAGCGAACGCAGGGTTGCACTTGAGCTTGAACATCTCATAAAGCTTAACGGCGGTGAAGGTGTTTCATTTGACCTCATCACGATTACAGGCAAAAAGACTTCATTGCCTCACGGAGTTCCGTCAGATGATATTGTCAGTGAGGGAGATTTCTTTACTTTTGATATCGGCTCAATTTTTGACGGCTATCACAGCGATACTACGCGTACGGTAGCAATCAAGTCGGCTGACGAAGAAATGAAAAAGGTTTATGACATCGTATTAAAAGCTCAGCTTGCTGTACTCGACAGCGTAAAACCCGGAGCAAAATGTTCTGATGTCGATAAAATTGCAAGAGATATAATCTCGGAAAACGGTTACGGAAAATATTTCGGTCATGCAACCGGTCACGGTGTAGGACTTGATATCCACGAATCTCCCGTTGTATCTCCGAGAAGTGAAACAATGCTGAAAAAAGGTATGATAATAACCGATGAACCGGGAATATATCTGCCGGGCAAATTCGGTGTTCGCATTGAAGATATGCTTTGCGTGACTGATACAGGGTATAAAAACTTTGTTTCACTCCCCAAAGAACTCATTATTGTGTAATAAAAGTCTTGCATTTTTTGTCATTGTTATGTATAATGTAAATTGTTATATTACGGCATACATTACCGTATTTCCGTATGAAAGATAATTAGGAGGTATTACTAATGATATCAGCAGGTGATTTCAGAAACGGCGTTACATTTGAAATGGACGGTCAGGTTGTATCAATCATTGAATTCCAGCATGTAAAGCCCGGTAAGGGTGCTGCATTTGTAAGAACTAAAATCAGAAATGTTATTACAGGCGCAGTAGTTGAAAAAACTTTCAACCCGAATGATAAGTATCCCACAGCTTTCATTGACAGAAAGGATATGGAATACAGCTATTCAGACGGCGATCTTTACTACTTCATGGATACAGAAACATGGGAGCAGATTCCGATTAACAAGAGCGTTCTCGGCGACAACTTTAAGTTTGTTAAGGAAAATATGGTGTGCAAGGTTCTTTCTTACAAGGGCAATGTATTCGGCATTGAGCCTCCGAACTTTGTTGAACTTAAGGTTACAAAGACAGATCCCGGCTTTAAGGGTGACACAGCAACCAACGCTACAAAGCCTGCAACTCTTGAAACAGGTGCTGAAATTAAAGTTCCTCTCTTTATTGATGAGGGCGAAGTTATTCAGATCGACACAAGAACAGGCGAATATATGGGCAGAGCATAATTTCTGCGGGAGAATCAGTTATGAATCTTACTGAAAAAATTTCTTACATTCGCGGTCTTTGCGACGGTCTGGAGCTTGATGAGTCAAAACCTGAAGTAAAGGTTCTTAATGCAATCGTTGATCTTCTTGATGATATGGCTTTTGAAGTATCTGACATGGAAGAACTTTACGATGAGTTAAGCGCTCAGGTTGACGAAATTGATCAGGATCTTGCTGATGTTGAGTCTGATGTTTACGATGACGAGGACTATGACATTGAAGATTATGACGATGAAGATGACGATTACGATTTTGATGATGAAGAGAATCCTTTTTATGAGGTAACTTGTGATTCATGCGGTCAGAAGCTTAATGTTTCCGAAGATGTCCTTCTTGAAGGCGAAATCGAGTGCCCTAACTGCGGTGAGAACCTTGAGTTTGATTTTTCAGAGCTTTTCAGCAATGAGGAAGATGACGAGTGTGATGCCGATTGTGCATCATGCAATGGTTGTTCGGACACAGAAGAATAATTAACAAAACAAACACCCTTCGTATAGTATATACGAGGGGTGTTTTTATGTTGTACAGAAAAAGGTGTAAAAGAAAATTTGTTCTTTTAAAGAAAATACTTCTTTCTGTGGTTTTACTGATTATCGGTGTTACTGTTTTCTGCGAGGTGCATTTGTCAGATTTCAGACCGGAGTACATAAGAATTCAGGCTGAAATATTGTCTGTAAATTCTGTCTGTGATGCAGTGAATAACACACTTGACAAGCTTAATTATTCTTACAGTGATATTGCAAAGATTAATTGTGATAAAAACGGAAATGTGCAGTCAATTGAAACGGATTCATTCAAAATCAACAGAATTAAAGCCGACATCACGAAAGCCGTACAAAAGGAAATAGCTAAGGTATATGACAATGAAATTGAAATACCTCTCGGTTCATTTACGAATATTTCAATACTCTCAAATGTCGGACCTTGCATTCCCGTGAATTTTAACCTTACAGGAAGTTTTTCCTCGGAAGTTATAAGTACATTTGAACAAGCGGGAATAAATCAGACAATCCACCATATAAAGCTTTTGCTCACCTCAAAAATAATGACAACCTCGCTTGATTATTCAGGCAAAATAACATTTACTACCGATTTTGAAATTGCACAATCCGTAATAGTCGGTAATATACCGTCCGGATACGGTTCTCTGTTTCAGACTTATAAGAAGTAAATTTTGAAAAACCTGTGAAAAACATTGAAAAACCGTATATCTTGTGTTATAATCTAACAGTTAATAAAATGGGTTAGGAGGCATTTCTTTGCCTGACAGTCAGAAAATTTCCGAAAAACAATCGGAGTATATGAATTTAATAGCTGAAATTATGGATATCCGCAAAAGAGGAGAGAAGCCTGTTGCGTATATCAGAACATACGGCTGCCAGCAGAATGTGGCTGATAGTGAAAAAATTAAGGGTATGCTTGAACAGTCGGGATTTGAGTTTTCAGATGAACCGGATAATGCGGATTTCATACTTTTCAATACCTGTGCCGTAAGAGAACATGCTGAGGACAGAGTGTTCGGCAATGTAGGTGCATTAAAAAATCTAAAGCGTAAGCATCCGCAGATTCTTATTGCTTTGTGCGGTTGTATGATGGAGCAGGAGCATGTTGCCAATAAAATTTACAAGAGCTTTCCTTTTGTAGGACTTGTGTTTGGTACTCATTCATTGCACCATTTTCCTGAGCTTATGTATAACGCTCTTCTTGATGGCAAAAGAGTGTTTGAAAGAGGTAATGACGATAATCAGCTTTATGAGGGATTTCCTGTTAAGCGTGACGGCACTTTCAAGGGTTGGTTACCGATTATGTACGGTTGCAACAACTTCTGTACATATTGCGTTGTGCCTTATGTAAGAGGCAGAGAACGCAGTCGTGAAAAGAATATTATTGTTTCTGAGGCTAAAAATATGATTGAGTCGGGTTATAAAGACATTACCCTTCTCGGTCAGAATGTAAATTCCTACGGAAAAGGTCTTTCCGAGAAAGTAAACTTTTCACAGCTTTTGCGTGAGGTCGATTCAATTGACGGCGATTATTGGCTTCGCTTTATGACATCTCACCCGAAGGATTGTTCAAAGGAACTTATTGACACAATTGCATCGGGTACTCATATAAGCAAGCATCTTCACCTTCCGTTCCAATGCGGTTCGGACAGAGTGCTTAAAGCAATGAACCGTCACTATGACCGCAGAAAGTATCTTGAAATAGTCAATTATGCTAAAGAGAAAATTGACGGTCTTTCACTTACAAGTGATATCATTGTAGGTTTTCCGGGTGAAACATATGAAGATTTCAAAGAAACTTTATCGCTCATCCGTGAGGTTGAGTTTACATCACTCTTTACCTTCATTTTCTCACCGAGAGTAGGTACTCCTGCGGCTAAAATGGACGATCCGATTTCCGCTGAAGAAAAATCAAAATGGTTCCGTGAACTTCTTGATGTTCAGGAAGAAATTGCGGCAAAGCGTTGTTCTTCAATGGTTGGCAAAACCGAAAAGGTACTTATTGAAGGTGAAAACGATAAGAACGGTGAATTGTGCGGTCGTACAAGCGGTAACATAATAGTTGAGCTTGAAGGATCAAAGGACTGTATCGGAACATTCAGAAATGTAAAAATAACAAAGGCTCGCAACTGGATATTAAAGGGTGAGCTTGTAAAATAATCGGAGGTTAAAACTATGGATATCATTGAGAAAGCAAGGGAACTCGGAAGACTCATTCAGGAAGAAGACTCATATAAAAAATTGCAGGACGCTCAGAAGAATGCAGATGCAGATATGGAGCTTCAGCGTCTTATCGGTGAATTCAATCTTAAAAGAATGTCAATAAACAATGAAGCATCAAAAAAAGAGAGAGATCAGGAAAAGCTTTCTAAGCTTAATACCGAGATGAGAGAGGCATATTCTCAGATTATGTCAAATGAGAATATGATTGCCTACAATGATGCAAAGGCTGCTTTTGATGTTGTTGCAAACAGAGTTCTCGCAATTGTTCAGCAGTCTGCTGAGGGCGCAGATCCTGAGACTGCTGATTACAGACAGTCATCATGCTCAGGCAGCTGTGCTACATGCGGTGGTTGCGGCTGATAAACGGTTCTAAATTTTATTAAGGAAGTGAAACAAATGGCGGAGTTATCTCCAATGATGCAACAGTATTTCAAAATTAAAGAAGAAAACAAAGACAGCATTTTGTTTTTCCGACTTGGAGATTTCTACGAAATGTTTTACGATGATGCAAAGCTTGCATCAAAGGAGCTTGAACTTACTCTTACAGGAAGGGATTGCGGACAGGCCGAGCGTGCTCCCATGTGCGGAGTTCCGTTTCACAGCTGTGAGGGTTACATTGCAAGACTTGTTGCAAAGGGCTATAAGGTTGCAATTTGCGAACAGACGGAAGATCCTGCAAAGGCAAAAGGTCTTGTAAAGCGTGATATTATTCGAGTAATTACTCCCGGTACCGTAATGGAATCGAGTATGCTTGATGAGAGCAAAAACAACTACATTTGCTGTATGTATTCTAAAAATAAAACTATAGGACTTTGTTTTTGCGATATTTCCACAGGAGAATTATATGCTACGGAAATCAGGGGTAATGACAGCTATAATGTTCTTACCAATCAGCTTACAAGCTATAATCCCCGTGAAATTCTCATTGGCGGTGACATTGTAAAGCTGAAAGAGCTGCCTAAGTTCATTAAAGCGAAACTTTCGGCAGGAGTTGAAATGCTCGAAGATGAAAAATTTGACGAGTCGGTATGTACTGATGTTGTAAAATCACAGTTTGCGGATGAATACAGTACCGTATCTGACAAATTTGTTGTTGTATGCGTTCTCGGTGCATTGCTTTCATATCTTCGTGATACTCAGAAAACGGGACTTGAAAGAATAAATCACATTGAGTTCTACAAAGAAAATCAATATATGAGTCTTGATTACAACACACAGCGTAATCTTGAGCTCACACAAACAATGCTGACAAAGGATAAAAAGGGTTCGCTTTTGTGGGTGCTTGACAAGACAAAAACCGCAATGGGCAAACGCCTTTTGCGTTCATGGCTTGAACATCCTTTGCTTAATATAACTTCAATTAACAACCGTCAGAGTGCAATTGAAGAGCTTGTTAACGATAATATGCTCCGTATGGATGTTACAGACACACTCTCTGGTATATTTGACATTGAAAGACTTATGACAAGAATCGTTTACGGTTCTGCAAATGCAAGAGATTTGCGTTCACTCTGCGGAGCAATTCAGAATCTTCCGCAGATTTCGGATTTGCTCGTTGATTGCAAATCAGTCTATCTTAAATATATTTATAAAAGCATTGATAAGCTTGAGGACATTCATTCTCTTATTGATTCTGCAATCGTTGAAGAACCCCCGTTTACAGTCCGTGAGGGCGGTATGATTAAGAGAGGTTATAACGAAGAGCTTGATTCCGTGACAGGCGATATGAATGACTCAAAGGGGATTCTTGCCCGTATTGAGGCTGAACAGCGTGATATAACGGGAATTCCTAAGCTTAAAGTCGGTTATAACAGGGTATTCGGATATTATATTGAAGTATCAAATTCGTATAAATCCATGGTACCCGAAACATACATAAGAAAGCAGACACTCACCAATTGTGAAAGATATATTACTCAGGATTTGAAAGATGTAGAGGGCAGAATCCTCGGTGCAAAAGACAGATCGGTTGCACTTGAATACAACCTCTTTGATGATGTCAGAAAGACGGTTTCGGATAATCTTGAAAGAATTCAGAAAACCGCAAAAGCCATTGCTAATCTTGATGTTATTACATCACTTGCAAATGTTGCGGCTGACAACAGATACATAAGACCTGACGTAAACCTTTCAACCGCTATAAGAATTAAAGATTCGAGACATCCGGTTGTTGAGGCTCTATTAAAGGATGCACCGTTTGTTCCGAATGATGTCAGCCTTGATTCTGCCAATGACAGAGTAGCAATTATTACAGGTCCCAATATGGCGGGTAAGTCAACCTATATGCGACAGATTGCCATTATTGTTCTTATGGCACAGATAGGCAGTTTTGTTCCGGCGTCTTCTGCCGAAATCGGAATTGTAGACAGCATCTTTACTCGTGTAGGTGCGTCTGATGATCTTGCATCTGGACAGTCAACCTTTATGGTTGAGATGAGCGAGGTTGCCAATATCATTAAAAATGCAACTTCAAAAAGCTTACTTATTCTTGACGAAATCGGCAGAGGTACTTCGACCTTTGACGGTATGAGCATCGCAAGGGCTGTACTTGAATTTTGTGCCGACAGAAAAAAACTCGGTGCAAAAACACTTTTTGCAACTCATTATCACGAACTCACGGTTATGGAACAACTCCTTGACGGTGTAAAAAACTATAACATAGCAGTTAAAAAGCGTGGCGATGACATTACTTTTCTGCGAAGAATTGTTCCCGGCGGAGCAGATGACAGCTACGGTATTGAGGTTGCAAAGCTTGCAGGCATTCCGCAGTCTGTAATTTCAAGAGCAAAGGAAATTTTAAAAGACCTTGAACACGGTAAATGTAAAAACGAGAATGCCAATATTCAAAAGCAGGATAATTCAGACGATATGCAGCTTTCGCTTATCGGTTCGGCTGAAAGTCCCGTGATTGAAAAGCTGAAAGATACAGATATAAATACTCTTACCCCGATTGAAGCAATGAACTTGCTTTACGAACTTAAAGGTATGATTTAATATTAGGAGGTGACACAAATGGGTGTAATCAATGTACTTGATAAGCATGTTGCAGAACTTATTGCCGCCGGTGAGGTTGTTGAAAGACCGGCGTCGGTTATAAAGGAACTTGTAGAAAATTCAATTGACGCAGGCGCAAAAAATATCACCGTTGAGATAAAAAACGGCGGTACAACATTCATGCGTGTTACCGATGACGGTTGCGGTATTTACCGTGACGATATCAAAGTTGCGTTTTTAAGACACGCAACCAGTAAGGTTAAGGTTGAATCTGACCTGGACAGTATTTCTACACTCGGATTCAGAGGAGAGGCTCTTGCGTCAATTTGTGCAGTGTCACGACTTCAACTTATTACGAGAAATGTAAACGAGGAAATCGGAACTTCATATGAAATTGACGGCGGTGAAGAACAGAGCTTTGATGATGCAGGTTGTCCTGTCGGCACAACATTTGTTATCAGAGATTTGTTCTACAACATTCCTGCTCGTGCAAAATTTTTGAAAAAAGATGTTTCGGAGGGTAACGCAGTTTCAAATATAATCGACAAAACTGCTTTGTCACATCCCGAAATTGCATTTACATACATTAAAGACGGAAAGCAGGTTCTTCGTACATTCGGCGACGGAAAACTTATTTCTGCAATATATTCGGTTTTTGGAAAAGATTTTGCAAAAGGACTTATTCCGGTTGATTATCAGCTTGATGCAATAAAGGTTTACGGCTATATTTCAAAACCCGAACACTCAAGACCAAATCGTAATATGCAGAATTTTTTTATCAACGGAAGGTACATCAAAACCAGAACGGCTATGGTTGCACTTGAGGAGGCTTTTAAGGGTTCAATTATGGTCGGAAAATTTCCGTCGTGTGTCCTTAATATCGAATTGCCGTGTGAAATTATTGATGTCAATGTTCATCCTTCAAAGCTTGAGGTCAGATTTATAAATGAAAGACCTGTTTTTGATGCGATTTATCATGCGGTAAAATCTTCACTTATGAAGTATGACAGCCGTAAAAAAGCGTCATTTAAAAAGGAAACGGCTTTTAATGAGGTGCAAAATAAGTTTAATCCGTTTAACAATGCACCTGCCATTCTGAACAAGCCTGTTGTGCAAAGTTCTAAAAATGATTTTGTACAAAAACAGTATACTAAACCGATACCTGACAATTCAAAAACAGAGGTTACAAAACCTGTTGCTACATCCGAAAAATCCGATGATTTTAATCCGTTTTCCGATGTCGCATTTAATGATAATAAGAAGATTGGCGAGGCAGCTATTCGTTCTGTTACAAAGTCCATTGATGATATAAAAGTTGCGGATATATCCAATCCGTTTGATATTTTCAGCAAACAGGCGATAAATAAGGCAAAAGAGGAAGAAAAGTTAAAATCAACTTTCAAGCCTGAAATTCTTCAGCCAACTTCGCTTGTCGAAGATGAAAAAACTGATACAGAAGGTATTACCGATAAAAATCCGATTGTAAGCCCTAAAGAGGTTAATGTAATTGTTTCGGAAGAATCTATTGAGAAATCAAAAGAACCTGTTCTTGTAAACGATAATCAGACGAGCATCAAATATATCGGAGAGGCTTTCGATACATATATCATTGCAGAAAAAAACAATAAAGATATTCTTTTGATAGACAAACATGCCGCCCATGAGAGAATTATTTATGAAAAACTCAAAGCCGAAAAGGCTGCTGACTACAGGCAGATTTTACTTGCTCCTGTTACAGTCCCTCTCGGAAAAACCGAGTATGATGCGGCAATTAATAATCTTGATATGTTTTCCGATTGCGGCTTTGAAGTTGAAGATTTCGGTAACAGTACGGTTATTGTAAGAAGTTCTCCGCAGTATATTCCGGCTGTTGAAATTGAAGATTGCATTACCGAGATGTCGGGCTACATTTCTCAGGGTAAAACCGATATCTTTACCGAAAAAATGGATTGGTTTTACAGCAATGTTGCTTGCCGTTCAGCTATAAAGGCAGGCAATAAAAGTACGCCTGAGGAGCTTATAGGGATTGTAAAACACCTTGAAGAACATCCTGAAATCAAGTATTGTCCTCACGGCAGACCGATTTGCATTGTTCTTACAAAGGGTGAAATTGAAAAACAGTTTGGCAGGGTGTGATTTTTTGGAAAAATCTATTAATACGGTTTCAATTGTCGGTCCTACCGCATCAGGCAAAACAAAACTTTCGGTTGAACTTGCAAAGCGTTTTAACGGTGAAATCGTATCTGCCGATTCCATGCAGATTTATACGGGAATGCAGATTGCAACAGCCAAACCTACCAAAGAAGAGATGGACGGAATTCCTCATCATATGATGGACTTTCTTCCGCCTGATAAAACCTATTCGGTTGCGTCATATGTAACTGATGCTTCAAAATGTATAGCAGATATTCATTCAAGAGGCAAATTACCGTTTATTGTCGGCGGAACGGGTCTTTATGTTGATTCACTTCTGAACAATGTTTCTTTCAGTGATGATAAACGGGATGAAGAATATTGCTTAGAACTTCGCAAGATTGCCGAAGAACATGGAACAGACAGGTTGCTTGAAATGCTTGCAAAATTCGATCCTGAATCGGCAGACAGACTTCGTGAAAGCAGAAATCTTAAAAGAATAATCCGTGCCATTGAATTTTACAAAACAACAGGAAAAACTATTACGCAACAAATTGAAGAATCACATAAAATACCGTCTCCGTATATAACTGTAAAAATCGGTCTTAATTGCCTTGACAGACAGGTGCTTTATGACAGAATAAACAAGCGTGTAGATATTATGCTTGAAGAAGGTTTGCTTGAGGAGGCTGAACGGGTTATTAATTCCGACCTGAGCTATACATCAATAAAGGCGATAGGATACAAGGAATTGATTCCTTATTTTAAAGAAAATAAAAATCTGAATGATTGTGTTGAAAAATTGAAAATGGAAACCCGCAGATATGCAAAAAGACAAATTACTTGGTTTAAGCGGGATTCGGAGATTAATTGGATTTATATTGATGAATATAATTCATTTGAAGAAATATACAGTTATGCAAAGGCTGTAATCGAAAGAGGCTTACTTTATGGATAAATTGCTTTTCAGACGAATTTTGATGATTGCGTTATCAGTTCTTGCAGTTGTTTATGCCGCCTATCTTCTGATAAGTACAAATTTTAAAATGTATCCGACTGAAAATGCTGTTCAAACAACAGTCACGGATAAAATTTATTCAAACGGATTTATTATCCGTGATGAAAATATGATTCAGAATAATACTTCGGGTGTGCTTTCATATACAGTGCATGACGGTGATGAGGTAAAAGCCGGCGGTGAAATTGCAAAATCGTATGCAAATGATGATGATGCAGCTTCACAGTCAAAAATCAGCGCATTACAGGAACAGCTTTCTGATTTGCAGACACTTCAAAAAACAAGCACGGCCGGCAACATAGGTATTGATACTATCAACAACAATATAAATAATAATATCATTTCACAAATTCGCAGTATCAATGACGGCGATTTGGCAAATATTGATAATGTTACAAATAATCTGCTTTATTCAATAAACCAAAGACAGATTTACACAGGCAAAGCCACTAACTTTAATGACAGAATTTCAGAACTCCAGGCTGAAATAGCCACTCTTGAAGGCAAAACAGGAAAATCAACAGGTAATATTACGACTGAAAAATCAGGTTGTTTTCTCTCACATTGTGACGGATATGAAAATGCGCTTGATTACAATAATCTTGATCGTCTGACTCTTTCTGACCTTGATAATGTAAAGCAGACAAAAGTGTCCGACAATATTGCAGGCAAGGTTGTAACGGGATTGAAATGGTATGTTGCCTGTAAGGTTACGGCTGATGAGGCAACAAGACTTTCTTTGTGGGACGGTTCCGCTACGGTACTGTTCTCTGACGCATCGTCTGAAAGCATTCCCGCCACTATCAAGAGGATTTATCAGGAATCAAAAGACAGCGACGCCCTTCTTATTCTTGAGTGTGACTATATGAATTCCGACCTTGCTCAGGCAAGACAGGAACCGATTGAAATAGGTCTTGGTTCATACACTGGCTTGAGAATCAGCAAAAAGGCTATTCATGATGACTATGTAACAAAGACAACCTATGATGACAATGACAATAAACATACCGAACAGGTTAAGGTTCAGGGTGTATATGTGCTTCACGGAAGTGAAGTGCGATTCAAACAGATATCTATTCTGTATGCCGACGATGATTATGTTATTTGCGATCCGGAGCCGGACAGCAAAGACCTTGTTGACGGCACAACAGTTGAGTTATATGATCAGGTAATTCTTGAAGGAGATGATTTGTATGACGGAAAAGTTGTTAACTGACGTTGAATACAATTACAAATTTATTGATGAGCGAATAGCCGAGGCTGCCGAAAAGTCCGGAAGAAAGCGTGAGGATATTACATTTCTTGCCGCAACAAAAATGGTTGAACCTGAGGTTATTAACCACGCAATTTCACTTGGGCTTGACCACATAGGCGAAAACAAGGTTCAGGAACTTTTGTCAAAGTATGATAAGTATAACCTTGACAACTGTTCTCTTCAGTTTATCGGTCACTTGCAGACAAACAAGGTAAGACAGATTATCGATAAGGTCGATCTTATCCAGTCTGTCGATTCAATAAAGCTTGCGTCGGAAATTTCTAAACAGGCTTTAAAAATTAATAAAAACTGTGATGTTCTTGTTGAGGTAAATATCGGCAGAGAAGAAAACAAGTCAGGCGTTATGCCTGAACAGCTTGAAGAATTACTTTGTCAGATTGCCGAATTGGACGGTATTTCAGTTAAAGGTCTTATGGCAATACCTCCGATTTGTGAATCTTCACAGAAAATTTCTGAATTTTTCAATAAAATGCATAATATATTTATTGACATCTCGCAAAAAAAATTAGATAATATAGATATGAATATTCTTTCAATGGGTATGTCTGCCGATTATTACGAAGCTGTACTTGCAGGTGCAAATATGGTCAGAGTTGGTTCGGCATTATTCGGTGCAAGGAATTATACATAATTTTAGGAGGATTATATAATGGCTGGTTTTGTAGATAAGTTTAAACGCATGTGGGACGCCCCCGATGATGAGTATGAGTACGATGAATATGGTTATGCTGACGAAGGTGCAGAAGAAGACTATAAAGAAGAACCTGTAAGAAACACTAAAAAAGAAAGAGATCTCGGCGGCGGAAACAAGGTCGTAAACATTAATGCTACCACCAATCTTCAGGTTGGTTTATTCAAGCCTGAGCGTTTCGGCGAAGAAACCCGCACAATTGCCGATGAGCTTATGAAGGCTCACACAGTAGTTCTTAATCTTGAAGATACAAATAAAGATATGGCAAGAAGAATCCTTGATTTCCTCAGCGGTGTTGCGTATGCAAACCGTGGTAAAATCAAGCGTGTCGCTACAAATACATATATCATTATTCCGAGCAATGTTGACCTGACAGGCGACGATTTACTTGATGAGCTTGAGAACAACGGTGTTTACTTCGGATGATGACAAACAGCTGATTGCTCGGCTTAATAACGGTATTGACCTTTGTCTGACAAGACAGAAACCGTATTTTATGCCTTTTATGAGCGAAAGGAAACAAGCGCTTCTTGTTTCCGAACTTAAAAAAGCATATTTCGACAACTACCTTTTCTTTGGCGGGTATGATGATTCCGAGAGAAAAATGCTTGGCTTGTTTTTTGACGAACCGAGTACGAGTATGTTCCCGATATGCGGCATTGAATTTTCATTCAGAAAATGCGACCGACTCACTCATCGTGATTTTCTCGGTTCTTTGATGTCGCTCGGAATAGAGCGTGAAACTGTCGGGGATATTCTTGTTGAGGACGGACGAGCTGTTGTATTTGTAAAAGCAGAATTGTCCGATTATGTCAAGTCGCAGATTTCAAAAGTCGGCAGAGTCGGCGTTAAGGTTGATGATGCTGATTTGTCAAAGCTTCCGCAGGGAAGAGGAGTAGAAGAAAAAACATTTATAGTTTCTTCTTTACGACTTGATAATATTGTTGCCGCTGTATGTAAACTGTCACGAGAAAAAACAAAAACTGTCATTATGTCGGACAGCGTATGTGTTAATTTTGAAGAAACTAAAAATGTCAGTTTTAACCTAAAGGAAAATGATGTTTTTACAATTCGCGGAAAAGGCAAATTCGTTTTAAAAGGTATACTTGGAACTACAGGAAAAGGTCGAATGAGAATTTCGGTTATACATTATAAATAAGGAGTGCAGATAAATGCTTACAATTGATGAAATTAAAAATATAAGCTTCAGAAAAGCCACTCTTAACGGTGGTTACAGAGCTGAAGATGTTGACTCGTTTATTGATGAAGTCATTGTTTCTTTTGAACAATTGAAGAAAGAAAAAACTAACCTTGTTCATAAGATTGATGTTCTTGCAACAAGAGTTGAACAGTACAGAGCAGATGAAGAAACAGTAAGAAACGCTTTGCTTGCTTCACAGAAGGTTGCTGATGCCTGCATAAGAGAAGCAAAGGAAAAGGCTGCAAAGATTGTTCGTGATGCCGAAACAAAGGCTCAGACTCTCCTTGTTGACGCAAACAATATGACTGCTGCCGAGAAAGAGCATTATTTACAGCTTCAGTCAGATGCGGCTAATCTCAGAAATGAACTTATTTCACTTTACAGTAAGCATATTAAGTCAATTGATGATCTTCCTTCAACCTCCGATGTTGAGGCTTCAAAAGCTGAACTTGACGAAAAGTATCCTACAGAGGATGTGACAGCTCCTGCACAGCCTCAGGTTGAAGATGATGTTAAGATTGCAGTACCTTCGGAAATGAAAGCTGAGCCGATTGCTGAAACTGAAGAAGTATCTGCTCTTCCTAAAAGACAGAGCAAGTTCAGTCATCTCAAGTTCGGCGATAACTATGATGTAACTGCCGACTGATTTTATTTAGATTTTAGATATTGGAGAGAATATAAAATGTCCCAGGATTATAATTCAACACTTAATCTTCCAAAGACAGACTTCCCTATGAGAGCAGGTCTACCGAAAAGCGAGCCTGTTACACTTCAAAATTGGGAAGATGAAAAGGTTTACGAAAATCTTATGAAAGTAAATGAGGGAAAGCCTCTGTTCATTCTTCATGACGGCCCTCCTTATGCTAACGGTGACATTCACCTTGGCCATGCACTTAATAAGATTCTTAAGGATTTTATCGTAAGATATAAGAATATGGCAGGCTTTAAAGCTCCGTATGTTCCGGGTTGGGATACACACGGACTTCCTACGGAACTTAAAGCAAGAAAGAAAGCCGGTATCGGTAATTCTGCCGAAATTTCTGTTGTTGAACTTCGCAAAATGTGCGAAGAGTTTGTAAAAGGCTACATTAACGATCAGCGTACGCAGTTTAAAAGACTTGGCGTAATCGGTGAATGGGATAAGCCGTACATCACTCTTAACCATGAGTTTGAGGCTGAACAGATCAGAGTGTTTGCAGAAATGGCTACAAAGGGCTATATCTACAAGGGCTTAAAGCCTGTTTATTGGTGTCCTGAGTGTAAGACTGCTCTTGCAGAGGCTGAAATTGAGTATGCTGAAGATCCTTGCCATTCAATTTATGTAAAGTTTAATGTAACCGACGATAAGGGCGTTTTCTCAAATATGGGAATCGATCCTTCAAAGGTTAAGTTTGTAATTTGGACAACTACAACTTGGACACTCCCTGCAAATGTCGCAATTTGCGTAGGTCCGAGATTTGAATATTCTGTAATCAAAACAGGTGATGAATACCTTGTTATGGCGTCAGAGCTTTATAAGTCTGCTCTTGATGAGGCAGGTATAACAGACTTTGAAGTTGTAGCAACGGTAAAGGGCAGTGAGCTTGAGTATATAAAAACAGCACATCCTTTCCTTGACAGAGAGTCCCTTGTTATCGTTGGTGAGCATGTAACTCTCGAAAGCGGTACAGGTTGTGTACACACAGCTCCCGGACACGGTGTTGACGACTACAATGTATGTCAGAATTACCCTGAGATTCCGATTATCTGTCCTGTTGATTCTAACGGTGTTCTTACAGAAGAAGCAGGTCAGTTTGCAGGTCTTACAACTGATGAGGCTAATAAGAAGATTGCCGCCTATCTTGAAGAAAACGGCTCACTTTTTGCATTAAAGAAAATTGTCCATCAGTATCCGCATTGTTGGAGATGTAAAACTCCTATCCTTTTCAGAGCAACAGACCAGTGGTTCTGTTCGGTTGACGATTTCAAGGATCAGGCTGTTGACGCTATCAATACGGTTAAGTGGATTCCTGCATGGGGCAAGGACAGAATTACATCAATGGTAAGAGAAAGAAAAGATTGGTGTATTTCCCGTCAGAGAAAATGGGGTGTTCCGATTCCGATTTTCTTCTGTAAGGATTGCGGTGAGGCTCTTATTGATAAGGTTGCTATGCTTGCTGTTGCTGACTTATTCGGTAAAGAAGGCTCAAACGCTTGGTACAATCACACAGCCGCAGAGATTCTTCCTGCCGGTACAAAGTGTAAGAAGTGCGGTTGTACTGAATTTGATAAAGAAAAAGATATTATGGATGTTTGGTTCGATAGCGGTTCATCACATGCCGCTGTTCTTGAACAGCGTGATAACCTTGAATCTCCTGCTGACCTTTACCTTGAGGGTAACGATCAGTACAGAGGTTGGTTCCAGTCATCACTCCTTACATCCGTTGCTACAAGAGGCAGAGCACCTTACAAGGCTGTTCTTACTCACGGTATGATTCTTGACGATGAATCAAGAAAGATGAGTAAGTCACTTGGTAACGGCATCAGCCCACAGGATGTTATTAAGCAGTACGGTGCTGATGTACTCAGACTTTGGGTTGCATCAACCGACTATCAGACTGATGTTCATATTTCCAAGGATATCCTTAAGCAGATTTCCGAGTCATACAGAAAAATCAGAAATACCGCAAGATATATTCTCGGTAACATTTCTGACTTTAATCCCGATACAGATATGGTTGACTTTGACAAGGTGTTGCCGATTGATAAATGGGCACTTGCAAAGCTTAATGACCTTATCACAAAGGTTAGAACTTCATACGATAATTATGAGTTTCATATTGTATATCACAGCATTCACAACTTCTGTGTTGTTGATATGTCTAACTTCTATCTTGATGTTCTCAAGGACAGACTTTATACAGAAAAGGCTGACAGCCTCTCAAGAAGAGCTGCTCAGACTGTAATCTATGTTATCCTTGACGCGATGACAAGAATGATTGCTCCGCTCCTTGCGTATACATCAGACGAAATTTGGAAATACATGCCTCATTCCTCAAATGAGAATGCAGAACATGTTATCTTTAATGAGATTCCCGAAAACATCGCTATTGATGTTGACGATAAATTTATGGCTTTCTGGGACAGAATCCACGAACTCCGTGATAATGTTAAAAAGTCACTCGAATCCCTTATAAAGGATAAGACAATTAAGGGTTCGCTTGAAGCAAAGGTAACACTTTGTGCAGGCGGCGAAACACTTGAATTCCTTAAAAAGGCTGAGCCTGAGCTTTGTGCAGCATTCATAGTTTCCGAAGTTGAAATTGTTGATAACGGCGGTGAGCTTGAAATCAAACCTGAAAAAGCTGAGGGTGAAAAGTGCGAGCGTTGCTGGGCTATCAGCAAGACGGTGGGTCAGTGTGCAGAGCATCCTACAATCTGTTTCCGCTGTGTTCAGAATCTTAAATAATAACTGCTATTACAATAAATCGGTGTGATAAAACACACCGATTTATGTTTATGGAGGATAAAATGCCTGTTATTGCTCTTATAATCGGTGTGCTTTTAGCTGCCACTGATCAGATAATAAAATATTTTGTGCTTACCTATCTTCAGCCTGTCGGTTCGGTAACTGCCATTGACGGATTACTTGATTTTACTTATGTTGAGAATAGAGGCGTTGCTTTCGGAATGTTTTCGGATATGCGTTGGTTTTTCGTAGCGGTTACTGCTGTTCTTATTGCAATAATAATATATATTATGTTCAAGAAGAAACCGTCAGGAAAGATGTTCTATATTTCTGCGGCACTTATAATCGGCGGCGGAATAGGTAATTTGATTGACAGAATTTTTTACGGTTTTGTAGTCGATTACATCAGCGTTTCATTCTTTCCCCCTGTTTGTAACTTTGCCGATTACTGCATTACAGTCGGAACAATACTTCTTATAGTTTATGTTCTGTTTTTCTCTAATGTTATGAAATCCGAAAAAAAGGTCAACAAAAGCAATGAATGAATTTAAACTGAATTGTGAAACAAGCGGTGTAAGACTTGATAAATTTATTTCGGATGCAAATATTGATTTATCACGCTCTGCCGCTGTTAATCTTATTGAGAACGGAGCTGTGCTTGTAAACGACTCTGTTGTTTCAAAAAAGTACAAGCTTTCGCAAGGTGATATTGTTGTTGTAAATGTTCCCGATCCGACGCCTTATGAGGCTAAAGCGGAAAATATTCCTCTTGATATAGTTTATGAAGATGAATACTTGCTTGTTGTGAATAAGCCAAAGGGAATGGTGGTGCATCCTGCCGCAGGAAATTATGACGGTACTCTTGTAAATGCTTTGCTTTATCATTGCGGTGACAGTCTTTCGGGAATTAACGGCATACTTCGTCCCGGCATTGTTCACCGCATCGACAAGGATACAAGCGGTCTTTTGATTGTTGCAAAAAATGATTTTTCTCACCGTTCTCTTGCAGAACAAATTAAGGAGCATTCTTTTACAAGGGAGTATGAGTCAATTGTATTTGGTAATCTGAAAAATGATGAGGGAACAGTTGACGCTCCAATCGGAAGAAATCCTAAAGACAGAAAGAAAATGTGTGTTATCGAAAAGAACAGCAAAAATGCGGTTACTCATTATTCTGTAATAACAAGGTATAAAGGTTACACACATATAAAATGCAAGCTTGAAACAGGTCGTACTCATCAAATCAGAGTGCATATGGCTTATATAGGTCATCCCGTGTCGGGCGATAAGGTGTATGGCGTAAAGAATGAAAAAGTTGATTTTGAAGGACAATGCCTTCATGCAAGAAAAATCGGTTTTATTCATCCAAAAACCAATGAATATATTGAATTTACTTCCGAATTGCCTGATTATTTCAAAAAATATCTTAAAAAGCTTGAGAATATATCATCACATTAATCGGAGCTTGATGGGATATATTCCGATTTTTTAAACTAAATTGAAAAAACACTTGCATTATTATTCCGTATGTGGTATTATATTAAAGCATTTGAAACCGTCGTAACTCTCGACGAGGTTCAAATAACGGTTTAACCGTCATTTTGATGTGACAGTCCGCTGCTCGTTTGAGTAAGAATGTCGGAAAAATAAGGAGGATAAAAAATGGACGCATTAAAGACTATTGCTGCAGCAAGCGTGAAGGAAAAAACACCTGAGTTCAGCGTAGGTGATACTGTAAAGGTATCAGTAAACATTCGTGAAGGCGAAAGAGAAAGAATCCAGATGTTTGAGGGTACTGTTATTGCTAAAAGAGGCAGTGGCGTAGCTGAAACATTTACTGTAAGAAGAGTAGCTTACGGCGTTGGTGTTGAAAGAGTATTCCCTCTCCATTCACCCAATGTTAAAGATGTACAGGTTGTTCGTTACGGTAAGGTTCGCAGAAGCAAGCTCTACTATCTCCGTGACAGAGTTGGTAAGGCTGCTAAGGTTAAAGAGCAGATTCGTAAGTAATTCACGAAATCAAAAGGGACTTTTAAAAGTCCCTTTTTTTACTATTTTTCTTTATAGCAGGTGACAAAGTTGAAAAAAAGCAAAAATAATGTCAATGAGGCTAATATGGCTGTGCTTCAGCCTGAGGGTGTGAACGATTCTTCAGATATCAATCCTGAAATGTATGTGGATAAGAAACCGTCAATTTCCGAAAAACAATTTCTTGTTGCAAAAGAGGAAGGCGCAATGTCCGGTTTTTATGACTGGGTAAGATGTATCCTGTTTGCAATTTCGGTTGTTGTGGTTTGTCTTATCTTTTTGTTCCGCCTTGTTGATGTTGAAGGCAGATCAATGAATAACACACTTGCCACTAACGACAAGGTTATCGTAACAAATCTATTCTACACTCCCAAAAATAACGATATCGTTGTTATTTCTCACGGTGCAGAGTATAACAGTCCGATTATTAAGCGTGTTATCGCTGTTGCGGGACAGACTGTTAAGGTCGATTATGACAACGACCAAATCATAGTTGACGGTGTTGTTCTTGATGAACCGTACATAGAGGGTTCAACCTACGGCAACAATATAGGTGACAATGAAATTCCGGAGGTTATTCCTGAGGGCAAAATTTTTGTTATGGGTGATAACAGAAAGGATTCAATGGACAGCCGCAGTACAAAAATCGGTCTTATAGATGTTGATGATGTAATCGGTAAGGCACAGTTTGTAGTTTATCCGTTTGACCACTTCGGCTATCTGTACTGATGCTAAAGATTGTAAAAATTTAATGTTAATTTAAATTTTGATATTGTGAAAAGCTTATTTCTGTTTTATAATAGAAATAAGCTTTATTTTTTACGGAGGGTTATATGCCTCAAAAACATAAAAATAATAAAATCAGAATTAAAATTAACGATAAAAAATCACGAATTATATGTTTGATTTTACACGGACAATAATTTTTGTGTTTGCAATTATATCCGTAGCGTTTACTTTTATCATCAGAGATGCCAATGTTGTAGGAAATTCGATGCTTGACACGCTCCACAGCGATGATAAAATTTTCATTACAAATTTTATGTATGAGCCAAAATGCGGCGATATTGTAGCTATCAACGCTGAAAATCAGATTGAAAAGAGAATTATAAAACGGGTTATAGCCATTGAAGGACAGACGCTTGTCGTGGATTACAGTAAAAATGCAGTTTATGTTGACGGTATAAAAATTGATGAACCGTATGTTTCTTCTTTAACACGAGAGCCGTCAAATCCATTGCAAATTCCGTATGTTATCCCTGAAGGTTATATCTTTGTAATGGGTGATAACAGAATTATTTCTCTTGACAGCCGTGATAAAAGCATAGGCCTTGTGTCTGTCGATGATGTAATCGGAAAAGCACAATTTATATTTTTCCCGCTTGACAGATTCAAGTATTTATATTAACAGAAAATTTTTAAAGGATGTACATATATGAGCGAAATGCAGACTATTCAATGGTTCCCCGGTCATATGACCAAAACAAAAAGACAGATTCAGTCAAGTCTTAAACTTGTTGACGCTGTCGCAGAAATTATTGATGCAAGAATTCCTGTCAGCAGTCGTAACCCCGACCTTGCAAAACTTGTTCAGAACAAGCCGAGAGTTATTCTTCTCAATAAATGCGATATGGCTAATCAAACTGCTACGAAAATGTGGATTGACTATTTTAAAAAGCAGAATCTTGTTGCTATCCCGGTTGACTGTAAAAGCGGCAGAGGTCTTGACAAATTTGCACCTGCCGTAAATACGGTTATGAGCCATAAGATTGCAAGATTAAAAGAAAAAGGAATGGTAAATCCCACAATCAGAATTATGATTGTCGGTATTCCGAATGTAGGCAAATCTTCTTTTATCAATAAAATGGTAAAGAAGAACCGTGCAAAGGTTGAGGACAGACCGGGCGTTACAAGAGGTAATCAATGGTATACAATTGCAAAGAACCTTGAAATGCTTGACACTCCGGGTGTGCTTTGGCCAAAGTTTGACGATAAGACAGTCGGAGAGCATCTTGCGTTCACAGGTGCGGTTAAAGACCAAATTCTTGATATCGAACTATTGGCGGTAAGACTTCTTGATTTCATCAAGGAACTCAAGCCTGCTGATTTTATAACAAGATTCAAATTAGAAAACGAAGATATTGAAAATATTGATTCATACGAGCTTTTGAAAATGATTGGTAAAAAGAGAGGTATGCTTGTTTCAGGCGGTGAGATAGATACCGAGAGAGCCGCAATTATGTTGCTTGATGAATTCAGAAGTGCAAAGCTTGGCAGAATTACAGTTGAAATGCCGCAGGGGAGATAACAATGGATTGGCTTGAATATGAAAATAAAAATATTGCAAGAGGCTTTCTGAATATCTGCGGTGTTGATGAAGCCGGCAGAGGACCGCTTGCAGGACCTGTGTGTGCCGCCGCAGTTATACTTCCCGAAAATACCGTTATTGAAGGAGTCAATGATTCAAAAAAGCTTTCTGAAAAAAAGAGAGAGGTTTTGTTCGATGTAATAAAGGAACAGGCCTTGGCATACAGCATTGCATTTGCAAGCGTTGAAGAAATTGAGGAAATGAATATTCTTAATGCTACTATGCTTGCAATGGAACGGGCAGTTGAAGGACTTGAACCAAGGGCTGATTATGCTATGATTGACGGCAACAGAATGCCTCCGTTGTCAATTGAAGGCGAATGTATTGTAAAAGGTGATGCAAAGTCAATGTCAATTGCCTGTGCATCAATTCTTGCCAAGGTATCAAGGGATAGACTTCTTTATGAATACGACAAAGAATTTCCTCAGTACCTATTTGCAAAGCATAAGGGTTACGGCACAAAGGCTCATATTGAGGCGATTCTTAAATACGGACCGTGTAAGTATCACAGACCGAGCTTCTTGAAGAAAATATATAATAAGAAATGATTTTTACTACTAAACAAACAGGTGATAAGGGAGAGGCTTATGCCGCAAAATATCTGAAAAAGCATAAGTATAAAATTATTGCCAGAAATTATAAAAAGCCTTACGGCGAAATAGATATCATAGCCGAGAATAAGGAAGTAATTGCCTTTGTTGAGGTTAAGACAAGGAAAGAGAATTCTCTTACACAACCCGTTGATGCGGTTAACCGTAAAAAGCAGGTGAAAATTTTAAAAACTGCCGATATGTATATGTATGAAAACAATATAGATAAAGAATGTCGATTTGATGTATGCGAAGTTTTTGTCAACAGTGATAATCTTAAGCTTGTCGGCATTAACTATATTGAAGATGCATTCTGACGGGAGGTTGCCATGAATTTTTTTGACTTGCATTGTGACACGCTCTATAAGGCAGTAACCGAAAAGTCCGAACTGGATAATCCCTCATATGAAGTGAAATTAAATAACAATTCCAAATCCCACAGGTTACAGTGCTATGCTATATGGTTACCCGACACGCTTGACAGTAATGAGGCGGAAAAATTGTTCTTTGAATCGGCTGATTACCTGAAATCCGAATGTAACCGACTTGAAATTGAATTGTTGGGTATCGGTGAATTCACAGATAATGCTTTTTCAAAGTATAGAAACTCAGCGTTTTTTACAGTAGAAAACGGAAAAGCATTGAACGGCAAAATCGAGAATGTAAAGCGATTTGCAGAACTCGGCGTCAGAATAATGACTCTCACATGGAATGAGATGAACGAGATTGGTTCAGGTGTTTTATCGGAAGATAAATGCGGTTTAACTGACTTCGGAAAACTTGCAGTAGCCGAAATGGAAAAGTACGGTATTGTAATTGATGTATCCCATGCAAGCGATGGACTGTTTTATGATGTTGTCAATCAGACGAATAAGCCGTTTATCGCAACTCATTCAGATTCACGGACAATTACTCAAAATCCGAGAAATCTTACAGATGAGCAGATTAAAATTATAATACAGAGAGGCGGACTTATAGGTCTAAATTTGCACAATGCTTTTCTTAATAATAATCCGGATAAAGCATGCATGAACGATATTTTAAAGCATTGCGAATATATGCTGTCACTCGGATGTGAAAATTCTCTTTGCTTCGGTACGGATTTTGACGGCTGCGATTTGCCGAGGGATATTGTCGGAAGCGATTCAATCGGCGAAATTTATGAACTTTTTCTTGGAAATAACTACAACGAAAGCGTTTTGAAAAAGATTTTTTACGAAAATGCGTATAATTTCTTTGAAAACTTTGACAATCAGCGAATAATGTAGTAAAATACTTGATGTTTAAAGCAATTTGAAAGGAAGATTTCAATGTTATACAACAGCACACAAAATGCCAAAGAAGTAGTTTCTGCGGCACAGGCCATTGCACAGGGTATTTCAAAGGACGGCGGTCTTTTTGTACCGCAGGAATTTCCTAAGTATGATGAAAATACCTTCAAGGCACTTTTGAAAACAGATTACAAAGGAAGAGCAAAGAAAGTATTTTCTGATTTTCTTTCTGATTTCACAGAAGAGGAAATCAGCGACTGCGTAGAAAAGGCTTATACAGCTCAGAAATTCGGCGGTGAAAATCCTGCTCCTATTTCATACTGTAATCTTGACGGAACAACCCTGAATATTCTTGAACTCTGGCATGGTCCTACATGTGCGTTTAAGGATATGGCACTCCAGATTCTCCCGCATCTTCTCACAAAGTCACTCAAGAAGAAATATGACGGCAAGACAGCTGTTATTCTCGTTGCTACATCAGGCGATACAGGCAAGGCTGCTCTTGAAGGCTTTAAAGATGTTGACCACACAAAGATTGTTGTTTTCTATCCTGTTGACGGTGTAAGTCCGATGCAGAAGCATCAGATGAATACTCAGGAAGGTGAAAATGTTCGTGTTTGTGCAATCAAGGGTAACTTTGATGACGCTCAGACAGGTGTTAAGAAGATATTTACTACACCTTCAGTTGCAGAAAAGCTCGCTGAGAATAATATGCTTTTCTCATCAGCAAACTCAATCAACTGGGGCAGACTTCTTCCACAGATTGTTTACTATATTTCGGCTTACTGCGATCTTGTAAATGACGGTAAAATCGAGCTTGGCGATAAGATTAATGTTGTTGTTCCGACAGGTAACTTCGGTAACATCCTTGCATCATACTATGCAAGTCTTATGGGACTTCCAATCAACGAGTTCATTTGTGCGTCAAACTCTAATAATGTTCTTACAGATTTTATCAAAACAGGCGTTTATGATAAGAACAGAAACTTCTATACAACAATTTCACCTTCAATGGATATCCTCGTTTCAAGTAACCTTGAAAGACTTCTCTACAAGCTTTCAGGTGATAATGACGAAGTTACAAGAGGCTGGATGAATGCACTCAAATCAGAAGGCAAGTATGAAGTAAGTGATGATGTAAAGGCTGTTATCAACGAAAAGTTCTACGGCGGATTCTGTGATGATAAGAATACAGAGGCTACAATTCACGAGATGTTTGAGCAGGATAAGTACCTTTGTGATACTCACACAGCTGTTGCAATCAATGTGTACAAGCAGTATGTTGAGGAAACAGGCGACAAGACACCGTCTGTAATTGCGTCAACTGCAAGTCCGTATAAATTCTCTAAGGCTGTTCTTGAGGCTGTTGAACCAAACGCAACACTTCCTGAAACAGAATTTGATATGGTTGATGAACTTCATAAGGTTTCCGGTGCCGAAGTACCTGCACCTCTTGCAAATCTTAAAAATAAAACTGCTCGATTCTCTGATGTTACAGAAGTTAGTGATATGGAGAATTATGTTCTCGGAGCACTCGGTATAGATTAATGGCATTATTTGCTATAGCGGATTTACATCTTTCACTTGGTGAAGATAAGCCTATGGATGTTTTCACAGGCTGGAACGATTATACTTCAAGACTTGAAAATAATTGGAGAAAGCTTGTTACCGATAATGACACGGTTGTTGTGTCGGGCGATATTTCCTGGGCAATGAAGCTTGAAGAAACTCTTACGGATTTTACTTTCATAGAAAATCTTCCCGGTAAGAAAATTTTCAATAAAGGCAATCACGATTATTGGTGGAGCACCAAGACAAAAATGGATGTGTTTCTGAAAAATAATTCACTTGATTCGATATCTATCCTTTTCAATAATTCATATGTTGTTGACGATTACGCAATTTGCGGTACAAGAGGATGGTTTCTTGAGAATGAATCTCAAAATGATATAAAAGTCCTGAACAGGGAAGTCGGCAGACTTGAAATGTCAATACAATCAGCTATAAAAACAGGAAAGGAACCAATAGTGTTTTTACATTATCCCCCTGTTTACGGAACAACAAAATGTGACGAAATATTTAATGTTCTTTTGAAATATGACATCAAAAAATGTTATTACGGACACCTTCACGGAAAAAAGAATATGAGGTTTGCAATTGAAGGTGAATACGAAGGTATTGATTTTAAGCTGATTTCTTGTGACAGGTTGTCATTCATGCCAATTTTAGTCAGATAAATTCTGTATTTTCTATTGGCAAAATTATTTTGTTGTGATATAATAAGATGATTTCTTGATTTTGAATTTAAACTTTGGAGGAATATTAAAATGGCATTAAAGGAATGTACAAAAAAAGAACAGGCTAATTCATATGAATTAGAGGTTAATGTTGACGGTGAAACTTTTGGTAACGCTGTTAACAGAGTTTATAAAAAGCAGGTTAAAAGCATCAATATCCCCGGTTTCAGAAAGGGCAAAGCTCCCCGTCATGTAATTGAGAAAATGTACGGCTCGGAAGTATTTTATGAAGATGCTATGCAGGATTGTTATCCTGACGCTCTTTATGAGGCTGCTAAAGAAGCAGGTATCAAGATAGTTTCGGTTGAAACCCTTGAGGCTATTGAGGCAAGCAAGGAAGGTTTCTCATTCAAGGCTAGTGTTGTTGTTGAGCCTGAAATGGAAATTAATAACTACCTCGGCATTGAAGTTACAAAGAAGTCAACAGAGGTTACAGACGAACTCGTTGACGAAGAAATTGAGAAGGTTCGTGACCGCAACTCAAGAATGGTAACTGTTGACGACAGAGCTGCTCAGAATGATGATGTAGCAGTTATTGACTTTGAGGGTTTTGTTGACGGTGAAGCGTTTGAAGGCGGTAAGGCTGAAAACTACAACCTTAAGCTTGGATCTGGCAACTTCATCCCCGGCTTTGAGGAGCAGATTGTAGGTCACAAGACAGGTGAAGAGTTTACAATCACAGTTAAGTTCCCGGATGATTATCAGGCTGAAGAGCTTAAAGGTAAGGAAGCTGAATTCAAGATCAACCTTCACGAAATTAAGGCTAAGGAACTTCCGGAAGTCGATGATGAGTTTGTAAAGGATGTTTCCGATAAGGAAACACTTGATGAGTACAAGGCTGAGCTTAAAGAAACTGTTGCTAAACGCCTTCAGGATGAGGCTGACAAGGATATTGACAATCAGATTTCCGAAAAGCTTATGGAACTCCTTGAGGGCGAAATTCCTGAGGCAATGTATGATAATCAGGCTAACGAGATGGTAAGAGAATTTGATATGCGTCTCCGTTCACAGGGTCTTGATATGAAGACATATATGCAGTACATGGGTATGGATGCAAACGCACTCAAGGGTATGTATAAAGAAGAGGCTGAAAAGAGAGTTAAGTTAAGACTTGCTCTTGAAGCAGTTGCAAGAAAAGAAAATATTGAAGTTACAGAGGCTGACCTTGATGCTGAATACGGCAAAATGGCAGAGGCTTACAAGATGGATGTTGATAAGGTTAAGGAGGCTGTTCCTGCTGAATCACTCACAGAAGATGTTAAGGTTGAAAAGGCTCTTAATCTCGTAAAGGACAAAGCTGTTATTAAGTAATTTGAATATTTTTCTTATATCTGTTAATCACTATTTAGGAAAGGTTATGATTAAATGGCATTAGTACCATATGTTATCGAACAGTCAAGCAGGGGCGAACGCTCTTTTGATATCTATTCCCGTCTTCTTGAAGACAGAATTGTTATGCTTAACGAAGAGGTAAACAGTGCAAGTGCAAGCGTTGTAGTTGCTCAGTTGCTTTACCTTGAAAGTAAAGATCCGACAAAGGATATCAGTCTTTACATCAACAGTCCCGGCGGCAGCGTAACAGACGGCTTTGCTATTTTTGATACAATGAATTACATCAAGTGTGATGTTTCCACAATCTGTATGGGTATGGCTGCAAGTATGGGTGCATTCCTTCTTGCCGCAGGCGCTAAGGGTAAGCGTCTTGCACTTCCTAACAGTGACATTATGATTCACCAGCCTTCAGGCGGTGCTCAGGGTCAGGCTACTGACATGGAAATTCACACAAGACACATTCTTGATATGAAAAAACGACTCAATCAGATTCTTGCTGACAACACAGGTCAGCCGATTGATGTTATTGCAAAGGATACCAATCGTGATAACTTCATGACTGCACAGCAGGCACTTGAGTATGGTTTGATTGATAAGGTTATCGAAAAAAGATAAAGGTGAGGTAAACTGATGGCTAACAAAAATAACGAAGATATTTATTGCTCTTTCTGCGGAAAACCTCAGGAGATGGCAGGCAGACTTATTGCCGGCAACGGTGTCTATATTTGTGACCGGTGTGTTGAGCTCTGTATGAATATTCTTCGCGAATCAGGCGAGCTTGAACGTGAAAATGAAAATAAACTTTCAAAATCGGGAGAACCTCAGACCCCCGAACTGTCCGTTGATGAACTTTTAAAGCCAAAGGAAATCAAGACAATTCTTGATGAATATGTTATCGGACAGGATCATGCAAAAGTTACCCTGAGCGTTGCTGTTTACAATCACTATAAGCGTGCTTTTTCAAAAGATGAGAGCGTAGATTTTGCTAAGAGTAATGTGCTGCTTCTCGGCCCGACAGGTGTCGGTAAGACATTACTTGCTCAGACGCTTGCAAAGGCTCTTGATGTTCCTTTTGCAATTGCCGATGCAACTACGCTGACCGAAGCAGGTTATGTCGGCGAGGATGTAGAGAACATTCTCTTAAAACTCATTCAGGCAGCCGATTTTGATATTGAAAAGGCAGAGCACGGCATAATTTACATTGATGAAATTGATAAAATTGCGAGAAAATCCGAAAACCCCTCTATTACACGAGATGTAAGCGGTGAGGGAGTTCAGCAGGCTTTGCTTAAAATTGTTGAGGGAACCGTATCCAATGTTCCGCCCCAGGGTGGCAGAAAACATCCGCAACAGGAATATTTACAGATTGATACTAAGAATATTCTTTTTATCTGCGGCGGTGCATTTGACGGTCTTGAAAAAATAGTTGAAAAGCGCAAGGGCTCTTCTGTTATCGGTTTTGAGTCACTTGTTCAGTCAAAGCAGGAGCTTGATTCGACCGATTGGATGAAAGAAGTCACAGCACATGATCTTGTAAAGTACGGAATTATTCCTGAACTCATCGGTCGTTTGCCTGTTATTACTGCTTTGAGCGGTCTTGACACGGATGCACTTGTCAAGATTCTTACTGTTCCGAAAAACTCTATTGTTCAGCAGTATAAGAAACTTTTTGAACTTGACGGTGTTGAACTTCTTTTTGAAGAAGAGGCACTCAGAGCTATTGCACAACAGGCACAGGATCAGCATACAGGTGCAAGAGGACTTCGAGGAATTATGGAAGATATTCTTACAGACCTTATGTTTGAGGCTCCGTCTGATCCTACTATTGATAAGATTATTATTACAGAGGGTGTTATCAAAAACGGTGCTGCTCCGCAAATTACTCGCAAAAAGGAATTGTTACAGACAAATTCCGTAAAATTGACTCAAAAAGATGCAAAGAAGCGTCAGAAGCGCAGCACAGCGTCTTGATATTGTGAATTAAAGCTGTATTGCAATTACAATACAGCTTTTTGCTTTTATGAAAGGAATTTAAATGGATTTTGATATGCAAAAAAATCTGACTCTCCCTGTTCTTCCGTTGCGAGGGTTGGTGGTTTTTCCAAAATCACTTATTCATTTTGATGTTGGACGAAAAAAGAGTATTACGGCTATAAATAAAGCTATGAAAGCCGATCAACTTGTTTTTCTTACTTCTCAGAAGGATGCCGCAATAAACGAACCGGATATATTTGATGTTTATGATACGGGCGTAATTGCCAAGGTTGTTCAGGTTTTGAAACAGCCTGAAAATACTACACGAATTGTAATTGAAGGTCAATGCAGGGCTACAATTATAAATCCTGTTTTTGACGAAAAGTGTCTTGTTGCAGAAGTTAAACCGTATGAGGAAGAAAGTGAGTATCTTACAGCAAGAGATTCCGCTCTTATGCGAACCGTAAAAAATGAATTTGACAAGTATCTTGAGATTTCTCCGAAGATGCCGTCGGATATTATTTTTAAGGTTGCCCTTTGCAAAAGACCGGGTGAACTTGCCGATTTTATCACAGCTAATCTCATTCTCGACTACAGAGTTAAACAGTCGATTCTTGAAACTTTCCCGGAATCCGAAAGACTTGAATCTGTTCTTGATGTACTTGTAAATGAAAATTTTGTTCTTAAACTTGAGGACGAAATATCTCAAAAAGCTAAAATGAGAATTGATGAAAATCAGCGTGATTATTTTCTTCGTGAACAGAAAAGAGCAATCGAGGAAGAACTCGGTGAAGATGATTCACCGATTGACGATGCTGAAAACTATGTCGATAAAATTGAAAAGCTTAATCTTGACGAAAAGTCTGCCGACATTCTTTATAAAGAATGTAAGAAACTCAGCAAAATGCCTTATGGCAGTCAGGAAGCGGCTGTGATTCGTACATATCTTGATACGGTTCTTGATTTGCCGTGGAATAAGTCATCTAAAGATAAAATCGTTATATCTAAAGTTCAGAAGGCTCTTGATAAGACTCACTATGGACTTGACAAAGTTAAAAAGAGAATCATTGAACAACTTGCCGTTCGTGTGTTAAGTGAAAAGCAAAAAGGACAGGTCATCTGTCTTGCAGGACCTCCGGGTGTTGGTAAAACCTCAATTGCTCAGTCGATTGCAAAGGCAATAGGCAGAAAAAGTGAAAGAATCGCTCTTGGCGGTGTTCGTGACGAGGCTGAAATCAGAGGCCACAGAAAGACCTATATCGGTTCGATGCCGGGTAGAATTATTAATGCATTGCAACATGCCGGCACTAATAATCCTGTACTTATTCTTGACGAAATAGACAAGCTTGCCGCTGATTATAAGGGCGATCCAACATCGGCATTGCTTGAGGTTCTTGATATCGAACAGAATAATAAGTTTGTTGATCACTACATTGAACTTCCGTTTGATTTGTCAAATGTGATGTTTATTACAACTGCAAATGACATTTCAGCTATTCCGGCACCGCTCCGTGACAGAATGGAAATTATAGAAATCAGCAGTTATACAAGAGAAGAGAAATTCCATATTGCAAAGAAGCACCTCATTCCTAAACAGCTTGATGAGTGCGGTTTTACTTCAAAGGAACTCAAATTCACTCAGAAAGCCATATACGCTCTCATAGACTTCTATACGAGAGAAGCCGGCGTAAGAACTCTTGAAAGGCTTATTGCATCAGTTATGAGAAAATGTGCCGTTGAAAAGCTTACAGAGGGTACAGAAGTATTCAAGATTGACGAAAAAGAGGTAGAAAGATTTTTAGGCCATAAAAAGTTTATTCCTGATTCACTTGCCAAAATGGATGAAATCGGAATAGTAAACGGACTTGCATGGACCTCTGTAGGCGGAGAAATCTTACCTATTGAAGTTGCCGTTATGGAGGGTACAGGAAAGATTGAACTTACAGGTTCTCTCGGTGATGTTATGCAGGAGTCTGCTAAAACAGCAATCACCTGTATTAGAAGTCATGCGGCGGTTCTTGGAATTGATTCCGATTTTTACAAAAACAAGGATATTCATATTCATGCTCCCGAGGGTGCTGTTCCAAAGGACGGACCGTCTGCAGGTATTACAATGGCAACCGCAATTTACTCAGCGCTGACTTTAAAGCCTGCAAGACACGATATAGCTATGACAGGTGAAATTACCCTCAGAGGGAATGTTCTTCCTATAGGCGGTCTTAAAGAGAAAAGCATGGCTGCTTTTAAAAACGGAATTACAACAGTAATCATTCCAAAGGATAACGAACCTGATCTTGAAGATGTCGATAAGGCGGTTCTTGAAAAGGTTAAGTTTATTCCTGTTAGGAATTTTTCGGAGGTAGTTGCAATTGCGGTGAATAATACCGTGAGAATTACCGATAACCAATGGAACGGAATTGATATGACAGCAGTTCGTTCTGCAACGAAAACTGTAAACGCAGTAAAACAGTGAAAGAGAGGGATTTTATGAATTTTAATGAAGTCGCTTTTGAATTTGCGGCAGGTCGTGTTGATCAGTTGCCGGAATCGGATATGCCTGAAATTGTATTTTCAGGTCATTCAAATGTAGGAAAATCCTCTCTTATCAATAAACTTGTTCAGAGAAAAGCTCTTGCAAGAGTAAGCGCTCAACCGGGCAAAACGGCTACCATTAATTTTTATAAGCTCAAAGAGTTTCGTATGGTTGATTTGCCGGGCTACGGTTATGCAAAGGTTTCAAAAGCAGAAAAAGACAGATGGGCAAAGCTTGTGGAAGGCTATTTTGCACAGGACAGACAGCGTCCGCTCGTTATTCAGATTCTTGACTTGCGTCATCCTCCGACTGATGATGACTTGCATATGATAGATTTCCTTTACAGAGGCGGATTTAACTTTGCCGCAGTTCTTACAAAGAGTGATAAACTCAAAAAGACTGCATTTGAAAAGCAGATTGAGTATTATAAGGACATTTTCAGTACAATTGAACATGTTCCGCTGATACCGTTTTCTGCACAAACAGGCTTCGGAAATGATGAAATAAGGAAACTTATTGAAACTTCAATAGCAAATTTTAAAAATACGGAGGTATGAGTAAAATGTTCGTTAGCGAATGTCTTAATGTGAACAATAAGGGACATCTTACAATCGGCGGTTGCGATACACTCGAACTTGCCAAAGAATTTGGTACACCCTTATATGTTCTTGACGAAACAACAATCAGAAATGTGTGCAAGGCTTATGTGAAGTCCTTTGAAAAGTATTACCACGGTAACGGTATGCCGTTGTATGCAAGTAAGGCTCTTTCTTGTAAGGAACTTTGCAGAATTGCAAAGGAAGAGGGACTCGGTCTTGATGTAGTATCAGGCGGTGAGATTTATACAGCCGTACAGGCAGGTTTTCCGATGGAAAAAGTTCACTTTCACGGAAACAATAAAACTGCTGATGAAATCAGATTTGCACTTGAATCTAATGTAGGAAAGTTCGTTGTTGATAACCTTTACGAACTTGAGCTTCTCAATGAAAATTGCGGTGAAATGGGTAAGAAGGCTAATATTTCTTTTAGAATTAAGCCCGGTGTAGATGCTCATACTCATAACTTCATCAGAACAGGTCAGATTGATTCAAAATTTGGTTTTGCTCTTGAAACAGGCGAAGCTTTTGAGGCAGTTAAAAAGGCACAGATGTACGACAATGTAAATCTTACAGAACTTCATTGCCACATCGGTTCACAGATTTTTGATATTGATCCGTTTGTCACTGCTGCTGAAATTATGCTTGACTTTATGGGCAAGATTCACGATGAACTTGGAATCGTTATTTCAGAGCTTAACCTCGGCGGCGGTTTTGGTATTATGTACACTAAGGATGATGAACCTGTTCCTTACGAAAACTATATGGAAAAGGTTTCAGAGGCTGTTAAGGCAAAGGCTAAAGAACACGGACTTCCTGTTCCGTATATCTTTATTGAGCCGGGTCGTTCAATTGTCGGCGAAGCAGGTATTACACTTTACAAAGTTGGCGGCAAAAAGGAAATTCCTAATGTAAGAACATATGTATCCGTTGACGGTGGTATGACAGATAACATCAGATATGCACTTTATCAGTCTGCTTATACCGTAGTAAATGCAGGTAAGGCTGACAAAGAGCCTGATGAAATCGTAACGGTAGCAGGTAAGTGTTGCGAGAGCGGCGACCTCGTTCAGGAGCACACAAAGGTTGCTAAGGTTGAAGTAGGTGATACACTTGCTGTTCTTTCAACAGGTGCTTATAACTATTCTATGGCGTCAAATTACAACAGAATCCCTCGTCCTGCAATCGTAATGGTTAAAGACGGCAAGGCAAGAGTTGTTGTTAAGCGTGAAAGCTACGAGGATATAGTAAAGAACGATATCTGATAATCGAATTATAATTATTTTGCAACACCGAACCGTTTAATTGTGTTCGGTGTTGTGTAGATTAGCGCATAGATTCGGAGTTGAGTATTGTGTTTAGGATAAGAAGTTTTTTTAAGGAACTTGAGCCGACACGACAGATGTCTGAGGCATTTAGAAATTGTATATTTCTTGCGTTATCAGGCGGATTTCAGGATGCATATACATATTTTACCCGCGACGGAGTATTTGCAAACGCGCAGACAGGCAATGTTGTGCTTATGAGTACAAATTTTATGACAGGAAAGTGGGAAGAGGGGCTTAAATATCTTTTTCCTATTCTTGCATTTGCGTTAGGTGTCCTTGTAGCTGATTTGATACAGAAAAAATTCAAGTATTTCAAAAAAATACATTGGAGACAGGGAATACTCTTGTTTGAAATTATCATATTATTTGCGGTTGGATTCATGCCGAAGAGTATGGATACCGTTGCGGCGGTAATTGTATCGTTTTCCTGTGCAATGCAGGTTCAGACTTTCAGAAAAGTCAGAGGATATTCCTATGCCAGTACAATGTGTATAGGTAATTTGAGAAGCGGTACGGCTGCTCTGTCAGGTTTTATTCACGAAAGAAAGCCCGAACAGCTCAGACAGGCAATGTATTATTTTGGTGTTATATTTTTCTTTGCAGTCGGAGCAGGTCTGGGAGGAAATCTTTCGTTATCGTTTGGAACGCATATAATATGGGTTTCATGCGGATTGCTCCTTGTAAGTTTTCTGATGATGTTTAAAGAAAAAATTCAATAATCCGGCAATTTTATATAACAATAAAGCCGTCGTCAATACTCGGATTTGGTATTGACGACGGCTTTATTTTACAAATTTTTCTATTCCGAGAATATAATCACTTGAAGTTTTATAAAGACAACAAAGTGTTATCAGATGCCTGATAGGCAGTTCTCGTTTTCCATTTTCGTATTTGCTGTATTGTTCCTGCCTTGTGTGAAGTATGAATGCAATTTGCCCTTGTGTGTATCCGTTTTTGACTCTTAATTCTTTTAATCTTTTGCAGTAGTCCATATAAATCACCTTCAAAAATATTACAAATAGTATTACTGATAGGATTTTATCATAAAATATGTCCGTTTGCAACTAAAATTTAATTGGTAAATCAAATATGAATTATACAAAATATTGTAATGCAAATGAAATTCTTTGATTCATGAATACATTTTAATAAAATTCAGCTCGTAAAATGTACGAAAATGCAACTAAACTTGGGAGATTTGTAAAATTAATTGCAGAAAAGGAATGAAATCGGCTATTTTTTCAATAATTTTAAAAAAATTTGCAAGAAACTCACAAAAGATATTGCAAAATCGTTGAAAGTATAGTATTATTAATATGTTGATTGTAGTGCTTTACTGTGCTACAGCATAATCGGAATTTTTTCCGTATAATTTATGCGAATTTTATTAAGGAGGACTTACTTATGTCATATGTAAGTGAACAGCTTGAAAAGCTGAAAGCAAAAAACGCAAATGAGCCTGAGTTTATTCAGGCTGCTACCGAAGTTCTTACTTCACTTGAGCCCGTTTTCGAGCAGAATCCAAAGTATGAAGAGAATGGTATTCTCGAAAGAATCACAGAGCCTGAAAGAGTTATTATGTTTAGAGTACCTTGGGTTGATGACAACGGCAAGGTTCAGGTTAACCGTGGCTTCCGTGTTCAGTTCAACAGTGCTATCGGACCTTACAAGGGTGGTTTAAGACTTCATCCGTCAGTAAACCTCGGCGTTATTAAGTTTCTCGGTTTCGAGCAGATTTTCAAGAACTCACTTACAGGTCTTCCTATCGGCGGCGGTAAGGGTGGCTCTGACTTTGATCCTAAGGGCAAGAGCGACAGAGAAGTTATGGCATTCTGCCAGAGCTTTATGACAGAGCTTTGTAAGCACATCGGTGCTGATACAGATGTTCCTGCCGGTGATATCGGTACAGGTGCTCGTGAGATCGGTTATTTGTTCGGTCAGTATAAGAGAATCAGAAATGTATATGAAGGCGTTCTTACAGGTAAGGGTCTCAACTGGGGCGGTTCACTCGCAAGAACAGAGGCTACAGGTTATGGCCTTCTTTATTTTACAGAGGCTATGCTTAAGGATAACGGTAAGGACATCAAGGGTGCTACTGTTTGCGTATCAGGTGCAGGTAATGTTGCTATCTACGCAACAGAAAAGGCTACAGAGCTTGGTGCTAAGGTAGTTACAATGGCTGATTCAACGGGTTGGATTTATGATGCTGAAGGTATCGACCTTGATGCTATTAAGGAAATCAAGGAAGTTAAAAGACAGCGTCTTACAGAGTATAAGAACTATCGTCCTAACTCAGAGTATCACGAAGGCAAATTCGACTGGTCAGTTAAGTGTGATGTTGCACTTCCATGTGCTACACAGAATGAGCTTAACGAAGAAGACGCTAAAAGACTTATCGCTAACGGTTGTTATGCTGTTGCCGAAGGCGCTAACATGCCTACAACTCTTGAGGCTACAAAGCTTCTCCAGAAATCCGGCATTCTCTTTGCACCGGGTAAGGCTGCTAATGCAGGCGGTGTTGCTACATCAGCTCTTGAGATGAGCCAGAACTCACAGCGTCTTTCATGGACATTTGAAGAAGTTGACGCTAAGCTCAAGAACATTATGGTTAACATCTATAAGAACATTTCTGCTGCAGCTAAGAAGTATGGTCATGAAGGTGACTATGTAGTAGGTGCTAATATTGCAGGCTTTGAGAAGGTTGCTGATTCAATGATTCAGCAGGGCGTTTGCTAAATTAAAAGTTAAATTCCTTTAAAATTTACAGCCGTACAGATTCAAACGAGTCTGTACGGCTGTTGTAATTTGAATGCTGTAAATTAGCATTAGCAATATGTTTTGGATTTATCTTGTTTTACCTGTTCCTCGAATTATACAAAATATTCATTTTGTATAATTTTCGTAATTGGAATATACACCGCCCTTTTTTGTGTTATAATAGCATTATAATTCTTCTAATACAGATTTTAGTTCAACTTTTCTGAGTTATCCATTATAAGAAATAAATTTACGGTGGTGTGTTTATGGCAGTTGATTTTCGTGATGAAGCTCCTGCAATTTTGAAGGACTATTTAATTTACAAGCAGACAATTAAAAATATGTCGAAGAAAACCGTTGACGAATATTTTATTGATCTCAGAACTTTTTTTAGATTTTTAAAAGTAATGCGTGGTCTTGTGCCTGACGGTACTGAGTTTGATGAAATTAAAATTGACGATGTTGACCTTGATTTAATTAAAACCGTTAATCTTGAACTTGCATATGATTATATGAATTTTCTTTATCGTGACCGCAACAATAAGAGTGCGTCCCGTGCAAGAAAATGTTCCAGTCTGAAAGGCTTTTTTAAGTACATAACCAATAATAAACATTTGCTTGATACAAATCCCGTGGAACAGCTTGAATCGCCAAAAAATAAAAAAGCTTTGCCAAAGTATCTTACTCTTGAACAAAGCATTGAGCTTCTTAATGCAGTTGACGGAAATAACAAACAGCGTGATTATTGTATTTTGACTCTCTTCCTCAATTGCGGACTGCGTGTGTCTGAAATGGCAGGTCTTAACTATAATGATATTCATAGTGACGGTACAATGCGTGTTGTCGGTAAAGGCAATAAAGAACGCATTGTTTATCTAAACTCTGCCTGCATTGAAGCTTATAATGAGTATATGAAGGTGCGTCCGATTGATGAAGTTAAGGATAAAAAAGCGTTGTTTATTAGCCGTAATCACCGCAGAATGTCTGTGAAAACAATTCAGGCTATGGTATATAAATATCTTGAGAAAATCGGACTTGATTCTCAGGGATATTCCTGTCATAAGCTTAGGCATACCGCCGCCACGCTTATGTATCAGCAAGGCGGAGTTGATGTCAGAGTGCTTAAAGAGGTTCTCGGACACGAAAACCTCGGTACGACTGAGATTTATACACACCTGAGTTCGGAACAAATGAAAAATGCCGCTGACTCAAATCCGCTTGCAAAAATAAAACCTAAGAAAAAAGTTTAAAGAATTCTTACTATGCCGCCCACATCTGTGAGTGGCATATTTTTGCATAATATTTTAATTTCAATTTTATTTTTTAAACATAATTCTTTGATAGAAGAATAGCATGGATGCATTTCAGCATTTCCGAAAAACACTACGGTATTATCAGAGATTTTTCCGCTTGCACCGCCTATAAATCCATAATCATATCCTTCAAGTTTTATATCACCTGAGGATATTAATAACACCTCTGCCCCATCTTTTTCAAGCGCATTTTTTATGGATATATCAGCTGTTACGGCAGTGCGATTATTGAGTATTAGAGTTGAGCATCTTGCGTATCCTTGGTTTATGTTTACGATTTCAATATCGTTTTTTACACAATATTTGTAAAGAGTCGGATCTATTGCAGATACTTTACCGTAAAGCTTATTATTAAAGAAAAGAAAATTCAGCAATACATTTTCGGGATACTTCTTCCCTGCTTTGCTTTTACATATAATCAAATTTTCTTTATATGGCAAAGTTTTTAGCTTTTCGCACTCTTGAAGTACAAAAACAGTATTATTAATCGTCAAAATCTGCATATCGGCATGAGCTTGTTCAGGTTGCGGAAATGCTTTGACAGTGTCCGAAAATATAACATTATGCCCCATTTTTGAAAGCTCATCGGCAAAACATGGGTATTTGTTTGATATCACAAAACTGCTCATTGTCCTACCGCTTCAAATGCCTGACGAATATTTTTTACACCGATCAATTCAGCATCATCACATGAAACACCTTTTAGATTATGATACGGCAGAATGATTTTTGTAAAGCCGAGTCTTACTGCCTCGTTAATTCTCATCTGAGCGTTTGATACAGCACGAATTTCGCCTGCAAGACCGATTTCACCGAATACAACAGCGTTTTCGTCAATCGGAGTATCTTTCAGACTGCTTATAAGAGCCATGGCAATTGAAAGGTCAATCGCAGGTTCGTCAACTCGCAATCCGCCTACGATATTTATGTAGGTGTCGCAGTTTGAAAAATAGTATCCTGCTCTTTTTTCAAGAACGGCAAGTACCATTGACAGTCTGTTATAATCATATCCTGTAACCATTCTGCGAGCGTTGCCGTATCCACTTTGTGTGGCAAGTCCTTGTGTTTCGGCAAGAATTGGTCTTGATCCTTCAATTGTACAGGTGACGCAAGTTCCCGAAACATTTTTCGGACGCCCTGAAAGCAACATAACAGACGGATTTGCAACTTCGTTAAGCCCTTTATCAGTCATTTCAAAAACGCCGATTTCATTTGTTGAACCGTACCTGTTTTTTACGGCACGAAGAATACGGCAGCTCATCTGTTTGTCACCTTCAAAATGCAGTACGGTGTCAACGATATGTTCAAGTACCTTTGGACCTGCAATTGAACCCTCTTTATTGACATGACCTACGATAAACATAGGAATATCAAGTCCTTTTGCAGTTCTCATCAGCATATTGGCAGATTCTCGTACCTGTGTAATGCTGCCGGGGGATGAGCTTAATTCTGAAAGATTCATCGTCTGAATTGAGTCAATCATAACGAGGTCGGGTTTGAGATTTTTTATCTGTTCGCAAATAACCTCAACATCGGTTTCAGTCATTACATACAGATTCGGCGAAGTTACACCCAGCCTTATTGCTCGGAGCTTGAGCTGTCTTTTTGACTCCTCTCCTGATATGTAGAGAATTTTCAGAGTATCACCGAGGTACTGACAAATCTGCATAAGAACGGTCGATTTGCCTATGCCCGGATCACCGCCCAGAAGTATAAGACTGCCCTTTACAATTCCTCCGCCGAGTACACGGTTGAGTTCTCCGCAGCCTGTGTCATATCTGTGCTCATCCTCGGTTGAAATATCCGATATGGCGCATGGTTTTGAGTAGGTTGCAAAAGAGCGTGTTTTTGCAGTTGCTGACTGTTTTGATGTATCTTTAATTTCTTCATTCATTGTGTTCCATTCGCCGCATGACGGGCATTTTCCGTACCATTTGGGCGATTCGTATCCACATTCCGAACATATGTAAACACTTTTGATTTTTGAAGCCATTTATTTCACTTCCTGTATTTATTGATGAGTATAATCTAAAAATCCTGTTATGATTGCAGTTGCCATTTCTTTTTGATATTCGTCACTTTGCAGCTTGGCAAGTTCATGCGGATTTGAAATAAATCCGCATTCCACAATAACGGACGGGTTTTCAGCCTTTTTTAAAAGATAGATTGAGCCGTCTGCCTTTTTGCATTGCCGTTCGTTATCAGGCTGTAAGCATTTTTTTACGGAATTTCTAATGCATTCCGCAAGATTTTGACTTTGACTGTTATTCGGGGAATAAAAAATTTGAGTTCCGTAATATTTGCTTTGAGAAAATTTGTTTTGGTGAATACTGATTACAATATTGTTTTTGTCTGAATTGAAAATTTCGAGCCGTTTTTTTAAATCGGCAACTTTCCTTGAATGAACCGAATCTTCTCCGTTATCAAGAGATACATCATCTGTTCTTGTTTGAACAACCTTATATCCGAAAATTTTTAATAAATCAGCCGAATTGTTTGCTATAGAAAGATTGATGTCCTTTTCAAGCACACCGCTTTCGCTTACCGCTCCCCCGTCTTCGCCGCCGTGACCTGCGTCAATTATAATTATCTGCTCTGTTTTGTTTTCGGTCATAACAGATTTTGTCGGATTAAGTCTGAAAAAAACAGATACCATAATAATGCAGAATATTGCAAACAGTATAAAGCAGAGAGCATAAAATGTCGGGATTTTTTTATTCATACAAACACCTCTGCATAAAAATATGCCGAGTGTGAGATTATATATTACTTATTCAGTATATACTACAAAACTTTTTCTGACAAGATTTTTCTTTTGGATTTTTGCATATGACAAAGATGTTGTAATAAAATTTGTTTGGTGGTATAATTATCAAGGATTATGAATTGGAAAAATGAAAGGAAGTTAGTAAAATGGAAAAACCTGGCAGAAATGATCCTTGCTGGTGTGGCAGCGGAAAAAAGTATAAAAAATGTCATATAGATTTTGATGAAAAAATTGAGGAATTTGAGGGTGCGGGTCACATTGTTCCATCCCATGAAATCTTGAAAAATGCTGAGCAGATTGAAAAAATCAAGGAGAGTGCAAAGATTAATATTGCAGTTCTTGATTATGTTGCTGAGCATATTAAGGCAGGTATCAGCACGGCTGAAATTGATAAGTGGGTGTATGATATCACAACCAAAATGGGCGGTGTTCCGGCTCCCCTTAATTTTGAGGGATTTCCCAAGAGCGTATGTACTTCAATAAACAACGAAGTTTGTCACGGTATTCCGTCGGAAGATGTAATAATCAAAGATGGCGATATAATCAATGTTGATGTTTCAACTAATTTGAACGGATATTTCTCCGATTCTTCAAGAATGTTTTGTATCGGTAATGTAAGCGAGGAAAACAGAAAGCTTGTTGAAGAAACAAAAAATGCAGTTTATGAGGGACTCAAGCAGGTTAAGCCTTGGGGCTTTCTCGGAGATATGGGTCAGGCTGTCAATGATTATGTAAAGAGTAAAGGTTACTCTGTTGTTCGTGAAGTAGGAGGTCATGGAATCGGTCTTGAATTCCACGAAGATCCATGGGTAAGTTACATTTCTAAAAAAGGCACGGAAATGCTTATGGTACCCGGTATGATTTTTACCATTGAACCTATGGTAAACGCAGGAAAACCTGATATTTTCGTTGATGAGGATAACGGCTGGACTATCTATACAGAAGATAACTCAATGTCTGCTCAGTGGGAAATTCAGGTTCTTGTAACTGAGGACGGCTACGAAATTATTGCATACTAAGTAAAAACAAAAGGCATTTGCTTTGAGATTTCTCATTGCAAATGCCTTATTTTTATAAGTAAAAATTAATTATTCCTTACCGTCCCAACAATAAGTGCAGAGTTTGCATTTATCAATTCCGCAGGAATCAAGCATATCGTCAAGCCTGTTAAAACGCAAGGATGTGAACTTGAGTTCTTTACAGATTTCATCAACCATCTGCTCGTATTTTTCAGAATCGGGATTTGTGTATTCCTGAAGAATTTCGTCTGTAACATTGCCGTTCTCAAGTCTTTCAATAACTCGTCTTGTGATGAGATCCATTTCAGAAGATGATCTTGAGAAGTTAAGATACTTACAGCCGTATACAAGCGGAGGACACGCAGGTCTGATATGAACCTCTTTTGCACCGCTTTCAAAAAGATATTCCGTTGTTTCACGAAGCTGTGTGCCTCTTACAATTGAGTCATCAATAAGAAGAAGGCTCTTTCCTCTGATTAAATCCTCAACTGCGAGAAGCTTCATTTTTGCAATAAGATTACGCTGACTCTGAATTGTCGGCATAAATGATCTCGGCCAAGTAGGTGTATATTTAATAAACGGTCTTGAAAACGGAATTCCCGAGGCATTTGCATAGCCTACTGCGTGGGCAATGCCTGAATCGGGTACACCTGCAACGATATCGGGCTTTACGGAATCTCTTTCAGCCATTTTTGCACCGCAGTTGTAACGCATTTGCTCAACACTTGTACCCTCATATGAGCTTGCAGGATATCCGTAGTAAACCCACAGAAAAGTACAGATTTTCATTTTATCACCGGGCTTTTTGAGTGTAATGCAGTTTTGGTCTGTAATTACCGTAATCTCACCCGGTCCGAGTTCTTTATAATCATTGTAGCCGAGGTTTTTGTATGAGAAACATTCAAACGCCGCACAAAATGCATCTTCTTTTTTGCCGATAACAACAGGAGTTCTGCCGTACTTATCTCTCGCACAATAGATGCCGTTTTTATTCATCAACAGGAGTGAAACAGAGCCGTCAACTTTTTCAAGAGCATAGCTTATGCCGTCAACAAGGTTTTCTTTTTGATTGATGAGAGTTGCAATAAGCTCGGTTGCATTGATTTCACCGCCGCTCATTTCAAGAAAATGTGAACCGCCTTTTTCAAAAATTTCTTCAACAAGTTCATCTGTATTATTGATTTTGCTTACGGTGGTAATTGCATATGTACCGTGATGTGAACGAACAATAAGAGGCTGCGGTTCGTAGTCGGAAATACAGCCGATACCGAATTTGCCTTTCATACTCTGCATATCTTTATCAAATTTAGTTCTGAAAGGTGCATTTTCAATATTGTGGATTGATCTGTCAAATCCTTTTTCTTTGTCATAAACAACCATACCGCCTCTTCTTGTGCCAAGGTGTGAATGATAGTCAATTCCAAAGTATAAGTCGAATACGCAGTCCTGTTTTGCTGCAACACCCATAAATCCGCCCATGTTTTTTCTCCTTTAACCTTTTTAATTCTGAATTAAAAGTATTTACAGTTTGCCGTTTTAGATTGTAAATACTGTTTGATTAAAATCAGACACACCAAAATTATAATATTATTTTCGGATTATGTCTATACTTTTGTCGAAAATTTTTGAATTACAGCACAAAAAAAAACAGCAGAAATTTTATCTGCTGTTTAGGTTTATTCGATAAGTCCGTACTTAACTTTAATTCTGTCAAGCTTTTCAAGCATAGGTTCTGCTCCGAAAAACAGAAATATAACAGTCGAAACTGCGTGAACAATATCCATCGGAAAGCCCTGAACATAAAAAGTTATGAGCATATTTAGATTAAATGCGGAATGTGATGTGAGTGCCGAATAAAGGTTCATAAGTCCGCCGTAAATGACCATTGTGGCAATGAAACCGTATATACAGAGCGAAGTCCTTGTTCTGCCCAAAAGACCTTTCTTAAAGAGAATACCGCCAATGAAGCCTATTATCCCTGCCGCAAACATTTGCCACGGCGTCCAAGGACCTTGACCGAACATAAGATTTGAAACAAGCATACTTACAGCACCGACAAGAAATCCCGATTCACCGCCGAATGCTACTCCCGAAATTATCACAATTGCCACAACGGGCTTGAACTGAGGCAACATTGTAAATGCAAGTCGTCCTGCAACTGCTATTGCACATAGAACGGAAATTATGACAAGCTCTCTCGCTTTTGGGTGCCTGCCTTCAAAAACGAGAAAAAACGGAATCATACACTCAATCATAACAAGGAGTGAAATAAAAAGATATTTCTGATCCTGAAGATATGTCATTCCAACAAAAATTGTAACAGGAATTGCAAGCAAAACCATAATTGCCATACTGACGGTTCTTTTACTCAGTTTTGAACTTTTTCTCGGCAGGTCAATCGGTCGTTTTGATTTTGTTCCGAAAGCAATCATAAGCAACGCAACAGATACTCCGATAATTCCCCAGTTGAACCAGGTAGGCAAAGTTTTGGCTGAAAAATTCGGAATATATTCCAGGTTTATAATCAGACCGAGTATGAACAGTACTGCGCCAAAAAATCCGAAGATTTTTTTAAAAACAGAAAGCTTTTTGTTTTCAGCTTTGTTTTTTTGGAGGGGAATATTTTCGGTGTCGTTTTTAAAAAGGTCAATATCAGGCGTGTTTCTGTTAATTTGAATATCTCTGTTTTTACCTGTGCAGGCATATATGACATCATTTGATGATACTGCGTTATCTATTATGCCTTTTGACATTCGGCTTGCAGAGGTGGAATAAAAGCTGTTTGACGAAAAGAAAGTTCTCGGTGTACCTTCCGACACAACTTCACCGTTAAAAAACATCAGACAGCGGCTTGGATATACAGCACAGAACTCTACATCGTGACTTACCATGAGAACGGTTATGCCGGCTTTATTGAGGTCATATATAATCTGAGCAAACTCAATCTTGAATTCGGCATCAAGTCCCTTTGTAGGTTCATCAAGCAAAAGAATTTGAGGTCTTATGAGAAGAATTTTTGCAAGAGCCGCTCTCTGCTGTTCACCGCCGGATAAATCATAAGGATGGCGATTGCAGAGACTTTCAAGTCTGCACAGCTTTACCGCTGCGGTAACCCGTCTTTCTTTTTCCTCCTTGCTGATTTTTCTGCCGTCAAATACTTCGTATAAATCTTCAAGTACAGTTTTTTTCAAAAACAGTGTCTGCGGATTTTGGGGTAATACTGCTACGAGCGTGTCAAAAGAATTTTTGTTAAGCGGAGAGATTTCAACTTTGCCTCTGTATGGCTTGTTAAGTGAACAGATAATTGACAAAGCGGTTGATTTTCCCATTCCGTTACCGCCGAGTATAGCCGCAAATTCCCCCTGATATATTTTTAGTGAAAGACCTTTTAGTACATCTGTACCTGACTTTTCGTACCTGAACCAAATATCATTAAGACTTACTGCTTCTTTATCAGAATGTTTCTGAATGTTTTCGGGCATGAGCTCATACATTTTATGATTTTGGGCATATTCCGAAAGCCACTTTTTGCCGCTTGGAACAGTTACGGGACAGTCGGTATTGTCATTTTCTGTAACAGCCTGCCATATCTGCATCGGAGCAGGCATAGAAAGAAATGTTTTGCTGTTTTTTTCTTTAAGAATTTTCCCGACCTTTTGAGGAGAGTCAAAAGCTGAAATTCCGTTGTTTTCGATTACAAGCACCCTGTCTGAAAGCGGAAGCACCTCATCAAGTCTGTGTTCCGTTATTATCACCGTTGTCCCCAGTTCGTGATTTATGCGTGAAACGCAGTGCAAAAATTCGCTTGCCGCAATCGGATCGAGTTGGCTTGTCGGTTCATCCAAAATGAGAACGGACGGTTGCATTGCCATAATTGAAGCAAGGTTTAAAATTTGCTTTTGTCCGCCCGAAAGTTCGAGAACACTTTTTTCAAAATAATTTTGGATTCCGAAAAATGAAGCTGTTTCGGCAACTCTTTTTCGGATTGTATTGTTGTCATAACCAAGACTTTCAAGTCCGAAAGCAAGTTCGTGCCATACCTTATCGGTAACAATCTGATTTTCAGGTGATTGCATAACAAAGCCGATTTTACTGCTTTGCTCCCTGTGAGAAAGGTCTGATATAGGTTTTTCTTCAAAGAATATTTCTCCCGAAAGAACACCGTGCGGTGAAAGATCGGGTTTCAGATGTCTGAGAAGTGTGCTTTTTCCGCAGCCTGACGGACCGCAGACTGTGATAAACTCGCCTTCGTTTACGCTGAAAGTAATATCTTTAAGTACATCAATACCGGTTTCGGGGTATCGAAAACTCAGATTTTTGATTGCATATGTTTCCATTTTATCCCCTCTCCTATATTTACCGATAGCGGAATCAACATTAAAAATGTGTAGAATATATAAAAAATAACACTTTGCACCGTAAACAAATCGCCCTTGATTGACGGATAGTATCTGAATTTTATTGCGTTTGTAAAAAGCAAAATCATAAGTACCAATCCGGTAAAAAGGATTGTGCAAAGCATAAATGCGTCTCTTTTGTCAAATTTATAAAGTGAATAGGATGTTCTGCCTTTAAGACCGTGACCTCTGCTTTTCATTGAATCGGCTGTTTCAATTGCGTTTTCAAGCGACCATGTTATCATAATCGAAAGGATTTTTACTGCGTTTCTTATTCTTTGAAACAATGTTCCCTCGTTTATATCTCTGCCTATTGTGTGTTGTGCATTACGCACAAGCTTCATTTGTGCCGAAAACCTTGGAACAAAACGCAATGCCATTGAAATCACCAGACTCAATGACGGCATTATTCTGCCAAACAGGAAAACTACCTTGTCGGAAGTGATTACTGCATTGAATGAAGAAAACCATAAAACTGTTGACGAAAGCAAAAATGCACTTGCAATACCGTAAACGATTGATTCGAGGGTTAGTGGGTTATCCCACGGAAAATATGTGAGTATAGTCATTCCTTCATGATTAAAAACAGGATTTACGAGAACTATCAAGAGTATCATAGGTAAAAGAAAAACAAGTGACAATCTCACAGCTTTTTTGCCGTTAAGGTATAAAGCGGTTACAAGCGCACATAAAAAACTTACAGCAAGACAAACAGGGTTCATGATAAACATCGTGAACCCTATTGTAAGTGCAAAAAATATAAAATTGATAAAGGGGTGCATATTTGAAAAAGTATCCTTCATCATTATTCTCCTGTTGCGTATCCTCCGCCGACATCATAGCCTAAGTTACAGGTGTAGCACCAGACCACATCGTCGCCGTTTTTTAGCACATATCGTGAACAGCCGTAGTTTGGAAACCATTCATTGACTTTGTACATCCAGCCCGAAAGAGAACCGCAGTCAAATTCGTAGAGGTTGTTAATTCCTTCAATATAAGCGGAATTATACATAGGAGTCCAGCTCGATTCCATATGAATATTGTTGTCCTTACAAACTTTTACAAGGACATCATATACAGATTCGCCCTCTTTGAATTGAACCTTCTGTTTTTTGAGGATTATACCGTCCTTTGGAACGAGTTCAATTTTTTCGGGATCAAGGTCATCTATATTGTCAAGAATTGTTGAACAGGTGATTGTAAAGGTACAATAAAGATTTGTATCTTTTGTTTCCTGTTCTTCCGGTTCAACCGGCTTTGGCTTTCCCGACGGTACAGGATCGGTTTTGTACTTATCCTGTGTTGTCGGCTGAACATCGTTCTTTTTGTTCGGTTTTGAAGAACTGTTTGATGAAGAAGACGGTTTTTTCTTATCCGAAGAACTGTTGCTTGAACTCTGCTCGGATTTTTCACTTTTTTCAACGGCTGAACTGTTACTGTTCTGCGAATTATCCTTACTGTTCTTTTTATCTTCGGAATTTTTTCTGTCCTTTTTATCTTTGTTTGATTTAGCGGAATCGGTAGGACTTTGAGTGGTTTTCTCTGTTGCAGACACAGAAGTTGTTTCTGTGTCTGCATTTGTTGTCGATAGCGAGGAGGCAGTTGATGCAGTTTGAACTTTATTTTCCGATCGGTTGCCGCCTGCAAAAAATGCTACTGTAAGTGCGGCAATACAAACGCACACCGCAATTAAAAGTATTTGATTTTTTTTAACAAACTTTTTTATCTTTTCCATAACCAATTTTTACTTATGAACTTTAATCAAACGAGCTTAACGATGATTTTCTGAATTTCTGTTGCATCAACAACATCAATAACACCGTCATGATTTACATCAGCCTTGATAAGTGAAACCTTTGAAAGCTGTTCAAGGTTTACAATCTGCTTCTGAACGAGTGTTGCGTCAATTACAGAAACTGTGTTATCGAGATTAACATCACCTACGGCATAATTTTCTGCAAGTCGGTCAGTCATATTGTAGAGTGAAGTTTTGCCGTTTACAAGACGGTCAAATGAAACAAAAGCATAGAAACCCTGTTCGGTTGCCATCTGATTGTATGTTGTATCTGTATGACCGAATCCGTTTTCAGCGGAGAAACTCATCATAGCATCGATGAGTGTGTTGCCGTTTTTGATGAATCTTTCATCATTTGTAGGATCAATTCCAAGGCTTGTAAGTGCAACGAGTACCTGTGCACAGCTTTCGCTGTTTACAGAACCCCATGATGCAAATCCGCCGTTTTCATTCTGTGCGTTTGACATTGCTGTGAGTGCTTTATCAATTGCCTCTTTAACATCGCTGTTTGTTGAGTAGTAAGGAGCAAGTGCCTGAATTGCCATACCTGTCATATCAGGATCTGCAGTTGAACCGAAAAATGTCCAGCCACCATTTGCTACCTGTGCATCAAGAATTGTCTGTACGAGCTTTTCTCTTGTTGTGGGATTTGCGGCGTCAGTCTGTGGAATTTCATAATCGCCCGTATCAAGTGCAATGAGTGCAAAGACAGGACCGTTGATACCCTGCTTCTTAACATAATCCATATCTGCAAGCGGTTCAAGAAGGTTATATGATGCAATATCCGTAACATCCTTACCGATTGCCGTAAGTGCAAGGATTACTCTTGAATTGTCTGTTGATTTAGTATTGTGAAGCTTTGCAGAACCCTTTTCTTCAACATACTTAACTGCATTCTGATAGTAACTGTCTGCAACTTCGTCTGTGATTTTACCTGCTCTTGCAAGACCGAGGACTGTCCACTCGCCGCCTACTGAAGAAACTGTGGGGGCATCCTGTGATGCGAGATATTTTGCGACCTCGTCAATCTTGTTTGAAACTGTGTCAGCTGCGGAAGGAGCATATTTCACTGTGAATGTATATACAGTACCGCCTTCACTTGTGTTCATCGACGGCCATGCAGTATCACCGCAACCGATGATAATTTTGTCACCGTCAGAAACACTAACAGTCTGACTTCTCTTGTAAAACGCACTGTCGTCAGAAGGAAGATATTCATTCTTATATTTTCTTGTCTGGAAGTTTTTGTTAGTTGCAGTAGGAACTACATTTACATCAGCTGACGGAGTGTCGATTGTGAGTGTGTAGTCTGTAACTGACGGATCAAATTCGCCCGAAAGCTCGGCACCTGTGATCTCAACCGATTTAACAGTTGTATCGTTATTTGCCCATGTACCGCCGATATCCTCGCCGTAACCGTTTGAAGTATACATAATAGCGATTTCATCACCACTCTCAAGTGTGCCGTCTGCTACTGTATAGGATGCATAACCTGAATTTGTGAACCAGTCATTGAGAGTTCCCATCCAACCGCTCATTGTACCGCCGTCAAATGCAGCAAGACCGTTAATTGACGAGATGTAATTGTTCTCAGCACCTTCCTGTGTGTAGCCGTGATTGTTGAGTGCATCAGCAACGGCTGACATCATAGTAGTGTCATTATTAATGCTTACCCACTCATCAACGAGAACGCCGTCCCACGGAGCGCCGTTTTCTACCGAGTATGTATCATTTCTGACAATTACTCTTACTTTTCCGTCTTCAACTGCGCTTACTGAAAGTGAAACCGTCATAAGTGATGAAATCATCATTACAGAAAGTACAATTGAGAGGATTTTTTTAAAAGATTTGTTCATAGTGTTTTCCTCCATATTGTATTGTGTATATCGAAAGGCAAAATAAAAAAGCCCTCCGTTTTTGGAAGGCACAACAAACAAAACCATACAGACCAAAAGTCTGTACAGATATGGTCGGCTGCACCTCTTCCTTGTCCAAGATTTGCAAAATCCGAGGCATACGGACAGCGACCTGACTTATGGCAATGCCAAATACAGTAATGACTGTTGCTTCGGATTCTCACCGAATTCTCTGTTATCTACTCTGCAAGATGCATTTTGAACCGTAAACCCATATTAAGTTATATACATTTGAAATCTGCATTTAATTATAACACCTGTTTATAGTCGTGTCAATTCCTTAAAATTTTTCTGATATCAGAGTTTATTCAGGTACGATATAAGTTTAGTTTATGGCCGGCTTTTTGTGTAACTCAGTTGTATGAATTGAATATGCTGTTAATAAAAAGTTGAAATCGGTGAATCAGATGAAAGAAAAATGTTCGCTTGACAAGTTACCGCTTGGAGTTACGGGGATTGTCTATCGTGTGAACTGTAATGAAAATATCAAAAACAGAATATTTGATTTTGGTATTATGGAGAACAGTTCTGTTATCCCCTTGTTTACAAGTCCGTTCGGTGATCCGTCTGCGTATCTTGTTAAAAATGCCGTTGTGGCACTGAGAAATAACGATTGCAAAGATATCATTGTTACTCCTGAATAAAAGGAGGCTTTTTTATTGTTTTCTACGGATAAATCATCTTTTAATAAAAAGGATGTATCGGATTGCGATTACAAAATTTCACTTGCCGGTAATCCTAATGTCGGCAAGAGTACAATTTTTAACGAACTGACGGGATTAAGACAGCACACGGGAAACTGGACGGGTAAAACAGTTGAGTTTGCCAGAGGTTGTTGCAAAATCAAAGACGCAAGATTTTGTATTACGGACTTACCCGGATGCTATTCCCTGCTTTCATTTTCGGGCGAAGAGGCGGTAACAAGGGAGTGTCTTATACAAAATCAAAATGACTGCGTTGTAATAGTTGTTGACTGCGGAGTTATTGAAAGAAATCTTTCATTTGCATTGCAGGTGTTATCTGTCACAAAGAATGCTGTTCTTTGTCTTAATCTTTGTGATGAGGCTGAAAAAAACGGTATAAAAATCGATTGCGACGAGTTATCGCTAAACCTTGGAATACCTGTTGTAAAAACCTGTGCAACAGACAAAAAAGGTTTGGATGAATTAAAAAAAGCGATCTATAATGTATGCAGCGGAAAGACAAAATGTTTTAGGGTAGAAAGAAATTTTGAAGGTGTTGATATACTATCCGAAAAAAACTACAAACAGAATATTGAAAAGCTTTCGCGAATTGGCAACAAAATTTCAAGTGACTGCGTAAAATATGAAAAATCAGAGTTAAATGCTTGTACAAGAAAGCTTGATAAAATACTTACAAGCAAAACCACGGGAATACCGATTATGCTTGCAATGCTTGGTATATTGTTCTGGATAACAGTTGTCGGTGCAAATTATCCGAGCGAATGGTTAAGCAATTTGTTTGGTTTTATAAAAGAGAAACTGTATATTCTTTTTGATTTTTTACACGCTCCCGATGTTGTAACGGGACTTTTGATTGACGGAGTTTATACAACTCTGTCATGGGTGGTATCTGTAATGCTGCCGCCTATGGCTATATTCTTTCCGTTGTTTTCGCTTGTTGAGGATTCGGGATATCTGCCGAGAATTGCATTTAATCTTGATAGGTATTTTTCAAAATGCGGTGCACACGGAAAGCAAAGTCTTGCTATGGCAATGGGTCTTGGCTGTAATGCCTGCGGAGTTACGGGTTGCAGAATCATCGAGTCGCCAAAGGAACGACTGATTGCAATTCTTACAAATAATTTTATGCCGTGTAACGGACGGTTTCCTACAATCATTGCATTACTGCTCATGTTCTTTGCAGGTACGGCATTTACGCTGAGCAGTTCGCTTGAGGTAGCGGCATTGTTGATTGGAATAATAGTTTTCTGTGTTTTTATAACACTTGTTATATCTAAGGTACTTTCAGTCACAATATTGAAAGGCGAACAGTCCGGATTTGTGCTTGAACTTCCGCCGTACAGAAAGCCGCAGATTTTAAAAACTATTGTTCGTTCGCTGTTGGACAGAACTTTATTTGTTTTAGGAAGGGCTGTTGCGGTTGCCGCTCCGGCAGGTGCGATAATCTGGATTCTTGCAAATGTGCATATAAGCGATGTTTCACTTTTAAAATATTGTACTGATTTTTTAGATCCGTTCGGCAGATTTATCGGGGTTGACGGCGTTATAATAATGGCATTTATACTTGGATTTCCTGCTAATGAAACCGTTATTCCGATTATAATTATGTCATATATGGCAAGCGGTACTCTTGTTGATTATTCAAGCTACGATCAGCTGTTTCAACTTCTCAGTATGAACGGCTGGACGATTACAACGGCTGTATGCACGATTATTCTTTGCATTCTTCATTATCCGTGTTCAACGACCTGTCTGACAATAAAAAAAGAAACAGGCAGCCTTAAATGGACGCTTGTTTCTATGGCTTTGCCTACTGCAATGGGAATTGTGCTTTGTATGATTACAGCAGGTGTTATGAGATTATTTTAAATCAATAACTTCAAAATCATCGGGAACAAATATATTTCCGTTAAAAACTGTTCTTGCCTCTGAAGTATATGTTCTTTTGCGTGTTTGAAGTGTTTCGTCCTCGGTGTGATACAGGATAAGATTTTTTGCAAAAAGACTCTCTGCAAGTTTTCCGGCATCAAGCGCTGTGCTGTGGAATTTTTCGTAAGGCTTAAAAATATCTTTTTGACTGTAAAGACAAAAAGCTTCACACATAAGATAATCACAGTTTTGAACAAAATTTCTGCATTTTTCATTGAACGGTTCATCACCGAGACAGGTGAGAACTTTTCCTGACGGAAAAACAGCCTTGAATCCGAATTGCTTTGTTTTGTCTGAAAATATATCAAAGAAAGTGAGTCGGATACTGCCGGCATTTTGTTTTTCACCGTCTTTTACTTCATTGATGAAAATTTTTGTATTGATATTTTTGAGGAATTTCGGTGCAAGTGTGTGGTTGCAAATTGCCGTGATTGAATCAACACATTCATCGTGGCAGTAAATATTAAAATTACCGTCATATTTGCCTGAATTCATAAGAGCGCTTATTTGCCTTATTACCCACACGGCACCTAATATATGGTCGGTGTGAGAATGAGTAATAAACATTGTTTTTATGCTGTTCCAAGCTACTCCGGATTTCTTAATTGCGGATAAAATTCCGTTTCCGCCGCCTGCGTCAACAAGAAGACAGTCGTTTTCGGATTTCAGAAGAAAACAGGTATTATAACAGTCGGTAACCATCGCACTTCCTGTGCCGAGCATAATAATTTTTTCGTTCATACAGCACCTCGAAAATACAGGCAGATACAAGAAAAATGTATCTGCCTGTAAATTTTATTGTAATTTTATTCTTCTGCTTCTGCAACCTTCATCATAATGGCACATTCCATTCTTTTTCTGAAAAGCTCACAGCCGTATTCGTAAATACCTGTGATTGAGCCTGTTGCATGATAAGCGTTTGCGGCACAACCGCCGCTGCAATAAAGTCTTGCCCAGCAGTCTTTGCAGTCGGGACGGGCGTATGCGTTACAAAGCTTAAATTCGTCCTGAATTTTCGTGTTTGAAACACCGTTAAAAATATCGCCGAGCTTGTACTTTTCATCGCCTACAAATTGATGACAGGGATAGAGGTCGCCCCAAGGTGTTACAGCCATATATTCTGTACCCGAACCGCAACCCGAGATTCTCTTATAAATGCACGGACCGCCTGTAAGGTCAATCATATAATGATAGAAGGTGAGCGGTCTGCCTTCTTTTTCACGCTTGAGCATTTCCTTTGCAAGAATTTCGTACTGTTCAAAAAGGATAGGCAAATCGTCATATGTAAGTGCATATGGGTCATCGGGAGCACATACAACCGGCTCCATTGAAAGCTCTGTAAACCCCAAATCCGCCATATGGAAAATATCGTTTGTGAAGTCTGTGTTATTATGTGTGTAAGTACCTCTTACATAGTAACCCTTGTTGCCTCTTTTTTTGACAAATTCCTGAAATTTCGGAACGATAATATCATAACTGCCTTTGCCGTTTACAGTTTTGCGAAGATGGTCATGCACTTCTTTTCTGCCGTCAAGGCTGAGAACTACATTATGACATTCTTTGTTTGCAAATTCAATTACATCGTCATCAACAAGCATACCGTTTGTTGTAAGTGTAAAACGGAAGTTTTTGTTGTGTTCCTTTTCAATGCTTCTTGCATAGGCAACAATCTGCTTTACAACATCAAAGTTCATAAGAGGTTCTCCGCCGAAGAAGTCAACCTCAAGGTTTACTCTGCTGCCTGAATTTTCAATGAGAAAGTCAATTGCTCTCTTGCCCACTTCAAAGCTCATCAGCGCTCTCTCGCCGTGGTATTTGCCCTGACTTGCAAAGCAGTATTCGCAGTTAAGGTTACAGGTGTGAGCAATGTGCAGACAAAGTGCCTTGATTACTGTGTTTCTCTTTTTAAAGTCAAATGCAAGGTTTTCGTACTTGTCGTCTGTAAAGAGCTTTCCCTGTTCCTCAAGCTCTTTTACATCATCAATGCAGTCAGAGATTTCTTCTTTTGTAATCTCAGGATTGTCTGCATATTTTGAAAGCATTTCGTCGATTATCTGTTCTTTTGTTGCGTTTTTGTACATTGCAATAACATCATAAGCAAGGTCATCGACTGCGTGTACACTGCCGCTGTAAACATCAAGAACTATGTTGTATCCGTTAAGTTTATACTGATGAATCATAATATCTCCGTTAGACAAAAGGAAAGCCGTTAACCCTTTGGGAAAACGGCGATAATCCTTAATAATCAAATTAAAATAGAATTATTTCTCGCTCATGCACTTTTCGCACTGCTGGTTAGCAACGCCGCAAGATGTCTTACACGCTGACTGACATGAAGTCTGGCACTCGCCGCAACCGCCTGTCTTAACGCTCTTCTTGAGGTCACGAGTTTCGATAGTTTTAATTCTCTTCATAATAAATCAAACTCCTTGTTAGATTTTGTTAGTTTAATATTATCACACAGCCATTGATTTGTCAATCTTTTTTAACTACGCTTATGTTGTCCGTCATACCGCCTTTTGTTGACATAATCTCAACCTTGCAGGCTGAAAGATATTCAATGTAATTTATAAGTTCCTTGCTTATAATTTCACCGGGTACGATGAGGGGAATTCCGGGTGGATATGCCCAGATGTACTCGGCAGAAGTTCTGAATTCCGAATTTTGAAACGAAATAGTTTCTTTGTTGAATTTGTACAACTCGCAGGCGTTGAAATTTTTGCCTGTGTAGAGATTTTTTAACGGAACACGCTCGGTGTCGGCTCCTTTTGAAAGTTCGCTGTCAATTGAAATCAGAGCATCTGAAAGCATATTAAAAGCTTTTTCAGTGTCACAAACAGATGTCATGGCAATTACATAGTCCGAATATGCCATTTCGGTTTCAATCTGATAATTATTTCGCAGTATTTCGGCAAGCTTTGTTCCCGAAATATTTGCGTTCGCTGTTGAAATTACAATTTTGCCGATATCATAATCAAAATCAGTATCGCTTTTATCATAAATTTTCAGATATTTTAGATTTTTAAGTTTTTCTCTGACCGTTTTAAGATTGCAACAATATTCATTGAATTTATCATTGCTGTTTTCGCAGAAATCAAGACATTTTTCGATTGAACTCATTAAAATATATGACGGACTGCTTGTTTCAAATACAGCCAAATTTTCGGCAAGAATTTCAGAAAGCTCGCTGTCATTTGTTATGAGCAATGCAGTTTGAGTTAATGACGGCAAAGTTTTGTGCAGACTCAATACTGCTGCGTCTGCACCGCAGTTAAGTGCTTCATCGGGAAAACTGTCTGAAAACGGAAAATGCGCTCCGTGAGCTTCGTCAACAAGTAATTTTGCTCCGTGTTTGTGACAGATTTCGGAAATTGACTTTATATCCGAAACAACTCCTTCATATGTAGGCGAAGTTATGATTACAAGTCTGATTTCATCATTGTGTTTTGTAAGTTTATCTTCTATATCGCAAGGTGAAACCGATGTAAGAATATTGTATCTGCTGTCTGTATCGGGAAAAATGTAATCGACATTGAGATTAAACAGTTCTGCTGAATTATATACAGATTTGTGGCAGTTACGAGCCATTAAGATCTTGTCGCCTTGATTTGTCATTGATCGGATTGCAGAAAGTATTCCGCCTGTTGAACCGTTAATCAGAATGAAAGCATTTTTTGCATTGTAAAGCTTTGCAGCCTTTTTCTGAATTTCATCAATAACTCCGTTTGGTGAATGGAGATTGTCAAAATCATGAATTTCGGTTATGTCGATATTATACGGTATTATACCCTCTTCTGTAATGTCCGTTCTTTTGTGTCCGGGCATATGAAAAGGATATATGCCGCTTTTTGAATAATTTTTAAGCTTGTCGTACAGCATATATCCTCCGATATTTTAAATATTTAGTTTGTACCGAACTCAGCGAGTTCAAGTCCCTTGTTGTGTTCAAGCGCCCAGTTTATGCTCCAGTAGCTTGTAAAGAGCAAAAGATGATTGCCTTTAAGATCCTGAATTTTCTTAGTATCGGACGCAAGGTCGAGAGTTTTCGGATCAATGTCATCGTTTACAATCCAACGGATAAATTCATATGGGAGTGTTTCCATAATGATATCACAGTTGTACTCGTTTTGAAGTCTGTATTTAAGAACATCAAACTGAAGTACGCCTACAACGCCAACGATAACTTCCTCCATACCTGCGTCAAGCTCCTGGAAAATCTGAATTGCACCTTCCTGTGCAATCTGACTTGTACCCTTGATGAACTGTTTGCGCTTCATTGTGTCTTTCTGACGGACAAGTGCAAAGTGTTCGGGAGCAAATGTAGGAATTCCCCTGAACTGTACCTTGTGTCCCGGTGAACAGATTGTGTCACCAATTGAGAAAATGCCCGGATCAAACACACCGATGATGTCGCCCGCATATGCCTCGTCAACAATTTCTCTTTCCTGAGCCATAATCTGCTGTGGCTGAGAAAGACGCATTTTTTTGTTGCCCTGAACATGGAACACTTCCATATTCTTTTCAAACTTGCCGCTGCAGATGCGCATAAATGCAACTCTGTCACGGTGAGCCTTGTTCATGTTTGCCTGAATTTTGAAGACAAATGCAGAGAAAAAGTCTGACATAGGCTCAACCTTTTCATCAACTGTTTCTCTTGGCAGAGGTGGAGTTGTGAGCTGTAAGAACTGTTCAAGGAATGGTTCAACACCAAAGTTTGTAAGAGCCGAACCGAAGAATACAGGAGTAAGCTGACCGTTGCGGACTGCTTCAAGGTCAAATTCATCGCCTGCACCGTCAAGAAGTTCTATTTCATCAAACAAATCCTGCTTATGATAGTAGCCTATTGTATCTTCAAGGGCAGGATCGTCAAGCGTAAGTTCTTTCTTTTCAACTTCTTTCTGACCGTTATTAGCGGTGAAAGCAAGGATTTTCTTAGAATTTCTGTCATACACACCCTTGAATTCTTTACCTGAACCGATTGGCCAGTTTACGGGATAGGTGTGAATTCCGAGAACATTCTCAATGTCTTCAAGAAGGTCAAAAGAATTTTTTGCATCTCTGTCCATCTTGTTGATGAATGTAATGATAGGAATATTACGCATTACACAGACCTTGAAAAGTTTGATAGTCTGTTTCTCAACACCCTTTGAACCGTCAATTACCATTACGGCAGAGTCTGCCGCCATAAGTGTACGGTAGGTATCTTCAGAGAAGTCCTCATGTCCCGGTGTGTCAAGAATATTTATGCAATAACCGTTATATTTAAACTGCAAAACCGATGATGTAACAGAAATACCACGCTGTTTTTCAATTTCCATCCAGTCGGACACAGCATGCTTTGCGGTTCTTTTGCCTTTTACCGAACCTGCAAGGTTAATTGCTCCGCCGTAGAGCAAGAGCTTTTCCGTAAGTGTTGTTTTACCCGCATCAGGATGCGAAATAATCGCAAAGGTTCTGCGCTTGCTGATTTCTTCTTTAAATGAACTCATATCTTTCTTCCCTTCGGAGGTTAAGTATATCCACAATTCTATATTTTACTATTTTTGGATGGTATATGTCAATAAAGAATGAAGAAAATGTGAGAAAAATAATTGCTACAAAAACTTGACAAATTTGTAAATATATTGTAATATATTGATACAGAAGGACTTAATGTGATTTTTCCTATTTTTTCATATACCTTCCAAATCGAGGCAGAAACTTGTGTTTCTGCCTCAAAATCATTTATGAGGTTTTTTATGAGTAATTCTATCGGTCTTTACATTCACATACCGTTTTGTAAGCACAAATGTCCGTATTGCGATTTTTTCAGCGGTAATGCAGATGAAAACGCTTTCGATAATTATGTGATTGAATTAAAAGATAAAATAAAATACTGGTCTGAAAAAGCCAAAAGAGATGTTGCGACCGTATATTTCGGCGGCGGTACGCCGAGTGTTTTGGGTGCAGACAGACTTTGTGATATTCTTGATTTTATCAAGTTTAATTTTAATATTCAAAATAATGCCGAGATTACGGTTGAAGTCAATCCCGACTCCGCCAAAACTATTGATTTTGAAAAAATGTATGCCTGCGGATTTAATCGCATTTCAATGGGTATGCAGACTGCTGTTGAAGATGAATTAAGGCTGCTTGGGAGAATTCACAGCATAGATGACGCAAAGACTTCTGTTGAAAGGGCTAAAAGTGCGGGATTTAATAATATTTCACTTGATTTGATGATGGGAATTCCTAATCAGACAATTGAAAGCCTTGAAAAATCAATCAGTTTCTGTGCCGATTGCAAAGTTACTCATATTTCATCATACATTTTGAAAATCGAGGAGAATACTCCGTTTTATAAGGTGCAAAATAAACTTAAGCTTGCCGATGATGATATGCAGGCTGAAATGTATCTGAAAGCTGTTGAAATGCTTGATTCTCTCGGATACAAGCAATATGAAATTTCTAATTTTGCAAAACATGGTTATGAAAGCCGACATAATACCAATTACTGGAGATGCGGTGAATATATCGGCATAGGTCCGTCTGCACACTCATTTTTTGAGGGCAAAAGGTTCTTTTATTCGAGAAGCATGGACGATTTTAATAACAATAAGCTGTCTTTTGAAGGTACGGGCGGAGATGAGGAGGAATTTATTATGCTCTCTCTCAGGCTGAAAAGCGGTCTTAATTATTATGAATTTGAGGAAAAATTCGGGTACACCCTCCCCTCTTACATTATCAAAAAAGCTAAAGAGTATGAAAAATACGGCTATACAAATGTTACAGACAAGTCTATCAGCTTTACACCGAAAGGCTTTCTTGTTTCAAATTCAATAATCAGTGAACTGATATAAAAAACGCTCCGAGAATAAATTCGGAGCGTTAATTTTATGTTATGAATTTGTATGTCAGATTAATACAATGAAGAGTATGAACCGCCGCCGATAAGCGATGTAAGAACACTTGTTGCAAATGTACTTGTGTTAAATGACCACATAGTAAGTTTTGCGCCGATGAAGAATACAATCATAAATGCAACGGCAACGATGAGTGTGAGAATTAAAGTGAATAATGCAGAGTTCTTTGCTTCGGGAACATTAGCTTTTACCTGATTTACAAGTGAAATAACAAGGTAAAGCATAACGATTATGAAGAAGAACAGGAACATATATACGCTGATTAATGCGCAAAGACCTGCCAAAATCCAACCGATTGATGCCGGAATAGATTCAATTGAAAATGTAATGAATGAATCAATAAATGCTTTGGCTGTGTTTTCTTCGGTTTTGTATTTCTTTACATATGCAAAGAGAATAACAGAATAGAAGCCACCGATAAGGACAGCAGTAACAAGACTTACAAGAAGTGTTTTCGGAAAATCAAGTGCGCTCATAGAAAGCATAAGAAACATATTGCCAAGAATGAGTGCAATAAAGAAAATTGCCGAGAAAAGAGCGCCGAGAATGATGTCTTTTTCAGCCTTTGCTGTTTTGATAACAGTTTTGGAATCCTTAAAGAATGAAGTGAACACAACAGGAATGTTCTTTAAAGCCTTAACAAAAGCATTTTCCCCAATGGGTGCTGTGTTATTTACGGCATAAGGCGACTGCTGTGTCTGAGGGTTTTGCGGCTGTGTATACTGTTGCTGAACAGGGTTCTGATACTGTGGCTGTTGTGGATGAACAGGCTGCTGATACTGAGACTGTGCCTGTGCATTTGCCTGCTGAGCCTGTGCTTGAGCGGCTCTTGACTTTTCGCAGTTGCAAACAGCATTGTCTTCAAGCTGTGCTCCGCAATATTTACAGAATTTCATGGCGATTCCTCCAAGATAAAATAATATGTAACAGGTCTTATAGCTACCTGTTGTTTGTTTATTGAGAAGTGATAACATCAACGCTCACATTATATCACAAATTACAGCAATAATTCAATATTTCTTACAATTTTTTAATTTTTTACACTATAGAAAATTATATGTTAAAATAATGAAATGATGTACACATAGCAAATAATGACAATAAAACAGCGGCAAAAACTATAAACTTTAGTTTTTGCCGCTGTGGTTTAGTAATAATACCTTATAAATTTTATATTGTAGTAATCACAGGTTGTGATGTCGTTGGTGTCAATCTCATTTATAAGGATATAATCCTGAGCAACACCTAAAAGATAGCCTGTTTTCTGAACAATTGTGTTTGCTCCCATGAGAAAATCAACGGTGATTCGTCTTCCGATTTGTGTTCGCATAAAACCGTTGTGATATCTCAGACTTTCGGCTGTTACAGGAAACGGATATTGATAATCACTCATCGACATTCCGATATTCTGCCTTATCGGCGTTGCAACGGTGGCTCCGGAGCTCGCCGTTGTAGCAGGGGTTGCAGGCAAAACAGGTATAAATGTATCTATTTTTTTTAAGTCCTTAATGAACGGTATATTTTGAAGACTTCCGCTGTATTTATTTATATTTTCAGGTTGTTCTTCTGATGTACTTCCGCCCTCTTCATATGCTATTTCTGCCTGTTCAAGCGAGGGATTGTCATTTGATTTTTGAACTTTTTCTGTCATATTGGGGTGTGCAACAGACGGTGCGCCCTGATTGTGTCGCATAATTTCGTCAATCGCAGGAATATAACATCCGCTATCCGCTGTGTTTGACGGACATGAATTGTTGAGGCAGGCTTTGTTTTTGTCAAGTCCGTAATGATGTTCGGGATTAATCTGATTTGCCGTAGGAGTTGTATTAACTGCCATATTTGAAGAATTATCCATTAAGCTATGCTCCTTTATGTTTTGGAATAAGCCTCGGTAGGCGAATAAAAGCAATGATCCCCTACCCTGTTGTAAATTACTCCGTTGTTTGACGGAAAAAATGTTGGGCAGGTATCTGAAAATGGATTAAAATAGAAAATTGAATTTCCGACAGATGAATCGGTATTGCCCGCCAATGCCCAATCGGCAATGTTATAGTGAATTTCGTCAGGGCGTATATTATAAACATTCTGAGGATTATATTGTCCTCCGACAGTTGTTTTAAGACAGGTAAATTGATTTGGTTGTTCCATTATGGCACGGAAATCTCCGCCCTTGCTGACTCTTGCAAATTCCCCGTTTGGAACACGGGTTCGGTTTACAATTACCGACGCAACGGCACGCATTCCGTTTTCACCTTCCCCACCTGCCTCACATTTTAAAAGCCTTGCAAGCAATTCTCTTGTACTCAATGCCACCTTTTTTCACCAACCGTTATTTTTATTCAATGATATTTTATGCATAAATTAACTTGTTGTTACAAAGAAAAAGCTTGTGATAAATGTGTTATTACGCAGACAGAAAATTCTGTTTTATAGAAGCAAATCAGTCAGATTAGCTGTTGCTGTCTACCGCTTTACTTGCTTTTGCAGGGCTATTTTGCCAATCACCGAACCATCTCATGAATTGTTTGCTTTGCGTGATTTTGTTAATATTTTTGTTTACATTATTGTCAATACTGCGTATAATGGTGCTAATGCACGTCTACTATGAAAAGCTGCTGCGCAAATACCCGGATGTGGTCACGGTAAAGGATGTGGTAACCCTGACCGGCTACACCCTGACCACCGTCCACAACTGGTGCACCCGTGGGTCACTGAAAGCCTTTCAAAAGGGACTGAAGTTCTGTATCCCGAAAATCTTTCTTGTGGATTTCTTCTGCTCCCTGACCTTCCGCTCCATCACCCGCAAAAGCCTCTGGCATATCCAGACGCTGAACGATTTTCAAAGGAAGATGAAGCATAGAAAATAAAACTTAATATATTTCTGCATCTCCTTTGTGTGATAACTACAAAGGAGATGATTTTTAATATAATACTTGCATTCTTTTCGTGAATGAGATACAATGATTTAGCTTGAAGGCATAATACATTAAATTTGAAACATTGTATCTTAGTGTTTATTCCTGTTTATGAAAGTGAACCCGAGTAAACAAACGGAAACAAAGAATTATATTTAATGATGTATGTCTGGCATTGTATTTCCTATTCTCACGGGGAAAGTGTTTTTGTTAGGCTATTATTATGCCTTTTGGTAAAATACATTACCGAAAGGATTTTTTATTATGGAAAAAGAATTAGTATGGAAAATGGTGCAAGGACAAATCGAATATGATTTTAAAAATCTTGATTTGTTGCAGCAAGCTTTCACTCGTCGCTCATATACCGTAGAGAACGGCGGTGAAAACAATGAGGTGCTCGAGTTCATTGGAGACAAAGCACTTGATTTTGTGATTGTTAAACTGCTTATTCAGAAGTACGGGCATTTAGCAAATGGGGATCCGATTGACGGAACAAAGATTTCTGTTTGGGAACAAGAATTCAAACGTAATCAAGAGGGTTACGAAGCGCCGGTAGTAAATAGCTTCGGCTGTGACTATGACGAAGATAACTTATCTAAAATCAAAAGTCGAATGGTGAATAAAAAAGCATTGGCTCGCCGAATGGATGAACTTGGTTTTTCCGAACATCTTATTATGGGTAAGGGCGATATACAGAATAATATCAACCAAGAAGATTCTGTAAAAGAAGATTTGTTTGAAGCTATTATCGGAGCTGTTGCAATCGATTCAGGATGGAATCTGAAGGACTTGCAAAAAGTGGTTGAAGCAATGCTTGTTCCTGAAGACTTTCTAATTAATGATACCGACACCAATTATGTGCGACTTATTCAGGAATGGGAAATAAACGAGAATGGATGCATTCCTTGGTATAAATACAAAGAAGCTTCTTACTCATCGACTTGGTATTTAAAAGAGGATAACACTATATATCAAAGCTTTCCGTTAGATTACAACTATTCTAAGCTTAAATATCATTGTTACCTCAAACTGCTTGATTCTTTACCGGTGTTTTGCGGTTTTGGTGTGTCTATCCGTGAGGCAAGGATGGCTGCTTGCAAATTAGCGTATGAGTATCTAGAGAGAAATGATATGCTTCCATCTATCCGAGACGAAATTGAAAATCCTAACCGTGATGATGCAATTAACCAACTTGAAATATTGGCTCGAAGAGGTTATTTTTCCATTCCTACTTATGAGTTCAAGGAAACATATGATGACAATGGTAACCCCATTTGGAATTGTGAATGTCACATAGCGGAAGAAGATTATTACTTTGATGGGACATCCATATCAAAAAAAGAGGCAAAGAAAGATTCTGCTTTTAGAATGCTTTTTTATGTACTCGGAATGGAGGGTGAATAAGAATGGCCAAGTGGTGTTTTAATTATGAGTCCGGCGAATATGAATACATCGAAAAGGATGGCTTCAGTATTGACCGAGGTGAATATGTTTACAATTGGGATGATAGCGAATATCGTCACGATGACGAAGAGGAAGAATGCCGCAATTCTTTATTTGATGATGAAGATGACGACTGACCCCAGTTGCTAAAATAATACAAATGTGCGATTTAAAAATTCGCATACTCGCACCTGTTTTTCGATTTTGCTAAACTGTAATCGAAAGGCAGGTGCATTTTGCATTGCAGACCTGCCGGGGAAATTTTGAATGGGAGGATCACATATGAAATCGCTATTTGAGCAGCTGGGCGGCACTTACACAAGGCAGGGCGACTATTGCCTACCCGATGTTTGATTACCGCCCGAAGAAGAACGCCCCATCGGCATTTACGGCCAGCGGCGGCGAGTTTATCTGAAGAAGCATCATCGGGTATTGTATTATAACCTGCTGACCGCTGGGGTGCTGGACGGGCACCTCGCAGACATTGAGGAGCAGGCGCAGGAACTCTTTCTTCGGCTGGTAGAACAATACGCAGACACCGAGGGCGTGACGGCTACGCCCACTTGGATTACAAGTCTAAAATCACCTCGGCATAGGCGATGGAGACAGGGCTTGCTCTACCGGAGGGTGGCGACTTCGGAAGTCGTTGGAGGGAGGGCTAAGCCGAAAATCCGGAGAGAAAAACAAAAGTCTGCTTTGATCACTTACTCTTAGAAAAAGGTATAAGAAAAAGCCCGTAATCGGCTTGATTACAGGCTTTTTCGGTGGCGGAGACGGAGGGATTCGAACCCTCGTCCCTCAGGGGGCATCATGATTTCGAGTCATGTCCGTTATGACCACTTCGATACGTCTCCGAATATTGGTGATTTACCTTGTTTATTGTACTTGTTTTTTGTGTGATTGTCAAGCAAAATTACACAAATTTGTAAATTTTAAATTTAATCCGTAAAAGCATAAATAAGTGTCTGCGATTATTACATGAATACTTATGCTTGATTTTACGGACATTTTTTTTGAAAATCATGTACGAAAAGATTATTGAAACAACCATACTCAAATTATAAATCGGCACAACTGCACCTACGGAATCGTCTTGCAAGACTTTGTAACATCAAAGCCACGAACAGCCTGTTGCAGCACAAGAAAGGCAGATATAGGCAAATTTATTTTTTGGCATTTATTTACACAGCAGAGGGTTTTTCTTTTGCAAAAATAAGCAACCTAGCAATTATAAGTAACGCTTGTGCGGATTGATGTTCCGAAATTTGATTAAGTTCCTTCTATGCTTTTAGGGTGTATTTTCCGTTTTTGATTATAACAAAATCCTTTGCCATAAGTTTGTGAAGAAGTTGCTTCGATTTTTTATGACTTATTCCGAGAAGTTCGGAAATTTCTTTTGAAGTTACCGTGATGTTGTCAGTAATGTATGAAATTACGGCATCCTGCCTGTCTGTTTCAATATCGGGACGATTTTGTAAAATTTGAGTATTAGTTGATTTGCTTTCAGGAACAAACGAAAGCTTTAGGGTGATGCTTTCGGGGTTGAAACTTTCTTCAATGACCGGCAGAACAAGTTTGTGACTTTTCCAAACGGAGAAAATATTAGAAATACCGAATCCGTCGTTACTGCCGATTCCTATCAAATTAAACATACGCATAATTGCCGTGTTTCTGGGATCGGATATACCACCCGCTCTTGCGGCGTCGAGTTCAACTCTAAATCCGCCTGGATTGGATATCGTAATGCTTTCATCATCTTTCATAATAACAACACCGTTTGATCCATAATAGTCGGCATTTATAAGGCAGTTTGCAAGAGCTTCCTGTAAGGCAGTTGTAATCGGTGTAATGTCTGATTTTATGTTTGCTGTCAGTTTTATATCGTATGAAATTTTTTCAAAGACCTTTATAAAGAAATCATAAAGGTTTTCACAGTCAGAATTTAAATTTGATGAAATAATTGTGTGTTTATCATCTTGTGTTGTTTCCTTATATTCAAGACAATAGGACGGGTATTCTTTTTTGATGAACTCTGACTTACCGAACATAAGAAGTCCTGCGGCTGTAGGGTGAAACAAAAGGTCTTCCCCTACTCCGATTGCTCCTATTGCCTGCAAGAAATCTTTATCCGACAAATTTTGAAGCCGATTGTTTGGCTTAACAGTTGACATTTTTATTCGGTAGCTATGGAGTGAATCGGTATTAAATACGGATGCAGTCATACTTTCGATGATATTCATATCTTGTGTTTTAATTTTGGAATCACGCACCATAGCGTTAATTTGGTCGAGTGTGCAACGGTAGTCACCCTCGCCGTTTCTTCTGTATGAATTATGAATGCTGCCGTCAAGATACACGGGACGGTCAAATCTTTTTGCTTTTGGCACTGTAATAACGATAATATGCTTTTCTTCAATTTTTTGCACATAAACATCATCATATGAAAGAATGTTTGTGCTTACTTTTTGAATATCGTTTGCTATCTCCCAAAATTCCTCAATAAGTTCATCCGGATCGGGAAGATTTACGGGATGAAGTGATTTGTCCCTGTATTCTTCTACCCCTAAAAGTATAATTCCTCCTAGTGTATTTGCAAAGGATGAATATGTTTCCCACAAACTTTTAGGTAATCCGCCTGTTGCCTTTTTGGCCTCTATTCGATTGTTTTCTCTGTATTTTTCAATGTTGTTGAGGTCAATCACATTCATCTCCCCTATTACTGTTTGCGGTTATTCTTTTTATATCAACGGTTTTGTCTGCTAATAAAAGCACCGCAGAAAAAATCTACGGTGCAATTTAAAGATTCGGTTAAAAAATCAGTTTTCTCTTCCGAGAAGGTAGTCAACAGACACTTCAAGAATATCGGCAAGCGCAACAAGCTCAACATCTGTCACGAAACGAATCTGACCTTCAAGCTTTGAAAGTCCTGATGCGTTCATATCGACGCCGTTAACCTGTAATTGGGCAAGAAGTTCCTTTTGCTTCATACCTTTCTGCTTTCTTACAGCCTCAACCCTGCTTCCTACGAGGTTTCTGTCTCCAAGGTCTTGTTTTCTTAATCTCATTTTTACTCTCTCCCAAATCGTTTTAATTCTTTTTTAAAATTCTTTAAAAACATTGTGATGTTATTATAATACTAAAAAGGAAAAAAAACAAGGGTTTTTTGTAAATAAATTTAAAAATTTGAAATTTTTTCGTAAATTTGGTTACAAATTGAAATATAGTAGTTATAATGCACTTATAAATAGGTATGCTTTTAATAATATTATACAATTAGCACAACGCATAATTCCGACTGAGAAAGAATAATTTTTATTAATTTCCTGAATAGAATTAATATTTATGAAATGGTTCTATATCAGAAATAACAATTACAAAATATTACAAACAAGAAATCTAAGTTTCAAAAAGAAAAACGCTCTTAATAATAAGAGCGTTTTAATCTTATTTTTAATTTGTTTATGCTTTAAAAGTACCGTTTTCAATGTCTGTAATCATTGATACACGGTTTTCGTGTCTGCCGCCTTCATAAGGTGTGTTAAGGAAGATGTCAGCGAATTTAACAGCATCTTCTTCGCTTGTAACTCTGCCGCCCATACAAAGAATATTTGCGTTATTGTGTCTGCGAGTCATTTCAGCACAAAATTCGTTTGAAACAACTGCGGCTCTGATTCCCTTTACCTTGTTTGCGGCAATTGAGATACCGATGCCTGTACCGCAACAGAGAATGCCTGTTGAGCATTCGCCCGAAGTAATTGCAGTTGCTACCTTGTAGGCGTAAACCGGATAATCAACGCTTTCTTCGCTGAAAGTGCCGTACTCTTTGTACTCAAGTCCTTTTTCATCCAGATATTTTTTGATTGCGCAGATAAGGTTATATCCGCCGTGGTCGCATCCGAGTGCTATCATTTTGTTCTACCTCCAAGTTTTTTATTAAGCTCACGCTGTGCCTGAGGCAAGCGGAGATATACCGGCATAAGCTCTTGTGCCGAAACGGTTTGTCCGTTATTAATCATTTCAAATGCAACAAGTGCAGTTGAAGACGCTCTCTGATATTTAAGATTTACGGGAGCAGACTCTGCATTTTTAATTTCATTACCGATGTATTTACAGGTAATATCGGTACCGTCACCTGCTATGATGATTCTTCCGTCAACAGACAGCAGTTCGTTTTTTAAGTCATCAAGCGATAATGCTCTGTCATCACAAAGTCGGGTAACAACTCCGTTTTTAATTTCAAACAGTGCATTGTATACCTGTGAACAGCGTGCGTCCATTACGGCACATACAATACAGTCGGTTGAAAGGAAATTATAAGCCATACTCTCAAGTGTTGAAACCGAAACACACGGTATATCATTTGCAAAAGCAAGACCTTTTACTGCCGCAACACCGATTCTTACTCCCGTGAATGAACCCGGACCTGCGTTGACTGCAATTGCACCAATATCTGATATTTCCGTTTTTGTATTGTTCAAAAGCTGTTCAACCATAGGGATGAGCGTCTGACTGTGGGTAAGACTTGTGTTTATGAAAGTTTCACCGATCAGCTTGCCCTCTTCTGAAAGTGCAACAGATGCGGCTGTTGCAGATGTGTCAACAGACAGAATTTTCAAATTTCAACACCTTCAATTTCAAAGATTCTTTCGTCATCGCTCTCCCCTTTTTCAATCGTTATTCTGATTGCATTTTCGGGAAGTGCGCCTTCTATATTTTCACTCCACTCAATTACGAGAATGCCGTTGTCAATGTAGTCAAAAAATCCCGTTGAGTACAAATCATCCCATGAATTAACCCTGTACATATCAAAATGATAGATATTGTACTTTCCGCTGTATTCGTTTACAAGGGCGAAAGTAGGGCTTGACACACCGTCATCAACACCGAGGGCTCTTGCCAGTCCTCTTGTAAAGGCGGTTTTGCCCATACCGAGTTCGCCGAAAAGGGCTATTACCTCTGTGCCGTGGAGCTTATTTGCAATTTTTTCGCCGATTTGCTCGGTTTCATCGGCGCTGTGAGAAATCAATTTAACCATATCAGAAAAGTCCGCTGATTTTGCCGTTTTCGTCAATATTAATTTTTTCTGCGGCAGGAACTTTCGGGAGTCCCGGCATTGTCATAATATTGCCTGTATAAATTACTGCAAAACCTGCACCGTTTGAAATTGTTACATCTCTTACTGTGATTTCAAAATCCTTTGGAGCACCGAGCTTTGTAGGATCATCTGAAAGCGAATACTGTGTTTTTGCCACACATATGGGAAGTTTGTCTCCACCGAGTGCCGCAATTTCCTTGATTGCTTTTTCTGCGGCTGTTGTGTAGTTTACCTTTGACGCACCGTAGATTTCCTTTGCAATCTTTTCAACTTTTTCTTTGAGTGTGAGGTCGAGTGAATAAAGCGGTTTAAATGCAGACGGCTTTTCACAAGCCTCTACTACCTTATTTGCAAGCTCTACGCCGCCTTCTCCGCCTTTTCCGAATACATTTGAAAGGGCAAAGTCTGCACCCTTTGAAATACAATATTCTTCAATGTATTTTAGTTCTTCATCTGTATCTGTACCGAACTGATTAATCGCTACAACTACGGGAACATTGTACTTTCTCATATTGTCAATGTGAACACCAAGGTTTACAATGCCTTTTTTGAGTGCTTCAATGTTTTCATTTGAAACCTCTGACTTTGGAACGCCGCCGTTGTATTTTAATGCACGGCATGTTGCCACGATTACAATTGCCGACGGAGCAATGCCGGCATATCTGCACTTGATGTCAAGAAACTTCTCAGCACCGAGATCCGAGCCGAAACCAGCCTCTGTAATGCAGTAATCGGCAAGCTTTAATGCAAGCTTTGTTGCTCTTATGCTGTTACAGCCGTGAGCGATATTTGCAAAAGGTCCGCCGTGCATAATTGCAGGAGTACCCTCAAGCGTCTGAACAAGGTTAGGTTTGATTGCATCCTTGAGAAGTGCAGTCATTGCTCCCTCTGCTTTCAAATCTTTGGCATAAACGGGTTCACCGCTGTATGTGTATGCAACAAGAATGTTGCCGAGTCTTTCTTTAAGGTCGGAGATATCATTTGCAAGACAGAGAATTGCCATAACTTCCGATGCAACTGTAATGATGAAGTGATCTTCCCTCGGAACACCGTTCACCTTACCGCCAAGACCGATTGTGATATTTCTTAATGCACGGTCATTCATATCAAGACAACGCTTGAAGAGAATTCTTCTCGGATCAATGCCGAGTGTGTTGCCCTGCTGAATGTGGTTGTCAAGCATTGCGCAACAAAGGTTGTTGGCTGCTGTAATTGCGTGCATATCACCGGTGAAATGAAGGTTGATGTCCTCCATCGGAAGAACCTGTGCATAACCCCCGCCTGCGGCACCGCCCTTAATTCCGAATACAGGACCAAGCGACGGTTCACGGAGTGCGATGATTGCCTTTTTACCGATTTTAGCCATTGCCTGACCAAGACCTGCAGAAGTGGTGGTTTTGCCCTCGCCTGCCGGTGTTGGGTTGATTGCTGTTACGAGGATGAGCTTTCCGTCAGGATTGTCCTTTACACGGTCTGCAAGTTCATCAGAAAGTTTTGCTTTGTACTTTCCGTAAAACTCAAGCTCATCAGCAGAAATCCCAAGCTGATTTGCAATTTCTGCAATAGGCTTTAATTCTGCACTCTGAGCAATTTCGATATCAGATAACATAATATACCTCCGAATCAAATTCATGTTTTTATTATTATAACAAAATGCGAAACTTGTATTATTCTGTATTGAAATTATACTTGATATTGAGAGCGTAATTTAATATAATTATAGGGTAAAATTAATTTCAAAGGTTGTTTTGGGTGAAAAAAGTTATTACAAATATTTATGAATATTTCAGACAGTGTGACGCAGTGTTGTGGCTGTTGACCTTGACCGCTGTTGCGTACAGTTTTCTTTTGATTGCGAGTATGCAACGGTCGGGCGAATACAGTTATCTAAGAACTCAGATTATCGCCGTGTCTGTCGGTCTTGCGGCATCGGTGTTTATATCAATTGCCGATTACAGATTTCTTATACGAAAATGGTACATTGCCGCAATAGTGGGAATTGTTCTTGCCGGACTTGTGTTTGTGTTCGGAGTTCAGGTTAGCGGAACAGATGATACGGCATGGATTAATCTTCCGGGCGGATTTTCAATTCAGCCGTCTGAGTTTATAAAAATCTGTTTTATCATAACTTTTTCAAAGCATTTGTCGTGGCTGAGAGAAAAGAAAATGATTGAAAAGTTTTCGGGAGTGCTTTTCCTTGCACTTCATGCAATGATACCAATGGTAATTATTCATATTCAGGGTGATGATGGCACGGTTCTTATATTTGCGCTTATGTTTTTGGTTATGACATTTGCGGCAGGTGTTCAACTGAGATATTTTGTTATTTTCGGAGGATTGCTTGTGTGCGCAATTCCGATTATATGGAATGTGTTTATGAATGAAGAACATCGCAACAGGGTTCTTGCTTTGTTTGACCTTGACGGGAATGCACTGACAAATTACGGTTGGCAACAGTATCAGGGTAAGGTTTCAATTGCAAGCGGTGAAGCTTTCGGAAGCGGACTTTTTAACGGACAGCGTGTTGAACATTCAATCGTCCCCGAACAGGAAAACGATTTTATCTTTACCGTTGCAGGAGAGGAACTCGGATTTGTTGGATGCATGGCGCTTTTGCTGATTTTGTTTTTTATTATATTAAAAGTGATTTTGAATGCAAAAAATTCAAGTGAATTTGAAGGCAAGTATATCTGCTACGGTGTGTTTTCAATGATAGCATCGCAAACAATTGTAAATATAGGGATGGTGCTTGGATTTCTTCCCGTAGTCGGAATAACCCTTCCCCTGTTCAGTTCGGGAGGTACTTCGGCTTTGAGTACGCTCATTAGTCTTGGTCTTGTACAGAGCGTGAGATATCACAATACTGACGATATGAACAAGGCTTTTGTAAGGCGAGGCAGTTCAAATCGAATCAGAATGTAATTTAATACAAATAAACTAAACCGCAGACATCAAAATGCCTGCGGTTTTTATAGGTTATTTTTCGCTGATTGTGATATTAGCCTTGTAGCTTCCGCTTACCCAACAGGTGTCAGTACCGCTGAGTTTGAAAGTAACAGGCATCTGAACCGAGCCCACTGTTCCGCTCTGATCCGAGGTGTCAATTACACCTTCAATATCTGAGCTTTTAAGGCTTTTAAGTTCCTTTTCACTGCCAATTACGGTAACATTCATACTTGTCTGTGTTACATCGGCTTTGTATTTTGAAGAAAGACCGCTTACTTTGAATGAATCTACGGTAAAGGTTTTTTTGGACAGACCGCTGAGGTCAAGTACAAGCTTTGCTGAGGTTGAGTTACTGATATTTTTGCAGTCACTCGGGATGTTTATTCCCTGCGTATCGTACTCATAACGCTCGTTTGAAAGTGTTGCAAAATCGATTGACTCAAGCTTTACGCTGTCAGTCTTGTCAAGCACTTCTTTTGGACCTGCAAGCAGAATCTTTGAAGGCTCAACCGTAAGCATATCATCGTTTAAATCAAGACCTTTAGGTTTGTTAATAAACTCAGGAATTACATTTACCGTCTTTTCGGGGAGAACGGAAATTGTAGCCTCAACATCCGTAAACTCCATTGTAAGAAGCTCGGTGGAGATTTTATTTCCTGTTTTATCATAAAGCACAATATTTGCGGTCGTTGAGGTCGGCGCATTTAGTATACTGTCAAGTTCTGCCGATGCCGAAACCTTTGCAATTTTGGCAATCTCTGTTTGAGGTCCTGAGATTGTGATATTCTTTGATGCAAGAGAAGTTGACGCATAGTATCCGTCGGCAACCTTGTAAACAACATTTTCCTGAATCGGGAAACTTGTTTCACGCTGATAATCAACAATTACATTGACATTTGAAGGCGTAACGGTTGAGATAATCTGAAAGTTGGCACTCGGGTTGGCTTTTACGGCTGAAAGCGAAAGCTGATAAGTTCCTGCCGAGTCAATTCCGTTTGTAGCACCCGTGACAGTAATATCCTTTGTTCCGATAGAACCGAGAACGGCTCTGCTGCCTGTTACGGTTACCGTGGCAGTCTGCTCCGCATCACGGAATACCTGCAACCCGTTGTTATCAAGCTGGTCAGGCAATTCAATCTGAATGGGAATATTGCTTATTGTTACGGTTGTATCATTTGTTGTACCCATACTCATATAAACCCATGTTATTGTTGAGATTACAAGGGCGAGTATAATCAGAAATTTGTTATTCTGAAACAGTTTGTTGAGAGAGAGTTTTTTCTTTTTCATTTTTCAGCCTTCTCTCTTTTTGAACTTTTCGGGTTCTTCTGAAAAAACTTTTTGGGCGGTTCATCATCGTCATAGCCACGATCATAGATGAGAAACTGTTCAAGCTTTTTGATTAGTTCTTCTCTTGTAAACTCACGGAGCAAAATACCGTTTACCGCAAGAGAAATTACACCTGTTTCTTCACTTACTATAAGGACAACAGCGTCGCTTTGTTCACTGATACCGAGTCCTGCTCTGTGTCGTGTACCGAGATTGATATCTACATTAGGATTTGATGTGAGCGGTAAAATACATCCTGCTGCAAAAAGTTTTCCATCACGGATAATGCTTGCACCGTCATGCAATGGTGCTTTGTTAAAAAATATATTGCCGAACAGAGCTACTGATGTTTCGGCATCAATAATTGTGCCTGTAGCGGCTATATCGGAAAGCATGGTTTCTCTTTCAAACACAAGCAAAGCACCTGTTTTTGAACGAGAAAAAAGAACTGCTGTGTCAGCCGCATCTACGATTGACTTTTCTACAGCCTTTTTCCATTCATCACCTTTGTGGTGCTTAGTAAATATTTTTATATATTTTTTATAGGTGTTGTTGCGTCCCATCTGTTCAAGAGCCTTTCTGATTTCCGGCTGAAAGATGATAGCAATAACAACAACTGCTGCCTCGAAAAATGTTCGCAACAGGGATGAAAGCATAACAAGACCAAACAGAGACGAAAGAAAATACACTATCAGGAGCATAATTACACCTTTGAGAAGCTGAACTGCTCTTGTTTCCTGAATAAGCTTGAACAGTCCGAAAATCAACAGTGCAATTGCAAGAATATCGACAATATCTCTTAGCTGTATAGTCTTGATAATGGAAAGAATGCTGTTAAATATTTCCAATCTGCTTTCCCCTTCCTTTATTTTTAAATTCCTCATTATTATTCTAACATACTTTTGTTATTAATTGCAACCTTTTTAAATTGTTTTTTTCTGTTTGTTGTTCTTAGAAATACGACTTACGGCATTTGCAAAATATACAACATCATTTTTTGTTGTAAATGCCGATACAACAGTTCTTACGGTTCCTGTATCCTGAGTGCCGAAGCTTTTGTGTGCAAGGGGCGCACAATGGAGTCCTGCTCTTACGGCAATGTTGTAGCTGTCATTAAGAATTTTTGCAACTGTTTCACTTTCGGTATTTTTAATATTAAAGGAAATTACAGGAACGCTGTGATTTTTCTCAGGCATTTTGGTGTATAATATTACATTTTCCGCCTTTTCAAGCCTTTTGTAGAGCATTCGTGCAAGACCTAACTCGGAATTATATATTCTGTCTGTTTTTTTGTTCAGGACAAACTTTATTCCTGCATTAAGCCCTGCTATTCCCGGAAGATTCGGCGTTCCGCTTTCGTACTTGTCGGGGAGGATTTCAGGCTGATTGAGGTTTGCGGAATCACTTCCCGTTCCTCCCTGAATAAGACTGTCCGGAGTTGTTTCGCTGTTTATAATAAGCAAGCCTGTTCCCATCGGTCCGTAAAGTCCTTTGTGACCTGCGGTGCAGAGAAAATCAATGCAACTGTCAGAAAGGTTGATATCTGCTGTTCCTGCACTTTGTGCGGCATCTACACAAAAAAGAATGCCGTTTAATCTGCAAAGAGCGCCTATTCTTTCTATCGGAAGTTTGATGCCGAATACATTTGAAGCATGGGTACAGATTACAAGTTTTGTGTTAGATTTGAATTGTTTCCTGAAATTCTCGATTGTTTGCTCATCATCATAAGGGACACATTCGGCAACAGAGTATTCAATCTTATTTTTCTTGAGTGTTTCAAGCGGTCTGACGACAGCATTGTGCTCAAGTGATGAAATTACGGCATGGTCACCCTGTTTTAATATGCCTTTAATAACTGTGTTCAAAGCCGTTGTGCAGTTAAGCGTGAATATTATATTTTCGGGATTTTCCGAGCCAAAAAGTTTTGCGGCATTATCTCGGCAGGAATACATTATTTCAGATGATTTTACCGACATTTTGTGACCGCTTCTTCCAGGATTTGCTCCGTAGTCGGACATAGCTTCGTTAATCGCTTTTCTTACGGATAAGGGTTTCGGAAAGGTGGTTGCACCGTTGTCAAAATATATCATAAGGTATCAACAGCGGCTGTTCCTTTGACAGCAATACCGTTACTCCTGATAATTTCCAATGCCCTTTCAAAATTTCCCGGGACATAAAGGCTGTATCCGCATGATTTTCGATTGAGGTGTATAGGAGTTCTTACAAGCCCTGATTTAATATTGTTTTTTAAAAGTAGGTTACGGCTCTTCATGGCAAGAGTTACCGAGCCGAATATTATTAAATTATTTTCCATAACTTCCACCCTTTGTTAAATCTTTGTGACATCTCAAAACAATATATCACACTACATATTATGAAAGTAGGCAAAGTTTGGACATAAAAGAAAGCACGGCTTTTATGCCGTGCTTAAAGGTGTTATTTTTTAGTTCATTTTTTCAGAAAGAAGGTTGCCCATGTTGTACATACCTGCTTTCTGATCCTTAAGAAATACTGCCGCATTAACAGCACCGACAGCGAAAACTTCTTTTGACTGAGCCTGATGAGAGATTGTTACAACCTCATCGTGACCTGCAAAGATAACTTCGTGTTCGCCTACAATTGTGCCGCCTCTTACGGAATGAATACCGATTTCGTTCTTTGAACGCTTTCTGCGGTAGCTGTGTCTGTCATAGACATACTGCGGATCTTCGTCAAGCTGTTCCGAAATTCCGTCTGCAATCATAAGAGCTGTTCCGCTCGGAGCGTCAAGCTTGAGATTATGATGCTTTTCAACGATTTCAATATCGAACTGGTTTCCGAGAATTTTTGCAGCCTCTTTTGAAAGCTCAATAAGAAGATTGATGCCGAGTGACATATTACCTGAATAGAAAACAGGAATTGTCTTTGCCGCATCTTCGATTTTTGCAATCTGATCTTTAGAAAAGCCTGTTGTGCAGATAACACAAGGTACTTTGTTATTAACTGCATACGCAAGCATACCGTCAAGAGCAGCAGGATTTGAAAAATCAATGATTACATCAGGTGTTTCGGTTGCCTCGTCAAAAGTCTTGAAAACATCAAAATCATAATTACTTTCACCGAATGCGTCAACACCGAACAAAACATTGCAATCCTCACGGCTCTGAACAGCCTGTGCCACAAAGCAGCCCATTTTACCGTTACAACCGACTATTGCTGTATTTACCATTTTTATTCCCCTTTAAACTTCTTGAATTTTAAACGAATTAAAGGTTGATTATTTAACCTTCTTGCTTAAAAGGTCATACTTCTCCATGCAATCCTTGAGGTCATGGTAACCCTGAACGCTCATGGGTACGAGCGGAAGTCTGCATTCGCCTGCTTCATAGCCGAAGAGGTTCATGGCAGTCTTTACGGGAATCGGGTTAACATCGCTGAAGAGTATATGCATAAGCTCAAGATAGTGGAAGTTAAGCTTCTGTGCCTCTGCAAAGTCATTGTCAAGACAAAGCTGACATATGTCATGCATTTCTTTTGGGCAGATGTTTGCGAATACAGAGATAACACCGAGAGCGCCGAGTGACATGAAAGGAACAGTCTGGTCATCGTTACCTGAGTAGATGTCAAGATTGTCACCGCAAAGTGAACGGATGAGAGCAACCTGAGAGATGTCGCCGCTTGCCTCTTTTGCGGCAACGATGTTAGGATGCTTGCAAAGCTCCTGATAAGTTTTTGGCTTGATGTTACAACCGGTTCTTGAAGGAACATTGTAAAGAATAATCGGAATATCAACCGAATCTGCAACAACGTTGAAGTGTCTTACAAGACCCTGCTGAGATGTTTTATTGTAGTAAGGAGTTACGCAGAGAAGTGCGTCAACGCCTGTGCTTGCGGCAGATTTTGAGAGCATAACGGCTGTTGAGGTATCGTTACTGCCTGTACCTGCAATAACAGGAATTCTGCCGTTTGTCTTTTCTGCAACGAAAGAAATTGTTTCGCAATGCTCTTTTTCCGAAAGAGTTGCCGCCTCACCTGTTGTACCGCATACAATAATTGCATCGGTACCGTTTTGAACATGAAATTCTACGAGATCGCCGAGAACATCGTAGTTTACGCTTCCGTCAGACTTCATAGGAGTGATAAGTGCAACACCTGAGCCTGTAAAAATGTGGTTAGACATAATTTACCTCCGTAAGTAATCAGCCCATGTAGCCCTCAGCACAAAGGAGCTCTGCAAGAAGAACTGCACCGCCTGCTGCGCCTCTTAATGTGTTGTGTGACATACAAACGAACTTGTAATCATATTGAGTATCAGGTCTTAATCTGCCAACCGATACTGCCATACCGTTTTCAAGATTTCTTTCAGATTTAATCTGCGGACGGTCGGGTTCTGTGAAGTAGTGGAGAAAATGCTTTGGCGCACTCGGAAGATCAAGCTCCTGTGCTCTGCCGCTGTAGTTTGACCAAATGTCAATAATTTCTTCGACAGTAGGTTTCTTTACGCCGTCCTTAAATGACATAAATACAGCTGCTGTGTGACCGTCTGATACTGGAACACGGATGCACTGTGATGTGATTGAAATATCATCGGTTTTAACAATCTTGTCGCCTTCAATCTTACCCCAGATTTTAAGCGGCTCCTGCTCTGACTTCTCTTCCTCACCGCCGATGTAAGGAATAACATTATCTACCATTTCAGGCCATGTCTTGAATGTTTTGCCTGCGCCCGAAATTGCCTGATATGTGCAAGCAAGAACCTTGTCAACGCCGAGTGCCTTTAAAGGATGAATTGCAGGAACATAGCTCTGAAGTGAGCAATTGGACTTAACTGCAACAAAGCCTCTTTTTGTGCCGAGACGCTTTCTCTGAGCGTCAATAATCTTAATGTGATCGGCGTTAATTTCAGGAATAACCATAGGAACATCATCTGTAAAACGATGAGCACTGTTGTTTGATACGATAGGACATTCAGCCTTTGCATATCTGTCTTCGAGATCACGGATTTCATCCTTCTTCATATTAACTGCGCAGAAACAGAAATCAACCTGTGATGCAACCTCTTCAACATTTTCAGCGTCAACGATAACCATATCCTTGTACTTCTCCGGAAGAGGAGTAGTCATATGCCATCTGCCTTCAACTGTTTCACCGTATGTTTTGCCTGCACTTCTCTTACTTGCGGCAAGAACAGTAACCTCAAACCACGGGTGATTCTCAAGAAGAAGTGTAAAACGCTGGCCTACCATACCGGTAGCGCCGATAATACCGACTTTATACTTTTTCATAATAATTCCTCCGAATTAAACAAATTTTAAAAAAGCGGTTGCCTTATTCAAACAAATATTATATTATATGAAGAGATGTCTGAAAACACGACTGTTTGTCGATTATGCAAACTGCTCATAATAAGATAATATATCATTTTAAAAGGGTAATGTCAATTATTTTGAGAATTTTACAGGACAAATACTTGTGTTTTACAAAGATTTTTGACAGAACAGCTTTTAAAAAGCAATTTTAGTTCTTGAAAGGAAATAAAATGAAGACTAGTGATTTTTATTACGATTTGCCTAAAGAGCTTATCGCACAGACTCCGCTTGAACCGAGAGACAGTTCAAGATTGCTTGTGCTTGACAGAGAAAAACAAACTCTGGAGCATAAACATTTTTATGACATTATTGATTATCTTAACGAGGGTGACCTTCTTGTTGCCAACGATTCAAGAGTTTTGCCTGCAAGAATTTACGGTATCAAAGACGAAACAGGTGCAAAAGTTGAATTTCTGCTTCTGAAACAAATTGCAAACAATCGTTGGGAAACACTCTGCAAACCCGGCAAAAAAGCAAGAGTAGGCACAAAATTTTCGTTTGGTAACGGGATTTTGCGTGCAACAGTTGTTGATGTTAAGGATGACGGCAACAGAATAGTTGATTTTGACTGTGAAGAGAATTTCTTTACCACTCTTGACAAAATCGGTCAAATGCCTCTTCCCCCTTATATTACTGCCGAGCTTAAAGACAAGGAACGCTATCAGACGGTTTACAGCCATGAACTCGGTTCTGCGGCAGCTCCGACGGCAGGACTTCACTTTACAACCGAGCTTATGGACAGAATCAAGGCTAAGGGTGTAAAGATTGCGTATGTTACACTTCATGTGGGACTCGGTACATTCAGACCGGTTAAGGTTGACGATGTTACAAAGCATAAAATGCACAGCGAGCATTACGAAGTTCCCGAAGAAACCGCAAAGCTCATAAATGAAACCAAGAAAAACGGTGGACGGGTTATTGCAGTCGGCACAACATCCTGCAGAACGCTTGAAAGTGTTGCGGCAATGTACGGAGAAATCAAACCCTGTGAGGGATTTACGGATATTTTTATTTATCCCGGATTTGAATTTAAGGTGCTTGACGGACTTATTACTAACTTTCATCTTCCCGAAAGTACACTCATTATGCTTGTATCCGCTTTTGCGGGATATGATTTTATTATGAATGCATACAAAGAAGCTGTAAAGGAAAAGTACAGATTCTTCTCTTTCGGTGACGCTATGTTCATATCATAGGAGGATTTTAAGAATTTATGTTTAAGGTAATTAAAAAGGAAGGCAGCGCAAGACGGGGCGAATTCGTTACGGTTCACGGTACGGTTCAGACTCCTGCCTTTATGAATGTTGCAACATGCGGTGCAATCAAGGGTGCTGTTTCTGCGCTTGATTTAAAGAATATAAAATGTCAGGTTCAGCTTTGCAACACCTATCATCTGCATCTTCGTCCGGGTGATGAAAAGGTTAAGCAAATGGGCGGACTTCACAAATTTACAAGGTGGAACGGTCCTATCCTTACCGACAGCGGCGGATTTCAGGTGTTCTCTCTTGCAAAGTTGAGAAATATTAAAGAAGAAGGCGTTTACTTCAATTCTCACATTGACGGTCGCAAAATTTTTATGGGACCTGAGGAGAGTATGAGAATCCAGTCAAATCTTGCATCTACAATTGCGATGGCATTTGACGAATGCGTTGAAAACCCTTCTCCATATGAATATACAAAAAACAGCGTTGAAAGAACCACAAGATGGCTTAAAAGATGCGTTACAGAGATGAAAAGGCTCAACAGTCTTGATGATACCATAAATAAAAACCAGATGCTGTTCGGCATAAATCAGGGCGGTATCTATGACGATTTGCGCGTCAATCATATGAAAGAAATTGCAGAGCTTAATCTTGACGGCTATGCAATCGGAGGTCTTGCCGTGGGTGAGCCTGCAGAAACGATGTACCATATCATTGAAGAGGTTGAGCCGTTTGCTCCGAAAGATAAAATCAGATATCTTATGGGAGTCGGAACTCCAGTGAATATTCTTGAAAGCGTTGCAAGAGGTGTTGATCTTTTTGACTGTGTTATGCCAAGCAGAAACGCAAGACACGGTCAGCTCTTCACTTGGGACGGAGTGCGTAACATCAATAATGCAAAATATGAAATAGATGAATCTCCGATTGACGAGCATTGTGACTGCCCTGTTTGCCGAAACTTTTCAAGGGCATACATAAGACATCTTCTCAAGAGCGGTGAGATGCTCGGAATGCGACTTGCTGTTTTGCACAACCTCTATTTTTACAATAATCTTATGGAAGTTATCAGAACTCAGCTTGATAACGGCACATATATGGAATTTTACGAGAAATATCGCAACATTTTAGGCGTGCGTATCTAATATTTTTTCAAAACAGAAAAAATACTTGCAAGATGTGATTAAAACTGATATAATCAATACATTGTATGAAAGGAATGACGAAAATGACAAACTTTTTACCTGTAGTTGCAGAAGCAAGTGCAAGTGGCGGAAATCAGTCATCAAGTATGATTTTTATGATTCTCTTCTATGTTGCTATTTTTGCAGCTCTCTATTTCTTCCTCATCAGACCTAACTCAAAGAAGAAAAAAGAAGAAGCTCAGCTTCGTAACTCTCTTGAGATCGGTGATGAAATTACAACAATCGGCGGAATTATGGGCAGAGTAGTTGCCATTAAGGACGACGAGGACGCTATCATCATTGAAACAGGCTCCGACAGAGTTAAGATGAAGTTTAAAAAGTGGTGTATTTCTACTGTTGACACAGTTAAGGAACAGTCACAGCAGGCAGGTCAGCCTGAAAAGAAAGGCTTCTTCGGTTTTGGCAAGAAGAAAGATTCTGACGAAACTAAAGCTACAAAAGAATAACTTTTTGAATGAATGTTCTTTCCCCCGAATATATTTGTAACAGAATATATTCGGGGGTTGTTTTATGTCTGATAAAAAACTACTTGCAAAGGCTGTTTTGTTTTCATCAGTATGCGGAATACTCATACTGGTAATTTTGATGTGTTTGCTTGCAGCCGTGATGATGTCGTCGGGAGTGATTTCAGCAGATATACTTGATTACTGCACGGTCGGCATGGTCGGTGTTGCAACGCTGATGTCGGGAATAATATCATCAAGAATTACAGGAAGTGCAGGTCTTGCGGTGGGTTCGCTGACAGGATTTTTTATTTTTCTTGTCATAACCTCTATTGCATTGATTTTTAACGGTGAGCCTATAACGATACTAACCCTGCTAAAACTGATGTCATCCGTTCTGGGAGGAGGAATAGGCGGAATTATCGGAGTCAACAAAAAGGAAAAAATAAAAATCAGATAAGATCGAGTAAGATTATTTTATTGAAATTATGTTTTCGGCAGTTCGTTTAGGCGGACTGCTGTTTTTATGCCAGATTTAATTACAAATTAGAATTATTTTTTAAAAAATTGAAATATCTATGGTAAAACAGCTCGTAATATGGTACAATAATCCGGAGAATGAGATAGTGAGGGTTAATGACCTTGATTTAGATGTAATATGAAAAATAAGGAAATATTTAAGGAGTGTTAGTATGGCAAAAACAATTAAATTGCCGGCAGATTTAAGGGATTGGAAGGTTACTTCATTTGTTGGGGAAGACAACGGCTGTGAAGTTTACAAGGTATCAAGGAAGATTGATAAAAATACTGCTCAAAATGCGATTCTCAGACACGCATTTGTCGGCAAAAGCAATTATACCGATGAACGTGCCGAGTATTTTACCGAAGAGGCTGATTTTATTGAATCGGTTAAGGAGCTTGACGGTGTTTCAAACTATCTGGATGTTTATGTTCAGGATAATCAGAACAAAAAAACCTGTGATTTGTACATATTTACAGAAGAACTCACAAGTCTTGAAGAACTTATGAAAACCAAAACTTTCGCTGAGGATGAAGTTGTTGATTTTGGTATTCAGATGAGTGAAATGCTTGAAACTTTGGAAGCAAAGAATATTTTTCACGGTAATATTTCGCCAAAGAATATTTTTGTAACCGCTGACGGAAGGTATAAAATCGGCGGATTTACAGATTTTGAAGGCAAGATTGCGGATACCTCATTTGTTGCGCCTGAGGTTTACAAGCAGGAAAATGTTGACTATACAACCGACATTTATTCTGTCGGAATAATTATGTATGCAATGTGCAACGGCGGTAAAATTCCGTTTGAAAGTGATTCATGCGACAGAAAGAATGCCTGTGAAGAAAGATTTTCTGGCAAGGCTGTTACCGCACCGTCTGAGGGTGATGAAAAACTCAAGAGTGTTATTGTAATTGCATGTCAGCCGAATAATACAAACCGATGGAAAAATGCAGGCAACATTAAAAATGCTCTCACATCTATCAAGGCTGAAATAGGTACATCCTCCCCTGTTCCGAATCCCGATGTTGTTGTTCCGGAAAACACGGATTTTGACGGAAATGTATTTGAAGAATATGATTATGATGAATTTGAGGATACAGAGCCGACTGAACCACAGGATAATTTTGACGATAAGGATGAGGTTCAGACAGTTGAGGACGCTGTTCTTGATAATGAATTTAAAGGCGCCGAACAGCTTGGCATTGCCGAAGTTTTAGCCGGTGAGGAATCCTTGCCTGTTGACGGTAATGCTCCTTTAGATTCAGATGAAGTCAGTGAGTCTGATGCTGATGGAAACGGCGGATTTGAGGTTGTTGATGTTACAGACGCAGTTGATGAGCCTGAAAATTCCGAGGTTAAAACTGACGAAGTATCAGAAGAAAAACAGCCTGAATTTGAAGATATCAGTTCCGTATCAAGTGAAGATGACAAGAAAGAACAAACTGTTACAGATAAAAAAGCTGAAGAATTTGAAGATGTTTCAAGCAACAGCGAAGTAGCTCCGGAAGTTCTTCCTCCTGTTACAAGCGTTGAAGTGTTTGACGATTACTCCGGTGCAGATCATAAAAATGTTCTTACAAGCAATGAATCAAGCAAGGACTACGGTGATTTCTTTGAGGACGAGCCGTCTGTTAAGCGTACTGACAATAAAACTGACGATACTAAAAAAATTGAAGAAAAAAACGACTTTGACGATAACAGCTTTGAAGATAATGACAATGAATTCGGATATGCAGATGAAGAAGATAATAAAGAAAATGTAAAGAAAAAGAAGAATAAATTTATCATTATTCTTTGTGCCGTTGTAATTGCCGCCGCACTCGGATTTATCGGTTTCTGCGTTTATAACGGCTTGTCAAATTCATCTACTGACAATAAAGCTACTACAGCCGAAGCTGCAACATCTGCCGAAGTAACCACACAGGCGCCGAGTACGGCGATGCCTACTACAGTTCCTGCTACAACAGAACAGGTTACAACATCTTCTTCATATAACAATGTTGTTCCTGTTGTCGGTTACGGTTACAGTTACGGCAAGAAGCTTCTTGAACAGGCTGGCTTTACCGTTGAAATTTCTGACTATGAATACAGTTATGATTATCCGGAAGGATATATTATCTCCCAGACTCCTGAAGGTGACACAAGCGCAAGTACGGGTACAGTTGTTAAACTTGTTATCTCAAGCGGACAGATTCAGAGAGAAACAGAAGCTCCTGCAACACGGGCTCAGCAGTCATCAAATAGTCAGAACAGCTCATCGGGCAATTCAAATTCACAGTCATCAAGCAAAACAAACACTAATAATAACGGCGGATTTATCTTCCCTAACAGCGATTCTTCATATCTCAGCAACGCACAGGTAAGCGCTTTGAGTGATGACGACTTACAGCTTGCAATTAATGAGATTTATGCAAGACGAGGCAGAATTTTTAAGGACGCAAGCCTTAATGCATACTTTAACTCACAGTCATGGTATGAGGGCAAATATACAGCCGAAGAATTTGAAAAGAATGTTAAATTTAATACTTACGAACAGAAGAATCTTCAGCTTTTGATTAACGAAAGAAGATCAAGAAAGTGATTTTTAAACTAGAAAGATAATGCAGAGGAGTTATTATGAAAGATAAAATATTAAACGCACTAAAAAGCAAGACCTTCTTTGCTTTGGCAATTAATATTGTTATTATGGCTTTGATTATAGTTGTTACTGCATTTTCCTATGACAGTGCTGACGATTTTTACAATTCTTTATATATCTGTCAGTATCATGACTATTACAATAATGATATTAACTACATTTTTGCGACAATTACCGGTTCATTGCAGTACATTCTTTTGAATTTCAACTGTTTTGTACTTTTTCAAATTCTTCTCTCCTGTGCCGCTTTTTCTTCTGTTACATTTGTTTTTGCCGATAAATTCGGAAAGCACAAGGCTTTCATATTCACTCTTGTGCTGAATATTTTGTTTTCATTTGACCATTATTCAAACATTTTAAGCAGTAAAACTGCAGCTTTGCTGCTTACGGCAGGGTTTCTGATGGCACTTAATGCAATCAGAAATAAAAGGTACTCTCTCCCGTTTTGGATTGGTGTACTTGAAGTTATATTCGGAACATTTTTATGTTTCAAATATTTCTTTGTGGGACTTGCATTTTTCATTGCTTTCTTCATCGGTGATATGATTGCAAAAAGAAAGTACAAGTTGCCGTTCAGAAAATTCTTCTGGTATTTCAGACCTTTTGTGCTTGTATTAGTCTTTATTGTTCTTGTCGGCTGCGGTCTTGAATATTATTCATATTCGGTCAATAATGCAAATGCAGAAACTTCGGGGCTGTACAGATACAGCGTCCTTGCCGATAAGACCGATGATAATGCTTTTCCAAACTATTCCGATTACTGTGAGGAGCTTAATTCGGTCGGAATAAATTCGGCAAATGAGTATGAACTTTTTGTTGACGGATATTATGATGAAAACAATGGACTGAATACTACTGCACTTGAAAAGGTTGCGGATATTCAAAAACGGGAAAATCCGTATAATTTCTTTGATAATGCGGGTGCATTGTTTTCAGATGCATGGGGACATATTATAAATTTTGATTCATATCTTATTGCTTTTGCGGTAATACTTGCCGTTATGGTAGTTTTTGTTACCGTTCAGAAAAAAAGATTTGCCTTCTTCCCTGCTTTGTATTTTGCGGTGGGATTTGCGGCTTGTATGTATGTTCGTTATGCAATGGATTCTTCGGCATACACAATGTACGGAATTTTGCTGATGATTCTTTCGTTTACAATGTATTCGTTTGATTTCGGTCATCTCAGAAAAGACGAATACAGCAATATTACAGATAAAAGCAGAAAAACTGTTCTTATTTCGGTTATTGTACTTGTGATATTAGGTGTGGCAAGCTGTGTATCATATTTCTTCCATATCACTCCTGTTTCATATGACAAAAAGCCGAGTGATCTTTATACTGAGGTTGACAGACATCCCGAAAATTATTATGTTCTCGATCCTGTAACAGCTAAAGAATACATTTCATATACCGATAACTATATTCATCCGCTTTGGGGATTTTCTTCCGATTTTCTCCATAATGTTGACGGCTTCGGCTATCTTCATCGGACAAATCAGCTTGTGAACCGCAACCTCTCAACAAATATTTATGAGGCGGTCGTTGACGGAAGAAATGTATATGTTATCGATAAGAACATTACTTTTATCAAAGAAAATTATCTTAACCAATATTACGGCAAAAAGGATTCCGTCATTGTTTACAAGGATGAAAAGGAATTCAACGGATTTACAATTTACAGCGTAGACAGAGTTAAATAACATTAAAAAAGTATATCACGATTTTTTTAGAGACGGTTTAAGTCGTTTTTCTTAGGTTTTTCGTTCATTCCTTTTCTGTCATTTTCCGGGCAAACTAAAACAAAAAGCAGAGCTTTTGGGCTCTGCTTAGTTTCTTGAAAATATACTTTTGCTATGGGAGTGATTCAGATTAGATTGCTCGGAATAAAACAATTATCCTTGTCAATCGGTATCGGCTCCTCACACATACATATGATGCCGCCGTTTCTGCGGTTCAAAGAAGCCTTGTCAATTACGCTGTACTTTTTGACCTCACGACGATCAGGAGAAGCACTCTTTTTGATTTCCAACGGATGAATGACATTGTTTTCCTCGATGAAAACATCAATCTCTTTTGCGTTAGAATCACGAAAATAGGTAATATTTACTTTAGATTTAGCGTAAGCGTAGTTTTTCACAAGCTCCATTACCACATAATTTTCGTAGTAATGACCGCTTGCAGCACCGTTACGGAGAGTGTCTGCCGTCAGCCACATCGAAAGGTAAGCACAAAGACCGGTGTCACAGAAATACAGTTTCGGTGTTTTGCTGAGCCGTTTCAGTTCATTGTTTGAATATGGGGCAAGCAGATAAACAATGTGAAGTCCCACAAGTACTTTCAGCCATTCCTTTGCGGTACTCGGTGCAATGTCAGCGGATTCCGCAAGAGTAGAATAATTGACCTGCTCTGAAACAAGAGCAGCACAACCGACAAGAAACTTACGAAAACGAACTGTGTCGGTGATGCCGCCGTGTTAGCTTAGCAATATTTTTTTGAAAGGTGATAAAATTATGAGTACCAATAAGATTACTTGTTCATTTACCGTTGACCGTGATATTTACAACGCTTATAAAAGTATTGTTGTAAAAGGTGGCGAAAATGTAAAGGGCAACCTTATCCGTTATATGCTCAATGTCATTAACTATGAAACGCCAAATGCAGATACAATTTCTGCCATTAAAGAAGTTGAAGAACTGAAAAAAATCCAAACAAAAAAACCTATGCATCATTTAGCGAGCTTTTAGAGAATATTACCAATGGGTAAATTAAGAATTGTGCCATCACAAAAATTCAACAGAGATGTTAAGCTGGCAATTAAGCGTGGATACAATATTCAATTGCTTGATGATGTTGTTGAAATGATAGCTGAACAACAACTACTACCACCAGAATATAAAGATCACAAACTAATCGGAAATTATTCCGGTTGTAGGGAATGTCACATTACCCCCGACTGGCTCTTGATTTACGAAATTAGTAATGAAGAACTTATTTTGTATCTGACAAGAACCGGAACGCACAGCGATTAATTTATTTTAAGCTCCTAAAGGCATTTTTACCTTAATAGAATATACTAACAAATAAAAGAAAGAACCTTCCCTAATGATAAATTCATCAGAGAAGGTTCTTGTTATTTCTTCACCATAACTACAACCTGTTTGCCGAGTTCGTTATATCTTGTATTTACAAGGCTTTTTGAGTATCTTGTACGAGTGTTTGTCCATGGGTCGTTGAAATAGTAATAATCTTTGTCATAGCCCGTAAGTAACAGACAATGTTCGCCGGCAGTCCAAGTATAGTAACTGCCGAGTTTATATTTTGCGTTTTCATCGGTGTAGTTTACTCTCCAAGTGGTTGTCTTAAATGACGGTGACATATTAATTGTTGCCCACACCATAATCGGCTGACCTTGTGCAACATACTTACCCGAAAGATATTCAAGACTTTTCCCGCTGATTTCTACAGCCTTGTATGATTTGTCGGAAAGGTATTTGTTCATACATTTTGCCATAATCGGAGCGTATGCACCGTAGCTGTTGGAGCTGTAGGGTGTTCCGACAAAAGCACAATTCGGATCAGGTCCTGTGTATGAACCGTTTGAATAACCGAAAGGTTTTTTTACCAAATACTTATCTGCAAATGTCGTTTCAGAAATTTTATATCCGTAGAAATTCAACAGCATTGTTGCACTACAGGTTTCACAGCCTGTCGGGAGCTTACTTTGACCGATTAACGGAACATTTGAAATCTTCTTGCTCTGTGGCATTATGTATACATTGCAAATGGCTTTTTTTCCGTTATTCAAAGTGCAAGTTACAGTTGCTTTTCCTGTCGCTACTCCTTTGACGACACCTCCGCCTCTTGTTACAGCAGCTATTTTTGAATTGCTTGATGAATAAAGTCTGTAATATGCCGCTGTACCTTTTGGAACACTGCTGTTAATGTCAAAACTCTGACCTATGTACAGTACAATTTCACTTGCGTTAAGTTTAAGAGATGTTGCAAGCGGCTTGACCGTTACATTACAGGTTGCTTGTGTACCGTTTGGCATTTTGCATCTCACAGTTGTGGTTCCTGCCTTTTTTGCGGTCATCAAACCTCCGGCTTTTTGAACAAAAGCAATATTCGGATCATCTGAATAATAAAAACGATAATAAGCTGCTGTTCCGCTCGGCACATAGCTTGAAAAATCATACTGTTCACCGACTCCAATTATAATACTTGTCTTATCAAGCTTTATGCTATTAGCAAGCTTTTTAACAGTAACCTTACATTTGGCTGTAAGTCCGTTATAAGTTTTTGCTGTAATTGTAGAGACACCAATGCCCACAGCAGTCATTTTGCCTTTATCGTCTACAGTAATTACCCCACTATTATCTGTAGTAAACTCTACTTGCGAAATATCTCCATTTTCAATAGTAGTAATAAGAGTATATGACTCCCCTACCCCAAGTGTTATTGTATTCTTATTGAATTTCACACTTTTAGGCGGAACAGTTGGTTTTGGCTCTGTAGTAGGCTGTTCAGTAATCTGCTCAGTATACTCTTCTGTTGAAGGTTCAGTAACTTCTTCCGTAGTTGTTTCAGTCGATTCTGTCGATGGTTCATCAACAATTGTTGTTTCCTCAACACATTCTGTAGTAGCTTCAGTATATGCTGTAGTTTCAGAATATTCAGTTGTTACTTCAGTACAAGCAGATGAGAAATTCGATATCGTTGTTTCTGTGGATGCTTCAGTTCCGTAAACCGAAGTAGTTTCTGTCAAAGATGACGGTTCTGATGTATCGAATTGAGATCCAACAATAATTTTCTGAATATTAGTGGCATCAATAACGGTCAAAACATTGTCACCATTAGTATCGTAAAGAAATTTCTCATCATCAGTTAAGTCAATCATACCTACAACATACTTTTGGACCTTGGTTGCATCCATAACTGTAAATTCGTAATTACTGCCATTAACGATAGTTGCTGCATATGGTATTGTACATATCACAGATAACAGCGTTATGATCAATAATATTGATATTAGTGGTATTATTTTTTTCATGTTTTTTGCTCCCTTATCTGTGCCTATTGTAATAGTCTTTGTCTGACCGTTTATAAATGTCTTTTCTACCGTATTACCGTCTGAATCGGTAACAATGTAGTAAGTAATACTGCCGTCAGATGATGTGCGATATTCGCTTTCAAGCGAACCGTCAAATGTATAATAGTAATATGAAGTTTCACCGCTTGAATAGTTTTAGGTATTAGTAGGCTCAAATGAGCCTACTTACCCACATTCGTTTTAAATTTTTTCAAATATAGTTAGAATTATTAATCAATCTAAAATTTATGCCTATTTTTTTTAACTCATTAAATGCACTAAAATTGGTCTCATTGACTAACACCATTTTTTCATGTGAAATACAGCGAAACCACGGTATGCAATTTTTATAAAAAGCCAAATCTTCAGGATAATCATAAGCATTCCAAGAGGAAAAATCTATAGGTTTCATCAATAAAGCCGTTGTTATTTTATTAATTCTGAAACAATGGATTTGTTGTCCTGCAGTATATCTGGGTGTTTTAATTTTACCTAATGGAATTTCATGATTTCTAAAACCATCCAAGAAATTAAAATATTCATTAGAATGATCCTTTTTATGGATCTGTCTCACAGTAAAAAAACTAAAATTCTCACTATAGCAAGTGGCAATTTTTAATATATCGTTATATTTACTATTAAAATCGTCATAATTCATAAAAGTATAAACCATAATACCACCTGTATTCCCTATACATAAAACGAATGGATACTCCACTTTATATTTTTATATTTAACATGATAATGCTTAAAAGAAGCAGACCCTCTATGTTTGGGATCACACTTACTTCTAGTGCTGCCTACTGAGTTTGCGATATTTAACGCATCACTCTTATAATAAGTTATTACATCTTTGCCTTGCCGCAATTTTGATTCAGCTTGACTTTTAGTAAGTTTACTTCCGCATTATCAACCGTCATTTCATTCTCATTATAACAGTAAACAAACGCAAATGCAATATAATTTACAATTTCATTTGTTCTTTCAGGAGTAACAGAAAGTGATACCTGCTGGTAACCGTCCGTGTTTGCACTAAAGTTCTGATATGTGCATTCTCTGTAATGCGTTCGGAACAAATCATTAAATGCTTTTTCCAAGTAATCGAATTTTTAGATAGCTGAGACTCTAATACATTTCGAAGCAAAATAATTTCTTTTCGTAATACTTGCCCAAAGTATAATGATATAGTTTATTTTCCGACACAGCGGATGGGCTACAGTCAAGTGTTTATGCACATATATCATATGTTTTTATTAGTATTTTCTTAATTTGCTCATTGTACATTGCTCAAATCTCTTATGTTATACGGTTATCCTTGCAACCTTTCCCCAAGGCGGATTCACTTCTTCATTATTTAATAACCAAAGCACCGGAATACCTCCGGCAAGCTTTTCCAGAGGAAAGGGGGCATATCCATCTGATAATATGATAATACTTGCCGGCAATTTGTCGGACATATGATGAAATACATACTCAAAAATGATTTGAAAGTCGGTTCCACCACCTCCGGCGGGTTTGATTATCTTGAACTCGTTCTCGTCGCTAAACGGCTGTGGCTTTATAATCGCCGCATCAAAGAAGCCAAGCCATCCCTTTAGTTTTCCGTTGAACTGATCAATTGCTCCTTTAACCTCTGAATATGCTGCTGCAATCATATCGTCCGACATACTCCCTGATGTATCAATCATAAACAGGATATCTTCTACCCTATCTTCCTTGCCGTTGAAATCAGGCAAGAAAAACGGACTGTCGTCAAATCTCCGATCCGGTGGAGCAAACGAATAATCAACAACTTCTTCCTGAATAAAATCATTCAAGATTGTCCGCCAATCAGTTTGCGTTTTTTTTAGTTCTTTAAGAATACGCTCGGCAAAAGCAGGGAGAAGGCCTCTTGCGTTTGATGGATCTCTGATCTTAATAGCTTCTGCTGCGTCTTCAAACCGCTTGACCCATACGTCACGAAGTGTATCATCTTCTTCATATTTGCCCCACCATGAATGATCATCCCATACCCGTACCGGTTGATGCTGTTCTTTTGAAATCTCTTTTTTTGCCCTGCCGACAGCAGAACCTGGACTTTTATTATTGCCTTTTTTTGCTCTACCATCAGCAGAACCGTGACTTTTATTATTGCCTTTTTTATTAAGATTCTTCGGAAGCATAACATAGACCTGTTCGGCAGTATATTCATGCCCTTCTTTTCCGTCCGGTGCAACATGCATTGATGTGCCGTATTTGCTTAGCGTTATACTGCTCGCTTTCATTCCGTTCTCAAGCGGTATATTTGTTGTTTATATGCTCGGAAAGCTCTGTGTAAAAAGTATTTGTGTTCAGCATTTTAATATATGTAGCAACAAGATTCTGTGCATAGGTTTGCTCAGAAAGTATATTGAGGTTGTTTTTATTTTCATCATCATTTGACGTATCAACATATAACTGAATTGAAGATGTGTATAATTTTGGAATAAAATATCTTGTTATAAAAAAGCTTCCGATAGCACAAATAAGCGTAACTACGATAATAAAAGCAGCATTTTTCTTAATAATATTCCATACATCTGACAATGAAATAATAATTTCATCCTTTTCTTCCATAGAACTACCTCCGTTTTACATATTAATTCGTTTTCTGCATTATTGATTACTATTATAAACCAATATCCAATTTATTTCAACAACAATATTTTACTTTTTTCCACTATTGACAAAGTTTGTGTGACTAATTTATTATTGTACACTAAGATATCAAGAAATTAGTAATTATCACTATAAACACATAAAGGCTTTTCTGAGAGAAAGTAATGTAAGTACAGTTGCCTTGCTTTTTGTTCCTTTTGAATGCGGTGCTTTGTCGGACTTTACTGTCCATATTTCGGCACCGACCTTTGCCTGAGCTGTTTCATCAATATCGCTTAAATCCGTAAACATAAACCGAGCCGAGAACAAACCATATTGATACAAGCTGTGTTGTAAAGCCTTTTCATAGCAACATAAATATTGCAAAGCCTATCCACACTATCGGCATATGAGCATTTTTGTATTTACATTCCGTTATACCATTCCGATTTTATGTAAAAAGTGCATAAAAATACCGACAAGTATTAGCATAGAACGCCATTACTTGTCGGCAATAATTTTAATATCACATTCCTTGTTCAAAAATATAGAGGTACAAATCTTCAAGAGTTGGTTTTGCGGTTGTGTATTGGCAGTCTGTCGGCGGGTTATCGGTCACGATGCGGACTATTATGCTGTTGTCGTTGTGACAGAGATTTGAAACACGGTAATTGTCTTGAAAATATTTTAAATCTTCCCTTTGAATTTCGACCTCAAAGACTTTATTTTCAAGCTCCTTTGTCAACTTATTCGGGGAATCGTGGGAGATGAGCTGACCTTTTTTAAGCAAAATAATCTCCTTTGCGATAAACTCAATATCCGACACAACATGGGTGGAGATTAGGACAATTTTATCCTCGGCAATCTCGCTGATGAAGTTGCGTATGCGTATTCTCTCCTTCGGGTCAAGTCCTGCCGTGGGTTCGTCCAAAATCAGGATTTCGGGATTGTTCAGAAGCGCTTGAGCAATCAAGGCTCTCTGCTTCATACCGCCCGAAAACGAGCCTAACTTTTTATGTGCGGCATCTGTCAGATTAACCGTTTCAAGAAGCTGAGTGATCTTTTCCTTGGCTTCTTTCTTTTTTAAGCCCTTTAAAGCCGCCATATACCACAAAAAGCGGTTGAGGGTGAAATCATCATACAAGCCCTGCTGTTGGGGCATATAGCCGAGTACGGCTCGGTAATCCTTGCCGAGCTTTTTGATATTTTCACCGCCGTAAACCACCTCTCCGCCGTCGGCATTGAGGTTGTCGGTGATAATGTTCATCAGCGTGGACTTGCCTGCTCCGTTCGGTCCGAGCAAGCCGTATACTCCCGGAGTTAAGGTAACGCTGAAATTATCAAGCGCCTTTACCGAGCCCTTTTTATAGGTTTTGCTGATACAATTTAAAGCTAATTCCATATTTACAACCTCTTTTGCCTTGAAACTTAAATTATAAATTTCGTACTTTTGCGCTTGGGGACAAAGATAATCAGAGCCGATACTGCGATTATCAGCAGACAAACGGCGGTGATTATGCCGATAACGGCTGTCTGAGCATTATTTGAAAATGCCGATACCATACGGATTTTGCTGTTATCAATGAACACCACGCAGGGTATAAGGAGCAAGCCGCTTGAAATTATCATTGTCACAAACTGATTTTTAAATATGTAGGAGAGCAGATAGACCAAAGCCGTTGCGCCGACTGCCGCAAGCAGATGAACAAAGCCGAGAGCAAGAATATATCCGCCCACGGTTATGCCGCTTGTCAGAGCCGAAAAATCTCTTGAATATGCAAGCGGTAAATCAAATGATGCCGTGCCGAAGGTCTTGATAAAGTTGAGCATATACGGCAGATAGATTAAGATATAGGAAATCACCGTGGTAATCAGGACGGTTAAGAGCTTTATAATCAACAGCCTCGCTTTGCCGTGCTTATTTGCCGAAATCAAGTTAACCATAGAGGTCTTGTATTCAATCGCCAAAATGTTGGAGGTACAGAAGATAACCACGGCTAAGAGCAGAGCAAAATACTCCCACTCCCTAAAGGTGTCCATAGTCAGCCGCTTGTTCACCACTTCATTGACAAGTGCAGGCTTTTCGCCCGTCAGCTCAGCCTTTTCATTAACATATTCAAGCTGAGCGCAAATGTCCTCAAATGCCATTCCTCTTATGCTTAAAATACCATCAATGGTATTGAGCCTGTTCGTTTTTTCCTCAACCGAAATCGTGTTGTCGGCTGAAAGCTCCTCGGCTTCTCTTGTAAGCTCGTCAAAATAAGCCCTTTCACTCTCGATAAAATCATACTTTTCCTCGTCAAGCTCACCCTCAAGTGTTTGCATATAGGTGTCATAGGCGCTTTCCTGAGGACTTCTGAATATAATACTCAAATCATCATTGTAGCTGACAAAGCCGAGAGCCACGAGGATAATTACTGCGACGAGGGCGAAGGAGGTTTTGTAGTGCTTGTAAGCCTCGCCGCTGTATATTCTCACACTTCCGTTGATTTTCTTAAACCGTCCGAGCCGTGACATAAGCCTGTCGAGCAAAACGAGCTTGCCGTTATGCTGTGACAGCCTTGAAAATGCCAATGCCGCTCCCAAAATTCCGACAACGGAGAGAGCCACAGCTAAGCCGATGAAAACGGTGATTATGTTAATCGGCTGTGAAAAAATATTGACATTCTGATAACAGCCAAAAATATTGTTGCCGCTGATAAGGTAGAAAATATTTATAAATTTTAGCGAAGCCAACACAGAGCTACCGTCAATGAAAATGAAGCAGGAAAATTCAAAAATCAGTGCCGCCGCCAAGATTAAATAGATCTTTGCGGAGGACTTGATAACCACGAATAAAAATGCCGTGAGCATTGACAGAGAGCAGAGCAAAAGCGTTTTGCCGAGTACCCACAAAATCAGGTATTCAAGCATTGTAACATTTAATGCGCAGTTTAAAAACAGCTCGCTCGACTGCACGGGGCGGCTCAAATCTCCAAAGCCGTAGACTGTGCCTGCCGTCATAATGTTGCTCGCATAGAACAGCAGACTAACAACCGCCGTAACGCTCAAAACAACCAAGAGCTTGCAGGCTATTGTTGACAGTCTGCCCTTTGCCGTTGACCGCACAAGAATATAAAGTCCCTTTTCTCTTTCAACGGAGAACATCAAAATATTGACAAGTAATACGATAATCAGCAAAATATAGCTTGCAACCTCATATGAGGTTGCGGCTTCAACCGCCTTGTTGTTGCCGAGAATGGGCTTAACACCTTTAACCTCGGCAAAATCCACGGGAGTTTTTTCAATATTTCTGAACGAAAAGCTGTCCGGCTCTGCAAAAATGGAAAAGCTGCTCTGTTGCTCGGCTCTCGACTTCATATTGGAAATAAACTCTTCATAGCTGTCTATGTGAGAGAGCTGAGCCTGTATGTTGCTTAGCATAACCGAGCGGTTGAACAGCTCATCATCGTTCAAGTCCAAGCCTGCCGCATTGTCATACAGCTTTGGATATTTTTCCTTGTATTCATCTGCATTTCCGTTGTGCAAAAGAATTTGTGCAATCTGTATCTCCGTGTTCTTGCTTTCAAAGAACGCATTTTTATCCTCTGCGTCGTTACATTCCCGAATAAGCTGTTCATATGCCCCAACATCACTTGAAATTGCCGAATTTTCATAATCAGAGGATTGAAGCATTACGAAAAACAGAGAATCGGCGCAGAAAAAGGCAATGATGCAAATAAGAAATATTTTGTTTGAAAACAGCTTTAAATATTCGCTACCTGCAATTCTCATTCAACTCTCGCCTGTCCCTCTACATAATAATTGCTGTCCTTCTTTTCAGCCCATTTCAGCTTGCAAAGCTTGGTGAATTTTATAGTTTCTCCGCCGATTGAGCCAAGTTGACTTTTATCCGCCATAGCTAAAATTCGTTCTCCGTTATCATCTACAGATTCAAAAATAAAATATTCATTATCCTGTGGATTAATATAATTGCATACTATATTTTCAAATTCAGGCGGAACATACGAATCTATCTCATTCATATTTAAATCGTAAACCGTAATAATCTGTTTTTCTGCATCTTTTCTGGTGACCTGCACACAATTATCACCATATATGTATTTTCCATCGGTTGAATATCGCAAATTATCTTTATGAGCTATTGTGAAAAAGCTTTCCTTTACATTTCCATCCAAATCGCATTTAAGATAAACATTTTCATCCGAATTTTTATCGTAATAGGACGCAATCATTGTGTTGTCTAAAAAGAAATTATAAAACACTTGATAGCCTTTAGCTTTAGGAATGTCATTAATCTCTAATGTATCTAAATTGATACATTTGATACTTAAACCGGGTCCTTCCTCTTTTTCATTTCTCTCGTCGGCAGTAAAGTAAAAATAATTCTTATACGCACATATTTGAGAAACAGCTCTCAAGCTGGACTTAATATAGTAATCCGTTTTGTATAGAATCTGCGGTTCTGATTTAGGTGAATCAAGAGGTATTCTAATTACTGATGAATCAGTAGAGCAATAAAAATATCCCCTGTGTATGAACCATTCAAAAGCATAAAAATTAAAGCTTCCCGTAAGATTTTCCCTTTGGCTTCCATCAGGCTTCATACGCATAAGATATGTATTGTAATTTATATAGCTCTTGTCATACTCTCCGCATAAAGCATACAAATATCCGTCATTATATTGTATTGCAGAATCATGGGCACCAACAAGCGTATCGGGCTTCTGCGTTAAGTTTAAATAGGCATCGCAAGCTTCAGGGTCATCGTGAGTACAATTTGGTTTTGAACAAAGAGGAGTAGCCTTTTTTGTTTCTTTATCAATAAAAATCACGATTCCGTCCTCACCGATATAATAATAACCTTTATCTGATTTTGTCATAGGTGCATTTCCGCCGATATGGTACATTAGCTGCATATCTGTTGCATAATTTATATATGCATCATCGGAATTTGAGTATGAAGATTTATTCGTACAGCCATAAAAAAATACAGCAGCATAAATTGTTAAAAGTAATGCCATCATTGCAGTTGTTTTCTTCATTGGAATACCTCTCACAGTTTTTCTTTTTTAAAACAATTTTTGGAATTTATATTTTTAAATCAATTCTCTACTTCTGTAATTTAAAATTAAGCAATTTTCAATATTTTATATTCGCAATATAGCTTTTGCGTTATAATTATATTAACTAATCATTTTATTTGTATGAGATATTTTAACATATCAAGAGTATAAACACAATGATTTTTTAGATATTATTTATTACAAATTTTATTATGCATTTTTGTGCAATATAACATAATCATTTAAAATAATGCTAATCAATATAGGTACAAACAGACCAAATATAAGATATAAAAATGCCCACTGTTGCAAACCGTTTGGAAGATAGTAGTACAATCCTATGAATCGGAATTTCCGGAACAACCTGCAAATAATGTTGCTGTCATTGCAAGTGTGAGGAACGCACATAGATTTTTTGTCCGGGCATTGTCAATAAAAGTTTATAAATTTTAAAGAGGATTGAACTTTTTATTGTTCAATCCTCTTTGTTGTTTATTACAGACTGCATATCTTCGGGAATTTCGGCAGTAACCGTAATGTATTCATTTTTTATCGGGTGATAAAATTCAAGCCTTGCACAATGAAGTGCCTGCCTTGAAATTTTATCAAGCTTTCCGCCGTACAAGTCATCGCCCATAAGCGGATGCCCTAAATAAGCCATATGGCAGCGAATCTGATGTGTTCTGCCGGTTTCAAGCCACAATTCAAGCAATGTAAAATCTTTTGTTACAACAAGCGGTTTATAGTGCGTAACTGCTTTCATTCCGTCATCACGGACAATTCGCACCATTTTGGAATCATCACGCAAATCCATTGGCTTATCAACTACACCTTCAATATTTATTTCGCCCTCGCATAAAGCGTAATAGACTTTATGCGTTTTATTTTTTACGGCATTGGCTGTAAAACGGTTTTTGGCTATGAGAACAAGCCCTGAGGTATCCTTGTCAAGTCGATTAATTGCCCGAAATACAAACGGCTTGCCGTTTTGACTGCAATAGTACGAAACAATATTTGCAAGCGTATCGCTTTGGTGCTGCTTTACAGGATGAACAGGCATGGAATGCGGTTTGTTTACCACAAGAAAATGTTCATCCTCATATCTTATATCAAGTGTCCCCTTTGTCGGTTCAATTTCACATTTTTCATCGGGAATTGCAATTGAAACGGTTTTACCGCTTTGCACACAGTCAATTGTTCTTAAAATTTTCCCGTCCATCAAAATACCGTCTTTTTCTCTTTTCAGTCGTGTTATTATTCTTGCAGAAAGCCCGCATTTATCACGCAGAAATCTTTGAGCAAGCATATTGTCACATTCGTCAGGTACGGAAAAATACAGTCTGTCAGACATAAATCATCCTCCAAACAAAAAACAGAATTATCAGCTGAATAATAAATATTATCGGTATGCCGAGCATAAATTTAATGTGTCTTGTTTTGTGTCTGATTAATTGCATTGTAATGTACATTGCAACACTTCCTCCGAGTGCGGAGAGAATCAGCAATGTGCTTTCTCTTACTCTCCATTTGCGGTGAATTGCAAAGTATTTGTCACAGACTGTTACGATAATTGATATCAGGCTGATGATGCAAATGTATATGATGAAAATTTCCATGAGAACTCCAAAGGATGATTTGATTGAAAAACAAAAAGATTGTTCCGATTATTGTATCTGTAATAGCTATGTTAAGCGTTATCTGCATAAGCTCATTTACAAGAGAAAAACCGCCCAAAAAGCAGAATGATATCAACAACATTGCAGCTTTATCATCAAAGGCAACCGCCGACACACCCGAAAGTGATGAAGAAATGCGTGGTGTGTGGGTATCATATATGGAGCTTTCTATGGAAAATGAAAGCTCAAAAACACAAAAAGCGTTTGAAGATAAATTTACCGAAATAGCAGAAAAAAGCCGTGAAAGCGGTTTCAACACGCTTATTGTACAGGTACGCCCCTTTTGTGACGCATTATATAAGTCAAGCTATTTTCCGTGGTCACATATTCTCACGGGTACGCAGGGTAAAAATCCTCAATATGACGCACTGCAAATTATGTGTGATATATGCAAAGAAAACAATTTGAAAATTCATGCGTGGATTAATCCATACAGAGTCAGTTCAAATAAAACTCCGAAAAAACTTTCAGACAACAATCCTTATATAAAGAATTCCGAAATAGGTATAAAAACCGATAACGGAATTTTTCTTGATCCGTCAAATGAAACTGCACAACAGCTGATTAGTGACGGTGTAAAGGAAATTGCGGAAAATTATGATGTTGACGGGATACAATTTGACGACTACTTCTACCCTACTAAGAATGAAAGTTTTGATAAAAAGCAGTATGAGGCTTATATTGAAAAATACGGTAAAGAAAACTGTATGAGTCTTGATAATTGGCGAATGCAAAATGTAAATACGCTGATTTGTAAGGTTTACAGAACAATAAAAAGTGTGGATTCGTCAGTTGAGTTCGGCATATCACCGCAAGGAAATATAGGTAACAATGACGGATTGTATGCCGATGTAAAATCGTGGTGTACCTGTAAAGGCTTTGCAGATTACATCTGTCCGCAAATTTACTTTAGCCTTGAAAATCCTGCTCTGACTTTTGAAGATTGCCTTAACAGCTGGACATCTCTTGATTTTGACGAAAATGTAAAACTGTATGTAGGTCTTGGCGGTTATAAGGCAGGTAACGGCGAATATGACGAAGAAACATGGCTTTCAAGCGACAGTATTCTTGCCGATGAATACGATATTTTGCGTAACAACAAATCTGTCAGGGGCTTTATGCTTTACAGCTATAGTTGTCTTGAGAATGATACTGCAAAAAAAGAGATTAATAATCTGATTAACGCTTTAAACTAATTCAGCATCGCAGTAGTCATCAAATGATTTTGTGATTTTCACATCAATAATTTTACCGCAGAGACTTGTATCTTCGGAATTAATATGAACAGGCGTGTAGTTCTTTGTGTAACCCTCAAGATAACCGTGACGAAGTCTTTCAACGAGAACAGATTCACAAAGGCCAACCTGATCTTTAAGAAATTCCCTTCTGGTTTCATCGCAGACCTGTTCCATAATTTTGGCTCTCTGCTCTTTGATTTGCGGATCAATTTGATTTGGTGCTTTATCGGCAACAGTGCCTTTACGGCGTGAATACGGGAAGATATGCACCTTTGCAAAGCCGATTGACTTAACAAAATTAAGAGATGCTTTGAAATCTTCCTCTGTTTCACCTGCAAATCCAACCATTACATCGGTTGTCATAGAACTGTTTTCAAAAGCGTTTCTGAGATTTGTAACAATTTCAGCGTATTCTGAACAATTGTAGTGACGATTCATTGCTTTGAGTGTGTTATCGCAACCGCTTTGTAGTGAAAGATGAAACTGCGGACAGAACTTTGGCTGTACAGCAAGACGGGCAATCATTTCTTTATCCATTCTTTCCGGTTCGATTGACCCGAGTCTTACACGGTCGATTCCGTCAACGGAACAAGCACATTCTACAGCATCCGCAAGATCAAAATCTTCGTCAAGACCGTAGGCGGAAAGGTTAATACCAACAAGAACAACCTCACGGTAACCGTTTGCGGCAACCTGAATAAGCTCTGCCTTTAAATCTTCAAGAGATTTTGAACGCACTCTGCCCCTTGCATACGGAATAATGCAGTAAGAACAGAATCTGTTGCAACCGTCCTCGATTTTAATGAAAGCTCTTGTATGCTCTCCGAGTGACGATACGGAAAGGTTTTCGTATTTTTCGCCTTTTCCGATATGCTCTGTTATATGAACAAATTTCTGTTTTTCTTCGAGAAACTTGTAAATTGAAGGAACGAGTTCGGCTCTCTTTGCGTTGCCGAGTACGATATCGCAATTTGAAAAGTTCTCGCTTTCTTCGGGGAAAGCCTGTGGCATACAGCCGGTTAAAATAACAATTCCATCAGGATTTTCACGGCGGACACGGTTGAGAATCTTGCGGTTTTTTGCGTCACTTACGGATGTTACCGTACAGCTGTTAACGATTGTTATGTCTGCCCTGTCCCTGTCATCCGAGAGAAGAAATCCGTTCTTCAGCATATCTTCACGCATTGCCTGTGATTCATACTGATTAACCTTGCAGCCGAGTGTAATTATATTAAAATTCATTCACTAACCATCCTTTTTTGGGTAAATAGTTGAAATTGCAAAAATTCATTAATTCGTTGTTGATTTAGACAAAAATTAATGATAAAATATAAACAAGATGAACAATGGAGGTGAGATCTTGTTTTCTGTACCGGTTTCCGTTAAAAATAAAAAAGAAATGATCGATATGTTTGAAACTCTTGCTCACTTTCCGGATACAGTAATGATGCTAAGAAACGGCGATAATACTGTTGATGCTCATTCGTTGATGGGATTTTTTGCAATTGACGAAAAAATTCCGATTGAACTTCTTCTTGAATCAGAACCTGATGATAATCTCAAACAGGCGATTTCTAAATTTGCTTTTGTTAATGCATAAAAATAATATATACATACTGTTAAGCCCTATGACCAAAGTCATAGGGCCTTTTTGTTTGCGCTTTTAGTTATGAATTTTTGTCAACAACATGGAACTTTTTAAGGTTTCCTGTCTTTTCGCTTCTCTTGTCAAGTTCGGCAAGAACATCTTCAAGCGGAATGCCGAGCTTTACCATCATTACAGTAAGATGATAGATAAGGTCTGCAATTTCATAAACAGTTTCGCTGTTATCATCATTTTTTGCCGCAATGATTGTTTCACTGCACTCCTCACCTACTTTTTTAAGAATCTTGTCAATTCCTTTATCAAGAAGGTAGCAAGTGTATGAACCCTCTTTTGGATTATCTCGTCTGTTTTCTACTGTAGCATAAAGTGCTTCAAGAACTTCTCTGTCGTTCATATTAAAATTCTCCTCATTTTAATTTTTTAAAAAAGCAGGAATGATTTCCTGTGTGGCAGGCCGCACCTGTCTGTTCAACTGTGATGAGCAATGTATCGTCGTCGCAGTCGGCATATATATCAATTACCTTTTGTAAATGACCTGATGTTGCACCCTTGTTCCAAAGCTCCTGACGGCTTCTTGACCAGAACCATGTGTAACCGGTTTCAAAAGTTTTTTGCATACTTTCACGGTTCATATATGCAAGCATAAGTACCTCACCCGTTAACTTTTCCTGAATAATTGCAGGAATAAGTTCGGATTTTACAAAATATTTATCAAGATCCATAATTACCTCAGATTTTATTTGTTACTTCAATCGCCTGTTTCAAATCAAGTGAACCTGTGTAGATAGCCTTGCCGCAGATTGCACCGTAGACATCGAGTTCTGAAAGATTAATGATATCTTTGAGAACTGCAACACCGCCGCTTGCGATAATATTACAGCTTACTTCGTGAGCAAGGTCATTAAGCTGTTTAAGGTTAGGACCTGCAAGAGTACCGTCCTGATCAATGTCTGTGAACACAACAGTCTTTACTCCGACATCTTCCATACGCTTTGCAAGCTCAATACAGTTGATTTCCGAATTGTCAATCCAACCTTCTGCACGAACCATGCCGTCCTTTGCATCAATGCCAACTACAATTCTCTCACCGTATTCTTTTACGGCATCAATAACAAGCTGCTGGTTTTTAACTGCGGCTGAACCGAGAATAACACGGTTTATTCCTCTTGAAAGATAATATTCAACCGCTTTCATATCACGGATTCCTCCGCCAACCTCAACAGAAAGTCCCGAGGCTTTTGCAACATCCGCAATAAGATCGGCATTAACAAGCTTTGCGTCTTTTGCACCGTCAAGGTCAACCATATGCATCCACTCTGCACCTGCGTCAGCAAAGCCCTGAGCGGCAATATACGGGGACTCTGCTACCTTCTGAACGGTTGCATAATCGCCCTTGAAAAGACGGACACAATTGCCGTCTTTTATGTCAATAGCGGGTAAAATAATCATTATAACACTCCTTTAGTAGAAAGAAGTACATTTGAAGAATTTTGCTTTACTGCAAGGCGGAGTGCGTGTGCGCAAGCCTTGTACAAAGCCTCTGTGATATGGTGAGAGTTGTCACCGTAAACAGATTTGAGGTGAAGTGTGATTTGTGCGTTAAATGCAAATGCACGCATAAATTCTACTGTCATTGAACAGTCGTAGCCGCCGCATCTTTCCTGCGGGAAATCAGCGTCGAATACAAGATAAGGTCTGCCGCTGATGTCAACCGATGCAAACGCAAGCGCTTCGTCCATAGGAACATAAAAACTGCCGAATCTTTCAATTGACTCTTTGGTTGAAAGAGCCTCTGCAAATGCTTTGCCGAGAACTATGCCTGTGTCTTCAACGGTGTGGTGTTCATCAACATAGAGATCGCCTTTTACCGAAACCTCAAGTCCGAATCTGCCGTGAGTGGCAAACGAATTGAGCATATGGTCAAAAAAGCCTATGCCTGTATCAATTTTAATATCGCCGCCGTCAAGATTAAGTTTTAGCTTTATGTCGGTTTCCTTCGTTTTACGCTCAACATATGCACTGCGCATATAATCACCTCGATAAATAAGTTTTAATGCAACTTATCAGTTCTTCGTTTTCTTCTTCTGTGCCAACGGAAATTCTGATGTAATCGCCCATAAAACGGATTACAATTGAATTGTCCTTGAGATAGTTCCACAAGTCTTTGCCGAATGATGTTTTAACAAAAACAAAGTTTGCACAACTGTTGTAAACCTTAAAATCATCGGAAAGAGCGGACAACTCCAATAAATCATTATACAGCTTTTCTCTGTTTCTGACAATTGTTTTTTGTCTGTTTTTGAGATAATCTTTATTTTTATATATTATACTGCCGACAACCTGAGAAAATGTGTTCACATTGTACGGCGATTTTACCGCTTTTACAGCTCTTGAAATTGTTTCATTTGCAACGGCAAAACCGAGTCTGAGTGCCGCTGAGCCTACCGCCTTTGATGCGGTTCTGAAAATAATGAGATTTGAATACTTTTCAACCTCATTTATAAGACTCTGATCCCAGAAATCCATATATGCTTCGTCAAGAATTACAAGTGCATTTACGCTTGTAACAAGTCTGCGTGCATCTTCGGCGGTCATACCCTGCCCTGTCGGATTGCATGGGTTTGAAAAGAGTAAAAGTTTGATATTGTCACGATTTACCTTTTCAATAAGCGCATCCGTATCAATTGAAAGGTCGTCGGATTTGATAAATGTGTCACATTCGACCTCACAGATTGATGAATAGAATTTGTACATTGAAAAATCGGGAGCAACGCAAAGCATCCTGTCCCCTTTTTCCATAAATGCGGCTTCAATCAAAAAGATAAGTTCATCTGAGCCGTTACCTGCGGTTACATATTTTGGATTGATTCCGTAATAATCCGCAAAAGCCGTAACAACCTTTTCCGCAAGCGGATCGGGATAGCGGTTGAAATCAATTGTATCAATTGCATTTTTGATTTCTTCTTTGATGAAATCGGGATAATTTTCGGGACATTCGTTTGCATCAAGTCGAATTTTATATGTACCGCTGATTGGTTCATACGGTTCAAGTTCACGAATTTTTTTGTTTAATTCATAAGACATTGCATAACTTCCATTCTTATTTCATATCAAAACGCACTTTAATTGAATTTGCGTGTGCTGTAAGTCCTTCTGTTTCTGCAAAGCGAACTACATCTTCGGCATCTTTTCTTAAAGCGTCTTCCGTATAGTAAATAAAGCTTGATTTTTTTACAAAGCTGTCTACCGAAAGAGGTGAGAAAAATCTTGCCGTGCCGCTTGTCGGAAGAACATGGTTAGGACCGGCAAAATAGTCGCCCAGAGGCTCGGGACTGTAGTTGCCGAGAAATACAGAGCCGGCATTATCAAGCTTGCCGACATACTCCATTGGGTTTTCACAACAAACCTCAAGATGTTCGGGAGCAAGCTCGTTAGCAAATTCAATCGCCTGTGACATATCACTGCATACAATAACTGCACCGAAATTGTCAACCGATGAACGGATAATATCTTTTCTTGAAAGAGCGGTCATCTGCTTTTCAAGCTCTGTTTCAGTTTCTTTGGCGAGCTCTTCGCAGTCGGTAAGCAGAATTGCAGATGCAAGCCTGTCATGCTCTGCCTGACTCATAAGGTCTGCGGCAAGGAATTTGGGATTTGCAGACTTATCGGCAATGATGAGTATTTCACTCGGACCGGCAATCATATCAATGTCAACTGTTCCGTAAAGAAGTTTTTTTGCTGTTGCAACAAAGATGTTGCCGGGTCCTACGATTTTATCAACCTTTGGTACGGATTCTGTACCGTATGCAAGTGCGGCTACTGCCTGTGCACCGCCCATAAGGAAGATTCTGTCAACACCTGCTACCTTTGCGGCGGCGATGATATTCGGATTCGGTGTACCGTCCTTCTGAGGAGGTGTACACATAATAATTTCCTCAACACCTGCAATTTTAGCTGGAACTGCGTTCATAAGAACTGATGAGGGATATGCTGCAGTGCCGCCCGGAACATAGATACCTACTCTTTTAAGACCTCTGATTCTCTGCCCCATCATTACGCCGTTATTCTTTGTTGTGAGCCAGCTTTGCTGAACCTGTCTTTTATGGAAGTCTGCAATATTTGCGGCTGCCTTTTTGATTGTTTCGAGATAATCCTTATCGCATTTTTCAATAAGGCTGTCGATTTCATCGGAAGTGATTTCTACCTTTTCAGGTGCTTTTCCGTCAAATTTAACGGTATATTCCTTTACGGCTTTATCACCGTTTTCTGCAACATTTTCGATGATTTCCGAAACAATCGGAACTACATTTTTATCTGAATTCTGCGCTCTCTTTTTGAGCAAATCAATAAATTCATATTCGTTTTTTCCGTCTGCTACAACAGTTGTAATCATTTTGTGACAGCCTCCAGTTTCTTCTGCAATTCTTCAATTTCAGCCTTGCGCAGTTTTAGACTTGCCGTATTGGCAATAAGTCTTGCTGAAATATCACATACCCATTCAATTACTTCAAGTCCATTAGCCTTGAGCGTTGAACCTGTTTCTACTATATCTACAATACCGTCTGCAAGACCTACAAGGGGAGCAAGTTCAACCGAGCCCTCAATCTTAATGATTCTTACATCCATATTTTTATCGTCAAAAAATGCCCTGGTTACATTGGGATACTTTGACGCAATTGTCTTTGTTTTGTAACCGCCGTAAAAATCGGAGTCCTTTTTTGTAGCAAGAGCAAAACGGCATTTGCCGAAGCCTAAGTCGAGAAGTTCATAAAAAGATGAACCGTTTTCAAGAATTGTATCCTTGCCAACGACACCGAGGTCACACACACCGTGCTCAACATATGTAATTACATCTGCGGCTTTCGCAAGCACAACTTCAAAATCATTGTTGCCGATCGGAAGAATAAGCCTTCTTCCCTTGTTTTTTACTTCATCACAATTATATCCGATTTTTTCAAGAAGTTCAATTGTGGTCTTTTCAAGTCTGCCCTTTGTCAGAGCAATTCTTAATGGTTTCATATTTAATCCTTTCCGACAGCTTGATTATATACTCTCAACTTTTGCAATTCCTCTTGATTTTGCAAACTGTTCTGTTTCTTCAAGAGTTTCAAGTACGCTGAACTGTGCATTTATTCCCTTTTCGTTAAGCTCGTCAACATATCTGAGAGCCTTCATTTCATGTCCGTTTTCTGCAAAAACGAGAACATCGGGATTATCTGAATAATTTACATCATCATCGGAAAGATGTTTCATTGTAATTGCGTCTGTATCAATCGCAAAGCCTGCCGCACCCATAGGAGCGTCAAATTCGCTGAGAAGATCGTCATATCTTCCTCCCGAAATAACAGCGTCACCGATTCCGTTAATATACCCTGAAAATACGATTCCCGTATAGTAATCATTTCTCTGAACAAGTCCGAGGTCGATGATAAGCTTGTTGCCGAGTTCAAGCACGGAAAGTTCTTTATAGATTGTGTGGAGATAATCAAGAGCGTTTTCGGCACCTGTACCTTTGCAGATGTCATATGCCTCATCAAACACTTCTTCTCCGCCGAAAAGTGACGGGAGCGAACGGATTGCGGAAACAGTCTTGCAAGGCTTGAGTTTGTCAAGAAGATTGTTAAGTGCCGAGTAGTTTTTACTTTCGATTGATACTCTGATTTTTTCTTTGTAATCGTTATCAATATCGAGTTCTTTTGACAGAGCATTGAATACTTCGGCGTGTCCGAGTTCAATTCTGAAATCATCGGCAACGGCTGAAATGCTTTTTATTGCCGAGGTGAGAATTTCAAGGTCGGCTCTTTTTCCTTTTGCCCCGAGAAGTTCAACACCCATCTGAAGAAATTCGTTTCTTCTTCCTGCAAGTGACGGATTGTTGCGATATACTGCCTGCTTGTAGTAAAGTCGAACAGGAAGTGTATTGTTTTTAAGTCTTGTAGAAACCATTCTTGCAATCGGCAGAGTGGAATCAGGACGGGCAACAAGAAGCCTGCCTTTGTTATCGGTTGTCTTGAACATTGATTCCTGCGAGATTCCGCTTGACGGAATTGAGAACACATCATAGAATTCAAGAGCAGGAGTTATTACCCGTTTAAATCCGCCTTTGACAAATACCTTTTCAATGCTTGTGCAGATATAATCCATAGCGGAACATTCGGCGAACAAAAAGTCCTTTGTTCCCTCGGGAGTCATTTTTAAATTCTTTTTCATAATTACCTCTCAACGCTTTAGTGTGTTAATACGGTAATATACTAACACACTAAACTTGATTTGTCAACACTATTAAGATGAAACGAAAATTTTACGATTATTCATTTGTATTATCTGAGGATTCGTCTTCATCATTTGTTTTGTTACGGTTGATGAATTTCATAAATTTTTCTCTTTGCTGCATTTCTTTTTCTTCACGAAGTTTTTTCTGCTCTGCGGCAATTTTGGTATAGTTAAGCACCTCAAAGTCAAGAGCCTCCTGAGCTATTCTTCCCTTTGAGTCAATTTTGTTTTTAACTCTCTTGCCGACAAGAGCATAGATTACGGCATAGATTGGAGTTCCGAGTATAAGACCGAGCACACCGAACATTCCTCCGCCGACAATTACGCTGAACAGTACCCAGAAGCTTGAAAGACCGACCTGACTGCCGATAATCTTCGGCTTGAAAAGATTGCCGTCAAGCTGCTGAATTATAACTATAATGATTATGAAAATAATCATGTAAATCGGATCAATAAGCAAGAGGATAAAAGCACTCGGAATTGCACCGATGAACGGACCAAAGAACGGAATAATATTCGTCACACCGATAAGAACCGCAATAAGCGGTGCGTACGGTAATTGACAAATTGACATTGTAATGAATGTGAGAACACCAAGAAAAGCCGCATCAATGATATCGCCAACGAGAAAACGACCGCATTTTGTATCTGTAATATCGACAATTTCATAAATCTTAGGAAGATACTTTATCGGAATAAAAGCAACAGCAAGCTTTTTTATCTGACGACAAAGTGTTTCCTTTGCGGCAAGGAAGTAAACTGAAATAACGATTCCGAGCAGGAAGTTATACACACCGTTACACGTAGACATAATTGCGCTGAATACTGCATTTGTAGAGTTGCCGAGAAAACTGGTGATATTGCCTGCCGAAATAAAGTTTGTAATATACTTGAAGAAGTTGTTTATTACTTCACTTGCGTCAATTTCCATACTGAATGTATGGTTAATCCAATGCACCACTGTTTTTGTCATGTCAGAAAGTACGCCTGCATACTGCGGCAGGCTGTTAATAAGACTGAACAGGCTGGCTGCAATCTGCGGAACTACAATTGAGATTATAACGACAAAAATTGCTACTACAATTGCATAGGTTATAATAAGTGCAAGGGGTTTTCTGAAGTTAGCAAGGAATTTTCGCTTTCGCCCCATTCTGCCGAAAACTTTGGAGTAGAAAAATTTGTACGGATAGTTAAGGATGTAAGCAAAAAGGAACCCGATTGCAAACGGAGTGATTATGCCTGTTATCCAACCGATTGCCGACCACACAACATTCATATTATCTTTTACAAGTAAAAGAAACACTGTAAATGAAATGCAAATCAGCAAAGTTTTTAGCGAAAGCAGTTTTTTCATTTAGACAACTCCTTAAAATAATGACATCTGTGAGCTTTCAGGCAAATCCTTGAGAACTCCGACATCTTTCAGTGTTTCAATAACAGCCTTAGTAACCTTTGTTTTTATCTGCATATCTTCAATTGAAAGATATTCTGTGTGCTTGCCCGTTTCTGCGAGTGAATCTGCGGCGGCGCCGCCTACACCGGGTAAGGATGAAAATGGAAGTCTGATTTTTCCGTCCTCTACCTTGAACATTTTAGCCTCGGATTTGTAGATGTCAACAGGAAGAAATTCAATTTTTCTTGCCATCATTTCGTTGACAATCTGCAAAGTCTGGAACTCTGCTTCATCCTTGGCTGTTGCTTCGTGAACACTCTGTTTTTGTTTTATGTTGTTCATCTTGTCACGGACAGCCTGATGTCCCTGCATGGCAATTGCACCGTCAAGATTTTCACTTCGTACGGTAAAGTATGCCGCATAATATTCAACGGGCTTGTGAACCTTGTACCAACCGAGTCTGAGCGTTGCAATCATATAGGCTGCGGCATGGGCTTTCGGGAACATATACTTAATTTTCATACATGAATCAATATACCATTCGGGAACATTGTGTTCACGCATAGCCTTGAAGTGTTCTTCCGTAAGAAGTTTTGTTGCGTTACCTTTACGGACAATCTCCATTATTTTGAATGCCATGCCCGGTTCAAGACCTTTGTGCATAAGATAAGTCATAATCGAGTCACGAGTACCGATTACTTCCGAAATTGTACAGGTTCCGTTATGAATAAGTTCCTGAGCGTTTCCGAGCCATACATCGGTACCGTGCGAAAGGCCTGCAATCTGCAAAAGGTCGGTAAAGGTTTTGGGCTGTGCCTCAATGAGCATTCCTCTTACGAAGGCAGTACCGCATTCAGGAAGGCTGAATGTACCGGTTTTTGAGTCGATATCCTCCTCAGTAACTCCGAGTGCTTTCGGAGAAGTAAACAGCGACATAACCTCGGGATCGCTCATTGAAACTTTCATTACGGGGATACCTGTGTAGAGTTCAAGATAATGATAGATTGTCGGAACATCGTGTCCAAGCTCATCAAGTTTTGTGATTGTATCATGAATTGAATGGAAGTCGAAGTGGGTTGTAATGTTATCTGAGTTCACATCATTTGCAGGATGCTGAACAGGGCAGAAATCGTAAACATCGTTTGTTCTCGGCACAACAACCATACCGCCGGGGTGCTGACCTGTGGTTCTCTTAACACCCGTACAACCGATTGCAAGACGCTTTTCCTCAGCCTTGTGCATTACAAGACCTCGCTCCTGTGCAAACTTCTTAACGAAGCCGAGTGCTGTTTTTTCGGCTACGGTAGAAATTGTTCCCGCTTTGAACACATTATTCTTACCGAAGAGCTCTTCCGTGTAACGGTGAGATTTTGACTGATACTCACCGCTGAAGTTAAGGTCGATATCAGGCACTTTGTCGCCTTTAAAGCCAAGAAATGTTTCAAACGGAATTTCGTGACCGTCCTGATCCATAAGAGTACCGCATTCGGGACAGTTTTTTGGCGGCATATCAAAGCCTGAGCCGTAACTGCCGTCTGTTATAAACTCACTGTGTTTGCAGTTTGGACATACATAGTGCGGACAAAGCGGATTAACCTCCGAAATACCGGACATAGTAGCTACGAAAGAAGAACCTACCGATCCTCGTGAACCGACAAGATATCCGTGTGCCTCACTGTCTGCAACAAGCTTTTGAGCAGTCATATAAAGCACGGAGAATCCGTAGGTTGTGATTGAATTAAGTTCCTTGTCAAGTCTTGCCTTTACGATTTCAGGCAATGGATCACCGTATTTCTCTTTTGCTCTTTTCCATGTAATATCAATAAGCTGTTCCTGTGCGCCCTCAATGTTAGGCGGGAATGTACCCTTTGGAATAGGTCTGATATATTCGCACATATCGGCGATTTTATTGGGATTTTCTACTACATACTCATAGGCTTTATCCTTACCGAGCCATTCAAATTCCTTGAGCATTTCAGCAGTTGTTCTGAAATAAAGCGGAGCTTGCTGTTCGGCATCTTTAAAGCCCTGACCAGCCATAAGAATTTTTCTGAATTCGGAATCTGTCGGATCCATAAAGTGGACATCGCAGGTTGCGCATACAGGCTTGCCGAGTTCTTTTGCAAGCTTAATTATTGTACGGTCAATTTCATGAAGTTCGTCAACAGAATTAAATCTGCCGTCACGAATCATAAAGCTGTTATTGCCAGCAGGCTGAATTTCAAGATAATCATAGAATGACGCAATCTGTTTGAGTTCGCCCCACGGCTTGCCCTCGAGAATTGCCATATAAAGCTGACCTGCACAACAAGCTGAGCCGATTATGAGTCCCTCTCTGTACTTCACAAGCTCGCTTTTCGGAATTCTCGGCTTTTTATAGAAATAATTAAGATGACTGTAAGAAATAAGTCTGTAAAGATTTTTAAGACCTGTTTTATTCTTTACAAGAATAATCTGATGATAGGTCGGAAGCTTTTTAAAATCTCCGCCTGCTATCTTTGTATTAATGTCGTTTGTTTTTGTTATACCGTAATCATCTGTAAGTCGCTGACAGAGATTTATAAAAATTCTCGCAAGCATTTCGGCATCATCGGTTGCTCTGTGGTGATTGAAGTCACCGAGCCTTAAAAATTTTGCAACCGTATCAAGCTTGCAGTTCTTGATATCTGTAAGAATCGCTCTTGATATTGCAACCGTGTCGATTGAAGTATAGTTATATTCCCTGCCCATATCTTCACAGGCTTTTGCTATGAATGATGTGTCAAAGGGAGCATTGTGAGCAACAAGCACATTGTCACCGGCAAATTCAAGAAATGCACCGACCGCCTCGCTCTGTGACGGAGCGTCCTTTACCATATCGTCGGTAATGCCTGTAAGCTGAGTGATTTTCTGCGGAATCGGCATTTCGGGATTTGCAAAGGTTGAAAAAGTATCGGTGATGACACCGTTTTCAACCTTGACTGCGCCGATTTCGGTAATCTTGTCACGGGCGGCTGAAAGACCTGTTGTTTCTATATCAAAGCAGATGAATGTGCCGTCAAAACCTGTGTCGGCATCACCTTTTACAGACTCTACAAGGTCATCCATAAAGTATGCCTCAACACCGTAGATGATTTTAATTTTCTCTTCGTCTTTGTTGATTTTATCTGCAGCTTTCATTGCGTCGGGAAAAGCCTGTGCGACACCGTGGTCAGTAATTGCAACGGCTTTGTGTCCCCACTGATAAGCACGGTTTACAAGGTCACCTGCCGATGTTACGGCATCCATCTGCGACATATTTGTATGCATATGGAGTTCAACACGCTTTTTCTCGGCATTATCAACTACTTTTACTTTTTGAGCCGTACCGATTGAACGGGCATTTACAACAAGTTCGCCTGCATATTTATCGTACTCAACATCACCCTGAACAACAATTGTATCGCCCTTTTTAATATTATCAATTACGGCTGATTCCTTGATTGAATTGAATACTTTAGCTGTTGTTGAACCGGTATAATCGGTTATGTCGATAGTGAAAATATTTTTGTCACCGCTTTTAGTGACTTTCTTTTCAATATCAAACACATCGCCCCATACCACAATTCTTCCCGAATCACCTGAGATTGAAGAAATGGGAATCATTTTTCCCCTGATTGAACGACCGTATAACGGACGGATTGAGGACTGAATAATCTGCGGTGTTGCAAACTTGCCCTCACGAACTTCAATTTCCACAGTAGTGTTTTCAGCGTGTTTTTCTTCTCTTTTTTCTGCTGTTTCAACCTCTTCCTGATAGAATTCAGCGGCTTTCTGAAGATTTTCTCGGTTGATTTTCTCCTGAGCATCCTGAATAGCGGCTTTGTATTCTTCGCTGTTTTCTTCAACCTCAAAGGTTCCGGTGTAATTAACGGAAATGTAAAGATTGAATTCTTCCGAAACGAGTTTTATAAGTGCTTTGTCAAAGCCTTTACTGTCAAGGAGAGTTTTTCCGCCGTTAAGAAGATTTATCGTAAGCGTATTGTTTTCAAACCTAACCTCAGCATTGTTGAGAGTTCCGTTAATACTCGGAATATCTCGCCTTACGGCTGCGTATAGCTGAGGAAAATAATCAGCAGAAAACAACTCTGACGGAAAATGCGGTTTGATTACAGTATGATACGCAAGTGTCTTGGTAATCAGCTTTTCCGTGTCAAAAAGCGTATTACGCTCAACGAGCCCGTTGAATTTTACTGTTAAAGTAATCAAACGGGCTTGTTTGTTAATATTAAGTTGTGTCAGTTCTCCCTGTGAAATCTTTTGCGGCAGTTTAATGCCAAATTTGGAGTCAAAGACTTCTCCTAATGTTTTCATATATGTCCTTCTGTCATATTACAGCAAATGTATTTTGACTGCTGATAGAGTTATAATTTTTCTACTTCTTCCAAAAGTGCGTCAACGAGTTTATCTTCCGGAACTTTGCGAAGAATTTCGCCTTTTTTGAATACAAGCCCGCAACCGTCACCGCCTGCGATGCCAATATCAGCTTCTCTTGCCTCTCCGGGACCGTTTACAACGCAACCCATTACCGCTACTTTGATATTCTTTTTACAGTTTCTGAGTTTATCTTCAACCTCGTTTGCAATCTTCACAAGGTCAATTCTTGTTCTTCCGCAAGTCGGACATGAAACAAATTGAACTCCGTCTTTCTCAATGTCAAGAGCCCTGAGGATATCATGAGCAGCATAAACTTCCTTTACAGGATCGGCTGTGAGGGAAACTCTGATTGTATCACCGATACCATGGAGGAGCAATGCACCGATTCCGGCAGAAGATTTGATAATACCAATTCTTTCTGTTCCTGCCTCTGTAACACCGAGGTGAAGCGGATAGTCACACCTTTCTGCGGCAAGCTCATAGGCTTTAATCATAGTAGAAACGGTTGAACTTTTCATTGAAAGAACAATATCGTTGAAATCAAATTTTTCAAGAAGTGACGCATGGTACAAGGCGCTGTCGCAGAGTGCCTCGGGTGTGGGATGACCGTATTTTGCAAGAATTTCCTTTTCAAGCGAACCTGAGTTAACTCCGATTCTTATCGGAATACCACGCTGTCGGCAAGCGTCTGCCACCGCCTTCACCCTATCGTCTGATCCGATGTTACCCGGATTGATACGGATTTTGTCGATGCCTGCCGCACATGCCTCAAGCGCAAGCTTATAGTCAAAATGGATATCGGCTACAATCGGGACGCTTACAGCCTCTTTGAGGGCAGGAATAAGCTTTACTGCATCTTTATTAGGGATAGCTGCACGAATAATTTCGCAACCGGCCTCTTCAAGCTCTTTTGCCTGTCTTACAGAACCCTCAATATCGGTTGAGGGAATGTTGAGCATTGACTGAACGCTTACTTTAGCACCGCCACCAATTTTTACATTGCCGGCAGTTACCTGAATTTTACTTCCCATAAAATTTCCTCCGTTTGTCTACATTCCGGGAAATGTTCCCGTTACAAGCTGGAACACATCTTTCACCGAAATAATAAGCATAAATACAAGCAACAGAACAAGACCGACTGTATTTACAATCTGTTCTGCCTTTCTCGGAATCGGCTTTTTAAATATCCATTCAATCAGCAAAAATAAGAATCTTCCGCCGTCAAGCGCCGGGAACGGCAGCATATTTACAATTCCGAGGTTTACCGTAATGAGTATCATTACAAAAAGAATGTTATTGACTGCATCTCCGAAGCCTGTTTGAAGTCCCATTGATGCAACCTGAGTGACAGCTGTAGCAATACCAACAGGACCTGACATATCGTTGAATGTAAATCTGCCCTGAACAAGCCACACCAGAGATGTCCACACGGTTTTTGCCATTGAACAGGTCTGTGTGAATGTTTCACCGAGAACAGTACCGACATTTTTCTCAATCGGTTCAACTGCAAAGTCAAATGCTACAGTAGGTTTGTTTTCCTTTTCCGCATCTTCATCAGCGTAATAGGTGAAAAACTGTACATTTTCAAGTGTTATTTCTTTGCCGTCACGAACAACTTTTACATCACCCATGAATCTCGGTCTTGATGTAGTTGTGTCTATTTCGGGTGTTTTATATTTTGACATATCATATGATTTGTCAAGTGCATAAATTGACTTGCAAGTTTCATCAAGAAGTTTTTTAGCCTCATCTTTGCTTGCAGCCTTATTTATTTTTGAACAACCCTCAGAAAGAGCATTGTAGTATTTTTGAAGTTCATCCTTTGAAAGAGACTCGTCTTTTGCATACCTATTATATACACCGCAAGCGGCAGATGTTGCTCTTTCTTTGTATACCTCAAGTGTATTGCCTTCTACTGTTTCATATGGAAGAGTTGAGATTGCAAACTGTAAATCTCGTGAATTCCAAATCGAATAACCGTTCACTTCAACAATTTTATCCCCTGTTTGTAAACCTGTGTTTGCAGTAAATGCATTGGGTTGAAACTGAGATATTGTAGTTGAACTGTAGCTGTCAGCCTGAACGGTAAAGGCAAACATCATAACAAAACCGAGAAGAATATTCATAACCGCACCTGCGATTATGATAATCATTCTCTTCCAAACTTTTGCGTTATTAAAAGCACCTTTTTCTTCACTGTCTTCATCCTCTCCTTCCATGGCGCAGTAACCGCCTATAGGAAAAAGACGAAGCGAGTACCTTGTTTCGCCTTTAACAAAACTGATTATTTTCGGTCCCATTCCGAGTGCAAATTCATTTACCTTTACACCCGAAAGCTTTGCGGTAATAAAATGACCGAATTCGTGAGAAAAAATTATAAGCTCAAAAAGTAATATTCCTATTACAATGAGAGCCACAACTGTTAAAATTTGCATTAAAATAAATCAACTCCAAAATATTCATTGCCGTTGCAAAGACAGCATTGAAAAATATTACCGCAAATTATAGCTTAGAGAGTACATACTCTCTTGCAAGTTTATCTGCCTTTAACACATCATCAATGCATAAAGGCTCAAAATTGTCTATGTTATCAATTGCACCCATAACAAGGTCACCGATTTCAAGAAAAGTGATTTTACCTTCTCTGAAAAGACGGTTAGCCTCCTCATTAGCACCGTTGGCAATTGCTGTTGCAACGCCTCCGAGTGAAAGAGCTTTTTTACAGGCTCTCAGACATTTGAAAGTATCATAGTCAGGTTCAAAAAAAGTCATTTTGCCGATTTGAGCAAGACTTAATTCGCCGACAGGTGACTCATATCTTTCCGGATATGTAATTGCATACTGTATCGGAATCCTCATATCGGGAAGTCCAAGCTGTGCAATTACGGAATTATCTACATATTCTATGAGAGAATGTATGATACTTTCACGATGAACAACAACATCAATGTTTCCGGGCTGAACATCAAAAAGCCATCTCGCCTCAATGATTTCAAGACCTTTGTTCATCATTGTAGCAGAGTCGATGGTTATTTTTGCGCCCATACTCCAATTTGGATGATTGAGAGCCTCATTAACTGTTACATTCTTTAAGTCTTCGACTGTTTTGCCAAAGAACGGGCCGCCGGATGCTGTAAGAATGAGCTTTTTAAGCATTTTCTTTTCAGGCATTCCCTGCAGGCATTGGAAGATAGCGGAATGTTCACTGTCAACGGGAAGAAGCTTCACACCGTTCTTCTTTACCGCATCACATACAAGCTTACCGCCTGTTACAAGCGTTTCCTTGTTTGCAAAAGCAATATCTTTTTTAGCGTTTGCCGCTGCAAGTGTAGGCTTTAAGCCTACCATTCCGACAACCGAATTTACAACAAGGTCGGCATTCTCAAGCGTTGCCGCCTCAATAAGTCCGTCCATACCGCTTAAAACACGGGTGTTTGTATCTTTTATATTATCTTTGAATTCTTTAGCTTTTTCTTCGTTAAAAACCACTGCAAGTTCAGGTTTGTATTTTCTTACCTGTTCTTCAAGCAGCTTTATATTTGTTGACGCCGTGAGCGCGGAAACTTTTAAATTAAGTTTATCTGCAACATCAAGCGTCTGAGTTCCGATTGAACCCGTCGATCCGAGAATTGAAAGTGAATTTACCATTTTAGTTTACCCCACTGTTATGAAAGGTATGAATTGATTGATTGCCACAAGAACAGGGGCAGTAAATATTATGCTGTCAAACCTGTCAAGCATTCCGCCGTGACCGGGGAAAATTGAACCGTAGTCCTTGATTCCGTAATTTCTTTTGATAAGTGAAAAGCTTAAATCACCGAGAATTGAAACAGGAGCGTCAATTACACCGAGAAGAATCAATGCCCAGAAATTAATGTTAGCGTCAGGCATAACACAAAAATGAAATATAAGACCTATAATTACTGCTGTGAGGTCACAGAAAAGTATTCCGCCGATTGCGCCCTCAACGGTCTTTTTAGGGCTGATTTTCGGGCAAAGTTTGTGCTTGCCGAATGATGCTCCGATAAAAAAGCCGCCTGCGTCTGCCATCCACGGCAATGCGAAAATACATATATAGCAGAAAGTAATTGATACAGATGATGCACAGGCAATCGGTACGGCACTCATTCCAAAAGAAATTAAAAAAGTTCCGAACACTGAATATGCAACATCGGCATAGTTTGTCTTTTCGTGTTTAAAAATCATTACGGCAAAGACTGTCAGTATAAAAGCAAAAATCAAAACATACAGATACTTTGTCGTAACTAAAACCGAAAGCAGGAAAGCAAACAGCATACAAGGTATTGAAAGGTGAAATTTATAAAGCATCTTTCTTGCATGAAGATACTCGCCTATCATAAATGCCGAGAATGCTCCTATGACTATGCCTACAAATGGGCGCCAAAGTTCCGAAACAAGCAGAACGATCAGCAGTATTGGTATTCCTATTACGGCTGTCAGCAGCCGTGGCTTGAGGGATTTCATTTTATATCAACTCTCATCAGACTCCACCGTATCTTCTGTTTCTGGAGGAGTATATTTTTAACGCTTCGTCAAGGTCCGATTTCTGAAAATCAGGCCAAAGCTTGTTCATTATAACAAATTCCGTGTAGGCTGACTGCCACAAAAGGAAATTTGAAATTCTGTATTCACCGCTCGGCCTGATAATAAGGTCGGGATCGGGCTGACCTGCGGTATAAAGATAATTTGAAAAAAGATTTTCTGTTATGTCATCGGAAGAAATTTTTCCGTTTTTGACATCTTCGGAAATGTTTCTGACGGCTCTAACAATTTCGTCACGACTGCCGTAATTCATAGCTATATTGAGAACCATACCGTCACGGTCTTTTGAACTCTCCTCGTTTTCAATCATAAGCTCACGAAGCTCATCATTAAAGCCCGACTTGTCACCGATGAATTTTACCACAATACTGTCATCCTTAAAATCTTCAAGCGCTTCATTAAGATATGATTTAAAGAGCGACATTAGTGCATCAACTTCCTCCTGCGGTCTTTTCCAGTTTTCGGTTGAAAAAGCATATACGGTAAGGTACTTTATTCCAATATCTGAACAGTATCTTGTTATGGTTCTGAAAGTTTTAGCACCCTGACGGTGACCTGCTTTTCTCGGAAGTCCTCTTTTCTTTGCCCAACGGCCGTTGCCGTCCATAATAATTCCGATATGTGAAGGCAGATTGAGGTCTGTAACCTCAATCTGCTCATCTTTTTTCTTTGAGAAAAAAGCCATATTACATCTCCAAAATTTCTTTCTGCTTTACTGCAGAAACGCTCTCAACTTCTTTGACATACTTATCTGTAAGATCCTGAGCTTTCTTTTCGCCCTGCTTGAGATCGTCCTCTGTAAGCTCGCCGTCCTTCTTCATAGCTTTAAGCTTGTCGATAAGTTCACGGCGGACATTACGAATCTGAATCTTTGTTTCCTCAGCAATCTTCTGAACATCTTTTACGATTTCTTTTCTTCTGTCCTCTGTGAGAGGCGGGAAAATAAGACGAATAATCTTACCGTCATTCTGTGGGTTGATGCCGATATCGGAAGTCTGGATAGCCTTTTCAATCTGTCTTAATACAGACGCATCCCATGGCTGAATAGTAAGAGTTCTTGCCTCTGTAACAGATACTGCGGCAAGCTGATTTACGGGTGTGGGTGCGCCGTAATAGTCAACCTTTACCTTATCAAGAACTGCGGGATTTGCTCTGCCTGCTCTGATTTCTGAAAATTCCGTGCGCATATGCTCAAGTCGTCTGTCCATACTTTCGCCGGCTTTTTTTAACTGTGTCTGCATATTTATGCCTCCTGTGTAATAATTATTGTTAAAAAGTCAGTAAAAAATTCAAATTAATTGTTGGCTGTTACGATTGTACCGATGTTTTCACCGCAAACAGCTTTGTAGATATTTTCGGGATCTTCAATACTGAATACAAGAATCGGAAGATTATTGTCCTTGCAAAGTGATGCCGCTGTGCTGTCCATAACAGCGAGATCCTTGTTGAGAACATCATGGAAAGAAATTGTATCGTATTTCTTTGCATTTGGGTTTTTCTTGGGATCGCTGTCATATACACCGTCAACCATAGTAGCCTTCATTACGATATCAGCCTCAATTTCTGCCGCACGAAGAGCCGCTGCTGTGTCTGTGCTGAAGAACGGGTTGCCTGTTCCGCAACCGAATACTACTACTCTGCCCTTCTGAAGGTGAAGAACTGCTTTGTTTCTGATGTACGGCTCTGCAATCTGATGCATAGCGATAGCTGTCTGTACACGAACATTAACTCCAAGCTGTTCGAGTGCATCACAAACACCGAGTGCATTGATTGTTGTTGCAAGCATACCCATATGGTCGGCTCTTGTTCTGTCCATTTCGCCTGAGCTTCTGCCACGCCAGAAGTTGCCGCCGCCTACTACGATGCCGACTTCTACGCCTGCGTCAACACATTCTTTAATAGGCTTGCAGATTTTGAGAACAGTTTCAAAATCAATTCCGTGTTTCATTTCGCCTGCAAGTGATTCGCCTGAAAGTTTTAATAATACTCTTTTATATTTTGGTTTCATACATAACACCCCATGGTAATTTATAATTACTAATATAATACAATATCTTGTAGGGTTTGTAAAGGTTTAGTGGCAGTTTTTTGAATAAATAACCGAAAGCTGAATGGTTATGTCATATGAAATGCTAAAAAATTATTAAAAATGACCGTAAATGCACTGTATGTGCTAACTCTTCACCGTAAATCCGTTGACAACAAATCTTGCCATACGATACAATTATATATATGAAAAACAACACCTTTTATTAAGAAAAACAGGTCAAAAAAATAACGCTGAACCTAAAATAAAGTTCAGCGTTTGTGGCGGAGAGAAGGGGATTCGAACCCCTGATACGGTGTTCACCGTATACATGATTTCCAATCATGCTCCTTCGGCCAGCTCGGACATCTCTCCAAACGACCTGTTTATTATATCAAATGAAATCAGAAAAATCAAGTGAGATTTTGAAATATTTTAATTTTATGTGGCGAACTATGAAAAAACTATTTTCTATTATTTTAATTTTGGTAGCTTTATTGCAAATATCTTTAACAAGTGCATTTGCAACTGCAAGCGTAAGTTTTGAAATGCAGAATGCAGACATGAAGCCGAACAGACTGTTCAGCGTTGCACTTTCCGCAAATTCCGGCAATCGACTTTCTGCCGCAACATTTGAATTTACATATGACCCCGATTATATCGAATTCAGAAAGGTTAAGGCAGTGAATAACGGCTCAAAAATTCAGGTCAACAAGAAAAGCGGCAAAGTTAAAGTTGTTTTTCTTAATTCTGAAGGACAGAATATTTCCGGCGGAAGCGATGTCTTAACGCTTGATTTCAAAACAATAAAAGAAGGTACTGCGTATATCGACTACACGGTGAATCAATGTGTTGATTCCGATGTGAACTTTATGGATGTTGGAAGTTGCACTGCATCGTGTATCAGAATATATAAAAATGCATCGGGAACGGTTAGCGGCGGAAGTTCCTCGTCAAGCAATAAAAACAGCACGCAAGCTACAGGAAAGGGCGGTAAAAGTAAACACCCGACCGAGCCTACAACTGTTAATGCCTCAGATGACGAATATATTGATTACAATCCCATTAAAGATAGGCAAATAAAATTTTTCCTAGCCGGCATGGGCATAACTGCGGGATGCTTGGCTATATTGGCTGTTGCGTATGCAATCGGTAAAAAAACAGCTCAGAAGAAAGCTGAAAAAGAGAAAAATCACAATGACAATACTCTTGAAAACAAGACTTCCGATGATTGATTCGGAAGTCTTTTACTTTGCCTTTCTTCCCTGCGTGATATCACGCTTTGCAAATTCACGGTTGATTGAGTTTAAAACACGCTTTTTGTCGGCACTCCACATGGGTGCAACGAGCAGTTTTTTATCCCCGTCACCTGTTAAACGGTGAATTACAACATTTTCAGGCAACACTTCAACGCAATCGCAAAGAATATCAATATAATCTTCCATTGAAAGCACATCAAATTTTCCGCTTTCATAGTCATCACACAAGTCTGTGTTTTTTAAAACATGCAACAACTGCAGTTTGATTCCGTCGGTTTTACTGCCTGCATATTTTACAGATTCAAGCATCATTTCTTTAGATTCGTTCGGAAGTCCCAAAATAATGTGTGTAATTACATTGATTCCGATTTTATGAAGATTTTCTGTAGCTGAGTCATAAACGGATAGCGGATACATTCTTCTTATATAATCTGCCGATTTTTCGTGAATTGTCTGCAATCCGAGTTCTACCCAGACAGGTTTTATCTTATTTAGTTTTTCAAGAAGACCTAACACATTATTTCCCAGGCAATCGGGACGGGTTGCGATTGAAAGGGCAACAATGTCGGGTTCTGAAATTGCATCTGTAAATATTTTTTCAAGATATTCAACAGGCGCATAGGTATTTGTGAACGGCTGAAAGTATGCAATAAACTTTTTACAGTCGGATTTCTTTTTTATTCGCAGTTTAGCCTGATCGATTTGTCCGTGAACAGGAAGAAGTGCATCGGAGGCAAATTCTCCGGAGCCTCCCCTGCTGCAAAAAATACAGCCCCTTGTTCCGAGGGTTCCGTCACGATTCGGACAGGTCATATTACCATTCAGCGAAATTTTGTACACCTTTTCACCGAATGTATTTTTGAGATACTTATTAAGGGAGTAGTAATTCATAATAAAACACCTGATAAATTAAAAAGGTCGGCAGAAAAGCCGACCTTTGTGTCTTTCGACATATTAGAGAGGAAATCTATGAAAAGTTCTTGTAAGCATTATCTATGTGAAGTTAAAGTGTTTTTTTGTTTATCTTTAACTTACAATCATATAATAACTGTCTTATGTGACAGAAAATTGAACGCTTGTGTAAAGTAATGTGAAAGTTTAAAAAGATTATGAGAACTTTCTGATATATTCAAGAAACTTTGCATAGAGCTTGTCCTCAAGCTCTTCAAGAGTATCATCTATACCGCCGTTAAAAAACATTTTATTGTGCTTTGAAAGTGAAAGGTATGCACCAATCATGCTCTTTCTGACTTCATCCTGCAAATCCTCTCCGAGTTCATTGCCGCAGGAAAGTCCGAGAAAGATATTGCCGTCAACAAGCTGTGACGCAACAGCTGCATTTTTCAATTCAAAAGAATTGAATTTGCCAAGTCCGGTTGCAAACTCACGGAGCGAGAACTCCTCTTCACCTTTCTTGTATTTTTTTTGTTTTTCTAAAATTTCATTTTCACATACTTCAAGCGAAAAGTTTCCGCCGGTAATATATTCGTGCATATAATCCGGATTTGTAGCAAGGACATTGTAAAGTCGCATTGAGTTCACGGCTGTTTCAAGACAGGAAAATGATGCAAACTGCATATTGCTGTCATTCAGCTTGATGAAACTGTACATATTTTGAAAAACAGATTTGTTGACTACAAGCAAAACAAGTCTTTCGCTCTCACGCACATCTGACAAAAGAGGGCTTGTCAGGTACGACATGGTGAACTTATACGACTTATTTACATAGTCACTCAATAAATCCAAAAATCCGTTTAAAAAATCATTTTCTCGTATTGTAAATTCAAACATATATTCACCTATCTAAACAATTCCATATCTGCGTTGTAGAGGTCATTTCTTGTGATGTCGGTATCACAGGAAACCAAAAAACGGTTTTCAAAAGCCGATATAAGCAGATTCGGATTCACATTATCGGAGCTGCCTGCTGACAAAACAACATCAAGTTCTGCAAAGTCGAATTTTTCGGTTACTGCAAAGCTCTTTATACCCTGTTTTATGTCAACGGTTTTTATGCCTTTTTTAGATTTCTTTTCAACTTCAATACTTTCGCTTGTCAGCAGTTCTTTGAGTTGTTCGCATACTGTACGGGAGTTTTCACCGTCACAGGAAATCTTGATTGTAAATGATGCAAAAGCAATCTTTCCGGCCTTCATAACGGGTTCCGTTACATCAAACACACGAAGTCCTCTCGGCAGACAACCGTTAAGCCTTGAGATGATTTCTTCAAACGGAAAGCTTTCATCCTCAAGCTTGACATCCATACATTCGTTTACACCCCTGAAACCAAGCGAAAGCGGCAACGGGAATGTTGCAAACGGATGTGGGTTAAATCCTTCTGTATGCCAGATAGGGATTTTGCTCTTGTGCAATGCACGGAGCATACATCGATTGAGGTCAAGGTGCGAAATATAGCGACATTCAAAATCTTTTTTAAACCATATTCTTACGCTTTTCAAAACACACACCCTTTCCGTATTTAGCCGCACCGCAGTTATTGCATTTCAGTCTGCAATGCGGTGTTGTTGTATCTGCGTACGCTTTTTTACATTCTCTGATAAGGAAATCCTTAGTTACACCGTAGTCAATATGATCCCACGGAAGAATTTCATCAAAACTTCTGTGTCTGTTTGCATAAAATGACGGATCAACACCGCATTCATCAAAGAGTTCAAGCCACTTTTCAAGGCTGAAGCAATCATTCCAACCGTCAAAATGAAAACCTCTTTCACATGCAAGCTCCATAACCTTACAAAGTTTTCTGTCACCCCTTGCAAATACTGCTTCAAGGTAGCTTGTATCGGCATCGTGATAGTTAAACTGAATTTTTCTTGTTGTAATACTGTCCTTGATGTGCTGTTGCTTTTCATGAAGAACAGGAATTGTATCCTGCGGTTCCCATTGAAACGGGGTGAACGGTTTTGGTACAAAAGAGGATGCAGATACGGTTACACGCACCGACTTGCCCTTTGGTTTATCGGGACATTTGTAATATGCATCAACTACAGACTGACCAAGGCCGGCAATTGCGGCGACATCGTCCATTGTTTCGGTAGGCAGACCAATCATAAAATAGAGTTTTACCGTAGTCCAGCCGCCTGCAAATGCAGTTGTGCAAGTCTGCAAAAGTTCATCTTCACGAACATTTTTATTGATAACATCACGCATACGCTGACTGCCTGCCTCCGGAGCAAAGGTAAGTCCGCTCTTGCGTACGGTTTTAATCTTATTCATAATGTCATCTGTAAAGCCGTCAACACGCAGTGACGGAAGTGAAATGCTGACTTTTTCGTCTTTACTCCACTCATTTAGCTTGTCAAGCAACGGTACAATCTGACTGTAGTCACTTGAACTGAGTGAAGATAGCGAAACTTCATCGTAACCCGTGTTATCACATAATGCTCTGCATTGTTTATTTATAGTTTCGGGAGATTTTTCACGGACGGGACGGTAAATCATACCTGCCTGACAGAAACGGCAGCCTCTTATACAGCCACGGAAAATTTCCTGAACCGCTCTGTCATGAACTATCTCAACGAGCGGAACTACAAAATTATCAGGATAGAACGACTTGTCCATATCAAGCATAATACGCTTGTGGATTTTAGCGGGAGCATCTCCTTTTGGAGTGAATGACTTGATTGTGCCGTCCTCGTTATATGTTACATCATAGAGTGCAGGAACATATACACCCTCAATTTTAGATGAGAGTTCAAGAAACTCCTGTTTTGATTTACCCTCGGCTCTGCACTTTCTGAAAAGTTCAATAACCTCAAGGTCAACCTCTTCACCCTCACCGATGAAGAAAATATCGACAAAATCTGCAATCGGCTCGGGGTTGCAGGCACACGGTCCGCCTGCAACTACTATGTTTTTAAGTTCTTTTCTGTCACAGCTTTTAATCGGCACACCCGAAAGCCTGAGCATATTGAGCATATTTGTAAAGCTGAGTTCATACTGGAGAGTAAAACCGATAAAGTCAAAATCGGACACGGGATCTCCGCTTTCAAGCGCATAAAGCGGAATATTGTGTTTTATCATCTCTTCTTCCATATCAACCCATGGGGCAAAAACTCTTTCGCACCAAATGTACGGCACAGCGTTCATAAGACTGTAAAGAATTTTCATTCCGAGATGGGACATTCCTACTTCATAGGTATCGGGAAAACAGAAGGCAAATCTGCAATCTACTTTCTTTTTATCCTTGATTACTTCGTTGAGTTCACCGCCGACATATCTTCCCGGCTTTTGAACTTTCAGAAGTAATTTTTCAACTTCTTTGCTGACCATAGAAATCCTCCGTCAGTAGTACCTGTTGTTTTTACATAAAAGTGACGCAATAAGATAAGCACACACAAACAACAGCGAAAAATTATATTTTGAATTTAGCAAAACCATAAAGCCGAGTACCGTCAGCGGAAAAAGAATTATAACAGCAGTTATATCTATGATTCTTTCGGTTGATTTTTCCGAGAATTTTCTGCACAGAATAACATACATAAGCTGTCCGCCGTCAAGCGACATAACCGGCAGCATATTAAAAAGTCCCGTGCAAAGGTTCGCCAAGGCAATCGGCAATAAAAATTCACTATTACATAAGTATAACAGATAAAACAGAATAAAACAAATGAAATTGACTAAAGGTCCGAAAAAAATTATAAAAATGTTCTGACGGGTTGTGTTTAACTGCCTTGAAGAGTTGGTAATCTTGATTTCAAACAGCGAAATTTTGATTTTATCAGGCGGAGATTTGCAAATGAGCATTGCAAAAAGATGACCGCACTCATGAATAATCACAGCCATAACACAACATAGAAATCCTAAAAATATATTCAGTATCACACATATTGCTCCAAGACAAACGAGTGAATACGAAACCGTAAAATCAATGTTCAGCAGACGAAACTTCATCGCTTGTTGCAGTAAACAGGTTTGATAAATCTATTTTATTATCGCCCGTATCAAAAACAACGGATTTTTCAAGGTTTGAATAGTACCATTCCCGTGTTGCGGCATAGACCTCACCGCCGAATAAATTAAGCAAAAAAGCCGCAAGAGCTATAATAATACAACACACAAGCTGAATTGTTATCACAAGCTGTTTCGGAGAATTTTTCTTTTCATCACTATTTTCAGCCGATAAAGAGTTCCTATCCTTCTCATCTGAATCAAGCTCATCCGATACCTTCGGGTATTCCGAATATGAAACAGATTTCCAGTCATCGTCATATGTAATGGTATTTCTGTTATCATTATTTTCTGTCAAAAAAATCACCTCAATGCAATATATGCAATGAGGTGAACAAATTTAACTGCGTCATTCAATCTTTTGGTCAAGGCTCTTGAAATCGCCTTTTGTAAGGTTGACAAAAAATGCAATTGCAAGCATTAACGAGAAAAATTCCGCAATCGGGAAAGCATACCATACGGCTGTATAATCAAACACCATAGAAAGCACCCACGCAATCGGAAGAATGAGTACAAGCTGACGGCAGAATGACATAATAAGACTGCGCAGTCCCTTTCCGACCGCCTGAAAAAGTGTTGTAAAGATAATGCCGGCAGCAGCAGGAATAAAGCAAAGGCTTATGATTCTGAATGCAGGGACACCGATATCCATAATATCCTGTGTGCCACCAAACATAGCAATAAGCTGTTCGGGGATTGTCCACATAAGAATTGTGCCGACCGCCATAATAATTACGCCAATGATGATGCCGCGCTTTAAAGCGGAATACATTCTCTTTTTCTTTCTTGCACCGTAGTTATAACCGATAATCGGCATTACGCCCTGATTGAGTCCGAAACAAGGCATAAATACAAAGCTCTGTAATTTATAATATATACCGAGAACAGTAACGGCAGCCTCCGAAACAGCAAGAATTGCATTGAGTCCGATAATCATAACGGAACCTATTGACTGCATAATTACAGACGGAAAGCCTACAACATAAATAGATTTCAATGTGGAACCATTCAATTTGAAATGTTTGAACGAAACTTTAACTTCGTTATTCTTAAAGAAAAAAATGCAAAGGCAGAAAACCATACCGCAGAATTGACCGAATACAGTAGCAATTGCCGCACCGAGAACGCCCATTTCAGGGAAAATTCCTATACCGAAAATCAGGAGCGGGTCAAAAATAATATTTACAATTGCACCGAAAAGCTGGGATAACATCGGGAATATCATATTGCCTGTTGCCTGAAGCGTTTTTTCAACCATAATCTGTACAATTGAAAAGAACGAGAAGCAAAGTACAACCGTCAGATACTGGATTCCGTAATTTACAATAGCCTCATTCTGCGTGTACATTGCCATAAACGGGCGAACCGCAAAAAGTCCGAGCAATAAAAATATTACATAATTAAAAATACAGGTTACAAGACCGTGAGTTGCTCCGTCGTTTGCCTGAACAAAATTTTTCTCACCTAATTTTCTTGAAACAAACGAGTTTACACCGACTGCCGTACCGGCTGCAAACGCAATCAAAAGCATTTGCAGAGGATACGCAAGCGAAGTTGCGGTCAGTCCGTCTGCGTCATAGTTGCCGATAAAAATACTGTCAACAACATTATACATTGCCTGAATTGTCATTGAAAAAATTGCAGGCAGACTCATTGTTAGAATTAGCCTTGTCATTGGCATAGTTCCCATTTTGTTTTCATGGGGCTTTACTGAATTTTCCATATTTCCCATACTGATTCCTTTCTTATTCGCATACATATAGTTAGTTGATCTTTCGTATCTTCCTGTAAATCCAAAATGCAACAAGCATTACAGCCGTACCAAGCAACACACCGAAAAAGTCAATCCACATATCGCTTACCTGTCCCGATCTTCCCTCAACCCCAAGTTGGATTGTTTCATCAATAAAACAGGTAAACAATCCGATTGAAACAGTGTAGGGTATGAATTTTATCGGTTTGATTCGGTCAAATGAATACGCACATGAACAGAGCAATGCTCCCAGAACGGTATATTCCGTAAAATGAGCAAGCTTTCTGATTATGTGGTCCGAAAGATTCGGCTCAATTCCGAATAATTTTAAAATTACTGTGACAAAATCAAGGACGCTTTCACTCTCTTGTGCCGACTCAACTGACGGCATTGAAGAATGAATAAACGCAAATGCAATCACTGATGCGGTCAAAACAAACATAATTATTCTAAATCGCATTGAACAGGAATTCGTTTTCATCAAATCACTCCTAAATATATTTTACAGATTATTCAGTCAATGTCAACTTTTGAATAATTATTTATCATAATGTATAAATAAATCAAATTTTAAGGCTTTATTATGGAAGATTTTATCTTGCTCAAATATTGAAAAAAACTTTTAAATCTGTTATACTTATCAGGTATTGGCAAAATATAATTTCTAAGGAGCAAATATGTGGTATTTAATAGTATTTTTTATTTCAATGGTTCCGATAGTAGAAATCAGAGGTGCTGTGCCTGTTGCGGTTGCAAATGACTTAAATCTTTTTTGGACATATGTAATCTGCATTTTAGGCAATATGCTCCCGGTTCCGATTATCTACCTCTTTGCAAGAAAGGTTCTTGTTTGGGGTTCTGATAAGAAGTTTATCGGCAGATTCTTTTCTTTCTGTCTTGAAAAAGGCGAAAAAGGCGGCAGAAAGCTTGAGGCAAAAGCAGGCAACGGTATGTTTGTTGCACTTATGCTTTTCGTAGGCATCCCTCTTCCCGGCACAGGCGCATGGACAGGAACACTTGCGGCAAGTATTCTTGACCTCGGATTTAAGAAAAGCGTTATAGCCGTTATGTGCGGTGTTGTTATCGCAGGCATTATAATGGGTATTGGTTCGGTACTTGTTGCAAACGGAATCAACTTTATTTTTGCTCCGTAAATAATTTTGGGCAGCACATCGCTGCCCTTATTTTTTGGTGAATTTATAAAATGGAAAAGAAAAATATATATGATGCAATTATAATCGGCGGCGGTGCATCGGGACTTATGTGTGCAATCACAGCAAAGAAACATGACCGTTCAAAGAAAATTGCAATAATCGAAAAAAACGACAGATTAGGCAAAAAGCTGATGTCAACAGGCAACGGCAGATGTAACCTGACAAATCACTGTATATCTCCCGATAAATATGTCGGTTCTTTCAAAAAGCAGAGTAAAAAAATTTTTGAAAGATTCAGTGGCGATGAAATGACGAATATCTTTAAAAACTTCGGTCTTTTAAGTTTTTACGATAACGAGGGCAGATACTACCCGATAAGCAAACACGCCGCATCTGTTCTGGATGTTCTGCGCTTACAGGTTGAAACACTCGGAATAGATGTTTTCACAAAACAGAATGTCAATTCTATAAAAAAAGTTTCAAACGGTTTTAAAATTTCGTCTGATGACAGCAAGAAAAAGTACGATTTCATATGTAACAAGCTTGTGATTGCAAACGGTTCAAAAGCCGCACCTAAGCTTGGCGGAAACGCAAGTGCAATTGATTATCTTAAAAATTTCGGTCATAAGGTTGTTTCGTTCTCCCCTGCTTTATGCCCTGTTAAGGTTAAAAGCGATGTTCTGAAAACATTAAAAGGTCTGAGAGTTACAGGCAAGGCACAGTTATACGGTGAACACGGTCGATTAATCAAGGAAGAAACAGGCGAAATTCAATTTACCGAGAATTCGCTGTCGGGAATTTGCGTGTTCAATCTTTCATTGTTTGCTAAACAAAACGACAAAATAGTGCTTGATTTATTGCCCGATTATTCGGAAAATGAGCTGATTAAAATAATCAGACAACATATATCATTGTTTTCTGATTTGCCGTGTGAACAGCTTTTGACAGGGATTTTTCAGAAGAGAATCGGACAGGCAATTCTGAAAATCAGCCGAGTTGATTTGTCAAAGATTTGTTCCAATCTTTCAAAGGACGAAGTATCAGGAATTTGCAAAACAATAAAATCGATGTCATTTACAGTAAGCGGAAAAGAAGATTTCTCACACGCACAATGTGCTTTGGGCGGTGTTTTAGGCAAAGAGATTGACGAAAACACTATGATGAGTAAAATTGTGAAAAATCTTTTTATATGCGGTGAGGCGATTGACCTTTGCGGTGAATGCGGAGGATTTAATCTTCATTTTGCATTTGCCGGCGGAATTATTGCAGGAGAAAATTTATGATCAGAGTGAACAATATACATTTAAGCCTTGACTACGATGATAAATCGGTTCGCAAGGCAGTTGCCCAACAGCTGAGGATTGAAGAAAAATCAATAAAAAGCTGTAAGATTTTTCGCAGATCGGTTGACGCAAGAAAAAAGGATAATATCTACTTTCTTACAACCGTTGACGCTGAACTTAATATCAACGAGGATAAAGTCTGCAAAAAGTGCGGTAACGCTCAAATTGCGAGAAAGTATGAATATAATCAGATGAAATTTGGCAATGCGCCCTCCCCCATTGTTGTCGGAGCAGGTCCGGCTGGATTGTTTGCGGCACTTATTCTGGCAAGAAGCGGTGCAAAGCCAATTCTTATTGAAAGAGGCCGTGATGTTGACAGGCGAACTGCTGATGTGAACAGGTTCTGGACAAGCGGTAAGCTTGACATAACTTCAAATGTTCAGTTTGGTGAAGGCGGTGCGGGAACATTTTCTGACGGCAAACTGAATTCAGGTACAAAAGATATAAGACAACGCAAGGTGCTTGAAGAATTTGTAAGCCACGGCGCACCCGACGAAATTTTCTATAACGCAAAGCCGCATATCGGAACGGATATGCTAAAAGGCACAATAAAAAATATCCGCAACGAGATTATTGAACTCGGCGGAAGGGTTATGTTTGAAACAAAGCTTGTTTCAATGGCTTTTAGTGATAACAAGCTGAAATCTATAACTGTTGAAACCAAAAATGGCGATGAAATTATAGAAACAGACAATGTTATTCTTGCAATCGGTCACAGTGCAAGAGATACTTTTGAAATGCTTTATGATTTAAAGTTGCCGATTGAAGCAAAGCCTTTTTCGGTAGGAGCAAGAATTGAACATCTTCGTCAAAAAGTTGATAAGGCACAATACGGCAGGTTTGCGGGCAATAAAAAACTCGGCTCGGCAAATTATAAGCTGAGTACACACCTTGATAACGGACGGGGTGTGTATACATTTTGTATGTGTCCGGGAGGCAAGGTTGTCAATGCGTCAAGCGAAGAAAACAGACTTTGCACCAATGGTATGAGTGAATTTGCACGAAATGCCGAAAATTCAAATTCAGCGTTGCTTGTAGGAATAAACCCGGATGATTATGAATCTGACCATCCGCTTGCCGGAATGTATTTGCAGAGAAAGCTTGAATCAAAAGCATTCGTTGCCGGCGGTGAAAATTATAATGCACCCATACAAAGAGTTGACGATTTTCTTAATAACAGAAAATCCACACATCTCGGTGATGTAAAGCCAAGTATCGGTCCGAATTATGAGTTTTCAAATCTGAACGAGATTTTACCTGAATATGTCAGCACTTCAATGGCTCAGGGCATTGTGAAAATGGGCAAAATGTTACACGGATTTGATGACGGTGACGCTGTTTTGACTGGCGTTGAGAGCAGAAGCTCTTCCCCCGTCAGAATAATGAGAAAGACAGATACGCTCGAAAGTGTACTTATTGAAGGACTGTATCCGTGCGGTGAAGGTGCAGGCTATGCAGGCGGAATTATCTCCGCCGCAGTTGACGGCATTAAATGTGCCGAAAAAATTATAGAAAAATCGAATAAATAAACCTCCGAAATCAATCGGATTGTGAAACGCCCCCTAAAGATCAGAGCAAAAATCTGACTTTTAGGTGGCATCATTTTTTACAGGCGGTTTATTTAGTATTGTGATTTAAACAAATAACAGTACCGCCCCGACAGTAAAAATCAAAACAGCAAAATGTGCTTGATTGTGCGGGGCGGCTCTTAGATAAACTTGTTAAATTTTACTTGGAGTATTTACTCCACTGTCCGTTTGAGTAAATCATATTTACATCGGGGATTTTTAAGTCACCTGTCTGTGCTGAACCGTTATTGAATATAGCATATTCTGCACCATTCGGAAGTTCAAATCTGTATGTGTTATTACCTATACTTTCCATAGCCTTGCCGGGCCAGCTCATATAAGTCGAATCTTTTGAACTCCATACATAGACATTTACTGTTGACCAGTTTTCCGTATTATTGAAATAAACATAATTCTTCGTCTGAATTGAAGTCGGTTCGGTTGTTGGCTCTGTGACATTTGTTGTAGGCTGGGTGGGTGCAACATTTTCTGTGTAAGTACCGCAGTATGAGTCTTCAACAATAAGCTTAACGATATAAGCCTGAATCATAGTTGCGTCTTTTACAGAAATAACAGAATCCTTGTTTACATCAGCCGCAATGAGAGCCTCATCGCTTAAAGTCGATATGTTAGCAATGTATTTTTGAACCTCTGTTGAATCACAGACTGTAATTGTTCCGTTTAAATCAACATCACCGATAAGAATTCTGTTTGAAGGCTCTGTTACCGGCTGAGTTGTAGACGGCTGTGTTGAAGCAGGCTGTGTTGTAGCAGGCTGTGATGTGGTAGGCTGAGTTGTGGTAGGCTGAGTTGCGATTGTAGTAGGACGGACTGTCGTTGAAGGAGCTGTTGTCGGCTGAGTGGGTTTTACAGTCGAATAGTTCTGCCAAGAACCGTTGCTGTAAATTTTATTACCGTCTGCAATCCTGAGGTCATCTGTCTGACTGTCACCGTTGTTGAAGATTACATATTTTGCACCGTCAGGCACTTCAATATCAAAAATATTATTACCCTTGTCGGTCATTTTCTTGCCCGGCCATGATGTCATTTCTTTATTATCATCACTCCAGAAATATGCATTGACCTTAGACCACTTGGTTGATGAGTTATCATAAGCAACAACCTTTACGGCATTCGGATCTACTTTTGTATATGTATATGTTTCCGGATCGGATGTTGTCTTGCCGTCGCTTGCTTTTACTGTTACTGTGGTTACAGTATCGTAAGCAAGGTTTGTACCGATTGTAATTTTCTGACCGTTTGTGTAGTTTACAAATGCACCGTCATCAATTGAATACTGAGCATTTTTTGCATTCTTGCAATTGAGCGTAAGTGTGAGCTCATCTGTATTGTAGTTTGTTGAACCCGGTGTTACTGACGCTGAAGGTCCTTCGGGCTCGGCATCATAGACTACTGCTATACCTGATGAACCTATTGTACCTGAAATGGTGCTTGATGTAATTGTAAATGTATTACCTGAAACAGCGTCTGTGTATGTACCCGGTTTTGCGTAACCGCCGCCGTTTTCTACCGATACCTCGCCGCTTCCGCTGCCTTTTACGATAACAGCACCGCCGTCTTTACGGGTAATTACAGAACAACCGTCTGACACTGTGTAGTAATCGGCTTTGCCGTCCATTGCATTATGGAACTTATTGATTTGGGCAACCTCACTGCTGGTGAAATGAGTTGAGCCTTTTTCTCCCATTTTGATACTTTCTTTGTTGGTTGAAGAAGGACGGGAAAAATAAAGAGCAGTAACTTTATTACGGCTTGCCGCAACCGCATAGGCACGGTCAATAACATTCTGACTCATTTCATTTGAAAAGCCCCAGTCTTTGTTGTTTGACCATGTATCATGGCTTTCACCCCAATAAAGAAGCTTATCGTTTGAAATGCCTTTTTCACTCCAGTTTCCGCTTGAAGTAGGAGCTTTGCCCGAATTAAACGAATCACGGAGTTCTTTACCGTAGTTACTGTCAGTGACAGAAATATAATCGGTATACTCTTTCATAATGTCTTCATTGCCTGTCGAACGGTCATCGGGACCACCGAGAATTTCGCCGTAGTTATAAAGACCGTACTGTGTTACCGATTTCCAGAAATCGTCGCCCTCGCTCGGAACGCCAATGTGTTTTGCAGCGTCCCAACGAAGTCCGTCAACACCTACCGACTTGAGTTCCTGAACATAGTTGCAGACTTTTTGCTGAACATATGGATTTTCGGTTGCAATGTCCGGCATACCAATCGAGCCGTGTGTTACCTGCCAACGGTTTTTCCAGTCAATACCTCCGCCGAAGGTATGCCAATACTCGGATGGCTTTAAATCGTTGTCTATGTTGTTGTGATCGCCTCTCAAATGGTTAGCGACAACATCGACAATAATCTTAATCCCGTACTTTTCTGCCTCATCACAAAGCGACTGAAGTTCAGCCTTTGTGCCGACACCATTTGTTCCGATACTGAATGAAATTGGCTGATATAACCAATACCAAGTACCTGTTCCGTTTGGCTGTGCCGGAGAAGTCTGTATACTTGTAAATCCGGCTTTTGCAATTTTAGGCAATTCAGCCTTAATATCGTTATAAGTCCAGTCAAAACAATGTAAAATTACACCGTCCTGAATATTATCTTTGAGTTTGTACTTATTAGCCGATACGGTTGGTGAGCTTTCTGCCGCCTGAACACCGAGTGAACCGGATACAAAGGCAGATAGGCTTGCCGACAGGATGCTCACGCTCAATATTGCGCTGAGTATTTTTGATTTTGTTTTCAAATTTTTACACACCTTTCAAATTAATTTCAAAACTCTACTATGTGTCGAATCAGTCGACTGAAACTAATCAAATTAAATCAATTTCAATAGATTTCAGCATAAAGCAAAGTACAATAAAGAGCAGCATAAATGCAATGCATTTTTAAATTAATTGCAAATGTGCATAATATTTGTACAAATTGCTAAAATTCGACAATAATATTAAAGCACCCATAAAAGGTGCCTTAATATGCGACTGTGTCTGTAAGCCGGGTTTTGTCGTGAACAGCCATCTATCTTGGCAGACCGTTACCGAATCTGCTCGATGCCACCTCCTAAGGACACGCCGAGCAAGCGTATAATGTCCTACCACGGTGTTGCTTCAAATAGGGTTTACACGGCAGAGCAGTCTCCTGCCCTCCGGTGAGCTCTTACCTCACCTTTCCATCCTTACCATATAATGGCGGTAATTTTCTGTTGCACTATCCCTGGAGTCGCCTCCGGCGGCCGTTAGCCGTTATTATTGCTCTGTGAAGCCCGGACTTTCCTCGCACAGTACCTTTCGGCAGCTGCTCGCAGCTGTTCAACACACTCGCACATTTATTTTATACCTTTTTTGTACAAAAGTCAAATGAATTTTGTGATTTTTACTTGATATAACGGCTTTTTAGGGGTATAATGAGAGGGAATTAATTATAAGGAGTTACCGATATGGATATCAGAAAAGAATCACTCAAAAAACACTATGAGTGGAACGGTAAGATTGAAGTTGTTTCAAGAGTTCCGATTAACTCGGCTGAAGACCTCTCTCTTGCCTATACTCCGGGTGTTGCAGAACCGTGTCTTGAAATTCAGAAGGACTATGACAAGTCTTTTGAACTCACAAGAAGAAACAACCTTGTTGCCGTTGTAACCGACGGTACAGCTGTTCTCGGTCTTGGTGACATAGGTCCTGAGGCAGGTATGCCTGTTATGGAGGGCAAATGTGCGCTTTTTAAGGAATTCGGCGATGTTGACGCATTTCCTATTTGCGTAAGAAGTAAGGATGCTGACGAAATTGTAAACGCAATTTACCTTATCAGCGGTTCATTCGGCGGAATCAATCTTGAGGATATTGCCGCTCCGAGATGCTTTGAAATTGAAAAGAAGCTCAAAGAGAAATGCGATATTCCGATTTTCCACGATGACCAGCACGGTACTGCCGTTATTGTTGCCGCAGGTCTTATCAACTCACTCAAGCTTGTTCACAAGAAGCTTGACGAAATCAAGGTTGTTATGAACGGTGCAGGTGCGGCAGGTATTGCAATTGCAAAGCACCTTCTTAATATGGGTGTAAAGGACATTACGCTTTGCGACAGTAAGGGTATTATCTGCAAGGGTGATCCGAGACTTAACGCTGTTAAACAGGAAATGGCTGAAATTACTAACCTTTCTCACCTTGAGGGTTCGCTTGCAGATGCAATGAAAGGTGCTGATGTATTTCTCGGAATTTCTGCCGCAGGTTGCGTAAGCGAAGAAATGGTTAAGTCAATGGCTAAAGATCCTATTCTTTTTGCTATGGCTAATCCGACTCCCGAGATTATGCCTGACATTGCTAAAAAGGCAGGTGCGGCTGTTGTAGGTACAGGCAGAAGTGACTTTCCTAACCAGATTAATAATGTACTTGCTTTTCCGGGTATTTTCAGAGGTGCTCTCGACTGCCGTGCAAGCGATATTAACGAAGAAATGAAAGTTGCCGCATCTTTTGCAATTGCTTCACTCGTGAGCGATGAAGAACTTAATGCAGATTATATTCTTCCCGAGGCATTTGACAAGAGAATCGGCAAAACTGTTGCTGAGGCTGTTAAGAAGGCCGCTGTTGAGACAGGCGTTGCAAGAATCTGATAAAGATTTGCAAATAAATATTTTAAGAGAAAGAAAAAGAGGAAAACAATGAAAAAGACAGTTACTTTATTGGTACTGATTTCAATGCTGTTCTCCACTGTTTTTCTGTTCACCGGATGCGGTGATTCATCGGTTAAGGAAATTAAGACTGCCGATGATATCAAAGGAGCGTCCGTAGGTGTTCAGAATGGTACAACAGGCGATACTTTTGTATCTGACTATGAGGCTGACGGCACCAAGGTTATGCGTTACAGCAAGGGTGCCGACGCTATCGTAGCTCTTACACAGAATAAAATCGACTGTGTTGTAATTGACAGTGAACCGGCAAAGGAATTTGTAAAAGCAAATGCAGGACTAAAAATTCTTGATGAACCTTTTGCGGAAGAGGAGTATGCAATCTGCATTTCAAAGGAAAATCATGAACTCACCGAAAAAATCGACAAAGCTCTTGCAGAGCTTAAAGACGAGGGTGTTCTGGACAAAATCAAAAGCTATTACATAGAGGGTAATACTGATACCGTACCCTATGAATCACCTAAGGATATCAAGTATGACGGTGAACTTCATATGGCTACGAACGCTGCTTTTCCACCGTATGAATATGTTGAAGGCGGTAAAATTGTCGGTCTTGATCCGATGATGGCTACAGCAATCTGTGACAAGCTCGGTAAAAAACTTGTTATTGATGATATGGAATTTGATTCTGTTATCACTGCTGTTCAGACCGGCAAAGACGATTTCGGTATGGCAGGTATGACCGACACACCGGAAAGAAGAAAAAATATCGACTTTTCAACTTCATATGCAAACACAACTCAGGTTATTATCGTAAACGACAGTGCGTCGGGCAGTTTGTTCGGCAATCTCGGCGAAAGCTTTAAAAACACATTCATCACAGATAACAGATGGCAGCAGCTTTTAAGCGGTTTGCTTGTAACCCTTGAAATCACATTGTTTGCAGGTATTATCGGTGTTATTATCGGTTTTGTCATTGCTCTTGTAAGAGCTACTCACGATATTCAGCTTGACAAGAGAAAATGCAGGAGCTTCGGTGATTGTGTTCTGAAATTCTTTAATGTGATTTGCAACATCTACATTACTGTTATCAGAGGCACACCTGTTGTAGTTCAGTTGATGATTATGTATTACATTATTCTTGCATCTGTAAGAAATGGTATCTTTGCCGCAATCATTGCATTTGGTATGAACTCTGCCGCTTATGTTGCAGAAATTGTTCGTTCGGGTATTATGGCTGTTGACATTGGTCAGACTGAGGCAAGCCGTTCACTCGGTTTTAACAACAGACAGACAATGACAATGGTCGTTCTTCCGCAGGCAATTAAAAATGTTCTTCCTGCACTCGGCAATGAAATTATTACACTTCTCAAAGAAACTTCGGTTGCAGGTTATGTTGCACTTGCAGATATCACATATATTGGTAATATGATTCGTTCAAGAACTTACGAGGCATTCTTCCCGCTTATTACGGTTGCATTGATTTACCTTGTAATTGTACTTGTGCTTTCGTACATCCTCAGAAGATTTGAAAGGAGATTGAAAAAGAGTGAAAGATAACGCATTAATCTCCGTAAGAGGACTTGAAAAATCATTCGGTAAGGATATTCAGGTTCTTAAAGGTATTGATATTGACATTTTTAAAGGTGATGTAGTTGTTGTTCTCGGTCCTTCAGGCTCGGGTAAATCAACCTTTCTCCGTTGCCTTAACAGACTTGAGGAACCGACAGGCGGTCACATTTTCTTTGAGGGTACCGATATTACGGATCCAAAGGTTAATATAAATGTTCACCGTCAAAAAATGGGAATGGTGTTCCAGCAGTTTAACCTTTTCCCCCACAAGACTGTTATTGACAACCTTACAATGGCTCCTGTCAAGCTTCTTGGCAAGAGCAAAGATGAGGCTAAAAAAGACGCTATGGATCTTTTGGAGCGTGTAGGACTTGCCGAAAAGGCAAACGCATATCCGAACCAGCTTTCAGGCGGTCAGAAACAGCGTATTGCAATTGTAAGAGCGCTTGCGATGAATCCCGATGTTCTCCTTTTTGACGAGCCGACATCTGCACTCGACCCCGAAATGGTCGGCGAAGTTCTTGATGTTATGAAAGAGCTTGCCAAGGCAGGTATGACAATGGTTGTTGTTACTCACGAAATCGGCTTTGCAAAGGAAGTTGCAACCGATGTTGTATTTATTGACGACGGTGTTATCAAAGAAAAGAACAATCCGCAGGAGTTCTTCAATAATCCGCAGGACGACCGTTTAAAGGAATTTTTATCAAAGGTTCTTTAATTTTAAACAAAAATCAGAGGATTTCAGTTTTCGCTGAAATCCTCTTTTTTTAATTACTTATTCATTTGATTACCGTAAATATATTCTTTGGCTTTTGATATGAGTATTGATTTTTTGTTTGGGACATTTGCATCTACTACAAGCATTAGCAGATAATCGAGAATATTTCCGACATCTCTTCCCTCTTTTACGCCAAGATTTAAAACATCTTTACCGTTGATATCAAGCTGACTCAGCTTAAAACATTCGTTATCTTTGATTATTTCATTAAGATGTGTTTTAGCCGTTTCAAGATATCCGAGCTTTTCTTCTCGCTGATATTCAGACTGTGCAGATATATCGGCATATTCAACCTCTAACAACTGCTTTGTAAGGTCTGTACCGAGTACATTCATAACCTTTTTCATAAGCTTTTTACTGCCGTTAAAACGGACATCATGATATTCAATAAGCAGAAGAGTTTTGTTGATAAAATCAGACGGTAATCTTAGTCTGTGCAGAATTCTGTCTGCAATTTTTTTACTTTCAAGCTGATGTCCCTGAAAATGCGATTGACCGCTGTTGTCAGTGGTTTTAACAAAAGGCTTGCCGATGTCATGCAGAAGCATTGTCATACGAAGTATGGGATTCGGTTCAATTGTGCCGAGTGCAGTCAGGGTATGTTGCCACAAATCATACGAATGATGAATGTTGTTCTGATTGAAATTGAACATAACGGTAATTTCAGGGATAATAACAGCAATTGTTTCTCGGTAAGCATCAAGAATTTTTACGGCATCCTTACCGCAGATGAGCTTTAGAAATTCCGAAATCACACGCTCTGTTGCAATGTTTTTTAGCAAGTCTGCATTTTTAAATATAGACTTTGATGTGTTCTCTTCAATTGAAAATCCGTAAACAGAGGCAAAGCGTAATGCCCGCAAGATTCGCAGAGCATCCTCGTTAAAGCGTGTATCGGGATTTCCGACACAACGGATAATTTTATCTTTAAGGTCATTTTTACCGCCGTATGGATCGACAAGACCGTATTCAGCGTTATATGCCATTGCATTTACCGTAAAGTCACGGCGTTGCAAATCTTCGTTTATGTTTCGTGTAAAGCTTACACTGTCCGGATGACGGTTATCGGAATAATCACCGTCAATACGGTAGGTTGTGATTTCATAGACTTCACCGCCGCATACAACGGAAATTGTGCCGTGTTTGATACCTGTATCAAAAGTATGATAAGCCTCAAAGCATTTTTTTGTCTGCTCGGGCAAAGCGTTTGTGCAAATATCTGTATCATGCGGAGTCAATCCGAGAAGATAATCACGAACACAACCGCCCACTATAAAAGCCTCATAGCCTTGATTATTCAGTTGTCTGATTAATTTTTCAGCGTTTTTGTTTATTTGCATTTCTTTTTGCAGTCAGTTTAAGATGACTTTCCTTTTTGAATTTTTCTATATAGTGCTGTGCTATATTGTAGAATATATTAAATACAACAAATGTGCCTACAGCAAAGATTACAAGCAATATGATGTTTTCAAATGTAAGCGGTGCAAGTGAGAACAATCCGCCGAAGAAAATTGAACCGATTATTATTCCTGCGGAACATCCGATGACCATAACGGCTCTGAGCGGATTGAACGGGATTGATAATCTGATTACAAGCAGCATACATGAAAATGCAGTAAGATATACGCAGAGAGTTGAAAACTGTGCCTGTGGCATATCTGTCATATACTTTAAAATTGCGAGTAATATTGTATCTGCCGAAATACAAAAAGCTGTGGGGAGTGATCTTGCTATTATATTTACGGTGAAATTACCTTTTACTATATCTTTATTCGGTTGAAGTGCAAGAACAAATGATGGCAATCCAACCGTTAATGCACCGACAAGCGTAAGCTGTATCGGTTCAAAGGGATATCCTGTGCGGAAGAATATGAAGAAAATTGAAAGTATAACCGAATAAATCGTCTTAACAAGATAGAGTGCAGAGCTTCGTTCAAGGTTATTGATTGTTCGTCTGCCCTCTGCCACAACGCTCGGCATTGCGCCAAAGTCATTATTGACAAGTACAAGCTGTGACACATTTCGTGCGGCATCGCTGCCCGACGCCATAGCTACGGAGCAATCCGCCTCTTTGAGTGCGAGAACATCATTTACTCCGTCACCTGTCATAGCAACCGAATGTCCGTGCTTTTTAAGGGCAACCACAAGCTTTTTCTTTTGAGCCGGAGTTACTCTGCCAAACACATTACAACGCTCTGCCGCATCTTCAAGCTCTTTATCTGTTGTTACGGTTGACATATCGATTGCATTTTCTGCACCCTCGATCCCTGTGTCAAGCGCAATATTTTTAACAGTTTTAACGCTGTCGCCTGAAATTACCTTTAAGGTGACACCCTGTTCCTTAAAATATTTTACCGTTTCATTTACATTATCACGAAGTTTATCCTTGATAAGAATGAGTGCAAGCGGTTTTAAATCATCAGGCAATGAGTCTTTGTCCGGTTCACTATCGCTTTCGGCAAGAACAAGGATTCTGACGGTTTGATTTATCTTTTCAATCTCAGAATACACCTCGGAATACTTTTCTCTGCTTTTTAAAATACATTCAGTCGCACCGACTATGTAGGTCTTGCCGTTTTCAAATGTACCGCCCGACCATTTTGTTTCGGACGAAAAATCGCAGAATTTACTGCACTCATACGGTGAAACGGAATCCGAATAGTCACGCAGTGCATACAAAGTTGCATTCAGTTCATCGGACGCTTTTACAATTGAAGAAAGTGCTTTCTTGATTTTATTTTCATCAGCCCCAAACGGAATGACACCTGTTACCGTCATTTCGTCTGTTGTAAGCGTTCCAGTTTTATCAAGACAAAGCACATCAACTCTTGCAAGTGTTTCAATGCAATACATTTCTTGTACAAGCACCTTTTTAGATGAAAGCCTGATAATTGATACTGCAAGAACAGAACTTGTAAGAAGAATCATTCCCTTTGGAATCATACCGACAAGCGACGCAACAGTGCTGATTACAGCAGACTGCAATGTTGCATCGGGCAAGGTAAATTGTCGAATAAAAAATGCAATGCCGATTGGAAAAAGTACAAATGTACAGATTTTGATAATGAAATTGAATGACTCCATAATCTGAGAATTTACTTTTTTAATATATTTGGCTTCGTTATTTATCTTAGCGGCATAGCAATCGGCTCCGACCTTTACAGCCTGAGCATAGCATTTTCCTGCCGCAATAAAACTGCCAGAGAGCAGTTCATCTCCGACATTTTTTTCAATGAGATTTGACTCGCCTGTAAGCAAACTTTCGTTGACTCTGCAGTTGCCGTCGCATACAATGCAGTCGGCAGGAATCTGGCTTCCTCTTGAAAGCACAAGAATATCGTCAAGGACAATCTCATCTTTACTTATTTCTGCAATTTTACCGTTTCTGAGAACATTGATTTTTTTCTCAGACAAAATAGTCAGCTTGTCAACGCTTATTTTGGAACGAATTTCCTGAACTATACCTATAATTATATTTGCGATAACAACACCGATAAAAAGCATATTCTTGTGTGAACCCACAAAAATCAATGCCGCAAGCAAAATTACATTTATAAGATTGAAAAGCGTAAAAATGTTATCACAAAATATTCTTTTGATTGATTTGGTTTTAATATTAGTTGAAATATTTACCTTTCCTTCATCTATACGCTTTTGAACTTCGGAATCGGTAAGACCGACAAGGTTAGAATTTATGTTTTCCATATATACCTCATAATAAGAAAATGATATAATTTCAGAAAATAATTTACAATGCACGGCTGTTTATCGCCTTTTCAGAAAATCCTCTGCCAGTAACATTTTTAATATTTTCATCAACGCACTAATCTATATTATAAATGCAAATCATAATAAAGGCAACGGAAAGAAGGTGAATTTTTTGCGAAAATTTAAAGAAATTATATCAGTTGCCCTGATTTTCACATTATTATTTACTGTTTCGACTTTTTCGCCTTATGCCGCTGATGATAAAAATGAGGTTTACATTGGCGGTGAGGCTTTCGGAGTTAAATTTTATGCTAACGGAGCAATGATAATCAAGCTTGAAAGCTACTACGACGGTGAAAAATATGTTTGCCCCGCAAAAGACGGCGGACTTAAAGTAAACGATATTATAAAGAAAGTAAATAATACAAAAATCAGCACAAATGAAGAATTAAAGTCTGAAATTGAAAAATCAAACGGCAATGAAATTACTGTTGAAATTGATAGAAACGGCAAAACCGAAAACAAAACCGTTTTGCCGATTAAAAATACCGTGGGAGTATATCTCCTCGGTGCGTGGGTTCGTGACAGCTGTGCAGGCATTGGAACTATAACCTATTATAATGACAGCAATAATTATTTTGCCGCACTCGGTCATGGAATATGCGACTGTGACACGGCTGCTTTGTTACCGTTAAAATCGGGAGAAGCGGTTCGGGCTGAAATCAGCGGCATTGAAAAAAGCGTCTGCGGTAAAGCCGGCAGTTTCTGCGGATATTTTACCGATGATAAGTTTGGTAATTTGAGCGTAAACTCCCCTTTAGGAATTTTCGGAGATTTAACGAGTGAAAATTATAAAAGAAACAAGAAATATCTGATTGCAAATGACGATGAGGTAAAAACAGGAAAGGCTGTTATGGTAACAACGCCTGTCGGAGATATGCCGCAGGAATATGATATTGAAATCAAAAGAATATGCAACCGTGATATGACATCAAATGAAAATTTTGTCATAAAAATAACCGACAGCAGATTGCTCAAAAATTGCGGCGGTATTGTACAGGGTATGAGCGGTAGTCCGATAGTTCAAAACGGTAAAATTATTGGTGCTGTTACCCATGTTTTTCTGAATAATCCAAAAGAGGGTTACGGTGTATTTGCACAATATATGGCAAATCGCTACAATAATCAACACTAAATATATGATCGTTTGTTCATTTTTGATTTACTAACGCAAAATATAAAACTTTTTTCTCAATTTTTCAAAAAAGTTTTATGGAAGGTATTGCCAACTTTACCATTTTGTGGTAATATTAGTACAACAAAAATTACTGGGGGAAATCACAATGAACAACAAAATAAAACTAATCGTAACCGATGACGCTTCTGAATTTACGCAGGAAAATCTTAATATCTTACAAAGTAAGAATATTTCCGTTATTTTCTGTGCAAAAGACGGAGAAGAATTGTGCGATAAAATTAAAAGAGAAAGCCCTGATGTTGTACTGATGGATTCATTTATGACAAGGCTTGACGCAATCGGTGTTATGAGAAGCATTACACGAGAAAGCACGAAAGTGCCTGTATTTATGGTGTATTCGTCATTTCACAGCACTGTTCTTGAGCGTGAAATTATGAATTCGGGCGCATCATATTTTGTGTTGAAGCCGTATAACATTTCCGAATTAAGCACCATTATCAGCGATTTATCAGATTTGAGCAAGAAAAACAATTTTGGCAAAGGCAGAGTTATCGACGCTTTCGGAATTGAAATGAAAGTGACCGATATTCTCCATGAAATAGGAGTTCCGGCTCACATCAAAGGCTATCACTATCTGCGTGATTCAATCATTATGTCTGTTGAGCATCCCGAAATTATCAATGCCGTGACAAAACAGCTCTATCCGTCGGTTGCCAAAAAGTACGAAACAACTTCTTCACGGGTTGAAAGAGCTATAAGACACGCAATTGAGGTTGCATGGGATCGAGGTGACATTGATGTTCTGAACTCATATTTCGGATATACAATTCACAACGACAGAGGTAAGCCCACAAACAGCGAATTCATTGCCATGATTTCTGACAAATTAAGACTGCAGATTAAAAATGCAGGCTGAAAAAAGAGCCGCTCGTTAAGAGTGGCTCTTAATATATTATTTAGTTTTGCCGATATCGTGTCTGTAATGAGCGCCTTCAAAGGAAATTTTTTCTACTGCTGCATATGCCTTTTCAAGTGCCTCATCAAGTGTATCCGCTGTTGCAGTAACACCGAGAACTCGACCGCCGTTTGTATAGAACTTTCCGTTTTCGTACTTAGTGCCGGCATGATAAACGATTGCACCATCGACACCGCCGTTATCATTAAGACCGAACATCTCTATACCCTTTTTGTATGAAACAGGATATCCGCCGCTTGCCATAACAACACAAGCCGCAGCACCGTTGTCCCATTCAATGTCAAGATCGGAAAGCTTTTCGTCAATAACAGCCTCGCAGATATCTACAAGGTCAGTTTTAAGTCTTGGAAGAACAACCTGAGCCTCAGGATCGCCGAAACGGGCATTGTATTCAATAACCTTTGGACCGTTCGGTGTAATCATAAGTCCAAAGTACAGACAACCCTTAAAAGGTCTGCCCTCTTTATTCATCGCCTCAATTGTAGGGATAAAGATTGTATCCATACATTCTTTGGCAATCTCATCTGTATAATACGGGTTCGGGCTGATTGTGCCCATGCCACCTGTGTTAAGACCTTCGTCATTATCAAAAGCACGCTTGTGGTCTTTTGAGCTGACCATAGGTTTTACGCACTTACCGTCTGTAAATGCAAGAACAGAAACCTCGGGACCTGTAAGAAACTCTTCGATAACGATATTGTTACCTGAGTCACCAAACTTCTTGTCCTCCATAATTTCTTTGACTGCTTCAATTGCCTCATCAACAGATTGAGCAATAATTACGCCCTTGCCGAGTGCAAGACCGTCAGCCTTTACAACAACGGGAGCGGTATTTTCGTTCTTTATATAGTCAATTGCTTTCTGAGCGTCATTGAATACTTCATACTTTGCAGTAGGTATGCCGTATTTCTTCATAAGATTTTTTGAGAAAACCTTTGACGCCTCAATAATAGCGGCATTTGCATTAGGACCGAATGCTCTGATTCCAGCCTCCTGCATAGCGTCAACCATACCGTCAGCAAGCGGATCATCAGGAGCTACAAAAACGAGGTCAATTGCATTGTCCTTTGCAAACTTAACCATATTTTCTTTATCCATAACTCCGATATTAACAAGCTCGGCATCTCTTGAAATACCGCCGTTGCCGGGAGCGCAATAAAGCTTTGTGCATTTAGGACTTTCAAGAAGCTTTTTAATTAAAGCGTGCTCTCTGCCGCCCGAACCAATCATTAAAATTTTCATAACCGCACCTCTATCAGTGATGGAAAAGACGAATACCCGTAAATGACATTGTCATATTGTACTTATTGCAGGTTTCAATAACATTATCATCACGAATTGAGCCACCTGGTTGTGCAACAAACTTAACGCCTGAACGCTTTGCTCTTTCAATGTTGTCACCGAATGGGAAGAATGCGTCAGAACCGAGTGAAACACCGTCAAATGTTGCAAGCCAAGCCTTTTTCTCTTCCTTTGTAAGAGGTTCGGGCTTAGTTTTGAAGAACTGCTGCCATATACCGTCGGCAAGCACATCCTCATAATCATCAGAGATGTAAACATCAATAGTGTTATCTCTGTCAGGACGGCGGATGTTGTCAACAAACGGAAGGTTCATAACCTTCGGATGCTGTCTGAGATACCAGATATCAGCCTTATTGCCTGCAAGTCTTGTGCAGTGAATTCTTGACTGCTGACCTGCGCCTACACCGATTGCCTGACCGCCCTTTGCGTAGCAAACAGAATTAGACTGAGTATACTTAAGAGTAATAAGAGCAACAAGAAGGTCACGCTTAGCATCCTCTGTAAAATTCTTATTATCTGTTACAATGTTCTGAAGAAGCATTTCTTCGTCAATTTTGAGTTCATTTCTGCCCTGTTCAAATGTAACGCCGAAAACATCCTTATGCTCAATAGGAGCAGGAACATAGTTCGGGTCGATTTTTACGACATTATAGTTGCCTTTCTTTTTTGACTTGAGGACTTCAAGAGCCTCGGGAGTATAGTCAGGAGCAATAATACCGTCAGAAACCTCTCTCTTGAGGAGGATTGCAGTCTGAACATCGCAAGTATCGGAAAGAGCCACCCAGTCACCGTATGACGACATTCTGTCTGCACCTCTTGCCATTGCATATGCGCTTGCAATCGGAGAAAGCTCAAGGTCATCTACAAAGTAGATTTTCTTGAGTGTGTCAGAAAGCTCAGTTGCAACTGCCGCACCGGCAGGACTTACATGCTTGAATGATGCAGCCGCAGGAAGACCTGTTGCCGCTTTGAGTTCCTTTACGAGCTGCCATGAGTTAAATGCATCAAGAAAGTTGATGTAACCGGGTTTGCCGTTGAGAACCTCAACAGGAAGATCTTTGCCGTCCTGCATGAAAATTCTCGAAGGCTTCTGATTCGGGTTACAGCCGTATTTTAAAGCAAGTTCGTTCATTGGATTCATCCTTTCCGAAAAATAAATTAGTTGTTTTTATTGATAATTCTTGACTCTGCCTTATTTGAAGCAATGTCAATATAGCGTACAAAAAGTGAAACCTTGTTATCCTCATTGAGAGAATTCCAGATTTTCTCGGCAAATGTGTCAATATCATCGTTACCGATTTCTACGAGTGTAGGTTCACCCTCAAAGCTCGGAAGCGGATTGCCGTCACTCATATATGTGTGAATGAATCTGCCAAGACCGTTTATCGGCTTGTCATATGTAAATGTGTATCTTTCGCAGCAATCGGGATTGCCGTCTGCACTTTTGAGAATTGACATTGCATAGTTCATCTTGCCGTTTTCACACTCAACAATACCAGAAATTCGTGGAGTGTAGTTAGGACCGTCAGGCTCAAATTCCCTTGTTGTGAGTGACTGTTCAAATGTCTGACCTTCATTCATAAGGTCATAAACAGTATCTGTCTGGTCACCGTTAGTAACGATAGTTTTGTTGCCGAGAACTCTTACTGGAGAATAGATGATAAGTGACGGATCAACAAGCTTTGACGGATCAAAAGCCTGAGTTTTGATGCCGTCCTCGGTTTCTGCAAACACTCTGTTTCTGCTGTTTTCGCTTCTGCCCATAATGAAGTATGCAATAACAGCCTTTGAGCCGTCTGCACTTTTGCCGATTACAATGCCTCTGCCCGGATATGAAGTTGAAGCAATGTCATTGTAAAGTGATACAGGTTTCATATTTTTCCTCCGTTAGTCAAGAATTTCGGTTTTATTGTCTTTTACTATAATTTTATCTTCGCAGAAAAGCGAAACCGCCCTTGGAAGAATCTTCCATTCAGCCTGTTCCATAACTCTTTTCTGAAGAATTTCGGGTGTGTCACCGTTCTGAATTTCAACGGCTTTCTGAATGATAATGGGACCGCCGTCGCACACTTCGTTTACAAAATGTGCGGTAGCACCCGTTACCTTGACGCCTCTGTTAAGAGCCTCCTCATGAACTCTGAGTCCGTAATAGCCCTCGCCGCAGAATGACGGAATAAGCGACGGATGGATATTGATTATTCTGTTTTTAAAAGCAGAAATAAACTGCTTTCCGAGAATAGTCATAAATCCTGCAAGAACAACAAGGTCAACATCCTTGGATTTCAAAAGCTCGGTTACAGCAGAATCATACTCATCAAATTCGTCATAGTCTTTTCTTCTGATAACCTCAGTTGCAATCGAATTGTTTTTTGCTCTTTCAAGTGCATAAGCGTTTGGATTTGAGGACACAACAAGAGAGATTTTTCCGTTTTTAATCTCTCCCCTGTTCTGAGCGTCAATAAGTGCCTGAAGATTTGTGCCGCCGCCCGACACAAGAACTGCAATATTTTTCATTATTCAAGCACTACTCCGTCATTACCGCTGATTACTTCACCGAGTACAACAGCGTCTTCACCGTTAGCCGCAAGAACCTCAAGAGCCTTGTCTGCATCTTCCTTGGCAACGGCGATTATCATACCTACACCCATATTGAATGTGTTGAACATATCGTGCTCGGGGATATTACCTACTCTCTGCATAAGCTTGAAAATAGGAAGAACAGGAATATTGTCCTTTTTGATTTTGGCAGAAAGACCGTCTGTAAGCATACGGGGAATGTTTTCATAGAAACCGCCGCCCGTGATGTGTGAAACAGCCTTTACATCAACCTTATCCATAAGAGCGAGAAGAGGTTTTACATAAATTTTTGTAGGAGTGAGCAATGTTTCACCGAGAGTTTTGTCAAGCTCAGGATACTCGGCATTGATTGTTTCCTCGTTGATATCAAAGATTTTTCTGACAAGCGAAAAACCGTTTGAGTGAACACCCGAAGAACGGAGTCCTAAAAGTACATCACCCTCGCAAAGCTTTGAACCGTCAATCATCTTTGGCTTGTCTGCAATACCAACGCTGAAACCTGCAACATCATATTCATCAACAGGCATAAGACCCGGATGCTCTGCAGTTTCACCGCCGATAAGAGCACAACCGGACTGAACACAGCCTTCTGCAATGCCTGATACAATTTCAGCTACCTTTTCGGGATAGTTCTTGCCGATTGCGATATAATCGAGGAAGAAAAGAGGTTTTGCTCCACAGCAAATTACATCGTTTACGCACATTGCAACTGCGTCAATACCGATTGTGTCATGCTTGTCAAGAAGAAAAGCAAGCTTGATTTTTGTACCTACACCGTCAGTACCGCTGACAAGTACAGGCTCTTCCATATCTTTGAAATCAGGGGCAAAAAGTCCGCCGAAACCGCCGATGCCTGAAATAACACCGTCAATTTTTGTGCGTGCCACATGCTTTTTCATAAGCTCTACAGACTTATAGCCTGCTGTTACATCAACACCTGCCGCTTTGTAGCTTTCGGAAAAGCTGTTGTTCATTGTAATCACTCCGTCACTTTCTGTTAATTTTTTTAGCGTATTTATCTACAAAGATTGTTCTCGGAATTTCAGCGTCGTAGCTGCCCGTGAAACAACCGTCACAGAATTCTATATTTGCACCCTCAGCAATTTTTCTGAGACTGTTTATACTGAGATAACCAAGTGAATCTGCACCGATATATTCACAGATTTCACTTGTTGTCAACTTGTTTGCAATAAGACTTTCTTTATCGTGAATGTCCACACCAAAGTAGCACGGACATACAAACGGAGGTGAGCTGATGAGCATATGCACCTCGGCAGCTCCTGCCTCACGCATAAGACGAACAATATGCTTTGATGTTTCACCTCTGACGATTGAGTCGTCAATAATAACAACTCTCTTGCCTTTAACATTAGCCTTCAAAGCAGTAAGTCTTGTTCTGAGAAGTCTTTTCTTTTTATCTTTACCCGAGCCTACTGTTCTGCCGATATATTTATTTTTGACAAAACCTGTGCTAAACGGGATACCCGAAGCCTTTGCATAACCCTGTGCGGCAATAAGTCCCGAATCGGGAACACCGCACACCATATCTGCCTCAATCGGGAACTCGTCATAAAGAAGTTCACCGGCTTTGAATCTTGCATTATGTACGCAGACACCGTTGATTACGCTGTCCGGTCTTGCGATATAGACATATTCAAAAAGGCAGAAAGATGTTTTATCGGGCAAAAGCTTTAATTTGTAGCTGTGAAAGCCTTCTTCGTCAACTACTACCATTTCACCCGGCTCAACATCACGGACAAATTCACCGCCGAGACTGTCGATAACACAGCTTTCGGAAGTGAAAATCCAGCTGTTTTTGAGTTTGCCGATACAGAGCGGACGAAATCCGTGCATATCACGAAAGCCGATAAGACGGCTCGGTGCGCAAATTACAGTTGAGTAAGCGCCCTTGAGCTTTCTCATTGAAGAAAGAACAGCATCTTCAAGCGTGTCTGTTACACATCTTTCGGTTGCGATAACATAAGCCATAATTTCAGCATTGGAATTGGACTGAAAAACAGCGCCGCCTGTTTCAAGCTCCTGCCTTATTTCATTGAAGTTTGTAATTGAGCCGTTGTTTGCAATACCGATTGAACCCTGAATATATCGCATAACAAGCGGCTGGTTAGATGCACGGTCGAGTGATTCCGATGAAGTATAACGGACATGACCGACTGCAATCTTACCGTTTGGAAGTTTTTCAAGTGCTTTGGGCGTAAAAATCTCGGACACCATACCGAGTTCCTTGACAGTTGTAAATTCACCGTCTTTATTCACGGTGATACCTGCACTCTGTTGTCCCCTGTGCTGAAGGCTGTAAAGTGCGTCATTTGCGGCGGCAACAACATCGATATCGTCATCATTACGGTAAATACCAAACACACCGCACTCGTCATTTACTTTGTCAAGTTTTGTGTCAATATCTACATAGTTCTTAATCAAAGCTCTGCCACCTTAGCCTGCATTGCCTTGTCTTTTTCGGCAACGCCTTTTTCCATATCAGCTTTCATATTTTCAAGCTTCTCTGCAAGAGAATCGTCGGAAAGTGCGAGCATTTCAACGGCAAGAATTGCAGCGTTAGCCGCACCGTCAACTGCTACTGTTGCAACCGGAATTCCTGTAGGCATCATAACTGTTGCGAGAAGAGCATCCATACCGTCAAGCTGAGCCGACTTGCATGGGATTCCTATCACAGGGAGGGTTGTTTTTGCTGCAAGAACACCTGCGAGATGTGCCGCCATACCTGCTGCGGCAATGATTACGCCAAAACCGTTCTTTTTAGCCTCTGCCGAAAACTTAATTGCCGCATCGGGAGTACGGTGTGCGCTCATTACATGAACCTCATACTCTACGCCAAATTCTTTGAGTTTACTGACAGCCTTTGATACTACGGGGAAATCACTGTCGGAGCCCATAATAATTGCAACCTTTTTCATAATTACTCATAGCCTTTCCGCCCACTTGATAAATTGCCGCAAAAACCGTGCCGTGGGCAGACAAAGTCAGGACAAATATGCCAATTTATGCTTTGAATCGACATAAATAAAGCATTACTAATTAATTATATAAAAAAATCGGTTAAAATTCAATAGTCAGGCGAAATTATTTTTAAAATACCGCCAAAAAGCAAAAAGTGACTGTGCAAAGCATAGCCACTTCATGATATTAATTAATCTCGGAAACATCTTTTCCTTGTTCGATTTTTGTGCCTTTATCGGGATCTGTAGCATTAAGATACGGTCTTTCATTGGAAATTACGCCCTCGGTTGTAACTCCCGCCTCTGCAGCCTTTTTCATACCCGGAAAAAGAAATTCCATCTTTTCATTATCGAATTTTTCATCGAGATATTCTTCAAAGCTGTTTGACGCAGGTACTCCCTCTGTTCTCTGAGTCCATCTTGCCGTAGCTGTTACGGACATAAAGCCGTTGAATGCCATGAATACAATCAGAAATGTTGTAATAATTGCACCTGCTCTTTTAGGGATTTTTTCAATAAGCTTTGCTGTCCACGGATACAGATAACGCACCCAGACAAGACCAAGGAATCCCCAGATAAGGGCATACATAAGATTAGTTCTGCCGTCAAGGTTAAACGGAGTGTCACTGTAGTCCCATGAAACCGTGCCGAACATCTGCTCCTGCAACCACGAACAGAAATACTCAAAACCTGCTCCGACAAAAGCACTTATCACAAAAACAAGCGTATCATTAAGCTTGTAAAGCTTATACAAAGCGGCTGTCAGAAAACACGCACCGCCGCCGTAAACAGGAATAAACGGACCGTAAACCATGCCGACACGCATTTCAAAATGTCCGTCAACGCAGAACGCCCATATTGTTTCGAGAATCGTGCCGATGAAAGAACCGATCACAAACAGATAAAAAAGCTTCGTAAAACAGAATCCGTAAGCAAACGGCTTGTCCTCTTTGCTTTCAAAGGTTTGTGTATATTCTTTCATATTATCCTGCTTAATCTCCTCAATTTTAGCATTAATTTGCTTTACATAAGCCATATGAGTGAGATCGGGATAAGCGTGTGCAAGTCTTTTTCTTAAAATATTCTCTGTAAAAAGTCGGTTATAGTTTTCTTCAAGTTCCTGAATTTCAACCTCTGTTGCACCTTTATCCATAAGCTCGGAAGAATTTTTAAGCTTTGCAATTCTTCTGAGCAAACGGATTGTTGTTATCATTGAAAAAACATAATCAATTACAATAATCCCGCAGAAGCAAAGAACAAGAATAAGACTTACCCAGAAAGGAATTGCTTCAACGGCTGTGCGAAGCACCGGAATTATCAATCCGACAAGCAGCATACCGAGCAATCCGAGAAAAAGTGCATAAGGAAAAGTTATATAATTGCCTATGCTGAATTTCGACGAAGAAAAATCCCATGGCTTGAATTTGAGAGTTTTTTCTACAAGCACACCGACCACAACCATAAGTGCAGATAATATCAGAGTTGAACCGATGAATAAAATCAGCTTGCTGTTTTCAAACGGTTTTAGTGCCGTATAACAAATAACCGCCGAAAATCCATACATAGGGCAAAACGGTGATGTCAGAAAACCGTTGTTACTGAATTTTTTCTCAAGAAGAAGCGAACGAAAACTGCTCGCCACCCAGCCAAAAAACGAGAAAATTACGAAGTACCACAACAGGTCGAGTAAAAATTGCATTTCCTATCCCCCACAATTTTATGCAACAAATCGGACACAGAATTCTGTGCCCGAAAAATTGCCGTAAATTTCACATTCTTTATGCCTTTGTCACATCATCTTTCCAGAGTTCTTTAATTGCGGTAACACTACCCGCAAGTCCCTGAATATCTGAAGGAATGATAATCTTTGTAGCCTTGCCGTCAGCGGCTTTACCGAATGCCTCAAGCGATTTAAGCTGAATAATTCTATCGGTAGGAGAAGCCTCATTGAGCATTTTAAGTGCGTCGGCATTAGCTTTCTGAACTGTGAGAATAGCCTCAGCTTCACCCTGTGCCTCACGGATTTTCTGCTCCTTAACAGCGTCGGCTTTAAGAATTGCAGATTCCTTCATACCCTCTGCAACAAGAATCTGACTGCGTTTTTCACCCTCTGCATCAAGAATTCTTGCACGGCGCTCACGCTCTGCCTTCATCTGCTTTTCCATCGCATCCTGAATTTCACGGGGCGGAAGAATATTTTTAAGCTCGACACGGATTACCTTAATGCCCCATGCGTCGGTTGCCTCGTCAAGAATCACTCTGATTTTACCGTTGATTGTATCACGGGATGTGAGTGTGTTATCAAGCTCAAGATCACCGATGATATTACGCAATGTTGTTGCAGTAAGATTTTCAATAGCGCTGAGCGGTCTTTCTACACCGTAAGTATAAAGCTTTGGATCGGTAATTTCAAAATACACAACCGTGTCAATCTGCATGGTGACATTATCTCTTGTGATCACGGGTTGTGGAGGAAAGTCGATTACTTGCTCTTTTAGTGAAACTTTCTTTGAGATTTTGTCGATGAACGGAATTTTTACATGCAAGCCTGTTGACCAAGTTACATGATATGTTCCGAGTCTTTCAATTACATATGCGTGTGCCTGCGGTACTACTTTTACATTGCTTACGATTACTATAAGCAGGATTAAAAGGATGATACCTAAAATAATAAGTGCTACCATTATTTACCTCTCATTCTGATACGGGTTCTACAATGAGCTTTACGCCCTCGATTGCAAGAACCTTAATTTTTGTTCCTTTTAAAAGCGGTGCTTTGTCGGACTTTACCGTCCAAGTTTCCGCACCGACCTTTGCCTGAGCTGTTTCGTCAATATCGGTTAAATCTGTGAGCATAAATCCGACTTGACCGATGTGACGGTCTGCGTTTGTTCCGGTTGTTTTGTTACGCTTTTTAAAGCGTTTTACAAGCGGTCGTGTCACAATCAGCGATACAAGTGACACAACAAGGAACACCGCCGACTGGATTGTTATGTCGCTTGTGAATATAGTTGTTATTGCGGCACAAACTGAGCCGAGAACGAACCATATTGATACAAGCTGTGTTGTAAAGCCTTCGCAAAGCAACATAAATATTGCAAAGCCTATCCACACTATCGGCATATATTGCTCCATAGAGCTGTCACCCTCCTTTTCGCATAATTTTAACACAATATTATACATTAGTCAAACTATTTTATTGCTATTTTATGCGTTTTCTATCGGACATTTTCATCATTTAAAACAGTCTGTCATATATAATGTTTTGAATTTTGCTTGTTTTCTATTCAAGCATTAAAAAGGAGGCTCTTTCGAGCCTCCTTTCAGCAAATGTTCTACCCTATTCCGACTGATACTTTGTCTGAATATAACTTAATATAGTTTTTAACAAATTATATTACTTTTTTTGACTTTTGATTTGTTTTTGTAACTTCGTCAAGTCCAATAAAATACATACCTTTTCTTTTTGTTTTTTCAAGATGGATTTTTTCCGAATCAACAATCAAATCCGTATAGGAATTATTTTCAGGTTCGATAAAACAGAATATTCTGAATTTTCCGAAAGTTACGGTTTTGTTGGCTTTATGTGCAGAATCGGAATATGCGAGAATATTCGTTTCTCTATTCGGAACGGCTACAAAAAGAACCTGTTCGCCGGTTTTCCTATCTTTTACTTTACAAATTCTGATAAAGGTATATTCACCTGAATAAGTATCGTCCGAAAGTTCAATGTATTCAAATGCAGTATATTCGGCATTTCGGTTAATCATAGAAACCCTATTGTTTCGCTTTGTATAAACTGCAGGAGAAACTATATTAGTTTTTTCATCAACCATAAGAACAAACATACTGTTTGACAGATTAACAATCGTATCATACACAAAATGTTTAACTCTGTTATACCTCTTATTTGTGAAAGAAGTTTCAGAAATGACAGACTTAAAATACATATTGTCAAATATACATGAAACAATAATACAGATAAGTTGAATTATTAAAAATACAGCTAAAAGCAGAGGACTATGTCTGTAAACACCCAGACTTTTAACTAAGCCTCCAAAAATATTAAAAATCATTACCTCATAAACTCCACATTACACAATAACTTCAATAATAAGTAGGATATTTACATTGCCAAGCATATTTCTTACCTATTGGTCTACCACAAGATCTACACTGCGTCTGCTTTTTGGGTGCTGGTTTGTATCCTGTTCCAGTTGACTCACCAACGCTGCTGGTAGAACCACGAACATACTGATAAGCTTTTTCACCTACACTAGCCGCGAAATTCCAGTTTTTCCGTTTAGTAACCGCTTCCTGACTAAAGTGACTACCGCCTAAATCTCGTGTAATCGAAGAAAAACCTAACGATGTCAACCCATCAACAGTTGCACCTCCAACTGCAGTTCCAAAATCATCACCTTTATAAACATTATCCGCAAACGAACCACAAAAACTAATTCCACCTTTGATACAAGCACCCGCTATTGAACCAATACCTAAAACATCAACAGCACCTAAAGCAGCCCCTGTAAGTCCACTTATAAGTGCTGAACCCCAATTTATTTCAGATATATCTGTTCCTGAAATCATTTGACAAATAGTATTACTTATAAATCCTGAACAGAATCCAGCTACTATTCCCCAAAAAGCACCTGTAGGATCAGAAGAATAAATAGGATTATTAGCGCAATATGTAAAAGTATTTCCGTCAAGAATAGCTGTACCTGATTGGAAATAGCCGTCGGCATTTATAAATCTGTGGGTTACGGGGTCATAGTAACGGCTCATCAGGTAGTAAAGACCTGTTTCTGTGTCCTGATAATAACCTCTGTAACGGAACGGATTCAAGTTACCGATATGGTTCGGGTTTGTAATTACATTGCCGTTATTATCGGTTATTGAAATCACATTGCCCCAAGCATCATACTCATAGTGTGCTTTGAGTTCGCCTGCACCATTGTAAATCCCGATAATATCACCACGGGAATTATGGGTGTAGTAGTATGAATACTCGGTACCACCGTCAGTCAGGGTGTATCTGACATTATACAAAATTCCGTTTGCATCGTATGAATAATAGAACTTTGCGTCGCCACGGGTTTCATACAATAGCTGACCATTGAGGTACGCATATGTGTATTTTACTCCGTTTACGGTCTTAGTTGTACGAACACTGTCGCTGTCATAGCCATAGTTTATGCTTGTATCACCGTTTGTGAGTGTTGCAAGCTGTCTGCCGTTTTTCCATGTCATTGACATTCCGTCACGATATGTAAGCGGATTACCGATTTCATCATAGGTTATGCTCTGCCCGTTATATGATGTGAGAACATCTCCCCAATTTGAATTGTTGTATTCATATTCATTGCTTGTTGTACCGTTTGAGTCGGTAACAGTTTCGGATATAAGGTTACCGCCTGCATCGTAAGTATAATTATAAACTTTACCGTTCAGCTTATCATCTACGCTAACAAGCTGATTCATCACATCGTAACCATAATGATACTGTAAAACTCCGTCTTTGGTAACATCGGTAATATTACTGTGTGCATCATACTTTTTGTGTCAAAGGAGGCTCTTTCGAGCCTCCTTACCGCAAATGTTCTACCCTACCTTATTGTAAAAAGTGTCTTAGTAAGTTAATTGATGCTATATATTTTTGCATAATATGCCTTAACTAAAGCTTCTATTATATTAATGATTAAGCAGACAGCGCCAATATATTCAGTTAGTGCAATCAAATCATTAAATATCACAGAACTTATAACACCATTTTGACCTAAGAGGCTAATAACAGGTTTTATAGCGATGGTAAGAGCAACTGCTATCATTCCTGCAGGGAACGGTTTTCCATTGTAAACTATTTCCTCGATTTTCGGCAACTTTTTCTCAAACAAATACTTTACATAGATAAAATAACAAAGAACATATATTGCAATCTTAAATATAACATATATCACATTAAATGCCGTAATCTTAAACTCAATAAAACATGAAAGTAAAAGCATGGTAATTGAAACATAAAAGAATCTCACTCCCCTGTTTAGTATCACACTCCATTTAGTTTTATAGTGATAGATAAATACGGTTACAATTGACATAATGCAAGACAAAATTCCTGCAGTAATAAGAAATGGTACTACACGATCATCAAAAACCGAGAAACCTTCAAATGGGTTAACTTGCATCATAAATATCTGAAAGGTTATAATTAATACCATTAAAAAGTTGTATGCAAAATAGCTTAACATTTTAAATATTAAATCAGGAATTCGCATTGATAAATATCTGAGATTCACAAATGTTTTAATTTTGCTATAGCTATATGTTTTAATATCAATATTCATAATCATCTATGCTACTTTTTAATACCAAGATTTTATATGTTCTCTTCCTGTTTTTCCGTTCCATTCAATTCCATCAACTAGTAAGGAAACTCTTTCGAGCCTCCTTACCGCAAATGTTCTACCCAATATCAAAAATCAAGTGAACAACAACGTTATACAATATGTGCAAAATATCAAAAAAACTAATTTCAATTGCAGAAAAATAGATATTTTAAAATTCTTTCTTACAATTATTTCGACACCTCTATATTTTACAATCTGGCGATATTTTATTAAAGTTGCAAGCAGAAGGCATAAACTAAAAAGCACACAGAAAATAAAAATCCAAAAGCTAATTGCATAACTGTCGATAAAAACATACCTAATATATATAATTGATAAGACTCCTATACAGGAAAATATATAATTAGGAACGGTGTAACAAAAAATAGTTTTTTCAGTAAAATACTTTTCAAAAGGTGGAACGATTGAAATATTGGTTGCGTCATATGCTTCTCTAGAATCATACAATCGTTTTAAGCCTATAATGAGTTGATATATTCCAAAAATAACTATTGAGTATATGTACTGTAACTCTTCACTTTCATAAAATTCGGCGACAGACAAATAAATATAATTTTGCAAATGCGAATCAGCCAGTATCCACAAAGACAATATTTGAGTTATAAAAAACCACAAGAGTAAGCTCGTATAACACAACGGTCTTTTGCTTTGATCATATTTTAACACATCATATTTTACGGTAAAAAATATGAGCAGAAAACTAATCAAAAACAACAATATTGTTAAAACGATACCAAACACATCTGTTGTTTTAATAGATTTATAGCATGGCAACATAAAGCTTAAAGTACTAAAAATGTATAAATGAAAACTACCAGTAATAATATTAACAATCATATTAACAACTGTAGTCAAATAAGAAATCAAAAAAAGCAAAAGAGAAAGTAGATATACTTTCTTTTTTTTACACACCACACCACTTTCTTTCATTTTCACTACTCCATTTATTACTCCAATATGTCGATAAGGAAATTGTTACTAAAGAAGCTACCACTGAACATACCATACTTCCTCGCATGATTTTAACACAATATTATATATTAGTCAAACTATTTTATTGCTATTTTATGCGTTTTCTGTCAGATAAATTGTATGTGTCAAGTTTAGTTACTGCTTGTCGGTGTTTTTATGTTTATGAAGTTTTAATTCTGTCAAATTTAAAAGCACGGTTATAATACTAATCAAAAATATTATTGTCAGCCACAGTGACGCTGTAAATGTTCTTGAGAACAGATTTACAAGCATTGGATTTCCTGTTAGACTTTGTGAATTTAGTGTTTGTGCATTATCGACAAGCACATTCAGGTAATTTGAAATGTCGAAAATGTTATCATTCGGTATATATTTTGAGGGGATAAAAATGCTGAAATCACAAATATTAAACACAATCAAAAGCACGGCAGGTATTCCTGCAAAAACAAGCACAAGTGCAACATATTTCAGCGGAATATTTTTTAGCGATTTCAGAAAGTAGTTTAATTTGAGATTTTCTTTTATCTCCTCAAAAAATTTTCTACTGAACCTATACCACAACTTCAATGCAATAATGCTAAATCCGATAAATATTGCAAGGTATAAAATATGTTCAAATGACGAGAGCGTTTGATTTTTCTCATTCAGATTAACCGAATAATACTGTGGCAAATCCATTTGCTCAACAATTGCTCCAGTATATACCGAGTTATCGTAAACAATCATATCAACCGTTCTGTCACCATAATTTTCGGATGTTGTATATGGAACATACACTCTCTGTTTGTCGTCAGCAGAAAACTTATTTATTAAACTTTCGTTTTCGCATATCACACCGCAAATTGTATATTGATTTCTGTCAATGCAAATCTTTTTATCGACTGCATCTGTTGTAAAAAACAGTTTGAGAGCAAGAGAACTTCCGATTATTGCAACCTTATCTCTGTTATCTATGTTATTGGACGAAATATTTTCGCCGTTAATTTCGGTCTTATAATCCGAAAACCAGTTTTCATTCACAAGTGCCGTAGTTACGGTTTCTTCCTTAACTTTTGTTTCTTTACCCTCGGAACAAAAGGCTATGCCTTTGTCAGTAATCCGTTCAAACAGCTTTTCAAGTTCAGAAACCGTTTTTGGAGCAGTTTCGGAATTCTTATCATAAGTTAATTGAGTAACATCAGGTAATTGCCCTTTTGCATTTTCAATAATTATAATATTCGCAATAAAAACGCTCACAGTCAGCAACAGCAGTAACAGAAACGAAACAATTTTTCTTTTGCTCACACTGTTTCCTCCTCAATATAAACACTTGAACCGTTTTCTATACTCTTGGTTGTTTTATATACAACTTGACTGTCGCCAAAAAGTGAGTCCGATGTCACCTCGCAGTACAGCTCGTCACTGTTACATATATCCACCGAAACCTCTTCAACTGTTGCATCACCGTTTTCGGTTTTATTTATAACAAATACTATTCCCGTATTGCCTGCCCCATCCACCGATGAAACAGGCAAAAGATAATGTGTTTTCATATCATTTGAACCTGCGGTATCGTCAATTACACCTGTTTGAACCGAAACCACTTTGACCTTTGGAAGAAGCATATTATTGATTGTTTTTGAAAAATATGTAAGTAATGCAATCACAATAAAAAATACAATTGAAAATTTCAACACTACGCTCTTTAGCTTATCTTTTTTCATAAAAGCCTCTCTCCTATCCCTTATCAGTTCCGACAAACGGCGAATCAATATCCCTGTGTCCGTAAAGATAAATAAGCAATGCAGGAATCATAAATATAACTCCGCAGGCAAATATTATGCCGTAATCCGAACTTCCGACATCAGTAAGCGTTACGGAAAGCGGATACATACCCTCATTATCAAAATAAATCAGCGGTTGTTCAACTACATTCCAATTATCAATAAAGCAGAGCAACGCAAGTGTTATGAGTCCACCCTTAATCTGCGGAAGAATAATATTAGTAAATATCTTCAAATATGACGCACCGTCAACTCTTGCCGCCTCAATTGCGGAATCGGGAATGTATTTTATACTTTGCCTCAAAAGACAAATCCCGAATGCAGAAAAAGTTCCGGGTAAAATTACCGCAAGAAAATTATTCAGCAAATTCATATTTTCAAGAATCATATAATCAGGCACAAGAGTTACCTGCAACGGCAGAATGAGCAAAATTATGTATATGAAAAACAGCTTGTCCCTGAACGGGAATTTCAATTTTGCAAAAGCAAAAGCCGCCAATGATGATACTGCAACCTGACCGATTACTGTCGGAAAAGTACAAACAACCGAATTCCAGAACTTCAACAAATATTCGGGTTTCCTGAAAAGAGTCTGATAAAACTGCTCCAAAGTTACCATATTCGGAATCATATTGAGTTCTTTATATTTTCCGTCAGAAAAATTGAGCATCTCGCTTACCTGTGAACCTGTCATAAATGAACAAGCAAGCATATAAATGACAGGAAACAAAAACAGCACAGTTACAGCAATCAGCAAAATATATTTTAGTATTTTCATAACCGAATCTTTCATAACAAACCTCTCAAGAATAGCTGTGTTTCCTTTCAAAGCAGAAGAAAATAAACAGCACAATAATTATAAACAGCGATAAGACAATTGATGCCGCCGACAATCTTGGATAGTTAAGATTGTAATAATTGTTGTTGATGAAATTCTGCAAAAAATACACATTGGTGTTTGGATAATCGCCAAACAAAGCAAATACCTCACGGAAAATTTTAAATGAATAAATAAGCTCCATTAGAAAAACAAAAAATGTAGTTGGTGCAATCATAGGTATAGTAATTTTAGTTACAAGCTGATGAGCTTTTGCACCGTCAAGCCTTGCACTTTCGTAGAGAGATTGCGAAACATTGGCAATGCCTGCCGTAAAAAGAATCACACAAAATCCGCAGTACTTCCACACATAAATAAAAACGATCATCACCATAGACCATTCCGAATTAAAAAATTCAACAGTATTAAATCCAAGTGAATTAAGTAATCCGTTGATTGCACCGTAATCATCAAAAACCAATTGCCACACGCAAATCAGAGATGCAATCGGAACTACAACCGGAATAAGCAATGCACTTCTGAAAAAGGAAGATATTTTATTAAAAGAATTAAGAAACAACGCTATTAAAAACGAAATCACCATTAACAACGGTATCGCCGTAACTGTAAATATGCCCGTGTTTTTAAGTGCAAGCAAAAATGTGTTGTTTTGAAAAAGCTGTATGTAATTTTCTATGCCCACAAAAGTATCGCCGACATACAGGCTTTTTGTAAAACAAATTATGTACGGCACAATATAAAACACCGCTATGCCTAAAAAAGACGGTAATATAAACAGGTATGCTGCTATATGTTCTTTTTGTTTTCTTGTTAATTTAGATTTTCTCATAATTTATTCCTACTCAGTCAAATAAATTTCCGTAGCAGCCGAGAGCTGACGAATAAATTTATCCTTTGATATACCTTTATTTATATAATTGTCAACAATGTCACCGATAACATTGTCATTATAATATGAATGTGACACATCTCGATACAAGGTGCAAGCGTTTACATTATCGGCAATGTCAATGTTTGCTTTCATAAAATCGTTGTCAATCCCGATAATTTTATTGTTATCATCCGTTCTTGAGCCGGCAACAAGCTTAGCATTATCGTAAACAGATATATTCACAGGAAAACTCAAACTTCCTGATGCTGTTGCACCAATTTCTTGAATTTCATCACTAAGAGTATATTTTATAAACGCAAGTGCTTGCTCCTTTAGTTGTGTATTATTATTAATTGCATATCCAACCTGTATGTGTGCGGAATTAACATCTTTGTTTTTTGTCAATCCACGAAAAACTACAGGTGTTTCATTTATAGATTGATAATAAGAATAACTTCCTGCCATCAACGGAAATGACCGATTTATATACAATCCGTCAAACAATTCATTTGTATTGTTTTTTTGAGAAATCGTCAACATCTGCATCATTACATCTAAATTATCTTTAAATTCATCGGTATCAAAATACACAGCTTTCTTTTCAAAATCAACATAGCTGTTTAAAAATCTGCAAAAGAGTTGCATTGGATAATCAAACCACAAAAAATCCGACAACTCATTAGATACAAATGAATAGCCTCCATCATTTAAAAAATAATTTTCAAATACATCTGAAAAATTACTGTATGTCAAAGAAAAGCCGTTATTTTCTTTGATATCGAAATTTTTCAATCTTTCTTCTGTAGATACCAATACATCAACTCCATAAAACAGCGGTACAATATATAAACCGTTATCATAAACTCCTGCGTTGAGTATGTTAACGTTATAATCATCAAGATTTATTGCATTTGAAGAATTATCATCTTTTAACAAATCATAAATATTCATTAATGAACGGCTTTCAATTAATTTTTCAAAAGGCAATTTTTGACTAAGTGAAATAATATCAGGTCCACTTCCTGCCATAATTTCAGTTGATATCTGCGTTGACATTTCTTGTTCAGAATTAAATTTAACTATCTCAATTTGGAAAGACGGATTATTACTGTTTATGCAGTATTTATTGTGTTTTTCTATAATCCAAGACAGAGAGTCTTTATCATTTAATGTGTAATAAACAAGATGATTTTGTTCGCTGTTATTTTTTATTGCACAACTTGAAAATGAAGTAATTATTATAACACTTAAAAGTATAGCTAGTATGACTTTAATAGATTCATGTGTTTTAAATAAAAAGCGTGTGAACATAATTATATTTTATCCTTATCCTATTCCGTTAAATAAATTTCCGTAGCAGCCGAGAGCTGACGAATAAACTTATCTTTTGAAATATCTCCTTTTAAATATTTATCAACTATATCACCAATTACTGACGAGTTGTAATAGGTGGTTTTTAAATTTTTATAATTATATAAGGTACACCCGCTTATATCATCAATTATACCCAAATAATATTTCCAAAATATTGAATCCACATTTTCTGAAAATTCTTTTTCTTCTTCATCAAATTCTCCGTCTTCGTTGTAATCCCACTCCTCGCCAGTTTCAACTTCAACAGCATAGTCAAAAGCTTTATTATTCACTGGCAGGGATATTTCATTTGTGCCTGAAAATCCCTTATCGCTCCTACTTCCGCACCAATATTCTTGAACATCTTCACTTAAACAATATTCAATAAATCTTAATGCCTTATCTTTTTTATCTGAATTTTGATTTATAGCTATTCCGCACTCAACATAAGCTGTTATTTTGTTCTCATAGCTAAAATTTGGCAAAATAGCAGGAGTTTTGTTTTGTAAAAAAATATTGTAATAAGCTGTTTTTATACCTCCTATTGTACCGCCAAAAAGTAACCTAGGAGTAGACAATATACAACCATTGTTTTCTGAATTATATAAATCATAATATACATTCTCGTTGGTGTTATCATTATTTATCAACTTCTTAATATAATCTATATTTTCCAAAAAGCTATTGGTGTCAAAGTTTGTTGTTTTATTATCAAAATTTACATAGCTATCTATAAATGAATACAAAAGGCTATAGTTATCACTTTCATTTCCAAAAAGCGAACAGGAAACTTTTTCTTGTGAAAGTTGTCTAGATAATTCTTTATAGGAAAAATCAGAAAAATTTAAATCATATTCTTTTAATTTTTCTTGAGTAGAAATAAATATATTGGGACAATAGAAAAAAGGCACAAAATACCGTTTTCTGTTAACTATTCCCGATTCCATTACTTTTGTGTTATAATCATTAAAGTCGATATTAGAACCATATGTATTTATAAGCTCGTCAACATCCGCAAATGCGTGATTTTCAATAAGTTTTTCAAATGGCAATGGTTGATCTAACGAAATAATATCCGGTCCATCGCCTGACATAAATTCCGTTGCCATTATTGTGTACATTTCTTCTAACGAATCATACTCTACAATTTCTATTTGATAGGACTCATCGTAATGCTTTTTACAATATTTATTGTACCTTTCAATAATATCGCAAATAGCATCCTCATTGTATGCACAATATGTAAGCTTTGAGGAATTGCTTGAAGCTGTGCTTTCACCACATCCGCTGAAAGCAAACACAGTAATAATAAATTGTAATGTTAAAATTATCGCAATTTTATTTTTCATAATGATTCGCCTTGTGATTTTTTATATGTCTTAACATAATTCTAAATTATTAATCTGTAGTCTATCTGAATTTTTATTATTTAAATCAACAATAATGCCCTACTTGTTAATTCATACGGATAAGTAGCGAAATTAATATGCACTGAGTTAAATTCACTTCATTAATAATTGAAAGTAACATATAAACCCTTTGCAATTCCCTTTGCAGGGTCAAAAACTACTACAGTATCACCCTTAACTTTAGTTATAACTACATAATGCAATAAGGAATCGTCAATTATCACGTGTGCAATTGCAGGCAAAGGCAATTTATTAGTTAACACACTTTTATCCGCTTCAACAACTTTTTGCTAAAAACCAAAATGCTCAATTACCTTTACTAGTCCGTGTACATTGGTACCTTGGCGGTCAGTGCCTGCAATATCCCTAATTTTTGCATAACACTATTCATCTAAATAAATTTCAGTTTTTGATTTGAGCTCTTTAATAAATTTATTTTCATCTATTTCATCGGATAAAAATTTATCTACAATATCACCTATAACCTCTGTATTATAATAATTATACAATCCATAAAGTCTATAGCTTTTTATGTTATCAACGTAATCCTTTGCATACATAAAATTAGCTTCTGAAATATTTGCAGTGTTATTAATATACTTTACCTCTTTTGCTTTATCAAATAATTTACTGTAAGATTCATTGTTGACGGGATATTCCCAGCCACTTCCGTAAGAGGTTGTCGGTAGATATTCCTCTATATTCGCTCCGCAAAAAGCACTCTGCACCTTTTCCGATAACGCATACTCAATAAACTCAAGAGCTTTTTCTTTGTTGTCGGAATTATTGCTAATAAAAATTGCATCGGTTATAACACCCGTGGACTCACCGTCTTTATTCGGTGTATTCAAAATTATGGGCTCGTCATTATCATTTTCAATGTCTGCAATTTCATCATATAACGCAAATAATTCAATCTGACCGTTCGATGATAACATTGGCACTATGTTATCTTCATTTTTCTCATTACTGCTGTATAGTTCTTTTAGTGAGGTGACAGACTTTCTAAAGTCATCGCTATCGAAATCATATTTTTGAGAATAGAAGTCAACATTTTCATCTATTAAATTAAGAAAAACATTTTTATAATCCTCAACGCCGGAAAACAGAGCTTGATTATTATCATCATTATTAATATTTCCGCTCAATTCTTTGATGTTACCGTATGTTAAATTCGGTTGTTCGTTGTCTAAATATTTTGATAATTTGCTTGATGAGGAGAGTAAAATCTGAGGCTCAAATGTTACAGGAATAAAATATCTTTTTCCATCGTAAATACCCGCATCAAGAATATTAGAATTATAATCGGATAATTTCAATTTATCCTTGTCTTCGCTATTAGAAATAATATCGTCAATATTTGCAAATACACCCTGTTTAATAAGTTTTTCTGTTGATGATGATAATAGAGATAATTCACCAGATGTAATAATATCAGGACCTTTCCCTGCCATAAGCTCAGTTGTAAGTTGACTTGTCATTTTTTCAATATTATCAAACTCAACAATATTGATTCTATTTTGAACATTCTCACATTTTTCATTATATTGATATATTAAAATAGAAACTGGTGATACATACGGCTCATAATGATAATAAGTAATTGTATTCTCCTCTTTTTTGTCTGCTTCACATCCGACGCAGGTTAAAACAGAAAATATTAATACGACTGCTAATAAAATACTTACAAATTTTTTCATCAGCTTACTCCTCTGTATAATAATAATTTACTTTAAACAAAAGTTTATTGATACAACTATGTCAAAATTTACGGATAACATGTTAAAAGTATATAGTAAATGATGTTGCTATTTAATTATTATCCAAGAAATACAACACTTGAATTTCCTGAACCTGATATTTTCCAGGGCCGTATTTATGACTATTTGCGTATGCTATTGCGGCCTTTGTGTGCGCACTTACTTTATCACACTTATAAGTATAAGACTTTTTATAGAACCCATAATTGTTACAACCAAGTACCAAAATGCAACCGCCATTTATATCTTCTGTACTTACTGGTTTAATAAAATTTGAAGTTTTGACATATTCATTTAGATTTATTTTTTTCATTGAAATTTCTCCTTTCACAATCATTCCTATATACTTTAACATACTTTCTAAAACAAAAAAATGTTTGAAACATTGCATAAGAACTCATTTATCGGTACAGAACACATATTTGTAAAATTGCCTTCATAAAATGAAACATATTTTTCATTAATATCAACTAGTAGTGCATAATGATATCCATTCGCTTTTGCTTTATTTAATAAGCATATTGCTGGTAAATTAACTTCCGTGATTTCAGATATGCTTTCAATTTGATATGACTCATCGTAATGCTTTGTACAATATTTATTGTACTTTTCAATAATATCGCAAATAGCATCCTCATAGTATGCACAATATGTAAGCTTTGAGGAATTGCTTGAAGCTGTACTTTCACCACATCCGCTGAAAGCAAACACAGTAATAATAAATTGTAATGTTAAAATTATCGCAATTTTATTTTTCATAATGATTCGCCTTGTGATTTTTTATATGTCTTAACATAATTCTAAATTATTAATCTGTAGTCTATCTGAATTTTTATTATTTAAATCAACAATAATGCCCTACTTGTTAATTCATACGGATAAGTAGCGAAATTAATATGCACTGAGTTAAATTCACTTCATTAATAATGGAAAGTAACATATGAACCCTTTGCAGCATTAATAGCCTGATTCTTATGGGTGTTGTAACTGCCACATTTATTTTTTCATGATTTTACCTCCGTAATCGGAATAAATTCTAATTTAACCTCAAACAACCAGTCATAGCATTTTTATTTTAAACAACAAACTGCTCTTACCACCTTTTTCTAAGTTCACAGGGATTTTAGGCATAAAAAAGACTAGAAAAAAATAACGCCCACATTTTCTGTGAGCGTTACTGTTGCAATATTGATTTCAGATACAAAATGCGGCATAGAGAGGAACGGTTTTTTTATTGTCCTCAAAGCCAAAGTTTTTGGCAGAGAGCTTGATAGCATAAGCGGGCTTGTAGGTGTCCATATAGACCTTCAAGCTCTTGGCTCTGGTGTTGTCGGCAGACTTGACCTCAATAGGAATAAGCTGACCGTCACGCTGAATGATAAAATCAATTTCAGCTCCACGCTCGGACTCCCAATAATAGGTGTGGTAGCCGTTAATAGAGAGCTGCACATTGACATAGTTTTCCACCATACCGCCCTTGAAGTCATTGATTTCCTCTACCATATAGAGAATATCATTGGCGGCTAAATCTTTCTTGGCACAAAGCAATCCTAAGTCGGACACATAAATCTTGAACGCATCAATATCACGGTAGTTTTCAAGCGGCTTTTTGATTTGCTCCACCTTGTAGACCTGTGACACGATACCGGACAGGCAAAGCCATTCGATTGCATTTTCAAATTCGGAAGCCCGTCCGCCTTTCTTAATCAGCTTATATTGGAAACGGGTATTCTTCTTTGAGAGCTGAACGGTAATGTTATCGTAGGCAAGTCTGGTTTTCTTGATTTCATTCAAGTTGTTATACTTGCTCATATCATTGAGATAGCTTGCAAGTATCGTGTCCTGCGTATGGCGGACAAGGATATAATCCTTTGTTTCGGCAAACTGCATTACGCACTCCGGCATACCGCCGACCACAAGATACTGACGGTAAAGTTGCATTGCGGCATCGTGTAAGGCAGACGGCAGGGGCGTATCGGTTTGGAAGCACTTTTTAATCTGCTCTACCAAATCGTCCTCACCGAGCGCCAACATAAATTCCTCCATATCCATAGGATAAAGCGTTTTCATATCGACCTTTCCTACGGGGAAAGAGAATTTCGCTCTGTTGACCGCAACACCGAGCAAGCTACCTGCGACGATGATGTGATAATCCGGAGCGTTCTCGCAAAAGTATTTGAGCGAAGTCAACGCCCTTTCGCAGAGCTGTACCTCGTCAAAGACTATCAGAGTTTTTTCCGTTACGATGGTCTGACCTGCGATATGAGATAAAATCGGTATGAGATAGTCGGGGCTGATGTTTTCCTCGAAGGTTTCGTTCAGCTTTGGATTGGTTTCAAAGTTGAAGTATGCCACATTTTCGTAGTGGTTGCGTCCAAACTCCAAAATGGAATAGGTTTTTCCAACCTGTCTTGCACCCTGCAAAATAAGGGGCTTGCGGTGAACGCTATCTTTCCACGCTTCCAAGAAGCCCATAATCTTTCTATACATAAATAGTCCTCCTTAAAGGTACTGACCATAGTATAGCAGATATTCGTGTAAAAATCAATGAAATTTCATTGATTTCCCGCACTAATCAACACGATTATTTTTTCTAACCTCTCACGATACGACACGAACACCGCAATTTCGGCATTTTATACCTCCCCGAACTTGTCGTCATCAGCTTTTAAAGCTCGGTATTGCGGGGAACTTGTTGACAAACGACACAAGAGAACTGCCGACCTTGAGAAGCCCCTGTCCTGCGCCGACATTCGTGATATAGCTGAGTTGAAGGTCGGAGATATTAAGGAGCTTGGTTGATCATGAAGCTTGCGAAGTCCACCGTTTTTGTCACCCATTCTTGCAACACGAAAATGGGTTTACAAGAATTTTAGGCATAAAAAAAGAGCCCAATGGCTCAGATGTTAAAAATATTAAATAAGTAATTGTTATTGATTATTTCTAATTCTGCGATATTTCCTTACTCTTTAAGATTTACAAGAAGGTATCATTTTATTCACTCCATGCTGTGGAGGGAAGTCGATTACTTGCTCTTTTAATGAGACTTTTTTGAAATTTTGTCGATGAACGGAATTTTTACATGCAAACCAGTTGACCAAGTTACATGATATGTTCCGAGTCTTTCAATTACATATGCGTGTGCCTGCGGCACTACCTTGACATTGCTTACGATTACTATAAGCAGGATTAAAAGGATAATTCCTAAAATAATAAGTCCTAACATTATTTACCTCTCATTCTGTTACGGGTTCTACTATGAGCTTTACGCCCTCTATTGCAAGAACCTTGATTTTCGTTCCTTTTGAAAACGGTGCTTTGTCGGACTTTACAGTCCAAGTTTCCGCACCAACTTTTGCCTGTGCTGTTTTATCAATATCGGTTAAATCTGTGAGCATAAATCCGACTTGACCGATGTAGCGGTCTGCGTTTGTTCCCGTTGTTTTGTTACGCCTTTTAAAGCGTTTTACAAGCGGTCGTGTCACAATAAGCGAAACAAGTGACACAACAAGGAACACCGCCGACTGGATTGTTATGTCGCTTGTGAATATAGTTGTTATTGCGGCACAAACTGAGCCGAGAACGAACCATATTGATACAAGCTGTGTTGTAAAGCCTTCGCAAAGCAACATAAATATTGCAAAGCCTATCCACACTATCGGCATATACTGCTCCATAGGGCTGTCACCCCCCTTTTCGCATAATTTTAACACAATATTATATATTAGTCAAACTATTTTATTGTTATTTTATGCATTCTCTGTCAGATAAATTCATTTGGCAAATCGATAAAAATGTACAATAAAAATTACCTCCTATGATAATTTCTTTCTTATCATAGGAGGTTGCCATCTGATGATGTGCGATATTTGCTTTCAAGCAAACCGTCAGATATGTAGTAATAATATGAAATTTCTTAGCTTGAATATTTTTTGTTATATTGAGGTCCAAATGAACCTCAATATAACAATTCTTAACTCATCAATGTTCAATTCAAGTCAAATCAAATATGTAACATCTAACGCTAGCACCATAAAGGTTACTACATTTAAATTAAATCACTGATTAAATTACTAATGATATCATTAGCAAAACTAATTTTAGTCAATGGCACAAAAAGCAAATACGGTGCACTACACAGAGAAGAAATAACTACTAATATAGTTTTCTTTCTATTAGAAATATTTATTTCTTTATACACAAAAGAATTATTAAATAGTAATATCAGTGCAAATGAAACAATAAATTCAAATAGCAAAAAGAATATTCCAATTGTATAATTTCCTAAATAAATGTGCATAAAAAATCCAGCAACAATTCCATATATCATTTTTAACAGAAAATTTTCTTCATTTGATGATGAAATAAATACTACCCCCCACACAAGAGAAAATAAAAAATCCGATAATAAAATAGCTATTTCTGAATAAAAACAAGATTTGAGTAAAATTGTTTTTCTAAACGATAAATTCTTCAGTGCAACGATGTTAATTATTAAATTAATAACAAACACCCGAAATGTACTTGCCATAAAAAATGCAATAAATAATAAAAAGGTGTTAATCATATTTTCTCCCAAAACAATTAATAACAAATTAATTAAAAATTATAATTATGCCTGGACAAAAGGTGGACTCAAGTATATTGGCGGAAATTTACTGGCCGTAATAATATCTAAAGCATTGTTTGGAATTACCCCGAAAGGTCTTTTCAATATCCATTCAATTCTTTCTCTATACATTTCATAGTTTTTACTAAAAGAACCTTTAAGTAAAACTTTCATTGATACTTGAACACAATTATTTGATAACAAATCATAAGCCAATGGCTTAATTCCTGGTGCCTGATCGTCTTTTCCTGATTTAATTTTTATATCATGATAATAATATCCCGAAGGGGTATTACCCTTCGTTTTAGAACAGACATGATACATAGTATATTTTTTGCCATTTTCATATATGGTTTGGAGCAACTGCGTCGCATTGGATTTAATTTTTAACCATTCTAAAATATCTTTGGCATACTTAAAAGAATTGTTAAATTTACCTTTAAACCCAAGCATGTCTGTAGCAACGTAATCAAACAATTTTAAATAGTAATCAGAACCTTTTGAAAAATTGATATCTTCTTTTTCAGACATAATGTTAGTTGCATACACATAATAATTGTGGTGCTTTCTAGGATCAAAACCGGACAAATAGCTATTTAATTCCGCCAAAGAAAAACTATCTTTACCACAAGGTCTTAGATAAGCGTGTTTTGGTCCCCAGTAAAAATACCACCAGTTATTAGAAGCGTCCTGTAACAATAAAGATGTGTGCCCTTCTGTCCACCATGCTACAGGAACAGCATCAGAAAACTGAACCCATGCTGCGTCCGTTCCCTCGGGGTCAACTTGGTTTATTGGATCATTGTTGCAATAGGTGAACATATTTGTTCCGAAAATGTCGGTATTAGTATCGCAATAGACATCTGCGTTAATAAATCTGCCTGTAACAGGGTCGTAGTAACGGCTTTGGAGATAGTACAAGCCTGTTTCATCATCATAAACATATCCACGATAACGGAACGGATTTAATTTTGCTATTCCGTAGGTTGTTGTGTCCGTCTGTTTTGTGATTTTACCGAGAGCGTCATATGTATATGTTACAACTGTATTGCCGTCCTGATTTACTATTTTCACGATATCTCCATTCAAGTTCTTTATGTAATAATACATAGTATCATCAAAAGACATTGCAGTCGGAGTACCGTCTGTATCATAGTAAAAATAAACAGCATTACCCTCGTAGCTTAGTCCGGTCATCACAGACTTGCTGTCATAAAAATATCTGATATCTCTGTCCTCTGAACTTTTCGAAGTTCTCATACCGTTAATATCATATTTCATATTGATAAAGCTGTCATTTTGCATCCTAACAGTCTTTAAGTTTCTTCCGTTCTCCCACGAAAAGCTCATTCCGTCACGATATACTAATGGATTTCCGTTTTTATCATATGATATATTATAACCGTTAAATTTATTCATCTGGTCTTTCCAACCATTTTTCCTATAACTATAAGTTTTTTCCTTTTTCAAAGAAATCGGTGACCAGCTGGAAGTTGACAGACTGTATTCTTTTATGTCAGTTATATTTCCTGCATTATCATATTCATATTGAGTGTATAAACCGGTATTCGAATCAGCAGCCCAAACCAAGCGACCTAATTCATCATAAGAATATCTTGCAACAAGCTTACTATCTAAGCTGACCGTTGTAATATTTCCGTTATTGTCGTAGGTATAGCTATACTTTGCCAAGACAATATTATTACGCTTTTGCGTCATTGTACCGACAAGGTTAGTTGTTGCATTTTTTGAATTTTTGACATTAGAATACTCATAATCTGTTGTAAAATTAACGCTGTACGAATTTCGTGCAGTTTTAACTTTCTTTACTCTGTCGAAGTCATCGGTAGTTTTAGTAACCGTAATTCCGTTATTTTCTACATATGATTCGCCATTTGATGAGCCACGGACAATTGTTCCTTGATATCCGTTTACAGATGTTTTTTCAACTATTTCACCGTCAGAATTCGTTGTAACATAATATGACAAATCTCCATATTTAGATTGTGAATACTTCTTTTCAATACTACCGTTTAAATCATAGTAATAATAATCAGTAGTATCGTTCTGATAATCAACAACCTTTGACACAAGACCCTTTTTGTTATATACGATTGACGCCAGTGTTCCGTTTTCTCCCTCAATCTGTGTTATATTACCATATAAGTCATATGAATATTTAATGTAATCACCATTACTGTAAGCAGTTTCAGTAATATTACCAAAATCATCATAGGTGTTATTTATCACTTTAACATTACCGATTTTGGTAGAAACAAGTTGATTAAACACATCGTAATTAAATTCATAGGCAAAGCCGTTATGTGTTATTGAAGAAATATTGCCGTATGTGTTATATGCATACTCATTACTTACATCTTCACTTTTGGTGCTGAGTAATTTACCATTGACATCATACCCGAAAGTTTTTACATTTTCTTCACCGTCAGTGAATGAAGTAATATTACCATTAGCATCTCTTTTATAAGACTGCATAAAACCTGCACGATTAGTTTTTGAAAGAACATAATTACCTGTAGAATCATATTTTATACTATTCTCGGCATATGTCTTATTGGTGTTTTTATCTTCCTGAATTGCCTCACAATAAATATAGCCGTCATAATTTTCATCAATTGTAGAGCTATCGTTTTTAGTAGAAGGCTGTAAAGGATCAAGCTGAGGAATGATAGTGTAATTCAATGTAGCATCGTAAATTGACATACTGTTTACATTATTACCATAAACAAAAGCAAATGAAACATAATCAATTTTTGTTTCACTATCGTTAGGTGATACAATCATACAAATACTCTGTTCTGATGTTGTATCAGGATTAAACTGCTGATAATGTGTTTCAGGAACTTGAGAATTTGTATAGTAAATATTGAAAGCTACACCAAAAGTTCTGCTACTGTTTGTTAAAGGGGCGGAATTTGCTTTAGCTTTACCTGACAAACAAAACGCTACACCTGCTCTGTTGATTTTTACATTCTGTTTTATATATTTATTATACAATACAGTTTGCTCGCTGTCAATATTTGTATTAGTATCCTTAATACTTTCTGTTGCAGAAGTGTTATCACTTGAAGAATTACCTGTCGCTGTTTCATTCAGATAATATTTCTTGATTTTTTTAGTGACCGTGCCGTGAAACTCATTGGTGACATTTCCGTAATCATCATACTTGTAAATGTATGAATTAGGAACATCTTTTACCTCTGTTTTCACTGAAGTCGGAAGCTCTTCTTTTTTATTTTCAGAGCTTGTCGCATTCTCTGTTGCAGTTATGTTGTCATTATAAAAACCTGACACACCGCCAAGAGTTACTGTGCCGTTTTCTGCTGAAATGGGTTTATTCTCCTGATTATACCAATAATCATTGCTTGAAAAATCACCGTTAAGAAGAGCATTGTAATCATTTGCACAACCGCCATCTTCCAATTGCAAACAATCGAACCACGCAGTTCCTGAGGCATAACGAATCATACAACATACTGTAAGAGTTGCTGTGTTTTCAGGAACATCAGCACTTATACTTAATCTTTGCCAATCCTGAGTTTCTGTTATACCTATGCTGTTCTTTTCCGTTAATGTCTTGCCTGAAGAGTCCAAACACTTAATTTTTAAGGAAGCCCCCACAGCACCTGTACCGTAAATTTCTGTCACATCTTTAGTTTTTACATATGCAGAAAAAGTCATTTCTTTACCTGCAAAATCACTTCCGCTAAACTTATGAGATATTCCGGTGAAAAACGCAGAATTACTTGAAGATTTAGGATTTTCAATTTTTAACGAAGAGGTACCTAAATACTGATTTTGTGCTGATGAGTTATCAGATTTTGATTTATCAATACTTGTTTTACCTTCTGAACTTGTTAAAGAACCTTTAGTGCCGTTAGACTGATAAAAGTATTTTCCACTGCCCAATTCAGTTTGTTCAGAAGACTGAATAATGTAATTTTTGGTAAACGATTCCGCTCCTGTAGAAATTGATAATCCGCTTGAATCTTTGCTTTCAAGATACCCGTTAGCATTTAATGTTGAAATTTTATTTCCTGAGTTATCAAAAGTATATTTTACACTTCTTCCCTGCTTATCGGTATATGTAGTAGTATTATCATTTCCGTATGTTATTAACAAGCAGTTACCCTCAGAACCGTCACTGCCATACTCGGTTATTTTAGTAACTTTATTGCCTGTAAAATTAAATGATACCGATTTATTTTTCTGATAGTTTCCGTTATCAAATCCGCCCTGTTCTACACTTGTAAGCATATTTGATGAATCATAATAAAATCTGGTTACATATCCACCCGGCAAATACATATAATTAATCTTATCATATTCAGATGAAGTGTAAGAAAATGTTATGCTGTTGCCGTCAGGTCTTTTAATTTTTGAAACTCTCTTACTACCACTTGAATTTGTGCTATATGTTACCTCAGTTACTCTGCCCGAACCGTCTGTGATTTTGGTTAAGTCACCGTCGGTGTAGGTATATGTGATTGTATTCTTGTGTTCATCTTTTTCAGAGAGGAGTTTGCCGCCATTTGCGGTTGATTCGTAAGTTTGTGTTGTTGAACCGTTATCAATGAAGATGTTATTTTCGTCTTTGGTAAGCGTAATGCCTAAGCCGTCCTCATCTTCCCATTTTGCGGTTTCACCCTCTGCAAGTTTAAGGTAATGGTCTGTACCGTCAGCATCGGTATAGATATAGTTGTAGCCTGCTTTGGTAAGGTTTTTGTCAGTCACTTCTCTTACATACTGATTAAATGAGAACTGCCAGCCATAACCGCTTGCAGGACCGTTTCCAAATGCTGTGTCTTTGTTAATGCTGTTGTATGTTGCAGTAATGCTCAACGGCATTCTTGAGCCTGTTCCCTCATACAAAGTTTGGTTAATTACAAGGTTGCCGAGGTAATCCGATACAGCCGCCTGTGCGTTAGTGCCGACATTGATTGTGTGGTATGAAAGATTACTCTCTGTGCCTGTAAAATCTTTATAGATGAGTGTTAAGGCAGGTGTTACAGATGAAGAAGAACCTTCATAAATATTAATCTGTTTTGAACCTATCGAATCAAACGCTTCAAGTACAAATCCGTTTGCCGATGTATCAGAATTTGAGTACCACTCTTTATACTGTTTAGTAAGGTCAAATGTGATATATCGGTTATCCTCATATGTTAATGAGTCATAGTCAAGAACCTTTGAATCATAAGTACAGTTTGTTGAATTATATGTATTCAGCTTATGTGCATTGATAATTATAGGCGAATCATCTTTACTGTTAAACAAAGCATCATTGTTTGATACCTCAAACTTATACTTCGCACTGATGATTTCTTCACCGTTACCAAGAGCATACAGCTTAATTGCTCTTCCAATCATCATATTGTCTTTTGAAAGATAGTATGGACCGTGATTGATTATTCTTCCGCTTGAGCTTGCCTCGCCATAGTAAAGCTGTGAACCCGTTTTGGTTGTTATCTCAGGATCAATCGTAATAGGAAATGCTCTGCCAATTGTATGAATGAAAGCGTAGTCGGCGGTCAGCTTGACCTGAAGATTTGAGCCTTTTTGCTTTACAATCTCAATCTTCATCTGAGTGCTTGTACTGCCCTTTGCATCGTACATATACGGTGCTGAAATTGTATATATTTCCTTTCCGTCCTTATTTGAAAGCGTGATTGTTTTATCACCCTTCTGCTTTGCTGTAAGGTTCGGAATTTTATAATTCAATGTAAATTCATTTTGAGCCTTTGCACTTTTGAGAATTATGTTTTCTTTAATGCCGGTTGTAGTAACAAAATACTGCAAGTCAACATCGCTGAAAACATCCTTATACAAAGTTTCTGTTGCTATATTTTTAAGCGTAGTAAATTTATCATTACCGCTTGTTTTTTCGTTATTTTTCTTTACATCAGCTTTGCTCTTGCCTGCATTGTCATAACCTCAACTGATTTTATATCCGTTTGATTGCAGTGAAATCATATTTTTTGACTTAGCTTTATTTGAAAGATTGACCGAAATATCACTGCTTTTGTTTGTATATGAAGAATCACCTGCTTCATCGGGAGATGAAGTCTTATCCTCCGATAAAGTGTTGTTATATTCAACCCATTTGCCCTTGCTGTCTTTGTAGTGGACAGGTTCGTTGTACTGAGCAATCATCTTTGTTCCGTCTTCAAGCAAAAATTCTTTTGAATTTTCCGTTCTTTCGCCTGTTAGTTCTTTGACAATTTTGCTCTCTTCGGGATTTTCTCCGACAACATTATCGAATGATGAATATTGAGTTTCCGACTTTGGCAGTGTAGCCGCTACAACATCAACAGGCAACGACAATCCAACCGTTGCACATAATGTTATTGAAACTGCCGATAACATTTTCTTTATTTTTCCGTTCATACTCTAGCCTCCTGTTTTTTGATTTGTTGATAAGTTTAATAAAAGTTTCCACTGTGGTTGCTTTTTTAGCTTTAAACTATCCTCCTTTCATTTATAAATTATTTGGTAATTGTTCACTGTTTTCAAGCACTACTTCACTACATTTTGTATGTTATTGTTATTATATATCACATTGTGCAAAGTTGTAAATATATTTTTATGAGTTATTTTATTTTTGTAAGTTTCACCAACACCAACCTCCGATATTTATATATATTGCCTGTTGCAACTACCCTGCCGCCAAATTTTAGGCATAAAAAAAGAGCCCTATAGCTCAGATGTTAAAAATATTAAATAAGTAATTGTTATTGATTATATTCAATTTTCTGATATACACTTGGTTTTTTAGATTTACAAGAATGTATTGTTTTATTCACTCCATTATGTTTTAAATTTTGCTTGTATTCTAAAGAGGCTCTTTCGAGCCTCCTTACCGCAAATGTTCTGCCCCATTCTGACTGATATTTTGTCGGAATATATCTTAAGATAGTTTTTCAACAAATTATATTACTTTTTAGACTTTTGATTTGTTTTTACAACTTCATCCAAACCTATAAAGTACATACCTTTTCTTTTTTGTTTTTTCAAGTCTGATACTGTCTCTGTAAACAGAATAATCTATTTGTTTTTATATGTCAAAATACATAGAGGAGTTTAACATACATCACGCTATACATATTATATATAGAGGTGATTATGATTTACAAATATTTTGCCTAAGAACATAACTACTTCTTTTTATGTTTATGAATTGCATATGCAACTGCACCTGTTACGGCGGCACCTGCTACTGCTCCGGCACCGGCAGAAACAACTGAATTATCTGAATTGGCGGCACTTTGAACAGCTTCGGTAGTTGCCTGAACAGCTGTGCTATTTTCAATTGTTGTGTCGGGTACAGTTGTAGGAGCAGTTGTAGGTAACGGCTTAGTGGTCGACGGAACAGTCACTTTGTGTGTAGTAGGCGGTATTGTCGGTTTGTGTGTAGTCGGAGGATCGGTTACTACATTACTGTGTGATGCGTGAGAACTATGTTCAGTTGCTATGTTAGAATGTGAGGCATGTGAAGCGTGAGAATTATGCTCAGTAGCAACATTTGAATGTGAACTGTGACTGCTGTGCGAATCATGTGACGAATGGCTTTTAGCAGATGTGTGTGACACATGAGAACGATGATAAGAAGTTGATGAATGCGAAGAATGTGAACTGTGAGAAGAATGTGCGGCCTGAGCATTTATTCCTGCAATTATGCTTAACAAAATAACCATTGAACCGACTGCGAGTATCTTGTTTCTTGTTATATTACCCTCTTCATCATTGATAAAATTGATTATCTCTTTCTTAACCTTTGGGAACATATCATTTTCCATAAATTTACACCTACCATTTCTCTATTATTGATTTTTCTTTTTCGTTTTGGAGTGCGGAGAAAATTCTATCAAGAATCCCTCTATATATTTTACATCTGTAAGAATTCGGTTCTCTGTTAAATATATTTTTATTTAATGCCAAATTTGTTACAGGGCAAGTTCCGCAATAGGGGCTGTAAACGCAATCGTGGCAAGTCGGAAGTGATTCGAGTACACTTGAAATACAAGCAGCTTTACAATTATTGCAATTTATAAGTTCATCATATGTATTGTCATATACATTACCGAGTTTAAAGGAATCGTCTCCCATTTCAGCAAGCATTCTTCCCTCATCACAAGTATATATATTACCGTCATAATAATAAGCAATCTGACCGATACCTGCTCCGCATGGAGAACGCAACTCCATATAATTCACGGGATAACCGTGCAGGATCTTAGACAAAAAAATTGTTGCATGACCTTCACTGATTTCTGTACCATTCATGTTGAGTTGCAAAATATAATCAAAAGCTTTGTTGTAAAATTCTATAAATTCTTCGGCAGAATATCCGACAATGTTCCAATCTTTATTTGCACAACCAAGAGGAGTAAGCGGTCGGATAAAAATGCTTTTTAAGCCCATTGAAATATACTCATCAACTATTTCTTTATAAAACGGCAGACTGTTGGAGGTCGTAGTTTGAATTGCACCAAACTTTATATCATTAAGTTTTAATTGTCCAATAGATTGTTTTACATCAGAATATGAACCTTTGCCATTGCGATAACATCTGTTCATATTATGCACAAGTTCATTACCGTCAATTGAAGTTGATATGCCTACATTGTATTTCTTAATAAAATCTATAATTTCCTGAGTTATAAGCGTGAGGTTTGTCACAATGTTGTACGTGATAGTTTTTGATTTTTTCTTTAACTCTGTATATTCCACGATATGTTTAATAACAGAAAAATTAGCAAGGGGTTCACCACCTTGAAATTCAAATGAAAGATTATCATTCGGTGAAGTTAATGCTACATCCACGGCTCTTTCTGCAATCTCTTCTGTCATAAATCCGTTAGGTATTTCATTACCGTTTTGAGCTTGACAATACACACATTTTAAATTACAGCTGTTAGTGACAACAAAAATGTGCAGTCCGGTTGACGAGAAAAGATAATTTTTACTGTCACGAAAATAAGGTTTTACTTTTTCGACAAATCCTCTCGGAGAACCATCGTAGCAAAACATATTTTCCTCTGCAGATTTTCCAAAGTCTGAATTCATATCGACTTGGTTATTTATCAGAGAGAAGAGTTCTTTTTTATAAGCAAACAAATATCGTCCTAAATCATTTGTAATAAGATATTCATTATTTAATTTTTTAAAATTAAAATAGTTAATCATATTTATATTTTCCTAATGGTATAATATCGTCTTTTGAAAGTCTTACAGTACCTGCGAACATTCCTCCGCATGCGTCTTTTTGACAGCATTTTTCGCATCGTTCTGTATATCTTATTTTATAATCACTAATGCTTTTTTCGCAAAGACTTCTGTACATTTTATCAACAGCACAGAGAGGGAAATTGTATAATCCTACATCAATGCCTGCACCAATCAGTAAATCAATTGCTTTCTTTGATGCTCTGAAAGCATCGGGGTAGCTTATCCATACTCTTTTTTTATTTTTTGCCGCATTTCCTGTCATTTCAAGTCCGATAAATTTTACGCACTCAATGCCTAAGAAGTTATCGGTAATGAGTTTAGCTATATCGGTTATGAAGTCTGCGTTCAATCTGCTTACAACTATACGAAGTTCAATTTTCGCCCCGATTGACAGCAAATTCAACAAACCGTTAAATGTTTGAATAAAACTTCCTTTAGCCTGAGTAATGCTGTCGTGAGTTTCACTGTTATACCCATGGATAGGTATGCCTAATTTAAGAGCATGAGGACAAGTTTGTTTGAATAAATTCAAGTATTCTTTATTGCTAAAAATTCTGCCATTTGTGAGTAACAAATACGAAGTATTCGGCAAATTATCTTTAAGACAAGAAAGTAAATCAAAAATACTTTTGCCTATCAAAAACGGTTCTCCACCCGTAATTGTTATGTGACACACATCATTCGGAAAATATTTTGCTATTCTTATCAGTTCATCACCGTAATAATTCTCGCCGTTTCTTCGTATAGATTCAGCAGTCGGACACATAACGCAATTTGAATTACATCTGTTTGTTACAAGTATTGCATTATCAAGTGAAGCATTATTAAAGTATTTATAGGCATTACCTCTGCTGTCAACCTGAAAAACATCATAATCGGCACACAAACTAAATCTTTGTGTTTCTTCTTCTGACAGATTTAGAGTAATGTTTTCAGAGTAAATGATAATACTTCTATTGCTCAAAAGTCCCGTATTCAATTCTTTTTCCAACAAATAATCTTTTACTCTCTCACTCTTAGCAAATGAAAATATTCTTGGCTTTCCGTCATAGTCTTTAATTTTTATAATCAATTTAACGTTACTCCCACAATGATATATGTTACTATTCCAAGAGAAATAAATATAGCAAACGGAATTTTTCGTACTATTTTAACCGTTTTGCTTCCATACTTTGACTTTTCCCATCGGTGAATACTTTCACATTCGCTTTCGGATATTCTATCGCTTACGTTTTCATGTGACATATCAGGCAGACCTTTCACTCTTGAATTCAAAAACAGCATTGAAGTTTCCGTAGAAATAATCATACCCGCTTTAACATCAGAAGTATTTATATATTCATAGTTGTACTCACTGATAAAAAGTTTCATAAGCATAACTATAAATACAAGTCCGAAATTAACAAAATACATAGTTCCAAACGATTGTCTAAGGCACATAAATATAATTGCCAACACTAATGCTATCGGCAAAAGTATTCTTTTATTAAGATGCTTTAATGAATTCAGCAAAATAATAAAAGATATATTTATTGCTAACAGTACAAAGATATAACGCATAAAGAATTCAGCAAAAAAGTATAAAAGTATGTTGTCAATTGCTATTATGCAACAAACGGATGTTATATAATTTAATGCAAACGACTTCATACCGGATTTGATTTTCGCTTTATCAGGGATTTTTTTCTGTTTAATACCGCAATATATAGAGTCAAAAATAAGGAATATGTAACTGAATACAAATGCAAGTGCAATTGCAAAAATTATAGAAAAATTCAAAAAATTAAATTTAGAGTATAATTCTACCGGTGTTAAAAGTGAAAGTACAATCAGAAATTTACAATCGCCTGCTGCCCAAATATGTGCAATGTATAAGATAACAGATATTATCAGAGAGGTTAAAATACTAATCACAGAATCAAGTAGTGTTTCAGCTCCAAAAAGCAGAAACTGCAAAACGAGCAAGACAATTCCGAGCAAAGAAAACGGCAACAGATAAAGATTTTTCACATATCCGAATTTTATATCAGTATACGACGAGCCTATACATAAAATAATAATAAAAACAACTTTTAATACGCTCAAAATGTTCATTTATATCACATTCATTAGATCAATAATATAGTTTGAAAATTCACAGGCAGTTAAATTTATGTCCGCTTTTGAGGCTAACATTCTGCAAATTATTTTGTTGTCGCATTTTTCAGAAATAATTTCTGCAATGTCATAAAAGTCATCAATGGCTTTTTTTATGCACTTTTGATCATATAAATTCAAGTCAAATTCAATTGTTTTCATTGTTTTCAAACCAATCTGTAAGGATTTCATCAGCATTAAAATCGGTTGTTTGCGACTTAGGTTCTTCATCATCAATTATTGTAGATGCCATAGCTCGTGCAACCATAATTTTTCGGATATCAGCAGTTTCCAAATACACCTTATGTCGCATTGTTTGAAAGATCATTTCGTTGTCAAATTCTTTTTCTGACACAATATTTCCCTCTTTCACGACAAAATCAACGATATATTCATTTTCAGTTTGACTAAGATGTATATATGCCTTATCGGTAAAGTTAAATGCAGCCTTTAACAAAGCATCTACAAAGCATCTTTACTATATAAATTTCGGTTATATTTTAACAACATAAAATACCTTCTTTACTTATCTTCTACATTATTCTATCATTTTTTTAAGATTTGCTCAATTAAAAAAAGTTCTAATTTATCACATATTATTTTATGCATTTTGCTAAAAAATCTTCTAAACCTTGATATAATTTAAGTTTAGATGGTTCTTAGCGTTGTCAAATTCGCCGAAGAATAATGTAAAGATACGGAAAGACACATAACATCCCGTCAGGTATGTTGAGAGCTGAGAGAACATCATACGGAAATTATGGCTCACCATACATCAAAATCCGATGCCAGCAAATTGACGATCTTTTCCAAACCCTTGATTTCCTGAATCTCGTTGAGAAACAGATAGGTCTTTCCATCAAGCGATATGTGTTCTTTCAGTTCTGCATATATATAGGTTTATAAATCATTATGACTGCATCCATCTATAGATAATATACCGCAATTCCTGTCATTAGTAAATTATCTGCGATTATAACCGCAAAACATTTTGATAATTTATTCTATTACGATTGCTCATTATAAAAGGGGTGAGTTATGAACTTTATAATAAATGGAGCATTTAAAGATGATACAAGTAATCCATCATCACTCCCCCTCCCTATTCTGCCGTCCTCATCAGTCATTCTTGTAACACGAAAAATAAGTTTACAGAAATTTTAGGCATAAAAAAAGAGCCCAATGGCTCAGATGTTAAAAATATTAAATAAGTAATTGTTATTGATTATTTCTAATTCTGCAATATTTCCTTTGTTTTCAAGATTTACAAGAAGGTATCGTTTTATTCACTCCATGCTGTGGAGGGAAGTCGATCACTTGCTCTTTTAGTGAAACTTTCTTTGAAATTTTGTCGATAAACGGAATTTTTACATGAAGTCCTGTTGACCATGTTACATGATATGTTCCGAGTCTTTCAATTACATATGTGTGTGCCTGCGGTACTACCTTGACATTGCTTACAATTACTATAAGCAAAATTAAAAGGATGATACCTAAAATAATAAGTGCTGCCATTATTTACCTCTCATTCTGTTACAGGTTCCACTATGAGCTTTACGCCCTCGATTGTAAGAACCTTAACTTTTGTTCCTTTTAAAAGCGGTGCTTTGTCGGACTTTACAGTCCATGTTTCCGCACCGACCTTTGCCTGTGCTGTTTCATCAATATCGGTTAAATCTGTGAGCATAAACCCGACTTGACCGATGTGGCGGTCTGCGTTTGTTCCCGTTGTTTTGTTACGCCTTTTAAAGCGTTTTAAAAGCGGTCGTGTCACAATCAACGAAACAAGTGACACAACAAGGAACACCGCCGACTGGATTGTTATGTCGCTTGTGAATATAGATGTTATTGCGGCACAAACCGAACCGAGAACGAACCATATTGACACAAGCTGCGTTGTAAAGCCTTCGCAAAGCAACATAAAGATTGCAAAGCCTATCCACACTATCGGCATATATTGCTCCATAGGGCTGCCCCTCTTTTCGCATAATTTTAACACAATATTATATATTAGTCAAACTATTTTATTGCTATTTTATGCGTTAACTGATTATTTTGTATATATATTCCGTTTTATCCTTACAATTTCATGTAAAGAGGGCATAAAAATACCGACAAATATTAGCATAGAACACCATTACTTGTCGGTAATAATTTTAATATCACATTCCTTGTTCAAAAATATAGAGATACAAATCTTCGAGGGTTGGGGATTGTGGGGATAATTTATGATTTTCAGGGGGATTATCTGTTACTAATCTTACTACGATTTTATCATCATTATGACAGAGATTTGAAACTCGGTAATTATCCTGAAAATATTTTAATTCTTCTTTTTCGATTTCCATCTCAACCACCTTATTTGCAATTTCATTTACAAGATTTTGGCAGGTATCGTGTGACACAAGTTTTCCCTGCTTTAAAAGTATAATCTCTTTAGCAATGAACTCGATATCGGACACAACATGAGTAGAAATGAGCACGATTTTATCTTCTGCAATTTCACTTATAAAATTGCGGATACGAATTCTCTCTTTTGGGTCAAGGCCCGCAGTCGGTTCATCAAGAATCAAAATTTTCGGGTCATTCAAAAGTGCCTGAGCAATCAAGGCTCTTTGTTTCATACCTCCCGAAAATCCGCCGAGTTTTTTATGTGCCGCATTAGTGAGATTTACCGTATCAAGAAGTGAGGTTATTTTTTCCTTAGCCTCCTTCTTTTTTAATCCCTTTAATGCCGCCATATACCACAAAAATCGGTTAAGAGTAAAATCATCATACAAACCTTGTTGCTGTGGCATATAACCGAGAACGCTCCGATAATTTTTACCTAATTTTTTAATATTTTCTCCGTCATACAACACTTCACCTTTATCCGAATTTAGGTTATCGGTAATGATATTCATAAGTGTTGATTTACCTGCACCGTTAGGTCCAAGAAGTCCATACACACCCGTAGTAAGCGTAACGGTAAAACCATCAAGTGCTTTTACCGCTCCCTTTTTATAGACTTTTGTAATACCTTTAATCTCAAGCTTCGGCATTTATTCGCCTCCATATTCTTGTTTCGGTAAATTTCAATTTAGAAATTTCAAGTGTGACAATCGCAATTAAGATACTCAGCAAGCAAGTCATAACGATAGCTATAATATGGGAATTTACAACCCAATAACCTATTCTTACGTTTTCAATCGGATTCAAAGCAAGCAATGGTATTATAACTAAAACAGTTGAAATCACCATTGTAAACATACTGTTACGGCTAAAAATCGAAACTGCCGTAATAACAGATGTTACTGCTGTTGCAAGCAAAAAGTAACATACGAGATTGAGAACTACCGCATTTATCACGCTAAAGGATGTTTCTTGAACATTTTCAAAAATACAAACTAAGGGTGTATTCAAACTGTTCACACCGTATGTATTTATAAATCTTACAAAATACGGCACATACAGAGCTGTAAATGCTATTAACAAATATATAAACTCCACTACTATTTTTCTAAAAAACAGTTTTGTTTTACCGTTTTTAGTAGTACGAATAAGGTTAATCATTCCATTTTTATATTCGGCTGAAAACACATAAGGAACACCTATCACGAGAACAAGGCAAAGTAAAGCAAAATCGCTCCATTCCCTTGTTTTACTTGAAACAAAACTTTTATAGATGTTTTCATCAATAAATTTTGCATCTATGCCCTTTTTATCTAGTTCAAGGAGTCGATTGTATTGTTCGATTACTCTTTCAAATGCAATCCCTTTGCTGTTTAAAATATTTTCAATCGACTTGGACATAGCCTGTTTTGCATTTTCGGAAAGCTCACTATTTTCAGCAATTTCGCCCATGCGTTGTTGCAAGTTATCAAAATAATTTTGCTGTTTCAAAATATAGTTTTCCTTTTCAGGAGTTATGTCACCCTCAAGATATTCCATATACGCTTTATAGTCAGCATCCGAATTTTCCGAATAAGGGTAACGAACCGTTCCGAACGATGAAATAATTGCAAAAAGCACAAGCAAAACAATCATAACAGCCATTTTATTTTGAATAGTGAATTTAAAAACTTCGCCTTTAAAAATGCCGGTACTGCCGTTTAATGTAAAAAATCTTGATTTAAACTTTTCAAGCAGTCTTGAAAAAATGCCGGCAGTTATCTGTTGATTGCGTTTGCAAAATAATATGCAGGAAAACACCGTACACAAAAGAAATACTGTACCAAAAACGGCAAATGCAATCGGAATCGAAGCTACTGCATTTGAAAAAATATTAAGATTCAGATAACTTCCAAAAAATTCCCCGCCGTCAAGAATATAGAAAATATTAATGTACTTTAAAAGGTTCAAAAAAGAGTTCTGTACAATCAAGGTATAGAGCAAATACTCTGCACCAATTATTACGAGCCCTGTAAGATACATCGTTGCAGAACTTGAAAAGATAATAAATACAAGAGCCAAAAACGATGAAATAACAAAAGTCCCCATTATTTTTGCAAATGCAAACAAAATCAAAAATTGACCTGCTGTAACTGTAAGGGTACAGTTGCGAAACTCGGAAATTGATTGAATATTTACGCTTAAATCGGTACTGCCATACAGGAAAGTGTTTATGATAAAATTGCAAAAAATGAATAATATCGACACAACAGCTGACAGTACAAAAAGCAACATGAATTTTGAAATTATAGTTTTGAATCTGCCGAATTTTGTACATCGTACCAACGAATACAGTCCTTTTTCACGCTCATATTGAAAAAGATAAACGCAAAGCAAAAACACAATGGCGATTATAAAAATATCGGTTAAGCTGTATTCTGTTGTTGCAACAAAAGCATCAGAATTTACAAGGCTTAGCTCAGTGTTTTTTAACCCTGAATAATCGTTTGATGTTTTGTAAAGATTTTTATATGAAAAAGAATTTTTATCGCCAAAAATTGAAGATGACGACTGCACCTTTGCCCTGTCATACATTTTGTCAATAAAATCCGGATAGGAATTTATATACTCAATCTGCTGTGAAATATCATAGAGAAAACTGTTTTTCCAAAAGTTATCTCCGCCTTTTTCACTCATTTCAACAGCCTTTTGATACGCATCCGGATTACTCTTTCGATACTCCTCAAGTTCATATGTGTAATTTTCAATAAGTTCCTCGTTATCAGTCTGTGCAAGATTTTCAAGTCTACTAAAAATTTCATATGCAAGCAGTTCATTGTCAATCTGCTTTTCAGCGTCATTCAAAGACATTGAAGAATAACTATTGAGCATTTTAGCATACTCATTGGAATAAGTGATTCTAATGCTGTTTTCTTCGGTATTTTGCGATGAATATAATAAAAAGCCGTTGATTGCAAGGCAGAGCAATAAAACAACAAAAAATATTTTTTTATTAAGTATCTTTTTCAGTTCATAAATAAAGAGTTTCATAAATTCATCTGTTACTCAAAAGTATAAATTTCATCGGCATTTTCTGTGTTATTTTTATCAATATAATAAAGTGTTTTTTCTTCTTCGTTGTAATCAATAAAACAACTGCTGTCAAAACCTATTTCGGCAGTAAATTCAAACGGCATTTTCTTTAAAGTTGCCTTATAGCTTTTATCACAGAAAATCAACTTATCAGCCTCATTATCATCATTAGCAGCTGAAATTATCAGATTTTCACCGTCATTTGTAAAAGGAGTGTAGTATTGATAACCTGCAATCAAATCAGAACAATCAAGAATTTTCTTTTGATTTTCTCCGTTAAAATCGCACTCATACACCTTACTTCCGTTTGCGAAAATCAGCTTATCATTGAAAATTGTAAACATTGAATTTATATTTACTTCCAACTTTTCACTGAGATTTTCCCATTTATCGGTCTGTAAATCATAGTTTATCAAGTAGCTGTTTTCCTTGGTACCGTCAAGCTTTGTTATCCATAAAAAAAGATGATTGCCGTAGAATCTGGTGTCACATACACTCATACCATTAAGTATATCGTATTTATAGTACGGCAGTAACTCATCTGTGTTTCCTTTACCATCGGCAGAAACCTTGTAAAGTACCATATTACTGCCTTCTGCCGCTCCTTCGTTATCTTTTTTACTTCCGTCAAAATAAATATATCCTCTGTGAATTTTAAAGTCCCAAATTGTATAATCCCTTGTCGAATATAAAACCTCACGATTTGTTCCGTCAGTTGAAATTTTGCAAATTTCATTTAATTCATAAGTTACACCGTCTTTGTCGGTTTTATCCTCGACCGATTGAAAATAAATGCAGTCATTGTAGTAAACAAGACTTCTGAAATATGTATTTAAAAATGCTGTACACTCTTTCTTTTTCTCAAACGAGGTTTCTTTGTCATGCATACAATCACTTCGATTGCACAAAGGTTGACAACTATGCGTTTCCTTATCAATCACATACAAAAATCCGTTATCTGAATTTAAAAAGTAAATGCCCGTATGAGTATCTGCAAAATAGAGCTGACTGCCGTACCTTATAAAATTCTCCTGACTGTCCTGATTAGGAACATATGTATCAGAACTGTCGATACTCATTTTTTGATTACATCCGCACAAAAAAACAAATGAAATCAGAAACAAAAATGCAGTGTATTTTTTAATCATAATTTTCATATAAACACCTCAGAGCCCACCCGCTACATTCGGGTGGGCTCACAAACTTATGCTGTTTTGCCGACTGTAGCAGATACAGTTGTTGCACTATCAAATTGAGAAATACATTTTGAGCCTACTAAAGTATAATAACCGTTTGTAGTAACCGTAAGGCTCTTGTTATTATCAACGCTATCATACGAATTGCACGATAACTTCACATAACTACCGGATTTGTAATATCCATACACCCAAACCTTTATTGAACACGGTCCGCCATTAGTAACACTTCCTTTTCCACTAGTTGTGTTACCGGAATATGAAGCCGTTGATGATACTGTATAACCATTACTCATTTCTGCATATCTTGTACTGGAAGCTGCGCTAGCGCTTATAGCCGCAACTGATGAAAAAGCACATATTGTAGCTAACATTGTTGTTGTTATTTTTCTTATCTTGTGTTTCATAAAGAGTTCCTCCTTTGTTATGTTAAAATATTATTAATATAATTTTCAGTTGAAACAACGATTAAGACATTAAACCATTGGACTTACCTCCTTTCATACTTATTTTAATTGCTAAAAATTTTATTTAAAAATATTAATACTTTAACTGTCATTTAAACACAACATACTGAAATAAGTTTTAAAATTGATTTTATATTTTTAAATCAATTCGCTACTTCTGTAATTTAAAATTAAGCAGTTTCCAATATTTTATATTTGCAATATAGCTTTGGTATTGTAATTACATTTATTAATCAATTTATCTATCTTGTAAGACAATTTTAACATATCAAATATATAAACGCAATGATTTTTAGATATTATTTGTTACAAAATTTCACTATATGTTTTTGTGCAATATGACAGATTTTATTTAAAATAATGCTAATTAATATCGGTACAAACAGACCAAATATAAGATATACAAAAGCCCACTGTTGCAAACCGTTTGGAAGATAGTAGTACCATATACTTGATTTAAATGATGCAACATTAAAGTCACCAAACAATGAGCCTGAAGTAATGCGGCTTAATCCGTAGAATACAAATTTTAGACACATAAAACCTACAAGCTGATTTACCATAATTCCGTATGTGTTGTCAGCTATAAGCCTTACAAGCTTGCTGTTTCCTATGGCAGGTACAAACAATCTTGAAACTCTCAGCCAAAATGCAATTGCTGTGATTGACGAGATATACGAATTATAAAACCGTTGTTGAATTTAGTGAACGATGACGGAGTGTACTCCAAATCTTTGCAAAAAGTTAAAAGTATCAGCTGTACAGCAAATATAATTGCAAAGTACGCAACATTATTGAGAGTGTCTTTCTTTTCAAGCACAGCTTTATAAAAGCGACCGAATTCATAACATGGCAGGAAAAACATTGTTCTGACAAGAAGTTTCACTATACCATTAATTGCAGTCGGATTTTCTAGTGCAGTGTTAATTCCTATCATTCCGATTGCGAGATATACTGTCAAAACTATAAATTCATTGTCAAGATGAATCAGTTTCAAAAATTTTCTGAACAGCACATTTATTATACAAACCAAAAACAGCGGGTACACAAACCATGAACCGAGGTTATATTGAAAAGCCTCACCGTCAACAAACGGCATAACAAAAAGATTGTATAAATCAGGCTTTGCACCTATAGTAAATCCAAACAAACCGAGAAATGCAACCATACCACCGTAAAATATATTCCACAGATACGCAGGAATAAGAAGCCGCTTTGTTCGTTTCCATATGTATTTTCCGACATTTTCTTCATAATCGGTTTTGTAAAAATATCCCGATATAAATACAAACAGTGCCAAATTATACGAATACGGCGGAAACCAGTTATAAGCAAGTTCCATTCCGCCATGATAACAATGTCCGGACACGATAATTATAATTCCGATTGCCGACAAAAGTTTGAATTGCAAATTCACCCCTCCGTCAGTATTAACGCTACGCAAATTTCTATCCTTTTTCAAAATTCAACTCTCCTTAATTTTTGATTTATATTAAATATTACGGCTTGCTTTTCCCTTTTACTTTGTTAAATCATATCTCAAAACAGCACTGTAAACTTCAATTGTGCAAAAAATGTAAAAAAATCGACAAAAATTGTACTCTATAATTCTTATTTACGGAAGCAGCTTCAAACCTTATTAGCTTTAAACCTTATTTAAATTTTTTGATAATAAAAGTTTCAAATTCCTGCAACACAAGGCCAAAGTATAATAACGGAATTAACGCAAATACGGCTAAAACATAAAATTCAATACAAAACAAAAATGCTATCCTTTTTCTTGGCATAACGCCTTAAAGAAGAATAGCATTTTTTAGAATATTTGATTTTAATCAGGTAAAAATAGTGGGTTTTTAGGTAAAAATTCGGTTGTCTAAAATTACCGAAACTATAAATTCATTATTCTTCTCCGAAATAACTACATCTCCCCCATACTTCTTGGCAATACTTTTTACTATAGAAATTCCTTTGCCGTGATTTTTCTTATCTGCCTTATCAGTATGCAACAAAGGATTTTTAGACAATACGGAATCAATAATTTTATTTTTGCATTTAAAAAATGCAGTTTGTAAGAACAGCCGTGCAAGAGGAATATCCCGACTTTACGGCGCAAACAGAACAGGTCGATTTTCAGGCAGAATTGCACATAACCGCTAAAACAGAATATTTTTAAGACGGTGTAATACTGTAACACATGAAACATCCTCATAGATTAAAAATCAAGGACCACCCAAGAAAATAGGCGGTCCTTGATTTTAGAGAGATTTTATTTTTAAAAGGAGTTAGAAATTAGCTTATTTTATTTGTTTATACCAAAAATATATTTTGTAGTTTGTGTATAGTTTTCGTTTGCTTTTAATATTGTCGTAGGAAAATTCTTGTGATTTACAGCATCGGGAAAGCCCTGGGTTTCAAGACAAAACGCTGGATTTTCTCCGTATGTTGCTGAATCCTTTCCCATATTGGACAAAACATCGACATAATTTGCTGTATATACATGAACACCTTTCTGAGAAGTATAGCATTTTAATGTGATTCCGCTATCAATACCCTCAGCTTCGGCCGCAAGCACAAATTCTTCATCAGAATGATTCAGCACAAACATATGATCAATACCGTTTGCAAAACCAATCTGCTCGTTTTTTCTGTCAATACCATTTCCAATTAACTTGGATTTGGTAAAATCAAACGATGTATTCTTAACGGGAGTTATCTCTCCTGTGGGATTGAGGTTTGAATTTATCGGTATGAAGAAATTTGCATTTATTTTCAGCTTGTGATTTTCTGTAACTTTACCGCTTTTATGTCCGTTAAGATTGAAATATGAATGATTGGTCAGATTACATATTGTGTCTTTGTCGGAAACTGCCGACCATTTTATCGTAAGTACATTTTCATCATCAAAGGTGTAGCGTACAAAGACCTTCATATTTCCGGGATAGCCCTCATCACCATCGGGACTATCAAGCATAAATAGAACTGTATTTGGAACTTTATCATCAACTACCGCAAGCCACACTTTGCGGCTAAAGCTGTTAAATCCGCCGTGTAGATGGTTACTCCCATTGTTTACAGGGAGCTGATAATCTTCTCCGTTAAGAGTAAACTTGCCGTATGCAATTCTTCCGCAACATCTTCCGACAGTAGCACCGAAGTATGTTCCGTCAAATTCATAACCGTCAATGTGCTCATAGCCGAGAACTACATCTCTAATACTACCGTTTTTGTCGGGAACTTTTATCGAAACGACACTTGCGCCTAAATCACATAATGTCACGCTTGCTCCGCTGTTATTTTCTATTATATAAAGATGAGTGTTTTCACCTTTGGATGTAGGTTCAAAATTCACTACCCTTACCTTTGACATTTTAGCACTTCCTTTACTACAGCGTCTTTATAAATTTATCAAAAGCCTTTTGTCCTTCAGGAGTTCTTTTGAATACACCTGCATCCAAAAGAACATTAAGAAACACCTTTCCTATCTCATTTTGAATTATTGAATCAATATTATTTTCATTGATTTCATCATACTGCGAAACAAATTCATTTACCCACTCGGAATGTTTGCTGATTTTCGGAATTTCACTTACATCCTTGTGATTAAGAATAGCATCCTTTAAAATAGCCATTTCATCTTTAAGCCTTGAGGGCAATACTGCAAGTCCCATAACTTCAATAAGGCCGATATTTTCTTTTTTAATATGATGCAAATTCGCATGAGGATGAAATACTCCCAGAGGATGCTCTTCACTTGTAATATTATTTCTGAGGACGAGGTCAATAACAAATTTTCCATCCTTTGTAAAAGCAATCGGAGTAATAGTGTTGTGAATTTCACCGTCTGTTTCGGCAAAAATGCCAACATTTGCGTCCGTGTACGCTCTCCAACTTTTTAGAATATAAGAAGATAATAAAATAATGCTGTCCTTGTTTTTACCTGTCAATCTTACAACTGACATAGGCCACTTTACAATTCCGCACTCCACATCATCAAAGCCGTTAACAATAAACTTTCTTTCAACCTCTGCCCTATTAAGTGCAAAGCTGTATCTGCCACCCTGAAAATGTTCATGTGTAAGTATTGAACCGCCTACAATCGGCAAATCAGCATTCGAACCGATTATATAATGCGGAAACTGTGAAATAAAATCAAACAGTTTTCTGAATGTGGAATCATTGATTACCATTGGTGTATGCTCACCGTTAAATACAATACAATGTTCATTGTAATAAACATACGGAGAATATTGCATAAACCAGTTATCTCCGTCAATGGTGAGCGGAATAATTCTGTGATTATCTCTTGCAGGATGATTTACTCTTCCGGCATATCCTTCATTTTCCTTACAAAGCAAACATTTCGGATAGCCCGACTGTTTTTGAAGTTTTGCCGCTGCAATAGCTTTCGGATCTTTTTCAGGCTTTGAAAGATTTACAGTGATATCAATATCACCGTATTCGGTTGATGTTTTCCACTTTAAGTCTTTCTTAATACGATATCTTCTTATATAATCGGTATCGCAGCTGAATTTATAGTAGCTATCGGTTGCAAGTTTAGGAGAACAGCTATAATTCTGCCAAAATTCTCTTATTACTTCTGACGGACGCTTAACAAGTGAAGCCATAAGTTTCACATCAAATAAGTCGCGATATGTTACTGTATTTTCGGGAATGATTCCTTTTTCGTATGCATAATCAAGAAGTCCCGACAAAATTTCTTCAAGAGTATCCTCGTTATCTGCTGTAAGGCAAGTACAACTGTCATCGGGTTCATCCATATGGAACAACGATAAAAGCCTATTTTGCGTGTAGATTATATCCTCTTTTTCAATAAGCCCTGTATTGATTCCGTATGAAACAAGTCTTAATATTAAGCCGTAAACGCTGTTCTTCATAAATACCGCCTCACTTACTATAGCCGTTGGGATGTGTTGAATGCCATTTCCACGCTGTTTTAATAATTGTTCCCAGATCATCATACTCAGGTTTCCAGCCAAGTACAGTTTTCGCCTTATCGCTTGACGCAATCAATACAGCAGGATCGCCGCTTCTTCTGCTTTCTTCAACAACCTTAATATCTTTCTGTGTAACCTCTTTTGCTTTTTCAATTACCTCACGAACAGAAAAACCTACACCGTTGCCAAGATTGAATATATCACTTTTACCGCCCTTCATAAGATATTCAACTGCAAGAATATGAGCCTGTGCAAGGTCAGTAACATGGATATAATCACGAATACAAGTTCCGTCAGATGTGGGATAATCAGTGCCAAAAATACTTATGTGGTCACGGGTACCCTGTGCCGCTTGAAGAATAATCGGAATAAGGTGGGTTTCAGGATTATGTGCCTCACCGATTTTTCCGCTGATATGTGCTCCGCATGCATTGAAATATCTGAGAGAAACATATCTTAAACCGTGTGCTTTTTCAACCCAATAGAACATTCTCTCCATGGATTTTTTTGTTTCTCCGTAGCAGTTTGTCGGATTTGTCGGATCGGTTTCAAGAATAGGAGTTCTCTCAGGCTCACCGTATGTTGCCGCTGTTGATGAAAATACAATCTTATCAATTCCGTGAGCAACCATTGACTGAAGCAAAACCTTTGTGCCGTTGAGGTTATTATCATAATATTTGAGAGGGTTGGTCATACTTTCACCGACAAGTGAATTGGCTGCAAAATGAATTACAGCATCAATACCTTTTTCTTTATCAAAAACGCTGTCAATTTCACTTCTGTTTCTGAGATCACCTTTATAAAATTTTGCTTTGGGATGAACCGCCTCGATATGACCTGTTTCAAGGTTATCGAATACAACAACCTCATTACCGCTTTCAATAAGTCTGTAAACTGTATGCGAACCGATATATCCGGCACCGCCTAAAACAAGAATTTTCATTTTGTCCTCCTTAATAAAAACAAAACCTACATAATTACATTACTTTTATTCCGCCGTATTTTCTCACTTTGAGAACATGGCATGAGTTTTCTCCGAAAATTTTATTTATAAATTCTTTGTAATTACTTACAAAATCATTTTTAACAAACGCCTGAATTGTACCTGCAAATCCACCGCCGTGAACACGGCACACGCCGTAATTGCGAAGAAGGCTTTCGCTGAGTGCAAGGGCTACCGAGATGTTCTGATGTTGAATATCTCTTGTTGTATATACATTCTGAAGATACTTAAACGATGAATTACCGGATTTTCTGATTGCGTCAAGGAATTCAACAAACTTACCGTTTTCAAGTGACGAAACGGCATTTTTAACGTTATGCTCCTCATTAAAGAAATGAATTGCACGAAGTACCGGTCTGTCGCCAACAGCCTCACGAATTTCGTCAAGGCGAATATAAAATTCGTTTGAATCACAATCTCTCAGATAATCTTCTCCAAGAAAATTTGCAACCTTTTTCATTTCCGAGGGAATCATAGCATAATCATCTGTAAGATCAACATGATCACCCTTTGTGTCAACAATACAAAGACTGTAATCATATTTTTCAAATTCGGTAGGTACTTTCTTAACAATTGGCTTTGTCGGATCTTTAAAGTCAATGTTAACCATTCCTCCGACTGAACAAGCCATTTGATCCATAAGTCCGCACGGCTTTTTGAAAAATACATTTTCAGCATACTGAGAAATCTGAGCAACCTCAACTGAATTTATTTTCATATCATTGTATAAACCGGAAATAATAGTTCCGACAACTACCTCAAAAGCTGCTGACGATGAAAGTCCCGCACCAACAAGTACATCACTTGTTGCATAAGCATTGAATCCACCAATTTTGTATCCATGATCCTTAAGTCCACGAAGAACACCTCTGATGAGGCTGACCGTTGTGCCTGCCTCATCATTATTAATTTCGAGGTCATTTATATTGAGAGTAATCATATCATAACCGTCAGAAACAAATCTTACAACATCATTGTTATTCTTGGCCGACACAGCAATAGTATCAAGATTAATGGATGTTGCAAGCACCATTCCATGCTGGTGATCTGTATGATTACCGCAAACCTCACTTCTGCCGGGAGCACTGAATATTGCTACTTTATCAGGGCAAAAAATTGTTTCATACTGCTCAATTGCATGAACATATCTTTTTTTCTGATAATCAATCATTGATGAATCTATATATATATCAGTGAAAAGATTATCAAATTCGCCGTTTGTAATTTTTTCAATTGCTGTTTTAGTATCAATCATTTTATTTACCTGCCTTTTCCGCAACTGTAGCAAGGAACATAGAAGGCTCTGTGTTACCGCTTTCATCAAGCTGTTGTGTCATATCAATCTTGCCTTCTCTTCTTGCACTGATTGTGTTTATAACCTTCTTCATCATACCGTCATTGAGTTTATATTTCTTTCTGTAAACAACATAAGCAATAAGCATACAAACCGCAGGAACAATGCACATAAGTGTACTGATTGATGCTACTGTTGCAAATGACTGTTCCTGTCCCGGAATATACTGTGTGCTTCCAAGTGCCGCACCAATACCGAGTGCTGTAAGAGCTGCTGTGAATTTTACGATAAGCGTCTGGAGTGAGAATACAACGCCTTCATTTCTTGTTCCAAGCTTAAATTCACCGTAATCAACAACATCTGCAAGGAATACTGTTGCACAACCAAGTTCAAGACCTGTACCAAGTTTTACAATAACACCTGAGATTGATGTGAGCACAACATTGTGCGGAGCAAAAATACCTACTAGCAAAAGCATTACAAGACCAAATGCAGGTAAAAGACACGCAAGAAGGAACGAAGTTTTTCTTGAAAGAAATTTTGCAACCTTAGGGAATACGATAAGACCTACAACCTCTGCGATTGATGCGCTGATCATAAATGATGACATCATTCCTGCGTTGCCGCAAACATATTTGAAATAATATGTAGCAACACCCATAATGCACTGAATGCCGATGTTGTAAAGGAAGATAAGAGTTACCGCCCAACGAAGTTGATCATTCTTGCCGATGATTGAGAAAATATCTTTAAACTTAACTTTCTTTTCCGGAACAGAATCATCTCTCTTTTTCGGAAGATTGATTACTGTAATACCGATTGTAAGAATAAATACAATTGCAATTATGATTGCAAATCTGTGATAACCTGCCTGATTTGTTGTGCCGCCGCTGAGAGCCTCAATAATTTGAACACCAAAGCCTGCAATAACAAGTGACTGACCGATACTTGCAAAGATTCTCGGAAGTACCGAAACTTTTTCTCTCTCCTCAGGATTTGAAGTGAGGTTAGGAATAATTGACCAATAAGGAATATCCATAATTGTGTAAGTCATACCCCAGAGTATGTAAGCTGCTGTAGCAAATACGCAAAGTCCAACGCCATCGAGGTGGAAGTCTGTGAATAAAACAACAAATACAATTGAATTAACCAGAGTACCTATTACAAGCCATGGAATAAATTTACCCCATCTGCTGCGTGTGTTATCAACAATCATACCCATAAACAAATCATTAAAGGCATCCCATAACTTTGCAACAAAGAACATTACGCCGATAAATACCGGGTTGACCTTGATGATGTCTGTGAAATAAATCATTGAAAATGTGGCAATCATACCATAAATCATATCTTTGCCGAGGGCACCTAAAGCAAAGGTGTATTTGATTCTACCTGGGATTTTGCCATCAAGTCTTGGTTGTGATGATGTCTGTTTCATAATTTTTCCTCCTTTTAATTTTAAATGAAACGCCGTGACAACCTGCACAAAAGATTTCGTTATTATTTAATAATAATGTTTCTTTTGTTTTTATGTTAACTAAATTATATGTTTTGTTTCGTAAACTGTCAATAGTTTTTGGTAAACATTTTTGCTTTCTCTGTTTTTCACTAAACACGACTTGATTTTTTAGTAATATTTCACTATAATGGTAGTGAGGTGATTCAATTGGCTACAATCAGAGATGTTGCCAAAAAGGCAAATGTATCAGTAGCTACTGTTTCAAGAGTGCTTAATAACGACACTACCCTCAGCACCTCGCTTGAAACAAAGCAAAAAATATTTGCAGCAGCTAAAGAACTTAATTATGTAAAGAAAAAAAGGGTTACATCAGCACCTTCATGTCGCATTGGAATTCTACAATGGTTCTCTTCCAAACAGGAAATTGAAGATAATTATTACTTTTTGATGAGACAGGGTATCGAGGACTACTGTTCAAAAAATAATATAAGTATTGTACGAACATTTAAAACAGACAATGACTATCAGAATGTACTTTCTGATGTTGATGGCATAATCTGCCTCGGAAAGTTTAGTAAACAAGAAATAAAATTACTGCATTCATTGAATAATAAAATTGTTTTTCTTGATATGACCGTTGAGAATATTGAAATCACATCCGTATCACTCGACTTTCGTCAGGCAGTGTCCGATGCAATTAAATATCTATATGATTTAGGCCATAGAACAGTTGGCTTTATCGGAGGCATTGAACAGCTTGAGGACGGAACGATATTTCCTGACAAACGACTCAACACTTTCACAGACATTTGCGATGAACTAAACATTAAATATGATGGGTTTATTATACAGGACAAATTTTCAACATCATCCGGTTATAAAATGATGTCAGAAATGATCAGCAAAGGGAATCTCCCCACAGCTATTTTTGCGGCAAGTGATCATATTGCAATCGGTGCAATGAGAGCTCTGCAAGAAAACGGTTACAAAATTCCTGAGGATATTTCTGTTATGGGATTTGATAACACGGAGCTTTCGGGATATACAAACCCTCCGCTTACTACGGTAAACGCACCTGTATATGCAATGGGCATTTACGGCATTAGATTTATTTTGAATATGATGAAATCTAAAAGCACCGATTATTTTTCTCCTATGCGTGTCTATCTGCCGTGTCCAATAAAAGTTCGCAACTCATGTGCAAAACCTAAAAGTTTATAATTATTATCGTTATCATACGATTGTATGCTATAATAAAATTATCGTTATACGGTTGATTTTGAAAGTAGTCTGCCCACTAACTGAGTTACGCAACCTGCGTTACGGATTTGGAGCAGGGAGATATCTTATTGGTCGCAAAGGGCAGAGCGATGAAGGATTTTGAAAAGTTCTTTGAAGATGTGCCTTCCGACTCCTTGTCGGCAGTCATCGGATGGACAAAATGGTTTCAGGATTTATTCATAAAGGCAAATCGGTCGATCGTGTCATAACAGAAAGCAAGGTTGTGACCTCCGATAATGCTGGAAAACAACTTATTGAAGTTATGGAGCTTATGGGAATAAACTGAGCACAGCACATCTGATACAAAAATTTAAGGAGCTGTGAAGAAATGAAGTTTAAGACTTCGTTCTTCACAGCTCCTTTGTTTTTTGTGAAATAATAATGCAATTGTTAAAAAAGCATACTTCCCCCCCGAATATTGTTCAAAGCAACCACTTGTTTCACCCTACTCGATTAGCCCCAACATAACCGTTGAAAAATCGGGCAACAGAAATTTTGCATTTTACAAATCTATTGTACGACCTGAATTTTAAATTTTAAACTGTCAATTTTTATTTTGCTAAAAGCTTAAATCCCATAATAACAACACCTAACACCACGAGGACAATGCCTGTTGCACGGTTCAGGGTTTTGGGCTTAGCTTTGTTTGCAAAGACGGCGGCAATTCTCGCCCATATAAGGGTGAACGCTATGCAGAGAATGAACACAAACCAATCGGGTGTGCCACCAATCATAAAGTGCGAAGCTGCACCTGTCAGGGCGGTGAATGTCATAATGAATACGCTTGTGCCGACAGCGGTTTTCAATTCATAATTCAGCACGGTCGTCAAAATCAAAAGCATCATCATTCCTCCGCCCGCACCTATAAATCCGCAGATAAAGCCGATTAACATTCCGCAGATTACAGACTGGATTGCCCTCTTTTTTGCCGACACACCGAGCATAGCTTCTTTAGTTGTCATAACGGGACGGATGATAAATTTTATGCCGAGCAAAAATGTCATAAACACGGAAAATCCGCCCATTGTAGCTGATGGAACAATGCTTGCAACATAACTGCCGACAATCGTAAACGCAAGCACACTCGCCATCATAATCAAACCGTTTCTGACATCGAGATTTTTATTTTTATGGTATGTATAAGCCGAAACTGCACTCGCCAAAACATCGGACGAAAGTGCGATTCCGACTGCCATATACGGATCCATATTAAGAAAAGTTATGAGCATCGGACTTATTACAGCCGCCGCACTCATTCCTGCAAAACCTGTTCCGAGACCTGCACCCATTCCTGCAAAAAATGTAACTAAAATTGTAATAAATATATCCATTTAATTTCCTCTATAGAATAATATAACTAAATTAAGATTATTTTAATTTTGCCGTTTCATAAACAAAAGCCGTGAAATCAGCATTATTACCGCAGTTCCGACAAGTATCTGCAACGGGTACAAAAGTACGCTTTCACTCGGAATAATCATACTCAAAATTGTCAATGCTCCGGCAGGCGGAATATACATTTTTGTGCAGTAAACAATTACAAGCATTATCGCCGTGGCTGTTAATACGGCAACTGTCAACGGCAATCCGAGAGTCATATTCAGCACATATCTTGAAACCGCTCCGACAAATGCACAGACTGTTATCAGCAAAACCGTCTTTACCGGCTTGTTGCGAGCCTTATTTTTCGGACGGGAAAATTCCGTAAACGCCACAAGCAACGGCGGTGCAATTGCAAATTTAAAGCCCGACCAAATTGCGAAGAATCCCACAACGGCAACACAGATTGTTCTTACGGCTGTGTCAATCACATCGCTCTTTGCATGCAGGTTTACCGACTGAAAATCCTCTTTATCTCTTATTTTAACTTTCAAAAGAAATCTACGGAATAATACAACCGCAATTGTCAGCAAAAATGCGGCAATCGGGTATATAAAGCTCTCGGTCTGCATCATAACGGGCAACACAATTGCCGAAATCATCGGTGCAAATGTTGTTCCCGAAAGCATAAAGAGAATTTGTGCAAATACAAATGCAATCAATATTTCAAGATAAAGCCCGACTTTTATGTATCGGACTGTCAGCACACCCGCAACAGCGCAAATCGCAATTAACGCAATCATTCGTCTGTCATTTACTTTCCAACCTTGCTTTTGTGTAACCATATAACCAATTGCAAGTGCCGTTATTTCAGGAAAGATTATCTCCCCCTCACCCAATATTTCCGCAACAAAAGTCATTATACCGACAAGTATAAGCGTTAATACATACGGTAATGCGTTTTTAAGTGCTTTTGTAAAATTCAGTTTCCCCATTCTTTATACTTCTACCCACTTTTCAATTCAAACTAACAGCACTATTGTATCATAAATCTGTCAGCATTAACAGACAAAATTTATTCACAGATTTTTCCTTTAACAGCGTATCTGTCATTATGCATGGATATGCAGGTCTTGCAAAAGACGCTGTACATATTGGAGGTTCAGTATATGATAAAAACGGCGCAGAAATTAGCGGCGTTTTTTAAGTCACCTACGGTTTTGGTATCAAAATATAAATATTTGTACAGCAAAGCCTCCTGCAACTGCTTAAATTTTACACATTACTGGATAATGGGTGTTGCACAATAACATTTGAATTTATTCTGATTCATGTGTGTATTCTCCTTGTTTTTGTTGAATAATATACCAGTCTTGGCAATTCATGTCAACAATCTATTTATAATTCAGAATAATATCTATCATTTCTTGCTTTCCATTAGTATATGCCACTCTATCATCTGCATACTTACTTTCCAGTTCTTCCTTCACCCTCTCATACTGCAAAGCTATATTCTCATTAGCATTTAGACAATCTCTAAAATAAATATAATTCTTCCACTCAGTTCCATTCCACTTCACAACATGAATATGGTGTGTCCTGATATCCTTTTCCATATCACCCATTACATAAAGAATCTGATATTCCACATCCGAACCACGATAAAAGATTCCTTCCTTCTGTAACTGCTCATTATGTAACATTATTCTCTCAAAATCGGTTACCCCAACGACAATATCAATAATCGGTTTCGCTTTAATTACCGGTATTGCTGTGCTCCCAATATGCTGTATATCAATAGCATCATCACCTAATATGGATTTAAGTGTCTTGATTGTTTGAATGGCAATCTCGTCCCACTGTTTATCATGTGGTTCAAGTTGCACTGTTCCTCTTTTTAATCCTAATGGCATAATAACATTTTCCTCTTTTCATTCTACAATAAACCTGTTTATATCTTTGTGTTATCAGGTTGATGTCTTCTAATATATGAAATGCAATTATCAAGGTGGTTTTTATCAACAATAGGTTCAAATGACTTACCACCCCATAAACCTTTTGGTATTTGTTCTACAAGAACAGGAAATTCTTTTCTCAATATTCTTGACGAAGCCCCAAATAAAAGTTGTCCTACTTTAGAAAGATCTACTTGCGTTTTTACTAAAACATGAATATGATTATATGCAACTGTACTTTCAACTAACTCTATCTCTTCTTTTTTATTAAAAATGTCTGCTATAATGCAACTTAATCTATCACGAATCTCATTGTCATAAAAAAGAGGTTTTCTGTATTTTGTAGCACCTACAAATTGATAATAATTTTCATATGCATCATTCTCGGATAACTGTTTCATTTTTATCTCCCTTCCAATCAATTACTCCGCCCACAAACAGAGCCAAACTAGAGCCATTGGATAAAACAAATGCCGGAAGCCCGCATAAATACAGGCTTTCGGCATTTTAATCCGTTATTCCCACTCCTAAGTGTAAAATAGACTTTAACTGTTTTTGTTTAGGGATTTTAACTTGATTTGCTTTAATTTGGTACAGGTTATCTCAGTTCTATTAGGTATTTCTGCTTTTGCTATCAAATAGCTATCACTTGGATGCTATCAATTATGCCTCATAAGCCTCTTTCTTGCCTCTTTCCTTCTATATCCACGAAATTTTTTGCATCTAAATAATCTATAACTTCAGGATCATATACTCCATATACTGCCATACCGGAATATACACCTCCAATAGGCAACACTGTTCCAGTGTACCCGTATTTATGAAGTATTTCATTTAATGAGTCCATAGCACCTTGAAACTGAATTGAATATAATTGTATAAAATCTCCTTCAGTAGCACAACCTTGAAGTAATAGTAAATCAATCAACTCATCAATAATATCCAAAAATCTAAATTCGTCCATTAATTTTTTCCTTTGTTAACATAAGTTTTTATATCAATTACGATATGTGTTAGTCATAAATGAATATTGCTCAATTAAATTGTAATATATTGTAATTGAACTATTGTTATGATTTTTTTATAGTATTCACAAATGTTATTATGTCAGTACGTTCAGATCCTAATGCTTTTTCTGTAATGTCTATTGCAGGCTGGAAAATGCTTAAATTTCCTTCAAAATGATTAAACTCATTTATCAAAGTCTTTTTCGAAGTGAGTCTTACCCTTTTTCTAATACTATCAACATCGTTTCCAGGAAATGCTTGATTGATAATTGAACCGAGTTGGTCGCACTTATTTGTATCAATAGCATATTTTTCTACTAAAGTTTTCTCCACCAATAAGCGTAAAAACAAATACACGAAAGAATGTTTAAGTGTTTTATCTAAAAGCGGATATTTAACTGGATCAACTATACAAACACCGTCAACGGTTCTGGAAAGAATATCAGGAACATCCACTACCAAAGAACTTGGTAACTTTACATTACCATCATTTCCAAATAGGCAAAAATAAATTTTAGCAATATCTACTTTTTCTGTTTTATATCCATGCATCAGTTGCGTTAATTTCTCTATACTATTTTTATCATCAATAATAGTAGCATATCCTCGCATAAAAGGAATCATAGATATTAAATATAATTCTTTTGACTGTATTTCGTTAAAAATTTTGTGTCTAAAGGTATTCAACAATTCCTTTAGGTTAATTAGCATGTTCTGCTCATTGTTAGAAAGTGGAATAAATCCATTATCTTCTCCTTCAGTGTTATTCAGGAGATATAAATTAAAGGAGTGCTTGTATTGGCTTTCTAATAATCTTAGAAGGTCCAAATTATGTGTAAGCACTATACGAGGCTTATTTTCCAACATTTTTACTAAAGCAAAAACAACTTTGTTTTTATATATTGAATCAAAACTTGAAATTGGGTCATCTAATACAATAAGTTGTTTTTCAGAATTCTTCGCTTTTAAAAATTCAAAACATAAAGAAAGAAAATTTTGTTCGCCTGTGCTAAGAGGCAATTCGTCTCTATCTAAACCCAAAAATTCTTTTTCTTCAAGCAAAATTTTCAAGTTTTTGTTTGAATCACGAACAACGGCTATTTTTTTGTCCATACTATTTGACAAAATTTCTTCAATGTATATAAAATCTTCTTCCGTAATATCAGGCTTCTCAGAAATTATTTTTTCGTATTCGTCATATTTATCCTTTAATTCACTTATATCAATATCGTTCTTTAAAAGTAAATTAAGCTTCATATTGAAAAAGTCTATATATTGTTTAATATCATCTTGAAGAGCTTTGATATATTTAAAATCACCATCTTCCAATGCTTTTAATACATTTTCTCTAATCGAATATGGGTCGTTTGAAGAAGCGAGTGCAATAATGTCTTCTATAAACGAACGTAATTGCTTGGTTAAAGAATCTATCACAAACTTTCTGTGTTGAGTTTTTTCCTCTTTTAACTTTTCTGAGTCTATCCCATCAGTGTCACAAACTATGCATTTTGTTTTATGAGAAAAGTGGGTTAAAATATCAATAGCAACACTATCTTCTTCTATTTCTTGAGCATTATGTACCTTGGTAATATCAGGTTCAGTTATTGTTAAAACCTTATGAATAATGGATTTTTTATCAGAATACTCATTTACAAAATAAATGAACTTTTCTTCAGTAAAGGCTGCTGGCAACCCTTTATCTGACAAAGATGATATAACAGCTAAAAAATCTTTAATTGCTGTTTTGGAACCTTTGGAGTTTTTATTTGCTAAGTCTTTTACAATTGCTGATAATTTATGGTTTTCTATGATTGTTATCAATGGATTGGAAACAGTCGAAATTTTAAAAGTATTTTTTAATTGAGATATAACTTTTAAAAGAACCTCTTGATATTTTTCTGATGTAAATTTCTGTAATTCAAACTCTTTTCGTATATTATCTCCAAGTAAAAAATCTTTTGCTGTACCTGAAATTATATTTCTATTATTTTGGTCATTTATAACGTGAAATAAATCATTTCCGTTTTCATATACAATCGAATTATATTCACAAGAGATGGCTGTTCCTTCTTCTCCACTAAAAACTTTAGCTAAGCTGGTTTTACCTGTGCCATTAGGTCCATATACAACGGCAATTCCTGCATTTGAAAAAGAAATAGTGTTGTTTTTAACAAATGTGCGGTAATCCGATGTGAAAATGAGACCGTTTTCAATTTTGTTAAACAATATATTAGAGAATGTCATTATATAACCTCGCATAAATTATATTCTGATAGAATTTGTATACCACTTATGTGGCGGTAAATTTGAATTATATGCCGTTTCAAATAAAGAATACAGTTCCTTATATGTTTTTCTGTTGGAAACTATTTTCTTCAATTCGGATGTTTGCAAAGGAATTATTTTCATTCCTGCTATAGACTTTGAATAGTCTTGTGGATCATAAAACGGCGTTGTTTTTCTGCTGCGAAAATCAGAAATAACATTTATATTAAGATAGTTTGTAGCAAATACGCAGTAAGAATTCATATTACCGGTGCGTATTAAATGCATGCCTAAATGCCTTGATACAGGCTCCATTTCCATTCTACGTTGGTTTGTACTGTCGGCAAGTGTTGCTTCGAGCAAAAGTGTATGTTCAGGATAGTACTCGGTTGCCTCATATTCATAAACTATATCTGCCTCGCCACCGGCTGCGTGAGTTTTAGGTAGTAAATCAGCGTCCAGCGAGAGCTTCATATAATCAAGAATCTTACCGTGCCTTTCACTTGCTTTGTACCACAAAATACCAAGCACATATTCAAAAATCGTAGGTACATCGGCATTATCGGTAACCATACTTCTGATTTCATCATCATTTCTGGTTTCAAAGCAATCCAAAAGTGACAATATCTTGTCATCAGTAAATTTAGTATCTATAAGGTGCTGTAATCTCTGGTAGCGTGTATCCTCCAAAGCAGCACGGGCCGATTGCATATCTGAAACATTTATGCCGAGTTCTTCATTAATTCCTGCAACAATAGTGTCATCATTAACTATGAGACATTCTGATATTTCTGGCATATCACAATCTTCATACAGCAATTCAGAAGAAGTAAATGCATCTTGATATAATTTCGCTGCCACTGATTTGAAAAAGTGCTTCGGCACTATATCAAATTTTATAGTATCATCCTCAAATAACACTACATCCGTTGTTTTAATATACCTACGATTAAGGTCAAGATAGTCTGAAAGCGTGGCTTTAGCCTTAAATAAGTGCATTATTTTAAAGAAAGCAATTTTGAAGGTGTTTTCATCTTCAACTTCGTTAAATAGGGTTGTTTTCAAATGTGCCACAGGATGGTTACTAATTGCCTTTTCAGAGGTGGTATCAAATAAATAATTGCGCCACCATTTCCCTATTTTTATATCTCTTGTTGCATCATAAACAGATATCAAGTTATCTATATCGTTCAATACGAAAACTCGGTGTAATGCTTGATACAACTTAAAATACGGCTTATCGTATTGTCGACTTTTTCTGTTGAGTCCTATTTCACATATCAACTCTTCTGTAACTTCATTATCAATAAAATAATCCAAAGCCGTTTTGTAATTAAGCATTCCCATCAATCGATTTACAATGATTTCATCAATAGATATATTTCTGCAACGCAATTGAGAAATACCATCAATAATCTCGGACGTTTCAACTTGTCCGATGCACAAAGGCAATAAATATGTATATTCATCAAGTGTCAAATAATCAAATTCATCCAATAAATGAATCAATACCATAAATGGTCGCACAGTATGTCCGTCCACGTTGTAATATGTTTTCAGCAACTGCTTTAAATATATGTAGCTGTCTTTTGCTATTTGAAATTGATTATCGGAAGAAAAATCATTTTCAGAAGTAATTTTAAGCAGTGCTTTACCGGCATTGCTCAGTTTTCTTCCATCATCTATTAACCCAATATCAACCAAACCCGATGTTTTTTCACGAGCATCTTTTGGCTTGTTTCCGGCATTACCTTCGACAAAGTCTTTAGATTGCATAAAATCATAATAACGAGTTTGTAAATCTTTATTTCCGGACCAGTTTTCATCCTTATTTTCATCAAGTTTCCAAAACTCATCTAACAATAAAAGCTGTTCCTCAATAGTCTTATTAAAATCTTTTGTTCTGAAGCTGGTTGTTCCCAAGCTCCAACAAAAACTCTTATATGGAATTACATTCGGCATAGCCGTATTCTCCTCAATAATTTATTATCAGGACTTCCTCGGTAGAAGAAGTCTTATCTTTAGTTTGATAATTTGAATTTGAATAACTATAATTAAGTCGTATTGCTTTAAACTTTTCAGCATTTTTTTCAAGCCACTCAATTAAAATACTGTTTTCCTTACCTTTACTTCTCAATACATTCGATAAAGCAAATCGAATATTCCTATCATTCAATTCGTCTAAAAAAGAGAGTAGGTCTTTTTCATCCTCTTCGCTCCAACCGCCTTGCTCGTTATATGTGGCACAAGTAATCAAGTATGGCGGGTCAATATATACAAAATCCTTTGGTGTTAATTTTGATGTATCAAATTCTCTAAAATCACGGCAGGTAAAAATACAGTTTTGTTCTTGGATTTTGTCAATAAAGTCAATGAGTTTTTGTTCCATCTTTTTATTGAAATCTCTTTTTCCAACCGGTAAATTAAACTCGCCGTTTGAATTAAATCGAATTTGATTATTAAATGCATATACGATTATTACATAAAGCATAACGTAATAATAATAATCAAAATTTTCATTTGCATGTTTTTGATTAAAATCTGCACGCAGCTTTAAATATCCTTCTCTGTTATAATTACCAAGTCCTTTGCTGCTTTCACAGCCGTAGTAGTCATATCCGTGTTCACTTACAAGTGATAAGTTGTACTTTTCTATAATTTCATAAATCCATTCTAAAACAGATTCTTTATCAAGATTCTTAAACGTATTATACAAATAAAGTAGGTTTTCATTTAAATCATTATAAATAACTCGGTTGCAATCAACATTGACACCAACATTACATCCACCGCAAAATAAGTCTACAAACACATCTATGTCTTTTGGAAAAAGCGGCAATATTTGAGGTAACAATTTATATTTGCCGCCGGTATAATTAAGCGGTGATTGTATCATCTAATTTACTCCTCGTTAAAACAAATACACAAAAATAATCTTTCGGCATTTTCTGAAATGTCAGATTTTCCGGTTGTAAATGCTTTGTAGCTTTCTTCAAAAACCTTTACAGTTCCTTTTTGACTCAGTATTCTCATAATATCATCGTCGGAAATCTTGGCGTTAGAACGGCAATTTCCTTTTTCAGCCATATTATTATATGAAAGTAGAATGTATTTGGCTTTAATATCGTTTATCAGTGTTTCAAATGCTTTTGTTGCTCCGATTGTACAATATTTACTCTTCATTCCGCTTCTATCCATCTTTTTGGCGACACCAAAAACCTCTGGTTTTTCCCAACGTGCAACATTTTCAAGCAAATGATATGAATCACAATATTGCCTTGAATTATACGGTGGATCTATATAAACGAGGTCAGCCTCAATCCTCTTAACAAGGTTATTAGCGTCCTCGTTAAAACATTGATTTTTGGGATTGTTGTTAACTTCAGCCAAGGGAACATAAAGTTCCAACGAACCTTCGAATTTTGCTCCTTTTCTGTATGCATCGTAATGTCCGCAGGTGACAGCAATTTTGTCCATTGCATACAGTAACGATGTAATTAAGATTGCTCTTTCTCTATTGTTTAAATTGCCTTTTTTATAATTTCGTTCTATATCCTCTCGAATATATCCAATTTTAGCGCAGTCTTTTTTACTGAAATAGGTATCTGCAAAATTGCGTGTCATATAATTTTCTCCACAATTAGTTTTTGCATTGTACCTAACAACATAATCAATTATTTTCTGTTGGTCATAGCTTTCAGCGCCAAACCAAGCATAATTACAAATATAGTTACTATACATCAAATCATTTGTAATAAGGGCCTTATCTACAAAAGCAGAAGAAACTGCACCGGTTCCCGCAAAAATATCTGCAACTGTTTCAATATCGGCGCATTCATCATTTACAACGCCAGTGATAAACGAAAGCAACTTGTATTTATTTCCTAAATAACGTCTATTGTTTATCAATGAGGTTTTATATGTTGTTTCAGTTGCACTCATTGTAATTCCTCCGCTGATTTATTCTAACTTAATCTTAATTATAAATTAAATATCGTCCATTAAATCGGACTGGATTCAAATATCTTTAAAAAACTCGGAAAGTGATACATCCAAGCCGTTTGCGATTTTTTCAATATTGACGATTGAAATATTGCGTTTACCGAGTTCAACGCTTGCAAAATAAGTTCTGTCCATACCTATTTTTTGAGCAAATTTTTCTTGACTCAATCCGGTATGACTTCTTAACTCTCGTATTCTATTACCAATTTTATCTGTAATCATAATGTACCCTCGATATTAAATTGCACATACCGCAGACTATATTTATACAGTTTAATTATATGTTTAATCCGCAAATAAGTCAACTGTTTTTAAGCAACAAAAAAATCGGCAGGGATTGCTCCCTGCCATCGTTGCGTTTATACCTCGTAAATTATATCTGCATTTACAATTTCCGTTGCACGATTACGGATATTATTCATCTTCTGCACCCACAACATCATATCAGTTGCTTTGAGTTCTTCGTTTACATTTTCTTTTTCGGCAAGTTCTTTTACCAGCCGGAGAAACATATCGGTTGCCTGTTGCTCTATGTCATCAAGGTATGTGACAAGTTTGCCTGAAGTCATTAGGCTAGCATAAAGTACACGATGATTTTCTTTCAAAAACCGTTTATGCCTCATACCCCATACGCCGATATTAGCTTGTGTTTCTTCTTCCGCCGGTAATAAATCGGGCAACATATAGTCGCCCACCTGCGTATAAGTACCGCCTTACTTTTCAAAAATTGTGTTTGCCATTTTGTTTTACCTCCAAAAATTTATTTATCTTGAGCGTGGGTTTTCACGCTTACGACCTTTGATATTTCTTGCCTGTTCAAGCAACTCATCAATCTGTTTATGCCCGAAAACTTTACGCAAAAGCTTGTAATCCTTGACCTCTGAACGCAGATTTTCGTTTTCGCTTTTTAGTTTGCTGTTGATTTTCGACAACATTTCGTTATCACGATATAGGTTGCCATTTGTAATATTTAGCCTGTGGTAATTGTCCCAACCCTCAAAACAACGAGCCAATGCAGTCTTAACCAATGCTTTCAACTTTTGAATAAGCGGCTCTGCAATTTTAGTTTTATACGCTTTTGCAGTCATAAAGCCCTGCGGCTCGGACAGTTGATATTCGGGTGCGGTATCGAGCATTTCTTCCACATTTTTTAAGTTTTCCAAACCATCATCATAATTTAACACTCGCTCGGATAACACATTGAATTCAGTCTGTTTTTCTTCGATTTCAGCACCTAATTGTTCAAGTTCTGTCGCTCGCTCTTGCTTTTTGTAATCAAGAACAGATAGGTGTTTTTCGTGCGTTCCTTTATGTTTCCACTCGATTCCATACCGTTCCATAACGAACGCAAGTGCGGATTTTTCTGCACTCACCCATTGGTTCCACTCGGTATCGCCACGAGTTCCGCCTTTGAAACCTTGTGCGGCTAACGCTTGTTTGAGTGATACTCTTGTATCAAGTCCTCGCTTGCTGCCGGTTGTGAACGGAACAAAATCAATGTGCAAATGGGGCGTTGCCTCGTCCATATGCAGATGAGCAGAGAACACCTTTAGGTTAGGATTTCTCTCTTGAAACCCACGATAATACTCATCTAAAATTTGCCTTGCAAGCTGCCCGTTTTCGCTTTCGGCACTCATATTTTCCTTATCGCCAATCTGTAAAATCAGTTCGTGAAACGGCTTTTCTTGCTTTGAATTTCTGATTTTCTCATAGTAATTTTCTATTCTGCGGTCGGCTCTTGTCTGCTTTTCGTTGTATCTTTTTAGCGCTTCATCAAACAATTCGTGGTAGATTTTCTTTATCGGCTCGTTACAGTAGTCTATATTGAGATGACTTCGTTCACCGTCAACATTTTCAGCCTTGAACTTACGGCTGTTATGATTTACAGAGCCTCTACCCACCATTGCACTTATCGTTCTTTGCATTATAAATACCTCCAATCTTATAAACTTGCTCGTCCTCGGTTCTGTTACTCTTGTCAAGAGTAACGCAAAAGCACTTTTGACAGCGGAGCTATCAAAAATGCAACCTGCAAGCAGGTTTTGCGCTCTCCGAGAGGGTGCGGGTCGCCGGTGGCGACCTCTGCCGACTGTGGGCGGCAGAAGCACCGACCGAGCCGGCAGGCGAGACGGAGAGGCTTTTTGAAAAAAGCCTCCTGCACCTTGCAAAAACTTTATTGCGTGACGGTCTGTGTCGATAGTGACGGTAATTTTGCCACCGTCTAAAACAGCGACACAACCGTCACACATCGTCACGCTGTTCATAACTCAAACTGACTTTACGCCCATCGTGACAGCGTTTGTTTTGATAAGTAATTCCATACTCGTTAAACAAACGCCCTGCGTTGATATTCAACTTCATTGTCAAAGCGTTTGCTTTCATATTAATGCCGAGAAAGTCAACAAGCTCCGTCGGACTGCCATACCATTCGGGGTTTTCATTTGTAATTTTGCCGGCTATATTTTCAAGTAATGGTTCAGGTGGTAACTTCCAAAGTTCTGTTTCAGCTCTCTCAAGTTCCCACACAAGGGTTTCGGGATTACGATTGAGATAAATCTTTTGTTCAGGCTGATCTCTGCCTGAAACTTCAAGCGTTGCCGAGTTGCTTGTACGCTTTTCTTTCCGTAAAATAAAGCCACCGTCAGCGGCACCAAGCAATCCGTTAGTTCCTGAAATCATATCAAACTTGTCATCGGAGTTTTGCTTTCTTGTATGGTGAACAAGCAGCAAGCATATTCCATAACTATCCGCAAACTTTTTGAGCCTTGTGATAATCTCATAATCGTTTGCATAGCTGTAATTGTCTCCGCCGACTTCACGCACCTTTTGAAGTGTGTCTATGATAATCAATTTTGTATCGGTGTGTTCGGTCATAAATCTTGTAAGCTGTTCGTCAAGTCCATTTCCAAGTTGACCTGCCGAAACAGAAAAGTACAAATTATCCGCACTTTCCGTTCCGAACATTCGGTACAATCTTTCCTGCAATCTGTGGTAGTCGTCTTCGAGAGCAAGGTATAGAACAGTTCCTTTTTTTACATCAAAATTCCAAAGCGATGTGCCTGTGCTGATATGGTAAGCAAGCTGTGCCATAAGAAAACTTTTGCCAAGTTTCGGAGCTCCTGCAAAAATATATGTTCCGGGGTAAAGCAAGCCGTCAACCAATGGCGGTTTGCTTTGATACACCGTGTTATATAACTCACGCATAGAAATCGTTTTCAAATGTGATGGATCGAGCTGTTGCAAAAATTCTTTTTGCATTTCCTCAAGATAATCATCTAAGCTCTTGCCTTTCTCATTAAAATCGGTTATACTGTTATTAGTTTGTTTTAGGATTGACTGCTCTGTATCTGCGCCAACAGATACAACCGGAGCGGTCTTTTCTTTTTCTGTCATTCTGATACCTCCTTTAATCCGCCGAGAATATCGGCAATCATTTCGATTAAGTCAAGCAATTCGTCATCGAGTTCACCGCCGTTTTCAATCCTTTGTAATTCCGTAAGTACATCTGCAAGATTATTACGCAAAGCCTTATATACTCTCGGATTGCCTTGAACTACAACCTCTTTGTTTATAAGTCGCCTTGTGATATAATCTTGTTTTGTTAAACCCGAAAGCTGAACATATCGTTCAATCTGTTCCCACTCTTCGGGCGAAACTCTAAAAGCCACAGTCTTATTTCTCCAACGATTGTGTTCATCTTTGTTTTTAAGTGACATATTATTTTCTCTCCTTCCATAATTCGTCAAGTGTGTTTGCCATTTCGCTTTGTTTTGACGGATATATATGTGTATATCTATCGGTAATTTTCACGGTTTCGTGACCTACTCTATCCGCAATAGCAGCGGCTTGGTAGCCTTGATTTATTAAAAGTGAAACATGCGAATGTCTCAAATCGTGAATACGAATACGCTTTACACCTGCGGCTTTTGAGCCTCGGTCCATTTCGTGATGAAGATAGCTTTTTGAAATAGGAAATATCCTGTCGCTATTATTCGGTGAATAAAACATTTTCAAGTATTCTTGCATTTCATCACATAAAAACTGCGGCATTTTTATTGTTCGATTGCTTTTTTCCGTTTTCGGTGGAGTAATAACATCTTCTCCGTGCAATCTTTGATAAGATTTGTTGATTGTAAGCATATTGTTTTTAAAGTCAAAATCACCGGCAGTTAATGCAAGCAACTCACCTACACGAATACCTGTCCAATAAAGCATTTGAAACGCATAATATGAAATGGGCTTGTCCATCATTTCATCAGAGAACTTGCTGTACTCCTCCACAGTCCAATAACTCATTTCCTTGCGTTCTTCCTTACCCATATTACCGACCGTAGATGCCGGATTTAATCTTAAACCATAAATCTTGATTGCGTGATTAAACAAAGAACTTAACTGGTTATGAATGGTCTTTAAATACCCCTGAGAAAGCAGCTCACCGCTTGAATTTGTCATTTTTCTAATCTCGTTTTGCCAAGCGATAACATTTTTCGCCGATATATCGCATAATCGCTTATGCTCGAAATACGGCAATATTTTAGTTTTAATAATATGCTCTTTGGTAAGCCAAGTGTTTTCCTTTAACTTCGGTCGAACATCTTTTTCGTACAATTCCGTAAAAGTCTTAAATGGCATAGTGACATCGGCTTTCTTTTCGGTCAGGAATGCTCGTTCCCACTCCTGTGCCTCTCGTTTGGTGGCAAAGCCACGCTTTAATTTTTGCTGTCGCAAGCCTTGCCAGTCTGTGTAACGGAACTGCACATACCAAGTTCCGTTTTTTTCATTTTTAAATGCTCCCATTTTAATCGCTCCTTTCAATTGTTTTGGTTGAGTAAAATTTTTCGTGAAAGAATTTACGGTCAATTCTGCCGGGAATTGTAATACACCCGGTTGACTGCAATTCTTTATTTAATTTGCGTATAAGTTTATAAGCGTAAGAAACGGAAACGCCCATTTCTTCTGCCACATCCTCAACACGCATAAACATTTTGTTTGACATTAACATCATCCTTTCATTCTTAATTTTCATAATTATTTAGTGTCGGAAAACTTTCTGACCGCATTCCGATTTGCCCGAGCGGATACACCATTACCGTGATGTATGACGGCTATTCAGTTGTTTGCAAATAGACTTAACGCTATTTGCTTAATGATTATACTAAGCATATTCAGTTATGTCAAGTGGTTTTCGCAAAAACATTAAACTTTTTTGTTTTGTGTTGCTTGACATTACTTAACTTGTTATGCTATGATATTTAACAGTAAGGTGAGAGGAGCTATAGTATGGCTATCGGCGAAAGAATAAGATTTTTCAGAAATTTAAAAGGTATGACTCAAAAGTATCTCGGTATGCAGGTGGGCTTTCCGGAGAAAACCGCTGACATTCGTATGGCACAGTATGAATCCGGAAGTAGAACGCCTAAGGCTGATTTAACAAACAATCTTGCAAATGTGTTTGGCATATCAACAAGTGCTTTAACTGTGCCGGATATTGACAGTTACAACGGCTTAATGCACACGCTGTTTACACTTGAAGATTTATATGGCTTCCGTATTGATAAACTTGATGACGAACTTTGCATACGCCTTGATAAGGGTATGGGAACAAATTATCTTACAATGTTTGATATGTTTTCCGCTTGGCAGGAACAAGCCGAAAAGTTCAAAAACGGAGAAATCACGAAAGAGGAATACGATAACTGGAGATATAACTATCCCGAAAGCGTAGCTTTCAATTATCGTAAGGAGGGATAAAAATGCCTGTAGTAAATGTTAATTTACTAGTTGACGAAAAGACATATGATGCTGTTCAAGCCGGAGTTTTGGAACTCTGCGGTATGGCGAAAAATATTGACAACAAACGAGTTGCAAAGCATATTCCCGCTGTTGCAGATGCTGCTAAAGAAGGTGCAGCTAAGGCTATTGATTTTATTCGTGTTCATAAAAAGGGTACTGTTATTGTTAGTGGAATTCTCATAATAGGTAGTGCTGTTGCCGGTGTCATCGGTTACATTGCAACCCGTGATAAAAGAAACCTTGAAAAGCGATTTGCCCAAAATCTTCAGATTTATTTAGATGCCGCAAAAGATGGCAAACTAACTGTGGAAATTTTAGATAATTTAATAAACTCCCTTGATGAACTTTCAAATGACGATACTTCTAAGGCAGTAAACTTGAAAATCACGCCTTCCCAATTTAGTGATTTGATACAAAACATATTTGATTACACCGTATGTTTGGCTGAAGCAAATAATATAAGTCCGACACTTATTAGCAAGCCCAAGATTTTGAAGAAAAAAAACTATTCCGATCTACAATACTATTTGAATATGCAAAAAAATATTTTTGAGCAAGTCGCTTAAAACAAGCATAGAAAAAAGGCATTACCGACTGCAAAAGTCAGTAATGCCTTTTATAGTATTAAGATAATTGTACCTGTAAACCGATAGAACACTTAGAATAAAGTCGTTTTATGGTTTGCTATCATTTTGCTATCAAATCGGGAATTTAAGAACCGAAAACCCAGTGTTTATGCGGGTTTACGCAACTATTGATATTATTCCCACTCTACTGTTCCGGGGGGTTTACTTGTTATATCATAGACTACTCTGTTGACATGTTCTACTTCATTTATGATACGGTTGGAGACTCTGCCTAGGATTTCGTAGGGGATTTTTGCCCAGTCGGCTGTCATAAAATCATCGGTTGTAACGGCACGGAGAGCGATAAGTTCATCATATGTTCTTGCGTCACCCATAACGCCTACGGTTTTCACACCCGGGAGGACTGCGAAGAACTGGCTCATTTTATCTGCGTAACCGCACTTATCCATTTCATCACGAAGAATTGCATCGGCTTCCTGAAGAATACGAACCTTTTCGGCTGTAACTTCACCGATTACACGCACACCGAGTCCCGGACCCGGGAACGGCTGACGCCATACGAGGTCGTGCGGAAGTCCAAGCTTCTCACCTACTACTCTTACCTCATCCTTGAAGAGGTCTTTAAGCGGTTCAATTACACCTGCAAAGTCGATATCTTCCGGGATACCAACCTGATTGTGATGTGTTTTGATTTTTGCGGCATCGCCTTTACCGCTTTCGATACGGTCGGGATAAATTGTACCCTGTGCAAAGTAACCCTCACCGTAGCTTTCACGGATTTTGTTCCAGAACACCTTATAAAATTCTGTGCCGATGATGTGGCGCTTTTCTTCGGGTTCTTCAACATCTTTAAGCTTTGCAAGGAACTCTTCCTGACAATTAATGCGGACAAAGTTCATATCAAAAAGCTTTGTAAAGGTCTGCTCTACAAAGTCACCCTCGTCTTTTCTCATAAGTCCCTGATCAACGAAAACGCAGGTAAGTTGTTTACCGACTGCCTTGCTGAGAAGTGCTGCGGCAACGGATGAATCTACACCGCCCGAAAGTCCGAGAACTACACCCTTGTCACCAATCTGGTCTTTAAGCTGTGCAACAGTTGTGTCGATAAAACTTTCCATTTTCCACTCACCCTTACATTCGCAAACATCGTAAAGGAATGAACGGAGCATATCTTTACCGTTATCTGTATGGTTAACTTCAGGATGGAACTGAACACCGTAAAACTTTTTTTCAGGACATGACATTGCGGCTACGGGACATACATCCGTTGTAGCTGTAATGCTGAATCCTTCGGGAGCTTCATTGATATAGTCACGGTGACTCATCCATGAAATTCCTTCACTCTTTACGGATTTAAAGAGTATATCATTGTTATTATATCTTGTAACTGTCTTGCCGTACTCACTTGATGAATTGTCTGTAGCCGAAACAACATTGCCTCCGAGCGTGTATGCCATAAGCTGACAACCGTAGCAAATGCCGAGAATCGGGATTCCGAGTTCAAAAATTTCAGGAGTATAGTGCGGTGATGACTCGTCATAAACGCTGTTAGGACCGCCTGTGAAGATAATACCTTTTGGGTTAATGTCTTTGATTTTCTGAATATCAACGGTATAAGGAAGAATTTCGCAATACACATTGCACTCACGAACTCTTCTTGCAATCAGCTGATTGTACTGACCGCCGAAATCAAGAACAATGACAGTTTCTTTTGTAGCATTGCTCATAGTAAAATTCCTTTCAAATTTAAAGAATACCGCACAGAGTTTGTGCGGTATTCAATTAATATTTTAATTATCTGTAAATAATATCGTTTCTGGAAGGACCGTTTGAAACCATTGTAATCGGCACACCGATAGCCTTTTCGGCAAATTCAATGTATTCACGGCATTCCTTAGGAAGCTTGTCATATTCTGTAATACCTGAAATTGAACACTTCCAGCCCTTGAGCTTTTTGAGGATAGGTTTGCATCTTTTAAGCTTTGTTGTTGACGGGAAGTAGTCAATTTCCTTGCCGTCAAGCTCATAACCTACACAAACAGGAATTTCATCAAGATATCCGAGAACATCAAGAACCGTGAACGCAACCTGTGTTGCACCCTGAACCATACAACCGTAGCGTGTTGCAACGAGGTCAAGCCAACCCATTCTTCTCGGTCTGCCTGTTGTTGCACCGAATTCTCCGCCGTCACCGCCTCTTCTGCGAAGTTCGTCAGCCTCATCGCCAAAGATTTCAGAAACAAATTCACCTGCGCCTACCGCACTTGAATAAGCCTTAACAACTGTGATGATTTCTTTGATTTCATACGGAGGAATACCTGCGCCTACAGCACCGTAACCTGCGATTGTATTGGATGAAGTAACCATAGGATAAATGCCGAAGTCAGTATCCTTGAGTGAACCAAGCTGTCCTTCAAGAAGAATATTCTTTCCGTCTTTGAGCGCATTATGAACAAAAGTGAATGCGTCACCGACATAAGGAGCAAGAAGTTCCTTATATTCCATTAGCTTGTCAAAAACTTCCTGTTCTGTGATTTCGGGCTTGTTGTAGAGGTTTTTCAGAGTTGCATTCTTGATTTCAAGCGCATGTCTGATTTTCTCTCTGAGTGAATCGGGATCATCATAAAGTTCATTGATCTGGAAACCGATTTTTGAATACTTGTCAGAATAGAACGGAGCGATACCGCTCTTTGTTGAACCGAAAGAATTTTTGCCGAGACGCTCTTCCTCATAGCAGTCAAATGCTACATGGTAAGGCATAACAATTTGTGCTCTGTCAGAAATAATAATGTTTGGCTCAGGAACTCCGCGATCTTTGAGGTGAGCCATTTCCTTAACGAAGTTTTCAACGCTGAAAGCAACACCGTTGCCGATTATATTGGTGATATTCTGATGAAAAACACCCGAAGGAAGCTGGTGAAGAGCAAATTTTCCGTAATCGTTGACAATTGTATGTCCTGCGTTTGCACCGCCTTGAAAACGAATTACGATGTCGCTGTCGTTTGCGAGAACATCGGTAATTTTACCCTTGCCCTCGTCGCCCCAGTTGGCACCTACAATTGCTTTTACCATTTTACAAAACTCCTTTTTACAGACGCATGGTCTGCTGTAAATAAAATATATACTTGAACCAAAGGTTCGATTAAATCAGTCTAATTAAACATTGATTTCAGGCTTGTCAGACTCAACATCTGCGTACTTTTCAAGAACAGGCTTGATGCACTCGTTGAGGAAGTCCTCTGTCTGCTCTTTTGCTCTGCCTGTGTAGTTTTCCGGCTTGAGAATCTTTTCAAGCTCTTCAAGAGTAACGCCGAATGCCTCATCTGCGGCAATTCTTTCGAGAAGATCATTTTCGCCGCCTTCAACCTTAACTACTCTTGACGCAGCCATTGAATGCTCACGGATTTTCTCGTGAAGCTGCTGTCTGTCAGCACCACGCTTTTTAACTGCATCCATCATAATATTCTCTGTTGCCATGAACGGAAGTTCTTTTCTGAGTCTTTGTTCAATTACCTTTGGATAAACGACAAGACCGTCTGCAACATTTGCATAAAGTGAAAGGATACCGTCAACTGCGAGGAATGCCTCCGGAACGCTGAGACGCTTGTTAGCTGAATCATCAAGTGTTCTTTCAAACCACTGTGTGGCAGTTGTAAAGTAACCGTTGAGAACATCAACCATAACATATCTTGAAAGTGAACCGATACGCTCACTTCTCATTGGGTTACGCTTGTAAGCCATAGCCGATGAACCGATCTGATTCTTTTCAAACGGCTCTTCAACCTCTTTGAGGTGCTGAAGAAGTCTGATATCATTTGAGAATTTAGCGGCTGACTGAGCAATTCCCGCAAGAACATTGAGGAACTGTGAGTCAAGCTTTCTTGAATATGTCTGACCTGATACAGGGAAACAAGCCTTGTAGCCCATTTTTTCTGCAATCTTACGGTCAAGTATTTTGCACTTTTCGTGATCTCCGTCAAAGAGTTCAAGGAAACTTGCCTGTGTACCTGTTGTACCCTTTGAACCGAGAAGCTTAGCCTTTGAAAGCTGATACTCAACATCTTCAAGATCCATAAGGAGCTCCTGAAGCCAGAGAGTCGCTCTCTTACCTACTGTTGTAGGCTGTGCAGGCTGAAAATGAGTGAATGCAAGGGTTGGAAGAGCCTTGTATTCATCGGCAAACTTTGAAAGGTTGCGGATAACGGTGATAAGCTTATTTCTGATAAGCTTGAGTCCTTCTGTCATAATGATGATATCTGTGTTATCACCAACATAGCAGGAGGTTGCTCCGAGATGAATAATGCCCTTTGCGTTCGGACACTGAACACCGTAAGCATATACATGTGACATTACATCGTGACGAACAATTTTCTCTCTTTCCTGTGCAACTTCATAGTTGATATCATCGGCATGAGCCTTGAGTTCGTCAATCTGCTCCTGTGTAATTGGGAGTCCGAGTTCTTTTTCCGATTCTGCAAGAGCAATCCAGAGTTTTCTCCATGTTCTGAATTTTTTATCCGGCGAGAAAATGTATTTCATTTCCTTGCTTGCATAACGGGCTGACAAGGGTGATTCATAAGTATCTTTTACCATTATTTACATCCTTTCAATTAGTTGTCCTTTTTATTGTTTTCATCGAAGTTCATTCCGCCACGCTCTTTGCCCTTAAAGGTTTCTTTTGTGATAGGAGCGGGGTAATTACCCGTAAAACAACCGTCACAAAAGCCTACGGGAGCGTTGTGAATCATCTCACGAAGTGACTCAACAGGGAGGTATCCGAGGGAATCAGCCTTGCTGAGCTTTGTGATTTCTTCGATTGTATGGTTGCAGGCAATAAGTTCTCCTCTTGACGGAATGTCTGTACCGTAATAACACGGCCACATAAACGGAGGTGAACTGATACGCATATGTACCTCTTTTGCGCCTGCCTCTTTGAGCATTGTAACAATTCGGTCAACAGTTGTACCACGCACAATGCTGTCATCAATAATAACAACTCTCTTGCCTTTGATTTTGTCGGCAATCGGGTTGAGTTTAATTTTTACGCTTTTCATTCGTTCCTTCTGACTTGGCTTTATGAAGGTTCTGCCGATGTAGCTGTTCTTCACAATAGCCTTTTCATAAGGAATTCCGGATTCTTCGCTGTAACCGATTGCGGCATCAATTCCCGATTCGGGAACACCGACAACCATATCAGCCTCAACAGGGTATTTCCTTGCAAGAATTCGTCCTGCCTGCTTTCTTGCCTCATAAACGCTTACTCCGTCAATAAAGGAGTCTGAACGGGCAAAATAAATATACTCAAAAACGCAAAGTGCCTTTTTCTTATCGCCAAAGTCGGGTTTCATACTGCGGACACCGTTTTGGTCTACAATTACGATTTCGCCCGGTTCAATATCACGGACAAATTCTGCACCGCAGGCATCAAGAGCCGCACTTTCACTTGCAAAAACATAGGAATCGTTGTACTTGCCCATACAAAGCGGTCTGAATCCGTGAGGATCACGAGCCGCAATAAGCTTTCTCGGGCTCATAACAAGGAGCGAATAAGCGCCCTCAATTACCTGCATTGTTCTTGCAACGGCATCTTCAACAGAATGACATTTAAGTCTTTCACGGGCAATTACATAGCAGATAACCTCGCTGTCGATTGTTGTCTGAAAGATTGCGCCGCGCTGTTCAAGACTTCTGCGGATTTCAAGCGCATTGGTAAGGTTGCCGTTATGGGCAATTGAAAGCGTACCCTTTACATAACGCATAACAAGCGGTTGTGCATTTTCCAGCACAGAACCGCCTGCAGTCGAGTAACGGACATGCGAAACCGCCATTTGTCCGTTGAGAGAATCAAGAATTTTGTTGTTAAAGACCTCGGTAACAAGGCCCATATCTTTGTGATAATCAATTACACCTTCGTCAGATACAGCGATGCCGCAGCTTTCCTGTCCTCTGTGCTGGAGAGCAAGCAAGCCGTTATAACAAGCGTATGCAGGGTTAATTGTGCCGTCGCTGAATATGCCGAATACTCCGCACTCTTCGTGCAGACCTTCTTTTGCAAAATTATCGAAAGAAAATTCCAAGGTGCCACCATCCGATTAATCAAAATAACTATCCAAAGTTTAATTCACATATCTTAATTCAAAAATTCACAATGTAGTTATTATGCAAGACCTACACGCTTCATCATTTCGGCATAAGCCTCTTCAACACCGCCCATGTCACGACGGAAACGGTCTTTGTCGAGTTTTTCCTGAGTATCCATATCCCAGAAACGGCATGTATCGGGAGAAATTTCGTCAGCAAGGAGAATCTTGCCCTTATATCTGCCGAACTCAATCTTGAAGTCGATAAGATCAACCTTGCACTGCTTGAAGAATTCAATCATAATCTCATTAATCTTGAAAGCCATTTCTGTGATTGTGTCGATTTCTTCCTTTGTAGCAAAGCCAGCTGCGAGGATGTGATATTCATTTACCATAGGATCGCCGAGTTCATCGTTCTTATAGCAGAATTCAAGAACAGGAGTCTTCATCGGTGTGCCTTCGGGAAGACCGAGACGCTTTGAAAGACTGCCGGCAGCTTTATTTCTTAAAATTACCTCGAGAGGAACAATTTCAACCTTCTTGAGGACTGTATCTCTGTCGTTAAGCTCTTCAACAAAGTCTGTTGCAATGCCGTGCTTTTCGAGAAGCTTGAACATAAAGTTTGACATACGGTTGTTTACAACACCCTTGCCAACGATTGTGCCCTTTTTCTCGCCGTTGAATGCAGTTGCGTCATCCTTGTAGGAAACGATGCAGAGATCGGGATCTTCTGTAGAAAATACCTTTTTAGCTTTTCCTTCGTAAAGTAATTCTTTCTTTTCCATAATCAAATCCTCCATAAAGATGCGGCTTTGCGCCGTAATTAAAAAACAATACAAGATACATTATAATATATAAATCAAAAATAAGCAACCGTATGAGAATTAAAAATAAAAAAATTGACGAATTTTTTAAGAAATTGCCTGTATCAAAAAATTATGAAACAAAAATAATCTTAAACAGGGCATTTTTGCAAAAGGAAAAGGAACAACACGGCATGGGTTGTTCCTTAGAAATTATGATCAAAATCCTAATAAATCTTTCTTTTTAGCATCAAACTCTTCTTGTGTTATTGCTCCCATATCAAGCAAACCTTTTAACTTTTTAACTGCATCGATTTTTTCATCATAAGACATTTCACATTTATTGTTAGGATTTAATTTTGGAGCATCTTTGCCTGTTGCAATTTCGACAACATCTGCTACTGTCTCAATTATTCCTGAATTGTTAGATCCCGATTCAGCATTTTGTCGACTCTTTGTTCCACCTAAAATCGACTTAACAACACCATTTTCCATTACTCCAGAAATTGTTCCTATCGTATCTATACCAAGCGTATCATCGATCAAACCGATAGCACTCTTTATTTTTCCAGCACCACGAGCAGAAACAGTCTTTCCCGTCACAGATTCTACAGCCTTAGTTACAAATTTGCGAGCTAGAAACATAGATTCAAATGTTAATTGTAGTTCCTTATTTATAAGAGATACAAATACATCATTATATTTTTGTTTAATTTGCGGTTGGTCATTATATAACTTAATATCAGATGTTGGATAAACTTGCAAGGAAAATTCAGGCTTTTTAAACATTTTCTTTTTTGTTGTTTCAATAACAATATTATGGTTTGTAATTAAAATTACATTTTTGTCTTTATTTTCTTTTAAAGAAACATCACTTTCAAACAAAGCAACTTCATCAGACTCTAATTTGTAGCATAGCATAAAAATACCTCCATTTTTTATTTTTTGTTTATTTTAATATATTAATATCATAATATTAATATCATAAAAAAATAAACAAGCCTTATCAAAAGTATGTGTTCAATATAACATTTTTCAATCGTTTCGATTGGAGGTCACTGACTGCCGCTACAATACGGCAATTACTTTGTGACGCATTTATAAATCTTGATTTATCATACAGTTATCCAATCGTTTTTTGTTTATTTCTGAATATAAAAAGAATTATAGGTCTAAAAAGTCCGAAGGTAAGGACATTTACTACTGTGAGAACATCCGAATATCTGATGTTAAGATTTTTGAATATTTTATCGGCGATAATTACATCTATCACAAATGAGGCAATGACACAAGCTAACAGGGCAATCAAGCCGATGATACCGATTTCCAGTTCAAAACAGAAAAACAGAACGGCAACGGTTGCGATTGAAAGGTTCAGCACACCTTCTATTATGCCTAAAGCCTTATTCCCTGCAATTTTACCGAGAAGATATTTATTATAAAACGGAATCCAAGCTGTACCGCTGTGCTTGCAGTACAAGTTTTTGCACATACCCATTGCCGCAATGCTCTCAAAAACATAGCTTACTGCAAAATAAATAATCAGCACGGCAATTACTGCTATAAAGAACACATACATAGCCGAAAGCATTCCCATTAAAAGCATAACGCTTATTCCGCCCATAATTATCGCCCTCCGAAATATACTAAAAAAGGACACTAACTCTATAAGTTAATGTCCTTTTGGTGCCGGTGACCGGACTTGAACCGGTACGGTATCGCTACCGGCGGATTTTGAGTCCGCTACGTCTGCCAATTCCATCACACCGGCAAATGCAAAACATATTATACAATACAAATCAGGAAAAATCAAGTTATATTTTTAAATTTTTTGCCTTAATTACTACGCTGTAAATAGAGGTGAATCAATTTGTGTGAAAATACAAACGGTTTTTCTTCTTTGGCGTCGATTTTGGGTGAATTTATTATACTGTATTTTAAAGTTACTTTTTGTCGGGTTACATCATTTTAATCATGCAAATACTTTATACGGATGTTTTAATCCTTGAAAATAATATGCCTATATGTTAGAATAGCTTTGAGGATGTGATAATTTGATAAATAACCAGTTTTCGGGTAATAATATGCCGTTTTACGGCAATAACCTTAATTATAACCGCAATTTCAAAAAAGAGTTCCAATATGATAATCTCAAGCAAAGATCAAGCGGTTTAGGTTTTTTTGTATTTGCGTATTCGCTTACAATGACAGTAAGCGCAATGATAGTTGTAGAAGTTTTCAAGGCTTTTGGTTCGGCAAAATATATTTATTCTGACAATTATTCAATACTGACTTACTTTATGGATATATTTATTTCCGTATTTGCCGTTGTTGTTCCTGCATTTTTTTATATAAAGCTTTCAAGAAACAGTTTGAATGATATTATCAGCACAAAATATGTAAAACAAAAAAGTATGATACCCATTCTGTTTCTCGGAATGGGAGGTGCGATGATTGCAAATGTTGCCACGAGTGTTATCGCAGACAACTTCTCGCTTTTCGGAATTGAAAACACATCTTCGGGATTGACAATCGGAGATTCAAGTGTTTTGAGTATTGTTCTGAACATAATTTCAACAGCAATCGTCCCCGCTTTTGCCGAAGAATTTGCTTTCAGAGGAATAGTTATGGGTTCTCTGAGAAAGTTCGGTGATACAACAGCAGTTATAGGCTCTGCAATTTTGTTTGGTGCAATGCATCAGAATATATCACAAATTCCGTTTGCGTTTATTCTCGGACTTATTTTTGCGTATGTCGATTGCAAATTCAATTCCATTCTTCCGTCAATTGCAATCCATTTTCTTAATAACCTATATGCTGTTTCAATGAGCATTTTAAGAGATGCAAACATTGTTTCCGATTATGCGGCGACAATAATCAGTTACAGCCTGATTATTTTCTTCTGTATTGCAGGCTTTGTTTCATATATCGTACTTGCCAAAAATGATAAGAACTTTTTCAAAATGTCCGATAAGAAAGACGGAATTGTAAGTGAACTTAGCTTAAAAGAGAAAATGACTGCATTTCTTGTGAATCCCGGCATCATACTTTCACTTGTACTTTTTCTGATAACTACAATCACAAATTTAGGATTAATTAACAATGGATAAAACTTTATACTATATGCAAAAGGCTATTGAACAGGCTGAGATTGCCGCTGCGGAAAACGAAGTTCCCGTCGGTGCGGTAATTGTCAGAAATGATGAAATTGTTGCCACAGGAAGAAATCGCCGTGAACAAGGCAAGAACGCTCTTCTTCATGCCGAAACAGACGCAATCTACAATGCCTGTCAAAAGCTTGGCGGTTGGAGATTGTGGAACTGTGAAATTTATGTAACACTTGAGCCTTGCCCTATGTGTGCAGGTGCAATAATCAACGCTCATATTCCAAAGGTATATTTCGGCGCTTACGACTTAAAAAACGGCGCTTGCGGTACAATTACGAATCTGTTCCAAATGCCGTTCAATTTCAAGCCCGAATCAGTCGGCGGTATTATGCAGGAGGAGTGTTCTAAACTTCTCACCGACTTTTTTAAAAACTTACGCAATAAAAAATCATAGAAAAAATCCCGCTTACAAAAGCGGGATTTTTTATTTGCTGTTATTATAATCAAAGAAACAGGGTTATATTATTTTTCATCTCTTAAAATCTTACTTGCCGCAAGCATTACACCAAGCTTACCGCTGTGGAAGTTAAGACTTCCCTGCATCCATACTGCATACGGTTCACGCAACGGTGCGTCTGCAGAAAGTTCAATAGATGATCCGAGAGTAAATGCGCCTGCCGCCATAACTACCTGACTTTCATAACCCGGCATATCCGACGGAATCGGAGATACAAAGCTGTCAACAGCCGAACCGCTCTGAACACCCTCGCAAAAGCGGCATACCTTTTCTGCATTACCGAGCATGATAAGCTGAATGATATCTCCTCTTGCATCATTGTACTTAGGACTTGTTTCATAACCGAGAATTTCAAAAAGTGCCGATGCAAATACTGCAGTTTTAAGTGCTTCACCCGTAACATGAGGAGCATGGTACGCACCCATAAAAAGTTCTCTGTTTGCGTTAAGAGTAGCACCGATTTCTTTGCCTGTACCGGGAGTGGTGAGTCTGTAGGCACACATCTCTACAAGTTCTTTCTTACCTGCAATATATCCGCCTGTAGGAGCAATACCGCCGCCGGGGTTCTTGATAAGAGAACCTGCCATCATATCTACGCCAACCGACAAAGGTTCAACCTTGTCAATAAATTCACCGTAACAGTTATCGAGCATAATAATACTTTCGGGCGAATTGGCTTTTGAAATTTCACAAAGCTTTTTGATTTCTCTCCATGTGAGCGTAGGTCTTGTGCTGTAGCCTCTTGAACGCTGTATGTAAACCATTTTAGGCTTTTTTTCTGCAATGTCGCTTGCGATTTTGTCATAGTCAAGTGTGCCGTCAGGTTTAAGCTCGGTCATTTCAAAATTGATTGAAAAGTCCTTGAGTGAACCGGGATAGTCACCCTCAATGCCTATAGCAGAACGGATTGTATCATACGGCATTCCTGTTACGGAAAGCATTGTATCTCCAGGTCTTAAAACGCCGAAAAGTGCAACTGTAAGGGCATGAGTACCGCTTACGAAATTATGACGGACAAGTGCGTCTTCTGCATCAAAAACATAAGCATAGACCTTGTCAAGAGCCTCTCTGCCTGCATCATCATATCCGTAGCCTGTAGAACCCCAAAGGTGACTTTCACGAACATCTGCAAGCTGAAAAGCCTTTATCATCTTCTGCTGGTTATATTCCTGAATATCGTCAATCTCCGCAAGCTTGTCCTTGCAAAGCTCCATTGCCTTTTCGGATGCTTTTATAACTCTTTCATCTATATCAAAAAAACTCAAATATATCACCTTTCAAAATAATATTCCTGCCATGATCCGCACTGTTCAAAACCGAGATTATTATAAAACGACTGATTTGCATTTTTGGCTCTGTGAAGATACACGGTCTTGTTCTCGGCAATCAGTCTGTTGGATATGTACTTTACAACAGTTGAACCGTAGCCGTGCTTTCTGTAGTCGGGATGACACGATACCGCACCCAACACGGCACCGTTACTGCTTTCGGCAACGGTCATAGCCATTGCAACAAGTTTTGTACCGTCATAAACTCCGTACATTCTCGTTGCATTATGACGAAGCTTGTGATTCACATCAACATAAAAATCATCAAACGGCGGCGGAACAAAATTTTCATCGGCACAGCTTACGATGAGATTATAAACCTCTTTAATATCGGGAACATCAAAATTTATACTTTCGTCAACATTTTCAAACGGTTCTGATTTTTTCAGAATAACACCCGAAACGGATTTACTGCCGTATAAATTAAGGTTAAAATCTCCGCTGCATATTGCACTTGAAGCACCCGCAACACGCATAAATGACGAAACTTCTTCAAGATTTGTTTTATCTGTGAGAAATAAAATGAAGTTTGTTCCGCATCGGGAAATTGCACCTGTACACTCATCTGTTTTATCGTCAATTATCGTCCAGTAGTCAACAAAAGCAAGCGATGAATCGTAACTGTTGTACTGAGAAATTATTCTGCACGCAAACGGATCTTCCGCCGACAGGTTCATAATTACATTTATATAATTTTCATTGGCGGTTACTATCATTCAGACCGTCTTTCCTTTCGCTAAATTTCCGCCCGCAATATAATCGGACAATACTTTTGCAAGTTTTAAAACACTTTCGCAATCATCAAGGTTTGCCGCAGTTGAAGGAGCATGAATATACCTTGACGGAAGTGATACCGCAAGAGTTCTCACTCCGCCTCTGCTCTGATGAATTGCACCCGAATCATTACCGCCTGCAACTGCTCTCTTATACTGAACAGCTATGTTATTCTTTTCGGCAAGTTCAAAAGCGGCACTTATCATTTCTTTATCATAAACTGTCGCCCTATCCATTACGGTAACAGTTGCGCCTTTTGACAAATTGCATACCTGATGAGATGCATCAACCTCCGCAACATCAGCGGCAGTTGTGCTTTCGATAACAAGAGCAAAATCAGGATTAACCGTAAAAGCCGCAGGTCTAGCACCACGCAGTCCCACTTCTTCCTGAACAACAAATGTAAAATACATATCATATTCGGGTTCGGATTTTATAAGATTAATAAGCACATAGCAGCCGAAACGGTCGTCAAGTGCCTTTGTAACAACAGTTTTGCCGTTAATCTTAAAGTCGCCCTCAAAATTAATGCCGTCACCGTAGTTTACATATTTAAGCGCATCTTCCCTGCTTTCGGCACCGATATCAATGTACATATCACTCATTTTCGGAACAGCAGTTTTTTCATCACCGTTTGTAAGATGAATCGGTTTCACACCGATTACACCGTTAAGACCGTTTCTGCCAACACATACACGCTTACCGGGAAGAACTCTTCTATCAATTCCGCCGACCTCGTCAAATTTAAGGTAACCGTCAGATGTTATATCCGTTACCATAAGACCTACTTCATCCATATGTGCCGACACCATAAGTTTGCTTTTTGCAGACTTTTTTCCCTTTTTAAACACAATAAGGTTGCCGAGATTATCTGTTTTAATATCATCGACACAGTCTTTAATCTCGTTAATTATAAGATTGCGAACATTCCCCTCATCACCCGAAATACCGTTGCAAAGGCAAAGCTGTTCAAGCAATTTTATGTCAATCATTGAAAGCACCTCCGCATTTAATGTATTCGGCAATAAGCTTTGCCGTATTGTCAACATCAGCTACAGAAATAACTTCATTCTGTGTATGCATATATCGCTGTGGGATTGATACAACAGCAGTTTTTACACCTTTTCCGCTGATTGAAATATGGTCGGCATTTGTACCTGTTCTGCCTGCTATCGGTTCAAGCTGATACGGTATATTTTTATTCTTTGCAACGCTTTCAAGCGATTTGCTCATTTCTTTGTTGAGAATTGAAGAAATGCAAATCATTGGTCCTTTGTCGAGTTCAACCGAAGAATAGAACCCTGAAACATCCGGCTGAGATGCAAAACTTACATCAACAACAATTGACTCGTCTGCTTCAACTGTAAAAGCCCCTGTTTTAGCGCCTGTGCCAAATGTTTCTTCCTGAGAGCTTAAAAGGATAATTACTTTATAATCTGTTTCATTGTCTTTCAATAACTCTGCACACTTAACAAGTGACGCAACACCGCATCTGTTATCAAGGCAAGGCGCAACAATTCTGCCGTTCAAAAGATTTGCCGGCTTTGAGGCAAATGTCAGCATATCACCGAATGAAATGAGTTTATTCACTTCATCATACGGCAGACCGAAATCAACCCAAATTTTGTCGGTTGGCATAGCCTTGTCCTCTTTTCCGTCGGAAAGGTGAGGAGGCATACAGCATACAACACCTGTTACATCAGGATTGTTCTGCAGACAAATCAGAGTATCGGCAAGAGTTCTTGCGTCAATTCCTCCGCACGGAGAAGCTTTTACAAATCCGTTTTCATTTATTTCGGTAACCATAAATCCTATACGGTCAATGTGAGCGTCCAGTAATATGGTTTTATCTGAATTTTTGTTACCGCAAACAGCCATAAGACTGCCGTTTGATATCTTTATGTCATCAGTGTAATCCGATAAAAACTTTTCGGCAACAGACAAAGCGGGTTCTTCCCTGCCAGACACACCCATTGCACAACAGAGTTCAAAAATAAGTTCTTTTGTGTTCATTGTATATCTTACTTCAAAGCGTTGACAATTGACTTGAAGTGATTACCTCTTTCTTCAAAATTCTTGTAAAGTCCGAAGCTTGCACTTGCGGGTGAAAGCGAAACAATATCTCCCTTTGTTGAACGCTCACGGGCAACAGCTACAGCCTCTTCCATATTTGTTACATTGACAATTTCAATTTCATCTGCATCATAGTTTGAAGCCTCTTTAACGGCTTTTTCAATTTTCGGGGCAGTATCACCGAGAAGAATAAGGAGTTTTACTTTATCGTTGATTACGGGTCCGAGCGGCTCATAAGGAATATGCTTATCATATCCGCCTGCAATAATGCAGATTTTCCGGCTGTAAAGCGAAAGTGTACCGAGTGCGGTTCTTGTAGGACTTGACGCAATTGAATCGTTGTAATACTTAACACCGTCAACCTCTCTTACAAACTCTGCACGGTGAGCAACACCGCCAAAAGTCTTTGCAACGGCTACCATTGTTTCTGCATCAACAAGTCCCCACACGGCTGAAATAGCGGCAAGATAATTTTCCACATTATGCATACCGGGAATTTTGATGTCATGAATGTTCATAATACGGGTAATTTTTCCGTAGTCATTATAGCAGATTGTATCACCGTCAAGAAAAGCACCGTTTGAAACATTTTCCTTTACGGAGAACTTTGCAAGCTGACCTCTTACGCTGTCAGAAAATCCGTTTGTAATCTCATTATCAAGGTTGAGAACAGCCTTTGAAAAAGCATTCTGATGAAGAATGATATTTTTCTTTGAATCAATGTACTCCTGCATATCCTTGTGTATATCAAGATGGTTGGGAGCAAGGTTTGTTACCACGGCAATATCCGGACTCTTTCTCATAGAGATAAGCTGAAAACTTGAAAGCTCAACTACTGCACAGTCATCGTCATTTACACTTTCAATCTCAGGAAGAAGCGGCTTGCCGATATTACCTCCGAGATGTACATTAAAACCTGCCGCCTTTAAAAATTCAGAAATAATCGTTGTTGTGGTTGTTTTGCCGTCAGAGCCTGTCACAGCAATAATCCTGCACGGGCAAAGGTCGAAGAAAACTTCCATTTCGGATGTAAGAACAACGCCCTTGTTACGAAGCGCAACAAGCTCATCCTTATAAAAAGGTGTGCCGGGACTTCTGAAAACGATATCGGCATCAATCTCGGAAAGATAATTTTCACCGAGTAAAAGTTCTGCACCGTACTCTTTAGCCTTAATACCGTTCTGTCCCAAATCTTCAAAATTCTTCTTATCGCAAGCAGTAACTTTTGCACCCTTTTCAACAAAAAGTTTTATAAGCGGAAGATTGCTTGTACCGATTCCGATAAAAGTAACTTTTTTCCCTTTTATACTGTCAAAAAATTTATCAGCCATAGCATTCATTGTAAAATCCCCTCTGCAATTAGTATTTTATGCCATTTCAGTGAATTTATGCCATACCATATAATTATACATTTTAACGGAAATAATTTCAACCGTAATACACTGATATTGCAATAATATTTTCAAAATGTTAAAATACGGTAGGTGATGTTATGCTGTACGATTTTATAATTATCAATAAAAAAGACAAAACTCCGCTTTACAGGCAGATTTATATGTCGGTCAGAAAATCAATTGAAACGGGAAGTCTGAAAAAAGGAACGAAGCTTCCGTCAATAAGGCGATTGAGTACCGACCTTGATGTTTCAAAAACTACTGTCAACGGAGCGTATGAACAGTTGTGTGCAGAGGGATATATATCAAACAGGCCACGAAGCGGATATTATGTTGAGGCACAGTTCAGCGGTACACCGTCAAAAAGCGATAAAATGTCTTCAAATATCAACAAAACAAAAAGATACTATGAATATGATTTCAGCAGCAAAAGCATTGATGACGGTATAATCAACATAAACGAATGGAAGAAATATGTTAAAGAAGTTTTAAATCAAAACTATCTGCTCACTTCCTACGGTGAAGAACAGGGTGAAGAAATTCTGAGAAATGCTCTGCAAAAATACAGCCTCGGCACACGGAGTGTAAACACCTCATACGAAAATATTATCGTCGGAGCTGGTACTCAGACGCTTTTGCACATACTCTGTTCACTTCTCGGCAATAATAAGAAAATCGCACTTGCGGATTACAGCTACATTCAGAGTGAATATGTGTTCAACAGTCACGGTTACGACATCAAATATTTCAGATGTGATAAATACGGAGCCTGTATTGATTCACTTGAAGAAATCAATCCCGATATAATTCTTATAAATCCTAATTTTACCGTAAACAGCAACATTACAATGCCTGTTACACGCAGACTTGAGATAATCAAATGGGCAAAAGAAAATAATGTTTTGATTATTGAGGACGATTACAACGGTGAACTTCGATACAGTACGCACCCTATGCCGTGCGTACAGAATTATGATACCGAAAACACGGTTTATCTCGGCTCTTTTTCAAAGATACTTCTTCCCTCTGTCAGAATCAGTTATATGGTTCTTCCGCAAAAACTCACAGATGAATACAACAAAATTAAAAAATACACAAATCAGACAGCGTCAAAAACAGAACAAATTGCCCTTGCAAAGTATATTAATAACGGCAAGCTTGATGTTCATCTGAGAAAAGCAAGAAGAATTTATCTTGAAAAAAGCAACCTTATGCTTTCAAACATAAAGAAATATTTCGGACCCTCCGTTAAAATTGTGTTTAACGAAACTTCGCTTTATGTTTCGCTGATTTTTAAGGATAAAACGATTGACGATTCTGTTATAAAGAAAATTGACGACGCATTAATTAAAACTATGCAGTTCAACAAAGCCGAAAATATGATTGTGTTAAGCTTTTCGGGAATAAAAGATGTAAAAATTGAAAGCGGAATAAAATTACTTTATGAAACAATTTCAAAATAGCGTAACAAAACGGGACTGAAATCAGCCCCGTTTTTCTGTATAATCAGTTTTCACAACCGCATTTAAAAGAAGATGTATGAGAAGAGTCACGGTCGCCACGGTGTATTGCGTTCGGCGGGAAGAATGAGTCTGTAGGAAAATCAATTTTACTGAAAACTTCGCACGGATCATCGGGCGCTGACGGACATTCCTTGCGGGGAACACAAAAATCATAGGACGGAATCATAATCTGTACATCTCTTTCAAGCCTTGTAATCGTAAAAATACCGATTGTAACAAGCACTCGCTGTGTTTCAGGCTGTGCAGGTTCTCCGTCAAGGTAATCAATAACACAATTCGGAAATGTTCTGCAAACAGTTATCGGATTCGCATTATTGTAATCCTGTAGATTTGCAGACAATGCCATTGGATTTGAAATTTGAACCGTTGCTCTCGGCAAGCAATAGGGATATTTGCACGGACAATCCGAATCTGATGTATCGCAAACAACATCCTTGTCACTGGAGAATGACTTTACGCAGCCTTCACCGCCGTAAAGCACAACTCTTTTGCCGTACATTGCAAGACCTGTGACAGTTTCGGGAATCGCACCTGCGGCTGTATAGGCTTCAACGGTAACGGCAAAATAGTACATCATATCAACCGAATAAAAGCCACGATGGAACGCAACAGGCTCAACCTCTACCGTAGATGTAATTATGCGCACATTACTTATCTTTACGGAACAAGCCCCATCAATAATTTTCTGGTTTGCTTCGGTAAACATAACAGGAAGATTTGAAAGGCAATCTTTTGCTCCGCAACTGTCATAGATTCGTGAAACATTGATACAAACAGGTTCACAACCGTTAGTTTGCTCGCCGCCTTCGGTGCATGCATTTTCCGAGGAACAGAAAGGTACATCTGACATAAAAATAACCTCCGTAAAAGTATTGACAGTTCAATTAATGCACTGTAACAATACATTTTATGGAGGTTTTGATTTTTGGTGATTAACAGCCGAAAATTAACCGTAAAACGGGGCAAGTGTTTTCTGAATGTTATTAAACAGATTAATCGGACTGCTGTTTGAATAGTTTGAAAGTGCTATATAAATTTGATTTTCGTCTTTTGTAAAAGCGAGAGCAGCATTATACTTGTCGATTTTTCCTGTGTGAGAAATCATATTGCTGTCTTTTGACACAACAAAGCCGTAACCGTAGTTACCCTTGTACGGCGTTGTCATTTCTTTAAAAGATTTTTCCGAAATGAGCTTGTTTGTACAAAGAGCGTCAACCCATTTGAGTAAATCGGGAACATTGGAAATTAAACCAGTTGCAGAATATCCTACTCCGGGATACAATGTCCACGCATTATCGTAAATATCCTGATATCCGACAGCGAGCTTATCTGTGCCCTCAAAGCCTGTGTTCATCATTCCCAACGGTTTAAGGATATTCTCTTTAATATATTTTTCGTACGAGGTTTTGCTGACCTGTTCGATGATATCACCGAGAAGAAAATATGCACTGTTTGAGTACATATACTTCTCATCGGGTTCAAAATTAAGTTTCTGATCAAGTATCCAGTCCATTACCGCTTTTTTATTTTTCTTTGCGGAATTTTCGGCTGAAACCTTATATTCAATCTGAGATTCGTTGTATGCATAAGTATTTGTATCGCCGTCTTTGTTGATGTAATCCTTTATGCCCGCTGTCATTGTAAGCAGGTTTTTAACGGTGATTTTTTTGCCGTATTTATATGACGGAAAATATTTGTCGATTGTATCATCAAGTGAAAGCTTTCCCTCCTCAACAAGCTGCATAACCGCAACAGCAGTAAACTGCTTTGTGAGCGAAGCAATTCTAAAGCATGTGTCCGTAGAATTCTTTGTGTGCCTGTCCTTGTCGGAAAATCCGTTAGTGCCGATATACTCAAGAGCATTTCCGATTTTGACATAAACCGTTCCCCTGAATTTGTTATCGGTTATTATTGCGTCAAGATTTTCGGAAATATCGGAAGATTTTCTTTTGAGTTCGGAATAGTTCCATGTGGGTTCTTGTGTCTGCTCATCGGAGGTTGCCGCCTTTGTTACAGGCTGTGAAGCAACCACGGCAGTTGTTTTCTCGGTAGCAGATACAGAAGACTGCGTGTCTTTTCCGCAACCTGTAAGGCACACAGAAAAAGCTGTCAACGCAGAAATTGCAAGACACAGAACCTTTTTTGATGATATAAGCACTTTAATCACCTCAGATTTTTTTCATATTACTGCAATAGTTCGCCATAAGAGTTTTTGTGCCGGCTTTGTCAAAGGCAATTTCAAGCATAGTATCATTGCCCATTTTCTCAGCTTTCATTACCATACCCTTGCCAAACACCTTGTGCTGAACACAATCTCCGACATTGAATACAGCACCGCTCTTAACAGGAGGTTTTGTAAATCCAAATGATTTATTCGGTGAATACGAGCTACCCGATAATTTGCCGACGGAAACTTTTTCACCTGTTCCCGATGCAAAACCGGAAGTCGCCTGTGTGAACATCTGCTTTCTTCCACCGCTGTATTCAAGAAGATTATCTGGAATCTCGTTTAAGAATCTTGAGCCCTTGTTATAGCTTGTTGATCCGAACAGCATTCTCGAATTTGTTTTCGTAAAATAGAGAATTTCCTTTGCTCTTGTAATTCCGACATAAGCAAGTCGCCTTTCTTCGTTGAGTTCATCAGGATTCATCATTGTTGCAACGGACGGGAACATTCCTTCTTCCATGCCTGCGATGAACACAACAGGAAATTCAAGTCCCTTTGCCGAATGTAATGTCATCATTACGCAAGTATCTGCATCTGCATCGTAGTTATCAATATCAGTCTGGAGAGAAATTTCTTCAAGAAATGCAGAGAGGTCTGCCTCATCGCCGTAGTCCTCTTCAAACTTGACGATATTTGAAGAAAGTTCTTCAATGTTTTCAATACGAACTTCAGGGTTGTCCTTTTCGGTTTTAAGATACTGTTCGTATGATGTGTGTTCAATCACAAGGTTATATAATTCTGCAAGAGAATATTCGCCGCTCTGCTCGGCTTCAATAAGTCCGTCAATAAGTGCAACAAAAGCTTTGAGCTTTGCAGAGGCACGAGATAGCTGCGGATAGTTTTCCGCCTCCTTGATTACATCGTAAATGCTTTCGCCGAGTCCTGCGGCAATGTCTTCGGCATGGGAAACGGTTGTCGCACCTATTCCCCTTTTAGGAACATTGATAATTCTTGAAAGTCTGACATCATCATGAGGATTATTTATAACCTGAAGATATGCAACCATATCACGAATTTCTTCACGGTCATAGAATCTGTGACCGCCGATTACACGGTGCGGAACACCGCTTCGTGACAAAGCCTGCTCAATTGCGTTTGACTGGGCATTCATTCTGTAAAGAATTGCATAGTCGGAATATTTTCTTCCGTCGGCAACACCGTCAAGAATGGTCTGAGCAATGAAATTAGCCTCGTCACGCTCATTCTCGGCTGTATGTACCTTAATTTTCTCGCCCTGACCGTTTTCGGTCCACAAAGTTTTACCCTTACGCATTGTGTTATTTGAGATGACCTCGTTAGCGGCATTGAGGATATTCTGTGTACTTCTGTAATTCTGTTCAAGGCGAATCATCTTTGCGTTCTTAAATGTATTTTCAAAAGAAAGAATATTTTCGATTGTAGCACCACGGAATTTGTAGATACTCTGGTCATCATCACCGACAACGCAGATGTTTCCGTATTTGCTTGCAAGCAGGCTTACAAATTTGTACTGCACCTTGTTAGTATCCTGATACTCATCGACCATGATGTACTTGAACTGATTTCTGTAATAATCAAGTATATCGGGTGCTGTTTCAAAAAGCTTTACGGTATTGCAAAGCATATCGTCAAAATCCATTGCGTCGGCTGTTTTAAGCTTTGTCTGATAGATTTCATAAACCTTTGCAATCTGTGCTTTTCTGCTGTCAAATTCGGCCTCCTTACGCATTTCTTCGGGAGTAAGCATTTTATCCTTAGCCTTTGAAATTTCGGAGAGGATTGATTTTACAGGCAAAGTTTTTTCGGCAATATTGAGTTGCTTTAAAATATCCTTGACGAGTTTTTTCTGATCGTCAGTCCCGTAAACCGTGAAATGACTTGTATAACCGATTCTGTCGCCGTATCTGCGAAGGATTCTTGCACAGGTTGAATGAAAGGTAGCCGCCCAGATGTCGGCACCGCCCTCGGGAACTGCCGCACAGATTCGTTCTTTAAGCTCTCCTGCGGCTTTATTGGTAAAAGTAATGGCAAGTATCTGCCATGGTTTACAAAGCTCACACTGCAAAATGTAGGCTATTCTGTTAACAAGAACAGTTGTTTTGCCCGAACCGGCACCTGCAAGTATGAGCAAAGGACCTTCTGTGCAGAAAACAGCCTGTTTCTGCATATCATTCATATGTGAAAAGTTTTTTTGAATCTCAGTCTGTACCATTTTTAACCTGCCTTAAAATATTGCAAAAGAAAGGGGCGAACGATGTTCGCCCTCAGTAAATTTTAAATGAATTATTTAATGCTGTCATTAAACATTGTAAGCATATCAGATGCCTTTTCGCCGATAATCATTGTAACAAAGTTACCGTCTTTTGTAACCTTACAATTTTTCACCATATCAAGCTCTTCAGCTGAATAGGAAGCGTTCTGCTGAAAGATTGAATTATAGCGGTTTGTAAGAGCAGTTTCAACTCTTGAAGCGGCATCCGAATCAGTTGCCTCAACAAGAACTACCTCTGTGTTTTTGCTGTCTGTATCAGACTTACCGACCTCAGCGGCAAACTGCTTGATATCGTCGGCATTGATATTGTAATATTTGTACATATCATCCTTTGTTTCATACTTTGTTGCATCTACGCTGTACTCGGAATTCATCTTATCCATAAGATCAGCAAGATTAACTTCCTTTGCACCGCAACCTGCAAATATCGAAAGGCAAAGAACAAGAGCAACTGCAATCGAAATTACTTTTTTCATAAATTTACCTCCAAATTTTTTAAAAAGAAAATGCGCCGAACTTAAAAAAGTACGGCGCTAAACTGGTCGAGGTGACAAGATTCGAACTTGCGACCCCATCGTCCCGAACGATGTGCGCTACCAAACTGCGCTACACCTCGAAATAAAAGAGCCCCGAATTACTTCGGGGCTGTGGCTGTGGAATAGGGATTCGAACCCCAACAAACAGAGTCAGAGTCTGTCGTGCTACCGTTACACTATTCCACAAGATGTAATTGCTACCGAACTTGCAACGATATGAATTATAAGACATATCGTTCAAAAAGTCAATACTTTTTTTAAAATTTTTTCAAAAAAGTTTTCAGACCTTCAAAACAGCCGACAGCAACAGGATTTTTGACGAAAATATTTTAAAATTATTTTCGTCTGATCCTTATATCTCTGCCCAAAAAATCAAGCTGACGGGCATTTCCGCAGATTCTTGAAACAAATCTGTCTGTATAATTTTCCTGCAAATCTCTTATTGTCAGATTTGTATTTATAATTACGGGCTTGTTTGACAACATCCTTGAGTTAAAAATGTTGTAAAGCTGTGATACGGAAAATTGAGAATGGAATTCCGTTCCGAGGTCATCTATAATAAGAAGGTCGCATTCAACAAGCATATCAAATGTTGAATCATCTTCCTTGTTTGAAAAATATATTTTTTCAAGCTTTGAAACAAGTTGCGGAGCAGACGCATAAATCACACCGTAACCCCTCTTTATTGCCTCGTTTGCAATTGCAAGCGACAAATGAGTTTTGCCGAGTCCGGTTGCGCCTTTCATAAGTATACTTTCCGAATGTGAGTTAAAGTTATCTGCATAATTCTGACAATATCTTAAAACTCTGCTCATATGGTCGTAAGGAGATACCTTAAGCTTTGGATCAACAGTCTTGTCATAATATTCAAGATTAAAGCTCTCAAATGTAGAAAGTGACAGCGGAGCGTTTCTGTTAAGCTCGGCACATGCACAGGCTATGAGAGCAGACTTCATGCATGAACATCTGACAGTTTTGCCGTTTATGTCACAATAGCCCTTGTCATTACATTTCTTACAAAAATAATCGGGTTCAAAATAATTTTCGGGATAACCGTTATCTGTAAGGATTTTCCTGACCTCTGCCTGCATTGCAAGATTCTGATCACGAAGCTTTGAAACGGCGTCCTTCACATCTCCGCCCGCAAGAACTGCTCGGGCTGTTTTGATTCCGCCCACGGAAATCTGTTTTTCAAGTTCTTTCACACGGGGGAATTTTTTATAAACCTCTTCTTTTCTTCTTTCCGCTGCCTTTTCGGCGTTAAGTCTGCGTTCATGTAATGTGTCCGAAGCAGCCTTATAAACACTATTGCTGTATCCCATACCAACCTCTTAATTAAAAATTATCAAGTGAATTAAATTTGTCGAGTTCATTAATATCATAAGATGACGACTGTTTCTGCGACGGCTTTGACGCTGATTTTTCATACTTATGAAGTTCGTCAAGCGTGTGCAGATTGCTTGCATTCCAACGCTTTAAGATTCCGTCAATGTAGCGAAGATTCATTGTTCCCTTTGTATCAACGCATCTTTCATACGCCTCTCTGAGCATTTCGGGCGAAAACTTCCACTCGCTTACCCACTTGTCACCGTATTCAAGCTGTTTCTTTGTAGGAGAACCGACATTTTTAAGTCCGAATGCTTTTGAAACAATTGAAAAGTTTGCCGTTGTTTTTTGAATCTGCTTAATCTTGTTATCAGCCGCCTCAAGCGAATAAACACCGTCATTTGCCCATTGAATACCGATATTTTCAATCGTTCTGATATTGCCCTTATCAATGCTTGCACAATAATGTATAAGCATAAAGATAACATCAAGCGGAAGTCCGCAGGTGTCCTTGAGCATAAGCAGAGTTGCAATATCGGAATTTGAAAGAACTTTTCCGAGTGTTGTCTGCGTTTCTTCAACAAGCATTTTTAATTCTTCATCAACCGCAAGCCTTTGTGCCGTAAATACAAAATCAGGCTTTTGCGGTCTTGTAGCAGTAAAATGTTTTTGCGGTTCTTCTGCGTTTTCCTTCGGTGACTGTTCTGTTTCCTGTTTTACAGGCTCTTGAACCGCTTGAACAGGCTGTGGCACTGTCTGTTGTGGCTGTAAAACAGTCTGAACAGGTTGCGGTGTCTGTTCCGTTTGAACAGAAGTCTGCGGTGCAGAAACAAATTTCTCGTTATTTTTTACGGGAGTAAAGGTATTTTCAATTCGATTAAACACACCCATACTTACCCAATAGTCAAGCGCCTCGGGAATATCGGTTACATTGACACCTGTTGCCTTTGAAATTTCTGTGTCGTCAACGGAACGACCGGCATTACGAAGGACAAACAAAAGAACTTTAAGCTTTACGCCGTCAGAAAATTTTAATCCTTCATCGACTACTTTGGAGGGAACTGCAAAAATTGAGTTCCATGCTCCCAAATCTATATTAATTGACATTATATCCTACTTTCTGTGATTTGCTTTTTGTAAATGTCTGTTACAATATTTATAATAGTTTCATTCTCTTAAAGTAATGAAACATCTGCACTTGGATTTTAATCAGAACAACGCTCTGCTTTCATAACAGGGAGCAAAGTTTGTAACAAAGTGCAATCTATATTTAAATTATAACATAGATTTTCAATTTTAAAAACAAAAAAATAAAATTATCTGGATTTTTTTCTGTTTCTGTGATAATATGATTTCAAATTATGAAAAGAGGTATTACAATGAAATATTCATATTTCCCTACGGGAGTTTGCTCCAGACAGATTAATCTTGAACTTGATGACAACGGCAAAATCACAAGCTGTGAGTTTGTGGGCGGTTGTTCAGGCAACACTCAGGGCATTTGTATGCTTGTTAAAGGCATGGACGCAAAAGACGCTGTTGACAGATTAAAAGGCATTGACTGCCGTGGCAGAGGCACATCCTGCCCCGATCAGCTTTCAAAGGCTCTTGTTGAAGCATTAAAACTTATCTAAATCGTTTTTGCGTATAAGTTTGATTATTATTCCGATAAGGAATTTTACTGCATAAGAAAACGCAATTACAAACAAGGTAATCACACTCATTATTGTTATGATAATGAACAAACACAACATAAAAACATCCTTACAGATTTTTAATTTCATTATATCTGCAAGGATGTTATTTTTTTGGTTTATTATGTAGTACAGAGCAAAAAATTATTTAGAAAGGAAGTAATCCATCATTGTGAAACCTTTTTCAATATAGTTGCCTGTCTTTTTAGCCTCTTCTTCACAGAATTTGCTTACGCCGCTGTCAACTTCGTTCTTGCTGTCATAGATAAGATAAGGAACAGGATTTGAAGTGTGTGTGCGGATAGAAAGCGGTGTGGGATGATCTGGACATACGAGTACGGCAAAATCATCAAATGTTTTGAGAAAATCGGTTACAGGCTTGAGAATATGCTCATCAATGAGTTCAATAGCCTTAACTTTGTTCTCAATCTCTCCTCTGTGACCGCATTCATCGGGAGCTTCAACATGGATATATACAAAATCCGCACCGTTTTTGAATTCATCAATTGCGGCTTTGCACTTTCCGTCAAAGTTTGTGTCAATATAGCCTGTTGCACCCTCAACATCAACGCTCTTCATGCCGGCACAAATTGCAATACCTTTGAGAAGGTCAACAGCAGAAATCATACTGCCCTTTTTGCCGAACTTGCCGAAGAAGCTGTCAAGAGCGGGTTTTGTACCCTCACCCCAGAGCCAAATTGAGTTAGCGGGACGAAGTCCTTTTTCAACTCTTGCCTTGTTTACAGGATGATCTTTGAGCAAATCATAGCTTTTCTTCATCAAATCATAGAGAGCGGCAGTATCGTCACCCTTTGGAATGTATTCTTTAATTACACGACCTGAGATATCGTGAGGAGGTGTAAGTTCGCCCGGATGAGGATTGCCGTTTTTCCATACAAGACAATGACGGTATGCAACACCCGAATAGAACTTAAAAATATCGTTGCCAAGCTTTTCCTCAACATAATTGATAAGCTCTCTTGCCTCTTCTGTTGAAATGTCGCCTGCACAATAGTCAACCATAGACTTGTCCTCGTAGTTTTCTTCATCGGACAGAGTTACAAGGTTACATCTTAATGTTACATCGGTGTCTTTAAGGTCAATACCGATACTTGCCGCCTCAAGCGGAGAGCGACCGCTGTAATAAACAGCAGGCTCATAACCGAGAACCGAAAGGTTCGCAACATCGCTGCCGGGTTTGAGTCCTTCGGCAACGGTTTTAACCATTCCGACCTCGCCCTTTGAGGCAAGGTAATCCATACAAGGCTTAACAGCCTTTGCCATAGGAGCTGAATTATCAAGCTGTGCGTTTGGCTCATCAGCCATACCGTCACAGAGCATTACTAAATACTTCATACTAATTCATAGCCTTTCCGTATAATATGAAATTTATTTCTGAAGTGTGCCAAGACTTGCACACTTTAAATATGCGTTGATAAAGCCGTCAAGATCGCCGTCCATAACAGCCTGAATGTTACCTGTTTCAAAGCCTGTTCTGTGGTCCTTTACCATTGTATATGGCATAAATACATAGCTTCGGATCTGTGAACCCCAGGTAATTTCCTTTTGAACGCCCTTGATGTCCTCAATCTTTTCAAGATGCTCACGCTCTTTGATTTCAACGAGCTTTGAAATAAGCATATTCATAGCAACATCACGGTTCTGATACTGACTGCGCTCAACCTGACTGGCAACAACGATACCAGTAGGAATATGAGTAAGACGAACAGCAGATGAAGTCTTGTTGACCTTCTGACCGCCTGCACCGCTGGCACGGTAAACATCCATTTTAATATCTTCGGGCGGAATGTGAACCTCTGTATCTTTTGCAATTTCCGGCATAACCTCAAGAGATGAGAAGCTTGTGTGTCTTCTGCCTGCCGAGTCAAACGGAGATACACGAACAAGACGGTGAACGCCTGCCTCGCTCTTTAAGTAGCCGTAAGCATTTTCACCTTCAACAAGAAGCACGGCACTTTTAAGTCCTGCCTCATCGCCGTCAAGGTAGTCAACTTCTTTAACCTTAAAGCCGTGAGCCTCTGCCCAACGAGTGTACATTCTGTAAAGCATTTCAGCCCAGTCCTGAGCCTCTGTTCCGCCCGAACCTGCGTGAAATGTAAGAATTGCGTTATTTTTATCATATTCGCCTGTGAGCAAAGTCTGCAAACGCTGTTTTTCAAGATTTTCCTTGACAGCCTCAACTTCGCTTTCTGCTTCTTCAAGAAGAGATTCGTCCTCTTCCTCATTTGCAAGTTCAATCAAAGCGTGAGTATCCTCGTATTTGGCAACAAGACCTTCGTAAGCCTCAACCTTGCCCTTTAAAGAACCCGTACGCTGTAAAACCTTTTGTGATTTTTCCACATCGTCCCAAAATCCCGGCTCGGTTGCCTTGAGTTCAAGCTGTTGAATCTCAGAGAGCATGCCCTTCATACCGAGTGCATCGGACAAATCGTCTATTTCAGGCTTGAGAGCCTGAAGCTTTAAAAGTAATTCCTCAAACTGTACCATAAACATGTACCTTTCTGAATATAGTTTATCCTTTCACAATTTAATATTATAGCAAAAACATCCACAAAAGTAAAGAAAAACAGCTATTTTATTCATAAGTAAACTTATACACAAAAACAAGTTGCATTTGTCAATACTATTTGTTATAATTAAAATGTAAAGGTACACTGTATCGTGTATTCTTTGGAGGTTTATAATGGAATTTACAGAATACAAATGTCCGGTATGTGACAAACAGTTCAAAAAGGGTGACGATGTTGTAGTCTGCCCTGAATGCGGAGCACCGCATCACAGAGAATGTTATGAAAAAGAAGGTCATTGTCATTTTGCAGACAAACACGGTGCTGATTTTTCTTTTGAAAAGGAACAGCTGGAAGAGGCCGAACAACAGGCAGAGCAGGACGCTAAAGACGGTGTAGTTCTTTGCAAGCGCTGCGGAGCGGAAAATCCGAAAGAAATGTTCTATTGCTGCAACTGCGGTGCACCGCTTTACGGTGATGACAAAAGCAATCCGAACTTTCAGCAGGATCAGAATAACGGTCAGCCAAACCCGAATTTCAATCAGAATCAGGGTATGCCGCCGTTCGGTGTTCCTTTTGGTCAGGCAAATCCGCAAATGGCTTCCGCTTTTGATCCTATGGCAGGAATGAAGAGCGACGAACCGCTTGTTGACGATATCACTGCAGGTGAAGCCGCAAAATTCATTGGTAAGAACACCCCTTATTATCTGAGAATTTTCAGCTTTATCAATAAGTTTAAAAAGAGCAGATTCAATTTTTCCGCATTTCTTTTATCGGGAATATATTTTCTGTACCGAAAAATGTACGGCTTAGGCGTATTGTTCTCAGCTCTCGTACTCGGTTCAATGGTAGGTTCTGCTTATATTTCATCGCTTCCGGCTTGGAAATCTATCTACACAGGCATAGTACAGGCTCAGCAATCCGGACAGGTACTTTCGCTTAGTAATTCTTTCGGTCTTTCACCGACTGAGTTTTTACTGTTTCTCTCTCCTCTGCTTGCAAATGCGGTTTCACTTATAGTAATGGTTATCAGCGGTTTAATTGCAAATAAATGTTACTACAATCACTCTGTTAAGAAAATTAAAAAGATAAAAAGTACAACAAATAAAGAGCTTTTGAATGAGGCACTCGAAACAAAAGGCGGAGTAAATCTCCCGATTGCTATTTCTGTAGCTTTTGCTTTCCTTGTTGTCAATTATCTGCCGATGTTCTTAATGTAAACGACAGAAACATCGTAATAAATGTATAGAAACATAATAAGTAAAAAGTTTAATGAGAAAGAAGGAATATTATGCGTATAACAAAGGCGGTTATCCCTGCGGCGGGACTCGGTACAAGAGTTCTTCCCGCAACAAAAAATATGCCGAAAGAAATGTATCCTATCGTTGACAAGCCAACTATTCAGTTCATAGTTGAGGAGGCTGTTGCGGCAGGAATTACAGATATTCTCATCATCACAAACCGTGGCAAAGGACTTATGGAGGATCATTTTGACGCTTCTCCCGAACTTGAAAGTCTGCTTGAAAAGAGCGGCAAAACAGAATTTCTTGAAACAGTCAGAAATATTTCAAACCTTGCAAACATTTCTTTTATCAGACAGAAAGAAATGAAAGGCCTTGGACATGCCGTTCTCAAAGCAAAATCTTTTGTAGGCAATGAACCTTTTGCCGTTATGTACGGTGACGGCGTTATTACAGGCAAGGTTCCTGCAATCAAACAGCTCATTGATCATTACGGTGAATACGGTGAAGGAGTTGTAGGTGTTAAAAAGGTTGATGCCAAAGACATTCACAAGTACGGTTCGCTCAAAGTTGAACATATGCACGACAATATTTTTGCCTGTACGGACATGAAGGAAAAGCCGCAGACTCCCGAAGAAGTTCTTTCGCTTTATTCGATTCTTGACAGATGCGTGCTCCCGGCTGAAATTTTCGGAATTCTCGAAAATACAAAGCCCGGAATCGGCGGAGAAATTCAGCTTACAGACGCAATGAGAGAGATTGCAATAACAAAAGGAATGACAGCCGTTGAGTTTGAGGGCAAGAGATACGATATGGGCAATAAATTCGGAATCTTGCAGGCTCAGATAGAAATTGGGCTTGAACACCCTGAAACAAAAGATTTATTGAAGGATTACATAAAAAATCTTGCAAAAACTTTGTAAAAAGGTATTGCAATTTTCAGAAAAGTGCAGTATACTGTGCTACAGTTAAATATTGGATTCAAAAAAACAAGGAGGATTTCACATCATATCAGTGCGAAATCCTCTTTTTGCTTTTAAGAGCTATTTTAATTCTTTGTTATTCAATTGTTATTTCATAAGGGCAACAGTTTTCATATATATAGTATGATTTGAACCCGGCTTTAAAAGCAAGCTCTATTCCCTTTTCAATATCTCTGCCGACATCATTTATATTATGTGCGTCACTTCCGAGGGTTATGTACTTGCCTCCAAGGTCGTGATAGCGTTTAATTTCATCAAATGCAGGGAGAGTTTCACCGAGTCCTTTGAACAGTCCCGAAACATTAATTTCAAGAGCCTTATCCTTTTTAATAAGTTTTTCGTAGATAAGGTCAATCTTATCTCTGTACGGTGAAAGACTCGGAATAACGCCCGTGTCACGCTTAATATATCTCAACGGATATGTAAGGTGTGCAAGAGTACAAAAGCTGTCAAAAGAGGCGGTTTCGAGAAGTTCATCAAAGTACATATCAAGAATTATATGTGCATCTTCTTTTTTAAAGTCCATATAATAAAAATCCGGTCTGTTTCTCAGGTTATGCACGGATGCGATTATTATGTCAAAATCTCCAAAACAAAGTGCTTTTTTTGTACATTCGGCATTGTGCATCGGCTCACCGAGTTCAATGCCTCTCAGTATTTTGATTTTACCCTTGTATCTATCTTGCATAATCGAAGTTTCATAATTCGATTTTGGAATTAATTTGCTGAAATCTCCGTACTCACTTTCAGAGCCAAGCAAAATCTCGGGAGCTTCGCAGTGGTCGGTGATTGCAAGTGCAAAAAGTCCCTTGTTACAGGCACTGTTGCACATTTCTTCAACTGTATTTTCAGCATCAAAAGAGTTGCTTGAATGGGTATGAATATCACATATTTTCATTAGTAAAACACCTCACAAAAAAGATGATAACATATGAAAAAATTTTTTTCAATATTGCACTTTACTTTATTAAAAATTAGTTATATAATATGCACAAATAAAGAAAAGCAGTTTTATGCAGAATTCCAACGAAAATCTGCATAAACAGGAGGTAAAAAATGAAGGCAGTTATCACAGTAATCGGTAAAGACAGCGTTGGAATCCTTGCAAAAGTTTCAGAGGCCTGTTCAAAGGCTGATGTTAATATCGTGGAAGTAACACAGAGTGTTCTTCAGGATATGTTTGCTATGATTATGCTTGTTGAAATTGACAAATCCAACATCGGATTTGAGCAGCTCCGTACAAACCTCAAAGCAGTCGGAGAATCAACAAATACAAAGGTTCATGTTATGCACGAGGACATCTTTAACAGCATGCACAGAATTTGATCAGTGCTACCGAATTGAAAGGATATACATAATATGTTAGAAACAAGAGATATACTTGAAACCATAAATATGATAGACAATGAAAACCTTGATGTAAGAACAATTACAATGGGTATTTCATTGCTTGACTGCATTGACGAGGACATTGATAAGGCTTGCACAAAGGTTTATGACAAAATCTGTCGAAATGCAAAAGACCTTGTTAAAACAGGTGAAGACATCCAGAAGGAATTTGGTATTCCGATTATACATAAAAGAATTTCAGTTACCCCTATCGGTATGGTAGCCGCTCCGTGCCAGAGCAAGAATGTTGTCAAGTTTGCCCACACTCTTGACAAAGCCGCAAAGGAACTCGGTGTAAACTTCATCGGCGGTTATTCCGCTCTTGTTCAGAAGGGTTTTGCAAGCGGTGACTACGCTCTTATTGAGAGTATTCCACAGGCCTTGAGCGAAACCGATTTCGTTTGTTCATCCGTAAATATCGGTTCTACAAAAGCCGGCATCAATATGGATGCTGTTAAGATGATGGGTAAGGTCGTTAAGCAGGCTGCAGAAGTTACAGCCGACAGAAACTGCATCGGTGCCGCAAAGCTCGTTGTATTCTGTAACGCTCCCGAAGACAACCCGTTTATGGCGGGTGCTTTCCACGGTGTCGGTGAAGCCGATACTGTTATCAATGTCGGTGTATCGGGTCCCGGCGTTGTAAGAGCCGCTCTTGCAAAAGACGGTGCCGGAAAAGACATCACGGAAATTGCAGATATGGTTAAGAAAACTGCATTCAAAATCACCCGTATGGGACAGCTTGTTGCAAGAGAAGCAAGCAAGCGACTTTGTGTTCCCTTTGGTATTGTTGACCTTTCACTTGCCCCGACACCTGCTGTCGGTGACAGTGTTGCATATATTCTTGAGGAGATGGGACTTGAAGTGTGCGGATGCCACGGTACAACCGCTGCACTTGCACTTCTTAATGACGCTGTTAAAAAAGGCGGCGTTATGGCTTCTTCCCATGTCGGCGGTCTGAGCGGTGCTTTTATCCCCGTTTCCGAGGATGCAGGTATGATTCATGCCGCTACTGAAGGTTACCTTGATATTACAAAACTTGAATCAATGACAGCCGTATGTTCGGTTGGTCTTGACATGATTGTAGTACCCGGTGACATAACTCCCGAGGTTATCTCTGCAATTATTGCAGATGAGGCTGCAATTGGTATGGTAAATACCAAAACAACTGCGGTAAGACTTATTCCGGCTATCGGAAAAAGTGCAGGCGAAGAACTTAATTTCGGCGGACTGCTCGGCAGAGGTCCCGTTATGCCTGTAAGGAAAGGTTCACCGGAGGCATTTATTAAGCGTGGCGGAAGAATTCCGGCTCCGCTTCAGGCGCTTAAAAACTAATTTTTCACGGGGGTGGTTTTATGGAGAATATGATTAAAAAAATCGTTGATGCCGACAACGAAGCCAAAGCCATGGAAAAGGATACTCTTGAAGAAAAAGAGGAACTTTCCAAAACTATTGAAGCCGAAACGAAGAAGATTTATGACGACTTCATGGCAAAAGCTGAAGAGGTTGTGAAACGCAACGACATTCAGGAAACAAAGAAAGCCGAACAGCAATGGGAGGAAATTCAGGGCAAGCACAATTCAGTGCATATCAAGCTTGACTCTGATTTTAAACTCAACTGTGACAAGTGGGTTGACGAAATCGTCAAAAGAACGGTTGCACAGTAACATTCCATTTACTGTTTACAAGGAGGTGTATGCGGATAATGTCAAAAACTTCGTTTGCAGTTCTGACAAAAGCAAGGTCAAAGTTCGGCAACAGACTTACCGAAAAGGATTACCAGAGTTTGCTTGCATGCCAGAGCGTCGGAGAGATTATGTCGTATCTTAAAAATAATACGCATTACTCCAAGGCTCTGACGGATGTCAGTGAGCGTGAAATTCACAGAGGACGGCTTGAGGCTCTTTTGAGACAAAACCTTTTCTATGAATTTGACTCTTTGTGCAGATACGATTCGAGCGTAAGCTCGGGTTTGTCATCGTACATTATCTCGACATTAGAGGTTGAGCAGATTATAAGATTCCTTATCCTGCTCAGTTCAAACTCGACTGACAAGTTCATCTATCAATTCCCGGGGTATATTTCAAAGCATACGGAAATAGATGTTAACAAGCTTGCCAACGCAAAAAATTATGAAGAGTTTCTGAACGCCACACAGTCCTCCCAATTCTACGATATTCTCAAGCAATTTTCTCCAGATGAGAAAAATCGACTTCCAATATCGGACATTGAGAACAAGCTGTATAACTTGGTGTTCGGAAAACTGACAAAACTGATTAAAGCTACAACAAAAGGACAGGAAAAGCACGAACTTATCAACTTTTTCTTTACGATTAACGATTATAATATTTTCTCGAGAATTCTGAGATTGAAAAAGTATTATAAGCTTTCTCCCGATGATATCAAAGCAAACCTCTTGCTTAATTACACAAATCTCAGCGAAAAGACCATTGACATGATGTGTAAGGCGGAATCTTCGGGCGAGATATTCTCAATTATGCAGAATACGCATAACGGAAGATTGATTGATAAAATCGGATATGTTTATGCAAGCGATATTTCACCGAGAGTAAAATACAGGCTTGCAAAGAAAAATATGCACTTTTCCAACAACCCTTCGGTTGTAATGATTTCATATGTTTTTGTTGCCGAAACAGAGCTGATGAATATTGTCACTCTAATTGAGGGCACAAGATATGAACTTGACAATAAAATTACACAGTCATTGCTCATTAAATGATTATTTGACTGTCAAGAAGAGGTGATTATAATTTGGCTGTTTCAACCATGCAGGCCGTAAGCATTATCGGACTTACAAGGGATATTGATAATGTAATATCGGTACTTGGTGAATCAGGTGTGTTCCATCCCGATGATGTTTCATCTTTCTACAGCAACACAAAGGATTTTACACATCTGCAATCAAAAAACATCTATGCTGAACCTCTTAACACTCTTAAAGCAACATTAAGCCTTACAAAACGCAAGTTTAATCTTGTTGATGTAAGTGACTTTAATCCGACCTTTAAAGAAATTGAGCTGTTTACAAATCAGATAAACAGCGACATTGAAGTTCTTGCAGATGACAGGCTGTTTGTTGAAGAGCAGTTGATGCAGGCAAAGGAAAATCTTGTTGAAACAACACACTTTGTCGGACTTGGGGTTGAAATTGAAAAGGTTTTAACCTTAAAGTATATCAGTTCACGCTTTGGCAGATTGCCTAAGGAAAGCTTTGAAAAGCTTTCAGCCTATAAAGATAATCCTTATGTGGATTTTATTGTCTGTTCCGAGGATAAATCACATTATTGGGGCGTTTATTTTGCTCCGATTGACAAAACCGAGGAAATTGACAGAATCTTTTCAGGATTGTACTTTGAAAAATGTGATGTTCTCGGAGTTAATGACACACCGAGAATTCATCTGAAAAAACTTGAGAGCCTTATTCCCCATCTTGAGGAAAAGCTTAAAGAAGCTCAGAAGCGAGTTGACGATTATGTTGACAAGTATGAGGTTAGAATCTGTAAATATCTTTCTAAGCTTGAAGAGCTTAATCTTTATGCCAAAATCCGCACAAAAGCATTGCAATACAGCAAAAGCTTTATCATTGTAGGTTGGGTTCCTACAGAGGATGCTAAGCCTCTCAGACGCAGACTCAAAAAAATTGCCAGCGTCAATGTAGATTTTTCAGACGGCAAGACGGAGATTGCAAAATCGCCGCCTGTCAAACTCAAAAACTGTTTCCTTGCAAAACCGTTTGAATTTTACACAGAGATGTACGGTGTTCCGAAATATAACGAAATTGATCCGTCACTCTTTATCGCTATCACTTATGTCATTATATTCGGCATAATGTTTGCTGACCTCGGTCAGGGCATTTGTGTATCAATTGTCGGTGCGCTTATGTGGAAACTCAGGAAAATGAAAATCGGTAAGATTCTTGTGCCGTGCGGAATTTCTTCTGCGATATTCGGCTGTGTGTTCGGAAGTGTGTTCGGATTTGAGCATGTGCTCGATCCTCTTTACAAGGCACTCTTCGGACTTGATGAAAAACCGATTGAAGTAATGTCATCAGGCTCAATTGTAATGATTCTTCTTGCGGCTGTTGCAATAGGTATTTCGCTTGTTGTGGTTGCTATGGGACTTAATATTTACAGTTCCTTCAAGCAGGGAGAAGTGGGAAGAGCCTTGTTCGGATCAAGCGGTTGTGCAGGTCTTGTATTCTACTGTTCAATTATTTTCGGTGTTGCAGGACAGCTCGTATTGGGTCTGCAGGTATTTTCCCTTGCATACATTCTTTGCCTTATCGTTCTCCCCTATCTGCTCATCTTCTTTGGTGAGCCTCTCGGACTTCTTATTACCGGTGAAAAAGACTGGCAGCCCGAAAGCTGGGGCGGATATATTCTTGAGCATGCTATCGAGTCAATCGAATTTTTGCTTGAGTATGTTACAAACACGGTAAGCTTTTTAAGAGTCGGTGCATTCGTTCTTGTACACGCAGGTATGATGACGGTTGTTTTCGTACTTGCCCAAACAGCTCCCGCAGTAGCATACTGGCCCGTAGTTGTTTTAGGTAATGTTTTTGTAATGGTTCTTGAGGCGCTTCTTGTTGCAATTCAGGTGTTAAGACTTGAATATTACGAGATGTTCAGCCGTTTCTATTCCGGTGAAGGCAGACCTTACGAACCTGTTAAATTAAATATTGATTGATAATTTTTTGGAGGTATTATTATGTTATTCAATTTAATTATGTTAGCTGTTCCGGTAGTATTCCTTTGTGCATCTGCAATTCTTGCAGTAAAGGCTTTTGAACACGGCAAGAACAGAAAGAAAACAGTTCTTACTCAGATTTGCTCATTCGCTGCTGTATTTGCATTCTGCATGGTATGCCCTATCGTAGCAAGTGCTGCTACAGGTGATGCCGCTACAGCTACATCGGGTATGGCTGACGGTCTTGCATATATCGGTGCCGCTCTTGCAACAGGTCTTTCATGTATCGGCGGCGGTATTGCCGTTGGTAACGCTGCTCCTGCCGCTATCGGTGCTACAAGTGAAGATCCTAAGGCATTCGGTAAAGCAATCATCTTCGTTGTACTTGGTGAAGGTATCGCTATTTACGGTATGCTCGTTTCAATTCTTCTTATCTTTGCAAGATAATTTAAGCGATTTAAGTTTCGTTAAGGATTGATTATTATGAAATTTTTTCTTATAAGTGATAATGTCGATACCAAAATGGGTATGAGATTTGCAGGTATTGAAGGCGTAGTTGTTCATCAGGAAGATGAGGTACGCAGTGAGCTTGAAAAGGCTGTGAACAGGGATGATATTGCAGTTATTCTTATTACGGAAACACTTGTTTCGCTCTGTCCAGACCTTATTTATGACCTCAAGCTTAACCGCAAACAGCCGCTTATTGTTGAAATTCCCGACCGTCACGGTAACGGAAGAACCAAGGACAGTATTACAAAATATGTTCAGGACGCAATCGGCGTAAAGCTGTAATTATCACATATCTGAATTTATTCAGGGAGGTTATTTTTAATGGAAAACTCCAAAAACAAAACAGATAACTTTCTGAAAGCCATTAAAAAATATGCTGATGAACAAAGAAGTGCCATGCAGACAGAGGTTGCTCAGCTTAAAGAAGAAAAGCTGAAAGAGGCAACCGAAAAAGGCAGACATGACAGCGAAAAATATATCAAGGACAAACTTGAAGAATCAAGAAACAGGCAGACTGGTATTCTTGCAAAGAAAATTCAGGAAGGTCAGAAAAAACTGTTTCTCGAGAGAGCTGAAATGACTGAAAGCGTATTTAAAAAGGCTGAAGAAAAGCTTGTTGAATACACAAAAACATCAGATTACTCAAACAGCCTTGTAAAAAGTGCAAAGGAAGTTGCTAAGCTTTTTGCAGACAATGACTGTGTTGTTTATGTCAACGAAAGAGATATGAAGAACTCAGACAAAATCAAGGCAGTTTTTGCAGGAAGCACTGAGGTTGTTGCCGACAAATCGATTAAAATCGGCGGAATCAAAGGCTTTTGCAAGGCAATGAATATTGTTGCCGATGAAACTCTTGACAGCAAGCTCTATGCACAGAAAGAATGGTTTATTGAAAATTCCGGACTGAGTGTGCTTTAATCTTGCTGACTGTTAATTTCTTTTGAAAGAGATGGTAATAATATGGAAAACAACAATGTTATATATGGAATAAACGGACCTGTTGTTACCGTAAAAAATACCGACAGCTTTGAGATGATGGAAATGGTTCATGTAGGCAAGCAAAAGCTTGTCGGTGAAATCATCGGTATTACAGACGACATCACAACTATTCAGGTTTATGAGGAAACAACAGGACTTAAACCGGGCGATCCCGTTGAGGGTACCGGTGCTCCTATGAATGTTCTTCTCGGCCCCGGTATTATTGATAACATCTTTGACGGTATTGAAAGACCGCTGAAGGCTATTGAAGAAGAAGCAGGTGCGTTTATTAACCGTGGTTCTTCGGTTTCTGCTCTTGATGACAAGAAGCTGTGGAATGTTACAATGAAGGTCAAAGTCGGTGACAAGCTTGAGGGCGGTCAAATTTACGCTACTCTCCCCGAAACTCCTATCATTGAACACAGACTTATGGTTCCGCCTGAGCTTTCGGGTGAAGTAGTAAAGGTTAACCCCAACGGCGACTACAAGCTCTTTGATACAGTTGTTGTAATCAAGGATGACGAAGGCGTTGAGCACAACCTTACCCTTTGTCAGCAGTGGCCAATCAGAACTTCCCGTCCTGTTAAGGAAAGACTTACATCATCTGTTCCGCTTATCACGGGTCAGAGAGTTATTGATACTCTCTTCCCTATTGCAAAGGGCGGTACAGCAGCTATTCCGGGCGGTTTCGGTACAGGTAAAACAATGACTCAGCACCAGCTTGCAAAATGGTGCGACGCCGATATCATCATCTATGTCGGTTGCGGTGAGCGTGGTAACGAGATGAGCCAGGTTCTTGAGGAATTCTCAGAGCTTATTGACCCAAAGTCACAGCGTCCTATGACCGACAGAACCGTACTTATCGCCAACACATCAAATATGCCTGTTGCAGCTCGTGAGGCTTCAATTTACACAGGTATTACTCTTGGCGAATATTACAGAGATATGGGTTACCATGTTGCCATGATGGCTGACTCAACATCCCGTTGGGCTGAGGCTCTCCGTGAGATTTCAGGCCGACTTGAAGAAATGCCTGCCGAAGAAGGTTTCCCTGCGTACCTTCCTTCAAGACTTGCCGAGTTCTATGAGCGTGGCGGTCGTGCCGAGGTTCTCAGCGGCGGCGAAGGTTCTGTAACGCTTATCGGTGCGGTTTCTCCGCAGGGTTCAGACTTCTCTGAGCCTGTAACACAGAACACAAAGCGTTTTACAAGATGTTTCTGGGCTCTTGATAAGGCTCTTGCTTATTCAAGACATTATCCCGCAATTAACTGGATGGACAGCTACAGCGAGTATTTTAACGACCTTGATCCGTGGTTCAGGGAAAATCTCGGTGAGGATTTTATTGAATACAGAAACAGAATAAGCGCACTTTTACAGGAAGAAAGTTCACTTATGGAAATCGTAAAGCTTATCGGTTCGGATGTACTCCCCGATGACCAGAAGCTTGTAATTGAAACAGCAAGAGTAATTCGTGTAGGTTTCTTACAGCAGAACGCTTTCCATGCCGATGATACTTATGTTCCGCTTGAAAAGCAAAAGCTTATGATGAAAACCATTCTTCATCTTCATGCCAAAGCTAAGGATATAGTTGCTCAGAATATTCCGCTTTCCAAGATTCTTAACCTTGGTCTGTTTGATAAGCTTACAAAGATGAAGTATGATATTCCTAACAGCAAGCCTGAAATGTTTGACGATTACATTAAGGAAATTGACGAAAAGCTTGCTGCAATTTCTTAATAAGGAGGGAACGCAATAATGATTATAGATTATGTAGGCGTTAAAGAAATTAACGGCTCTCTTATAGTTATGGACGGTGTTAAGGGCGTTTCCAACGAGGAAATTGTTGACATTCGTCTTGATAACGGTACAATGCGTCAGGGTCGTGTCGTTCAGATTGAGGGCGAAAGAATAGTTGTTCAGGTTTTTGAGGGCACAAGAAGAATCAGCCTTAAAAACACAAGAACAAGACTTACAGGTCATCCTATGGAGATGCCTCTTTCCCCTGAAATTATCGGCCGTGTACTTGACGGTGCGGGCAAACCTATTGACGGACTCGGAGATATTTTTCCTGTTAAAAAGGCTAATATCAACGGTACTCCTATCAACCCTGTTTCCCGTGTTTATCCTAAAAACTACATCAACACTGGTATTTCAACCATTGATACGCTTATGACTCTTATCAGAGGTCAGAAGCTGCCTATCTTCTCCGGCTCAGGTATGAAGCATAATGACCTTGCCGTTCAGATTGTAAGACAGGCTAAAATCAGCGGCGCAAACAGCTCTAACTTCGGTGTTGTATTTGCCGCAATGGGTGTTCAAAAAGATGTTGCAGAATACTTTAAGAAGAGCTTTGAAGAAAGCGGCGTACTTTCAAGAGTTGTAATGCTTTTGAACCTTTCAAACGATCCTATCATTGAAAGAACTCTTACACCGAGATGTGCTCTTACAATTGCTGAATATCTTGCATTTGAGCTTGATATGCACATTCTCGTTATTATGACCGATATGACATCTTATGCCGAGGCTCTTCGTGAGTTCTCGTCATCAAAAGGTGAAATTCCGGGCAGAAAGGGTTACCCCGGCTATCTTTATTCTGACCTTGCATCACTTTATGAGCGTGCAGGTATGATTAAAGGTCACAACGGTTCTGTTACACAGATTCCGATTTTGACAATGCCTAACGACGATATTACTCATCCTATCCCCGACCTTACAGGTTACATTACAGAGGGACAGATTGTTCTTGACCGTTCACTTCAGGGACAGGGACTGTATCCGCCTGTTAATGTTCTTCCTTCCCTTTCCCGTCTTATGAAGGACGGTATCGGTGAGGGTTATACAAGAGCCGATCACCAGCCTCTTGCAAACCAGCTTTTCGCTTCTTATGCAAAGGTAATTGACGCAAGATCGCTTGCATCTGTTATCGGTGAAGAGGAGCTTTCTCCTACTGATAAGAAGTACATTGAGTTTGGCAGATTGTTTGAATCAAAGTTCGTTAATCAGGGCTTTAATGAAAACAGAAGTATTGAACAGAGTCTTGACCTTGGTTGGGAATTGCTTTCAACATTGCCGAGAGCAGAACTTGACCGTGTTGACGATGCTTTACTTGATCAGTACTATAAGGGTGACAAATAATCGTTTGAAGAAAGGAGTGTGAGCATTTATGGCAGTACAGACAGTACCTACCAAGGGTAATCTTATGAATACTAAGAAATCCCTTGCACTCGCCAAAAACGGCTATGAACTGTTGGACAGAAAGCGTAACATTCTCATCAGAGAAATGATGACGCTTATCGACCATGCAAACGCAATCCAGCAGAAAATTGATGACGCTTATGCAGAGGCTTACACAGCACTTCAAACGGCAAATGTTACCAACGGCTTTTGTGAAGATATTTCTAACGCTATTCCCTATGAGAACGGCTTAAAGCTTGATTCAAGAAGTGTTATGGGTGTTGAAATTCCGATTCTCACTATTGAGGAACGAGAAGACCATCACTACCTACACTACGGTCTGCGCACAACAAATTCGGCAATTGATAAGGTTTATACAAAATTTACCGAAGTTAAAAATCTTACAGTTGAGCTTGCCGAGATTGAGAACAGCGTTTACCGCCTTGCCGATTCAATCAAGAAAACTCAGAAGAGAGCAAACGCTCTCAAGAACATTATGATTCCCCGTTTTGAGGAAACAGTTAAGTTCATTTCCGACGCACTTGACGAAAAGGATCGTGAGGAATTCAGCCGACTCAAGGTAATCAAGAAGAAAAAGCAAAAAGATGCTGCTTTGAAAAAAGCTAAAGAATTAAGTGCTGAAAGCGCATAAATTATCAGCCCGACCGTAATTGGTCGGGCTGTTTTAATGTGTCAACATAATAAAACGGATTGGCATTTTTATTGAGCCAATCCGTTTTGTTTTAGATGTTGTGAATAAGCTGTTGTTTCTTTTTTGTTCGGTATTTTATAAATACCGAAACAATACATTCTGCAAAAACAACTATTGCAATCCCTGAAATAAGGTAGGCAAACATACCAAATGATGCCTTTGCCATAACAATTCCAAGTATGTCCGTTCCCTGTTTTATTGGTACGCTTATGCTGTTAATTGATTGATACGCCCAACACCATGCGATAATACCGTTGATAATGTTGGATACAGCAAGCGCAGTAATAACAGTACCGTATATTTTCATTTTCTTTATGTTGTGATGAAATATAAATACAAACAAAAGCTGTGCTAACAAGAGAATAAAAAATACAATCGAATTTCTTATAACAGGTATTTGGGTCAGTAAAGACGAAAGTGCCAAAAAAATAAAAAGAACAGTTAAAAATATTTCGCTTATTTTCATATTCCACTTCACTTACGGTCAAGTTTTCTTCCGTGCATTTTCTCTTTTGTCTTTGTGCCCTTTACTTTGAAGATAATCAGGTATCCTGCAAGAAGTGCAAGGAATGTTGTCTGAGTATAGAACAAGGCGTAATCTCCGCTTGAAAAGCCCTTGCCGTGCTTTACGGGCTTGTCCTCGGGCTTTTCTGTGGGAATAGGCTCAATGCCGTCATAATTGCCCGAAATCACCGCCTCATCGGGCGAAGACGCCGCAGATACACTTATACAAAAGGCTGAAGAAAAAGTCATCAGAACAGCCATTAACAAGGTGATTATAAATTTAGTCTTTCTCATAATATTTCCCTTTGTAAAAATTAAGATTTAAAATAACTACAGTTAATTGTATCACAAGAGAAATATATATGCAACTGCTCTTTATTCTTCTGTCCAAACCTCTTTTGCCATATTGAAAGCTGCCCAAGCTTTTGGCCATCCTGCATAGAATGCGGAATGAGTGATGATTTCTGCAATTTCTTCCTTTGTAATGCCGTTGTTTTTGGCTGACATAAGATGATACTTAAAAGAAGAATCTACAAGTCCCTGTGACATAAGTGCAACAACTGTAACAAGTGAACGGTCACGAAGTGAAAGTTTGTCTTCCCTACTCCACACTTCACCGAAAAGCACATCGTCATTAATTTCTGCAAATTTCGGTGCAAACTCACCGAGTTTATCTCTTCCTGCTGTCTGTTTTACCATTGATATTAACTCCTAAAATTCGTTTATAATAGTTATTTTTAAATTATTTAAATCAAAGCGACTGCATCTTCTGCAATCTGTTCGGGTGTGAGGCGGTTTTCTTTGAGGACATCGGCAGGATTATATCTGTCAAGGAATTCCTTTTTAAGACCAAAATTGATAACCTTAACATCTGACGGACCGTAGAAACGGGCAATCTTCTCACCAAAACCACCGTCAAGCACTCCGTCTTCAAGTGTCACAACAACATCATGGTCTTTCTTGAGGCTTTCAAGAAGTTCTGTGTCAACGCCTGTAATGTAGTAAGGATTGATAAGAGTAGGTGCTGTGCCTGTTTTTTCTTCAATAAGCTTTGCAGCCTGTTCGCCCATTCCATAAAATGAACCGAGTGCGATTACGGCAATCTTACCGCCCTGCTGAGCAACTTCATATTTATTAAGTTCTGCAAAATTCTTTGTGCAAGGCTTGCCTGTTGAAACCAATTCTGCAACAGGAACACGAATTGCAACAGGGTAATCTGTTTGCTCAATGCTCCAGTCAAGAACTGCAAGGTAATCTTCTTTGGTTGTAGGAGCTATATAAACAAGGTTAGGAATGTTTGAAATCATGGGAATATCAAAAATTCCGAGGTGTGTAACATCTGTCATACCGTTTACCGACGCAGTTTGCACGAGGATTGTTGCAGGGTTTGAATCAATACACAAGTCCTGTGAAAGCTGATCGTAGGTTCTCTGGATAAATGAGCTGTAAACATTGAATACGGGCTTGCCGCCGTTCTTTGCGATAGCAGATGCCATTGCAACGGCTGTCTGTTCTGCGATACCTACATCAAGGAACTGTCTGCCGAATGCTTTTCTCTCATCAGGAGTAAAGCCGTAAAGTGCGGGAGTGCCGGCTGTAATCGCTACAACTGACTTGTCAGACTTCATCTTATTTCTAAGATAATCTGTTGTAATTGAGCTGTAGTCCTCCTCATCAGGGAAATTAACAGTAGTTTTGCCTGTTTCAATATCAAACGGCATACACCAATGCCAGCTTTCTTTGTCGGTTTCAGCAGGCTTATAACCTTTACCTTTAAGAGTGTTAATATGAACAACAACAGGATGATCAATGTCTTTTACAGACTTAAAAGCTTTGATAAGCTCTTCAATATTGTTGCCGTCCTTGACATATACATAATCAAGCCCCATTGACTTGAAAAGGTTACATTCAGCCTTGCCGTCTGTGTCACGAAGAAGTTTGAGATTTTTATAAAGTCCACCGTGATTTTCTGCAATAGACATTTGGTTATCATTTGCAACAATAATCAGGTTTGAATCCATTTCACCGGCAACATTAAAACCTTCAAGAGCCTCACCGCCGCTGATTGAGCCGTCACCGATGAGTGCAATAACATTGCCCTTGCCGTTTGTTACATCTCTGCCCCTTGCAAGTCCGCAGGCAAGGCTGACAGAGGTTGATGTATGACCGACAGTAAATATATCGTGTTTGCTCTCTATGGGGCTTGTATAGCCTGTTACATCATCGTAATGCTCCTGTGTAATATATGCCTCTTTTCTGCCTGTGAGGATTTTATGAGGATATGACTGGTGTGATACATCAAACACAAACTTGTCCTGTGGTGAATCAAATACATAATGAAGGGCAATTGTTGCCTCTACAATACCGAAATTCGGGCCGAAATGACCGCCGTGAACACTTGCACGATGAAGTAAAGCGTCACGCATCTCCGATGCAAGAGCGTTAAGTTCATCAATACTGAGTTTCTTAACATCCTGCGGTCCGTTTATTTTTTCAATATACATCGTAATCAGAGCTCCTTATCATATAAATTTTAAATATAAATTAGAGATATCTCTCTTTAGCTATATTATATAACCTCAAGCTAACTTTAGGTCAAGAGATTTTTTGAAATTTTTCTTTTGCATTCTTTTTTATGTATATCGTTACAACGCAATAGCATAACCCTCGACAGGTAACTATAATTGAAACAGGCACTTACATAATTGCAAGTGCCTGTTTCATGGCTGAGCCGGCGGGATTCGAACCCACGGGTGACGGAGTCAAAGTCCGTTGCCTTACCGCTTGGCGACGGCTCAGTATATATTCTACTTTTATTGATTATTAAAAAAACAAGCCGCCAAAGAATTTCTTCAGCGGCTGTTGGTGACCCATCGGAGATTCGAACTCCGGACACCTTGATTAAAAGTCAAGTGCT